>Ga0163150_10000007_pt1 | contig 426965 bp, 339 predicted proteins | sample OliLakLV19P2IB_FD_148628 | JGI IMG/M metagenome (GOLD analysis project Ga0163150, IMG submission 148628) | Freshwater microbial mat bacterial communities from Lake Vanda, McMurdo Dry Valleys, Antarctica - Oligotrophic Lake LV.19.P2.IB | ecosystem: Environmental > Aquatic > Freshwater > Lake >... | reverse complement strand
GGGAGCCTGCCCCCGGCTTTGACCGGGGGATGACGATGCCCTGTATTGTAGAAATCTCAACAGTTTGTGAACCCTTAACCTGAAACCACTCACGATAATCCGACAGGATTTACGTGAATGTACTTAGTTTCATCCTTTCCGCGGTGATTCGGGAGGTCCCCCCGCCTTCGCGGGGGCAGGCTTTCGACAGGCTCAGGATGACTTTAGTCTCTAGGTGCGCGTAACGCCATATAGGGTGGCTCCTTAAAAAGGATAGCAGGATTATGGTTTCAGTTTTTTGTAAACTCCTTAATCCTCGAATTCCGAACCTTGAACCCGCCCATGCACCTCTCCACCCTCCTCGCGATCCTCCTCCTCGCCGGCTGTGCGCCGGCTGATCCCACCGCCAACCTCCGGTCAGCCCTCACCTTCTTCGCCTCGTTCGACGAGGGCTTCGACGCCGACTTCGCCGCCGGCGATGCGACGCTGTACGTCGCTCCCACCCTCAACACCGTCGCCGACGCCCGGCCCGCCACCGCCGCGGACTCGCTCGTACGCCTCGAAGCCGGCGGACGGGACGGGGACTCCGGGCAGGCGCTTCAGTTCTCGAGCAACTGGGACCCCTTCGTATTCTACCGCGCCAACCAGAATGTCGATTACCGAACGTCCGATTGGTCCGGCACGTTTTCACTATGGCTCCGCATCGATCCGGACCGCGATCTTAAGCCCGGCTACAGCGACCCGTTCCTGGTGAGCGACAAAAACTGGGACGATGCCTCGCTCTACATCGACTTCACGCAGGACGACTCCCCGCGCCACTTTCGGTTCGCCGCCATCGCCGACAAGTCGATCTGGAACCCGAACAACATTAGCTGGGATGACCTCCCGTTCGCCGACCGCCCGATGATCGATCTCGGCCAGCCACTCTTCGCCGCCGATCGGTGGACCCATGTGGCCTTCACGTTTGAGGGCTACAACAACGGCGACGATGCCGGCCGGCTCGTCGGATACATCGACGGTGAACGCGTCGGAGTGTTGGAAGGACGCCGCCAGACAATCACCTGGACACCTGAACAGGCCTTCATGGCGCTCGGCCGGCACTATGCGGGCGGGCTCGACGAACTCGCTGTCTTTAACCGCGCGCTTAGCGATGAGGAGGTGCGCACGCTCTATGGCATGTCAGCCGGCGAATTGACACCGCACTGACCGCCCCTTCCATGCACAGAATCTGCTTTTCCTGTCTTGGCTTCGTCCTCCTGGCCGGCTGCTCGGCCGGCATGGCGCCACCACGCGCGCTCATCGACAGCAGCGGCCCGGGGTGGGCGGCGCTGACGGAGGCGGACTTTGTCGATGTCAACGGCGACGAGGCCACCTGGTCGTGGACCCCCGAGGGCATCCATACCACCGGCGAACCGATCGGCGTGTACCGATCCCGCGAGGCCTTCGAGAACTTCGAGCTCTCGGTCGAATGGCGCCACGAGCGCGACGCCGGCAACTCGGGCGTCTTTATCTGGGTGCCCCTCCAGGCGCTGGTGGGGCTGCCGCCCGGCGAACTGCCCGACTACGGCATCGAGGTCCAGATGCTCGACCACGGCTACACGCGGCAGTATACCGAACGGACAGGCAACGCGGCCGACTGGTTCACTACCAACGGCGACATCTTCCCCGTCGGCCACTCCGTATTGACCCCTTTCCAGCCCACCTCCCCCAACGGCGTGCGCAGCTTCCCGCGCAAAAACCTCAGCCGGGGCATGGGCGAATGGAATCACTACTACGTCCGCGCCATCAACGGGGAGGTGCGGCTGTGGGTGAACGGCGAGGAGGTCTCTGGCGGGACGGGCGCCGCGCCTGCGCGCGGGCACCTGTGCCTTGAGGCCGAGGGGTCGCCCGTGTCGTTCCGCCACCTGCGCGTGCGCCGGCTGACGTGAGTAGCCCGGCGCCCCACGGGCCGAATCCTTGCAAAATCCAGACAAACCGCCCCGTACCTCGTAGCAATTACCTGGAATCGGCCCTATACTTCGTTGTCCTTTCAACCGGAAGGCATGCGCACGAGCGCATCTCCCAGACACTTTACCAGGGTAGCCTGTGGAACTGAAGGCCGTAAAGTTCGACAATCAGCAGTCGCAGTCGTTTGTGGCGGATATCAAGTCGCGTGTCAACGCCTACTTCGACGCAAACCAGCTCTCTCGCAAGGCCAACGGCGCGATGATCGTGAAAACGGTGATGATGTTCGCCATCACGTTTATCCCCTACGCGCTCATCCTCACGAACCGGTTCAGTCCGTGGGAAATGCTCGGTCTGGCGGTGTTGATGGGCATCGGGATGGCCGGCATCGGGTTTTCGATCTCGCACGACGCGCTCCACGGGGCCTATTCGTCGAACCAGAAGGTCAATACGATCCTGGGGATGACGTTCGACCTGCTCGGGGCCAACGGGTACATGTGGAAGATCACCCATAACGTGATCCACCACACCTACACCAACATCCAGGGGATCGACGAGGATCTGGAAGTGTCGCCGTTGCTGCGGTTGTCGCCGGAGTCCGAACACAAACCCATCCACCGCTGGCAGCATATCTACGGGCTGGCGGCCTACAGCTTTTCGACGCTGAACTGGGTGTTCGCGAAGGACTTCACCTACCTCCTGCGTAAGACCCTCGGGCCGTACCAGAACGTCAAGCATCCACCGAAGGAAGTGGCCATCCTGCTCGGCATGAAGGTGGTCTTCTACACCTACACGATCATCGTGCCCCTGCTGGTGCTGGACATCGCGTTCTGGCAGTTTGTCATCGGGTATCTGGCGATGCACATGACGGCCGGCTTCATCCTGGGCGTCGTCTTCCAGCTTGCGCACGTGGTCGAGGGACCCGAGCATTTCACGAGCAAAAACGGCGACACGATGGAAGACGCGTGGCTGGTGCATGAAATGAAAACCACCGCCAACTTCGGCCGGCGTAACAAGCTGCTATGCTGGTATGTGGGCGGGCTCAACTTCCAGATCGAGCACCACCTCTTCCCGAAGGTGTGCAGCATCCATTACCCGGCCATCAGCCCGATCGTCGAGCAGGTCGCGAAAGAACACGGCATCCCCTATCACCAGCACACGACGCTGATGGATGCCTTACGGTCGCACCTGCGCATGCTCAAAGCACTTGGCCGGCCAGAAGCGGTGCCGGCGCCCGTGGCGGCGTAGGGCCCCAAAATGCTTTGTCACCCCGGACTTGATCCGGGGCCCAGTCGATTTGCAATTCGGCTGGACCCCGCATCGAGTGCAGGGTGACAGCGGAGTGGGAATGAACCACCCCGAATCTCGCGGACGCCGCCCCCAACAAAAAAGCGCCACCCCCGACAGACCGTCCGGGATGGCGCTTTTTCTTTAATCCGAATCGAGTTTACCCCAGCAACGCCCGGGCTTCGGCGGCGATGTTATCCACCGTGAACCCGAAGTACTTGAAGAGTTCGCCGCCCGGGGCCGACTCGCCGAAGCGGTCGATCCCAAACGCCTTCCCTTCCGAGCCCACGTAGCGCTCCCAGCCCAGCGTCACGCCGGCCTCGACGGACAGGCGCTTCTTCACCGACGGCGGGAAGACGCTCGCGCGGTACTCGGCGCTCTGCTGCTCGAACAGTTCGAACGATGGCATGCTCACGACGCGGACGCGCCGGCCTTCCGAACGCAGACGATCCGCGGCGCCGAGCGCCACATGGAGTTCGCTGCCGGTAGCCATCAGGATCAGCTCCGGCGTGCCCTCCGAGTCGCTGAGGACGTACGCGCCCTTGCGCACGCCTTCCGCCGAGGCGTACTTCGTCCGGTCCAGCGTGGGCAGGTTCTGCCGGCTGAAGGCGAGCACGGTCGGACGGTCCGTCGCGAGCATCGCGATGCGCCAGGACTCCGCCACTTCGTTTGCATCCGCCGGGCGGAGGAACGTCAGGTTCGGGATCGCGCGCAACGCCATGTAGTGCTCGATCGGCTGGTGCGTCGGGCCATCCTCGCCCTGGCCGATGGAGTCGTGCGTGAAGACGTAGATGACCGGCTGCCGCATGAGCGCGCTGAGGCGGAGCGCCGGCCGGAGGTAGTCGCTGAAGATCAGGAAGGTGCCGCAGTACGGGCGGAGGCCGCCGTGAAGAGCAATGCCGTTGCAGAGCGCCGCCATGCCGTGTTCGCGGACGCCGAAGCGGATGTACCGGCCCTCGGGCGTCGCCTTCTGGAAGTCGGCCGCGCCTTTGATGCCGGTGTTGTTGGACGGCGTCAGGTCCGCCGAGCCACCCACCAAGTTCTGGATCACCGGGGCGATGGCGTTGATGACCTTGCCGGACGACGCGCGGGAGGCGGATTTCTCCTCGACGCCAAACGTCGGGAGGTGCTTCTCCCAGCCGGCGGGCAGCTCGCCGGCCTGCCAGGCCAGGAACTCGGCCGCGAGGTCGGGGAACGCCGTGCGATAGGCGGCAAAGGCCTTGTTCCAGCGGTCCTCGCTGCGCTTGCCGTTTTCGAGCGCCTGCCGGAAATGGGCGCGCACGTCCGCCGGCACGCGGAAGGTTTCGTTCTCGGGCCAGCCGAGGTTGCGCTTCGTCAGGCGCACTTCCTCATCCCCCAGCGGCGAGCCGTGGATGCCGGAAGTGCCCTGCTTGTTGGGGCTGCCGAAACCGATGACGGTGCGGACGATGATGATAGAGGGCCGGCCGGTCTCGGCGCGCGCCGCATCAAGAGCGGCGGCGATCGCCGCCGTGTCGTTGCCATCGGCCACGTGGAGCACGTGCCAGCTGTAGGCCTCGAAGCGTTTGCCGACATCCTCCGTGAACGAGATGTCCGTGCTGCCGTCGATCGAGATGTCGTTGTCGTCGTACAGGAAGATCAGTTTACCCAGGCCCAGGTGTCCGGCCATCGACGCGGCCTCGGACGCGACGCCCTCCATGAGGTCGCCATCGGAGACGAGCGTGTAGGTGAAGTGATCCACCACCGTGTGGCCGGGACGGTTGAAGCGTGCGGCGAGCATGCGCTCGGCGACGGCCAGGCCGACAGCCGTAGCGGCGCCCTGCCCGAGCGGACCCGTCGTCGTCTCGACGCCGATGGTCTGGAAGTTTTCGGGGTGCCCGGGGGTCTTGCTGTGGAGCTGGCGGAACTGCTTGAGTTCGTCGAGCGGGAGGTCGTACCCGGTCAGGTGCAGGAGCGAGTACAGGAGCATCGACCCGTGGCCGGCGGAGAGCACAAACCGGTCGCGATCCACCCATTTCGGGTTTGCGGGGTTGTGTTTGAGGACCTCCTGCCAGAGCACGTATGCCATCGGCGCGGCGCCCATCGGGAGTCCGGGATGGCCGCTGTCGGCTTTCTGCACGGCGTCTACCGCCAGAAAACGAATGGTGTTGATGGCGTCCTGAGTGAGCGTGGTGGTCTGCACGGCGAGCTCCTGGGTGGTTAGGTCCATTGGAATAGTAGAATGTTAAACAGGGTCGATGCCGCGGGCTGCGACAACCGGGTGCGCGCCGGCGCGGGCCGCGCGGCGTCCGGTGTGGGTATCGGCCGGTTATGAGGAGGAATTAGCCCGGGCAGTCATTCACGATACGATTTACGACGCCGGCACAGCCTCACTGATGAACTGAGCGAAGCAGCCGGGCGTACGCGAGCCCACGAATCGGCCATTGATGACTACTGTCGGCACACTCGACATGCCGGTTTCCTGCGCCTTGGCGCGCTGATCGATGATGCGCTTGCGGAAGGTGCCGGCGCGCAGCTGGGCGTTCATCCGCTCGACATCCATCCCGATGCGCTCGGCGATCTCGCGCAGCTCGGCGACGTTGATCCCGGCCGTCCGCCGCATCGCCATCTGGGCATCTACCATCTCGGTGAACTTGCCCTGCTCGTGCGCGGCGTACATGGTCTCGATTTGCGGCATCGAGTAATCACGGATCGGGAACGGGATGAAATAGAACCGGACGCTATCGCTGTGGGTGGCCACCATCTGCTTCATGAGCGGGTGGAGGTCCTGGCAATGCGGGCAGTTCGGGTCGAAGTATTCGATCACGACCACATCGGACGCCGGGTTGCCCAGCATCGGGTCGTTGTCCGAGATGAGATTCAGATAGTTATCGTACGTCGCCATGCGCGGGTCGTACAGGCACGCCGGCGGCTCGGTAAAGACAGGCGCTTCGACAATCGCGGGCTCGGCGGGCGGCGGAGGCGGCGGCGCCGGCAGGTTGTTGAAGTAGATGAAGTCACCCACCAGCAACAACGCCAACACGCCGATGGCGCCCGAATAAAAGCGCGACTCGGCTTTCATCACGCCTGCGGAGACCCGCCCGGCGCCGCTCTTGTCCCCGGTGATCAGGTCGTAGATCGTCGTCCCGAACAATACCGTGGCGATGGCGGCCGACGTAAGGCACAACGCACACAACTCGCCGATGCTGTTGATCTGATAGTTGACGAGGTACATCGAATAGATGAACCCGAACCCGATGAGGCCGGCCCGAATCCGCTTCAGCGTCCCCACACCCTCCGGCTTCGCCCGCATCAACAAAAAACTGAGGATCGCCACGGCGACGTAAAAAATCATCCCCCAGTAGACGTTCGAAATGCCCATGATCGAGCCGGCGCCGCTGGTGACCACCGCCTGGCAATTAAATAGCTGCTCGCCGCCCTGGGGCGGATTAAATCCCCAACACCCCTGGTCGAACCCCCGACCCTGCTGGATCCAGAGGTGAACCGTCACGAGAATTCCGAAGACGCTGAGGCCGAATACCAACCGATCGATCAGCGGCCGGTAGACCGATAAAAAGCCAGAGTTAGGGGCTGAAGTGGGGGTCGCTGACCGCGATGCCTGTTCTTTCTCCTTGCGCGTTTGTTTTGCCATGGTGCGATCGAGCCGTTACACGGTATTACACGGCGGAAGCCCGCCAGACCGGTTGAATGGGGTGGGGAGAATAAAAACAATGCCCCCTTAACGCCCATCCTGCCGACAAGGTTCATGGTTGCCTGACTCGGCCGGGTCAGACCTCTTCAGAGGGCACGGCATGCCATGTGCGCTCGGGCGATTTACCCGAAAGTAGCCCCTGAATCCGCGCCTGGAGGACGACCACCGTCGCCGGCTCGATCCGCTCCGGCGCCCGGCCTCGTTCCTTGAGGAGATACCGCGAGCCGCCCTGATGCTCGATCGTCATCTCCCACACCCCGCCCCGCCGTAGTTCGTGGCGTTCCAACCCGTCGGCCCGCAGGTACACGATCAATGTGTAGTCCGTCACCGCACTGTGCAGGATCGTGACAATGTCCTCCTCCTCCAGGAGCGACGTCCCGGGCGCGCAGCCGGCGGCCAGCAGCGAAAGTACAACCAGAGACCGAAGAAGGGAGCGCATACGTTTGGTGTTACGTTAAAAACAGTCAGCGGCGTACATGTCATCGAAAAACCGGGCATCAGAGCGAAACACCAACAATATCGAGTCACCCTGAGCGCAGTCGAAAGCCTGCCCCCGCGAAGGCGGGGGGGCCTCTCGATCGTCCGGGAGGTCCTTCGACTACGCTCAGGATGACGTCGGATAAACGCGTAAACGTTCAACGGCATTATCGCCATCACCCGAACCACCTTAACCCCACCCCATCGCACAAAACCTCGCCGGGGGGGGTTGCGCGCTCCGGCGCGGCGCGCGTATCTTCCCGCCATGAATCGCACCATCCATATCAAACTACGCCGCAACAACCTTTGGTGGCGCCGCCTGCATGCAGCGGCCACGCGTACCGGTTTGTAGTACGATGCGACTTGGATATTTCCAGCGTTGGCCCGCTGCTCGATAGAGTTAGCGGGTTTTTTATTTTTTAGCGATCCGATAGTAGACGTACCGATGGACTATACCTCGTTCACCGAACTTATCGCCGAACAGCGCGCCGCGGGCGTCGGGCGGATGATCGTGCCAGTCATCCGCCGGCTCAGCGCCGACCTCCTCACGCCGGTCTCGGCCTTCCTCACCCTCCGCACCCGCGACGCCTACGCGTTCCTATTCGAAAGCGTCGAGGGCGGCGAAAAGCTCGCGCGCTACTCGTTCCTTGGGATCGACCCGTTTGCCCTCCTGACGGCCCGCGGCGCCGAGGTCTCCTACCAGGCCCTACGCGATGGTCACCGGCTCACGCCGCCGCCCGCCGGCCACATCTACCACGCCCTGAACCACCTCCTCGGACAATACAAGGAGATCAAGGTCCCGGGTTTTCCACGCCTCACGGGTGGAGCGGCCGTCGGTTACATGGGGTACGACACGGTCCGCCTCATCGAAAAGCTGCCGGCCACCGGCGAAGACGACCTCGGGCTGCCCGACGCCGTCTGGTGTTTCTACGATACCGTCGTCGCGTTTGACCATGTCAAACACCAGATGGTGATCATGGCCGCGGCCTTCATCGAACCCGAAACCAACCTCCAGGCCGCGTTCGACGAGGCCGGCGGGCGCATCGAGGCGCTCGCGCAAACGCTCCGCCACGGCGCCTTCACGCCGCCGACCCCCATCCGGCTCAAAAGCGGCGCCCTGCGCTCAGCCACCGAACGGCCGGCGTTCGAGGCCGCCGTCGAACGCGCCAAACGCTACATCTACGAAGGCGACATCTTCCAGGTCGTTCTCTCCCAACGATTTACGCTCCAGGCCGAAGGAGATGCCTTCAACCTCTACCGCGCGCTGCGCCAGATCAATCCCTCCCCCTACCTGTTCTACCTGGATTTCGGTCCTTTCAAACTCGTCGGCTCCTCGCCAGAGGTGCTCGTGCGGGTCGAGCAGGACAGGGCGGAGGTGCTCCCCATCGCCGGCACCCGCCCCCGCGGGAAAACGCATGCCGAGGACCTCATACTGGAAAAAGAGCTCCTCGCCGACCCGAAGGAACGGGCCGAACACCTGATGCTGGTGGATCTCGGGCGCAACGACCTCGGACGCGTCTGCTCCTTCCAAACCGTCGAGGTGGATCGCTACGCCTACATCGAACGGTATTCGCACGTGATGCACATCGTATCGTCCGTCGCAGGGCGTGTCCGCCCGGGCATGACGCCGATCGATGTGCTCGCCGCCTGCTTCCCCGCCGGCACCGTCAGCGGCGCCCCCAAGGTGCGAGCGATGGAGATCATCGACGAACTCGAACCCCTGAAACGCGGCGTCTACGCCGGCGCCGTCGGCTACATCGATTTTTCAGGAAACATGGATACCTGCATCGCGATTCGGACGATGGTCGTCCAGGGCGAAGACGTCTACATCCAGGCCGGCGCCGGCATCGTCGCCGATAGCGACCCCGCCCGCGAGTTCGAAGAAACCGAAAACAAAGCCCGAGCCCTCCACGAAGCCCTCCGCGCCGCCGCGGGGGATTTGCTGTAGGCTTAAGGTTTACAATTACTTATTTAATATTAAATGTTAAATGCGAATCAGGAGTTGAAACGTCAAAAACAGGGCAAAATGTCACCACTCGGCTTTGACCGAAGGCATAGTCATCCCCGCGCAGGCGGGGATCCAGCCGTCAGATTGGCATTTTTCTGGGTCCCCGCCTTCGCGGGGATGACTTGTTCGTTATGCAATGCGCAAAACTCAATGGTTTCTTAAGTAGTTATGCACTCCCACATCACGCGGAACACGCATTCCAACTCCTGATTCGCATTATTTAATATTAAATGTTAACTAGTTAACCCCGAACCCAACCCCATGCCTCCGTCCACCGCCCCGACTGTCGTCGTCTCCGGCATCCAACCCTCGGGCACGCTGCATATCGGCAACTACTTTGGCGCCCTGCGGCAGCACATCCGGCTGCACACGCGGCACGAGGCCTACTACTTCATCGTCAACTACCACGCCCTGACGAGCGTGCGCGATGCCGACCTGCTCCGGCGGTATACGCTGGATGTGGCGCTCGATTACCTGGCGCTCGGGTTCGACCCCGAGAAGGCCAGCCTGTTCGTCCAGAGCGATGTCCCCCAGGTCACGGAGCTCGCCTGGATTTTCTACAACCTCACGCCGGTCTCCGCACTCGAAAAGGGGGTGTCCTATAAAGACAAGGTCGCCCAGGGGCTGTCGCCCAACGCCGGCCTGCTGAACTACCCCGTCCTCCAGGCGGCCGACATCCTCATCTACGGCGGCACGCTGGTGCCCGTCGGGGCGGACCAGAAGCAGCACATCGAGATGACGCGCGACCTCGCGATGCGCTTTAACGCCACCTACTGCCTGGAGGACGATCCGATCTTTCCCGTTCCCGAGCCGCTCATCCTGGAAGACGTGGCCGTGGTCCCGGGCGTCGACGGGCGGAAGATGTCCAAGAGCTACAACAACACGATCGGCATCTTCGACGAAGGGGCCGACCTCAAAAAGAAGATCATGGGGATCGTGACGGACTCTACCCCGCTCGAAGAACCCAAGGATCCTGAGAAAGACAACGTCTACGCCCTGATAAAGCTCTTCGCCGACCCGGAAAAAGCGCGTGAGGTCGCCAGCGCCTACCGCGCCGGCGGTTACGGCTACGGCCACGCCAAAAAGGAATTGCTCGGCCTCATGACCGCCTACTTCGCGGAGGCCCGCGAACGCCGGCGGGAGCTCGCCGCGCGGCCCGACTACGTCCGCGACGTCCTCCGCCAGGGCGCCCTCCGCGGCCGCGCCCGCGCCGAGACGTTTATGGAACGCGTCCGCGAACGGACAGGCCTACTCACCACGATCTGACCGCCATGATCCTCGTCATCGACAACTACGACTCGTTCACCTACAACCTCGTCCACCTCATCGGACGCGAGACGCCCGACATCGTCGTCCACCGCAACGACGCGCTCACGGTGGCCGAGGCGCTGTCGCTGGCGCCGGCCGGCGTGGTCATCTCCCCCGGCCCCGGCCGGCCCGACCAGGCCGGCATCACGATGGACCTCATCCGCGCCGCGGGTGACGCCGGCATCCCGGTGCTGGGCGTGTGCCTTGGCCACCAGGCCATCGGGCAGGTGTACGGGGGGGATGTCGTGTATGCTCCTAGCCTCATGCACGGCAAAACCAGCGTGATCGAGCACAACGGCGTCGGCCTTTTCGCCGGCCTCGCCGAACCCTTTGAGGCCACGCGGTATCACTCCCTTGTCGTGGACCCCGCCACCCTGCCGGATGCGCTTGAAGTGACGGCACACACGGGCGACGGCATCATCATGGGGCTCAACCACAAAACCCTGCCGGTCTGCGGCATCCAGTTTCATCCGGAGAGCGTGATGACGCTCGCCGGCCCCGCGATGATTCGCAACTGGCTCCGTGTCGTCGACACGCGCGCCGCCACCCCCTTCGCACCGAGCTTCTCATGACCGACATCCTCTCCGCCATCGCCGCCGGCGACCTCCTCTCGCAGACTCAAGCCGAACAAGCCATGCACGCGCTCATGCGCGGCGAAGCCGGCCCCGAGCAGATTGCCGGCCTCCTCATGGGCCTGCGCGCCCGCGGCGAGACCATCGACGAACTTGTAGGCTTCACCCGCGTGATGCGCGAGTACGCCGTCCGCGTGGACTCGCCCGACCCCGACGCCATCGACCTCTGCGGCACCGGCGGCGACCGGAGCGGGACGTTCAACATCTCCACCGCCGCCGCCTTCGTCTGCGCCGGCGCCGACGTCACCGTCGCCAAACACGGCAACCGATCCATCTCCTCCCAGTGCGGCTCCGCCGATGTGCTGACGGCGCTCGGGGTGGATATCGAACTCGGAAAAGAAGGCGTCGAGTACTGCCTACGCGAGGCCGGCATCGCTTTCCTCTTCGCCCCCTACTTCCACCCCGCCCTCCGCCACGTGATGCCCGTTCGCCGCGCGCTGGGCGTGCGCACCTTCTTCAACATCCTGGGGCCGCTGTGCAACCCCGCCGGCGTCCGCCGCCAGCTCGTCGGCGCCTTCAGCGTCGACGTCGCCGAGACGATGGCGACCATCCTGAACCGGCTTGGCGCCGAACACGTCGTGGCCGTCCATGCGGACGACGGCCTGGACGAGCTCTCGACCACGGGCCGGACGACGGTCTTCCAGGTCCGTGGCGCCGGCCGCCGGCCCCCGCAGTCCGAACGCGTCTCGCCGGAATCGTTTGGGATCGACTTCGCGACGGTCGACGCCCTCCGCGGCGGGACGGCGCAGGAAAATGCCGGCATCCTCACCCGTGTGCTCGACGGCATCCGCGGGCCGCACCGCGACGTGGTGCTCCTCAACGCGACTTATGCGCTCACCACCTCCGGCCGCTTCGCCTCCCCCGAAGAAGCCATGGAGGCCGCACGCGAAAGCATCGACGCCGGCACCGCCCGCCAGGCCCTCGCGGCGCTCATCGAGGCCTCCCGCGAGGCGCCCAAACGCGAGGCGGATTGAGATGAACATCCTGGACCGCATCGTAGTCGCCACACGAGACCTCGTCGCCGAACGACGACGCGAGACGCCGCCCGCCGCGCTCGAAGCCCTCCCCGGCTTTCACGCGCCCATCCGCTCCCTCGAACAGGCGCTCCGCACCGACGAGCTGGCCATCATCGCTGAAATCAAAAAAGCCTCGCCGTCCAAAGGGGTGATCCGAGAGGATTTCGACGTGGCCGCTATCGCACGCGCCTACGCGGCCGGCGGCGCCAGCGCGCTGTCCGTCCTCACCGAGCCGCTGTTTTTTCAAGGCGCGCTCGCCAACCTCGGCATCGCGCGGGGTGCAACCTCCATCCCGTTGCTGCGCAAGGACTTCATCATCGACTCCTACCAGCTTCTTGAAGCCCGCGCCTACGGGGCGGATGCCGTATTGCTGATCGCCACGATCCTCGATCGAACGCAGCTGCACGACCTGCACCAGGCCGCTTCCGACCTCGGGCTGGAGGCCCTCGTCGAGGTCTACGACGCCGGCGAGCTGGATCGGATCGACTTTACGCAGGTCCGCATCCTCGGCGTAAACAACCGCGACCTGCGGACGTTTGAAGTCGACCTCGGCCATTCGGCCCGTGTCTTCGCGTCGGCGCCGGCCTCGGTCGTCCGGGTCTCCGAAAGTGGGATCGAGACGGCAGAGGACCTCGCCTTCGTCCGCCGGCACGGCTGCGACGCCGCCCTCATCGGCGAGTCGTTCATGCGCGCCGCCGACCCCGGCGCCCGGCTCGCCGAGGTGCGCGCCGGCCTCCGCGCCCTGCTCGCGTCATCAACCTGATCCGTAGCGCCATGCGAACCCGCGTCAAAATCTGCGGTATCACCACCCTCGCCGACGCGCGCTACTGCGCCGGCGCCGGCGTGGATTACCTCGGATTTATCCAACATCCCCCCAGCCCTCGGTATATCTCACCGGCCGGCGCGGCCGAGATCATCGGCTGGCTCTACGGAATCACCTCCGTGGGCGTCTTCGTGGACGCCACGCCGGCTGAGATCCACGCCGCGGCCGCAAAGGCGGGGTTTACGATGATCCAGCTCAGCGGCGACGAGAGCGTCGACCACTGCCGGCAGATCGACCTCCCGGTGATCAAGACCCTGCACGTCCGCCCCGACACGACCCCTGACGCCCTGCGCCGGCAGATGGAGGCGTTCCAGCCCCACGTCTCCGCCTTCCTGCTCGACACCGCGAAGGCCGGCCTCCGCGGGGGTACGGGGCAGGCGTTCGACTGGAACGTCGCGGCCGAGCTGAGCGCCTCGTTCAACCTGTTCGTCGCCGGCGGGCTCCATGCCGGCAACGTCCGCGAGGTCATCCAACGGGTGCATCCCTTCGGCATCGACCTCTCCAGCGGCGTCGAATTCGCCCCGGGCATAAAAGACTTCGACAAGTTGGCCGACCTCTTCGAAACCCTCGACGGCATCAACGCCTCGTCATCCACCTGAGCACGCACCCGTCATGCCCACCCCAACGATAGACGCACTACCTTACGCCGCCCCGGGCGCCGACGGCCACTTCGGCCCGTACGGCGGCACCTACGTGCCCGAGATCCTCATCCCGGCGCTGGAGGAGCTGAAGCGCGCCTACGCCGAGGCGTCGAACGACCAGGAGTTTATGGAGACGTATCATAGGCTGCTGCATGACTACGTCGGTCGGCCGACGCCGCTCACGTTCGCCGAACGGCTGACGGAACGGTTCGGCGGGCCGAAGATCTACCTGAAACGCGAGGATCTCTGCCACACGGGCGCCCATAAAGTCAACAACACCATCGGCCAGATCCTCCTCGCTCGGCGGATGGGCAAGACGCGGATCATCGCCGAAACCGGCGCCGGCCAGCACGGCGTGGCCACGGCCACCGTCTGCGCGAAGTTCGGGATGCCGTGTGTGGTGTACATGGGCGCCGAGGACACCGCCCGCCAGCGGCTAAACGTCCACCGCATGCGGCTGCTGGGGGCGGAGGTGCGCCCCGTGACCAGCGGGAGCCAGACGCTCAAAGACGCCACAAACGAGGCGATCCGGGACTGGGTGACGAACGTCGCCGATACGTTTTACATCATTGGATCCGTCGTGGGCCCCCACCCCTATCCGATGATGGTGCGCAACTTCCACCGCGTGATCGGGGACGAGACCCGCCGGCAACTGCGCGACCGCGAGGGCCGCGAAACACCCGACGCGGTCGTCGCCTGCGTTGGCGGCGGCTCGAATGCGATGGGCATCTTCTACCCGTTCATCGACGACGCCGGCGTGGCGCTGCACGGCGCCGAGGCCGCCGGCGAAGGGCTGGATGGCCGGCATGCCGCCACCCTCACGGCCGGCTCGCCCGGCGTGTTGCACGGCGCGATGAGCTACCTGCTGCAGGATTCCGAGGGCCAGGTAGAGATCGCGCACTCGATCTCGGCCGGACTCGACTACCCGGGCGTTGGGCCTGAACATGCCTACCTCAAGGATCTACGCCGCGTGACATACCACGCCGTCACCGACGCCGAGGCGCTGGCCGGCGTGCGCCTCCTGGCCGAGTCCGAAGGCATCATCCCCGCCCTCGAAACCGCCCACGCCGTCGCCGCGCTCGACCGGATCGCCCCCGGCATGGGCCGCGACCAGATCATCGTCCTGAACTGCTCCGGGAGGGGCGACAAAGACATGGAAACCATCGCCACCCATCTGTTCACCGCATAAGTCTGGACCTCCATCGCATGCACGCATCCACCACCCTCCGCTCGGCGATCGAGGCCGCCGGCGCCCGGGGCGAAAAAGCCATGGGGCTGTTTCTGACCAACGGCTTCCCGGAGCGCAACGCGACGTTGCCCATCCTCCAGGCCGCCGATGAAGCCGGCGCCGACTTCATCGAGCTCGGCATGCCCTTCAGCGACCCGCTCGCCGAAGGGCTCCCCATCCAGCGATCCAGCGAACGCGCCCTCAAGCAGGGCATCCGCATGAGTGATGCCTTCCGCCTCGTCGAAGCCTTCCGCCGCACCAGCCAGACGCCACTCGTGCTGATGGGGTACATCAACCCCGTCCTTCGCTATGGCGTCAGCAACTTTTGCCGGGATGCGCGCTCTTCAGGAGTACAGGGGCTCATCCTGCCGGACCTTCCCCCGGAGGAACGGGAGATCGTCGATGCCGAGGCCCGTGCGCAGGGGCTGGACCTCATCAGCCTCATCGCCCCCAACTCCTCCGACACCCGGATCGCCGCGGTCGACGCCGCTTCGCGCGGATTCGTTTATGCCGTGTCGATGACCGGGCTCACCGGAACGCAGATCGGTGGGATGGACGCCGTCCAGGCCTACCTCGAACGCGCCCGCCGGCTCGTGACCCGCAACCCGCTGATGGTCGGCTTCGGCATCCGCACCCACGCGGACGCGATGCGGCTGTCGGCCCATACGGACGGTTTCATCATTGGCTCGGCGCTGATCGAGATGACCGACCGCACCTGGGCGGATGTCTCGCTGGCGCCGGAGGCCCGCCTCGATGCCGTCCGACGCTTCGTCCACGCCCTTAAATACGGCGATTCGGAAACCTGAGCGCCACCTCCTACATTAGGACCATGCACACTCCGCCGAAATGCGATATGCCCTACCTTCGCCCGTTTGTACGCACGTTCGCCGCGCCCTTGCTGCTGCTGATGACCGCGGTGGCCGGCGGCTGCAACATCAACATCTCCGATGACCACCGCCCGCTGGCCGCTGGACCGGAAGGGAAGATCACCATCGCGATCGACTCGGTCCAATGGATTGGCCCGATCGGCGATGCTATCCGCGAGACGCTCGGCGGGCCCATCTATACCCTGCCCGCACCCGAGCCGGCGTTTGACATCCAACAGATTTCCATCCGCACGGACCTCATGTTCGAGCAGATGAAACGGCAGAAAAACGTGGTCATCGTCGCCCCCCTCAGCGACACGACCGCCGAGGCGCGCTTCCTCCAGGCCCGGTTCGGGGAGGGCGTGCAGGGCCTCATCGACTCCGGCGAAAGCGCCGTCGTTTCCCGCGAAGACCTCTGGCGACGCGACCAGCTAGTCGTCTATATCGCAGCCGCCACCCCCGACAGCGTCGCCGCGGCGATCCGGGCCAAGTCCGAGGACCTGCTGTATGTATTCAACAAGATTACCCGGGAACGGCTGACGATCGAGATGTTCCAAAAAGGCCGGCAGGCCGAAATCGAAGAACGCCTCATGGAGAAACACGGGTTCGCCGTGAACGGGCAGCACGACTACTTCGTCGCCGTCGACACGACCAACTTCGTGTGGCTCCGCCGCGTCATCTCCTCGGAGACCTGGCGCAGCCTGTTTGTTTATTACGAAGAAAACGGCCAGCCTTCCGATCTGTCGGCGGAGTGGATCTATGCCCGGCGCGACTCGCTCACGCGGCAGTACATGCAAGGCACCGAGGCCGGCTACGTCGAAATCGACCGTCGCCGGCCGCTGGTCACCGAAAACATCAACTTCCTCGATCGGTACGGCTTCGAAACCCGCGGCCTCTGGCAGATGGTGCTCGACTCCGATGGCCGGACCTTGCAAATGGGCATGGGCGGCTCGTTCGTGACGTACGCTTTTTACGACCAGGAGTCCGGGCGCAACTACCTGATCGATGGAATGATCTTCGCGCCGGGGTATGAGAAGCGGGAGTTCCTTCGCCAGATGGAGGTGATCGCCCACACGTTCCGTACGGCCCCGCCGGCCGCCGAGGCGCTCGCGACTCGATTCGAATAAGCCCCGCACTCCACGTTTTTCGCCTTCGTATTCACACGTACCCATGTCCACTTCGTACAAGACCGAACGGAGCGCCCGCCCGCTTTCCGCTTCCGGTAATCCCGTGTTGCGGCTCGGGCTCCCCAAAGGGAGCCTCCAGGATGCCACCTTCGAACTGCTCAGCAAGGCCAGCTTCCACTTTCGGATCGGCGACCGCGCCTACGTCCCCTCGATCGACGACGACGAACTGTCCGCCATGCTCGTCCGTGCCCAGGAAATGGCGCGATACGTCGAGGAGGGCGTGTTCGATGCCGGCATCACCGGCAAGGACTGGGTGATTGAGACCGACGCGCAGGTCGTGACCGTGTCCGACCTCGTCTACTCCAAGCGGAGCATGCGCCCCGTGCGCTGGGTCCTGGCTGTACCTGAGGATTCCGACATCAACTCGGTGTACGACCTCGAAGGGAAGCGGATCGCGACGGAAGTCGTGAACATCACCCGAAAGTGGCTCGCTGAACACGGCGTGAACGCCGAAGTCGAGTTCTCCTGGGGCGCCACCGAAGTAAAGTGCCCCGAGCTGGTCGACGCGATCGTCGAGGTGACGGAAACGGGCTCGTCGTTGCGAGCGAACAACCTGCGGATCGCGCAGGTCCTGCTGGAATCGAACACCCAGCTGATCGCCAACAAAGCGGCCTGGGCCGACCCCTGGAAGCGGCGCAAGATCGAAAACATCGCCATGCTCATGGAAGGCGCCATCCGGGCGGAAGGGCGGGTGGGGATGAAGATGAACGCTCGCCGGGAGGATGTCGCCAAAATCGTCGCCCTGCTGCCGGCGCTGCGGATGCCAACCGTCGCCCCCCTCGCGATGGGGGACGAGTGGGTGGCCATCGAGACGGTTGTCGAAGAAAAAACGGTGCGCGAGTTGATCCCCCGCCTCAAATATGCCGGCGCCGAAGGTATCATCGAATTCGCTCTGAACAAGATCATCCCCTGATGCACGGCCTCTGGAGTAACCTGTTCAAGCCGACGAGCTTCGAGCAAGAAACGCGCGCCTTGCTGAGGAGAACCCCCATCTTCGCCGCGTTGTCCAAACGCGAGTTGGACAGTATCGAGCGTATCATGTACCGGCGCGACTACGTGGCCGGCGAACAGATATTCCATCAGGGGGACCCCGGCATCGGGATGTACATCATCCAGCATGGCGTGGTCTCGATCGTCCAGATGCCCGATAACCACGTGTTGGCCGAACTCACCGTGGGCGACTTTTTTGGTGAGATCGCGCTGCTCAACGAGACGCCCCGGTCGGCCAGCGCCATCGCCCTCACCGAGTGTACGCTACTGGGGGTCTGCCAGCCGGACCTGCTCGGCCTCTTCAAGCGCAACAGTAAGCTGGGCGTAAAAGTGTTGATCCCCCTATCCCAGATTACCGGGCGCCGGCTGGTCGAAATCGACCAGGAGCTCCTCGTGATGCACCACCAGATCGTCCACCTCGAGGCCGAAAACGGCCGGCTGGCCGGGCAACCGCATGAACACCCAGGGAACGACACACTGGACTAGGGTCTTCGTCATCGTGGCGCTTGCCGTCGGGCTGCTGGTGTTTATCTCCTATGTCGCCGATCTGTTCAAGCTTGTCATCGTGGCCGTGCTTTTTGCCTATTTGTTCGATCCGCTCGCGACGCGGCTCGAAAGCCGCGGCATGACCCGTACGTTCGCGACGACCGCCATCTTCGCCGGCCTCACGCTGTTCTGTTTTAGCATCTTCCTCCTCTTTTTCCCGGGGTTGATGCGCCAGCTCGAGGCGTTGCAGACCGGGGCCGTGTTCACTCAGGCCGAGGCGGCACTGGGCACTGTGGAGACGTTAATCGAACAGAAATTCGGGTTTATGGGGATCGAGAATCTGAACCTGAGCGCCAGCCTGCGCCGCAGCGTGGATCAGTTTGAGCAGCGCGCCTTCACTTATCTTCCGGGCATGTTGTCCGTACTCGGCAACCTGGTCGCCATCCCATTTATGATGTTTTTTTTCCTGCGGGATGCACGCAGCATGAAAAAAGGGCTGGTCAACCTCGTGCCGAATCGATATTTCGAGTTCACGCTCAACGTGCTGCAAAAGATGGACGACCAGTTGGGCAACTACCTGCGCGGCCAGTTCCTGATCGCATTTGTCGTCGGCTCTCTTTCGACCTTTGCCTTGTGGGTGCTCGGGGTCGAGTTTTTTCTGGTGATCGGGCCTATCGCCGGCCTGGCCAACATGATCCCTTACGTCGGGCCGGCGTTTGGCGGACTGCTGGCCATCATTGCGTCTGTCTTCACGACGGGGACGTTTGATGCCGTGCCGGCGGTGATCATCGCCTTCCTCATCATCCAGGCAATCGACAATGTCTTTCTGCAACCCCTCATCCTGGCGCGCAACGTCCAACTCCACCCCCTGACCCTCGTCATCGCCCTGTTACTGGGCGGGAAATACCTGGATATCATCGGCCTGATCCTGGCCGTCCCGCTGGCCGCCATCATCAAAGTCGTGCTCCAGGAGACCATCGTCAACCTGCGCCGTTACCACTTCAGCTGATGACGCTTCACGACCGTTTTTCGTTAGCCGGCCTCGTCCTGGCATTTGTATTCACAACGGGGTGTACGCCGGCGCCCGGCAACGGGGAAGACCCTCCGATGGACGATAGCCTGTTTGTCGACATCCTGATCGACCTCCACCTCGCCAGCGCCCGCGGGCAGCGCTGGAACGATCTGGAGAGCGGCCGGGACTCGGTGCTGGCACACTACGGCCTGAGGCCGGCGGACTACGAACGCGCCGTGGCCTATTATACCGCCCACCCCGCCGCCTACCTCGACCGCTACAACGAAGCGCTGGACCGTATCAACGTCGAGCGATTCACGCCTTGAGAGGGCTCAACGCCAGGCGAAACACCTACCCTGCTATAGCCAACAGCTCGATCGCAAACGTCAGTTCTTCGCCGGCGAGCGGGTGGTTGGCATCAAGCGTCACCGTGTCGAACGACACCTCGGTGATTACTACCGTCATTTCGCTGCCGTCGGGCTGACCGACGATCAAGCTCTGCCCAACCTCGGGGTCGATGTCTGGAGGAAATTGTCCGCGCGGCACAAAAATCACCAGATCATCGCTCCGGTCGCCGTAGGCCTGCGCCGCATCGATCCGAATCGTTTTCGACTCTCCTGGCTTCATGCCGAGCACGGCCTGTTCGAATCCCGGGATGATGCCGCCTTCGCCCAGGGCGAAACTCAATGGCTCCCGTTCACGCGAGCTGTCAAAAACCGTCCCGTCGCGCAACGACCCTTCATAATGCACGTGTACCGTATCGCCGCGTTTTGCCTCAGACATGTCGCATTGCGTTCAAAAGAATGGGGGATGGATATGAATAAGCAAGGGGCATGCGGATCGCACACCCCTTGCTGTATTCGATACCGAAAAGCTTACCAGGACTTGCGGTTCCGGTCGTAATCGCCACCACCACCGCTGCTGCGACCGCCGCCACCGCCGCTGCCGCCACGGCTACCGCCGCCACCGCCGCCGCCATAACCACCACGGCTACCGCCGCCGCCGCCGCTGCCGCCGCCGCTGCCGCCACCGTAACCACCACGGCTGCCACCACCACCACCGCTACCGCCACGGCTGAACCCACCGCCGCTACCGCCACCCGGCTTACGTTCGGTCTTGGGTCGCGCCTCGTTTACAACAAGCGTCTGCCCGTTGAATTCCGACTGATTCAGGTTCTCGATCGCTTCGAGTGCTTCAGATTTGCTTGGAATCTCGACAAATGCGAAACCGCGCGACTCGTACGTGAAACGATCCTTAATAATTTTGACCGATTCTACCTGTCCGTATGCCTCAAAGGCCTCTCGCAGTTCATCTTCGGTGGTTTGTGCGGGCAGGTTGCCGACGTAGATGTTCATCGTGATAGGAGTTCATTAGTTGGCGTAGCAGCCCACAAAAAAACCTACAGCCTGAAAGAAGTATGTTCTGCGTCCTTCAGGCTGTAGGCTTGAGTCGTGATATGCACGCGGATGACGTAAAACAGCTCTAGAACAGCCGGCTATAAATAAAAGATCCCAGCATGCATACATACCCCCAGCCACCAGAGACATTACCTGTTAGGCATGGTGAGCGCTGTGCTCTATGTTTCGCATGGGGTATCGCAAACCCCGTTTATCGGCCTCCAGCCAGGGCATCCAGGCGGCGCGCGCCGGTAGCGGACAGGGCATATACGCCAAGCAACGGATCCTGGCAAACGATCATCCCTTCCTCCTCCAACGCCTGGAGCGCAACCTCGGCCTTTCGGGCCTCTACGGGCGCCGCCGCGGCGAGAATTTCCACCAGGCGCCCATCGCGGATGTAGGCCAGGAGCGACCGCACCAGCGTTTCGTCCGCATGGCCCAGGGCGGGCGGCCCGTGCCGGCCCATACAGTAGTCGCACTGCCCGCAACGGTCCGGCGCATCTTCCCCGAAATAGGCCAACAAAAAGCGCCGCCGGCAGCCTTCGGAACGAGCGTACTGGACCATATCCTTCAGCCTGGATTCCGCCCGCTGCCGCGCCAGCCGCGCCGCATTCCCGTCGACGCGTAGCCGATCCGGCCGCGGGATGGAAAACTGAAGACGTCGTCCACTGCCGGGGCGTTGCCAGGCCACTACGTGCCGCTCCTGCAAGTCGTCGAGCTGGTGCTCGACCTCCTCGCGCGTGGCGCCGAGCGCTCGTTCGAGGCTCCGCAGATCCAGATCCCACCATCCGGAAAACGCATCCGCGTGCACGATCCGGAGCAGGTGGTCCAGCAGCGTGCCGATCATCGTATGCGCCAGCTTTGCCGAGTCCTCGCGGATTACGCGCGGTTGCTGGAGAAACCGGAACGCTGCGATGTGGCGCTTCGCCGGCACGGCCGTCCACAACCCCTGGCGCTCGAGCGCATCAAGGGCGGCGCGCACCTTGCCCGCCCCGGCGCGCAGACCCGCCGCCAGGGCCGCTTCATCGACCGGAACCGGCGTCTCCGGTAGGCTTCCGGTCGCGATCTTATGCCTATTACACACCGCGGCGTACACCGCCGCGACAAAATCTGGCTCCGGGTGGCTGTCCGCCACGATCCCACGCTGCGTCGCTTCGTCGGCCGGATCGTAGAGTAACACCGCATACGCCCTCGCCCCGTCGCGCCCCCCGCGACCGGCCTCCTGGTAATACCCCTCGAGCGTCGCCGGGAGATCGACGTGGACGACAAACCGAACCCCCGGATGGTCGATACCCATGCCAAAGGCGTTTGTCGCTACCATGACGCGCGTCTTTCCGCCCAGCCAGGCGGACGCCTCGGTCTCGCGACGCCTGGCCTCCATCCCCCCGTGGTACGACGACACGCTGATGCCCATCCCGGCGATCTGCCGGCTCCACTGCTCCACCCCGCGCCGCGTCGCTGCGTACACGACACCACACCCGGGCACGCCGGCTAACACATCCTTCACCCGGGCCCGCTTATCGGTCCCCTGAAAAACAGACCAGACGATGTTCGGCCGATCGAACCCCTGAACGGTACAGTAGGGATCCCGCAGCGCCAGCCGCTCGGCGATGTCGCGCCGAACGTCCGGCGTGGCGGTGGCCGTGAGCGCCACTACGGGCGGATGCCCGAGCAACGGATAGGCCTGGGGAATGGCGAGGTACGCCGGCCGAAAATCATAGCCCCACTCGCTGATACAATGCGCCTCATCGATCGCGAGGCAGGCCACATTGAGGCGGCCGGCGCGCGCCTGAAATAGCTCCGACTGAAACCGCTCCGGCGCCATGTAAAGCAACCGATACCGACCAAACTCGGCGTCGATGAAGATCTGCTCGATGGCCGGCTGGGTTAACTGACTGTGGAGAGAAGCCGCCGAGATACCACGCTTCTTCAGGGCGTCCACCTGATCCTGCATAAGCGCGATCAGGGGAGAAACGACGATGGTCAACCCGTCGAAAAGCAACGCCGGCAGCTGGTAACACATCGACTTCCCCCCTCCGGTGGGCAGCACGATGAGCGCGTCGCGGCCGGCCAGCACCTGCGCGATGACATCCCACTGACCGGGGCGAAACCCGTCGTAGCCCCAGTGTCTCTTGAGACACTCGTCTGCCCGTGTGCGAACCGTTTCCACGTGTTTCCAGACTCAGGTGTATCCCGCTCCATAACCGATAACGCACACAACAATGCGCGAGAGGCCGGGTATAAGCGGGGCTCGAACGAAGGCGCCAATCCAGATGCGCACACGTAGCTTACTCGCACCCGCCCATGTCTGCTCCAACGCAGGTTCACCCCCTTCCAGTTTCCATCATCATCGTCTCCTGGAATGCACTCCCCTTGCTGCAGCGCTGCCTTCCGGACGTAGTGCAGACATCCGAAGGACACGATGCGGAGATCATCCTGGCCGACAACGCCTCCGACGACGGCTCGGCCGAATGGGTAACGGCCCACTTCCCGACCGTCCGTATCGTCCGTCACCCCGAAAACTGGGCGTTTTGCAAGGGCAATAACGCGGCGATCTCCCATGCGCGGGGCCGGTATATCCTCCTGCTGAATAACGATGTCGAGGTCACATCCGGCTGGCTGAAACCCCTCCTCGACACGCTCGATCGGTATCCATCCTGCGCGGCGGTGCAACCGAAGCTGCTGCAGACCGGAGACCGCCGCCGCTTCGAATACGCCGGCGCCTCCGGCGGATTTCTCGATGCCTTCGGCTATCCCTTCACCCGCGGCCGGCTGTTTTTTACGATGGAGGTGGACGCCGGTCAGTACGACGACAACCGGCGCGTCTTCTGGGCCACCGGCGCCGCCATCCTCCTGCGCCGTAGCGCGCTCGACCGCTGCGGACTGCTCGACGAACGCTTTTTTATGCACATGGAAGAGATCGACCTCTGCTGGCGCTTCCAGCGCGCGGGGTACGAGATCCGCGTGGAGCCGGCGAGTGTCGTGCATCACATCGGCGGTGGATCGCTCCCCTACGGGCATGCCCGGAAAGCGTATTTCAACTTCCGCAATAGCCTGCTCATGCTCTACAAAAACCTGCCGCGCCGGCGATGGCCGGCGGTTTTCCTCGCCCGCATCCTGCTTGACGGCCTCGCCATCCTCCGCGCCACCGCCACGGGCCATTTCGCCGAAGCCGGCAGCATCCTGCGCGCCTACTGGGACGCCCATCGCATGCGCCGTTTCTACGCTGGCGAACGGCCAACCGGAGGTGAAGCCTCCGTACTCCCCTCCTACCGGGGATCGATCGTGGTGGATTATTTCGTACGCGGGCGCCGGCGGTTCAGCGAGCTGCCTTCAGCGCGTTTTTCGGAAGAATGACGGGGAGATGGCGAGCAACACGCCAACCAGTGCTACCCCCATCCCTACAAGCGATACAAGTGCCGGCCGTTCGTCGAATAATACGAATGCCAGCGCCGAAGCGCCAACCGGTTCGGTAAGCGACAAGACCCCCAGCATAGCCGCGGAGATGTAGCGTACGGCCAGGTTGAGCGACCCATGTCCCAACACCTGAGGGCCGATGGCCAGCACCGCGCCAATCACATAGACCCGCGGTGAATACCCCGTCAGCGGCACCTCCAGCACCAGCGCGGCGATCAAAATCGTTAGCGCCGCTACACTGTACAGCGGCAACATATAGGCAAACCAGTCGAGCCCCTGCCGCGCCACCCTTCCGGTGATCAGGTAGATGCTTATCGTCAACGATGCGCCAATCGCGAGCAGATTTCCCCACGCCGGGTTCGGCGCGCTCCCCGTCGATGCATCCCCCCAGGCAATCATGGCGCCACCTCCGGTGGCCACAACCATACCCAGAATGGCCGCGGGAGGGAGGCGCTCACGCAGGAAGAAAAACCCGATCGAGGCCATAAAAATGGGACTCAGCGCCGTAAAGACGGTCGTGCTCGCGACGGTCGTATGCCGCAGCGACTCAAAGAAGAGATAAAAATGCAGGCCCAGCAGGAAGCCGGCCATGCCGATTCGGCCGGCTTCGCGCCAGCTCATACGGCGATAAATCGCCAGATGGTGTTTCCTCAGAAACGGGAGGAGGCAGAACACGGCGATCATCGTCCGCCAGACCAGCAACGCCAGGGCCGGGACCTCGCCGGCGAAACGCACAAGCACCGAAGTAGACCAGAAACTGACGAGGCCGAGCGCGACCAGCACGAGGACGTGGCGTGGCGGCTCGCCGGCGGAATGAGCGACAGGAGTCAAGGGCGGGCTCAGCGGAGACGGTCCATCGAACGGACCAGGGCGATGTCCTTCTCAATCGACTTGCGCGCGAACAGAAACAGCACGTACGCAATAGCCGCCGGCGCGGCGCTCACGGCCCAGGCGGCCACATCGATAGCGACGGACGCATCTCGCACGACAAAACGCAGCCCCAGCACCAGCAGTAAGACGATCAGCGCGGCATATTGCAGCCCCAGGACGATAGAGCGCTGACGCGCTCGATCGGCATACTGGAAGATGGCGTAGATCCCCCCCAGCGCAATCAGCGCGAAAAGGACTGGCGCGACGGCCGGCAGCCAGCTACTGGCCGCGACCACTTCAAATGGAGCAAGAAACGAAGACAATAGCGCCACGGCGGCAAGCGCAAGGAAGACGGTTTGTTTTCGCTGGATCATGACTATTACGAGTAATCTATAGCTAAAACCTCGGGCAGCGTGGGAATAGTGCCAGGCGCCTTAACGCCGGTCCGTAACATGTGCTGCGACCCGATCGGCAAACGCCGAGGTCGAGTGATGGCCGCCGACGTCGGCCGTCAGATGCGTCCCCTCGCGGAGGGTGTCCTCGAGACCGTCTCGCAGGGCATCCGCCGCACGCGGTTCACCGATGTGGCGAAGCATCATCTCGGCCGACAGGATGAGGGCCGTCGGATTGGCCTTATTCTGGCCGGCGATGTCCGGCGCGCTGCCGTGCACCGCTTCAAAGACGGCGTATTCCGTACCAATGTTAGCGCCGGCTACCACACCCAGCCCACCCACCAGCCCTGCGGCGAGGTCGCTAAGGATGTCGCCGAACAGGTTCGTAGTGACGATGCAATCGTACCGTTCGGGATACATGACGAGCTGCATGCACATGTTGTCGATGATCCGCTCGTTAAAGGTAACTTCCGGGTATTGGCCTGCCATCTCCCGGCCGATCTCCAGAAACATACCGGAAGATAACTTGAGGATATTCGCCTTATGCACCAGCGTCAACTGCTTATGCCCCAGCCGGCGCGCATATTCGAAGGCAAAACGAATGATGCGCTCCGACCCCCGGCGCGTGATGCGAGCCGTGGAATCGGCGATCTGGTTGCGCTCGTCGAAGGTTTCGATCCCCGAATACAACCCCTCGGTGTTTTCGCGAAAGATGAGCAGGTTGACGTTCTGAAACCGGGTGACGATTCCTGGAAGCGTGCGGGCCGGCCGAACGTTGGCGTGAAGGTCGAGCTTCTGACGGAGCTGGACGTTGACGCTCTTAAATCCTTTACCGATGGGTGTGGCGACCGGGCCCTTCAGGGCGACACGGGTTTCGCGGATCAGGTCCACCAGCGCCTCGGGTAACGGTGTGCCCTCGCGTTCAAGCGCCGCGGCGCCAATCGACTCGAACCGTTCCCACTGAATTGAAACCCCGGTGGCCTCAACGACGCGCACGGCCGCGTCGACAACTTCGGGACCGATGCCATCGCCAGGGATAAGCGTAATGCGATGTGTCATGGATAGCTGAAATGAAGTAAAAAAGCTCTGCCGGGGCAGAGCTTTTTTTACTCGTTCTAAAACACGATACGAATGTACGCGACAGAGCGAGAGGATGCCCCGGAAGGCGTCCGTCGCGCGCCATCAATTGGCTGGAAGTTCGCGCTTAGAGGAATAATTGATCCGCAAAGTTCCCGCTTCGCGCAGCTCCTGTTGCACCCGGGTGACAATGCCCATTTCCGAGGTTTGATCAACCCGGAGGGACACAATCAGCTTGGGCTGTTCGGACCATTTGCGGTACATCACGGTGCGAATCACGGCGTAGTCTTCCACGAGCGCGTCGTCGATCTGGACCGACGTGGGGCCCAGTTCGTTGCCCGGTCGTTTGATCGGCCCGACCCAGACGTACGACACAAGTCGTTTCTGTTCGATCTTCGTGAGCGCCTCGGCCTCGGGCAGGAGCGTTCGCACCTGTACCGTCGTTTCGCGGAGCACGGTTGTGACCATGAAAAAGATCAACAACATGAAGATGATGTCCGGAAGCGAAGCGGTCGGGATGTCGTTCGCGCTGACGCTCGCCTTTTTCTTTTTAAAGTGCTGTGACATAGGGAGTACGGCGTGTTTTCAGAGGCTGGAAGGCGCGATCAGACCGTGTCGTCGGGCTCGGCGATCGAAATGGCGGCGGGGAATTTTTCGCGGACGGCATTTTCAACATCGGCGCCGAGCGATTCCTGGTAGGTCGAATAATTAGGGAAGCCGAGCGAACGTGCCTCGTTATCCCAGATCTGGAAGTACGCCATCCAGACTTCGTCCAGCACTTCGATGTACGAATTGTAGGGTGTCTTACCCGACGTCTTGATGGAGATAACCGCCACACCAGGGCGTTCGGAGTAGTTGACGTCCGCGCCGAAGTTCGTCACATGCTTGACCACCTCATCACGTATGAGCGTCAGCTGCGAAGGCCTATCCTCAAGGAGCACCTGACCGGTCTCGTTGACCAGGATCTTGAGCATATTACGCTCCTTGACGGGGGGAGGATCAATTTCTTCGTCAAGTTTCGGCGGCAACACCATGCCGATACCCGTATCGACGTCGATCGTCGTTGTCACCAGGAAGAAAATGAGCAGGAGGAACGCTATATCCGCCATGGAGGATGTCGGAATTTCGGGCGACTTGCGCGGCTTCTTTTTGAGCAAGGGCATATTAAGTACCAGGTAAAAATGAGCTCGGAAACGGGCCGGCCTCAGTTAAAAAGCGACCGAAAACTGGAAACGACGATCCCTAATGCCGCAATGACGGCCACGCAAACAAGGGTGAGAATCGCGGCGCGGGTCCAATCACCCAGTACCACACCAAAAACAACCATCAGCACGAACGGCAATGCCATCGTGATCATGCTGAGCGTATTGACCTTTCCGGACGCAATACTGCGGAATCCGAATCCGATCATCGTGAGCAAGCTCAGCACACTCAGGCCGAGGACGGCGTAGACTCCAATCAAAACCAGAGAATCCATAGGAGTAGAGGTAGCTTAAAAAGTCAGGTGCAAGCATGGACCCCCAAAGCGCCAGTTGAGCGAGGGAGTAAGGCGCCGGGATGCATTGTGCATCCCGGCCCATTCAATTCCCAAACCCGTGTCAACGCGCGGCGAGGCGTGCCTCATGCAGAAGGACAACCGAACGATCAGCTCTTGGCCGTCGGGTTCGTCAACGGACGGCCCGCGTTCAGGAGGATCAGCGAGTCGATCAATTCGATCGAAGCCTCTTCCATGTCCACAACAATACGGTCGATCTTGGACACCGCGTAATTGTAGAACACCTGGAGGATCATGGCCACGATAAGACCGAAGACCGTCGTGAGGAGAGCGACTTTGATACCACCGGCCACAAGGCTCGGGGAGATGTCGCCAGCACTTTCGATGGCATCAAAGGCCTCGACCATCCCGACCACGGTTCCGAGGAAGCCAAGCATCGGGGCAAGGGCGATCATGAGGGAGAGCCACACCAACCCGCGCTCGAGGAAGTTCATTTCAATCGAACCGTAGGAAATAACAGCCTTTTCTACGGCTTCGATGCCCTCGTCGTGGCGAAGAAGACCCGCCTGGAACACCGAGGCCACCGGGCCCCGCGTATTGGCGCAAACGTCTTCAGCCGCGGCGACGCCGCCGTCTTCAAGCGCCTTCTTGACGTTCACGATGAACTTGCGCGTGTTGATGTCGGCGCGGTTCAGGGTGATAATGCGCTCAAACGCGATCGCCAGACCGAGAATGAACGTGATAATGATCGGCCACATGTAGCCGCCGCCTTCATTAAACCGCTCGACGAGAACGTTGATGAAATCGGTCGAGCCTGCTGCCTCCTGGGGCAACATCATGAGAACATTCAGAAACTGCATGGACACAAGCCTCCCGTAGAAGAAGTTGTTTATGAGTGGTTAGTGTGTTGTGCGAACAACACGGTAGGTAAACGTCGCTCGCAAGAAACACATTCTGATGCACTTTACCCAGTCCCCCGCAACCCGTGTTGCGCACACGCCTCGTCCGGAGCCTGGACTGCATCGATGCGGCGGCCCACCAAACAGAAGGACACGTCGACATCCTGATAGTTGCCGAAAACTACCACGCCTGTTTTTATAAACCAAACCGCCGGCGAAATATCCTTTCGCCGGCGGCTGTTTCCCCACTACTTCTCCTGCTTCCCCCTACCGATAACTCAGCGCGAGCGATGTCGCATTGTCCCATAGCCGCATCGATTCCTCCAGTACGGGGTCCATTGCATGGCGAATCGGATACCAGGCCGCCGCATCAAACAACCGCGTACCGACGTGCGCCTTGATCAGATTTCGCACCAGCGCTTCCTCCTCGGCCGCCTGAGCCTCGGTGAAATAACGCACCTCCTCAGTCGCCTCGGGCGCCGTGTCGCCGGCCACGATCTGAATGCCATGGTCTTTCAGATAAGTTTGAAAGGCACTATACGCGGCATCGTCCACTTCATACGAAGCGATGAATTGTTCGCGCTTGCCGCCCCATTGCTGGTACAACGCGTCGTTGTTCTGGTCGATATACTGCCGCACAAACGGGCGGAGCAACGACTGACCAAGTACGGCCTGGAGATACAGGGACACGGTGTCCGGACGGACGATGAAGTCAGGCAAGATGCCCCCGCCACCGATCACCGTCCGCCCCTTGTCGGTCTTGAAGAGCAGCGAATCCGGCACCTGGTCGAGCAGGTCCTCCATGCTCATCGCGTACTCGCTCTCGTATTGCGCCATCTTGGATCGGTAATAATCCTCCCGTTCCCCGTTTTCGTACGGCGTCTGAATGAGCCGGCCCGACGGGGTATAAAAACGTGAGATGGTCATGCGCAGCACGCTGCCGTCCTCAAGCGGAAACTGCTTCTGCACCAGCCCCTTCCCGAACGTCCGGTGGCCTACGATCAACGCCCGGTCGTGATCCTGCAATGCGCCGGCGACGATTTCGCTCGCGGAGGCGGATTGACCGTTCACAAGCACGATCACGGGCTCTTTCTCGAAGATGCCAGCCACGCGCGAGCGGCTCACCTGGTTGAACTCTGGGTGACGCGACCGTGCCGAGACGATCACCTGGTCCCCGGCGACGAACTCGTCGCTGATCCGAATCGCCATGTCCATAAACCCGCCGGCGTTGTCCCGAAGATCCAGAATCACGCGTTTCACCCCCCGATCCTTCAACACCTGCGCCGCGTCCATGAACTCTCGATAGGTCGTCCGCGCAAACCGGTTGATCTTGATGTACCCGGTCTGTTCATCCACCATATAGTGGGCATCGACGGTGTACAGCGGAATCTTGTCCCGAATGATCGCAAATTCGAGCGGCTCCGGGTAACCCGGACGCTGGACCGTCACTTTCACGCGCGTCCCGCGCGGGCCCTTCAAATGTAATTCAACGTCCCGCCGCGTATATCCGATCGCCGAGGAATCATCCACCGCCATGATCCGGTCGCCGGAATGCAGTCCGGCCTCATCACTCGGCCCACCCGGCAGTGGGTTCAACACCGTCAGTGTATCCGCCCCGTTTTCTCCGGGGATAAATTCGTACGAGATGCCGATACCCTCGAACGAGGCATTAAAGTCCTCATTCACGTCCTCCATCTGATCCGCATCGATGTACACGGAATGGGGATCCAGGCGCTCGAGCATACCCTCGATGGCGGTCTCGGTCAGGCTCGCAGAATCGACATCGTCGACATAATGCTGGTTGATGACGCCGTACGCCTGTTCCAGCTTTTTCATCGACTCGTAGGTGTCGTCACTCGAGATCGCGGCGCCCAGCCCAAAGCCCATGAATATACCAAGGGTCAGTAAAACGGCCCCAAAACCTACGATTTTTTTGTTTCGCATCGCGATTCGTAGTTAAAGAGAGGTGCAAGCGCACGGGGCGCTCTGCAAAGATCCGATGAACGTATAAGGCCCGGCGCGGGTAGAGGTTTCATCGGCCGGCAGAAATAACCCCGGGGTGCCAGGTCGCCTATCCTGGTGTCGATTTATGGCGGATCGAGCACGTAAATTGCGGGGAGGTTGCGCCCGAGCTGGCCGTAATCGAGCCCGTAGCCGAGCACAAACAGGTCGGGAATGGCGAAGGCGACATAATCCAGAAGCACCTCCACCCGCGTCGCCTCATGCTTGTGCAGCAGCACAGCCGTCCGCAACGACGCCGGCCGGTACCCGGCCATCCGCTCCAGGATGTAGGCCATCGAAAGACCGGTGTCGACGATATCCTCTACGACGATTACGTGCCGACCCTCAATCGCGGCGTCGATCCGCTTCAGCTCGCTCACGTTGCCGCTGGACACCTTGGCGTCGCCGTAGGACGACAACTTCATGAAGTCGACCTCACATTCGATCGTGATCGCCTTGAGGAGGTCGGAGAAAAACATGAACGCACCGTTCAGCACGGCGATGAAAATAGGCCGTTTGCCGGCATACGTAGCGTCGATCTCGCCGGCCAGAGCACGCACCCGCTCCTGGATCGTGTCCTCGTCCAGATACTTCCGAAACCGCTCGCCACGGCAATACACGTACGAAGAGGTATCCACGGACGGATCGTTTTTTTGCATGGAAATCGTATATCAGGGTCTGGGTTTAAACCCGTACATGTATCTTCGTCCCCGACTCCGATCGGGAAACGAGCGAAGCGACTTACGAAGTAATCCCGTCGTCTTGCCATCCGACTGGATCCCGCATCACGTTCGGGATGACATGAAACGTCAGCGCCAGCGCCTGTTTCGTCCCCGCGCCGATCCGCACCGCCTCGGCCAGCCGCACACCCGGCACCCAGACAATCGTCGCCCCACTCAGGACGACGGGCCAGGCGGCGCGGCTGTGGCTGGGCACGCGGGCATCGGTAAGCAGGTCGCTGACGTTCCGGCTGTGGGTCATCCCAAACGGGTGCAGCCGGTCCCCCGCACGCCAGGCGCGCACAGTCAGCGGAACGCTCACCCGGGAGGCATCGAGCCATACCGCGTTTGGCGAGCCGGTGTTCGGACGCGCCGGCGGGGCGACTGGCAGACTCAGCTCGATCCGGCCCGCCGGCAGTTCCACGGTCCCGCCGGCGGCCAGGGCCTGTTCCGGATACGCGCCCGGCGCCTCGGCATGCACAAACACCAGCGCGTCCCGCTCCCGCCAGAAGGCGCCGCCCAAAACTACCGCGCGCCGGCCCGTCTGCGCCTCCAGCAACGCCAGAACCCGCGCCGCGGATGCCGCCGTTCGGGGCGTCGCCGGCGACCACCGGGCGAGGGCCTCCAACACCACCCGCCGTCGCCAGACGGCCGGCATTGCTCGCAGCGCCTCCTCACGGAGCCAGCGCTCGTCCCGGTCGTCCACCAGCGCCCCGGCCAAATAGCCCGCCAGGGCTGGCTCGAACGAGGCCGCGCGATAGGCCCGCACCCGCTCCGCCGCGCTAGCAATGTGGGCCGTCACCCCCGACCCGAACGCGGCTTCGATCGCCGGCAGGATGTCGTTCCGGAGGGCGTTGCGTCGATAGGTGGCGTCGGAATTGGACGCATCCGTCCGCCATGGGACTTCGTTTGCCGCGGCATACGCCTCGATATCGCGCCGGGACTCGCCCAGCATGGGACGCACCAGGCGGACGGCGCTACCGGGCAGGAGCGGCCGCGCCGGCGGCATGCCACAGAGGCCTTCGATCCCGGCGCCTCGAAACAAGTGCATCAGCACGGTTTCGGCCTGGTCGTCCGCGTGGTGGGCCACGGTCACTACAGCCAGGCCCTCCTGACGCGCGATCGTATCGAAGATGGCATACCGGGCCTGGCGGGCAGCCTCCTGGAAGGAGCCCGCGCTGGCCTGCATTGCCCGGCCATCGACGGCCAGCACGTGCACCGGAATGCCGTGCCGCTCCCCGTACGCGCGCACCAGCGCCTCATCGGCATCGGACGCGTCGCCGCGCAGGCCATAGTTGACGTGCGCCGCCTGGACGCCGTAGCCGAGCCGGCGCAGGAGGTCGAGCAGGGTCATGGAATCCACGCCGCCGCTCACGCCGACGAGTAGCGCCGACTCCGGCGGCACGCCTCCCTCAGTGGCGATATAATCGGCGACACGTTCGAGCATGGTCACGAGGCGGCGCGCCCCTGGCTAAAACGGGTCTCCAACTCTTCTAACGAGAGGCTGACTTGCGTGGGCCGGCCGTAGGGGCATACATACGGCATCTCACACTGAAAGAGTTGATCGATCAGCGAGCGCATCTCTTTGGCATCCAGCTTCGCGCCGGCACGCAGCGCCCCGCGTCGGGCCATGCTCTTGGCCAGGTTCTCACGGGCACGGAGCTTGAGCGTATCGCGGTTCATCTTGTATTGCTCGAGGATCTCCTCGAGAATCTTACGCTCGTCGCCCACCTTGATGTCGGCCGGTACTCCGCGCACCACCACGGCCCGCCCGCTGAACAACTCGACCTCGAAGCCGAGCTTGCGGAATTCGGGCAGCAACTCCTTGACCAGCTCGAAGTCGCCCGGGCTAAATTCCAACGTATGGGGAAACAACAGCTGCTGAGAGAGCGCCATCCCGATTTCCAGGCTGTACATCGCCTTTTCGTACAGGATGCGCTCGTGGGCGGCGTTTTGATCGAAGATCATCAACCCGGAACGGATCTGGGTGAGGATGTACCGTTGATGGAGCTGCCAGATGGGCGCCCCGTCCTGATCGGCGTCGTCCGACGCGGAACGAGCAGCGGAGGGGATGAGGTACGCCTGCGACTCGCGTCCGGGCGTGGCGCCGGCGTACAATCGGGCGCTCAACTCGCCCCCCGGGGCGCCATATCCCCTTGAATGTCCCCCCGCAAATCCCACCGGCGCCCGGTCGGAGTGCGACGGCGAGGTCAGCCACGACGCGGCGATGGCGCTGCCGCCCGCTGAGCCCGTACTGGAGCCAGCCTCTGAGCCAGCGCCGGCCTGTGCGGTCTCAAAATCAAACTGCGGAGCCAGCGTGGCCGATCCGATGCCTTTGCGGACGACTGACCGGAGAAAGCCGTAGATCCCCCGCTCATCGTCGAATTTCACCTCTGCTTTGGTCGGGTGCACATTGACATCGACATGCCTGGGGTCCATGCTGAGAAAGACGACAAAAAACGGAAACGAGCCGTCTGGAATCAGCTCTTCGTAGGCGGAGCGGACAGCGTGTTCCAGGTAGCGGTCCTTCACAAAGCGGTCGTTGACAAACAAAAACTGCTCGCCACGGCTGCGGCGGAAGTAGTCGGGCTTGCTCACCAGTCCCCTGGCGGAGAGGTAACTGGTCGTCTCCTCGAACCCGACGAGGTGATCGCCCAGGTGCGCCCCCAAGAGGCGCTGGATCCGGGCGCGCAGATTCGCCGTGACGTCTTTCCCTTTCTCGGCCGGCAGGCGGTAGACCTCATTGTCGTCGTGGTAGAGCGAGAAGGCGACGCCGGGATGGGACAGCGCGAGAAACTGGAAGGTCTCGACGAGGTGTTTAAACTCCGTCGCCGGCGTTTTGAGGAAGCTGCGCCGGGCCGGCACGTTGTAGAAGAGGTTGCGTACGGCGATCGACGTTCCGGCGCGGGCGGCGCAGGGCTCGCTCGACACCAGGGCCGCGTCTTCCACATGGACGCGGTAGCCGGCGGCGTCTTCGAGCCGACGTGTGACCAGGGTCACCTGCGCCACGGCCCCGATCGACGCGAGCGCCTCACCCCGGAAGCCCAGCGTGCGGAGCGTATTCAGGTCCTCGATCCGGGCCAGCTTACTCGTTGCGTGGCGGTCGAAACACAGCAGCGCGTCGATAGGGCTCATGCCGCAGCCGTCGTCGATCACCTGGACGAGTTCGCTGCCGGCGGCCTTTACGATGAGGGAGATGTCTCCGGCGCCGGCGTCCAGCGCGTTTTCGATCAGCTCCTTCGCCACCGATGCGGGGCGTTGCACGACCTCTCCGGCGGCGATCTTATTCGCCAGCGCGGCCGGCATCGTCCGGATGATGCTGTCCGGCGAGTCGGCCGTTTCCGTATCGTGTGCGTTCGTCACCTATCCCCGCTCGAAGCGTGTGTGGAAACCCTACCCGCGCGCCCAGCGGCGTCAGGAAAGGCTCGTGTACAGGAAGAGCGCGATCATCAGCAGAATGGCCGCGTAGATGAACCCGGCAGGGCTCCGCCGGCGGCTCGTGACGCGCCGCTCGATGCGGATGCGCTCACGGATTTTCCGCTCCCGCTCCGGATTATAAAACCGGGGCTGATAATCGAACTTCCGATTTTGTTGGCGTCTGCCAGGTACTAGAAGGCCCATGGGCGCACCTCGCCAGGTGGAGTTTCTGGACGCAAAACAATCGGGTTTTTATACAGGGCCTCTATGCACATCGTTCCAGGTCGCTGCCATCCCCGCGCCTCACCTGTAGATACGCGCAATGTATTCCAGATAGAGCACAAACAGCGGTGCGACGAACAGCAGCGCGTCGATACGATCCAAAATGCCACCATGCCCCGGCAACAGGTGGCCCGAATCCTTCACCCCCCACTCCCGCTTGAGCCGGCTCTCGATCAGGTCTCCCACTTCCCCGCCCACCCCCGCGATGAGGCCGAGCGCCACGGCATCTCCCCAATGCAATAACGGAATCCAGTAGTATTTGACGACCAGGACCGCCGCCATGGCGCCGACGATCCCGCCGAAAGCGCCCTCCCAGGTTTTTTTGGGGGAGATCGCGGGCGCCAGCGGCCGCCGGCCGAACAGCCGGCCGGTAATGTACGCGAGGGTATCGTTGCACCATATGGCCGCCACCAGCGCCACCGTCAGCCACATCGCCATGCGGCCATCTACCACGCCCCCCTCACGCAGCCGCAACACCCCCAGCTGCGCCACAAAAAAGGCCGGGTAGACCACGCCGGCCAGCACCCACGCCAGCCGCTCCCACACTTCGCGCCGCCCGGTAAAAAAACTGGCGTACACCAGCAGCCCGATGCCTGCGAGCACGACCAACGGCCAGACCCACGGCAGGGCGACATGCACGACCACCAGCACACCCATCACCAGCCCGAGCAGCCGCAGAGCGTGGCGCTCGTCGGACCCGCTCATCTTATAAAACTCGATCTGCGCGGCCACGGCCAACGCCACGATGAGGGCGAGATACAACCAGCCGCCGGCGTACACCGCGGCTACGACAAAGGGCAGCCCGACGAGCGCCGTCAGGATCCGCTGAGAGAGATTCGACAACTGCACGGAAACAGGCACCAGACCAGGGGGAGACAAAAATGAAGGAGTCGAGGCGATCTGCCAGATCACGCGTGATGCCAATGGTCACCCGGCATCGTCGGGTTCGCCGGGGACGTCCTCGCCCCCGCCAGACTCCTCGAGCTCCCGGAGCGTCGGATCATCGGGATCGAGCGGCGAGGCTTCGAGCGCCAGACGGGTCAATTCGTCGTCGCTCACCCCCGCCGACCGCAATACCGACAGGGCTTCCTTCTCGTAGTCGGCCTGCACCATCACCCGGATGCGCGCCATATCCCCGATGGTGAGGTTGAAGGCATGATCGCGCTTGTTTTCGATGACGGCGGGAATGCCGGCGTCGCTTAGCCGATCCCGTACGATCTCGGCTTCATAATCGGTGCCAGTCCGGTAGACAGGCACCCAGTCCATGGACGGGGTGTCGCTGGATGGGGTGTCGCTCATGCTAACCTCGAGGGTTGGTCGGGAGGGAAACGAATCGTGCGTCCATGCACAATATACAGGATGCCGGCAAAAAGCACGGCAGCGAGTAGCGTGACATAGGCCGGCACCTCCATGGATTCGAGCGACTCGAGGTCCATGTCCGGCTGCCGGCTCACGTACATGCCCAGCACCACGGCGAAGGCGTTGTTGACAAAGTGCACCAGAATCGCCGGCCACAACGAACCCGTCCGCCAGGTGAGGTAGGCCAGGTACATCCCGATCATCGCCAGCGGGATGAGCTGCGAGAACCGAAAATGGAAAAGCCCAAACAGGAGCCCGACGACCACAATGGCGGCGGCGACACCGAACTGCCGCTCGAGCTGGCGCTGGACGTAGCCCCGAAACAGCAGCTCTTCGCAGAAGGCCGGCGTGAGGGCCATGACAAACAGGCTGAAGACCACCCCGAGGTCCTGCACCAGCACCTGCTCGATGAGGTCGACCTGCGATTGCTCGAGCTGATCGATCCAGTCCGGCAGTGGGATCATCTCGTTCACCGTCCCGAGCCACCAGACGACGGGCGTGAGCCCGACGAGGCCGGCGACGCTGAGCGTCAGGACCAAAGCAGAGGTGAGTCGGAGCCGGACAAACGCCTCGGGCCGGCTGGTGTGGAGGCGGAGGATGAGGTAGGTCGGCAGCGCCAGGGCAAAAAACTGCCCGATGGTGTTCGCGACAAGTAGGATCCGCGCGTTGTCCGCGATGATCGTCGTGAGCGACCCCTGGAGGTCGGCCAGCGAGATCCCGTTCAGCATGAGGAGCGACACCATCGCGATGGGGCCGACCACGACATGGAAGAGGACGATGACCAGGATGAGCGTCAGAAACGCCATGAGCCCCGGCCGGAAGCGCTGGCGCTCCAGGTAGCCGTCCAGCAGGATGGGCGGCGCCAGCTCCCAGGGATCGGGCAGCGTGGCGACCGCCGGAGGGCCGGCGGTGAATGGTAGTGGTTCTTCCATGCCTTCTCGGTCACACGAAGCCGGCGAGCGGCCCAAGATTTTTTAGATCGCCCTTCTACCCACCAGGTAGAGCGAAGTTTTTGGGGGTTTCGAGGAAGCCACGGAACCTCATGGACTGGAAGTCATTGATGGGACTATCTTTTAGAAATAGCGCTTGTAGCTCAGCTGGATAGAGCGTTGGATTCCGGTTCCAAAGGCCAGGGGTTCGAATCCCTTCAAGCGCACAGCATCAAAAACGCCAGGAAACAGCTTATAAAGCCGTTTTCTGGCGTTTTTTCGTTTATCGTCGGTCTCGTCACGTCTCCACGGAATTAACCGCGTTTGTTCACGATTATTCGCCAAAACGTGATAAAAGCGTGAGAGCCTCTAGTAGCGAAGGAGCACGGTATCGCCCAGTGGCTTACTTTTGCTACTCATGCGAATCAGGAGTTGAAAGTGGGTTTATCATCGGTCCCCTCACTCGGATCGTCATCCCCGACCCCGATCGAGGATCCATTGAACAATCGAGAATAGCTCACTTGCTGTTCCTTGCTCGCAACTTCGTCATCGTTGAAGCTCGCATGGTTTACTTCGTAAGTCGCTACGCTCGTTTCCCGCGTTCGCGGGAGCCTGCCCCCGGCTTTGACCGGGGGATGACGGGTTTCTTTGGTGAGTAAGAGTAGATCCCCCGGCTTAGACCAGGGAAAGAGGCAACTCTTGGACTGCCAGCGCCAGAATCTGTATTTCAACTCCTGATTCGCATTACTCCCGAATCCGAACCTTCTGCTCATCCACTATCCACAAGCGCTGATTTAAGGGCTCCTGTTCAAACATGGGAAGCAATCGTTCCAGGATCGCGAGTACGCTCTCTTTGTCCTGACGCTGGAGTCGAAAAACAACATAGCCAGCGCCCTGTGATGGCGGGTACGCGCGGATGTCTGCAAAGTCCGTATCCAGCGTTATCATTGCGCGCTGCTCTGTGCGGCAAATCTCAACCAGGCGCCGATCGCTTTCTCCGCCGAGGCCCTGTTCGAGTACGCTCATCGCATCATGGCCCTCCGAGCGAAGGCGCGCGGTTACTTCCACCGGCAGGTTCTCATCGGTCTTAAACTTCATTGACTACGCGGGCAAAGAGACGACTCGCTCACGAGCGAGCTCCGCCGCATAGGCCACGGCAGCCCGGATCGCCTCGAAGGTGAGCGAGGGGTAACTTGTCACAACATCCTCAACCGATATGCCAAGTGCCAGGTTGTCTAAAACGACCGAAACCGGAATCCTGGTGCCTTTGATGCACGCCTGCCCATGGCAAACGAGCGGATCAACAGAGATATAGGGCAGCCAATCCATAAGCGTCTTCATGCAAGTGAGTACGGAAGGTACGCAGAGAATCTGAAAGAGTGCCTTAACGAATCCTTCTGCGGCATCACGTGCCTGAGCAGCGGCGCCTCACACTGCTTCCGCTCTACCGCAGGTAGCCTTCGCCAGGCACCTGCGCTTCGGGCTCCTTGATCAAGCCGGCCGGGCCCGGATCGTCGAAGTCGTCATGACCACAGTTCCCAGGCATTTTCGGCCGGCGAAACCCGGACATTTTCAGTCGTCGTTGACACCCAGATCCTGCCGATCGCCGGGTGCAGCCGGTCGCACATCGACAAGAAAGTCTGCGAGCCCACCGTGCACGGGGCGCGTAGCGTGACCCGGTGGGATGTCCTCGCGCTGGAGCGTGTTCACCAGCTCCACAATGACCGGCTCGTGAGCGAGATTGCCCACTTGCTCGCCGGCACGAAGCTGGCCGGGTACCGCGAGGCGTGGACGTTGTGCGGCGGGAGCCCCGACGTGATCCCCGAGGGCGTCACGCTGGAGATGCTGATTGAGACCTACCGGCCGGCGGCCCGGCTGCTCGTGGAGCGGGCGAGCGGGAGGTCTGAATAGGCGAACCGATACCTGCTGGATCGCACTTCTAGTTATGGAAGTCGAGGGGGCGATGGCGGCGACGTGAAGGCTAACTTTTCTTCTCGCGAATTGTATTGAGAAACGCGTTGAGATTTTCCTCTGCTTGTTTCGTATGCGGATGCTCCGGCCCCAGCGTTCGCCTGAATCCTTCTGCCGCCCGCTTGTAGAGCAGCTCCGCCTCCGCGTAGCGACCGGTTACATAAAGTAGCCCGGCGAGGTTATTCACGGAACCCAGCGTAGAGGGATGCTCCTGTCCGAGCACGCGCTCGCGGGCCAGGAGCGCCCGTTGGTAGAGCGGCTCCGCCTCCGCGTAGCGACCTGTGTGATTTAGGAGCAGGGCGAAGTTATTCACGGAACCCAGCGTATCGGGATGCTCCTGTCCGAGCACACGCTCGCGGGCCAGGAGCGCCCGTCGGTAGAGGGGCTCCGCCTCCGCGTAGCGACCGGTTGCACGAAGCAGCTCGGCGAGGTTATTCACGGAAGTCAGCGTAGAGGGATGCTCCTGTCCGAGCACGCGCTCTAGGGCCAGGAGCGCCCGTTGGTAGAGGGGCTCCGCCTCCGCGTAGCGACCGGTTGACTCCAGCAGAGAGGCGAGGTTATTCACGGAAGTCAGCGTAGAGGGATGCTCCAGTCCGAGCACGCGCTCGCGGGCCAGGAGCGCCCGTTGGTAGAGCGGCTCCGCCTCCGCGTAGCGACCGGTTGACTCCAGCAGAGAGGCGAGGTTATTCACGGAAGTCAGCGTAGAGGGATGCTCCAGTCCGAGCACGCGCTCGCGGGCCAGGAGCGCCCGTTGGTAGAGCGGCTCCGCCGAGCCGTATAATCCACGAGCATCCAGGAAATAGCCCATGAGGGCGGCGAGTTTTGCAAAATGTTCAGACTCCGCGTCCCCGGTCTCCACTCGTTCGGCACAGGCCTGTGCATGAGGCAGAAGGGCCTCGCAGTCACCCCACTGCCGGTAATCATCCCCGGGCCAGGCGTCGATAAGGAGCGCGAGGGCGTGTTCGCGCCACCGGGCCTCTTCTTCCTTCCCCATCCGGTCGCGGGTGACGGTCTGGACGAGGCGGTGCACGGAGATGCCGTCGTCGGAGCGAGTGACGAGGGAGTATTTCGCCAGGGCGGCGAGACCGCTGTTCCAGGCGATGGGGTTTTGGAGGAGGTCGGCCTGAAGATCGGAGGCGTGGCCGGCGAGGCGTTCAAGAAGGCCGATGGGGATGTTCTCCGGGGCAAAAAAGGCGCAGAGGCGAAGGAGGAGCGTGCCGGCCGGGGCTTCGTCCTCCACGCGCTTCATGGCCATGGTCCAGGTGGTGCCCACCGTCTGGTCGTACCCGTGCGGCTTTTCCTCAGCGGCCCATAGGGCGGCGCGCTGGGTGTTAAAGAGTGCCACGTAGTCGTAGTACGAACGCATTCCCGGGCTGGCGGCGATGTAGGCGGCAGCCTGGGCGAGAGCCAGGGGGAGGTCGCCGAGGGTGTGGGCGAGGCGGCCGGCACCGGCGCGGTCGTCGAGTCCGGCTGTCTTGAGGAGGTAGTCGACGGCCTCTTCCCGGGGCCAGGTGGTCACCTCTAGCTTCTTCGCGATGCCCGTCCAATTGGGGTTGCGGGAGGTAAGGAGCAGGTGGCCGGCACCCTGGGGAAGAAAAGGAGCGATGGCTTCCGGATCCTCGGCGTTGTCGAAGATGAGGAGCCAGCCCCGGCGCTGGTGAAGGTATCGGAGTACCGCCTGCACCACTACTATCTGCTCCGAGGCATCATGCTCCGGGAGGTCGAGTTCGCGGGCCAGAGCGCTGAAGCCTGAGAACACCGAGGTCGATTCTTCTGCGGCGAACCACCAGACCAGCTCGTAGTCGGCCTGGTAGCGGTGGGCGTATTCGAGGGCGAGCTGCGACTTGCCCACGCCGCCGAGGCCGGCGAGCGCCGTAAGAGCGGCGCTGTGCCCGCTGCTGAGCGTCGTCTTGAGGGTGTCGAGCAACTCCTCGCGCCCGGTAAACAGGGGGTTGCGGCGGGCCACGTTCCACACGGCAGGGAGAGTGCCGGGGAAACGCAGCGACGACGCTTTTGCAAAGTGACCGGGGAACGGTAGGGGCTTGTCCGGTTTGGCACGGCCGGCCTGAATCCCCTTGAGTAGCCGGTCGAGCGTTTCCTCTTCCGCTGTACCCACGAGGTCAATGTAGCCGATGGGTCCGAGGAGACCGGGCACTTGAAAGTCGGCGACACGGACGGTGAGGAGCTTGCCGTCGTAGAGTGCGGCTGTCCATTCCATCTCCGAGAACTTACCCGTGAAGTAATCCGGCGACAGCACAGCCAGGGTCCGATCGCAGTCAACGCTCGCCTGTTGCATCCACGCGATGAAGTTCATCCCCGGCCGGGAGTCCCATGCCTGTATCTGGACCCCGTACCCGTTGTCCTCCAGCTTTTGCGCGATCCACTCCGCCCAGCGGATGTCGGCCTTGTTGTAGCTGACGAAGAAGTGCTTCGTGTCGGACATGGGATGCAATCGAGCGAGTCTACGAACAGGGCACTGGATGGTATGAAAGGGTTATCTAATGAACAAGGCCCTCCGCCACGCCGGCCCACCTTATTCGGGACTCAGCGGGCGGACACATTAAAGCATCAGGTTGCCGCACGAAGGAAGCGATGGCCGGCGCATCTCAGGGCGTGAGCCTGCCTTACCGGCATAAATATTTATCAACCCGGGGTTTATGGATCCGCTGAGTGGCGTGGACCTTCAGCGTTTGGCCGTGACGCCGCAGGCGTTGCGCCGTGGTCGAGAGGAGCCCCGCACCGATGCGAGCCTGGTGAGCAATTTGGGTAAGACGGAGGCTCTCGGGATGTTGATAAGATGCAGGTCCTCTTATCGAGACTGTTGTTCAAAAACCAGCATACCCTCGCCGCAACCATTTTAGATTCAGGTCGTTGCGCTTGAAATCCTGGTTGTGTTATTTTCAAGAAGACATAATAGTGTTAGTTATACCATCATAAAGAAACCGCCCCTCACCTCCCTCGTTCTGATCAGACCGTCTCAACCTATAGCTCGGTGCGCAATGAAATACAAAGTCGCCCTCCGAAAAACTGAAGAAGGCTTCAGCGTTTCCTGCCCCGGTCTCCCCGGCTGTTGGTCTCAAGGGGAAACGGAAAGGGAAGCCCTGGACAACATCGTTGATGCCATCGCCGAGTACCTCGCGGTCGCCGCTGAGCTAGCCAGTGACGAAGACGCCGAGGTACGGGAAGTCGAGGTGGCGGCGTAACGATGCCGAAGATTCCAGGTGTCAATTACCGCGAAGCCGTACGCGCTTTTGAGAAAGCTAGGTTCCGCATGATCGGGGAGAGCAAACACATCATCATGTCGGACGGCACCCGCATCCTGACGATTCCACGGGGGAATCCCGTCAATGCCTTCACGATGGGAGGACTTATAAAGGACGCCGGGTTGACGGTGGCTCCGTTCAAACAGTTGCTCTGAACCAGGGAAATCGGCGGTATAACAACGCACTCTATCGTAATTAACGCCGGGCGACGTTTCCGCTCACGGGCGTGGCATCAACGGCATGCGATGCGCCGCTGAACTTGGCCGGCCAGACATCACAAAGCCAACACCTCCGATTCAGAACCTATATAAAGCCCTTCCAGAGTCCAGCCCCCAATGAGCCGGCGGGTATTGATACGGCGCCGGCTAACGGGAAATTTCCGGCTAAGTTAAGCTCTCGTAGATCGTCAACACGAATTTGCCGGATACTGTCATGGCGTTCCGGATTCGGAGTTCCGGGTGATAGTACGATACAGGATTGCTTACTCGGAACGTTGAACACTAACCCGGAACGGATACACGGCGGATTCAACGTGTCAGACAAGTAGCCGAAAGGCTGGTAGGCCTCAACAATAGCTCGAAAGTGTGCCTGGTCGAGGATTTGGGGGCAGCGGCCTCTTGGGAGGAGCGTCTCCCAATCAGAAATACAGTATTCAGCTCAGAGAATCGGGTGGAGACTGGTGCAGGTGCAGCGAAATGACCGATAGATCTGTTGCTAAAGTGGAGAATATGAGGTTATCCTGCTGATTCATTTGACGCTATAGGGGGCATGATGCGCAGACTTATAGTAATTACATTGCTCTTGCTGTTCGCAGCTCAGTCTGCGCTAGCACAGCTCGCCTATGATCAGGGTGCTTTTATTCTAACACTCGGCCAGGACACTATAGGGGTAGAAAAATATACTCGCATCCCGGGAAGGGTGTTTGGTGAGAGCCTCGTAACTGAAGGGTCAGTACGGCACCGATACTTTGATGTACACTTCCTGGAGAACGGAATCATTCAAAGAATGGAGCAACTATTCTATGAAATCGATGCTGCAGGAAATGAGGTTTTGAGTAGCCATGAGACGATCATATACGATGTCGATAGTACTCATTTTACCAATGTAGTAAATACTTCATCTCCTCCCAACCCATCCCTAGCAAGCAGTTATAGTGTTCCCGGAGGCAATCATCTCATTCTTATGCAAATTCCGATTTTTTCGGTGTTTGAATCCTTGTCCATCTGGATGCTGTCAAACGAAAGGGATAAGGAAGAAGTACGACTGCCCTGGGGCACAACCCAACAGCCAGTTATGCTTGAAATAATCCGCCCCAACCTTTTGACCATCGACAATCCGTCCACTATGGGAGTGGTGCGTGCACATCTTGATGCACAAGGGCGATTGAGCACTCTTGAGGGTACAGGAACCGCACGAATGTCCTATATAGCCCGTCGAATACCCCTCTCGATCGTAGATTCACTGGTTTCAAAGCTCAGAGTCTCGAATAAATTGCTTAAAGGTGTCCATTCACCGAGATCGCAGGCCGAGACGATCATCGGAGGGACGCATGTAAGGGTCGATTATGGGCGCCCTTCAATCCGGGGGCGGAAAATATTCGGTTCGCTCGTATCCTGGGACAGGGTTTGGCGCACAGGAGCGAATGGTTCAACCCTTTTCGAAGTAAATCAGAATATAGTTGTAGGTGGTCAAAAGATCCCTGCAGGGAGGTACACCCTCTGGTCGATTCCATCAATGTCTGGGTGGACGCTTATTGTGAATAAGCAAACGGGACAATGGGGGACAGATTATGATGAGTCTGAGGATTTTGTTCGCTTGCCAATGAACATAAAATCACTGGCAGAATCTGTCGAGCAGTTTACGATCAGTATCGACCTTCAAGATGGTGCAAGAATCTTAAAAATGGCTTGGGAAAACACGGAAGCTTGGGTCTCAATCGATGAAAATTAAGACCCACTTCAATGCCATCATAAGACTAATAGCCGTGAACGAGGCCGTGTCGCCCTTCGCGACACAGCTCAACCGTTAGGCGGCTACCCCGGCTTAGGCCCCTTCTCTACACCCTTCTAACGTCGTCGGAAACGCACCATGAGAGCACACCCTGCACTTGCGTTCGTTGTCTGGCTCCTCGTCCTCCTTGCATCGCCACCGCCTGCGTTGCCCCGTTTTGCCTACAAAAGCTAGATCCCAACGAGCGCCACCCTACGGTGTTGTCTCAGGCACGCGCTGTCACTACATTACGACCGAACGAAAAAGTTCATGCCGGCGATAACTCCGGTATTCATTCAATACCCTCCTAACGACCATCGACGTCCTAAGAAGAGTTGGGAGTCGCGGATCACGAGACAACACGCATATACTGTGCTGCAGCCAGCCCCCTCCTTCCACTACGCCGCAGCCGGCAGCTGGTAGAGATACTTCTGAAAACCGGTGAATGCCCGGTGGATCTCTTCGGGCCGGCCGCCCAGGTCGGCCACGGCATCCGCGATGGAGTTGTGGTATTTCAGCAGGAGCAGCGGCGTGAGCTTTTCCTGGTCGAGTTCTTCCACGCCGACGGTGATGTAGTGCTGGAGGACGAAATCCAGGAACGCCTGCTGCCGGGCATCGAAGCGGGTGGTGATGTGGGCTCGGGCGTTCTCGGCGCGGACTTCACGGGTGACGGGCGGCAACGCGTAGGCAACGTGGGCCAGCACGTCGAAGAGGTCGCTCTTCTCGGCGTCGATGATCTTCTGCATCTCGGCCAGCTGGTCGTGCCCGAATCCTTTTTCCGCCAGCCCCTGCATGAGTTTCTTACGCGTGTCGGGGGCGCTCCAGATGGTGCGGAGTTCGGCCTCGTCTTTGAAAAACTCCGGCAGTTTGCCGAAGAGCAGCTCCAGAAACTGTTGCGCGGACATCGGGGTGCCGTCGGGATGCCAGAAACTGGTCATCGTCATGTGCTGGATGGTGCGCTCCTTCCCATCCGCTAGCTTCACTTTGACGGGTTTTCGAACGGTCCACTCCTCGCGCTCTTCACGGACGACGTCTGGTTTCTCGGGTTTGATGGGCTTCGGTGGCAGGACCTCTTGCGGCTCTAGCGGCTCCCCGTCCCACTCGGGATCGGTGAAGAGCACGTGGGCCTTCACGAAGTCGTAAATCGTGAAGTAATCCTTACCGTCGAAGAGCCGCGTGCCGCGCCCGATGATCTGTTTGAACTCGATCATCGAGTGGATCGGGCGCATTAGCGCGATGTTGCGGACATTACGGGCGTCCACGCCGGTCGAGAGCTTTTGCGAGGTGGTCAGGATGGTCGGAATGGTTTTCTCGTTATCCTGAAAGTCGCGCAGGTGCTGCTCGCCCAGCGCGCCGTCGTCCGCCGTGACGCGGTGGCAGTAGTTTGGGTCCTTGCTCGTCTTGAGCTGGTTGATGAGGTCGCGAACGAGGAGCGCGTGGGCCTGGTTGGCGCAGAATACCAGGGTCTTTTCGTTCGGATTGATCTGCGAGAGGAAGATTTCCACACGCTTTTTCTCCCGCTCGCGGATCTCGATGCTCCGGTTGAAGTCGTCCTCCACGTACCGCTTTCCGGCCTCGATCTCCCCCTCCACGATGGTATCGTCGGACGTAAACACGTACTCGTCCAGCGTCGTCTGAATCTGCTTGACGCGGAAGGGTGTCAAGAAACCGTCGTTGATACCGTCCTTGAGCGAGTAGGTATATACCGGCTCGCCGAAGTAGGCATAGGTGTCCACGTTATCCTTCCGCTTGGGCGTGGCGGTGAGGCCGAGTTGCACGGCGGGTGCGAAGTAGTCGAGGATGCCGCGCCAGTTGCTTTCGTCGTTCGCCCCGCCCCGATGGCACTCGTCGATGACGACGAAGTCGAAGAAATCCGGCGGATAATCGCCGAAGTAGGGTGAAGGCTGCCCGTCTCGGGGCGGGCCGCTCATGAAGGTCTGGAAGATGGTAAAGAACAGGCTCCCGTTCTTCGGCACTTTGCCCTTCTTGCGGATATCGCCCGGCTCGATGCGCACCAGGGCGTCCTCGGGGAAGGCCGAGAAGGCGTTGTACGCCTGGTTCGCCAGGATATTGCGATCGGCGAGGAAGAGGATACGCGGCCGGCGCAGCGCTTCGCGGCTGAGGCTCCAGCGGGCGTGGAACAGCTTCCACGCAATCTGAAATGCGATAAAGGTTTTGCCGGTGCCGGTGGCGAGCGTCAGCAGGATGCGCGGCCGGTTTTCGGCGATGGCCTGCATCACCCGCCCGACGGCGATGTCCTGGTAATACCGGGTCGGATGCGAGCCGCCCTTGTCCTCGAACGGCACGGCTGCGAACCGATCCCGCCAGGCGTTCTCTGCAGCAAAAGTCATGGCCCAGAGGGCATCCGGCGTGGGGTAAGCGACGATCTCCCCTTCTTGCCCCTTATCCATGTCGATGGCGTAGATCCCCTGCCCATTGGTGGCATAGGCGAAGCGCACCGCCAGCTTGCCCGCATAGTACTTGCCCTGCGCCACGCCCACAGTCAGGTCCTGATCCCACGCTTTGGCCTCGACCACCGCCAGCTTCCGGTTGCGGTACTCCAACACGTAGTCCGCAATCAGCGCCTTCCCCCGCCGGCCGAGCCCTTCGATACGCCCCGGCGCTATGGGAAACTCCCGCCGGATCCGGCTGCCATCGACAACACCCCACCCCGCCGCCGCCAGCGCGGGGTCGATGTATTCGGCTCGGGTTTCGGCTTCGTTCATGGGTGGTTCTTGGGGGGACCGTATTGACGGGGTTGACGCAAAGCGACATGCCGTACGTGTGTGGACGACGTATCCTTTATGGCGTTAGGCGGGGCGGGTTCCTTTGCATTCGGGAAACGCCGGGCATCCCCAGAAATCCCCTTTGGCCGACTTCCGCCGGCGCAGGGGCTTGCCGCATTGCGGGCATTCGGGCGCGTCCGAGGATCGTTGCCTGTCCCGTACCTCGATTCGCCTCGCCGTGAGGCGTTCGCTGAAGCCCCCCGCTTCTTCAAACGCCCTCCCCTGCGCCTCGATCTGGCTCTTCAACATGTTCAGGGCGCGGCCAATGATGATGAGCAGGGCGTTGGCCACTACGGTGGCATCGTCGGAATCGAGCCACGGCGCGTATTTTTTACGTTGTTCTAGGGCATGCCGGGCCGACTGGTGGACCATGTCGTCGGTGAACGGCGCGGGATCGAGCGAGATGGCGTTGATGGCCCGGGCATCGGGGGTGTGGACGGACCACGGCAGGAGTCCGCGGTCCAGGATGAACATCTCGTAGTCGCCCCGCAATTCGCTGAGGCTTGCGCGCGCGACATCGGTCAGCTTCATCTCGGTGTCCTTCGAGGTGGCGGATCGCTCCGAGCCTTCGATAATGTTCTGCCGTCCGCTGCGGGCGGCCTGGGTCATCTGGTCGTATTGCCGGCCTTTGGGGTCGTAGAACTTCACGCCGGCCTCGCGGTGGTCGAACGTCAGAAAACGCCGGCAGAACCGCAGCGTCTCCAGCTGCACCACCGTGGCCAGCGTAAACGAATGCAGCCGGCGGAATCCGCCGCGTTTGTCAAACAGCTCAGGCATGGCAACTTTCTTGGGTGAGGCTCCTTGTTGACCGGATTGACCTTATGACGGCACCAGCACTTAAAACTGCTCCGCCGTACCGCCAGCCCGGTGAATGGGGGCCCTCTTTAAACCTGTTCCAGTACAAGCACCTCAAAAAGCCCCTCCGTACCGTCAGCCCGGTCAATGGGGTCCGCCTACAACGCCCCGGTGAAGGCCTGGTGCAACAACGATTTCTTCAACACCTCCAACGCGGCGAGCTTCCGCTCGTAGATGCGGGCGAGGCGTTGGGTTTCTTCGCGAAGGGATTCGAGGTTGTCCGCAATGAGTCGTTGTTCGACAAGTGGCGGACGAGCAAACTCGAAGTCTTTAATCTGCTGTCCGCTGATGTGCGGAACGCCAATGCCCGTTTGAACGCCAAGAATGTGAGCGGTAAAAGCAAAACTTCCAATGAGTAGCTTTAAGAAGCGGTTGTCCAAGTTCGCTCCGCCCCGAAGACGAGCCGTTCGTTGAACGAGCAAACATGGTAAGTCATCACGGGAAATCGTCGCGTGCTTCAATCCGGCTTTGACCCAAGGACGGTCCATCGCCAACACGACGTCCCCCTCGCAGAGCCGGTATCGCTCATATTCCTTAGTATTATTGGCGGGCCACCGCTTAACGTCGTCCCAGCGAAGACAACCTTGGATAATGTTGTCACCTCGCAGAAGGCGAATATCCTTTTCGTGAGTAGTGTAATTTGCGCTCTTGAAAGCGAACCCAGCCAAAAGGTCAATGTGAGCTCCGAGCGTCGTCTCCACCCACCCCTCACCCCGCCGGCTGAAGACGGATTGCAAATGGCTCTCGAAAAGCGCGCCGGCATTTCGAAGGTTCTTTTCGGCGTTGGCTCTGGCCGTGGCGATGCCGGCAAACGCTTCGTCCAGCAGTCCGACGATCCGCTGCTGTTCGGCGAGCGGGGGGACAGGTATCTCGAAACCCAGCACCTCGTTCATCTGAGCACGAGGCATTCGTGCTCCAGTGCATGTTGCGTTGATGCGGTCGCACGTCTCATCGGCAAGAAGCCAAAACAGCAGATACTCCCGCGAGAGTTCAGCACTCGGCTTCAACGGGAAGATTTCAGTTGAGCAATGACCGTCGAAATCTGGCGCTAATGCCTTATTCAGATAAGGTCGAAGCCGACCATAAAGAACGTGTTCTTCAGAGAATCTAAAGGTCGAGCTTTGAGCCGGCTGAGGCTCGAATGAGCCAATGAACCGAGCGGTGTGAGATTCGATGTGTTCAAGCCCGACGTAAGGCAATCCGCGATGAATCCCTTGCGCTTTGTCGAATATGCACACGTCGCCCAACGTCTTTGTCTGCCACCCTTCCTTCATACTCCCTCTCTTTCGGCTACGCCCAAGATTCCCCGGATATTCCCCAACACCTCCGCACTCTCCGCATCCAGCGCGGCGATTTCGTCCATGATGTCCTGTGGGCTGCGATGCACCATTTCCTCGCCGCCGTTGGGGTTCTTCACGGAGAGGTCGAACGTCTTCGAGTCGACGGCTGCCACGTCCACGCTCCAGCTTTTCGGAGAGTCGGCGAACGTCTTTTGCAACTCGACAAACTCGGCGAGATCGGTATCGTTGAGCGGATTCGTCTTCCCCATGTTGCGGCCTGGATCTAGCTGGTAATACCAGACCTTGCGTGTCTTCGTGCCCTTCTCGAAGAACAGCACCACCGTCTTCACCCCCGCGCCGATGAACGTGCCGCCGGGGCAGTCGAGCACCGTGTGGAGATTACATTCCTCCAGGAGTTTCTGGCGGAGGCTGACGGAGGCGTTGTCGGTGTTAGAGAGGAAGGTGTTTTTGATCACGATGCCGGCGCGGCCGGCGGCCTTGAGGACTTTGATAAAGTGCTGGAGGAAGAGAAACGCCGTCTCGCCGGTGCGGATGGGGAAGTTCTGCTGCACCTCCTTACGCTCCTTCCCGCCGAAGGGCGGGTTGGCCAGGATGATGTCGAACCGGTCCTTTTCCTGTACGTCGGCCAGATTCTCGGCCAGCGTATTGGTGTGGATGATATTCGGAGCCTCGATGCCATGCAGGATCATGTTCATGATCGCGATGACATAGGCGAGGGACTTCTTCTCTTTCCCGTAGAACGTGCGCTCCTGCAGGGTGCGGTCCTGGGCGGTGGTGCGTTGGGGGTTCCGGGCTTTGAGGTACTCGAAGGATTCGCATAGGAAGCCGGCGGAGCCCACGGCGGGGTCGCAGATGGTCTCGCCGAGCCGGGGGGCGGTGACGGCGACGATGGCCCGGATGAGCGGGCGCGGGGTGTAGTATTCGCCGCCGTTACGGCCGGCGTTGCCCATGTTCTTGATCTTGGCCTCGTACAGGTGCGAGAGCTCGTGTTTCTCGGTCTGCGACGCAAAGCGGAGTTCGTCGATGTGGTCGATGGCCTCGCGCAGGTTGTAGCCGCTCTGGATGCGGTTCTTGATCTCGCCGAAGATCTCGCCGACCTTGTATTCGATCGTGTTGGGTCCGGTGGCCTTTTGCTTGAAGCCGTGCAGGTAGGGGAATAACTCGCCGTTGACGAATTGAATCAGGTCGTCGCCGGTGAGGGCGGCGTTGTGGTCGATCCTGCCGCTTTTGTCCCGAGGCGCGGCCCACGATTCCCAGCGGTAGGGCAGATCGAGGATGTGCGAGTAGGATTTACCCCCCAGGGCAGCGGCCGTGGCGCGGTCGGACTCCAGCGCGTCGAGGTATTTCAGGAAGAGCAGCCAGGAGGTTTGCTCGGTGTAGTCGAGTTCGCTGGTGCAGCCGGCGTCTTTCCATAAAACATCGTCGATGTTTTTGAAGGCTTGCTCAAACATAGGGTGTTGTGCTGTTATGCGGTATACCTGGAACGGGCGGGTAATCTAACCGCATCCTCGCGGCGATGCAATATGCGTGTGGGGAAACGAGGCCTACGGTGCTGATAAGCGGACCGGCTGGCGATCACGCGCAACAGAGCGTTGTTGTGTTCTATAGAGATGCCTCACAAATCATAAAGGCAGACGATTCCCTACAAGCTGCGCCGGTTTGGAGATCGACTCCGTTGTGCAATCGCGGCTTTAAAACGATCACCAAACCCGGAGAGACGCCAGAACTTATCCATTATTGACGGCGCGTAGCATCACTCTGTACATCCTGTCGGATACGCCGGCTTGCTTCCAAGGCTCATCCCCTCAGTCTACCGAACTTCCTTTCAGAAATGAAGTGGCACGTTGAATAAAGTAGGCTTCGTTCTCTCCAAAAACGGGTACATGCCCACCCTCGGGCACTATCCACAGAGCAGAATTCGGTATAGCCAAGTACATTTCAATCGGTATAGACACTGGGAAGAAATCGTCTCTATCGCCATGCACAATCAGGGTGCGCGCCTTGATTGTTGACAAATAGGGTGCAGTGAAGTTCATATCGTCGTAGTTGTACTGGAAGTTGTAGAACAGATTCCAAAGCGACTTTATTTGCTCATCACCGTGCACATGTTCTTGCCTCATCCCAGCCCACGATTCTTCAGATTGACTTTCTACTATAACACTTCTCATAATCTCGCGGGCTTGCTCCGGAAAGTAGATCGTGGAACCAATTAAGACCATGGCCGACACGCGTTCCGGCTGCTGTGTGGCCGCGTGAAGGAGCGTCATTCCACCTGTACTAATTCCCATCGCCTTGAAGTCATCTATCCCGAGATGGTCCAACAGTGCAAAAACATCTAGCGCCGATTGACGGTGCGTGAACTCATTTCCAGGATTCGTTGATTGTCCATGGCCACGCAAATCCGGCACAATAACTTGATACTTTCCGGAAAAATCGTCTACAATCGAAGCCCAGTTCTTACCTGAACCAGTGAAGCCATGCAGAAGCACGAGAGGTTCACCCTGACCATAGATCTCATAATACATCATCATGCCGTTGATAGGCACGCTATTCTGAATGGTGGGAGTGAGTTCCGCTATCGTCTGCGCGGAGCACACGGAATATTTCAACAAGAAAAGGATTATCAGGATCGCATGGCGTCCCAGTGGGCATTTCAAGTTCATCATGGCCTCAATGTCTAACTTATAGTTTGAGCCTATACAAGAATCCCGGCATACTTGGATCAGGACCAGAGTTGCCAGTTACGTACAGCGATTGAGAACCAGCGGCACCAAAGTTAAGATTGCTCGACCATGCGCTATCGTCGCCTAAGTCAATTGTACGTATGACCTTACCTTCTTTCGACAAAACGTGAATCTCACCCATTCCAAAATGGGCTACGAATAGATTCCCATCCGGGCCAAAGGCCATCCCATCGGGGCCAAATAGTGGGACACCCTCTTTTTCTGGCAGTTTCGTCAATAACGACTCAGCGCCAATCTTGCCCGGCGATTCAATCGGAAATGTCAGAATTTCATTGCGATTAAACTCCGCTACATAAAGCGTTCTCTCGTCTGGGCTCACGGCGATTCCATTTGGGAAGCCTTCCCATTCAGCAAGCCAATGAGAATCACCTTCCGCATCAACATAGCAGATACGACCGACAGGATCTTCCTGACTGCCACTCGGATCAGTAAAATAGAATCCGCCATGCTGATCAAGAGCCAGGTCATTCGGAGCCCGAAGGGGGTGATCACCGCAGCTTGAAGCGGCAAGACCGATTTCATTACCGTCAGGGTCCAGCCTTAGCACTGCGCTTCTGACTCTGTCGCAAACAAGGTGAGTACCGTCTTCCAGAATCCGATGTCCATTTGCCCCTTTCGTCTCAGCCCACGTGCTCACTTCACCCGTCGGCGTTACCCTTGTGATGGGGCCACCATAGGGTTCGGAAACGTAGATGTTACCTTCTTTATCGAAAACCGGCGATTCGGAGAAGGTACCCACTTCCGCAAGCAACACGGGTTTAACGGTCTCACTGTCTGCCACGGCCTGAGAGATAGTCGCTGAAGGCTCTGCGCCGGGCTGACATCCTGAATTGATCAAGAGCAAGACGCCTACAAACAGAGCAACTATTCTGGTTTTCATCGTGGATTGAGAAATAGCGACAAGCGATGGAAAGGAATAGCGATGAATCGTCAGAAGAACTTGTCGAACACAAACTGGTCACGAAAGCGAAGCCCTCCCCATAATAACCCCCTATCCCCCACTCGGTCAACAAACCCGGCGAATATTAGCTGCGAGGGCACTCGCTTTTGCGATAACCGCATCTCTCACATTGACCATCTCCTCGACAGCGCCGGTGACGACATGGTATGAGATTCCCTGCGCGTCTTCACATGCTTGTTCAAGCAGAATTCGGAGTGGGCGAAAGAGTAAACGCCATCGGTCGCGTCGTAGGAAGGTCCTTCACTACGTTGCTAATGAACGCTCTGTTCGATAATGGTCGAAAAACCCTATAAAACAGCTCAGCGGGGTACATGTACTCGAAAAACCGGGCATAATAGCGAAAAACAACCCATATCGTGTCACCCTGAGCGTAGTCGAAGGGCCTCTCGTACGTCCGGGAGGTCCCCCCGCCTTCGCGGGGGCAGGCTTTCGACTACGCTCAGGATGACTTAGGGGTATGGGAATTGGCGATTTTCCATCTAACCATACGTTCATGCCAGACAAGAAAGCCCCGCGAAGCCAGGCTAAGGGTCTCAGTATGACCTTCGCGCTGTGAGCGCGTAACGTCAGTTAATGAGCGTGATGACTTCAACGATAATCATCGGATGGATGATCGGACGGCAAATTGATCCAAAGTGACAGAGTCCCTTGCGTATTCAGAGACGACGAGTAGTGCCGGTGGTTCTCCCAAACTCGCCACTAGCTCAACCACACCAACACCAACCCCACCGCCGCCGGCAGGGCCTGTACCACCAGGATCTTCCGGCTCGCCGTCATCCCTCCAAACACGCCGGCTACCAGCACACACGTCAGGAAGAACACCTTCACCCCGAACCCCTCCACTCCCAGACTCAGCCCCCAGATGAGGCCGGCCGCCAGAAATCCATTATAAAGCCCCTGGTTCGCCGCCAGCACCTTCGAGGCTACCGCGGCTTCGCGAGTCTGGCCGAAGGCGCGCAGGCCGGCGGGTTTGTCCCACAAAAACATCTCGAGCACGAGGAAATACACGTGCAGGAGGGCGACAAGGAGGATTACGATGCTGGCGGCGAAGTTCATGGTTTTTTTGAGGGGGGCCTCACCCACGCACGACCTTCGCCATCGTCACAAGCTGGCCGGTGTGGCGCGAGGCGTGTTCGGCAGCGTGAAAGAGTAACCCGATGACGGTCGACGGCAACCTGGCGCGGCCGACGAACCGGGCGTCCGTGAGGATCGATTCCGGGGTCTCACCCAGTTGATAGAGCGCCGCCTCCACGGTGTCCCGCCAGGCAGCGGCCAGCACAGCAAGCGCCGGCCGAGTCTGGGACAGGGTCTTCTCGGCGGAGAGAATCCGCAGCTGGGCGTCGGAAAGCCCCTCGCCCCGGGCGTAGGTCAGCAGACGGTCCGTACTGCCAGCCAGGTGGGCAAGGTGGAAACCGACCGAGCCGGCGCCGCCGGGATGCGCCCACAGCTGTTCGTCGGTAAGGCCGGCGGACGCGCTGAGCGTATCCTCCAGCGCCATGACGAGCGCGTGTCCCGCCGGCTGCAAGAGCGGCGGGATATCCGGTAACGGGCCACGCAGCCAGGGCTCGGGCAAGGTCGCGGTCATGGAGCAGGCGGCAGCGATTTCGGCGGGTTGGCGCCCCGGAGCAGCCGGCCCTTGCGGAACGCGTCGGCGATGGCCATGGGGATGCTGGCCTCGGCCTCGACGAGCTTCGCGCGTTGCTCCTGGATTTCCGCCTTCATCTCCTGTTGCAAGGCGATGGCGGCGGCGCGGCGTTCTTCGGAGCGTGCGAAGGCCACCCGGAGATCAGCCTTCGCCTGATCGATCTGCAGCTTGGCCCCGATGTTTTCGATCACATCCACATCCGCGATGTCGATCGAGAGGATCTCGAACGCCGTGCCGCTGTCCAGGCCGGCGTCGAGGACTTTTTTCGATATCGCCGCCGGGTTCTCCAGCACCTGGGCGTAGGTCTCCGAAGAACCTATCGTTGACACGATCCCCTCACCAACGCGGGCCATGATGGTGGCCTCGCCGGCGCCGCCGACGAGCCGCGCAATGTTGACGCGCACCGTCACGCGGCTCACCACACGCAGCTGCACGCCATCACGCGCAACGGCCGAGATGGGCGGCGTTTGGATCACCCGCGGCTGCACGGACACCTGCACGGCCTCGAACACGTCGCGCCCGGCGAGGTCGATGGCCGTGGCCTTCTCAAACGTCAGGTCGATCCCCGCTTTCTGGGCCGAGATGAGTGCGCGCACGACCTGCTGGACGTGCCCTCCGGCCATATAATGCGCCTCAAGGAGCGAGGTATCGATGTGGATGCCGGCCTGGTGCGCGGCAATCAGGGGCATGATGATGGCTTCCGGTGGTACCCGGCGCAGGCGCATGCCCACGAGGTCCTGGACGAGCTTGATGGGCACACCCGAAAAAATTGCCGTAATCCAGAGGCGAACGGGTACGAGGTAATACAGGTAACCGAGCGCAAGAACGCCAAAAACAAGCACAATCAGGGCAAAGGTACCGATGGATTCGAAGTATTCTTGCATGAGCGGAGGTGTGATGAAACAATCAGGCCGGCCAGGCCGCCTCGGGCGGTAACAGGCCGCTACCATGATAACCGAGAGCGGCCGGCGTACGCAAGAAAATGCCAGAATAAAATCAGAAATGCTTTATCGGGGTTTCGTGCCTTGCTCGCTCCCCGGATAGCGCGGCGGGGTCGAGCCCTCCTACAGCGTGGCCCGGACCAACAGCGCGCGATACCGCCGATCGCCCCGGATGGGTGCCAGCAACATGTCGTTTTCGATGTGCCCGGCGGACACACCGGTCGTATCGATCGCACACTCGAGCGCCGAGAAGGCGGCATCGACCCTGCCGAGTTGGGCCTCGGATTGCGCAAGTTGATAACATACTACCCCGTCCGTCCGGATCGCGCCCGCGATCCGCAGCATGCCGGCCGCTCGCTCGTAGTCAGCGGCCGCCAGGAAGTCGCGCGCCTCGTAAAACGACACGGACGCATAGACGGCCGCGAGCATGCGCCGGGCAGCGCCGGCGAGGTCGGTATCCACTGTATCGACGGATTCGATGCGGAGTCGCTCTATTTCCAGGCGCTCGAGAGAGGCGTTCGTTCGGGGCACCCGTTCGGCCGTGCGGTAGTCGTCGATAAACGCCACCACCCCCTCGCTATAGGCTTCGATACGTCGCGTGAGGGCCTCGCGGGCCTCAATGGCCTGGAGCGCAGCCGGCTCCTGGAGGAGGTGGTTGAGACGTATCCGCGCCGCATCGATATCCCCCCTACCCTCGAAATCGGCCACGACTTCCCGGTATCGGCGGACGGCATCGGCCCAGCGACCGGCGGCTTCGAGCGCCTGTGCCTCGGCGAGATGGGCGAGGCGCAGCGAATCCACCCAGGCCGGCTTGTAGCGAGCCATACCCGTGCGCATCGCCTGGAACTGCATCCAATCCAGCGCCTCGCCGGCCAGCGATTCCGGCATCCAGGCATGATCTCCTTCAAATACCACGAATCGATGGGGCATCCGGGTGGAGTCGAGCGCGGCGTCGCGCAATCGGGCGGCGTCGTAGTTGAAGTCGCCGAGGCCGGCGGTCCCGATATAGGCGGGCGGCCGCGTCATGGCGATCGCGGCCTGGACCGAAGAGGCGCCCGGCGGCAGGCCGTCGCCGGCGTTTATGATGCCGGCGAGGTGGCCATCGAGAAACGGCGCCGCGAACCAGGCGAAATGAGCCGTACCGGAGAAGCCAGCGAGGTAGAAGCGACGCGTATCCACCGCGTAACGCAGCTGCGCGTCCTGAATCATCGCGTGTAACGCCCGGCCGTTGACGGCAAAGGCCGAATCCGCGTCGCTCAGGGTATGGTGCGAGCTAAGCAGGATAAAGCCCAGCCGGTCGGCGCCGGCGCGAAAACGCTCGATGGGGACTAGCGCGCGGCCCCTCGGGTCCATCAGAAAAAGCACCGGATACGTTTGCTCCGCGTCGTACCCCGAGGGCAGGTACAGCGCATACCTCTGGCTCGTGTCCGCCGCCGAGGTGACACGAGGGACAGGAGTGCCCACCGCGAGGTACAACGTATCGGAGGGCTGCGCAAGCGCCGGGGCGCCGAGCAACGCGAGCAGAACAGTAGCGGCGAACCGCAGGAGCAACTGGGAGCGCGGGTTGATCACGGGGAGCGGACATCGACCGTATCGCTGGCGACAAAGCCGATGCGGTGCGCCACGGACACAATCCGTTCGCCGGCATCGAGCGGAATTGGGCCGGTATAAACCTCCCAGTGCCGGCCGATCGCTTCTTCATCAGCCAGGCGCTGGTAGCCGATCGAAGCGCCATCGGTCGCGCTGGTTAACGCGAGGCGGCCGTCTACCATCTCGCTCGCCGGCGGGGCTGTTACGGGCTGGGTGCCATCGGGCCAGATCGTGGCGAGGAAATCCATTTCCGGCATGGAGCCCCCGTCGCCAATCTCCGCCATCCAGCGATCACATTCGGCGCGGAGCGCCGCCAACGTGGCGGCATAGGCGGGGTCGCCGGCGAGGTTGTGCAGTTCGTGGGGATCCGCCAGTATGTCGAACAACTCCTCCGGGGCCTTCGTGGGCCTAAACCACTGGGCCTGGTACTCGTCCAGTTCGCCTGCGTCGCGCATGCGGAGCAGCTCCTGCATGATCGGCATCTGCTCGCGGTAAGCGACGGGCAGGTAGTAGGGTTTCTCGGGCTGGAAGTTGCGCAAATACTTGAACTGATGGTTGCGGACAGCGCGGATCATGTCGTACTGCTCATCGAACCGATCCGCCGCGCCATGGATGTAGGCACGGGGTTCGGCCGCGGCGAATTCGCCCTCGAAGGCCTGCCCGTCCACATAGTCGGGTGGTTCGATGCCCACCATGGACAGGAGGGTCGGTTTAAAATCGACGAAGCTGATCAGCCGATCGTCCACCTCGCCGGCGCGCCACTGGCCGGGGTAGCGGATGATCATCGGGACACGCAGGCCGGAGTCGTACACCAGCCTTTTTTGCCGGGGCAGCGGGCCGCCGTTGTCGGCGTACCATACGACGATGGTGCTGTCCATCAGGCCGGCGGCTTCGAGTTCGGCGAGCGCCTGGCCCACCTGATCGTCCATCGTCTTGATGTTGGAATATACCTGGCGGATATCGCGCCGGCCCACCGCGTTGTCCGGCAGGTAGGGCGGCACCGGGACGTCCAGATCCTCGGGCACCCAGAGCGAGTCGTTGGCGCGCGACCACACCTGGGATTCGTGTGTGACCCCGAAGTTGATGACGGCAAAAAATGGTTGTCCGGGTGCGCGGTTGCGCCAGTGGGCGTCTGCGCTGCTCTCATCCCAGGCCGTCACCGGCGCCGTGAACTGATAGTCCTCCTTGGCCGCGTTGGTGGCATAGTATCCGGCTTCCCGGAGGTACTCGCTGTGGAGTTTCACGCCGACGGGCGGCATGGCCTCGTAGGGCGTGAGGCCCGGCGGCAGCCAGCGCGGGTCTCCGCCCGTGCGCATGTGCATGGCGCCCATGTGGGTCTGGTAGAGCCCGGTAGCCAGCGCCGCGCGACTCGGAGCGCAGACGCCGGAGGGAGAAAATACATGGGTGTAGCGGACGCCTTCCGCCGCGAGCCGGCTTAAGGTGGGCGTCGCGACGGTGCTGTCGCCGAACGGCGGGATGATCGGGCTCAAGTCCTCGGCAACCAACCAGAGGATGTTGGGCCGAAAGCCGAGGTCGAGCGAGGCGGGCGCCGCAGCCGGCGGTTTAGAATCACAGCCGAGCGCCAGGGCCAGGAGAAGGAAGGTAGCTAAAACTCGATGCATCTCGGAGAAGGAGGAAGGCGGGTAAAATGGGGCGGTTCACTGGCCCAAGAGTACAACTCCGGTCTCTCATCTCCAACCGACATGCTTCCTGCCGGGATGCCCTCCCCAATGAAAAAGCCCGGGTTACAGCCCGGGCTTTTGTTCACGGAGGTCTCAGCGCTTCCTTGATCAGGGTATGGCTCGCGATGCGTAGCCAGGATGCATTAACATGCTCGGAAGGGGCTCCTGCGTGGACGGTTACAGTATATTCATTTGTTAAGATCGTGTAAAGATGCCTTCTGGCTTTTTGTCCGACTCGTTACACGAACTTCATCGACCAGTGATGAGGAGCAGAAAAAAAGCCCGACCTCGCAGTGAGGCCGGGCTTCAAGTAGCTGTCCGGGAGCCCGATTAGCTGTCGCTAGCAGGCCATACCCGAGGCTCCCTTCTGCATGTCAGACATAGGATCACCTCTTTTGTGCAGGGCACCGAGAAACGCGTCCGTTACCGCCCCGTTATGCAACCGACGCCGCGCGGGAGTACCCGTAAGGTACGGCTGGCCTACGACGTCGTTCGGGACCGGTTCCGGGGTCTCCATTATTCCATCCGGCGGGTCGTGCATCCAAACATTCACACTTTGGCGTGGTCGAGGGGGATGTATATCTGGGTGATCAGATCCTCCGGCGCCGTGGTTTCAGGACCGTTGAGGTATTCCTCCCAGAGGGGCATATACCGGACCCACGCGCCTTCCGACTCGAGCAGGCCGGCGCCGGCCATCCACGACGAGATACCCTCGTACGTCGTCCGGAGGTCTGCGTAGGGTCCTCGATGGGTAAACCGCAGCCATCTCCCGCCGGGCAGTTCGCGCACGGTGATGTCGGCCTCGCCGTCCAGAAAGCCGGAGGGCGTCGCCAGGGGGATGGCGACGACGAAGTGCATCTCCCGCGAGTCGAACGATTTGTAGATGGCGCGCGGAGCCCCCAGAGGGGTGAGTTTGTTGCCTGAGACAAACGCGTGCAGGGCGCCGAACGCGGCGCCGATCGTGCGGCCCAGCGTTTCGGAAGCGGATGGGCTATGGCTTGGGAGAATGGCGGCGAGCACGGGCTGTACCTCTACTTCCAGCGGCTCGACAAGCGATGTAATGTTCATGGTGGTCCTCAGTGGATGGAAGGTAGCGACTTCCCCCAATCAACGTGACGCATGAACAACGAAACGACCGGCAGACTCCGGTTGCTTTCGTACGTCAGATCCTCACAGACGAACGTAGGGATGGGACAGACCGACCGGGTGCCCCATCCCTGCGAAATGTTTACGCATCGACGACGGTTGCCAGCACCTATTTCAACAACGTCACCATGCGTGTCCCGAGGAAGCCCTCACCGCTCAGGTGTACGAAGTAGATTCCGCTCGGCAACCCGGATCCGTCGATGCGCACTTCTTCGATGGCCTCGGCGGCCGGAGTGGCGCTGTACAGCGTACGGACGCGCTGGCCGACGGCGTTATACAGCTCTACGGTCACAGGTTCGGCCTGCCGCACAGCGAAACGGATCGTCGTTTCGGGATTAAAGGGGTTCGGGTAGGCCGGCTCGAGCGTGAAGGCGTCTCGCAGACGGACGGACGCTTCAACGGCGGCTGAATGAGCGAAAGCCCCATCGAAATCGACCTGCTTGAGGCGATACTGGCGCGGACCTGGCCCTGGATTCGGCACCCGATAGCTGTACGTGCGGGGCCGATCGCTAGTGCCGGCGCCTGGAACGAACTCGAGGTCCTTAAAAGCCGCTCCGGACCGCTGCTGGACGTAAAAGCCGGCGTTGTTGCGCTCGCCGGCCGTCCGCCAGGTAAGCACCACATCGTCACCGTCGGCGACGGCGTCAAAGCCGGTGAGCGTGACGGGCAGGATGGCGTCGCCGATGCCGTTGAAGCTGATGTCGTCGATGAACCAGCCGGCGGCGACATCGCTCCCCGCGACGGCGCCGGCTTCGGTGGCGCTGAAGTGGAAACCAATCTGGACGATCGTGCCTTCCGGGACGGGCAGGACGACGGGCGGAGGCGACGACCATACGCTGCTGCTCGTATTGACGTAGGGGCCGGCGAGCGTGATCCAATCCCCGGCCGGCGTGCCGGCTCCATCGAGGATTCGATACTGTAGCGACCCCGTATCCCCATCGGAAAACGAGAACCAGTGGTTAAAGCGGATCGATGCCGGCCCGAGCACCAGGGCCGGGGCGGTGACAAGCCGGGTGTCGACGGGCTCGCGGTAGAAACCGTCGAGCACCGTGCCGGCGCACGCGTCGCCGCTGTTGCAGGAGACAGGGCCTACCGTGGGCGCGCCCACCTGCCACGTGCCGGCGGTGACGGACCAGTCCCGGATGCCGGACTCAAAGTCCTCAAACGCATCGAAGTACTGGAGTCCGGACACCATCTGGACCCCATCAATATACCAGCCAGGTCGAACGTCGGAGCCGGGCGTGCCCACGGCGTCGAAGGAACGGATGAGGAAGGCCAGTTGGATATCCTGCCCGGCATACGGCACCAGGTTAATCGAAGGCCGCGTCCATACGCCGCCTCCCGTAAACGTATATAGGGGTGAAATCGTCTCCCACTCGCCTTCCTGCACCCGCACCTGCACCTGACCGGAATCGCCGGCGCCAAAGTCGAACCAGTGCCAGAACTCAAGGCGCGGATTACGTGTGGCGACCGGCACGGTGAAGGAGACATACCGGATCAGGCGACTCTCCACGGGCTCTGCGTAGTTGTCGCCGAGGACGGTAGCGAAGCAGGTGTCCCCGACCAGGCAGGCGCCGGGGCCGGTGGTGGGCACACCGGTTTCCCAGGTGCCGGCTTCAACGCCCCACGCGAGGCCGGGAGCTAGAGACAGGGTGTCGCGCAACGGATCCTGAGCGGCGGATGTGTAGATTGCCGGCGGAAAGACGACGAGAAACGCGAGATATAGACGGGTGAGGATGGGCAGTTTCATGAGCAGGAATGGGCTGATGATGGATTGGAATTGGGCCGGGGGCCGGACGGCAATATACGCATTTTTGGAGAAGAACGTAGCCCGAATTGAGGTTAGGCACTTCGCAACAGCTATCGGCTCGCCCCGCGACAGAACCTTACTCGCCTACCCTCAGTTTTGTATCCTTCCCGACGGACGATCCCCATCGAAATGGAATTATTTTCGCGCGTGCTCAAAGGCTGCTGCCTCCTAGTTGTTTTGTTCGTCATTATGCTCGTCTTAATCATGCCGGATTTCTTCAAATTGCTGGCTGAAATCGTCCTGGAAATGGATCGATGATGCGTCAATACCTCAGGTCCTCACCGCCCTCATCGTTACATCAACCAACCAACTCGGTTAAGAAATGAGTGTTGTCGTCTGCAAAATACAGGAGGGAATCGGCTACGAAATCGCCTCGGACTCTATCTCCGTGCGCGGGATCACACAAACCAAGGGCGATAATACGAAGTTCGCCAAATTGTTCGAAGTGAACGACCTCGTGGTGGGCGGCGTCGGCCTGTCGAAGGAAATCGCGCTCCTCCAGATCTTCAGCAAGACGCACAAACCCTACGAAGCCTCAGAGTCCGCCATTCTAGATTTTATCTCTGAGTTTTCGAGCTGGAAAAAGGATAAAACTGGCGAAGCCGGCATCGAAAATCAATACCTCATCGGCTTCGAAGGCAGCGTGTTCTACATCGCCGGCTGGCTCGTGCGTGATGTAAAAACATACGAAGCCATCGGGGCCGGCATGGACTACGCACTGACGGCACTCTACCTGGGTAAGTCGTGTAAAGAAGCCGTTGAAGTGGCTATCGAATTGTCGGTCTACTGCGAGGGCCCCGTCAGTCTCATCGTGAAGTTGGATGGGGCGGCTGGGAAAAAGAAAAAGACAGGCCGTTAACCGCTTTCGGACGGCGTCTCTGGTCGCACCATGAACCCCACATCCGACTCTCGATATTCAGAAATCAAGAGCAAGCCCTCAGTTTCGCTGCCGTTCCATGTAGATGCCGTCTTTAACGCGGTATGCTCCGTCCTCCATCTCGAGCGCCACCAGCCGATTACCTTCGCGCATCCACACCGTATCGTCATCCATCTCTACGTGTTCGTTTTCGCCTAGCAGGAGTTGACCCTCATCGTTGATCTGCCAGGTGCTGTATTCGATGTCTTTATCGGGGTCGTCAAAAGCCCGGGAAACAATCTTCACGTCGCCGCCGGCTTTAAACGTAAAGTGGACGTCGATCTCATCGAGCAAGCCATCGACGGCGTTGAGAATGACGCGCTCCGCAGCCGTCTCCGCCTCGTTCTTCAAGTCAAATACGAGCCGCCACTCCCCCACCAGCTCCGATTCGCGCACCGGGGATTGCGCCCCTGCGGGCGACGTTTGGAAGGTAACCACAAGCGCAAGAACCAGTTGCATCAGTTTCATAGGATGGCGTAGGTAAGGGTGAGATAAGCGGCTGAGATATAATGCGAGTGCTTCCGCAAAAAGTTGCACGCCGGCCGGCGTGCCCCCACGGTCCATCGGGATCCTCTCATCCTATGAGACTATCTGGCGAATGCTTCATAAAAAAGCCCTTCCGAGTGATGACTTCCAGCTCCGGCGATTGTACCATGCAGATTCCACCACCTTCCATCTGCAGCCTGCGTTGTGCTATTCCAGGTTTCAGGTTTCACGTCCCAGGTTTCATCCGGATAGGCCCATGACACCCGATCGCACCTTGAACCGGCGCCAGTTCCTCACTGCGGCCACCGCCGCATCCGCCGCCTTCACCATCCTCCCGAGTTACGTACGCGCGGCCCCGGGCCGCATCGCCCCGAGCGACAAAATCAACATCGCCCTGGTCGGCTCCGGGACGATGGCATTCAACATGCTCATGGGCAGCTGGTTGCCCAACGACAACCTGCAGATTGTGGCGCTCGCCGACCCGAACAAGGACTCCGATGACTACCGCGACTGGAGCCAGAACGGCCTCCGGGACCGTGTCCGCACGTTCATCAATGAGCCTCGCTGGGGCTCCGAAAAAGGCGTCCGCGCCGGCCGCGAGCCGGGCAAGGAAATCATCAACACCTACTACCAGAACGTTCGCGGGTTGAACGATTACCAGGGCGTCCGCACCTACGAAGACTTCCGGGAGCTGCTCGCGAAAGAGCCCGACATCGACGCCGTCATCTGTATGACGCCCGAGCATCTTCACGCAACGGTGAGCATCGCCGCGATGAACCATGGCAAACACGCCATCACCCATAAAACACTGTCGAATGCACTCCATGAGGTTCGTCTTGCCGTCGAAACGGCCCGCGAGACCGGCCTCGTCACCCATCAGATGGCCTACCAGAACGACGCGGAGTGGCACAAGCTCAAGCGCTGGCTCGATGCCGGCGTGATCGGCAAAGTCAAAGAGGTACACAACTGGACCGCGCGCCCGGTCTGGCCGCAGGGGTGGATGGACTATCTGCCCGAGCAAAAAACGCCAAAGGGGCTGAACTGGGCACTCTGGCAGGGTCCGGTGCCGGACCGACCCTACAACCTCAACTATACCCACGCGCTCTTCCGGGGCTGGTGGGATTACGGGAGTGGCTGCCTGGGCGACATGGGCAACTACAGCCTGTGGCGCATCTACCGTATGCTGAACCCCGGCGCGCCACTCACCATCGAGGGCCATTCCTCGAACAGCGCCGTCATAGCCGGCAACCAGAGCCAATGGCGCCGCTCCAAAGTGGCTTTCCCCAACGGGGGCACGGTCCACTTCCGACACAAGGATGTGGATATATTCTGGTACGAAGGCGGGATGACCCCCCGAATCCCCGAAGAGATGTACGACGCCGGCCAGGAGTTCGAAAGGGAGGGCATGATGCTCGTCGGCGAATACGGCAAGATCCTGGGCGACTACCACTGCCGCGACTTCAAGCTATTGCCCGAAAGCCGCATGAAGGCCATGGAAGGCGCCATTCAGACGGATGAACAAGAGGTGCTCGACGGGACGGACGAATGGATCGCCGCCATCCGCGAAGGCCGGCAGTCGGCCGGCAGCTTCCAGAACGTGCAAGATCTGGCGGAATCGACCTGCCTGGGCAATATCGCGCTGCTGACCAGCCGGCGCCTGCAGTGGGATGCCGAGAAGATGGAGATCACGAACGTGCCGGAAGCCAACGCCATGCTCCGACGCCAATACCGCCCCGGCTGGGAACTGGGTGAGACGACGGCGAGCGCTTCCATGGGAGGGTGAGGAAGGGACTGAGTCTGCGACAACACGCTGCGTTGATCAGCCCTCAGGGGTACTCAAGACCCCTGAGGGCCCTCCATCGATTCCGCGTCACGGCCCGCCGACCGTATGCGCAAACAGATATTGCGCCGAGAAGTACAGCGGCAACCCCCAGATCTTGTTTTCGAAGGTCGCTTCGACAAACTGCTGCCGGGCTACGGCGACGTCGGATACGGCGAACAGGAGAGCGGCCACGGCAAACACGGGCGCCTGATGCTGCCAGGACACGCTGATCGCGGCGGCGACCATCACCAGAATGGCCACGAGGTACAGCTGCACGGCGACACGCATCCCGCCGGCGACGTGGTGCGTCAGCCACCCGCGCCAGATCCAGACATGCGCCAGAACGCCGAGGAACAGGTAGATGCCCACAAAAACGACCAGGTCCCACCCGTAGGCGTACATGGCCACCGTGAATCCAATGTGGGCCAGAAAGAATCCCCCGAGGCCCCCAAGGAAAAACGCCGGCTTCCGATCGAACAGCAGCAATAGATCCCCGATCCAGGACAGCGCCAGCGCCGTCATCAGGAGGCGACCGTATGCTGTTTCAACCCCTGGCGCCGCAAGGGCGAGGTACACGGAGGCCGCCACCATCTTCCAGAACATGATGCCGCCGGTCTGCCGGCGGTATTCGGCAATGAGGAGGAGGCCGCAGGCGACAACGCCGATCGCAAGTAGTACGGGTGTGACCATCTGGGCTTCAGTCGTTCGCAATGAATACCGACTTGTACTCGCTGTAGTGCTCCAACGCTGCCATGCCCTGTTCACGCCCCAGGCCGCTCTGTTTCACACCGCCAAAGGGCATTTCGATGTGGACGCTCGAGCTGCTATTGATTGACACCATGCCGGTGTCCATCGCCCGCGCCACGCGTAGCGCACGCCCCACGTCGCGCGTCCATAACGACCCTGAGAGGCCATACTGGCTGTCGTTGGCGATGCGAACGGCATCCTCTTCGGTGTCGAACGGCATGATACCCACGACGGGGCCAAAGATTTCCTCCTGCATGATCCGCATATCGGCGTTCACGTTCACGTACACCGATGGCGCCAGGTAATGTCCCGGACCGGCCGGCATGTCGCCGCCGTAGATGCGCTCGGCGCCCTCGGCGAGGCCGATGTCCATGTAGCTGACCACCCGATCCCGCTGAGCCCGGGAAATCAGGGGTCCCAGTTCGGTCGCCGGGTCGTCCGTCGGGCCGATCACCAGTGTTTTCGTACGATCGATAAACCGCTGGACGAATCGGTCGAACAAAGTCCGTTGCACGAGGATGCGGCTGCGCGCGCAGCAGTCCTGCCCCGTATTGTCGAACACGGCATAAACGGACGACGGGATACACGCTTCCAAGTCGGCATCGGCGAAGACGATGCTAGCGGACTTGCCGCCCATCTCCAGCGACACCCGCTTCGTGCCGGCCGCCGCGCGCTGCATCACGTGTTCGCCCACCCGGGTGGACCCCGTAAACGACACCTTACGCACGAGCGGGTGCGCCACGAGCGCATCGCCAGCGACAGGCCCCTGCCCGGATACCACCTGCAAAACCCCAGCGGGAAAGCCGGCCTCTAGCGCAAGGTCCGCCAATCGCAACACACTCAGCGGCGTCGCCTCGGCCGGCTTCACGATCACCGTATTACCCATCGCCAGGGCGGGCGCCAGCTTCCAGCCGGCGATCACGAGCGGATAATTCCACGGGACGATGGCCACGCAGACCCCCAGCGACTCGCGGAAGGTGAGCCCGGTGCCGTTGGCCGCCACCGGCACCGTCTGCCCGAACACTTTATTGACGGCGCCGGCGTAATACTCGAAGCAGTTCGCCACGGCGCCCATTTCGCCACGGGCGCCGGCGATCGGTTTGCCGGCGCTGAGGCTCTCCAGCTGCGCCAGCTCCTCCGTCCGCTCGCGGATCAGCAGGGACAATTTCATGAGCAGCCGGCCGCGCTCGCGCGAGGACATCCGGCGCCAGGAGGGGTTGATAAAAGCAGCGTGCGACCGGCGCACGGCCACATCCACATCCGCCGCGGAGGCCTCGGCGACAGTGGCCACCGCAGCCCCGGTTGCGGGATTGTAGATAATGCGCGTGGCGCCGTCGATGGACGCGACTCGCGCGTCGCCGATGGCCAGACCTTCAAACGATGACTGCATGGGGATACAAAAAACGGCCGTTAACCAGGAGGAGGATGCGTGGAGGGGACAAGGAGGGGACACGATGTATCGTGTCCCTACTCAACCCATTCATTCCGGCGTCACATACGCCGCCGTGATGCCGCCGTCGACCGTGAAGGTCGTGCCCGTCACGTAGGACGATTCATTTGAGGCGAGGTAGAGGGCCGCCTGGGCCATTTCGGCGGCCTCGCCGAATCGACCCATTGGGACGTGGACGAGCCGGCGCTGCTTCTTCTCTTCCGTATTGAGGAATTTCATGAGCAGCTCGGTGCGCAGCGGCCCGGGGCAGAGTGCATTCACTCGGATCTTCTCGCGTGCATGGATGACGGCGAGCTCGCGCGTCATTGAGAGCACCGCGCCTTTGCTGGCGGTGTAGGCGATCTGCGGGGTGGCCGCGCCCAGCAACGCGACGAACGACGCCGTATTGATGATCGAGCCGCCGCCGGCGCGGCGCAGCGCGGGGATGCCGTACTTGCAGCCGAAGAAGACACTCTTCACGTTAACGTTCATCGTCAGGTCCCACACCGATTCCTCGGTGGATACCGCGTCGTCGTCCTGGCTGTGCATGATGCCGGCGTTGTTAAACAGCACCGTTAGCCGGCCGTAGGCTTTCTCCGCCGCCGCGACCATCGCCTCGCAGTCGGCCCCTTTCGACACATCGGCCCGGAAAAACGAGGCGACACCGCCGGCGGCCTCCACCAACCGAACCGTCTCGCGGCCAGGCTCTTCGTTGATGTCGACAGCCACTACTCGGGCGCCCTCGCGGGCAAAAAGCAGTGCCGTCTCCCGGCCGATGCCGGCGCCGGCGCCGGTGATCAGCGCAACGTTGTCTTTAAGACGCATGGGGAAAGGTAAAAGTGAAAAGGTAAAAGTGAAAAGTGAAAAGTGAAAAGTGGCTCGCGCCGTTATCCTTCAGGATAGGCAAGTCAATCTGCAACCTGCAACCTGCAATCCTTCGAGTCCGTCGGCTGGCGCCGCCGTCCCTCAGGACAGGCCTGCCAACCTGTACCCATCCTTCAGATTCTCTCGAAGTAGCGTTTCCGCTCCCAGTCCGTCACGGCTTTGTCGTAGGCGTCTTGCTCGACGGTAAAAAAGTGGCTGTAATGGTCGACCACGTCGTCGCCGAAGGCGGTACGGACAAAGGGGCTGGCGGAGAAGCTGGCGGTGGCTTCGCGGAGTGTTTTGGGGAGGGCCTGGATGTGGCCGGCGTTGTAGATGTCGCCATCAAACATCTCGGGCGGTTCGATCCGGTTGGCGATGCCGTCCAGGCCGGAGGCCAGGGCAGCGGCGTAGGCCAGGTACGGGTGGCAGTCGGCGCCGGGGATGCGGCACTCGATGCGCAGGCTTTTGCCGCTGCCGACCACCCTGAACCCGGCTGTCCGGTTGTCGTGGCTCCACGCCAGGCGCGTGGGCGCCCAGGAGCCGGCCTGGTAACGTTTGTACGAGTTCACTGTCGGGGCGTAGCACACCATCATCTCGGGCACGTGGGCCATCCATCCCCCCAGAAACCACCTGAAGAGCGGCGAACACGCGATCGGGCCGAGGCGTTCTTCGCCGGCGAACGCGTTGGCGTCGTCTTTCCAGAGGCTCAGGTGGATGTGGCAGCTCGAGCCGGCCTGGTCGGCCGCCGGTTTGGCCATGAACGTCACGCTCAGGCCCAGTTCGTCGGCCACTTCCTTGAGGCACTGTTTGAAGATGACGTGCCGATCCGCCATCGTCATGATCTCGGCGTATCGGACATTGATTTCGTGTTGCCCCAGGCCCCATTCGCCCTTCGAATTCTCGACGGGAATGCCCGAGTGTTTGAGGTGCCGGCGCGCGGCCGCGGTGAACACCTCTTCGCGGGTGCCCTGGAGGGCATGATAATCTTCCAGGTACCAGCCCATCGGGCGGAGGCCGGTGTACCGCAGGTCGGATGCTTCGCGGTATGAGTCCTCGTAGATGTAATATTCCAGCTCCGAGCCGGCCTTCGCCACCAGGCCGCTCGAGGCCAACCGATCCATCTGCCGGCGCAGCATCGAACGGGGCGCTACATCGACCAGCGTGTGCGTTTTTTCGGTGTAGATATCGCACAGGACCATTGCCGTGCGATCCAGCCAGGTGGCGACGCGGAGGGTCGAGAGGTCCGGCACGAGGTGAAAGTCGCCGTAGCCCCGTTCCCAGTTCGAGTAGCGGTAGCCGGCGACAGGCTCCATCTCCATGTCGACCGTCAGCAGGTAGTCGCATGCATGGGTGCCATGGACCATGCCTTCTTCCAGGAAAAAGTCCGCGTCAAACCGTTTACCCATGAAACGGCCGTAGTGGTCGGTGAAGACGACCAGAACGGTTTCGATCTCGCCGGTGTTGACGAGGTTCTGGAGCATTTCGGGCGTCAACATCCCGGTAAGGGTAGACATTGGGGGAAGTGAGAAGTGAAAAGTGAAAAGTGAAAAGTGGTTGGGCGGATAGTTAGAGGAACGGGAGGGTGGAAAACGTAGACGTTATTTATGTGCCAGCTCGTCCTGCGCCTTCGTCATCAGCGCGATTTCTTCTTCGGGCGCCTGGGCGACGAGGCGGTTGCGGCTATAGGTGAGGAAATAGACCACGGCGATAGCGAGGAAGATCACCGTCCCCCAGACGCCCGGGCGGTAATCCGGCACGGCCAGGCAGGCAGCCAGCGCCACCAGCGCCAGGGCGACGCCCACGACCGCGCCGCCGATGCCCAGCGGGCTGACGTAGGGGCGGGGTAGATCGGGGTTAAATATCTTCAGCTTGATATAGCTTACCATCACCAGCACGTACGAGATCACGGCGCCAAAGACGGCCATGTTCAGCAGCGCGGCTCCGACGGCGGCGCCTTCCTGCAGGTGAATGACCACCGCGCCGGCGAAGCCGATCGCCCCGCCGAGGAGGAGGGCCACGTAGGGCGTCCGGTTTTTCCCGGTTACCGAGATCCAGCGAGGAAAGTAGCCGGCGCGAGAGAGGGCAAAGAGCACACGGCCGTAGGCGTAGATGATGGTGTGAAAGCTGGCGACCAGGCCCGTGAGGGCGACGATGGTCAACAGCGTCGTCGTGGCGCCACCGCCGAACACAGCCCGAAAGCCTTCTTCGAGCGGCGCCGCGGAGGCCCCGATCACGGCCGCACCCCCTCCGACCCCGCTGTTCAGCACCAGGGTGAAAAGTGAAAGCACCAGCAGCGTGCCGATGCCAAGCAGCAGGGCCCTTGGCATGGCCGAGACGACGTCGTGGGTCTCCTCGGCGGCCAGCGGCAGTTGTTCGATGGCCAGATAAAACCAGATGGCGAACGGCAGGGCCGCAAACACCCCGCCCCAGCCGCGCGGCAACCACGTCGCGGACTGGCCCGGATCAGGCGCCACGGTAAATAACAGATCCCATGAAAAAGCACCTGTCCAGAGCGTGCTGACGTAGAACACCACCAGCACCAGCACAGCCAGGAGCGTGACCACGAGGCCAACCTTCAGCGTGAGCGCCACGCCCCGGATGTTGATGGCAATAAACAGGGCGTACGAAATGAACCACCAGGCGTAGGGCGGAACGCCCGGGACGAGCGCGTTCATGTATCCGCCGATCCCCACGACGATCACCGCCGGCGTGATCACGTACTCGATCGTATCGGTCACGCCGCAGACGAACCCGCCGAAGGGCCCCAGGGCGCTGCGTGTGAAGGAATAAAACCCGCCGGCATGAGGCAGTGCGGCGGACAACTCGGCGATGCTGTAGACCATGCAAACGTACATGATCGCCATGAGCACCGTCGCAATCGCCAGACCCCAGAAGCCACCCGAAACGAGGCCGTAGTTCCACCCGAAGAAGTCACCCGAAATCACCGCGCCGACGCCCAGTGCCCAGAGCAGAACCCAGCCGGCGTGTTTCTGCAGTTTGCGGTTTTCCAGGTACGAGGCGTCGACATCCTGGTACTGGGCCAGGCGCGTGCGATTGGTGGGTTTCGTCATCCGGGGACGTCCGTCAGGTATACAAATGGGCGTGTCGAACGCCCGGAATATAGCATGCCCCGACGGATAAAGGACAAGCTAGAACGCGTGAATCTTTGTCCCGGTAATCGGCCGTGCGAGGGCCGCACGATACCGAAGGTAGTGCAAGCGCCCGGCGGGGCTTAAAAGCCCACTCCGAGACTCAGAAGCCACATATTCGGCCTCTGCCCATCGTCTGTCGTGATTGAAACGCCTCCGATCTCATACGAACGATCCAGCCAATCCGACAGGCTAAAGCTGTACCGGATTTGAGGGTACAATGTGAGTCCGACGCCGGGAATCCCGATTTCGATGCCCACCGCGACGCCGCCGTTCATCACCAGATCGCTCAGCCGGTCCTGCAGTTCATCAGGGGCATTCTGGCCGTTGGCCAGGATGCGCAGTTCGGGGCCGGCGAGCACGTACGGCTTGATGGGGCCGACGCCAAGGGAATACCGCAGGTCCACCGGCACACTTACGTAGGCCAGATGAAAGTCGTCCTCGTCGAGAAAGTCGGCGCCGCTAAACAGGGGGCCGGCGTCGAGGTAATAAACGGCCGGCCGGATGCCGAGGGGCCCGAAGCCGATGTCGAGAAAAGCGCCGATATGGTAGCCGGTTGAATTGTCCAGCTCAATCAGCGACTCGCCGGCCGTCACGTCCTCAAACGCTGAAAAATTGGCGCCACCAAGGATTCCAAGGCTCACCTGAGCCCGTGCGGCGAGAGCCGGCGTCAACAGAAGGAGCGCCAGTAGCGCGAAAGCCGCGAGGCGGCCATTCAGAAGCGGTTGACGAAACGATAAATTCATATGCGTACCTTAAGGGATGTGAATGCATGGTAGATCCACCCGTCCCCGAGCGCGCCCAATCATGTACTGCTTACGGCCACACGGGCGCTCCGGATGGGGGTGTCAGTTCAATAACGACCGGACCGGTCGCTTTGTTACCGTCCCCCCTGACGCAGTCCTCCGTTGACGCCCCTTTACTTTCCGGTGCTACGCTGCGCGATGGCGAGATCCATCGTTCGGGTGTCGAGGAATACGGGCGCCTTTTCCAGCATCATCATCACCGCAATGAACTCCTCGGTCGAATCGATGGGCAGTTCAGCCTGCTGACCGTTTGAGAAAACCGCTCGTATGAACCCGCTGTTGTGTACGGGATTCCATTCCGCGCTATAGTTCACGACTTCGAGCTTGGCCATAAGGGTACTGGTGGGATAGGCTCTTCTGGCCGGGATGGCCTTCAGGGCATGTTAAACACACATCGCCACATCATGCCATCGTCGATGGGAGTGACGAAAGCTGAGATCAAAAACGTCAGTGGCAACTGAAATACGAGCGCGATGGCTGTCCTGACGCCGTTGTTTCGTATGCCCAGCCGGTCGCAAAGGTTCATCAGGAAGAAAATGGGCAGCGTCAACACGCCCGCGATTGGCGGTACAACCCCCAGGATATACGGGAATCGCATGATCCCCATCGCGCAGGATTGCAAAGGGCCCACTTCATACAGCGCCATCACCCAGATGACGACGAGGCTGAGCAGCGTACTGGTGATGATCGGGGATATCTTCATCGAATTTGATACGCCGGGATGGCAGGCTACAAGACGCCCACCGGCCGGATAAGTACATCGCACATCAGGCAGAGCGCCCTCTACCATGCCCCGCAGGCACAGCGGCCGCAAAGGCCGGCGACCCCCAAAAGGCGGGTGTCGACAGCGGGCGCTAAAATACGCATCGACCGACCATCCCCAAACGGCACCCTCAAAATCGTGCCATGAGGGCCTTCTGGAGCGGGGCGTGCGCTTACTCATCCCCGCGCGGGAAGCCAGCGGCGCAGCCGGGGTGGCTGCGATCCTCCCATGCGGTTGGCGTGGAAAACCCGCTCATCTTACAACTATCAGTCTGCCGCGATACGCCAGAACACGCACGGGAGCGCCCCTTGTTCTTCGTTACTTGGTCCACCCACCACGAACCCCCTCATCGTGCGGCCTGCCGCCCCAACTCCTCCGATATTTTATGCGTGATGCGATTTCCCCCTGGACCGCCTGCGCCGAGCACCCCCGGTTGTTTCCGTTTCTTGCAATCCTTGTATTCCTTGGCCTCACCGCCGCGCCGCTGCGCGCCCAGGTGCAGACCATCACCTTCGACGCGATGACCAAGGGCCAGGTGGTCGACTCCGTCCGCGCCGACGGTGGCTATGGGCCGATCCGCGTCTTCGGCTCCAACCTCACCAACACGCCGGCGTCCAACGCCGCGGTGTTGTTCGACTCTCACTGCGCCGACGGCTGTACCGGCAGCGACCCCGACCTCGGTAGCCCGAACGCGAAGTTCAGTGGGCCCGGGGTCGGTTTTGAAGGCGGCCGCGCGCCGTATGCCAATACCACGGCGCTGGGCAACGTGCTCATCGTCCACGAGTATCCAAAAGAAATCGCCCCCTTCGGCCAGGGCGTAGCCGGCGTGACCGACCCGGACGATGAAGGCGGTGCCTCCACCTTCACCCTGAGCTTCCCCGAACCGGTGACGCTGTTTGCCTTCACGGTCATCGACCGCGAAAACAATGAGTATCAAAATGTCGAACTGTTTGATGCCGAAGGGGTGCTGATCGGCGTGTTCACGACGCCGATGACCGGCAACAACGGTGTGGCCGTCGTCCGCACCGATAGCGGCGCCGAAGGCACCGGCACGGCAGGTGTGGTCCGAATTGCAATGGCCCACCAGGGCTCGGGCGGTCTCGACAATATCGTTTTCACCCCGCCGGCCCCCGTCGACAACGGCTGCACCTGCGCGCTGCGCTACTGGAAGAAAAACCCGGCCGAATGGCCCATCCGTCAGATCACTCTTGGCGGCGTGACCTACGGGAAGCGGACGATGCTGGATATGATGGTCAAGAACCCTCGCGGGGACAAGTCTATCCTCCTCGCCGAGCAACTGATCGCCGCCCACCTGAATGTGGCCAAAGGGGCCGACGGCTCTTCCGTTGCCCATGCCATCGCGATGGCCGACCAATGGCTGATCGCACACGGTGGCATCGGCAACAACCAGCGCAAATGGGATCACGGCGAGTGGATCAAGGAGGCGCTGGAATCCTTCAATACCGGAGCGACAGGACCCGGCGCTTGCCAGCTGAACAAGAAGTTGGATCGCTCCGTGCAGGGGAGCGTGGCTGAGTCGACGACGGACGAGACAGCTGAACTCACTACCCTTCCCGCGACCTTCTCTGTCGATGGCAACTATCCGAACCCTTTTAATCCCACCACCTCCATCCGCTTCTCGCTACCCGAAGCCGCCCAGGTTCGCCTGAGTGTGTTCGACATGCTCGGACGCGAAGTGAGCGTGCTGGTGGATGGATCGATTGCCGCCGGCCAGCATACAGCCACCTTCGATGCCGCCGACCTACCGAGCGGGATGTACCTCTACCGCCTCGAAACCCCCGCCGGCGCGCTGACCAGCCTTATGACCCTGCTCAAATAGCCCCACGCCTCATCGATGCAGCCTACGGGGAAGCGCGCGAGCCGCGCTTCCCCGTTTTTGTTGGTCCAAGTCGACAACAGCCATCAAAACCCGGCCCTCTGGTTGATGTCGACCGCGGTGGCGTATATTCCTTGAATTGACCCGGATACCTATCTCACAGAGGAAGACCACTATGCGTTGGAAAGAAGGCCGGCGGAGTTCGAATGTAGATGACCGCCGCGGTGGCGGTCGCGCGCCCATGGGGCGCGGTATCAAAATGGGCGGTGGTCTGGCGATCGTCGCCTTGCTGGTTAGTCTGCTGCTGGGGCAGGATCCTACGGCGCTACTACAGCAAATGACGACTGAAAACAGCCAACCGACACCCGCACAAGCCGGCGGCGTACAGGATGAGGCCGCCGATTTCACCACCGTAGTCCTGGGTTATACGGAGGACGTGTGGACCGCGCTGTTCAGTGCTGCCGGCAGCCGTTATCAGCAGCCGGGACTGGTATTGTACGATGGCGCCGTCGAGTCCGCCTGCGGCTACAACACCGCCGCAACGGGGCCGTTTTATTGCCCGGGGGATTTCAAGATGTATCTCGATCTCAGCTTCTTGCGTGAACTCCAGCGACTGGGCGCTCCCGGCGACTTCGCCTTTGCGTATGTCATCGCCCACGAGATCGGGCACCATGTCCAGAACATCACGGGTATCGAACGCCAGGTGCGTCAGCTGCAGAGCCGCGCCGACCGTGCGGAGGCGAATGCGCTTTCAGTGGCCATGGAGCTACAAGCTGACTGTTATGCGGGGATCTGGGCGTACCATGCGCAGCGTCAGTGGAATATTTTGGAGGAAGGAGATATCGAAGAAGGCCTTGCGGCGGCCTCGGCCGTCGGCGACGACCGGCTTCAGCGCATGGCCGGCCAACGCGTACAACCCGAATCCTTCACCCACGGCTCCTCCGCGCAACGCATGGAATGGTTTCAGAAAGGCTTCCGGAGCGGGAATACGGACGCCTGTGATTCGTTTAATTGATGCCGTGATGGGCTGTAGAGACGCTCCTGTAGAGACGCTCCTGTGGAGCGTCTCACGCCTCTAATTATTCTGCGCTCCCATCGTTGGCGGGGCCTCTTTCGTGAAGCCGGACGGGACCTGAAATCGGGAGGGATCGATGGCTACCTCTTCGATGGAGGTATAGACCTCGGTCATCGTAAGGAGCGTCTGCTGCTCCGCGGGCGGCGCGTCATTCGGCGCCTCGCCGCCAACCGGAATCCCGCGGGAACGGAGGGCCGAGCGGGCGATGCCACCTAGCGCACCGCCGCGCTTCTTCTCGGCCTGCTTGCGGCCCAGCAGTTGGTCGACATCGAGCTCCATCGTCTCGGGGACCGTGACGATATAGGTCGTACTGCGTAGCGGGGTGCCGTCGAGCTTTTTCATCTCCTCCGCCATCCGTTCGAACGCCGGACCGATCCGCTGGTCCTGCTGGAGGACCTGGCCGAGTGAGGCGATCGGGCTGCTGGACTGGTCGATGGCCATCGCGAACGCTTCCGCGTAGGCGCGTGTAAAGTCCTTCACGATGGCGTTGCCCTGCACGCCCTCCCCCACCCAGGCATCGGTGACGGCGAAGAACCGGCCGCTGGCCGTCTCGGTCTGGCCCGACTCGTCGGTGCCCTCGGCGGTATACTGCAGCTCGATCGTGATGAGCATCCTATCGGTAGAAAATCCGCTGATCGTTTCCGATTCGCCGAGGTCGTCCACGGACACGTCGAAATCGTATGTCACCTTTACCGAGTCCGCCCCGGCTGGCGACTCCTCCCGCGCTTCCTGTGCATCTGCCTCTATGTCCGTCGCCACCTGCTCCGCCATCGCCACCATCTGGTCGAATGTCATCTCAGTATAGGTGCGCCGCTTAAAATCGACGGATGTCAACATCCGATCGGGCAGGCTGATGATGGAGCCGGCGTCGCCCGTGACGGTCGCCATCTGTTCGCGGGTGACATAGGTCGTACTCGTCATGGGTTTGCGACCGAACATCCGGCCGATCGCGCCAAAAGCGTCGATCTTGAAGGTCGTTTCCGTGGTGTACTGCACCATCTGAGCCGAGGCCGCCGACGGCAGGCCGAGGGTAATCGCGATCAAAACCAGCGATACCATTCGCGAAGGCATGGAGAATCGTGTCATAGACGTCGCGGGTGTCTTGTTCATGGGTAATAAGAATCAGAACTGGCCCACCTGTAATTCCACATCGTACCTGGCTTCCATCTCGGTACTCTCAAAGATCAGCGCTCGGCCCTCAAGGTCGAATGTGGTGTTCGACAGCTGATCCGAGAGGAAACCATTGCGATAGTGGGGAAGACTGTAGGCCTCTGTTGGGGCTGAGCGCATGAAGATGGCGGAGTTTACTCCTATCATCTCATCGGTGTCGCCGGCGGAAAACACTACGTTTTCAATCGCCTTACCCGTCACCAGGGGTTGGCGGAGGGGGACGACCGCATCGTGGAGCGCAAGGTGTAATTCGTCTATAAAGTTGGATGTTTCGAAGCTGGGCGTACGACGTTCCTCGACGCTTCGGGCCACATTGGTTCTCACGTACTCGGTCACTTCCTTCACCCGGTTGCGCATCACAGCCCAGGGAGAGCGGTCCGACTCGAAGGCGATCGCGACAAAGCCAATCACTTCGTCGCTCTCCACACCGTCAAACCGCATGATCCCCATGTCACCTGGAATTGTGGCTGTCTGCGCAGCGCGGAGCCCACCGCTCCAGTCGCTATTCTCGTATCGATTGACGGTAACCTCCGTCGTGCCTGAACGACCGAAGCGGCTTCTGTAACTAAAAATCACGATATAGGGCTCGTCGCCGTTGCTCAGGGGAACGCCCAGAAACGAACGATCCTCCTGAGCATCGACGACGCGCAGCCGCGTCAAGACGAGTTGCCAGTTTTGAGGCCGTGATATCACCGACCTCGTGTTCAGGCCGAGGCCGCCCGAACAGCCTAGCGTTAGACATAGGCTTCCCAGCACGACGCCATACATGAGCCTGGATAAATACCGCTGGATCATCTCCACCATCAAATGTTATTTCCCTGTCAATGGCTATTTCCCTGTTGCTCCCAGACATCGGCGCGCATGCGGGTTGCTGCGCCCCAGGTAGTTTTAACCTACGAAGAAAAAACATAGGCTGCGTAACACGCGCAACAAGAATTGATGCCCGGGCATTCGTATTCTTATGACTTGCCGTATGCGACACCCATCGACTGTACATCTCCATGCGCCTGATCCTCCCCATCGCCATTCCCGTACTGACCGTCCTGCTCCTGATGATGGACTTCCGGGCAGAGCCGGCCCCGGCGCCTCTGCCGGCAGCCCCGCACATCGTCTTTGTCACGGGCGACGAAGAGTATCGCTCCGAAGAGTCGATGCCCATGCTTGCGCGCATGCTGGAGCGTAATTACGGCTTCAAAACCACGGTCTGCTTCGCATTGAATGCCGACGGTGTGGTCGACCCGAATGTGCTGGACAACATCCAGGGTCTCGAGGCGCTCGAAACGGCGGATATGATGGTCGTCTTCACCCGATTCAGGGCACTGCCGGACGACCAGTTAAAACGCATCGTGGATTTCGTGGAGTCCGGCAAACCAGTCGCCGGCTTCCGCACCTCCACCCATGCCTTCCTCTACAAGGACGATCCGACCCGCGCCGCGTTTAACGAGACCTGGCCGGCCAACGTCTTCGGCCAGAAGTGGATCACGCACCACGGTCACTTCGACGACGGCAACAAGCCGCTCACGGACGTCCAACTCATCCCCTGGAAAACGGGGCACCCGATCCTCCGCGGCGTGACGCCGTTCGAGGCCCATTCCTGGTTGTACCATGTGGATGGCGGGGCGTACGAACTCTCGGGCGACAGCCGGCCGTTGCTCGTCGGCACGGCCCTCCGCTCCGGGCACCAGGAGAACAACCGGCTCGACGAGTTTCCCCTGACCAATCCCGTCGCCTGGACCAAGACCTACACCGGAACCGCCGGCCATACCGCGCGGGTGTTCTTCACCACACTCGGCCATCCGTACGACTTCAAGGAGGAGTCCATGCGCCGGCTGGCCGTTCAAGGCATCCTCTGGGCCATAGGTCGGGAGGATCTTATCACCCCCGAAGGCGCGGATGTCCGCATTGAAGGCATCTACGAACCCAACAATTCGGGCTTCGGCGACAAATTCAAGCCTAACCTGAAGCCGGAAGCCTTCCTGCAACCCACCCCATAATCTCGGCGCTGGTCACGGCCCGGCGGTGGGGTGTTCTACATGGGGCTTCCGAACGAAACGGGGCCCGCTTCGTATCCATCTCCCCTCTGAACCAGGCCATTGTTACCGCGGATGACGGTTTCTCTCAGAACGGCCCTCCTCGCCACCCTGTTCACGGTATCGGTTGGCGAAAGCCAGGATGCCAGCGCCCAGCGTCCAGTCGATTGCATGCTCGTGACGCAGGTGCCGGTATCGGAGTGCCAGGCGATGTTTGATTTATTTTTCAGTCTAAACGGCACCACCTGGGTGACCAACACCGGCTGGCTGCTCGCCGGCAACGTGTGTGAATGGCAGGGTGTCGATTGCAGTGTAAAAGAGTGGCCGCGCAACATCACCGAGATCATCCTGCACGACAACGATCTGAGCGGCTCTATCCCGGAATCCATCGCGCTGCTCCCGGAACTGCGTACGCTCATCCTTAACAACACGGTCGGCGGCGGCTACTTTAACCGCATCGAGGGCAACCTGCCCTCGGCCCTCGGGTCGCTCGAACAACTGGAGGTATTGGATCTCAGCCGAAACAATATCAGCGGCAATATCCCGGTCGAGTATGGCAATCTGAAAAAGCTACGCATCCTCAAGATGGATGAGAATCAGCTCGATGGGCCGGTGTTCGCCCGGCTGTACGGCATGGAAGCCCTGGAGGAGATCGACCTGAGCGAAAACAATCTCGAAGGCACCATCCTTCCCGATCTGGCCCGTCTCAATCGCCTCCGTCACATTGACCTCTCATCGAACCAGTTTGTCGGCTCCTTACCAGAGGTCTGGGATAGCCTGGCCGGCCTCCAAAGCGTTCAGCTCCAGAACAACCGGTTCACGGGGCGCCTGCCGCAGTCGCTCGTCGAACACGATAGTCTGCGATTCCTCAAGGCCTACAACAACGCCTTTGTCGGCGCCATCTCTCCGAGCGCTGCGACCCGTCTTGCCCGGTTGAACGTCTGTGAACTTGAGAACAACACGGGTGGCCTGTGTCACCCGGATACGCCGCTGTACGGCACTCAGGGCGTATGCAACCTCGGGCCCCGAGCAGACTGTTCGTACTGCAGGGCCCTCACGGATATTTCGGGCGAGGAGTGCGCCGCCCTCGAGAAGGTATTTTACGAGACTGGGGGACCGGAGTGGACGAATCGGGACGGCTGGTTCGAAACGTCGTCCGCCTGCCAGTGGTTTGGCGTCGGATGTCAGGACCAATTGATCGTGCGGTTGACGTTGCCGGCCAACAACCTGGCCGGCCGCCTGCCCGTGCCCTTGGCCGCCCTGCCGGCGCTGACCGATCTGGACCTTTCGGGCAATAACCTCAGCGGACCTGTGCCGTTGGCGCTGGCCGAGCGGGCCGCCGCCGGCCTTACCTGCGCACTGACCGACAATACGCCAGGACTGTGTGTCCCGAATACCGAGCCGTATCGCGCTTTGGGCGTCGAGCCCGTCTGCGGCCTGCCGCTCGTCACCGCGTGCAGCGCCCCCGACGCCATCCGTCTCGTGTCCTTCTCCGGGCGCCTCTCGGGTCTGGAAATTGTTCTTTCCTGGGAGGCCTCTTCCAGCCTCCCGGGCATCCGGTATACCGTCGAGCAGCGGACGGCGGAATCCTTCGTCCCAATCGGCAACGTCAATGCGACGACGATCACCACCTCCGGACAGCCCTACGAATTCCGCTTCATCCCCGAATCGCAGGGCGTGGGCACGTTCCGACTTCGCCAGCGCAACCTGGATGGGACGGAAACGGTGAGTGACCCCATCGATATCCTCATCGGCCCCGATCAGCGCTTCCTGGTGATCTCCCCGTACCCGAATCCGTTCTCCGGCCGGGCCGAACTCGCGGTGGGCGTCCGGGGATCGGAACGCGTCCGAGTGGCCATGTACGACCTGCTCGGAAGACAACTCGCGGTGTTGCTGGACGAATCACTCGACGCCGGCGCTGTGCGTTACCTCACCCTCGACGCCGCCGGCTTCGCAGACGGCGTCTACCTGATCCGGGTCGATGGTGAGGATTTCACTACGGCGCGCCTTGTGACGTTGCGCCGCTAACGCCCTTCGAAGTGGTCATTCGCAAAGTCGATGAACACCATCCAGTCCGCGACGCCCACGCCATGCTCGCCGGGCCGAATATGGTAGCCAAGCGCTCCGCGCATGAGCGTGTTCACTGGCGGCATATCGCGCGAAGCGAGGCTGTCGCCGCGTAACAATCGATACACGGGATCCACTTCGACGAGCGACAGAAACTCGCCGAGCGGATCCGCCCACGTATCTGCTTCGGCGCTCATCACCAGCAGCGGACGCGGGGCGATGAGGGCCAGGAGGCTGTGCTGATCGATGGGCATCGCGTCTTCGTTGCCGTTGTAGGTACGAAACCGGCGGTTGAACCAGTGCGGGAACGCTGTGTTTATCGCTTCGACCGTTTCGCCCACCCGCCGGCGGCTGATCGCCGCGCCGCCACAGCCCGATTGATTGGAGATGGCCAGGGCAATGCGTTCGTCAGTCGCCGCCGCGAGGAGCGTTGCCTTCCCATTCCGGGAATGCCCCATGACGGCGATTCGCGCAGGGTCGACCAGGGGCTCCTGCAGGAGATAGTCGACTCCCCGCTGCATCCCCCAGGCCCATGCCGCCAGGGTGCCCCAGGAGGTATCGGTTCGCTCCACGCTGCCGGCTACGGGCAGATGCGGGTGGATGCCGTCCGTAAAATCGTCGCGATCCGGATCGACGTCGCCGTGATAAAACGTTGCCACCGCATACCCGCGTGTTATGATTTCCCGGAATGGCCATCGGTCCGCCACCGTGCCCCGTGCCGCCTCCGTGGCGCGGTTATCCACCACCCCTTCGCCGCGATCGGGCAACCAGTGGGGCGTCAAGGGAATCGTCGGATCGTCGATGGTGGCGTGGTTACCCATGAAATTAAGGGCCAGGATGACGGGAGAGGCGCCCTGCACGCCGGACGGGGCGATGAGTAGCACGTCGATGGTCGGCGTCCCGGGCGGGCCTACTGTGAGGCGGACGAGTTTCTTGACGGCCTCGCCGTCCAGGTACGCGGGATCCTCCTGAAGCACCTCTACGCCGATTTCGGCCGGCGGGGGCGGCATGATGCCGTATTCATGCTCGAGAACAAGGCGCACCAATTCCGGCCGGCGAACTTCCCGCCACGATTCCGGGCTCTGAACGGGGCTCCCGGATTCGGTCTGTAGCAGCGGTGGAAGGGTGCGGCGGTAGTTGAATTCGGGATCGGTGCGGGCGTTCATCGGCGCTTCGGTGGGGGAGCAGGCGGCCAGGCAGACCACTGGAAAGACAGCTATGAACAGGTACCGGACCCTGCCGGCATGCCATGTAAAACAGAAGCGGGTGGAGGCAGCCATCGGTATGGGGGGATAGATGGGAAAGGTGACGCTCCGGCCAAGATACAGCGTTTCGCCGGTTAAAAGACAACCCCTAACTATATGGCGCGGAACGATCATTGCCGGGGTTCGTGGTAGATTTCCAGGAACCCGATCGGTTGCGACGACTTAGTCCTGAGCCCGTTGTCCCCGCTCTGACGCGGTCTCACTTTCGCACCACCTTCAGATCGTTGACACACACGTTACTAATCGTCCGATCCGGACGCGCTGGCCCCCGCTGTCGCTTCCGAGCTCGTGATCTGGCTCTGAACACATGACGTCTCGTATACTCGTTTTGCTCATTGCCCTGCCAGGCATCTTGTGGCTTGCCCCGGGGTCCACGTCGGCGCAGTCGATTGCCGTATCGCTGCCCGACACGGTGACCACAGCGCCTGAAATAGACATTCCCGTACGTGTGGGCGACACGACCGACCTCAACGTAGTGGCGATTAATCTGATCGTATCGTTCGACTCCACGATCGTTCGCGTGGACAGCGTCACAACGGCCGGCTTCCTCGCCGAAACGATGTTTCTGACTACGAATTTCAGCACGGCCGACCGTGTGGTCATAGCCGGCGCCGGCGCGGGATTTCTCAGTGGTGGCGGCACGTTGCTCACGCTCCATGCCCGGTTCGTAGGGACGGGGACGACCGATCTTCGTTTTGAGCGGTTCGTGTTTAACGAAGGGTCGCCGGCGTCAGACCTTGCCAATGGCTCACTCAGTAATGCGGGCGGCACCGCATCCGAGGATCCATCTATCTTGCCCGACGCATTTCTGGTCTACGGCAACTTCCCGAATCCTTTTGCATCCCAGACGACGCTCCAGTTCGATCTCCCGACGGCGGCGCTGGTACGGTTGGAAGTGATCGACATGCTGGGCCGGCAGATTCACGCCTCGCCCGCGACCCTCCTATCGGGCGGCCGCGCGCGAGAGATCGCTTTTTCCGGAGCCCATTTGCCCGCGGGAACGTATGTCTTCCGGCTACACGCGTCCCTTCCCGACGGCGAACGCGTCGTCAACCGGCTGGCCACGATTATCCGCTGACGCGGGCGGCGCGGCGCCTGTAGAATCATCCAGTAGAATCATCCATTCGATCCGGCTGTTCATCTTCCGGTATCACCCCCAAACGACGAAGACATCCTGCATGGAACTCCAGATTCGCGACCATGACGAGCCCTATGGCCGGCCGCTATCCCAGATCCTGAACGACCTCCGTAAACCGATCCCCGCGCACGTCATTCAAAGCCGGCAGGTCGGAGGCCGGCGCGTCAAATACCTCAACCTGAACGATACCATCGCCATTCTGGACCAGTTCGCACCGGGCTGGGAAGGCGCCGTCACTACGATTTACGCCGCCGCGAACCGCGTCCATGTCAGCTATCGCCTCACGATCCACGCCGAGGAGGGCAAATTTTCGCGCGAAGCCACCGGGAGCGAGCCAATGGACGCTGCCCAGGGCGACCCTGTCGCCAACGCGGAAGCCAGCGCGTTCCGAAACGCCGCTGCAAAATTCGGACTCGCATTGTATCTCTAGGGCAGGTATCTTTAGAACCAGTTCCTCAGGCCATCACCCCAGAGGCGCTACATCATCCCGGGCGATTCCATCGATTAGCCGGGGTTACCATGAAAACGTGCATCGATTGCGCCAGCCGGGACACCGCCCAGCTCGCCGTCCGTAAAGACGCGATCTTCCTGTCCCTCGAATGGGTCTGCGTGCCGCATCTACTCGTACGCATTGAGCGGTTGAACTGCCTCTATCCAGGCCTCGACTACGACGCCCGCATCCGTCCAGAGCCGGCCCTACCGCCGACCCCGCCCGCCGCGACGTGAGTCTGTTGGATATTGGGGGATGATCACTGCCTCGTCGGTATCGAGAGCTGCCCCTCGCTATGGGCGACGATCACGGCTACGGTAGCGTCGCCGGTGATGTTGGTGACGGTCCGGAGCATGTCCAGAATCCGGTCGACCCCCAGGATGAGCGCGATGCCGGCGCTCGGGATTCCCACGGATTCCAGGATGATGACCAGCATGACGATGCCGGCGCTCGGCACCGCGGCCGTGCCGATGGACGCCAGAAGCGCCGTAAACACGATGGTGGCCTGCGCGGCCAGATCCAGACCCATCCCCAGCGTCTGGGCGATAAATACCGCCGCGACGGCCTGGTAGAGGGCGGTGCCGTCCATGTTGACCGTCGCACCGAGCGGTAACACAAACGACGAGACCTCTTCCGAAACGCCCAGGTTTTTCTCCGCGCACTCCATGCTCACAGGCAGCGTGGCGCCGCTCGACGAGGTGGAGAAAGCCACCAACTGGGCCGGCGCAAACCCGCGGAAGAAGTCGACGATGCGCATCGGGCTGAAGAGCTTCAGCATACCGGTGTAGACAATGCCCACGTGGAGCATCAGGCCGAGGATAACCGCTATGCAGTAATACCCGAGCGCCCCGACCAGCTCGACGATGTCCGACAACCCGCCCTGTGCAATACTGGTGATCGTGTCCGCCAGCAAAGCGAACACCCCGATCGGTGCGAAATACATGATGATATCCACCAGTTTGATCACCAGCTCATTGAGGCTTTCGAACAGGCGGAGCATGGGCTCACTTTTGTCTTTCGGGATCATCAGCAGCCCGATGCCAAAGAAAATGGCGACAAAGACGACCTGGAGCATATTCCGGTTGTTGCCGGCGGCCTCAAAAAAATTACCCGGAAAGATGTCGACGATCGGCTGGAGCGGTCCACGGCTACTGGCCGCCTCGGCCTGCTGCTGACGCGAGGCCGCGTCGGTTGCATATGTGGCCTGCAGGCGATCCCGCATCTCCGCTGGCACGGAGTCCCCCGGCCTGAGGACGTTCACGATGGCGAGGCCGATGATGAGGGCGATCAGCGTCGTCCCCATATAGATCGCGAGGGTTTTCCCCCCGATACGCGAGAGCTTCTGTAGATTAGAAAGCGACGCCACGCCCGTCACCAGCGAGGCCAGCACGAGCGGCATCGCGATAAACTGGAGGAGGCGCAGGAAGATGGTGCCGAACGGGGCGATCCAGTGGCTGGTGAAGGTGGTCCAGCCGGCCGCCGCGGCCACCACGCCGTACGCGAGACCGAGCACCAATCCGATGATGATCTGCCAGTGTAACTTCTTATACCAAGGCATAAGCGACGCGCATTGAGGTGGGAATGAGGTGCCTAATGTAAAACACCGCGCCCAAAAAAACCGCCCGTTCCAGAATCCTCATACCGCTATCCACCATCCCAACGCCGCAGCCGTCGCCAGCCCGACGACCGTCGCCGCCAGATTGACGGCGTCGTTCGTCATCCACGCCACACCGCGTATCAGTTCATTCGGCTGGCCCGCCATCTCGGCGCGCTCGGTCATGCTCCCCTGCACATCCCTGTAGAGCGCCTGAAGCGTCGCGCCGACGACGCTGTCCGTCAGCGATCCCAATACCCCCGCAACGGCCACCACCGGCACGCCCCAGCCGGTCGCGAGCCCGAGCGCCATCGCCATGAGAGCGATGAACAGCGCCCCGGCAAGGGAGGCCGCACAGCCGAGAAGCGTCACGCCGCCGGAGGTGCCGGGCGGCACGGGCCGGCCCGTCGTGATCATACGCGGTGTGGAACGCGCCAAGCCACCGATTTCGGTGGCCCATGTATCGGCGGCAGCGGCGGCAAGGGCGCCCGCGAAGCCCAGCGCCCAGACCTCGCCTGCCCACAGCGCATGGAGACCCAGCGCCGCCCAGGCCGCCCCACCGTTCGCCAGCACCTGGCCGGCGTCGCGCCGGCTCCCCTTCTCCACCCGCGCCTCGGCGGCCGACTTGCGCCGGCGACCCAGCTTCGAGAGGGCGCTCGATGGGATAAAAAAGGCCAGAGCCAGCATGAGCCAGCGCGCATCACCCAGAATCAGGAGGCAACACCCAAAGGCCGTCGCCGCGATCGCCCCGGAGGCAGAAAGGAGGTGTAACCGATAGGCCAGGAACCCCCCGGGCAACGCCGCCGCGGCCATCCAGAGCCATGATGATCCTTCCATCGCTACACTTCTTTGAAATAGTCCTATATTAAGCGCTTGATTTAACTCCCTACTCCCTATGCGTTTCGCTACCCTCTTCTTTTGTGCTGCCGCGTTCGCCGGCACGGCCCTGGGCCAGGTGGTCCCGCCCGACACGACGCGTCTCATCGCTGTCGCAGATGCCTTTGTAGTCAAGATAGACAGTAGTCTCGCGGTAGGCGGCAACGGACTGCTTTCGAACGACGACATCGCCGGCACGGACTCCGTCTTTGCGGTTCTGGTGACTCCGCCGGCGAATGGCTCGCTTGCGATCGAGCGCACGGGCGCCTTCACCTACACGCCCGCGACCGGCTTTACCGGCACCGACACGTTCACGTACCTCGTGCAGACCGTGCCCATCCAGGAAATCGCCATCAATCCGGACCTGTCGACGCTCCTGCTGAACGCACGGGTGAGCACTATCATCGGGTCGGATACGGATGAGGTGGAAACGCCTGTCGGCGGGACGTTGCAGTTCTTCATCGAACCCAATCTACCGCCGTATACCGGCATCCACCTGGTCAAAATGGACCTGTCTCTCGCGGAAGCAGTGGATCTGGAATTTCGTTTCGGCGGGCTGATCGCACTTGGCAGGCTCTTCGTGGCGGCGGATTCTGGAGGGATTCGCCTGGTCATCAACGAGCCGGGTCCGGCTACAGGGATCACCGATGGAGACTTCATGCAGTCCGGCAACAAGGTGGGCGTGCTCGGAGATGTCCAACTCGAGGGGACGGGCCTCCTCGCGAGCCAGGTGCCGGACGACCCCCAGGTCTTTGATACGGAGACGGACCTGGACCTCAGCGGTCGGGTATTCCTCGCCGACGCGGAGCAGCTCACCATCGAACTGCCGGTCGCCGTGGCGGATACGGTTGAACTCAGCGGCACCGGCATCGAGCTGTCGCTTTCTGGCACAGTAACCGGGGCCGAGACGTTGCGTGTGCCGCAGCTATCCAACGTCGCCACGGTGACGGTATTTGTGGACCCGCGCACGTCGACAGGTATCGAAGAGGGGCTGCCGGCTACCTACGCACTCGAACAAAACTACCCGAACCCGTTCAACCCCGTCACCCGGATCGTCTACTCGCTCGCCCAGTCCGGCGCCGTGCAGATCACGGTGTTTGATGTGCTGGGCCGCCAGGTGGCGACTCCGGTAGACGGCTCTGCGCCGGCCGGACGCCATGAGGTGGAATTCGACGCCGCTCATCTGCCCAGCGGGCTCTACCTGTACCGCATCACCGCTGGCGCGTTTACCGCCACGCGGACGATGGTGGTGATGAAATAAGGTAAAAGGTAAAAGAGAAAAGGTAAAAGAGAAAAGGTAAAAGAGAAAAGGTATTTAATTAGTTATGCGAATCAGGAGTTGGAACACGGCGCATACTGGCTTCCGCCGCACGCTCCAGGGTCGTCTTCCCCAACTCGATTGGGGATCCATAGGCGGCTGATCGCATGCAGTCGGGCCTCATGGGGGCTGAAGGAAAATAGGAGCACCAATCTATTCAAGCTGCGCTTCGGGTACCAGGGGCGTGCTGCTATCGCCCTTAATGACGCATGTGCTGCATTTTCATGGTTCCATGGATCCCCAATCAAGTTGGGGAAGACGGGTGTGGAGCGCATGGCGGAAGCCAGTATGCGCCGTGTTTCAACTCCTGATTCGTATTAATTAATGCATTAGAGCCCCAGGCGATAGGACAGCGTCGCTACCGGTCTCACCTGGCCTTCGGGGCTCATGGCGAAACCGAGCGTTGGCGCGAGGCGGTCGTTGTGCAGCTTGGCGGAGATGGCGGCTTCGAAGGCGGAAACGAGGTGCGTGACGACCAGCAGCATGGAGACCCTGGAAGCCCGGCGCAATACGTCGTTCGCGTGGGCATGGTCGTCGGAATACTGGAAGAACCGCGGCGAGACGTTGGGCTTGGAGCCGTCGGCGGCGGTCTGTGACGGGTCGATCGCAGGCCGGTATTCCCCGCCGACAATCCATTCGGGATAATCTTCCCAGCCGGGCGCGAACTGATAATACTTGCCCACCAGCTCGTAGTATTGCTGCTCGCTGAAGTCGGGCAGCGTATGCGAAAACGCGGCACGGGTCTCGACGTGGAACATCTGCCGCTCCAGCGTCTGAATCTGGCCAAAAAATGCGTCCACCTGCTGCCATTCGGCGTCTGTCCACTGCTCGGGGCGGGTGAAGTCGATGCCGGTGGGAATGGCGACCGGCGGCGCGGTGACGTTGGCCTGGAGGGTGGACTGGATGAACTGGCTATAATCGTTCAGCCAGCTGGCATACTTTGTCGGCTCCCAGAAGCCATGGGCATAGTTGATGTAGTCGTCTTCAAGATCGAGCCCCTGCCGGCGCCAGACGATCCCGCTGGTGATAATCAGTGCTTCCGCCGCGATTGCCACACCGGCCTTCACCCATTGCTGGTTGTACGCCTGCCCCGCTCCGGGCACCACGGCCGACAGTCCAAACGCCAGCCCCACGCTCCGTTGACCCGCGGCCTTCGCTGGCCATACTCCAGGCCGAGCAAGGCGGACCGACGCCGGCGCCACGGCCCCGGCCCGAAACGCCGCGGCCTCGTACATGGGATGCGATAGCGATGCGGGTTGCGCCTCCGCCCTGCTCGCGCCCACCAGCACACCCACCATCAGGATAAGGGATGCCATGGGGAGGCGGATAGGGTGAAGCCGGACGTTCATACGCAAGTAGGATGCTGGATAATGCATAAAACACGTGCCGCGATAACGCGTTGCGCGTTTATTCGTTGAACGTTAAACGAGTAAACGTTCAACGCGAAACGTTATAAATAAGGCGTCACAAGTCGTTCGAAGTACGCGTAGTCGCGCGCACCCAGCACAAACTCCCGCAAGACGCCGTCGCGGTCGATGACGTACGTTTCGGGCCGGCCGTCGAGGATCTTGAGGAAGGGCATTGGCAACGCCGTCGGGTCCGCGATGAGGCCGCTTTCGGTATCGAGCGTCACCTTAGTCTGATCAAACGAGTCGATCTCCTCGCGCGTCTCGTCGGACAGCGTCAGGACGACCACACCCTGGTCCTTGTAGTCGGCCTGGAGCCGGTTCAGGCCGGGCATCTCATCGAGGCAAGGGGGGCACCAGGTCGCCCAGAAGTTGAGCAGGACGACCTGGCCCCGATAGGCGGCGAGGTCTGTTTTCTGGTCCCCATCGAGCAGGGTGAATTCAAAATTCGGGGCCTCCTTACCCAGCGATTCCCGCTGCACTTCGCCGCCGTCCTCGATCTTGACAAAGGCATTGCCCTGCTTCACCGAAAGCCCGACGCCCATCAAGACCAGGGAGCTGATGATGAGCATGACCGACAGGCCGGCCCCCATCCAGGTCACGGCCGAGGCGCCCTGCTTCTTACGCTGGAGCTGCAGGAAGTACAGAAATCCGGCCCCGACCACGGTCATGGCGCCGGCGGAAATGAGAATCGTGTTGGTATCCATGGAGAATCTTGTGATAATGTGGGACTAGAGATCGAACCCAAACAAGACACCAAAGTGCCACTGGATCTCCTCGCCATAACGGACGAAATTCTCGCCGCTCGGGGTAAGGAAGCCCTCGTCGAGCTGGAAGTCGAACGCGTCGAGCCCGTATGTGGCGCTCACGAAAATGGCCGTCGGCAGCAGGTAGAAGGAGCCCAGTGCGAGCCGGAGCTCGGCGCCGATATCCTTTCTGAATTGATCGGCCGCCGGAAACGGCCCGACCCACGCCGCGGCCGCGTCGGCGTAGACGCGGGCGTAGAGCTTGTCGACATACGTAAACAGCATCTGGCGCTTGATGTTCGGCAGAATGGGGACGTGGTAGGCGGCCTGGAGCCACAGGGTTTCGTTGCCGCCCATGGCGTAAAACGGGTAGCCGCGCGCGCCGATGAGGCCGCCGACATAGTCGTTGAAGAAGTCGTCCACCTCGCCGCCGAGCAGTGTCGATCCCCGCGCGCGGATGCCGTAGCCATGCACACCGCCCAGCGGCCGGCCCGGGAGCCGGCTGTTGAACCGCCCCTCGGCCACGATCCGGTGCATCTGATACCGCTCGTAGATCGGCTTGAGGAAGCCATCCTCCAGATCGAACCGCTCGAGCAGCCGGCCCTCCTCCCGTTCATACAACAACTCGAGCCGAACGCCCTCGGGCACGACGTCGCTATGGGCGTGGGGCTGCATGAGTTCGGCGAATAGCCTGAATGAAACGGCGCTGCCGATGAAATACTTGGAGGTGAACGGGTCGATGAATGCGTCGTTCTCTTTCGAGAAAAAGCGCTCGGTGGTGACGCTGTACGGGCTGTAGCGGTAACCCACTTCCGCGAGGGTGAACCGATTGATCTTGCTCCGCGCCTTAAGGCTGGTCTCCCACAGATTGTAGGAGAGATCGGCGAGCGTCGTGTCCGGCAGGCAGGCCGTGCAGGGGAATTCCTCGACGGTGAGGCCGTTGTCCACGTTACGCTTGATGTTGTAGACCTCGAGCGAAAACTGCGGGGACCAACGTTTGGGGATAAAGGGCAGGCCTTTCGTGTAGTCGAGCTGGAGGAAAATGTCGCGTTCGAGTTTTACGAGTCGGGAAGGCGAGAAGAAATCCTGCACACTTTCAGCGTCCCGCGAAGCCGGGCTGAACAACGCACCGCCAAACAGGGTCAGGCCTTCGAGGATCTCGCGAGAGGCCATCAAGACGCCCACTTTTGTATTGCGGAGTAGCGTCTCGGCGAAGGTCCTGTCGGCTAGGCGGACATCCAGTGTCGACTGCCGGCGGGACACATACTGATCCAGCCGAACCACCGGAAACAGGCTGAACGAGGTAAACAGGTTGCGATAGGGCTTCGCCGTCAACCCCTCCGGATTCTCGCCGGGGGCCAGTGGCGCGAGGTCGGTGTCGTCGAACGTGTTCAGGGCGACGGGCGCGTCGGCCGGCGCGTCGGCGAGCGGCGGCTTGTCCAGCACCGCCGGCGAGGTGTACGCCGAAACCGCCGTGGCACTGGCTACCGCATCCATCAGCGCGATCTTGAATCCGTCGTAGGCGTAGTGGGCGTAGGCCAGTTTGCCGGCATGTGCCGCCGGCTGGAATGCCCCGCCGACTACATTCGTGATCGCCTCGGGCGCCGCCCCGTCGGCCATCCGGTAAATATTGAAGATGCCGGTTTCATCGCTCGCGAATAGTAGCCGGCCCGCTTCGTCGAACGCCGGCGATCGTTCGTCGGCCGGCGTGGCGAGGACGGCGGCATCGCCCGTGCCATCGGGGCGGATCCGGTAGAGATCGCGACCACGGCCGAGCTGGCGGGCGTAATAGATCCACGATCCATCCGGGCTCCAGGCCGCGTCGCCAACCTGGGTGCCGTCGTTGAAGTGCGTCACGGGCTGAACCGTTCGGGTCGTGACGTCGAACAGGTGCAGGTTGGTCGACCCATCGTTTTGCCGGACGAACACGATGCGCTGCCCGTCCGGCGCGTACGCCGGCCCGGTGGCGCGCTGGCCCTCGGTCAGACGGTTCTTTTTCTTCGTGTCCAAATCGATTTCGTAGAGATCGGCGATCAGGTGCCCTTCGGGTGAATCGCGCCGGCGGGCGTAGACGATGGCCTTGCCGTCCGGCCGCCAGCCGAACGAACGATCGACCGCGCGGACGAGTTTGTGTCCGAACGCACAGGTGTGGACGGATTCCGGCGCATCGCCCCAACCGTCGAGGTCGACCTGAACGAGCTCCCCACTTTCCAGGTCGCGGAAGTACAGACTCGTCGCCGAGAAATCTTCGCCCCGGTTCGACGTATACGCCAGCCGGCGCCCGTCCGGGGAGAACCGTGGATAGGCGTTCGAGAACCCCTCCGGCTCGATGATCCGGCCTTCGACGGGGTTCGCCGTGATGCCGGCCGTTTCCCGTTCGTAGCTGGTTTGGAGGCTGGAAATCCAGGCGTCGTATACGTCGGCCGCTGGCTCTCCTACCACCTCTTCGATGGCCCTATCCACATTCCAATTCCGCCACTCCCCGAGGGCCTCGCTGATGCGCCGAAGCACGTCTTCCCCGTACGTGGCCGCCAGATACCGCGTGAAGGCATGCCCCTGGTTGTAGACCGTCTCACGGAGCAGGCTGTTGTGGGAGTAGAAGCCGCCCATATCCGCGAGCGACATCGCCTCGCCGGCGAGGACGCGCGTCCGCAAGAGCATGTCCCGGTGCGAATCCCAGTCGTCGTACCCCAGCCACGAGCGCTGGTACTGGGCGGTGCCTTCGGCCAGCCACGCGGGGTTGCTGATGCCGGCGATGGGATAGGTGACGATGACGTTCGGGTAGCCGTAGAGGACGTCGGGCCGGCGGACGTTTTCGTAGGCCAGGAGTTGGAAATAGAGGAACGGGACGCGCCGGCTCATCTTCATCGTCGTCTGTACCTGGACGATGTGCGTGAACTCGTGCGTGATGACGTTGCGGAGCCAGTTGTGGTCGCCCCGAAGTGGCGTATCCAGGCTCGGCGCCCAGATCTCGATCTTATTGTCGAAGAAATAGGCCGCGCCGTTCGAATAGTCCTCGTAGTCTTTGAGGATGATCGCGACCTTCGTGTCGGGCTTGCGCTGGTAGAGATCCGTGATCGGTCCGTAGATGTCCTCCGCGATCCGGGCGACGACCTGCGCGCTCCGGCTCGTGCCCCGCCCGTCGGCGTCCTGGTGGTAGATGATGTTGAAGTGATCGGTCTCGATCGTGTACCAGGAGAGGCCCGGGCGAGCAAAATCGTAAAACGCGATGGATTCCTGGGCGGAGGCGGGGCGGATTCCGACGGCCAGGGCCAGTGTGATGGCCGTGATGAAAAAAACGATGTCAGCCCGACCGAAGGCACGGCCTAGCCGGGCCGTAGCGGAGACACAAGCGAAGCGACTGATCAGCGGAGCGAATAAACCTCCATCCACATGGCACTCCGTCATTCGGAGGGAGGTCTCTCCGCTTCCCCCCGATGGAATCGGGGGTTCGGTCGAGATGGCAGGTCGGTTTTTGATAGACACCACTCTGCGCCATCCCCACAACGCAGGTAATTCTGACGCGATAGGGAGGCATTTGGGGGAAGCCTTCATCGGATCACCGCCAGTTTGATGAGCGCCGTCTCCGTCGATCCCGAGGCGTCGGTGGCTTCGATGCGGGCGTAGTAGAGGCCACTGGCGGCATCGGTCTGCCAGAGGATGTCGGTTGGCACGCCGGCGCGCGCATCGGAAACATCGATCCGGTCGACCAGGCCGCCCGCGGCATCCACAATCGTGATACGGACTCGCACATCCCGCGTGGGTCGGATCCGCACAAAGGTCCGCCCATCCCGAATAGGATTGGGCCAGTTGTAGGTCTCCGCCGCCACCAGAAGGCCATCGCCGGGCTGTGGCTCGGGCGCCGGAGGGGTCAGGGTGACAAAACTAGCGTTTGTGTTTCCCTGGAAAAGCCTCCCCCACCAGATATCGTGCAAGCCGTCGATGGCCCAGCCCGCCAGAACACCCTTATCGTCGACCGCAAACAGCTGCCCATCTTGCAATAACGGCGTTGCCTGCAGGTAACGCCCGACGGCCAGCGGGAAGCCGGCGACCAGCTCGCCGGGCGTAGCGAGGTCGTAGGCATACACATTTCCATCCAGCGCGGCAACCACGATCGCCAGGGGGCTATCCGCGGAGAATCGCGCCACGAGGGGTTGCGCCTCGACTTCCGCCGGCAACGCGATCGGGAATCCGTCGGCCATCCCCCCACCCTGCGAGATCGCGAGCAGCTGTCGTCCATGCACCACCACCGCATCGAGCCGACCGTCGTCATCGACGTCAACCAGCGTCGGGAATGAGGGCAACGCCTCGCCGGCCTCACCCCAGGTCGACAACGGAACGGAGCGCACCTCGCCTCCTGCAAGCAGCCAGTGCAAGATAGTACCGTTCTTCTGTGGCGCGACACCCACCAGTTGCCCCCGTTCGGAGCCGAGGGCGAGTTGACCGACGCGGCTGTCGGGCAACGAAAACGACCAGTCCGGCGTATCGCCGGCGACCGTCACGCCGTCGAGCGTCCACACCGCCAATCCGGCGCCCGGCGCCGCCGCGATCGCCAGCGGCATGACGCCATCTACCACGGTCACGGGCAGCGTCGGACCTGAAAAAGGCGCAAATGGATCGAACGTAATCAGCACCTGTTCCCCGTCTCGCCAGAGGATCGCCGCAAATAAACCACTCGCCTCGTCGTAGACCAGGCTCGCCCGATCCGACACGGCGAAGTAGTCCGGCTCCAGGTTAAAGGGCACGGTCGTGAAGCTCCCTTCGTCGTACTTCCCGACCCCCACGATTCGATTCAACGTCTCGTAGATGAAATAGACAGCGCCATCTGGCCCGATAACGGGCGACGCCCCGACTCGAGGACCTGGCCTGAGTACGACGCCATCCCGCACTACTACAAGATCACGCGTATTGGCGACCACAAGAGCCCCGTCGCCGGCGCGCATGATATAACTTCCACGCTCGAATCCGACTTCGGACAAGACGGGCAACCCGTCGATGGGTAAAAAGCCGTCTTCTACGGCACGGCGGTAGGTAAACTGCATCGTCGCCTCGCGCGGCGAGAAATCCTCCAGCACAACGAAGCTGTTCGCGCCATCGTTCGAGCGGCTGTTTGGATGGGTGGCCGGCCCGAACCGGTTTTCGTAGAGCCGCACCTCCTCCCCGTTCGCCGCGATGACGATCACCGGGTTGCCCTCGTAATAAAAATCGAACGGCGAGCCCAGGTGCGACTGCGGGGCAAACGGGTTCTCGCTTGGGAAGCCGAGGTCCTGGCCGGAGTCTGCCTCTTCGAGATCGACCCCGCGCCGGTTCGGGTCCGCGTTGACGCGATTTGACGCCAGCCCCTCGGCGATTACCCGCTCGTCGACGTGCCAGATGAGCAGGCCGCCGTCGAGGGCGTTGTCGTCTTCGTCGAGCCCGCCCGGGAGCGCCCAGTCGAAGTTATCGGCATCCACCACCACCCCGCCGGCAAAGGCATCCACATTCACACCGTTAAAATCCTCCTGCCCGTTGGCGTAGCGCTGCTCTTCGATCTGGCCATTGCGGTAGACCTGGAGCACGAGCCCATCCTTCTCCACATCACGCCGGCGGTGTTCCACCAGAAAGTACTCCGCGCCGGATATGGGCACCCGAACGGCATCCGAGCTGGCGGGGTCCGACGCCGGCCGGAGGGTCGACGTGATGGGATCTGGGCCGGTGACGAGCGCCGGCTCGATCCATCCCAGGAAATACTTCGTCCACGCCTCGGGCTCGGGCGCGAGCAGGCCGTTGTAGGCAAAAAGCCCGAGCGGGTCCATGAGGCCAAAGGGTCCGATGGCGCTCTGGCCGTCTTCCGTGTTGAAGAGATCGGGGACGCCGAGGTAGTTGAAGAAACTGGCGGCCATCAGGCCGTTGATCGAAAACCCGATGAGAAATTCGCGGTCGCCGAGGAAGTCGAACCCCTTGCGAGACTCCGTCCGGGGGATGATCATCGTGCTTGTCACGGGCAGCCCCTTAAACGACACCGCGCCGGCGAGACGCTCCAGCGCATCTTCCCCGAAATAGATCGATGGCAGATCCTGCGGCGTTTTGTCGAGTATCGTCCCGATCAGCTCAATGTCCCGGCCGACGCCGGCGTGGAAAAGCATAAAGGCCGTCGTGGAGGGGTCAAAACCCGAGACATCGAACGAAGAGGTCGTGCCGGCGAGCGTCCAGGCCTCGGCGACGAGGTCGGCGAGTTTCGCGCGCTCGGCGTCCGACTCCGCGTCGAGGCCCGTCGGGCTGTAGGCGGCCATCCCCCCGGAAACCCGCACCACTTCGGGCAGCAGATGAGTGCGGACGGTCGTTTGCCCATCCGAAACGCGGGCGACGTAGTTTTCGAGGAAGGCGAGGTGCGCCTCGAAGTAGCCGGCGTCGTGGGGCAGCGGGTCGATCGCGGTGGTGAGGGTGTCGAACAACGCGTGGTCGAAGGTGCCGTTGCCAGTCGTGAACCGCGTGGTGTCCGGCTGGAACTCGACACGGAGGGCGATGAGGTCGTAGACGGGGGCGGCGGGCTTGCGAAGGTCCTGGCCAGAGGCCGGCGTGGCAAAAACAAACAGGCACAAAAAAAGAAGGGGGCCTGAAAAGACCCCGCGCGGGTGTGCCCGGATGTACCGCAATTCACGCATTTAATTCGGTGAGAAGCCACCTTACGCAACAGGTCCCTTCCTTTCCGAGGAGGGGTGCCGGAGGCGGGGTGGTTGCCATTCGGTGCGCAACCACCCCACCCCGACGAGGGTCGGGGTTGCCCCTCCTTGGAAAGGAGGGGACCCTCTCAGTACCACAGCGTTTCGCTTGCGAGACGACCCGTCTCTGACTACCGCGCAAAGTTCAGCAGCAGCGAGAATCGCATCGTGTTGGCGAGCGGCGAGTTTTCTTCGAGGGCGTAGATGTAGGAGAAGTCCACCCCGATGATGTTGTACCGGATGCCGGCGCCGAGCGTAAGGAATTTCCGGTTACCGTTGTACGGGTTCTCGTAGAAGTAGCCGGTGCGGAGGGCGAAGAGGCTGTTGTACCAGTACTCGAGGCCGACACCGATCGTCATCTGCTCGAACACACTCAGCGACTCCAGTTCAGCGGCGTCGTCCTGGAGGGCGTTGGTGCGGACCTCGATGGGCGACCAGGACGAGAAGATGGCCTTGTAGAACGGATCCGCGTTGTTGAGCGAATCGACCTTGATGAGGTCCTTGTTGAAGTCGTTCACGATCGTGATGCGGTTAAACTCGTCAAAGTCCACCGTGTACGCCCAGCCGATGCGCATGTTGGTCGGGATCGGGTCCGCCTGTTCGCTATCCGAGTACTGGACTTCCGGGCCCATGTTGGCCAGGTTGAAGCCGGCGGACAGGACGCCTTTGGCCGCGCCGAGGTTCATCGGGCGCGAACGGTAAAGGGCCGCGATGTCGAACGCGGCCGCGACACCGGCCTTCGTCTCCTGGCCTTCGACGCTCGTTCCCGGCGCGAGGTTGGAGTAGATGAAGCGGAGGCTGGTGCCAAGCGAAAGGGTAGGCATCACTTTGAAGCCGTACGAGAGGCCGACGGCGAGGTCGTACGAGCGGAAGGTGCCGGTGGGGTTGTTCTGCCCATCGCGTCCTTCGTGTTCACCGAGGAAAAGGTAGGTGATGTGCGCGCCGAAGGTGCCGATGCCTGGCACGCTCTTCTTCGCCATCAGGTACTCGTAGAACAGGCCGGCGTTAAACTCCGGCAGCCAGTTCGAGTGCGTGAGGCCGAGTTCGGTGCCTTCTTGAAAGGCCAGGCCGGCGGGATTCCAGAACGTGGCGCTCGCGTTGTCGGCGAGGGCGACGCCGGCGTTGCCCATGCCGGCGGCGCGGCTATCGGGCTCGATTTTGAGGAAGACGACGGCGGCGCCGCCCACCTGCGCGAGTGTGGGTGTGGCCAGACTGGCCATCATTAGCGTAGCCAGGAAGGCGCCGGCGATGAGGCGCAGGCGATTCGAGGGGGCCGCACCGGTAGATTCCCCGGGAGATTGGGTTGCATTCATGGTCGTCGAACGGTTAAACAGCGTGAACACACGGAGGCTGCTTTGAGCGTCTTTCCTGTTGGATGAGTGATACATGATTTCTATGATAATATCGCGCCAAACGGCCCAATGACAGGATAGATCCCACATCGGCGGCGGCGCGCGGGGTTTCAGGTTATCGGATGACCGCCAGCTTCTCGATGTGTTCGGAAACGTGGCGCTCGCCGTCCTCGCGTTCCATCTCCACGCGTAGTTTGTAGAGATAGACGCCGGCAGACAGCGGGTCCGTGTCTTCGTCCAGGCCGTCCCATTCCAGTTGGAAGGGGCCGCCACTCAGCAAGTCTTCGGTTTCGAGCGTACGAATCAGCCGGCCGGTGAGCGTATAGATGCGCACCTGCACACGCGCCAGCGGGTTGCTGGCCTGGTTGTGCTCGAACACGAACCGGGTGAGCCCGGAGGTCGGATTCGGATAGGTAAATACATTGCGCAGGACGAGGTCCTGCGCGTCGGCGACCAGGTAGTCGAGCGTCGCCGTGCTCGAGTTATTCAGCACGTCCCAGGCACGGATTGAAAGGGTGTTGAACCCTTCTTCCTGCTCGGCCAACTCCCAGGTCACGGCGCCGCGCTGGTACGAGTTTTCTTCGCTCTGGAACGCATTTCCTATGTCGAGCGCGCCGGCCTCGTCGCCATTCACGATCAACAACAGTTCGTGTCCCACGCCGGCGCCGACGGTGTTGATACCGCTCTCGTCGAACAGCTTCACGATCAGCTGCGGATTCGCGTTCGTGAGGCCGCCAGATACGAAGGTGGTGTCGTTGAGAAACAGCGACAGCTCGGGGCCCCGGCTGTCATTGGGCGGGTTATCGGACGTCCCGCCGACGATCACGTTCTCCGTAAACCCGAGGGCATGGGTGCTCTGCGACGCGGCGTAGAGGGAGATCCGACCGGGTTGGTTGCTGTAGGAAATATCTTTCGGGACGACAAAAACGGCCTGGAACCGCCCCTGCCTGGCTTCCACCTGGCCGCGCCAGATGAGGTCCTCCCGGACGGTGTAATAGGGCCGCGCGAGCCACCGCTGGTCCGGCACGGGAATCTGGCGCTCGGCATCGAAGACGCTGAGCACGACGGGTCCCTCGAAAGCAGGGTCGAGCTGCCCCGTCGCGTCTGTCACCACGCCGTCGATCGTCACACGGTCCAGCGCGCGCAACGGGGCGGTCTGGGCGATCACCGACTGCCCGTTGACGGTTTCGACCCGGGCCTGGTAGCCGGGGAAGCCCATCCGCATGGTCGGGTCGCCGAGGAGGTTGAACTTGCGATTATTCCCCTGCAGGCCGACGGACGAGTTTTTGGTGATGCGCAGGATGTCCCCGAGCCGGCGCGGCTGGCCGTTCACGTCCAATTGAAACATGTCCTGCGTGAGCCGGCGGTTGAGGCCCACATTCAGACTGGTGCTGTCCGGACTGGTGTAGACGAGCCGCACGGTGGTCATCAGCGCCACGGCGCCGCCAGTCGGGTTTAACAGCAGCGCTTCCGCTCCGCTCTGAAAGCCGGCCAGATCCCACCAGCCAAACGAGCAGGTGGCTGTGACAAAGATGGCCAGCCGGTCGTAATTGTCGAGCGCCTCGGCATCCTCTCGGGTAAAGATTTCTTCCTGCGCCAGCCCATCCTCCCCCCCATGGCCGCTGTAGTTCACGACGAGGGTGCCTTCCTCCAGCGCATTGATGATCTCATCGCGCGCCTCGGGTATCTTGAAGCCGTTACGAAAGACCCGCTGGAAAGAAGACGCGTAGATCTTACGGACGTTGATGTTGGCGTAACGGTCCTGGATGAGGTCAGCGACGACATCGGCGTTCTGGAGGTGGAGGTCGAAGTCGTTCTGGGTGCCGGAAAGGCCTGTCGGGCCGTCGTCGGCGAGGAAGGTATACACCGATCGCCAGGCTCCGAACGTCACGGGGTCTTCGTAGTGTTTGATCTTGTCGAGCACGACCTGTGCGTCGGCTTCGGTCTGCACGGGAAACCGGCCGATGCCGATATCGACCCGTTCCACCAGGGCGCCGCGGGGCGCCGGCGAACCGAACGTGTCGTACGGCCAGACGCCCTCGTCGGGATCCAGCAGCCCGAAGTAGTCATCGCTCGTGAAAGACTTATCGGGTGTGAGCGAATCATCCGTTTCGTAGGGCGGGATCCAGTTGGTCATCTCGAGCTGTTCGCCGCCGAGGCCCCGGTAGTTGTAGTGGCCATCGCCAAAAAACAGCACGTATTCGAGTCGCTGGGCGTCGACCGGGGCGCGGTCGTACAGAAAACGGATGTAATCCCGGGTCGCGCGCATGTCCACCACGCCGCCGGAGAATTCGTTGAATACCTGGTCGATGAGGGTGACAACCGTCGGGATCCCATCAGCCTCGCGCATGGCGGCGAGTTCGTCTGCGTAGGGTTTAAAGATCGCGGGCGTCAGGATGAGAAACCGGGGGAATGACGCCAGGCCGTGCAGGTTCTGAGCCGACACCGCCGTGGCCTGGCCGGCTTCCAGCGGCTGCGCCACACTTTCGGTAAAGGCGATCAGCTCACGCGGGCGCGTCCCATCCGCCACTTCGATCTGCACGGCGTAAGCCGCACCGGAAGCTTGAACGGCCAACGGGCGAATGGCGCCGGGCTCCGTCACGTCCCACACCTGCGGCTCGGCCGTAAACCCGCTCAGCAGGAATTCATACCGGCCGGCACGGTTGAGCGGCGTCACAAACCGGATCGCGCCATTTTCGGCCGTAAGGCGCTGGGGATAGGTCACGCGCAGCCAGTCCAACGCCGCCTCGGGCGAGTTGGACTGCTGTTGCAGGGTCATCGCCAACGCAAGCCCGGCGCCGGCGTCGACGGTCTGCGAAAACGACACGGTCGTCAGCAAAGCGGAAGGTGTTTCCTGACCCGGGCGGACGGCGCCCGTGATCGCCTGCCCCAGCCGCTCGACGCCCGAGTCGAAGTACGCGAGCGCGGAAGGGTTGGACTTGATGGCCACGCGGGCCTGGTAGGCGACGACGCCGCCGTCAAATCCGGGCGGGCGCACACCCGCGAGGATGTCCAGCCGGCCCTGCGGGTTGATCGGGCTGCTGAGCCAGGTGAGGCCGCTGCCGTTCTGTTTGCTCCAGTTGAAGTCGTCGAAATCCACGAACAACCGGCCGTCCACCTGATCGACCACGTCGGCGTCTGGATAGGCCGGGAAGTCGCCGGCGACGACCCGCTGGCCGGCGGGAGCGGAAATCTTCAGGAAATAAGCGTTTTCGTTGGAGAACGGGTGCACGTAATGCTCCCACGCCCCAGACTCTTCACCGACGCGCCAGCCGCCGGGCGCCGCGCCATAAAATAGCAGCACGTCCGCATCGCCGAACGATCCATCGCCCCCGCCACGGACAAACACGGGGTTCTCGACGAGGTCGGCCGCGCGGGGAGCGCTGTTGAGCGCCGGCACCGGCGCGCCGCCGTTGCCGTAGATCTTGAGCTGGTTTGGCTCGATGGTCGCCGGATTCAGACCGATTCCGCTGAGGAAGGCGTTATCGATTCGGTAGATGCCTTCTTCGGTAACAGGGATCCGGAACACCGTTCCATCCGCGAGCACGCTCTGATCCACAATGGCGTGCGGGTTCAGCGCACGCGCCGCGAGCGCGTTGACCTGTTGCGCCGGCCGGGCGCCGTCGCGGTAGGCGACGTCGATACGCACCCGGCGATATCGACGCAGCGTGTTGGTCTCCGCGTCGTATTGGACAAACTGGACCCGAAGCGAAGCCACGGCGCGCTTGCGGTAGGTGCCGAGTTCATCGACGGTGGCAGTCGGCGTGGCAAGGGCGGTGATGAGCTCGGCCAAAGGCCCTGAATCCCCGAGGACGACCGGCAGCGTCACCTCGTCGAAGTCGGATGACACGACGCGGACCTCCGGTAGGGCGAGCGAGGGCAGGGTGAGGAGATCGGAATCCGAAAAGAGGCCGCCGGCGATCGCGGCGGCGACGGAAGAGGTGAGGGTGGTGGCCTTGAGGCTATCGAGTGTGGCGGCAAGTGGGCGATTCCAGGTGGCGTCGATCTCGATCGTCACGCCATTGGCCCGTTCCTCGACGACGCGGAACGCGGCATCCTGAGCAAGCGCCGGCCGGCAGAACGCCGCGGCGAGCAGGAGGAGTGCAAACGCGCTATAACGACCCGCGATATGTCGACACATGGTGCGATCCATCGAAATCCAGAACCTCGCCCTTCACCCGCGCCTGGCGGCCGGGTGGACAGGCAGTCCGCACAGAAGTCTGTGCAGGAAGGTAGATTCAGCTGTTACGTCGAAGAGACAGGCGAAGCACATGCGACGCCGCTTAAGGGAGTATCGTAACAGATTGATTTCGATAGGCGGGTAAAAAAGAGTGGTGGTAAACGAGTAAAAAACGAGGGTCCGTCCTACTTATTGACGGACGACGGCGGTTGATTTATGTGTTTGAGAACACCGCCCCCGTAGCCCAGGTTCCTGAGTGTATCAGGTGGGCTGGCGAGATCGTTACTGGGAGGTATCGGCGGCGTCGGCCCGAAACTCAAGCCCCGAGTTGGCGATCAGTTCTTTCAGCCGGACGATCCGCTGCAGCTCGGTATGGAGCCGGCGGCTGGACTCCTCCACGTCGCGCAGCGGCGCCATGAGATCGTCCTCAAGTCCCATCTGCCGCCCGATCTCGAGCAGCAACTGGGCGTTGCCGGAGAGGATGGACAGCGGATTGTTGATGTCGTGGTAAAACGAGGACAATCCCTTGCGCGTCTGCCCCAACAACTGCGATTGTTCGTACTCCCGTCGTGCCATCAGCCCCAGCCTGCGGAGAATCTTGCGATAGAGGGTACTCTCCAGATAGATTCGCACGGTGTCCGCCTCAATCTGAGCGTCCTGCGGGGCCACGAGGGTGGTCAGCTGTTCAAACAGCGCGCTCGCGGCCGGCGCCGGCGGGGCGTCCACCAGGGCAATGACGTCGATATCGACCAGTACATCTTCCCCGAGCGCCTCGAGGGTAGCCAGATCCACTCCCGGAGTACGGGTGTCGATCAGCAGTACATCCACCGCTCGCGTTTTGAACAGTGTCAATAGCGCCGGCACGCTGTCCACCGAGAGGGTAGTTTTGGCCATCCGGTGCCGATCCACAACCGCGGTGTAGCGGGCGGCGTCGGCAGAGGGGGCCAGGATGGCGAGGGTGTCGGCGCCGAAAACGTGGGGTTCGTCCATATCAAAACGCATCGAGTGGGCGGGGCGCATCCACCTGGATGCCGGCGTCCGTCCGTTTGAGGCTTGCGATTTCGACCGTCGGGTCGTGCTCGAAAAACAACTTCCACCCGCCGGCTACCGCCTCCTCCAGAAACGCCTCCTTTTCGCGGATCGTGTCCATGGGAAACAGGTCGTACGCCATATTCCACGCCGGAGGCAGGTGTGCGCTCGTCGGCAGCAGATCGGCCATGTAGACGAGCGTTTCCGCGCCGGCGCCGATCTTCACGAGCTGCATCGCGACGGTGTGGCCCTCGGTCGGGATGAGCTCGATGCCGGGCAGCACCGTCGTCCGCCCGTCCAGCAAGTTCAGCTGACCGGATGCGCCGAGCGGCTCCAGGTTGTCGTTCAGGAAAGAGTTGCGCTCGCGCACGTTCGGGATCTTGGTCCACTCCCAGTGCCGGCGTTGTACGTGGTGCACGGCGCGGTCGAACACGATCTCGAGCCGATCCCCCACGCGGCGCGTCGAGCCGCCGCAGTGGTCGAAGTGGAGGTGGGTGAGCAGCACATCGGTGACGTCGCTCGCCGAAAAGCCGGCTTTTTGGAGCGAAGCATGCAGCTCGTGCGTCGACCGATCGACCGAATAGATGTCGCCGAACTTGGTGTCGTACTTATCCCCAAGGCCGTTATCGATGAGCAGGAGCCGGTCGCCGGCTTCCACGAGTAGGCACCGCATGTGCATGGGAATCCGGTTCTTCGCGTCGGCGGGGATCTTGCGTTCCCACAACGGTTTCGGGACGATGCCGAACATCGCGCCGCCGTCCAGGGCGAACCGCCCGGTCTCGATCGTGTGGAGGGTGAAGGATCCCAGGTTGAGCATGGTGTTGGTCTACAATTCGCCGGACGGGAAGTCTTTAAAATGTCCGTTGCTCTGGACGCGTCGGCGTACATCTTCCACTTGCTCCACCTGGGGGATGAGCGCCTCGAGGTGGCGCGTCAAAAACCGGATGCGCTCGTTTTCGGAGAGCATCTCCAGCACGCCTTGCTTCTGGTCCCAATCCAGCCCGGAGTTGTGGGCGATAAAATAAGACACGCCGTCATCGTTCTGGTAGAGGTAGGGCCGCACGGTCCGGCCGGCCAGCTCCAACAGCCGCATATGCTGGGTGATCACGCGCTCCCGGAGGTCGATCTGCAACGGCTCGTCGGGCTCGACCACCGTTTCGACTTTCGCCGTCAGATAGCTGTGGGCTTCCATCAGTTCGATTACCCGAAACCGGCGCTCGCCGGTGACGACGATGTCCATCCGGCCGTCCTCGTATCGGGTTGGGATGGCGGTAATTCGCGCCGTGCACCCGATCTGAGCCATCTTCCCCTCGTTGGTGTACAGGATGCCAAATGGGGATTCCTTCGCCAGGCAATCCTTCACCATCTCCCGGTACCGCATCTCGAAGATATGCAAGGTCGTCTGCTCGGCCGGATACAACACCATGCCGAGGGGGAATAGAGGGAGCGTATAAGCCTTGGCCATGGGTCGTAACGACGGCAACTTCTGAGCGCGTACGGTCTGCCATCCAATGTGCGACAGCCCAAACGGTTTCACCGCAGCCGCCTGAGCGCCCAGAAGCCGGCCGCGGCGATAGCCCCCATGCCCCCCATGACCTCCCAGCGCAACAGGAGCGCCCCTCCGACGCCGAACATGAGGCCAAACAGCACCGCAAGCGCCGCGAGGGACCGTAGCAGCATGGGCCGCAGCGGGGGGGCCGGCGGGAGGTCATGCCGGAGCCGCAACGCCTCCCACCCGGGTCCGGGCGGGCGGATCGACCGGTAAAAACCGACCAGCGTGGCATCCGCCTCGGGGCGTGTCGCATACATGGCGGTCAGCCAGATCGCCGTCGTGATCCCGGAGATGACGAACAGGCGCAGGCCGAAGTCGGGAATCGCCAACGCCGGCACCAGCGACGTCGCCAGACCCAGCGCGAAGCCGGCCAGCATGGCGGCCAGCTCGGCCGCGGCGTTGATGCGCCACCAGAACCAGCGCAGGATGAGCACCATCCCCGGCCCGGTCCCCATCGCGATCACCAGCCGAAACACCTCGCCGATGCTGGTCGCGTAAAAAGCGGCCACAGCCCCGACGACGGTGATGAGTAGCGACGCCCAGCGGCCGAACACGACCAGCTCGCGCTGACTCGCGTCGGGGCGCATGAAGCGACGGTACAGGTCGTTCACAAGGTACGACGCGCCCCAGTTGATCTGGGTGGAGACGGTGCTCATGAACGCCGCCAGCAATGAGGCCACGACGAGCCCCAATACGCCGGCCGGCAGGTAATCCAGCATCAACTTCGGATACCCCAGCTCGCGATCCTGCAAATCCGGGTAGATGACCAGCGCCGCGAGCGCCACGAGGATCCACGGCCACGTCCGCACCACATAATGCATGATGACAAACAGCCACGCCGCCTTTTCGGCCTCGGCTTCCGTGCGCGAGGCCGCGAGGCGCTGGACGAATTCACCCCCGCCGTCGGAACGTCGGAAGGTCCACCACTGAAGCGTCGTGTAGGCGACGAAGGTGGTGAACGAGATACCGGCCGTGGCGCTCCAAGCTATACTAAAGACAGACCCGGCGCTCCACTCGATCGGTACGAAAGCCAGCACATCGAAGTCGGCCGCTTCTCGGGCGCGCTCTGCCAGCAGGGCCAGCCCGCCCACTTCCGGGCTCCAGATCGCGTAATACGCCACGGCCAGCGCGCCGCCCAGGGCCAGGACAAACTGGAAAAAATCGGTCGCCACCACGCCCCATAGCCCGGCAAACCCGGTATACACCAGCACCACCACCGAAATCCCTATTACCGTCAGCAGCTTGGGATCGAGCCCGAGGATCCGATCGTCCACGCTGAACCCCAGCCCCTCCCACACTCCGAGGGCGGCCACCACTTTCACGGCGGCCAGCATGATGTAGCCGATGCCGATGCAGTTGATCGGGACGGCGAACAGGAACGCCTTCACGCCGCGCAACACGCCGGCCGTTTTCCCGCCATACCGCCGCTCGATCAACTCGGCGTCGGTGATGATCTCGCTCCGCCGCCACAGCCGGGCAAAAACGTAAATCAGGACGACATGCCCGATCCCGAACGCCCACCACTCCCAGTTGCCGGCGATCCCCCGCGTCCCCACCACGCCGGCCACGTACAGCGGTGTGTCGATGGAAAACGTGGTGGCGGCCATCGACGTGCCGGCGAGCCACCAGGGCAACGACCGGTCCGATACAAAAAACTGCTCGATCGACTGCGTCCCCCGCCGCGCCAGGTACACCCCGACACCCAGCGTGGCGACCATGTAGACGGCGACGACAACCCAGTCGATGGCGATCATGGCGTTACTGGATGCCGGCGCTCATCGTCAGCATCCGCTCGATGGGCAGCAGCGCTTTCAGGCGCAGGTCCTCGTCCATCGTCAGCTCGGGTTGTTCGTATTTCAGGCAGAGGTACAGCTTTTCGAGCGTATTGAGGCGCATATGCGGGCATTCGTTGCAGCTGCACCCGTTCTCCGGGGGGGCGGGGATGAAGGTCTTTGTCGGATAGGCCTTTTCCATCTGGTGCAGGATGCCGGCCTCGGTCGCCACGATAAACGTGTCGCGGTCGCTCTGGCCGGCGCGGCGCAGGATGGCCGTCGTGGAGCCGATAAAGTCGGCATGCCGCAACACGGCCTCCTCGCACTCGGGGTGCGCCAGCACTTCGGCCTCGGGGTGGCGGATTTTCAGCTGCACGAGCTTTTGCTCGCTGAACACCTCGTGGACGATACATACGCCATCCCAGATGAGCATGTCGCGGCCGGTTTTCTTCGCGAGGTAGCGGCCCAGATTGCGGTCCGGCGCGAAAATGATCGGCGTCGACTCCGGGATCTGGCGGATGATGTGTTCGGCGTTGGAGGATGTGACGATGACGTCGCTGAGGGCCTTCACGCCGGCGCTGCAGTTGATATAGGAGACGACGAAGTGGTCCGGGTGAGCCTTCGTAAACGCCTCGAATTCATCCGGCGGACAGGAATCGGCGAGCGAACAGCCGGCGTTGAGGTCCGGCAAAACGACCTTTTTGGTGGGATTAACGATCAGCGCCGTCTCGGCCATGAAGTGGACGCCGGCGAACACGATGAGGTCCGCGCTCGTCTCCGCCGCCTTGCGGGCGAGCCCGAGCGAGTCGCCGATGTAGTCGGCGATGTCCTGGATGTCCGCCTCCTGGTAATAATGAGCCAGGATGACGGCGTTTTTCTCTTTCTTCAGCCGCTGGATCTCGGCGACGAGGTCGAGCGTGGGGTCGATCTCCTGGGCGACGTAGCCGGCGCTGAGGTCGAGTACCGGGATGTGGAGCATCTGGGCAGATGGCGTTGGTGGCGGTGGCAGGGTCTCCTGGGGCTTCAACGCGGGGTGCCGCCGGCAGGTTCGGATGGGGCCGGAGGGGGAGGCATGATGGCGTATGTAGTGTTGTACGAAACGGATGCTTCGACTCTTTGAGCACCGTCATCCCCGACCCCGATCGGGGATCCATGAGATGCGTAGGAGTGGCAGAGAAGCACGACAGGAACCGCAAGCGAGGTATTCTCAAGCCATCTATGGATCCCCAATCAAGTTGGGGATGACGAAGAACAGGCGGATTGCCCGTCAGATGCGTTCATTTGATACGGCCTCAACTCCTGATTCGCTGGTAATGCGAATAAAGATGGGGCATGAGGGCGTGCGCCGAGCGGTGTTTTTTTAACCAGCCCTTTCATCCCAACCATACGCAACGGCGTACGTCGCAGCGCGTGATAAGGGGCACAGATTTGCCCTTTCATCACCACACAACGCAGCGTATATTCCACGTTGCGGTTATCTAGACCTCTGCACGTCTTCCAATCTCTCACCATCCATGACGGTTTTTCGCACCCGTTCGCCCCAAGCCCTATTCCTGGTGCTCCTGCTGACTTGGGCAGCCCGAGAAACAGACGCGCAATTCGTCACGACCTGGATGGACATCGGGGAGATGCACCACGGCTACTCCGATATAGGCGCCCACAATGACGCCATCATGGGGCAAACAGGGTTGAATTGGCCGGCCATTTTACGCGGCTCCAACCACTACCGCGCCCAGGCCTACTGGATCGGGGTAAAAAACTGGACCGATCCCAGCGGACAACCCTGGGACTACCGAGTCGCGCGAAACGGTCTCCATGTCGATGGAAGTTCGGTTTTTACTCCCGTCGAAACCCGTCTCACGGCCCGGTTCGAGGATACCGAGGTGATCGTGGATGGCGTGCCCTCGTTTCAATACAACCAGGGTACCCAGCTCTCGCCTCAACATGATAAACTCGCCATCGTCGACGACGTCGATCCCGACCTCCCAGCCGACCGGGTGATCTACCAAAGGTATCGCTCTATCCTGGGCATCGACACCGAACGATGGGTGTACGCCTACGCCAACGAACAACACGACGATTATCACATCATCCGCCGGCGGATGACCAACACCGGCAACACCGACGCCGATCCCGAGATCGAACTTCCCGGGCAGTCGCTTCATGATGTGTTGTTCACCGACATGTACCGTTGGCGGGGCAGAGAACAGGCCGCTGATCATGGCTCAAATGCTCAGCTCTGGGGTAAATACACGATGATCGATATTGTAGGTGATGGCAACCAGGTATATCCCGTTGACTTCTCGGCCATCTACATGTGGGCCGGTTATGACCCCGTATTTGCCTCCCAGTTCTGGGACAATATTGGCAGCCCCATGCTGCAGATTCGAAGAACCCAGGCCCCCGGCGACACCATCGGCCGACTGGCGGGGATGTCGATGCCGGGGCGGGTTGTCCTCCATGCGGACCATTCCCCCGACGATCGCCGCTACGACCCGGACACACAGCCTGTAGCGTTAGGCTGGATCGACAATGACGAAGTGCTGGCCGCTGATGGCAGCCCGGAGCAGGACTACTACGAGAAGGGGATGTTGACGCGCGAAAATCCCAGCGTCCTACCCGGTGGCTCCTCGCGCATGTTCCCCCACTATGCCGACCGTATCGAACCAAGAGGCGAATTCTGGAATTCGACCCGTGACGCAGCGAGCGGCAAGGCGGGAGGCCACTCCGCGTTGTTTACGTACGGCCCCTACCAACTGGCCTTCGGGGATAGCATCCAGATCGTCGAAGCCGAAGGCGCCGCCGGCCTCAGCTACAAAGCCGCCACCGACATCGGCGTCGCATTCAAACAGGGCGGACTCAACCGCGATCTGACCATCCCCTTCGATGCCGACGGCGACGGCGTCATCTCGGACATCCCCTGGAATTACGATGTCTACAAAAACGGTGGTGAGCTCCTCACCAAAAACCAGTGGGTGCTGACGGAGCGTGACTCCCTTTTTCAGATGATGTACCGCGCCCGGGATGTCTGGAACGCCAGCGCCGGCATGACCGAATATCCGATCATCGAACCGCCCCGGCCGCCGCGGCGCTTCGAAGTCACCTCCCTCCCCGATCACATCGCCCTCCGCTGGGAGGCCATGCCGGCTTCCCCCGATCCGGTGCAGTGGGAACTCTACCGCACCAGCGAATACGTGGATAACCTGCCCTACGAATTGCTGGCCGTTGTGCCCGGCTCCGCTCGTTCCTACGAGGATGCCGGCGTCATCCGTGGCGCGGAGTATTATTATTACCTCGTGGCCGTCGGCCCCCCGAACCCGGTCGATGAAAAGGGACTTGCCGGCACCCCGCGGGGGCTGCCGCTCAAAAGCGGGCGGTACTTCACCCAGACCTACTTCCCCACCGGGCTGCTGCGCTTTCCGGGTGAGGCGGTATCCGACTTCCGCATCGTCCCGAACCCGCTCAACCTGGCCGCGGATGAATCCGTCCGGCTTTTCCCCGGAGGAAATTCCACACTGAGCCAGGTCGATTTCCTCGATATCCCGGGGCGCTGCACCATCTCGATCTACACCGAAGTCGGCGAGCTCATACGGCGCATCGAGCATACCAATGGCAGCGGCAACACAACATGGGACCTGACCACGTCCTCCCGCCAGCCCATCGTAAGCGGGATCTACCTCGTACGCGTGGTCGACAACGATTCGGGCGCTGCCGACATCAAGAAACTGGTTGTGATACAATGAGGGACAGGGATACCACGCGGAGCGTCGGCCCCTCATCTCCCCTGTTCACCGCCCTTCCACCACACTGCCCTGCTCCATGCGCAACACCCGGTCCGCCAAAGCGGCGAGGGCCGGGTTGTGGGTGACGATAATAAACGTCTGGTCGTAGGCGCGGCTGAGGCGGATCAGCTCCTGGTGGAGGCTTTCGGCAGTTTTTACGTCCAGATTACCCGTCGGCTCGTCCGCCAGGACCAGGCCGGGGCGGTTCATGAGGGCGCGGGCCACGGCCACACGCTGCTGCTCGCCCCCGGACAACTCGCCGGGGCGATGCTCCAGCCGGCCACCGAGGTTGAGCGACGTCAGCAGTTCCTCGGCACGCGGGCGGGCCTCGCCGAAGGCCTTGTGCTGGATCAGCGCGGGCATGGCGACGTTTTCGACGGCCGTGAACTCGGGTAAGAGGTGATGAAACTGGAAGATGAACCCGATCGACCGGTTGCGGAAGGCGGCCAGCGCCTCGTCGTCTTTTTGAAAGATATCCTCTCCCTGAAACAACACCCGCCCGCCGGACGGGCGATCAAGGGCGCCGAGCATGTGCAGCAGCGTACTTTTCCCGGTGCCGCTCTCCCCCACGACCGCCACCACCTCGCCGCGATTGACGGTGAACGACACGTTTCGAAGCACCTCCAGCCGCTGCCCGCCGGCCATCGGGTACCACTTGCTCAGGTCTTCGACGACGAGCAGGGGTCGAACCGTTCCGTTGGCGCCCGCGGAGGCGACATGCTCCGGTGCTTCATCCATGCCGCTCGATCTCGTATTTGCCCATCTTATTATATAGATGTGAGCGCTGGATGCCGATCGCATCGGCCGTGCGGCTGATGTTCCACTCGTTCAAGGTGAGCTTGTGCTCGATAAACAGTTTCTCCGCATGATCGCGGAAGTCGCTGAACGACTCGTACTGATCGAGCATACTGGCCAACGAGGCGCCTCCGCCGCCGGCGTTGGGCTGCACGTACCGCTGCACGTCGCGCGGCAAGATCTCGTCGCCCTCGCTGAGGATGAGGAGGCGTTCGATGACGTTATGGAGTTCGCGGACGTTACCGCGCCAGTCGAACTCGGCCAGCAGCTTGAGGGCGGAGTCCGAGAAGCGCCGGGCCGGCAGGCCGTTGCGCTTGATCAGGTGCTCGCAGAACGTCGGCACCATCAGCGGGATATCCTCGCGTCGCTCGCGGAGCGGGGGCAGATGGATGAGGATGACGCTCAGACGATGGTAGAGGTCCTCGCGAAACTCGTGGGCGTCAATCTGGGCGAGGAGGTCCTTGTTCGTCGCCGCCACGACGCGTACGTCCACCGGAATGCTACGATCGCCGCCGACGCGGCTCACCCGGTTTTCCTGCAGGGCCCGCAGCACCTTGGCCTGGGCGGAGAGGCTCATATCACCGATTTCGTCCAGAAACAGCGTCCCGCCGTGCGACTGTTCAAATTTCCCGATCCGCTGTTTGGTCGCCCCGGTGAACGAGCCCTTTTCGTGACCAAACAGCTCGCTTTCGATCAATTCCCCGGGGATGGCCGCGCAGTTGACCTCGACCATCGGGCCGTCTTTCCGCGGCGAGAGGTGGTGGATCCACTTGGCGACAAGCTCCTTGCCAGTGCCGGCTTCGCCCGTTATCAGCACCCGCGCCTCGGTCGGCGCCACCCGCTTGATCGTGTCCTTGATCCGATGCATGACCGCGCTTTCGCCGATGATCGGAAGCAGCCGCGCCTCGTGGTGCTCCACGATGGTCTGGCGCATCCGGCGGTTTTCTTCCTGGAGATTCGAGCGGTCGAGCGCGTTGCGTAGCGTGACGAGCAACCGGTTCAGATCCGGCGGCTTCTCGATGAAGTCGAACGCCCCCAGCCGGGTCGCCTCGACGGCCGTCTCGATGGTGCCGTGTCCCGAGATCATGACGACGGGCAGTTCGGGAAGCTCGGTACGGACGGCCTGGAGGACCTCCATGCCGTCCATCCGCGGCATCTTGACGTCCAGCAGCGCGAGGTCGTAGCGGCCGGTCCGCAGCTTGGCCAGGGCGGATTCTCCGTCGACGGCTTCGTCGACCTCATATTCCTCGTATTCCAGGATTTCCCGAAGGGTGCGGCGAATGCTGGCTTCGTCGTCGATGACAAGAATACTGGCGTTGGCCATGGGCGAGCGTGCGGGCAGGTGGCGCGTTACGGGTTCTATGTTCCTGGTTCAACGTTCCTGGTTCAACGTTCCGGGCAAAGCATCTCCTGCCTGACCTACCCGCCCGGAACCCGGAACGCGTAACGCGGAACCTGAAACGCCCGTCTACTCCGATGCGGCCGCCAGGGCGTCGAGGCGGGCCGTGTAGTATGCGATCTCACGCGCCGGCGCGGATTCCGGGTATTCGGATTCGATGCGTTCGTACATCGTTCGCGCCTTGGCGAAGTTACCGGCGCTGGCGTAATTGCGGCCGGCGTTTAGCAAATACTGGGGGGTCGTAAAATCCGTCGCGAACACCGTCGCGGCGCGTTCGTAGCGTTCGGCCGCGCGGGCCGGTTCGCCTGTGTTTTCGTAGATGGCCGCCTCGGCCGCAAAGCTCGCGGAGCCAAGCACGGAATCGCCCTTGTCGAACGCTTCGAAGTGAGGCAGCGCCTCGGCGAACTTACCCAGGCGGTAGAGCGCGTCGCCGGCGTAATACGAGGCCAGGTTGCCGGCGTCGGTGCCACCGAATTCGCGGGCGACCTCCACCAAGCCGGCCGCGCCGGATTCCTCGCCGTCGAGCGCCACCTGGAAATCACCCCGTTCATACGCACGAACGGCCGCGGCGAGCGCCGTCTGCGCCTGTGCCTCCTTCTTTTCCTGGAAGAGGTTATACCCGGCGCCCAGGATCACCAACAACACCACCGCGCCGATAACCCCGAAAACCAGTGTTCGGTTATCCTCGAAGAAAATCGCCATGCGGCTATAAAAGGTGATCACCTTGTCTTCGCGAAGCTCGTGACGCCGCGATACCCGCGCCGGTGCCTTATGGGTTGCCATGATCGGATCGTACAGATGCTACAAAAGAGGAACGAATCGGGGTGACGCGTGCTCCATATCGGACCGCCGCGCCGTGTTAAGCGGCTTTCATACGCGCTTGATGGGACTGGTATCCCGTAAAACCCGCGCTTTTACGCAAAATGCTAAATTTGGTCATTTTTTGATTAATTCGCCCCGCGGGTTTGTCGTGCTATTGCGCGGTCGGTTATCTTTGCGCCTCCACTTGTACCACCAGTCCCAAAGGGGAATCGACTACCATGGCCATTAAAATAGGCATCAACGGTTTCGGACGTATTGGCCGGCTCGCCCTGCGCGCCATCCTGGCCGCCAAACCTGGCACCTTCAACGTCGTCGCCATCAACGACCTCACCGACGCCAAGACCCTCGCGCATCTCTTTAAGTACGACTCGGTCCACGGCATCTTCAAGGGCGAAGTGAAGGAGAAAGACGGCGCGATCATCGTGGGTTCGGATTCATTCAAGGTCTATAGCGAGCGCGACCCGAAGAACCTTCCCTGGGGCGCACTCAACTGCGACGTGGTCATTGAATCAACGGGCGTTTTCACGGCCCGCGACAAGGCCGCCCTCCACCTGCAGGCCGGCGCGAAGAAAGTGATCATCTCGGCCCCCGCGAAGGGCGAAGTGGACGCCACGATTGTGCTCGGCGTCAACGACCACGTGCTGACCGGCAAGGAGCAGGTGGTCTCCAACGCCAGCTGCACCACAAATTGCCTCGCCCCGCTCGTCAAAGTGCTCGATGAAGCCTTCGGCGTCAAGCGCGGCTACATGACCACCGTACACGGCTATACGGCCGATCAGGTGCTGCAGGACTCCCCGCACAGCGACCTCCGCCGCGCCCGCGCCGCCGCCCTGAGCATCGTCCCGACGACGACGGGCGCCGCCCGCGCCGTCGGTCTCGTGCTGCCCCACCTGAAGGGCAAGCTCGACGGCTTCGCACTCCGCGTCCCGGTGCCCGACGGGTCCGTGACGGACTTCGTCGCCGAACTGGGCAAGGAAACGACGGTTGACGAAATCAACGCCGCCTTCAAGAAGGCCGCCGAAGGCAGCCTCAAGGGCATCCTGGAATATTGCACGGACCCGATCGTCTCGACCGATATCGTTGGCAACCCGCACTCCTGCATCTTCGACGCCGAGTTGACGATGGCCCAGGGCAACATGATCAAGGTCGTGGGTTTCTACGACAACGAATGGGGCTACGCGAACCGCACCGTCGATCTCGCCGCGAAGCTCATGTCGTTCTAAAGCGCCGGCCGCGTCGCGATTCGACGCACACATCACAGTAAAAGAGCGGAGTAGGCACGATGCTCCGCTCTTTTTTTATTTATTGTACCTTTGCCTCCATTCCGGACGGTACGCGTGGCCTGAACGGGGAGACACGCTATTCGTTTGGGGAGACACGATGTATCGTGTCTCTACGGGCGGTTAACGTCAAAACGTGCAACGCGTACCGTAAACATCATTCCCTGTTGAACGAGGGGTCACTACAATGCCTATTGTATCAGTATCCGATATCGACCTGACGGGCAAACGCGCGCTGATTCGGGTCGACTTCAACGTCCCGCTCCGCGAGGACGAAACCGGCCGGCGCCACGTGTCGGACGATACGCGCATCCGCGCGGCCATTCCCACCATCAAAAAGGTGATCGAGAGCAAGGGGAAGGCGATCCTGATGAGCCACCTCGGCCGGCCCAAGGGGGCTCCAGATCCCAAATACAGCCTCGCCCCGGTAGCGGAGCACCTGGAGCACCTGCTCGGCTCGCCCGTCCGCTTCGCCTCGCATCTGACGGGTGGGGCGATCAAGGAAGCCATCGAGCGGATGCCCGCCGGCGGCGTAATCCTCCTGGAAAACACCCGGTTTTACCCCGGCGAGACCAAAAACGACCCTGCCCTCTCGGCCGAACTCGCCGAGCTGGCGGATGTCTATATCAACGACGCGTTCGGCTCGGCCCACCGCGCGCACGCCTCTACCGAAGGCGTCGCCCGGCTGGTGCCACAGGCCGTCATGGGGCTCCTCCTCGAACGCGAAATCTCGTACCTGGGCCGCGTCCTCGACACGCCCGACCATCCGTTTGTGGCGGTCCTCGGCGGCGCCAAGGTGTCGGATAAGATCGGCGTCATCGAGTCGCTCCTGAAAAAAGTCGACTACCTGCTCATCGGCGGCGCGATGACCTATACCTTCCTCAAGGCGCGGGGCGTCGCGATCGGCAAGTCGCTCTATGAAGAGGATAAACTCGAGGAAGCCCGCAAGCTCCTTCGCGAGGCCGGCGATCGTATCGTGCTGCCCTCCGACCATCTCGTGGCCGCCGAGTTCAAGAACGAGGCCGCGCACCATGTCGCGATCGGCGCCATCGACGGCGACTTTATGGGGATGGATATCGGGCCGGCGACGGTGCAGTCCTACCGCGACCTCCTGCTTAAGGCACGCACGGTCGTCTGGAACGGGCCGATGGGCGTGTTCGAGATGCCTAACTTCGCGCGGGGCACACTCGCCATCGCCGAGACGCTCGCCGAAGCCACCGAAAAAGGCGCACTGACCGTCGTCGGCGGCGGCGACTCGGTGGCAGCCATCACGCAAATGGGCTTCGAGGACCGCGTCAGCCACGTATCGACCGGCGGCGGCGCCATGCTCGAATTTCTCGAAGGCATCACGCTGCCCGGCGTTGCGGTGCTGAACACCAAACCCTGACGGCCGCGTCGTTCCCATGCCGGCACCCGAACCGATCCGCATCGAAGGCCTCACCAAAACCTACCGCACGGCGCTCTCACGCCGCTCCGTGCGCGCCCTTGACGCGCTCACGCTGCAGGTAGGCCGCGGCGAGATCTTCGGCTTGCTGGGTCCTAATGGCGCCGGCAAGACAACGCTCATCAAGATCCTCCTGGGGGTGGTGCGGCCGTCCGCCGGCAGCGCCACCCTCTTCGATCTTCCGGTCCACCTCCCCCAAGCCCGACAATCGATCGGTTATCTCCCCGAAAACCACCGCTTCCCGGATGTCTTCACCGCCGAGAGCCTGCTCACCGTCTACGGACGTATGGGCGGCGTTTCGCCGGCTCTCCTCCGGGAACGCATCCCCCGGCTGCTGGCGCTGACGGGGATGACCGACTGGCGCAAGGCCCGCATCCGCACGTTTTCCAAGGGGATGATGCAGCGTCTCGGACTAGCCCAGGCCCTGCTCAACGACCCGCAGATCATCTTCCTGGACGAGCCGACCGACGGCGTGGACCCCATCGGCCGGCGGGAGATTCGGGATATCCTGTCGACGCTCAAGGGCGAAGGCAAAACCATCTTCCTGAACTCGCACCTCCTCTCGGAGGTCGAGCGCTTGTGCGACCGCATCGCCATCCTCAACAAAGGCTCGCTCGTGTACGAGGGTAACCTCGAAAACGTCGGCAAAGTGAGCGTCGCCTACGACATCACCTGCGCGCCGATCCCGGAGCCCTTGTTCGTGGAACTCGCGGCCAGGTTCGCGCTCACCGCTGGCGCGCCCGATCTCACCGGCCTGGCGCGGTACCATGTGGAAGATCTGCCGCTGGACCGACTCAACGAGTTGATCGACCGCCTCCGCGGCGCCGGCATCACCATTCAGGCCCTCCTCCCCCAGCGGCGCTCTCTCGAGGACGCGTTTATCCAGTTGCTGTCGGTCGAGGGTTCGATCGGAGGGGTCCGCGCATGATCGGCGTCTTTTTGTTGACCATCAAGGAGCTGATCGCGCGAAAGATCACGATCGGCCTGTTTATCGTCATCACCGTCATCTGGGGCGTGTTGTCGCTGGCCCTCCAGCTGGATATCATCGAGGGCTCGCTGGCCGGATTGCGTATCATGGGGCAGTCGACCCCGGTAACCAATCAATCCACCGACCCATCGACCGGAGAACAGATCGAGGACATCCTGTCGCTCGAGAAGGTGGTGTTCGAGGTCCAGCGCATCATCGCCGGCGTGTGTTACTGGTTGGGCATCCTGCTGGCCCTTTTCGCCACGGCCCCGATGATCTCCCATCTCCTGGAACGCGGGCGGGTCGATCTGCTGCTATCGAAGCCCATCCATCGGATAGGCATCCTCGGCGGCCATGTCGGCGGAGTGCTTGTTATCATGTGCGCGATGGCGATCTATCTTTTTTTGATGGTGTGGATCGTGATGTCGGTTAAATCGGGCATCTGGAATCCCTATTTCCTGGGCTCGCTGGTCATTGTTTGCGCCGTGTTCGCCACCATGTACAGCGTCGTGCTGCTGATCGGGGTGTGGATCCAGAATACAGCCATCTCGCTGCTGGTGAGTTACGGCCTCATCTTTTTGTCCCTCATTCTGTCGCTGCGCGATCAGTTGCTGCTTCAGCTACATCCTGCGGGACGGATCACGTTCGAGATCCTCTACCACATCCTGCCCAACTTCGCCGAGGTCACCATGATCGTGGTGCAACTCGCCGCCGGCGAGGACGTAACGGCCTGGTACCCGTTGATTTCCACGCTGCTATTTGGCGCCGTGGTGTACGGAGCGGCCGGTTACCTTTTCGTCCGGCGCGATTATTAACAGCCAGCGAGATCCTCATGATGTCCTTTCGCCTGAACCGCTTCTCCCCGCTTGCCCTGGCCCCTGCCCTGCTCCTCTCGGTAAGCCTATCCGCCTGTGATGCCGAGCTCCAGGATACGCCAGAATCCATGTCGCTCACGGCCCGCGGCGCCACCGAAGTCATGCCCGGCGATGTGCTGGCCATCGGGATGGTGGACCTCCAGTCGATCGCCGACAACCCACTCACAACGCCTTTCGGCGAAGCCGGCGTCTTTACCCGCCACCTGGAAGGCGAAGCCCGCGCCCGATTTGACGATTTTGTCTCTGTCACCGGTCTTGATCCCCAGGAGGATCTTTCGGAGGTCTATGCGGCCATTGAAGCAGAAGGCTCAAGCGAGCGCGTCAGCCTGGCCATATATGGCTCCTTCGATCGTGAAGCGACGGAGGCATACATCAACAGCCGGTTGGGTGATGCCCTTTCGCGTAGCGACTACGCCGGCGTGCCGGTGTATTCCAGCACCAACGACCGTGGCGGCATCGCTTTCGCGCTCGCAAGCGACGAGATGGTCGTGGCTTCTTCAAATGTAGAGGGCGTCTCCGCGATGATCGATCGCCTCCAGGGCAACGGGGAATCCGTCGCAGACAACGAAGCCCTGATGCGCCGCATCGCACGGGCCTCGTCCGCGGGGGATGTGTGGGGAGTCGCCCTCAAGCCGGCTTCCGTGGACGCACCCGATGGCTCAAGCGAAGTGGAAAACCAGCTCGCCCAGTTGTGGCTGGCCATCGATGCCGCCGGCGGCGGCGTGGACGTGCGGTCCGATGCGATGGACACGCGCCTCCAGTTCTACCCGGCGGAGGGCGTGTCGACGGCTGATCTCGCCTCCCTGCTCCGCGGCGCCCTCGCGCTGGCCCGCGCCCAGGAAGGCATGAACGACGAACAGCGCGCGTTGCTGGACGACGCCGAGATCAACGCGGAGGGTGACTTCGTCTCCTTCCAGGTGACGGCTCCCAACGCGGTATTCGAGGGGATCGCCAAACATTAACGGTCCAAGATTCCCTTTTCAGGAGACGAGGGATGGGGGGACGCGATGTATCGCGTGCGTACGAGGGCGAAATTTCATTTTGCCCAGCGGGAGCGCGGAGCGGCATCTGGCGTATTGTTGCGGCCTATTCTCATTCCCATGAGGCTTGTTCGAGCCGCTTTTATATGCCCGTACTCCAGCAGCGCAGCTATATCGATTTCAGCGTGGAAGCGCTCCCAACCATGCCGGCGCCTCGCCGCGTTCTCATGACCACACCGGCCCACTTCGAGGTCGTCTACGTCATTAACCCCCACATGGAGGGCCACATCGGGACGGTAGACCGGTCGAGGGCGCAGGGCCAGTGGCAGGATCTGAAATCGGCCTATGAACGGATAGGCATCCGGCCGGCCGTGATCGAAGGCTCACCGGGGCAGCCGGACATGGTCTTTTGCGCCAACCAGACGCTTCCCTTCACGACGGGTGGCAAAAATGGGGTGTTTCTGAGCCGCATGGAAGCGCCGCAACGGCGCGACGAGGTGACCCACTACGCCCGGTTTTTTTCGAGCATCGGATATACGACCGTACCACTGCCAGACGCCACCGCCGGCTCGTTTGAAGGCATGGGCGACGCCATCTGGCACCCCGGTCGCGCCCTGCTCTGGGGAGGGTACGGGTATCGAACCGACGCCGGCGTCTACCCCTTCATCGCAGAACGCCTGGGCGTACCTGTCGTATTGCTGGAACTGACCGACTCTGACTTCTACCACCTCGACACCTGCTTCAGCGTGCTCGACGAGCGGTCGGTCCTGATCTATCCCGGCGCGTTTACCCAGGCCGGCGTCGAACTCATCCACGCCTTGTTCGAGCGCGTCATCGAAGCGCCGGACGATGAGTCGCGGACGTTGTTCGCTTGCAACGCCCACTGCCCGGACGGCCGCCACGTGCTCATCCAGCGGGGATGCCGCGTAACGAACGAGCGGCTCCGCGAAGCCGGCTACGAACCCATCGAACTCGACACCGACGAGTTTCTGAAATCTGGTGGATCGGTGTTCTGCATGAAGCAAATGTACTGGTAATTGTCGATCATCGGCCGGTGAATCTGTCGATCGTCATACCGGCCCTCAACGAAGCCTCGCGCATCGAAACGACGCTGCACGCGGTGCGCCGCCAGTCGGGCACCCATGAAGTGATCGTGGTGGATGGCGGCTCCGTGGACAACACGGCCGCCCTGGCCGTGCCGCTGGCGAGGGTGATCCAGGCGCCGTGTGGTCGGGCCCGTCAGATGAATGCCGGCGCCGCCGTGGCCGGCGGAGACCTCCTGCTCTTTCTCCACGCCGATTCCTCCCTGCCCGAAGAAGGCATCAAGGCCATTCACGCCGCGATTGAGGACCCGGGCGTGGAGGCCGGCGCGTTCCGGCTCCGCTTCGATCGCACGTCTCCCCTGCTGAATTTTTACAGCCTCTGCACCCGCCTCTCCTCCCCGCTGATCTGTTTCGGCGACCGCGCCCTGTTTGTTCGGCGTGAGGTATTTGATGCCCTGGGTGGATTTCCGGACATTCCCGTCTTCGAGGACCTGGAGCTCGTCCGCCGACTCCACCGGCGCGGCGGTTTCGCCTTCCTCCCCGGCTATGTCACCACCGCCGCCCGCCGCTTCGATGAACACGGTCCCCTTCGGCAGCAACTCCTCAATAGCTACCTCTGGACCCGCTACTTGCTGGGGACGCCTCCGGAAAAGCTGGCGGATTTGTATCGTTACGCTGTAAAACGTTAAGGCGTTGATCGTTAAGGCGTTGAACGTTAAGGCGTTGAACGTTTGACCGTTTGCAGTGCGATCGAAACGTCGATCGACGAGGCCAGACGCAAATCCTCCATATCAGGGTCATCCTGAGACCCTTAGCCCGGCCGCTGCGCCGGGCTTTCTTATCGGGCATGACATGATTGGGTCAGAATGGTTGGGCCAAATCCTTCATATTTGCCCGACGGGAAGCGCTATGCCATTGGCTGTTCCCGGGTCATTCTGAGACCGGGAGCCCAGCTTCGCGAGGCTTTCTTATCGAGGATGACAGTGCTTCGAAAGTGGGCTAAAACGCACGTAGCGTGAAGAAAGGTTTCGCAGAGCATCAAGGATAATGAGGTATAGGAATGACGCCGAGTGGTGTTTTTTATAAATCGCCCTGTCATCTCGACCAAAGTCGCCGGCTTGCCGGCGATGAAGCGGAGAGACCTCCTTATGGAGGGATGTGGTATTCTTTTGGAGGTCTCTCCGCTTCCCCCGCGTACGCGGGGGAGCGATCGAGATGACAGGGCGATTCGTATTCACACCACTCTGCGACAAACCCCAACCCCATGGCTAGTCGCCGATCATAGAGGAGCGTCTCCACACCACATGGCATTAGCAGCCAGTCGAAGGACCTCCCGACCCATCGTGGCACCGAGGTTCAAAGCGTTCCACGATGATTCGGGAGGCCCTTCGACACGCCTGTCGCAAGCTCCAGGCGGCTCAGGATGACCCGTGGCTGAGGTGTTTGTCATCCTAAGATCGGGAGCCCAGCGATGCCGGGCATTCGTTTTGGGAAAAGCAGGGGTGCTTCTCTGCTGCGGCCAGTCACAACTCCCACTTTTTTCTCCCACGGCTTGACATACGATTTCTATAATACTATAATTATAGTAAGCCCGATAGTCAGTCACATACGCCCAAACGTTCAACGCCCCACGATTCATGAAGCGAAACTCTCTCACCCCGCTCGGCGAGACCGAGATGGAGATTTTACGGCACGTGTGGGTGCTTGTCGAGGCGACCGTCGCGCAGGTCCACGAGCGGCTGCTGCTGGAGCGGAAAGTCGCCTACACGACCGTTATGACCGTCATGAAAAAGCTGGCCGAGAAGGGATTCCTCGCCTTCCGGGCCGACGGCAACACCTACGTCTACCGCGCCTCGCGGTCGCAGGAGGATGTCCAGCAGGAATTACTCGGCGGGCTCCTCGAAAAAGCCTTTGGGGGCTCGGGACTTTCGCTGCTTCAGTCGCTCGTGCGGCAGGAGTCGCTCACCGACGCTGAGCGTCAGGAAATCCGCCACCTCATCGAAACCATGGAGGACGACGATGAACCTGCTCGATAACCTCGAATTTCTGCGTATTACCGGCGAGGCCGCGCTGGCCGGCTACTGGATGCCTCAGCTCGTCTGGGCGGCGCTCGCCGGCGCGGTGTTACTCGCCCTGCGTTTCGTCCGCCTGTCCCAGCCGATCCAGGGCTATCAGCTGCTGACGGCGCTGTTGCTGGCGCTGCCGGCGGGGCTCCTGCTTGCCCCGCTGATCCGGTTCGAGATCGCCGCGCCCTGGACCTGGCTGGCCCCAACGGGCCCTTCGGATACCGGGGTCAGCGTGGGTTCACTACTCGCTGCCACCGAGGCGCCCGCGACCGCGGCCTGGACCTTCATTCACACCCTCGGCCTGCTCACCTTCCTCGCCGCGGCCTGTGCCGGCGTGCAGCTGGCGGCCTTAGTATACCGTTTGGTTTACTTGATTCGCATTCGCCGGATGCTGGCCATTCCCGCGCCCGAGGATGCCCAAAACCGACTGCACGCGCTGCGGGCCAGGCGAGGCTTCCGCCGCGAAGTCGCCCTGTTCGCAAGCCCCGAGGGGCATTCCCCCGTCACCTTCGGCTGGCGCCGGCCGGCGATCGTGGTGCCTGTCTCCCTGCTGGAAGACGACGGGGCGCTGGCGATGACGCTGGAGCACGAGTTGATCCACGTGGCGCATGGCGACTTCGCGCGGGGCGTGGTCGAGTCGATCATCCGGGCCGTCTTTTTCCTCAACCCTCTCGTCCACTGGGGGGTGGAGCGAACCGAGCGTTTCCGCGAGTTGGCATGCGACGCCGAGCTGCTCAGTCAGCCGGATTTTAGCCGGAAACGGTATGCCTTGCTCCTGGCGCGGTTTGCGTTCCAGCCGGCGCCCGACCAGCGTCTGGCGGTACACATGTCGTCCGCCGGCCGGCTCAAGGAACGGGTTCAGGCGATGAGCGCCTACCGGGGAGGGCCGGCGTCGCCGAAGACCACCCGGAGGATCGCCCTGGCGGGATCGGCCGTGTTTTTTGTGCTCGGCATCGCGGCGATGGGGTGTGAGGTGACGTTCGACCAGAGCCTGACCCTCAATCAGTACGCCCTGGAATCCCCGAACCCGGCCTCTCCGACGCCGCCCAATCCCACACCGGCCGGCGAGGTTTTCATGATCGTCGAGCACATGCCGGTCATGATCGGCGGGCTCGAGCGGCTGCAAGCGTCTATCCAGTACCCAGACATCGCGCGAAAAGCCGGTATCGCGGGCCACGTATTCATCCAGTTCGTGGTGGATACCGAGGGCCGCGTGGTGGACCCCATCGTGGTGCGGGGCATCGGGGCGGGGTGTGATGAAGAAGCCGTCCGCGCCGTCTCCGAGATGCGGTTTTTGCCCGGCCAACAACGGGGCGTCGTCGTTCCGGTGAAAATGTCGATACCGATCACGTTTAAGCTGGAGGAGCCGGCGTCGTGAGACGTAGAGACGCAACATCGTGCGTCTCTCTTCTAACAAACATGCCGTAAAGACGCCACACCTTGCGTCTCTTCTACCCATCCAACCCATAAACCCTTCGCTATATGAAAATGACCATCGTTTCCCGCATCATCCCCTGTGTAGTGCTACTGACCCTCACCGCGTGTGAGGTCCCCTCGGCCAGCGAGCCCGAACTCACCGCAGCGCCGGCGCAGGAAGAAATCATTTTTGTGGTGGTCGAGCAGATGCCGGCGCCCGTCGGTGGGCTCCAGGCCATCATGGAGCGGATCCAATACCCTGAAGCCGCGAAAACGGCCGGCGTCGAGGGCAACGTGTTCATCCAGTTTGTGGTGGACGAACTGGGCCGGGTGGTGGAGCCCACCGTTGTCCGGGGCATCGGCAGTGGGTGCGACGAGGCCGCCCTGCAGGCCATCGCCAACACGACGTTTGAGCCGGGCCGGCAGAAAGGCCAGGCCGTGCGGGTGAGGATGTCGATCCCGATTTCGTTTAATCTCGACGCATAAAAAGGTATAATGACGCGCCTCTGATCTGGCGTCTCAAGCGGACGATGCGGTTTGGCGACGGGTACCTCCAGGGCAGCATCTGGGCGGACGGGGTATGTGGGGTTCGATGGTGTGACCTGGCTGATGCCCGGTGATCAAACCGTGTAGCGGGCGGCCAGGCTTTGCTTCAAGGTTACTTTTGACGTTGCTATTGCCGGGAGCTCGACGTACGCCACGTCGGGCCACGGCTTTGTCATTTTAACGACAAGTACCAGATGTGCGGACCATGCCCAAATAGGATACAACGGCCCAGGCGTGAGGGGTGGAGTTGTAACCATTCCACAATGGGGCGATCACCTATTTGATGAACGAATCAGCCGGCTCACCCGCTGTCGGCCTTGAACGTGCCGAGAACGTTTCTGAAGCCAGATGATCACGATTTCTGTCACACCGCACAGGAAACGACAGAATAGCCAACAACATGTACTTACCGGTGACGAGTCCATTTTTTTGATTCTCAAACACCCGGTCTCCGATTCACTCGGGGCGCTTCAGGGTCTTTATTTGTTGTCTCAAACGTTGAATGATGGGAGTAATCGTTCGGAATTTCGTGTTCAGTGTTCCGAGTAAGGGAACTCATATCGCACGCACTATCGCGCAATCGCTCGGAACTCCGGCGCCATAATGCGACCACGGCATCCGGCAAATTCACGTCGTCGACCTAATCAGCAACACACGCTCCCGTCCTACAAGAACAGGTCAATACATCCTACAGCGGCGCCAGGGCTCATTTGGTATTTAAAGAGTGGAAGGACAAGATAAACCTGACCTGACATCTAGTATGCCCGCTAAATCAAAAGCCCAGCAACGAGCGGCCGGCGCAGCGCTGGCCGCTAAACGTGGCGAAATAGACGTCACCGATCTAGAAGACGCCTCCCGAGAGATGTACGAGTCTATGACCGAGGAGGAACTGCTAGAACTGGCCAGCACGGATCATGACGATTTGCCGGAAAAAAAAGACAACAACGACTGATACAACCAACACTCGGACATTTTGCTTCACTTGCGCGAATCCAAGTTAAGCTTGTGATCAAACGACGTACCTGCCCATTTACGTAGGAGCACTTTGCGAAAACTCAACAATTCCAAAGTAATCCCATTTTCAGGTGGAATTATCCTCCTGATTATAACCCAATCACGCGTAGCCGTTCACCATAACATAACCAGACAACACCATGGCACTCAATACACTCAAGGACCTGTTGATTCACGAACTGCGTGACCTTTACAGCGCAGAGACGCAGCTGTTAGATGCACTACCCAAGATGGTGGAAGCCGCAAGTCACGAAGACCTGAAGGAAGCGTTTCGAAACCATCTGCATGAAACACAGAATCAGAAAAAGAGACTGACTCAAGTATTCTCCATCCTAAAACAGCCTGCGGACAGCAAGCGCTGCCTGGCGATGGAGGGTCTCATTAAGGAAGCGCAAGATCTGATTGCGGAACCGGCTGATATCAGCGTTAAAGACGCAGCTCTGATCGCAGCAGCCCAGCGCGTCGAGCACTATGAAATGGCGGGGTATGGCACGGCGGTGGCCTATGCCGACCTACTCGACTATGAGGAAATCGAAGACCTTCTCAAAGAGACACTTGATGAGGAAGGGAATGCCAACAAAACACTCAACAAGATCGCCACAGGCGGTCTATTTTCGAGTGGCTTGAATAAAGAGGCGTCCATTCCGCAACGGGCCACTCGCATGAGTTGAATTCCAAGGTTGTCTGCAGCAACAATCTGCAGACAACCTCCTCTTTTTTTTATAATGCAAATACTATGTCCATTCCTCCTCAGCATCAAAATAAACAGCCGGGCATCGAGCACAAAATGATGCCTGAGCCTCGGTATTTTAATCCTGCCTATAAAGGCAGCGATAAACTGAAAGACAAAGTTGTGCTAATTTCCGGGGGAGATAGTGGTATTGGACGAGCTGTTTCAATTCTGTTTGCTCGAGAAGGTGCGGACGTTGGCTTTATTTATCTCGATGAACATGAGGATGCCAGGCAAACACAGCAGTATGTTAAGTCGGAGGGACAGAAGTGTATCGCCATTTCGGGAGATATAGGCAATAAGGCCTTTTGTCAGAATGCGGTACAAAAATTCGTGGAGGAATTTGGCCAGATCGATGTACTCATCAATAATGCAGCTGTTCAATATGTACAAGAGAATCTGGAAGATATCACCGAGGATCAGCTGGAGAAGACCTTCAGAACCAATATCTATTCTTACTTTTTCATGACGCAGGCAGTAATGCCTCACCTGAGAGAAAACGGGTCGATTATCAACACAACTTCAATTACGGCCTTTCGTGGAAAAGATGTTCTAATTGATTATTCTTCAACAAAAGGCGCCGTACTGGCTTTCACCCGCGCGTTATCCCAGAATCTGGCCGGCCGTGGTATCCGAGTGAACGCGGTTGCGCCTGGCCCGATCTGGACCCCACTTATTCCGGCCAGTTTTCCTGAGGAAGATGTAGCAGGGTTTGGTGAAGATACCCCCCTTGGAAGGGTAGGTCAGCCTGAGGAAGTTGCACCCTGTTACGTATTCCTGGCATCGAATGATGCTTCATACATAACAGGCCAAACCATCCATCCAAATGGAGGTGAAATCGTTGGAGGATGAACGAGGAATAGCCGATGTTATGCTTTTGTGAGATCCGGACTTCGATTGAGGCGTACATTCCCCCAATCCAATCACTCACTCCTGCACGACCACGCGCATCATGGCCAATCTGATCGTTAAACCCGGCTGGCAACTCCCCGAACGCCTCATCACCCCGAAAGACGTATACGCCAACCGCCGGCACTTTCTCCGGCAGCTCGGCATGGGCTCCATCGCTCTGATGGCCACGGGCGGGTTCACGGCGTGCGCGGATGGGTCCGCCTCGGCCGGCGCCGGCGTGGCAGGGCCGCTCGACACGATTCCGGCCAATGCGCCACGGACCGGGTACCCGGCGGCGCAAAACACGGCCTTCGCCGTAAGCGAGCGCCCCGTCACCGATCGGATCGTGGCCTCCTCGTACAATAACTACTACGAGTTCAAAAACGGAGGAGATCTGAAGGATCTGTGGGAGTTGACGGGAGACTACAACCCCTTCCCTACCGAACTGGAAGTGACCGGGCTGGTCGAGAAGAAATTCAAGATCGACCTCGCCGAACTGATCGGAGAAATGCCCATTGAGGAGCGTATCTACCGCTTTCGCTGCGTCGAGGCCTGGGCGATGACGGTGCCGTGGACGGGATTCCCGCTCAAGAAGCTCATCGAGCGGTGCAAGCCGACCTCAAAGGCCACTCATGTGCGCTTCATGAGCATCGCGCGGGCGAAGGAAATGCCGGGGATTCCAGCGACACCGTGGTACACCTGGCCGTATTATGAGGGGTTGCGGATGGATGAGGCGATGAACGACCTCGCGTTTGTGGCGACGGGGATGTATGGCGAGCCGCTCCCCAAACAAAACGGCTCCCCGTGGCGCTGGGTTATGCCCTGGAAATATGGCTATAAAGGCCCGAAAGCCGTCGTCAAGATCGAGTTCGTCGATAGGCAACCCAAGACCTTCTGGAACGACCTCCAGCCCGCCGAATACAGCTTCCTATCCAACGTCAACCCGAGCGTTCCGCATCCGCGTTGGAGCCAGGCATCGGAGCGGTTGATCGGAGAAAACGATCGTCGCGTGCCCACGCAATTATTTAACGGATACGCGGAGTGGGTAGGCGATTTGTACCCCGAAGAGCCCCGTCGATAACGGTACCGTAGAGCCGCAATACCTTGCGGCTCCACCCCCGACGCACTACCTTGCGGCTCCCCCCCGCAATACCTCCCGGCCCTACCGAACCCCCGCCGGCATGCGCTCGGCCGGATCCCCGGCGCCGGCCAGCATCCGGTTCCAGAAGAAGAGCCCGACGGCGGCCATCAGCATGACCCCGAAACACACGGCCGCCTGCACGGCCGCGATTTTCCACTGCGTCTGGGCGATGAGGCTGATGACAATGGGCTGCGCGGCGCCCCGGATGACCCGCACCTCCAGCGTCTGCGCGTGTTCGACGCGGGGTAGCAGCGTATAGGGCAGCGCCATTTTCTCCTGCACGATCTCGGTGCCATCCGCCAGGTGCGCTTTCAGGCTTACATACCCAAAGGGGATGTCCGGCCGCTCGTTTTTCACAAACTCCAGCACCTCCGCCTCCGCCGCCTCGCCCTGCTCGAGCGTTTCGCGGAGATCCCCGGACACTTTCCACTGGTTGATGCCGAGCAGAAGTAAGCTGATTGGGACCAGCCAGAGGAGACGTGCGATGGAGCGTTGCATGCGGGATGACTGGATGCCGGGGATGGATGCCGGGGATGGATGCCGGGGATGAATATCGTTTAAACGTTAAACGCGTTTACGCCAGAAACAGATACGGCTTCCAGGTATCGTCCACATTACCGATAAAATCACGGATGAACATGACCTGGCTGGGGCGGAACGGCTGCCGGCGCAGCTCCATTCGGGCCTCTTCGGGCGTGCGGCTGCCTTTTCGGTTGTTACAGGGGGTACAGGCCGCTACCAGATTTTCCCAGCTATCCCCCCCTCCGCGGGATTTCGGGAGCACGTGATCCACCGTGAGGCTATCCCGACTGCCACAGTACTGGCACCGAAAGCCGTCTCGCCGCAGCACGTTTTTGCGCGAGAGCATGATGCGCTTATAGGGAACACGGACGAAGTACTTGAGCCGGACGATGCTCGGCCAGGGGAAACGCAGCGAAGCCGTTCTGAGGAAATAGTCGGGCGCACTCTCCACCATCTCGGCCTTCTGGAGATGGACGAGCACTACGGCGCGCTGGACACTGCAAATGGTGAGCGCGCGGTAATCCTGATTCAGGACGAGCACGTGACCGCTCATGACTCCCCCCCCGGATGTAGGATGGGGGTGGCAGACTTCAGCCGATCACCATTCGATGGACACGCGTAAAACGCAAGTGCAGACGTGGCGTACTTGAAAGTGGCTTCCTCCGGTTTGCGTGCGGGATATCGCTAAAAACCTGGTCGGCCAGAAAATACAACGCCGGCCGGCAAGATTCATTACCCCTTCATTACGTCGGCTCAAAAAAAGGGATCCTGCCCTCAACCGAGCACCTGAACCGGGTCGCCGATGCGGACACGGCCGAGGGTGTCCGGAATGCCATTCTGCCCGAAACGCACCTTGCCGTCGCGTAGGCGGTAGGTGGCCAGCGTGCGAAGGGGCTCTTTTTGAAACACCCCGGCATCGGGGTCCAGCGTAATTATAACACACCGGGCGCAGGGTTTCACCAGGCGAAACGACACCTCCCCGATCCGCACCACGCGCCAGGTATCCTCTTCGAAGGGGACCTCGCCATTCAGCACGATATTCGGCCGAAACCGGGCCATCGAAACCGGTTGTTCGAGACGACCGTTCAGATCCCGCAGCGACGCTTCGGTCGTCAGCAGTACGGGGTATGCATCGGCGAAGCTGACGACATCCTGCGGGGCGCCATACACGGGATCGACGGGCCGGAGGGCGGACTCGGGCATAAAGACCAGTCGGCAGGGAATCTCCAGTATTCGGGAGAGCCAGCCGGCCGGCGCCTCGCCGGCATCGACGGCTTCTACCGCATCGCGCCATACGGTAACTCGCCGCCTGGAGTCGGCTTCAGGCTGTTCGACCCTACACGGTTTCTCCCCTTCGATCCCCAGCTGGAGCCCGGAGGACAGGACATCCACGGACACCATCGCAAGGCGGGGATGCGAGCGCTGGGTAATAAACTGCCCGCCGGCGTCGACGATCATCCAGCGGCGGTCGTGCTCGAAACCTCGCGGCATGACGTCCACCTCGACCAGCGCCGTGGCGCCGGCGGACTTGATGGGATACCGATACAGTGCGGTGACGTAAAGAGACATCAGGATTCGATTTGTTGCGATTGTGCGTGGAACTGACTGAAGCCGAGGTTCGTTCGCAAAACAACGCTCTGAAATGCTCTCTGTCGCAAACTTCCTTTCCCGGGTGCTTTTCAGAAGTGCTCGCTGGTAGCCGCCATGATACTGCGGCCATAACACTGCGGCCGGGTTCGATTTTTGCCCTGCCTCCGTAGCGTGTACGCGGCCACTTTTGTCCTCCGCGTCTCTTCTGGACCGACGCTATTCACATGACCACGGCCAACGTATTTCCCGATACGGCTTTGCTGCTGTCTCATCAGGGGCTCGACACCCTCGACTGGGAACAGTTGTATGGCGTCGATCGGGTGACGATACTCGTGGCGCCTGTGGTGTTACGTGAGCTGAGCCGGCTAAAAAACCAGGCCGGCCGCCCGCCTCAGGCCGAACGCGCCGTCGCCTGTTTCGATCAGGTCGTCCGCTTACTCCGCCTGGAAACGCACGCGGCCGATCCGGTCGTCTTCAAGACCGTGCAGGATCCCTCGATCGATTTCGAAGCCGAGCGACTCGATCCATCCAATCCGAGGGATCAGCTGGTTGCGACTATTATCGATTTCCAGCAGACGCACGCCCTCGAATATGTTGTCCTGTTGACGGACGATCCGGAGACAGTATTGAAGGCCGAGCGTGCCGGGATCGACGTAGAGCGGCTCTCGACCGCCATGGACCTGCCGGCTCACGAGCCGGCTTCCGTTTCGTCTGCCTCCGCACCAACTGGAGGGGATGGCATGGCGCCCCGGCAAAGCACCGACGGTCACGAGGCGTCGGCGCCTGACCGAATCGTCCCGCTGGATGGGCTCATGGAGCGGAGTCCGCTCTATAAAAAGCTGCCCGAACCTAAATTACCCAGCCTCCCTCCGATTCCAGTGGCACGGCGCCCGTCGCCCACGCTTAGCGTGGCGACGACGACGCTGCCCGAGGCGTTCGTCCATCTGCCGTCCAATTCCGAACCTGTCCGGCGGGCGGCGCCTCCTGCGCCACCTCCTGCGCCACCTGTCGATCCTGAGTCGGTTTGGGAAGCGCCCTCGCGGCCTGGCTACGTCGAGATGTACAGTGCCGACTCGGCCGAAACGGTCCAGGGCGCTACAAACGAATCCGCGCTTCACGCCCAGGCCGACACTGCCGCCGGCGAGTCGTTCACGGCGACACCCCCACATGGGCCCACGCTGACGCGCACCGTGCCTGAATTGCGCCTGGCCTACAACGACGGCGCCTACCGGTCAACCGCGCTCATTCGATCGCCCATTTTCCCATCGATCGACGAACTGACACAGGAGCTGACGCGTATCCGGCGGGACCATCCAAAACTGGCTTATCTCAAACCCGCCCCCGGCGAGGAAACCGTGGATCCGCGTCGTCTGCCCATCTATGAGCGCAAGAATCAGCGCATCAAGCGGTACAACGCGGCGCTGGACGCGTATTACGCGGCCACCGAAAAGTACCTGCACGACGTCTCGGAATTCGCCAACATGAACCGCCGGCGCACGGTACTCGCACTGAGCCTGATCAACGACGCACCGGTCGTGCTCAAGAGTCTGTATATCACGGTCCGATTCGCCAGCAACGTCCGCATCTTCTCGGACGATCATCTGCCGGATCAACCCATCCCGCCCGAACCGCCCGCGCGCCCGAACCTGGATGCGTTGTTCGATGCGATTCGTTTGCCGATCGTCCCCGTGCCGTCCGAACTCCGCCAGCCCTCCAACCTTCTCCTGCGTAGCCGTAGCCTGTCGCCCCTCGAAATCCGCTGGAACAAAGGGTGGGACGTGATCTACTCGATCCGCGAGCTCGAGCGGAGCCATGCGGTATCCTTCAATCCGCTGTATCTGGTCTTCAATTCGTTCGATAAAGCCACGTCGATCCGCATCCCCTATCGCATTACGGTAGCCAGCAGCACCCAGGAAGAACGCGGTCAGCTCGAATTACTCGTTCGCAAGGTCATCCAATAAGGCGGCAAAGGGGTTAAGGTTCGAGGTCTAAGGTTTAATGAACCCTACTAAACCCAGTACCTCGAAGCTTAACCCGTTCACCGATAGCGGGCATTTGAGGCCGAATTACTCCGAATTGGCTTATTTCTTCGAGACCGAGCAATTCGATTCGGCCGGGAAGCAGGAAAGCAGGCCCGTTACATACTGTAGGACGAGCGATGCATCGTACGCCGTAACACTCGCATCACCCGAGGCATCCGCCGCCGTAAGCCCCACGCCGCTCAAGGTACTGATCGACGCTACGTGCTGGAGAATCAGCGCGGCGTCGAGGGCCGAGATCGAACCGTCCCCGGTTGCGTCTCCCTTCGAATAGGCGACCGTGGCGTCGTCGTCCGCAATCGTCAACGTGATCTTGTTCGCCACGGCATCGACCTCGTACCCCGAGCCGGCGCCCAACGTCAGGATGGCCGTCTCTCCGCCCTCGTTCGTGGCATCATCGATCGGGTCGATCGTCAACGAGATCTGCGATACGCCGCTCTCGAGGATGACGGGCGTGGCGATGACTTTGTAGTCGGTGCCATGAATGGCAGTCCCGGTAATCGTGAGGGTAATGGCCAGTCGGCTAGCGAGGTCGCCGGCGCGTTTTACAAACACCTTCGCTTTATTGCCCGCACCGCCGGGTTCGCGGGCGGTCGGATTATTGGCGTCGAGGGTGAGCGAGATCATCGGCGTGCCCTGGTGGTCGTCGTCAGGATCATATTCGTAGAGCGAATCCCAATCCCCGAGTGGCCAGGCGTCCTTTCCCCATTGGGCGAGCGAGTCGATGAGAGAAGGAGCAACGCCCATATCATACATAAAGGGCACGATTCGGTAGAAGTTGTCGGCGTAGTTGAACCGATCCTTCATCATGCTGCCGTTGCCGTTCCACCCTTCGGGCTTATAATTCGCTGGCTCGAGTTGGTCGTTGTCTTCTCCCCGTCCCCAGGCGCTGAGCGGGAACTCGAGGTTCTTGACGGTAAACGAACGCAGCAGTTTTTCGGATACCTGGCGTAGTTCTTCGGTAGTGAAGGTGCTCCAGGCCGTATTCACCCCCATCTCTGCCGCCAACCCATCGACAAACCAGTAGGGATGTACGTGGCGCATGTACCACCCCTGACCGCCGATGCCGTCCTCGTTGTCGGTCATCTGCAGCATCTTGATGTAGGTGGCGGCCATGCGGGTGCCGGAGGTGAGGCCCGTGTAGTTCGAGAAGTCGCTGATATGCCCGAACTGGTACTTCCAGTCGACAGGGCTGTGCTCCAGCGGGTCCCGGTTGCCGGCGTTGATAACCATCTGCGCGTGATACCAGATGTGCGAAAAGACCTTGTCGAGCTTCTCGCTGCCGTAGGTAAACACATTCGGATCCTGCGCTTCGCGGCTGATGTGCGGGGCGACGTTGAAGATGTTGCGGGCTCGGGAGAACCAGGTATATTTCTCGCCGGCGTCATACATATCCGGCGCCCGGTCCTCCAGGTCGTATTGCTGCATGATCTCCCACACCTTCACGATCTGCCAGAGATGGAGCGAGAGGTGGGCGCGCACCTGCTTGGTGGCTGTCGCACCCGACGGCCAGGGTTCGTTCCGGCGAAAATCCGATACGGCGTTGTCCCAAGACTCGAAGTAACCGATGATCTTCCCACTGGAGATGGCGCTTTCGACACCGCCGGCGAGGGCGTCATCGAGACCGCTTTCGTATTCCTGCGAAGCTTCGCTCGAGGTGAAGGTGCTCCAGTGGTCCTTCGGGTGGACGATCGGGAGCCAGCGGTTCCAGTCGGGCATCTGGATCGAAAGGGGAATCTCGCGCAGATTCAGTGTGGTTTTTGACGAGGTCCGCGCGTTGGTGATGCCATCGGGAAAGAGGTAGGGAATGGCGTCGCGTTCATCATCGAGTACCCACTCCAGCCCGGCGCCGGCGGCCCACTGGGTAACCGGCTTGTTATCGGTGCCGGGGCCTGGTTGATACGGCGGGTTCCAGGGACGGCCGTGGGCCGGATACGGGAGCGACCGGATCCAGCTTGCGATTTGCTCGCCCTGCTTCTTGGTCAGGCCGTGGTGTTCCGCGCGGACAACGATCGACTTATTCGAGTAGTTAAAATACTTGAGGTCCCGCCCATCCGCCGCATGGCAGTCTGCGCACCGCGCCTTGATCGAACCGGTTAGAGGCTCGACGAGCGCCGCGTTCTTCCAGAGATCGGCGCCGGCGGCCAGGTCGGCGGCACTGGTGAGAATAGGCGCCCACTTCGAAGGATCGTCTTCCAAGAAGTCGACGGCGGACAACACCTCGGCGCCGCTACTGCGCAGCAAGTTGAATTTCAGCACCCGCCAGCCGGACGAGACGCCATCGGTGCCGTTGAAGCGAAACTGGATGGTGTTGGTGCCCGCTTTAACCAGGCCTGAGGCCAGCGAAATGGAGAACCGGATGGTGCTGTAGGCGCCGCCGATGCCGTCGAGTGTCGCTTCGGGTTCGGCCATGGTTACGTTGCTGTCGCGGAGATCGAGCCAGGCGGCGTCATTGACCTTGACGCTGCCTTTGTTGTCGTAAGAGAGGTTATGTGCCTGGATCCAGAGGCGGTTGATGCTGGAGGCGTCGTTGACGGTTACGGTGACGGTTTCGATGTGGCCGGCGGCGCCATGCACTTCGATCGGCAGCGTAACCGGAGCAATAAGGGTTTGAACGACAGGGCTACTCTGGGCACGGCTGTCTAACGTAGCCAGTGCAAGGAGCATGAAAAGACCGAGTCGAGCGAGGGCAATTGGAGTTACGAAAGAGAGGCCGTAGGTATGCATCGGTTATCTCAAGTGGGACAATCGAGGGGGCTTCGATCGGCTTAATTGCCTGTAGGTGATATACAGGGAGCATCGGCGGGAAAACAGGAGAGGATACCCACCAGATACTGTAAAATGAGGGAGGCGTCAAAGGCGCTGATTTCACCATTGCCGGAGACGTCTCCGGCGATGAACGCCGCGCCGGCCAGAGCGATCGAACCGGCTGCGTGCTGTAAAATCATCGAGGCGTCGAGAGCAGAAACCGCGCCATTTTGTGACGGATCGCCGAGTAATGTGGGGGGCCCATCATCATTATCGAACAGAAGGATCGTCGCGGCGCCCTCTCCGAGTGCTATCGAATGGTTAGGAGACACCGAAAGAGTGAGCACAATCGTTTCGGTGGGCTCGACCACCGAGTCGTCGATGACCTGGATATCGACCTTTTTCGAGGCCTTGCCGGCTTCGATGACGATGGTCGCCGGCAGCGGCTCGTAATCGACGCCCAGAGACGCCGTACCTGAAAGCGTATACAACAGGGTCAGTGGCGAGCTCAGATCGCCCGTTCGATCGAAGGAAAAGCGCCCGACAAGCGCATTCCCCCCCGGTTCGTGGGCCTCGCCGTCGACCACGCCGACCGAAACGACCGGCGTCTGCCCCACCCCGCCGCCGGCCGAGGCCACCAGCGCCACCCAGTCCAGGGTAGAGGGCGACGGGGGTGCGCCCAGGGACAAGGTAGCGCCGCCGGTCACCTGTGCGGTCGACCCGGAAACGAGCGGTCCACCCGTCCGCGGGTTGTACCAGGAGACGTTGAACGTCCCTGTGGCGCCGGCCAGGTTGAGCGTGGTCGTTCCACCCGAAGGCAGATAGATGGCGTAAACGTGCCCACCAAGCGCAAAAACGTAATCATCAGCGGCCGGGGTCAGGGTGTTCGCGGCCTCCATGTCTTCGAAGGGGAGGTGGGTATCGAAGAAAGCCCGAGCGTATCCCATCTGTTCGAGGAGGATGTCGTACGAGCGCCAGTCTTCAAGGGACAGGTCATCCGTAGTGAACCACTCGAGTCCGGCGCCGCCGCCCATCAACATCCCCCAGAGTCCCCCTTTGCGCAGTTCGTCCGCGCGGGTGTTGCCGGCGTTGGGAGACTGCTCATCGCCATAGACGGCCCAGGGCCGGCCGGCAACCCGGCTCCGCTCGCGGTAATACTGGGCCAGTTCGTTGTAGTCCAGGTGGCCGGCCTGGAGCGAGGTCGCCTCGAAACTCGGAAGGCCGAGCATGGCGTCGTAAAAGGTGAAGGACTTGCTGTCGGACGTGTGTACGGTGATCGGGTGGTCGTAGGGATCAACCGCTCGGATGTAGTCCGCAAAGGCGATCTTCTGGTTATCGCCATTGGTGTTCTCTTCGCCGATATTCCACTGGACGGCCAGATGGTGGCCAAAGCGCGCGACGAGTTCGCGGTAGTAGAGCTTGCGGATGTCGTTGAGATTGTTGTTGTCCTGCCCGATGGGGCCGAGCGCCTTGGCATTTTCGCGCTCGGTGAGGACTACATGGAGCTGGAGTCCTTCTGCATCCATGTGGGCAAAGACCTTTTCCCACTGATCGAGCTTGCTGACGTCGAACCGCTCTCGTTCGGTGTGGGACGTCCAGGGCCACACGTCACAGCCATCGCCCGAATCCAGATTATAGGTTAAAAGGTAAAGGTTGTTTGCCCCCACACTACTCAGATAGTTGATCCCGCCAATCAAGCCTTTGCCCTTGGATCCTTTCCAGAACGGGTCGCCGGTCTTCCAATCGGAGACATGCGGCGTGAAGGCGTGAAGTGAGTTGTCGATCCCTTCGCCGGCGCAATCGGTGTCGTAGGTGCCGTCGAAATCGGCGTAGGCGAGCAGGTTCTCCGGGGTATTGGGGGATACCTTGATGAAGTATTCGCCCGAGCCGGCGAATCGGAAATAGTGCTCGCCCACGTAACGCAGCATCCCTTTGCGGCGAAAATCCGTGTCGGGCTTGTCCGTCCCCCCGATGGTAAAGGCGCCGCTTGCGCCGTTAAAGGAGGTGGCTGCGCCGGCGCCTGTCGCGAGATCCACCGACACATAAGCGCCTGTCCGAAACGATGCGGTGTAGATCCATGCGCCTTCGTGGTCTGGCGTGAAGTGCACACGCCATTGATTCCCACTCGTTGCACTGGTTTCGCCGGCGTTGCCATCACCCGCATAAAACCCGGGGACCGAATAGGTTACACCCGTCGCCGTATGGGTGAAGGTGACCTGGAGGCGGTAGTCCGTAAAGGGGTTGATCGCGGCCGTTTCACTCGTCTGCGGCCCGCTAAACGAAACCGTGACCCGGTGCCAGATGCGCAGCTCGCCGGATACGACGTTCGCACGCAGCGGCAGTGCCCAGGCGACGGCCAGCACAGCGAGGAGACCACTTCTAAAACACAGATGACAGAACACGCGCGCGGCAGCCGATTAGGTACGCAGAACACCAAAAGCCTGGTGAGCGCAGGAACGAAACCGGTACGGCGATAGCGAGGGCGTCCGGGCCAGTCATGCACAGTCGATGGCTCGGGGGGCGACAAAGAGGATGCCAGAAGGCGACGGCCAGGGCCACGGGGAGTAACGGGCCCGACGATCGTAATAAAGCGATCCCTACAATACGGCCAGGGAGCGGGGCCGGCCCACCTGGCCAAGCCTCGCTCCCAAACCATGTATCAAAATCGTTATTTCAGCAGTATCATCTTGCCCGTATCACTCACCGTCTGCGCGGGCATGACGGCTTCGACGCGGTAGAGGTAGACGCCGGAGGCAAGGCCGCGGCCATCCATCTCGATCTGCCGGCTCTGGCCGGCGGCCAGCTTGATCGCGTTGATCTGGCGGACGCGCCGGCCGAGGAGGTCGAACACCTCAATGCTCACATCGGCGGCTTCCGGCAGGTCGAATACGATCTGCGTGACCGGGTTAAACGGATTCGGATAGTTTCCTTTAAGGCCAAAGGCTTCCGGCAGTTCGGACTGCCACTCGCTGAGGCTCTGGATCATCAGGGCGTCGGTTTCGGCATCTTCGATAGCCAGCGTGCCGCCCGTACGGACCCGGAAGGTCTCGACCTCGGCGCCGTTGCGCATCCGGCTGACCACGTACTCATTGTCGTTTCCACCTTCGGGCAGGGCCTCCATCCGCAGGGTGAGCGGGAAAGCCACGTGCTTGAGCTGGACGACGTTGGCAGTAGTTTTCGAGAGCCTCGACTGGTCGGCGTACCGGATATCGAACGCAACGTCTGGGGCCAGAGGCGGCATACTGTACTGTGTCAGCAGGGCGTCCTCGATCTCGCCACCGAAGTGGAGCGTTTGGAGCCGGCCCTCGTCATCGCTTATCGCCACACGGCCGAAGCTTCCGAGGTCGGTCGGGTCGTTGGGGAGGCGGAAGGAGGACGTATTGCTGCAGTCGAAGCGCAACGCGCCGGCTTCTTTCGCCCGCACCCAGTACCCGCGTCCCTGCTGCAAGCGATCGGCCGGCTGGTAGCCGGAATCGGTGTCGTAGCGGTAGAGCGAGTTCGGAACGATGTGCTCGGCGCCGGCCATGAGGTTCAGGTCGAGGTCACACGAGGCGCCGGCGATCATATTCCAGCCGGCCTTGAGAGCCACTGTCATCGTATCGAGGCGTTCGCCCTGGAGCGTCGTCAGCTGTTCTTCCTCGGCGCGGGCCCAGTATCCGCGGCCGCCGATCATGGCGGTCGTGGGGGCATACTTGCCATCGGCATACTGGAGCAGCTCATCGGTGGCGAACGTCTGACCGGCGTTGGCTTCCGAAACGAGCGGCAGGCCGACGAGCGACCACGATCCGTCGAGCACTTGCTGGTAGCGGCGGACGATGAACGTGTTGTCGACGCCGTTGTAGCGGGCATTAAGCGGCACCGTGGCCGGCGTCGGGACGATTTCGATCCCGCTGACGAACGGATTGTCGACGACGCGGAAGAAGTTGATGTCGATGTTGCCATCGGACACCGTCACGATGAAGCTCTTCTTCACCGCCGTCTGGTAGCCGGCGTCCGCGACGACGTCGTAGTCGTTGAGTACGAGGTTGTTTTCGATGACCACATCGAATAGCCGCTCGCCGATGTCGTTCGTGGCTGTTCCGGTTTCGGCGAAGTAGAGGTTGACCTCATAGTCGCCGGCCAGACCGACCGGAAAGTTCCACTCCATGAGCGTCCCGCCAACGGGATCCCATCGGTTGCTGCTGAAGATTTCGGACGGAGCGTCTGTGGTGTTGGAGCCAACGAAGGCGGCTTTGGAGATCGAGTTATCGCCCCCGGTGGCCGCGTTGCTGAACGGCGCCGGCTTGTTCTTCGTATCCCGCTCCCACACGATCGGCGTGTCGCTGATGCTGCCGTTGCCGGCGTTGACGCGGAACAGCGGATCGATTGTCGTGGCGGATTCGATAAACGTGGCGGTGATCGAGGCGTCCGTAAAAACAGAGTAGTTGAACGGGTTGTCCGGGCTGACGATGTCACCCGACCAGGCGCTGAACTGCCAGCCTGGATCGGGGATGGCCGTGAGCGTAACCACCTCGCCGTCCGAGTACAGCGGCTTATCTGGCGTCTTCGTGACGGTACCGCTGCCAACGATGGTGACCTCGACAAACGAGAGGTGGACATTGGTCCCGTCGCCGGTGAGCGTGACGACCGCCGGCGAGCCGGCGCCGGTGTGCGCGATTTCGAGCGAGGCCGTTCGAACACCCTCCGTCGTTGGCGTGAGGACGACCTCGAGCGAATCCATGGCGCCGGAGGCCAGGTTGACCGAGCCCACGAAGTCGTGGCTGAACTCGGCGGCGTTAGCGCCCGTAATCGAGACGCCCGTCACCGTGCGGGCACCTGTCGACGTATTTGAGTAGTACACCTGCTTCGGGGCCGAGGCCACATCGACGGGCACGGAGAAGAAGTCGACGGTCGCCGGCGAGGCGAACAGGTCGGCGCCGAGGACGGGCCGGATCTCGAGAGCGTGGACAATCGGGTTGTCGATCACGTGCGCCAACTCGATGGTGACCGATCCGTCGGCCACGTTCACCACGGCCGACTTCTTGATCGTCGTGTTCGCGCCGGCTTCGGCGAAGATGTCGAAGTCTTCGAACACCATCGCATTTTCCATTTTGATATCGAACACGCGACCCCCCACGGTATGGTTGCTCGCGTCCGATTCAAGGAAGTACAGATTGACCTGGTAGAGGCCTACCTGGGGCGCGGCGAAATTCCAGATCATCTCGACGCCGCCCGTCGGATCCCACCGGTTGGTGAGGAAAACATCGTTCGGGGCATCCGTGCCGTTGACGCCGGTGAAGGTCGTGATCTTACCCGTCCTATTGTCGTTACCGCTGGCGTTCACGTGGGGGGACGGGATATTCTTCGTATCGCGGTCCCAATCCTTGAGCGCATCGACGAGGTTGCCGCCGCCGGCATTCACGCGGAAGATCGGATCGCCCGTGACGACCCCGCCACCGCCATTGACGCCTTCGCCGCTCACGGGGATAGCGATCGAGCCGTTCGAGCCGTTGTGGTTTACAGTCAGCGTGGCGTTGACCGCGCCGAGGGTGGTCGGTGCGAAGGTGACATCGGCGTACAGCGTGTCTCCAGGAGGGATGACCGCCGGCAGGCTGAAGGCATAGCTCAGGCTGAAGGCCGGGCTACCGGTGAGACTGAGGCTCGAAATCGAGATGTCCTGGTTGCCGCCAGTGTTATACAGGGCGATCATCTCGGCATCATCCAATCCCGTCTGGACCAGCCCGAAGGCCAGCGTCGTCGGGTCGGCCGCGAGCGTGCTCGGGACGACGGAACCGGGATCGGAAAGCGCCGTGCGGTCGAACACCTCCATGGTGCTCATTTCGGGTCCGCCACCCGTTTCGCCCGAGCCGGCCGCGATATAGACGCGCGTGCCATCCACCACGGCCGCGGTGCCGTGGCGTCCGGTGTTCAGGGCGTCGAGCGTCCGCCAGCTATTGGTGCTGGTATCCAGGACTTCAACCTCGTTGTGCGCCAGCTGCTGGAGGCCGCTTTCGCCGCCGAGGATGAAGAGGTCGTTGCCGACGACCGCCGCGGCGGTGCCGCCGCGCGGGGTCGGGATGTTGCCGGTGAGGACCGGTAGCGTGGACCAGGAGCCGGCGTTAAAGTCGTATACATCCACTTCGGGGATCGTGCTGCCGACGCTGCCGGCGCGACCGCCGGCGACGTAGAGCTTGTCGCCGATGATGGCCGCGTTGAAGTGGTCGCGTCCGCGGGGCATGTTCGGCATGATCGTCCAGGCGCCCGTCGCGGGATCGTACTGGTCGAACATGGGCAGGTACACGGCCGAGCCGGCATGTCCGCCGAGGCTGCCGCTCACCAGGTAGAGCTTCCCGTTGTAGGCCACCGCTCCGGCGCTACCGCGGAGGCGGGCGGCGGGGATGGTCGCTCCGACGGTCCAGGTGTCTGTATTCGGGGCGTAGGTGTAGATGTTCGGCACGGGCGTTTCGCTCGGGAAATCACCCACATAAGCGCCAGCAACGTACACGACATTGCCCAGAGAGACCGCCTGGAAGTGGTGCATCTGGATCGGAGGCAGCGAGAGCTGCGTCCAGGCGCCAGTGGCCGGGACGAACCGATCCGTTCTGCGGCTGCCTCGACCGCCGATCAGGTAGAAATTGTTATCGTGCTTTACGAACGTATTCTCATGGCGCTGGCGCGGATCGGTCGGGGCCTGGTAGGTGTGCCAGAGGTCGGCGATCGGGTTGGGGTCCTGCGCGACATCGATGGCATCCCAGGTGGCGGCGAAGACCGGGCCGGCGCCGGCCGAGGTCGAGATGATACCCACGGCGAGGCCCGAGGGCACGCCTGGAGCGACCTGGTACGTGCCCTGGATAGCCTGCAAGAGGCTGCCAGACACCTGGAGGGGGAGACCGAGGTAGACGGCTGGCTGGTTATCCTGGATGTACTTCGGTTGGATGGTGCCCGCGACCGGATTGACCGTGAGCAGGAGGTCGATGTTGATAGCATCGGCCGCGGTCGCGGCGATATAGTTGGTGACGGTGGCCACCCCGCCGGCTTCGTGGATCACCTGGAGCCCGCCGGCGCCCGCCTGGGCGTTGAGGGCCACCTTGACATAGTTATCCATGTTACCCGGCCCGATGTACATACCCAGCGCCTGATTGTCCTGCGGCGTGACGCCGTCGAAGAACGGCCCGGTAATGCGCACCTTGACCGTGTAAGGCCCGGAGACGCCGGCCACGTTCACGCCAAACTGGAAGCCGTTCTCCTGCGTGTTAGTAGCACCCGTGGCATCTCCTTCGGAGACGGCGGAGACCGTGAAGAGGCCGGCCGTTCCGCCGGGCACGAGGTTATTCTCCTCGTACTGATCCAGATAATTCGTGACCCCGTTGGTCATGAGGCCCGTGAAGCCTACGCCGTAGAAGCCGGTGCCCGGGTCTTCGTTGAGGAGCGGGTAATTTACAGGCAGGGTGAGACCCGTGCCGTTCGTGGCATCGGTGGCGAAGGAGTCGTTGAGGTCGTTGACGCCGTCGTTGTCGTCATCCGCATCCAGGAGGTTGGACGTGAGGTCGCCGTCGTTATCCGCCGGCTTGCTGGCGGCCGAACACGGGTTGGACGCATTCAGCGTCTCGTCTTCGTTATCGAAGCCGTCGCCGTCCTCATCGAGGAGCGGGTCGGACACGCCGGTGCAGACGCCGCCGGCGGCGCCGCCGTAATCGCCCGGCTCAAACACCCAGATGTCGTAGCTGGCGAAGTCGGCCGCCCAGATGGTGCCGGGGAACGGATCGGTGTCGCCCTGGGCGATGACGTCGAGCGGGATATCGCCGAAGTTCGTGAAAAACGCCTTGGTGCCGTTGCCGGCGAGGTGTTTGTTCATGACCTGGTCGCCGGCCTCGTTCAGGTCGATATAATAGATCGTATTGTTATTGTAGCCGGCGGCGAAGAGGTCTCCCTTGAACTTATTGTTGTAGTTCGAGGCTGTGTATTCGGTGAGGCCGTTGGTGGAGACGAAGAAGGTTGCGAGTGAGCCGTCGGTTTCACCCGGGTTGCGGAAGTCGCATTCGACCGGGTTGGCCATCCCGACCGGGACGGGCGGCCAGTCGGCTGGCAACGGATGAAGCGGGTCGCTGCCGTCGCGCCAGACGCCCGTGTTCAGGAGCGGGTCCGCGTTGTAGTCACCCGTGTACAGACCGGCGCCGGCCGGGTTGCCGCGGATCGGGGCCGGGTGGCCGCCGTAGAACCGCTGGCCCGGGACGAGTTCGCGGACGAAATCGAGGTTGTCTTTGTTGTTGACTTGCGGGTCGTTCGGGCCGGCCGAACTCGAACCCGGCTCAAGCGGATCGTACTGGTTCGTACACACGCCGGCCATGCCTTCGCCCACCGGGTGCCCGCCCCAGCCGCCGTTGGCGCCGTTGTCGATGGCATACATCCGGCCGGCGCGGCCCGGGGTGCGGGTCACGACGAGGTCATACGGGTTGCGGAAACCGGTCGCGTGCAAGAAGACGGGCTGACCGAGGACGATCTTGGCCTGGTTCAGACCGTCGTTGCCCCCCCAGGGATCGCCGACGTCGATGCCGTTATAACCGGGTGCGTTCGGGTCGGAAATGCCGTTCACGTTGGCGCGCGTCGGGTCGTCCAGCGTGGGCATGTTGTATTTGTACTTCGCGCCGCGAGCGTCGGTAAGGGTAGGCATGGCGTTGATGACCGGCAGGTTGATCCCGACAATCGTGCCTGCATACGCGTACTCGGTGATAAATGCGAAGTTATTCGACGGCGCGCCGGCATTTGTAAACCCCCCGACGGCCGCGTAGAGGGTATCCCCCGTGAGGCTCAGGGCGAGGCCAAAAACCGCATGATTCTCTTCCGAGCGGGGCAGGCCGCGCACGATATCCACCCGTTCCCAGAAGCCGGCAGGGTCCGTCCGGCTGGAGCCGATCCAGGAAAGTTTGGAGATCACGCCCGAGTTTGTATCGAGATTCGTGTCGTCCGCGCCGCCGTTGCCCCCCACCAGCGGATCGCTGGAGGAGACGTAGACAATCGGGTTCGAGGCTGTGCCCGTCACGACCATGCCGGCAGCCTGGCGGTTCGTATCAGTAGGACGGGACGTGCCGTCGTCGTTGTAGTTGGGGACGTTTCGGACCAACGTGACGACCACCTGGCTCTCCGCTCGATAGGTATTCGCGGCGTCTCGCACCACCTTCATGATGCGGGTCTGCCCCACTTTCTGCTGCACGTATAGCAGACTGTCCGGCCCGAACTGGATCGCCGTAGGTTTATTCGCCGCATGGTTGGTAAGCGCAGACACCCCGAAGTTAATGCTCGTGATACTGAGCGACACCGTGGCCACATCTGTATTTACGCCGTCGGACGCCTGGTACGTAAACGAATCCGGGGTCGTGTTCAGACCGTTGTGCGTGTAGGTGAACGAGCCGTCGGTATTCAGTTGAAGCGTTCCATGGGCAGGACCAGTCACAAGGGAGGCCGTAGTGGCGCCTGTGTCGTTTCCAAGCACACCCGGCGCGGCGGATACGAACGTCGTCCCCTCGACCACATCATACGTATCATCGACGGCTACCGGCGCCATGCGCACCGCAGCCGCGAGACGCCCTGGCGTAACAGGAGCATCGTGGAACGCGCCAGCCAGCGGCAGGCTGAAAAGGATCAGACTCAGCAGAAGGCCTCCTTTGCGAACGGAAGAGCGGATCGGAGTACGTGTTGCTTGCATGGATACTTCGGCAGTCGTGTAGACGGTGGAGCGCATTCCAACGGAAGCGCCATATCTAGAACAGGTCCCCTGACCTGCTTTTACTGGGTATAGTGCTGTCCTCCCACCCCGAGAAAAACGCCGACGGCCCAGAGGTCAAATACGACCCAGGGAGTAGGCGCGGGTAGCGCCGGAAGCAGTCGGCACCTGGAATCATTCCGTAATCGGAGTATGCGAAGGGCCGGCGAGGGGCGGCGCGCGTCGAGGGTATCAGGACCCGTATCGACCAGGAGCTAAAAACGCACAACCCGAGATTTCCTCTGGGGAAGGAGATGGACGCGGCCCTCGGTGGCGGAACGAGAGGTGCGGCGCGCCAGCTGGTTTTCACCGGGGTCAATACGCAAAGATGAAGCCCGTTCTCACGCCGGGGGGATTGACGTGAGATCTGACGATTATAATAGCGAAAAGCGTTTACGAAGCGAGAAACAAACGATTCCATTTCTGCCCCGAGAGTGTCACGAAACTGTGCATGCACGGGTAAAAACGAAACGTCTCCACATGGCCTTCACGGGGGCGCCTTTATGGAGCGCTGGGATTGAAGATTCTCTTTCCAGACGCGGTTCGCGTAGACGATACCAGGATACGCCGACAGGGCCGTGGCGGCCGGGGTGGGATGGCGCATCCGCATAGGGTGATCGGGCTACTTCGCGGGTGAGGCCAAGCCCTGCAAGCGCGTCGCCATGTAGTGCCCCAGGGCCTCAGGCGAACAGACGTCGCGCCACCACCGGAGCGATGCTTCGTGGAGAGACGCCATTCGAGCGGGATCCCCCAAAAGCCCCTCAAGCACGTCTTCGAGCCGGCTCCAGTCGTCCACGATCACGGCCGGCGACCCGTCGTAGAACCAACGCGACGGCTGTCGCTCGGTGAGCACGATGCACCCGTATCGCATCCCCTCAAAAAACCGAAAGGTCTCGATGGAGGTGCCGCGGGGGGCGAGGCAGATGCGCGTATCCATCATCCGCGTCGAATACTCGTTTGGATCGGCGGAGCGAATGGCCTTGTAACTTTCGGTGATCTTAAGATCGATCGCCCACTCGGGACGCGCGGTCACCAGGCGCCGCAGGGCGCCGAGCATGGCCCGCCTGGCGTTGCTTTTGGGCGTTTGAAACCACCGCTTCGGCGACCAGACGGGGTATGGCTTGTGCACGACACTGCCGGCAAACGAGAGGTCGAACTGGCGCTCGGACAGCGGTTTGATGGGCAGTTCGATCTGGTTCGCGTACCCGAGTGGGATGGGCAGGATGCGCTCGGCCAGTGGGCGCCCCCCCGATCCAGACATCGACCGGAGGCGCCCCGGCAGGTACGGGATCCACGCCTGGACAAATTGAAACAGGGTCAGGACGCGCTGATAGGTGGGCCGGCTGAAGAAATTATATCCCAGCTCCGGCCCGAAGCCGTAACACTTAAACACCTGGCGGACCCGGTTTGCGTAGGCTGGCACGCGGCACCACTCATCCCCCAACACCACCGCGACGACGCGGTCTCCGTAGGCCGGCAGCTCATCCAGATCCCACGTCAGATAAACCTGGTACGTCCCTTCCACAAGCTCCTGCTCGAGGGCGATCATCGCCCGGCCGAAGTAGTCGGTGTGCAGGTTGATCTGCCGGCTGCGGTCGAATGGATCCCACACGACAGGAGGCTTGCCCTGCCCGAGGCAGACGTAATAGCTGTTGCGCATCCGTTCAGGCACCCGCCTTCTGGTCCACCGGGTGCGACTCGCGCAGGGCGAGGCCGTGGGCCGACATCTTCCGGTACACGTCTTCGGCGCGCTGGAGCAGCGCCGCGTAGTCGGACTTCTTGAGTTCGGCCTGCATCGCGGCCTTCATCTCCTTGCGTTTGCGCTCGCCGGCGGAGTCCAGCTTCTCCGGATCCCGCAGGGCGTTCATGTTGGCCTCGGTGTGGTGGAAGATCCCGAAATCGGTGCCATAACGGGCGTTCACGGCCCCGAAGACCTGATCGAGGTGGTTGGTGGTCAGTTCAAACGGACTGATCACGCACGCCGCGGCGACGGGTAGGACTTTCTCATAAAAGTGGATGTACCCCCGCACGGCCTGGCGCAGGGAGACGTAAGGCCACCGCGTGACGAGGGATATGGCCGCGCCGCGGGGCTCGCGGATGGTGACGAGCACGGGTTTGCCGGCGCGGGCGGCCTGGATGATCTGGGCCGGCGAGTGCAGGTGATGCGCCAGCCGCAACGGCCGCTCCTGGCTTCGTTTGAAGGCCACCGTGGCGAAGCTGTTGCCCGAGCCCTGGAAGCCATCGATCACAAACTGTGTATCGGCCGCAACGGTGCACTCCGCGGGGTCAATGTGCCCCACGGCCTTCCGCTGCGCCCACCAGATAAATGGCTGGTAGAACACCCGCAGACCCGGTTCGCGGGCGAGCAGCGATCGCACCTCAAACTTGAATCGGAGGAGCGGCTGTTTTATGCGTTGTAGCGCCATAGGAATCACCAAGCACGTGGGTAATCTGATCGTTGATATCTTGAACGGTGCGGTCGATGGTAAATCGATCCTCGGCGGACGCCCGGCCGGCACGCGCCATGCGCTCGGCCCGCGCGGGATCGTCGAGCACGCCGCGGATCGCCCGTTCGAGCGCCGTGGTGTCGCCCGGAGGCGTGCACAGGCCGACGGACGGATCGTCGATGATTTCGAGGGCCCCGCCGGCGCCGGCGGCGATGACGGGCTTGCCGGCCAGCATCCCCTCCACGATCACCCGTCCGAACGGCTCGGGAGAGACCGAGGTGTGCGCGACGATGTCCATGCTGCGCATGAGCAGCGGCACGTCCGACCGGAAGCCCAGAAACATTACGCGGTCCGCCACGCCCAGCGCCTCCGCCTCCTGGCGGAGTTGCGCCTCATAGTCCCGGTCGTCCTGAAACAAAGCGCCGCCCACCAGCACGGCCCGTACGTCGGGCAGCGCGGGCAGGGCGTGAAGCAACACGTGTTGCCCTTTCCAGGGCGCGAGCCGACTGAAGACACCCACCAGCCGATACCGGTCCGCCCCGAGCGCCATTCGCTGCGCGGCGATGTCGGCCTCGGGGACGCGGTCGAAAACCGCCGGGTCGTGGCCGTTGAAGACGGTCGCGGTGGGCGTTCGTCCACCGCTGGCGGTGAACGAGACGCGGGTGGCTTCGGAATTTACGATCACCCGGCGGATGAGCCGGTTGGCCATCTGGACGGCCAGCGCGCGGTGCGCGCCACTGAAATGGTCCGCCGTAAGGATGTCATGGAGGTTCCAGATCACCGGCCGGCGCGCCAGGAAGCCGGCAAGCGCGGCCACGATCATCCCCTTTTGCGAGTTGGCGAAGATGACATCGTACGAGCGGGCCAGCCGCCGGACGCGGTTCATCATTCCCAGCACGGCCGGGATGGCCTTCAGATCCCCCCGTGCATCACCCTCTCGCTCGACCCCCAGCAGCGCCGAAGGCGCGGCCAGGACATCGACCGATACGCCGGCCTCGCGCAGGCGGTCGACAAACGGCCCAGGTTCGAACACGACGACGTGCGCGCGGTCCTTAAGCCGGGTCGCTACATCGAGCAGGTACAATTCAGCGCCACCGAGGACGCCGGCGTGGTCGACAAACAAGATGCGAGGCTTCACCGCAGCACCTCTTCGTATACGTCGCGGGTTTGCCGCGCGATGGCCGACCACGTGTAGCGCTCTTCGACAAATCGCCGGCACGCCGCGGCCGACGGCAACACGAGCCGGCCGGCCAACACGTCGCCGATATACGCCGCGAGGGTGTCTACGCCGGCGTCGGGCATGATGAGGTCCGCCGAGAGGTCGCGCACGACTTCCGGCAGCCCGCCGATGTTGGTCACGAGCACGGGGGTGCCGGTCGCCATGGATTCCACCGTGATCAGCCCGAAGCCCTCGAGCGCCACGGTGGGCACGATGGAGAAATCGGCCGCGGCGTACGAGGCCGGCAGGTCGTCCTCGGGGACAAAGCCGAGAAGGCGGACGTGTTCGGACAGGTTGTGTTCGGCGATGCGGGCTTCCAGCTCCTCGCGGATAGGGCCGCTGCCGGCAATCATCAACAGGGCGTCCGGATGGGCCCGGCGGACACGGTCCATCGCGTCGATCAGGTTTTCGAGGCCCATGCGCCGCGCCAGCCGGCGGACGACCAGCAGCGTCGGGCGGTCGACCGGCCAGCCCAAGCGCCGGCGCGCGTCGGCGCGGGAGACGTCTACCGTAAACCTTTCCAGATGCACCCCGCCCCGCACGATACGGATGCGGTCCGGTTCGATGCCGTACGATTCCACGAGCACCTGTTTAAATGCCTCGGACAAAACGACGAGCCGCTCGGCGCGGCGATATACCCGGCGCTCCAGCAGCCATTTGGCCTTGATGGACAGACCCGAGGCGCCCTCGGCCTGCGACTCGGCGGCCCAGGGACCGTGAAAATGGACCACCATCGGCGTCCGTTTCAACGCGCCAAGGGCCGGAAAGGCAAACAGGGCGAAGTGCGCCGCCACCAGATCAAACGTTTCGGCAGCCAGTGCCGCTTTCACCTCCGCGCGGACGGCCCGCAGCCGGGCCGGCAATGAATCGGTCGGCTGCGCAAACGACCGCACGACCCCGCCCGTCCGATCCCGGACATCCGGCCGTCCAACCACCAGCCCGCGCACGGCTACGCCGGCGTCGGGCAGATGCTGCGAGAGGGCGTAAAATACCCGATCCAGACCGGCGCCCTTCTCATCCGGCAGCCACCCCACGCCGATCTGCAACGCACGCAGGGTGCGAAGCGCGGTGGCCGGGGGTGAAGGATGGAGGGTGGGATGCATGGATGGATTAGCGATTAGCGATTGGCGATTAGCGATTAGCGATTAGCGATTAGCGATTGGCGAGTGCCCGATTGTCATCTCGACCGTAGGCCCGATTCATCGGGCCGCAGCGGAGAGACCTCCTAAACCGGGGCATAGCTGTTCTTCAGGAGGTCTTTCCGCTCCATCCCCGCTCCGCGGGGATTCGGGTCGAGATGACATTGATTTTTTTCGTTGTCTTTATCGGCATTGTCTTAATAAAAGCGACCGGGCGATCACCTGTACCCATACCGCGCTTTCGTCGAGGCAGTAAGCAGCGACGCCAGCGTTCGGCTTGAAGCCGGCAGCCTCGTTTTCCACTTTTCGTCGAGCGAGATGCCGCGGTTTTCGTAGCGCATCGGGTTGCCGGCGATGGTGTGGACGCTGCCTTCGCGGAAGTTGTGGACGGCGTCGGCCTCGTAGGGCGTGCCGAGGAAGTCGCACACGGCCTGGAACGTGCCTTCGGGGTCGGTCGCGAGCGTCTCGTAGTTGATGAGCTGGTAGGTGCCGGCGTCGAAGAAGCTGGCCGCGAGACGCGAAAACAGGGCATTCTGCGTGATCCAGGCACCGGACTGCCGACCGGTATAATACAGCCGTTTGTGTAGGTTAAAGCCGGCGTCGGCATCGGACAGGTGCTTGGTCACCGAATAGATGAACGCGCGTGGGTCCTTGACGAGGTGGATCACCTTGAGGTTGAAGAGGCCGGAGTGATGCAGCCAGGCGAGGCGATACGGGTCCTTCGAGGCGTCGACGATCCAGTCCGGCGTCTCCCCGAGCTGCTCCTTCATCAGCGCCACAAACGTGGTGAAGATGTCGGCGTTGTTTCGTCCGTAGGTGTCGATCTGACGCTTGCTTTCGCCTGTGGGCGTGAAGCCCCGTTTAAACGCCGCCAGTTTGGGAAGGCGGAGCGTCCGGCCGCCGTTGTGTTTCTCCCGGAAGAAATGGAGCCGGGGCTCAGGCTGGGCAAGCGGGTCTACCCGCCGGCGCATCTCGGACCAGAACGGGCACTGCTCGACGAACTCGCCGCAGCTGCACGGGCGGACGCCGCCCTGCTCGATTTCATGCGGCCAGATGTGCAATTCGCCCATCGTCTGGATCCGCGTATGGGCGCCGAGCATCGATTCGAGCAGCGTCGAGCCGCTCCGGCCGATGCTGGCGATATAAATCAGGTTGATCCTGGGCAGGTTGATCCTGGGCTGGTTGATCCTGGCCTGTTTGTTATGTGACTGTGGGTTCATACGGATCCGTTCGTGCGATGCCCATTCCGCCGGAGGCGGATGGCGTCTTCGTATACCTGACGATGCTGGCGCGCGACGGCGTGCCACGAAAAGACGGCCGCCCGCGCCAGGCCGGCTTTCGCCATCGCCTCGCGCCGCGCCGTCTCGTTCAGCAGCCCAACGATCGCGTCGCCGAACGCGTCGTCCGGCGTGATCGCCCCATACCGCCCGTTCTCGAGCACATACTCGGCGCCATCGTTCGTCGAACAGACGACCGGGGTCCCGCTGGCCATGGCCTCGATGTAGGGGATGCCAAACCCTTCATAGACACTCGGGTACGCGAACACCCACGCCTGCCGGTAGAGCGCCGCGAGCGTGGCGTCGTCCGGAAAGCGGACGTTGCGCACGCGCTCGTGCGCCGGCGCATGGTCTGCCACCATGATCAACTCGGCGTCCGGCCGGGCCGGCAGAATGTGTTCGACAAACGTCTCGAACATAAATCGGCCGCGTTTACGGCCCTCCCAGGTCCCGATGTACAGTATCGTCGGCGCGGCGGCCTTCTCACCCGGATGGAAGAGCTCGAGGTTGACGCCATTATTCGCCATTTGCGTCAGGCCATATACCTCGGCCGTCTTCGGACCGACGGCCAGCGTGACCGTCGCCAGGCGAGCGGCCAGGTGTTCGAGGGGGTAGACGGCGAGCTGGGCCAGCCGGCGTTTGAGCGATGTCGCGGAGCGCGCCTCGAACAGCGCCGAGCCGTGGAGCGTGCGGACCGAGGCCCCGCTCCGGGCGAACAAGAACCAGTCGTCCCCATGCAGATGAAGTACGTCGAACCCCCGCAACCCCGCCCCATTGAGCAATAACGGCAGACCAAAGAGGCGGAGCAGTGGATTGTCGCGGAAGGCGGGCAGGCCCTCGAAGAGGCGCACGTGGTGGTAGCGGAAGCCGGCCGGCGCCGGCGAGAGGCTGAATACGGTTACCTCGTCGGCCGTATTTTTCGCCAGCTCGTCGGCCAGCCTGTGGACGGCGACCTCCACCCCGCCCGGCTTGCGGCCGGGTTCGGGCAACGTGGTATGGAATAGGGCGATCTTCACGCTAGATACTTGTTTGGCGGCACACTATACCTGTCCACGGACACGATGTATCGTGTCCCTACGGTCGGCTACATGGTATCATCTATTTCCATTATCTGGTCTGCGCCAGCCGGTTGCCGTAATGCAAGCGCGAGGCGACCGTCATCCCCAGGAATCCCCATACGATGCAGCCTTTCACCCCGGTGAGCTGATTCGAGGCGCCCATCAGGATGAAGTAGGATACAATGATGGACGTGATGATCACCGTGAACTGGTCCGTATTCGCCGCGGTGCATCGCATGGCATGAACGAGCAACATCAGCAGGCCGCCGATGTACAGCGCGGTGCCGGGCCATCCGAGGACAAAGAAGATGGTGATGATACCGCTATCGAAGGTGAATTTGCCCAGGCCGTTGCCCAGCGGGTTGCCGAGGATAAGGGTGGAGGCCTGGCCGTAGAGGTCGCTCCGGGCCTGAAAGCTGCCGTCCTGTTCGAGCGAGGTCATCGAATCCACGCGCTCGTTGAGCTTGTCTGAGACGGGGCCGAACATCATCAGCGGGAGCATGAGCACGATACCGATGCCGAGGATATACATGAGGCGCACCTTGAGCACGCCCTGGAGGCGGTACACGAGGTACATGATCGACAGTATCCAGCCCACCCACGAGCCGCGCACCATGGCGAGCAGGTAGCCGGCGTAACCTGGGCCGGCAGCCAGCCGCGAAAAAAGCGACGAGCCGTTGAAGAGCAAGATGAGGCCGGCCATCATTATCATCGCGTAAGGGCCGGGCGCGTTCAGCGTGCCGAACACGCGGATCTCCATCGGTTCCGGATGCCCGATGGACGTCATGCGCGACCCTTCCATCCACATCGTATCCCATCCGGGCGCAAAAAAGTACTGGAAGATGCCATAAAACCCCATGATCACCACGCCCCACGTGAAGGTCGACTGCAGCGCGCGTTGTTGGGCCGGGTACTCGTGCCACATGATCGCCACGTGGAAGCCTAACAACACGGGCGACAGCCATTCGAGCAGCTGGAGGGACGCACTCACGGGCGACACGCCCTGGGCCAGACCGATCCCCAGGCCATAAGCGATGCTGATCAGGACAAACAGAAAGGGCTTATAGACCCGGTTGAGGAGCCGCCGGCCGAAGCGGAAAAACGTGAAGACCGTCAACATCACCACCGCGAACGGCGTGAGCATCGAGAGCGGATCCATCGAATACGCGCCCATCTGGTAGTCGATGATCCGCCGGACGAAGGGGGTCAGAAACCAGATCCACCATACAAAACCCAGATAAAACGCCGGCATCTCCCAGTAAAACCAGAACGCGATGAGCAGCGAGGCGACCGGGAAGTAATAATTGAGCAGGTCGGCATGTTGCCCCCAGAGGAGAAAGCCGAAGATGGCCAGATACAACAGGAGCAGCCCCAGCCCCATCGTACTCGAACGGGTCTGATAGGCCGCTGCCGGAATGTCGATTTGGCGGATGATGCGGATGCTCACAGGGCGCTTTCGGTTAAGATTCGGGGGGATTTCGGGCGGGCGTCCGTCTCGCGTAATACCTGCACGAGCTGCGTGGCGATTTGAGGCCACGACAGCCGGCGCTCAAAGAAGGCTTGTCCCTCCAGCGCGACCCGATTGCGGAAAGCGGTGTCGTTCGCCAGGACGACGGCCTGGCGGGCGAAGGCCTCCACATCGCCGTCTTCGGAAAGCATAAACGCTGCGCCGGCATGGTCACTCAGTATGGCGTCCGTGTGCTCGCCGGAGGTGCTCAGGGTCGCGATGCCGTGCTGGAGGCCGACCATAAACGAGCCTCGCCGCGTCGATACGCCCCGCCTGAACGGGGTGAGGTAGAGGTCCATCGCCGAAAAATGGGCCGACACCGCCGCCGCCGGCAACACGCCTGTGTCCGTCAACACAACGGACGCATCCAGTTGCTGGCGAAGCACCTGGCCGGCCGTCCCGATGCTCATGACACGGATCTTCGGGTGGCGGACTCGAATCGCATCGATCGCGTGTTTCACGTAGCCGATCCGCCGGGACGGGTGTGCGCTGCCGAATACGCCGACCACCAGCACATCGTCCTCGATCCCCAACGCCTGCCGTGCGAGATCCCTCGGCGCGTGGATGTTGGGGATGTTCGACCCCACGGGCAGGTGTTCGACGCGTTTCCGCGGGAGTTTTCGTCGAAACGTATCGGCCCACGGGGCGATGGAGAAAAACACGACGTCCGACGAAGCAATCAAGGCGCGCAGCTGCCAGCGGTGCCAGCTGCCCATCACCACCGAGCGCCAGTCGGTAAACGGCACGTAGGGCTCGTGCACCATCAACGCCATGCGCACGCCGGCCTTGCGGATGCTCCGAATTGCCGCCGGCAGCGCCGGATTAAACCCCCACTTTCCGTAGCTGAACGGGTTATACTGCACCACCAGCCAGTCCGGCGCCTGCCCCACTACCGCCTCGGCCAGCGGCCCCATCCGGCGCGGCCGATCGATCTCACACGCGGATCGCACGGATACCCGCTCGATGGGCGCGTAAGCATGCTGGTTCGACCAGATCGTCACCGGCCCCTGATCCGCAAGCGCCATCGCCAGGCAACGGGTATAGTCGCCTATTCCATCCACCACGGGCGGCAAAACGGGATATAAGAGGTGGATGTTCATGGGGAGGTTACCGGTACCCGTACAGCGCCAGCTCTTCGCCGGCGACGCGTTCGGCGTCGCGAATGTCCTCGGCGTTGACGCGTTTGTAGTTGCCGATGGACCGCGGATGGGCCTCGGCCAACATCTTCATGTAGCTCTTATTCGGTTTTTCGCCGAGGTGGTCCAGGATGGCGGCGCCGAATTTCTTCGGGTCGCGCATGAGATCCTCGTAGCCGAGCAGCATGATCCGGCCGCTTTGTGTGAGCGCCGGCTGGTCGTAATACGTGTGGCACAGGCGCACCATGTACTTCCACATCCAGATCGATCGGACGTACGGGGTGCTGGCGATAAACTCATCCTCGCGCCCTTCCTCGACCCACCACGGCACGAACCGGTGGTCGAACGGCCGGCCGAATCGCATTTCGGAGGCCTGAAGGCTGGTAAGGCTCTCGTCGGTCAGCACCTTGTAGGTTTTGACGAGCGACTGCGCGACATCCCGCCCGTCGCGGTAGATGTGGATCAGCGGCGCGTTCGGGAAGGCGCGATCGACAAACGCCGGCGCGAAGCTCAGGAAGGGCTCTTTGTAGATCATCCGCTTCACCGTCCGGATCCCCCGGAGCGCACGCACCAGCCCCCCGAAGCCCGAGCGGGCGTTGGCCCACTTCTGGAGCGCGGCGGCGCGGGAGTGGACGCGACCGGAATGCACGTATGCGTCGATCGAGCGCTCGAAGGCGACGGCGAGCCCGTCGTACACGGCCGGCGTCATCTCGGGGTGGTGCACCAGCTGAGGGATCGACGTGGACACGAGGGTGCCGATGAGGCACTCGGTCTCGGGCAGCGTCGTCAACAACCGCATCAGATACGTCGTGCCCGAACGGGGCGCTCCCAGGACGATGCTGGTCTCGACATCCGAAACGGGGGCGCTCGCGGGAATGGCGCCCTGGGTGGTCGAAAAAGTGGGATGAAGCGTTGCCTGACTCATGTCCCGGAATCTGTGAATGTGTTAGCGGAGACACGATGTATCGTGTCTATACGGTTCAAAAAACGAACGTTTACGGACGGTTCAAAAACGAACGTTTACGGACGGTTCAAAAACGAACGTTAACGGACGGTTCAAAAAAACCGACGTTTGTGGACGAAAAAGGGAGACACGATGTGTCGTGTCTCTACAATGGCGCCATGGTGTAGAGCCCATCCAACCGTTCGATAAATTGACTCATTGAAAATTGTGTACGGGCCAGGCGGTAGCCTTCCCGTCCCATCGTTTCGGCCTCGTCGTACGAGGCGATCAATCCGTCGATGGCGCCGGCGAGGGCGTCCACGTCGTTCGGAGGCACCCGCCGGGCGAACGCGTCGAGCGCGTATTCGGGGATGCCGCCGACGTCGCTAGCGATGACCGCGCGTCCGTAGGCAGCAGCCTCTAGGGTCACCAGCCCGGCCGGCTCCTGCCAGACGGAGGGAAACACCACCGCCCGCGCGCCCTGGATGAGGGCCGGCACGGCATCGCCTTTCACCCAGCCATGAAACGTAACGCGGTCGACCAGCCCGTGCTTCCGGCAAAACGCCTCGAGCTTCCCTTGAAGCGGTCCTTCGCCCCCGATATCCAGGTGGGCCTGGCCTTTTACCCGCGCGAACGCGCGCAGTAGCCATTCCACCCCCTTCTGGTTCACGAGCCGGCCCAGGAAGACGAACCGGGGCACGCCCTCGGCCGGCGGCGGCGTGTAGGGCGCGGCCACTTCCGGCGCCGGAGACAGCAGGGTGTGGACGCGTTCGGGAGCGAAGCCCGTGGCGAGCATCCGATCACGCAGATAACCGCTCACGGTAAAGGTGTGCATCCGCGCGCCGGCGCGTAATTCGTTTTTAATGCCGCCAAAATGGCGTTTCAGCTTGTCAGGCCGCAGGCTGCCGCAGCGCTCGGTGAGGTGGCTCGCGAAGCAGCCGGCCGGCGAGTAGATCCGATTGCACGGTGTGCCGGAGCGGACCAGGTAGCGCGAACCGGTCGGGCACGAGCCCTGGTTGCCATGCATCGTCCGCACCAGCGGCACGGGCGATGCGTCGGGGTTGGCCACGGGCTTGTGCAGGTGCAGGAGATCGAGCCGGAGGCCGGCGGCCTGTTGGTACAGGTCGGCCTCGGTGGCGACGATCACCGTATGGCGTTCACCCCGGTGGGCCGGGGATGCGGAGAAATAGACGATCTCGTGCCCCGCTGCGGCCTGTGCCTCCCCCATGCGGCGGACGTAGGTCGCGATGCCTCCGCTGGCCCACAGGTTGGGTGCGTAGTGACCGATGACGCGGCGGCCCATCACTGCCAATCCTCGCTGGTTTCGTACCCCAGCTTGATTACCAGATGGTTGTACCGCGCCTTAAACGCGGCGCGCAATTCCGGGGTGAAGTGGTTCCGCCAATCACCCGGGACGCCTTTGCGGAAGTGGTTTTTTACATCCTCTTCGCCTTTGCGTCGTCCGCCGGACATGCGTTGGAAGGACTTTTTATCCAGGATCCGATGGATCAGATCGGGCGGGATCGTGTGCCGGCGAATGCGGGGCACGGGAAAAAGCGGCAGTTGCCCCGGCATGAATCGCCGGCCTTTGTGGTTCAGCCGATTCAGCCGCGTGCTCAGCAACGTCCCCAGTTCGCCGAGCGCGCTATGGCGCTCTTCATCCAGAATCTCCAGGAAACGTGCGATGCGCAGAAACCCATCGAGCGGCGTGGCCGACAGCTCCTCCATCTTCAACTCGAGCACGTTCGGCTGCTGGTAGTCCCACCGGTCAAACTCCTCGAAGCTGGTCTTGCTAAACTCCATTTCCAAAAATAGGCCTTCCTGCTTTGGCAGATTCTGGAGTCGCTCCCGATGATCCACCAGGGCCTGCCACCCCCGGGTGCTGTGGCTATGGAGGTGGGAGAAATAGGCGGAGACCAGTACGTCGCGCGGGTCGCGAACGACATGAAAGCCTTTGTAGAAGGTGCAGCCAGCGAGGTGCCGGCTGTCGGCATTGGTGTAAGCGAGGAAATCGACCTTCCGGGCCTCGACAAACCCATCGAGCGAGCCGTAGGGTTCGAAGTGAGCCGGTATATGGGCCATCGCGAACCGGATGCCCATATGGAAGCTGATCTCCATCAAGATGTTATCGATCCACCCCGAGGCGCACTTGTGGTGGCCAAAAAAGGCGCGCAACGGAAACTCCGAGCGGTCTGGTTGAGCAGGGGGTTGTATGGAGGGCGGATCGTGTGGCAATGCCTGTTGGTCCATCTGTTAATCACCCGGTGCGGATGCGGAGGCAGTAGCGCCCACATCAAAAGTGAGGGGGTGTTTCGCGATGTATTCCAGTCTGTCAAGGATCGCTTCCCAGCTGCCCGTCGGGACGACGAAACCCGTCTCCCCTTCCCGGACGCGCTCTTTCATGCCGGTATCTTCCGTTACAATAACGGGCACTCCACAGGCGAGGGCTTCGACCGGAGCGTAGGCAAATCCGTCTTCGTAGGTGGGGTGCACGTAGACGTCGGCGCGGTGGAGCACGGGGACGGGGTCCCCGGGGGCGAGGCGGATGCGGGGGTCACGGGCCATCCAGGCCTGCACCTGCCGTTTCATCACCGAAGACGCCCAGCCGCCGACCAGCGTCAGTTCGGCGTCCGGGTGCTTCAAACGGCCAAAGGCCTCGATCAAGAGAGGCACCCCTTTCGTGGCGTCGACACGGCCAATATAGGCGATCCGGAAGCGTCCGTCGGCGATGCGTTCGGCAGGGGGCACAAAACGAGGATCGGCCGTGAGGTACGTTCTTTTAAGCTTGGACTCCGGGATGCCCTCGGCGAGGAGCGAGTCCCGGGTATACTCGGAATGGGTGTAGATGAAGTCGGCCTCGGCGTATTCGCGCATCGTTTTGCGCGCGAGCGCTTCGTTGAGCCAGGTATCGCGGATGCCCAGCTGCTTTGCGGCCTCGGCATGCCGGCGCTGCACGTTGCGCACATGGCTGTTGGCGGCGATGAGTTCCAGCGTGGTGTACCCGAGCGCCCGGGCGCGGCCGAAGGTGTGGAGCGACTTCCCGACAAACCCCATAAACGCTTCGGCGCGGACCGACAGCTGGCCGGCGACGCGTTTGTCGAACACCTCCTCCCCGATGTAACTCATCAACAGGGGCATGAACCGGAGCGGGGAATACCGCTTGAGCGCGGTCAGCTTCACAAAATCTACCCGGTGCCCGATCGCTTCATCGCCGGGCTTCAGGGTATGGGCGTAATACCCCGCCAGCTCCCCACTCGCTCGCGATTCCTCAACGAGATGAGCAAAATGCTGTCCCAGCCCGCCTTTTCCGAATGGGGTCCTGCAAGCAAGTAGGCGCATAGGGGTTGGTATTCCAGGCGAGACTCGTCGATCGCGAGCCTATCGTGATACGCAATGGGTATATGCTGCAATCATCCCGCCAGCCCTCAAACGCAGAAAGCGGCGGCCCCGTGAAGTCGTTTTCTAGCAGTTTATTGTAGGGTCATTCACGACTTCGATGCGACCTACCATTCCGAGTGGCTCTTCACGCGGGCCCGCTCTGTTTCTGGAGCCCGCCGAGCTTTTTCCGCATGCGCCCACGGACGCGGGCGAACATCATGGATTTGACGGTGTAGTGGCGGACGTGGCGGTTGCGGTACGTCTGGTAGCGCCAGTACAATTGTTTGATCCAGACTTCGAGCCGATCGGTGAGGCCGAGCGTGGCCGGCTCCAGTTCGTAGCCATAATCGGCCATCACCCGTCGGCAGACGGCCTGGATCTTGGCGATGTCGGCGGTATCAAGCTTCGCGCGCCACTTGTCGCGCATGTCGGCCGAGATGGGCCGTGTGGCGGCGGCGTTAAAATCCATGGCCGCCTCCTTTTTCATGAACTTGCTGGCGCCTTCGTGGAAGTCCATCATCGCCGGCTCGAATGCCTCGCCCAGGAAGTCGCACAGGGCGCGAATGGTGGGCTCCGGCGAGGCCACGATATCCTCGTACCGGAGCAAGAATCGCTGTTCGGCCGGCACATGGCGTTCGAGGAGCGCCCGCCCCTCGGTCATGAATTTGGCCCGCCCGAGCGCGTTGAACACGACGTCGTTCGGAAAGAAGCTGGTGCCGAGCATAGAGGAGACGCCGGCGCGCGGGTCGCGCACGAGGTGGATAAAGCGGGCGTCCGGAAACATCTCGTAGATGATGTCGGCATAAAACAGATTGCCCGGCGTTTTTTCGCCCCAGCGGATTTTCCTCTGCCGGGCGGCCCACGACTCGAGGACGCACTGGTAGGGGCGGCGGAAGTCGGCCGGACCCTCTTCCAGAATCGTATCGAGCAACTCGTCGCGGTCGATGTCGCCGAGCGGCTGGCAGTTGTTGTCCAGAAACTGCATGACAAACGACGTATAGGCCTCTTTCGTCAACCCGGGGTCCCGCCAGCGATCGATCGAGACGCCGGCGATCGACGAGCCGAAATAGACGACCTCCTCCGGAATGGCGAGGTTCGGGTGCGCATTCAGGATCAGGCGAAGCAAGGTCGTGCCCGATCGGTTGGCGCCCACGATGAAGATGGGCGATTTCATGCGCGGACTACCTGGTCGAGCAAGTCGGCAAACGCTTTCGCCCGTGCCTGGTTGGTCATCCCCACCTGGAAAGCGGTCCGATCGATGGCCAGGTCGCCGCCGTCGAACGTCACGCCGGCCAGCCGCTCGATGACGGCGGCCATGGCCGTGGTATCGCGCGGGCCCACCAGATGGACGCCCGGTTTGTCGATCAGGAATTCCTGATTCTCGCCGGCCGGCACCGCCGCAAGGATCGGTCGATCCGTCATCAGGTACTCGTACGTTTTAGCGGAGATGCGCCCTCCGGGCGATCCGTCGGTGCGTTCGGGCAGGGCCATGAAGAGCAGATCGGCCTGCCGCACTTTGTCCTTCACCTCGGCGTGGGGCACTGGCGGATAAACGTGGACGAATCCTTCGATTTCGTGCATCCGGAGCACGCGGTCGACCAGTGCGACCGGATACTGGTTGCCGTAAACGCTGATTTCGATCCGGCCGGCCCACTCGGGGTGCCGCTCGATCACCTGGCGAATCGCGAGACCGATGTAGACCGGACTGTGACTGCGGTGGTCAAGCGAGACGAGGCGATACCGGCCCAGTTTCATCCAGGCGTGGTACAGCCGCTTGCCGAGCGACGGCGCCTCGCGATCGTCCAGGAACGGGTACCACCCGCTCATGCCGCCGGTGTAGACGATCCGGAAGGTGCCGTCGCGCGGGGGCGCCATGTCGGCCCGGTTCAACGGCCGCGCGCCCCGGCGGATGAGGCGTAACTTGGCCCGGTGCTTTTCCGGCTGCCGCGCCGCGATGCGTTCGACATTCCGTTTGGAGACATAAATCAGCGCATCGGCCTGGCGGACGAACCGGTTTTCAAGCCAGTTCGCCAGCGCGTAATGCAGCCGGGTCGGGTGGCTCGGGTTCATGTCCGAACAGGTGATGCTGTCGTTCAGGTTAAACACCAGCGGAAGCCCTGTGAGGCGCTTGAGCAGCAGGCCGAGGATGCCGCTGGAATAGGGCATCATGAAGACGAGGATCGCGTCCGGCCGGCGCTTGCGGAGTTGCCGGCGCGCCTCGAACAGGGCCGGCACGATCCAGAAGATGAAGGCATCGGGCCACACGAACAGGTCGATCAGCTTGCCGAGCCGCAGCCGTTTGAGCCACCGGAAGGCGCGCTCCGGCGTGGCCGGCGGCACCCGGTGGATCTCGATGTTTTTCCCCACCCGCGGATCCTTCGCGGCCGTGATCGCCGTGATGTCCCAACTCGCCTCCAGGTGCTCGAGCATGTTCTTGACACGGGAGGTCAGCGGGTACGTTTCAGGCGGAAATCGATAGGAGATGCAGAGCAAGTGCCTATTCATCCTCATCGCCCACCCATTTTTTCACCGTCCCGCGCGACCGTTCGAAGGGCATGGACGCAATTTGGTACGCCCGCATCCGCCGGTGCCGCCAGCGTTGAACCTGACAGTAGGCGAGCCTGGCCTGGAGCGACAGGTGCGCGCTTCCCGCCAGCCGCTCCCCGGTCAGGGTATACCCCATCTCCTCCATCAGAGGTCCGCACACGGCTTCCACGAGGGCGATCTCGCTTGTCGCCAGCCCACCCCGCCACTTATCCACGCTGGCCGTGGAGATCGGCTGTGTCAGGGTATTGACGCCGCCCAGTTCGGCGGACGCCGGGTGGATGTTGGTTTCGGACTCGCGGTAGAAGTCCAGCATCGCCGGCTCGAACGACTCGCCCAGGAATTCGCACATCCGCCGCGCGGTGTCCTCGACGCCGGCGACGAGGTCCTCGTATCGGATCGTCATCACGAGCGACGCCGGCACCGCCCGCTTCAGCAGCCCGTACCCGTCCTTCACCGACAGGTACCAGTTGAAGGCATTTAACACGCTGTCGTTCAAAAACCGGGCGAATCGGTTCATGGAATAAACGACGGCGCGTGGATCGCGGACGATGTGGATGAACCGCGCCTCGGGGTACAGCGCGTGGATGTAATCGACGTAAAAGAGGTTTTTGGGCGTTTTTTCGCCCCAGCGCTCTTTGCCTTGTTCCGTCAACCAGGCGGCCATCACGCTGTCAAGCGCGGCCCGAAGATCGGTCGGGTGCGCCTTCAGGATGGAGGCCTCGAGCGCGGCCACATCCACCCGGGTGAAGATGTGGTGCTTCTTCGTCAGGAAGGCGTGCAGGAAGTCGCGCTGGGTCGCGGCGGTGAGCCGGCCCCGGGCCGACGCCGTAAGCGCGCCCTTTTGCATGGCCTGCGTAAAAAAAGCCAGCTCCTTGGGCACGCCGATGCGCGAGTGCGCATTGAGCAGCAGCCGGAGCATGGTGGTGCCCGAGCGGCTCGCGCCGACAATAAAAAATGGCGTGGGTGTAGCGGACATGATGCGGGGTCGCAAGCGTTAGCGGCGGAGATCCGCCTTTTCAACGTGCCGGCCGCTGAGGTGAGTCACAAAGGCCTTTGACGCCTCCCGGACACTCCGGGCCAACCGGCGCGGCATGCGGCTCACATGGTACCAGCCGTCGAGCAGCCGATTCAGGACGCCCCACGGCAGGCGGGCGCCGCCATGGGTTTCTCGCTCGTACCCGAGCGAGGTCAATTCGTCGCCGGCGAGCCAGTCGAAGCGCTCGCGCTGAAAACGAGACCAGGACGTCCACCGGGCGCCGGCGTCGAAATTAGCGGGCTTCTCCTTCGGCTTCCAGGTAAGGGCTTCGCCCTCCTTCGACTCGAACGAGGAGCCGTAAATGGGGGTCTGGCCGGCCTTCTCGAAGTCGTAGCGGTTTGCGTCCAGCTCCAGAAACGTGAAGATATCCTGCAGGCTGGCGGACGTCTCGGCGCTCAGCCGCTCGTATTGCACCACCTGGAAACGAAACGCGGCGCTGTCGCCCCGTTCGCGGAAGCGGGCGATGGCGCGCGCGGCGGCAGCCCACTCGCGGGTGGCGGTCTCGAACTTCCAGCCGAAGCCGGACATGCCCGAGGCGACGACCGATCGGCCGTCCCGCACGATCACGAGCAGCGGCGAGTGCCGGAAGTAACGGGCAAACAGGTTCAGGTTGGCGACGCTGGGCGTTTTGGTAACGATCCGGCGCGCGCCGGAGAGCGACTTCAGGAACGCCGCCGCGCCGAGCCCGAGGCGGTCCGCCAGCGCCTGGACGAACCCCTCGTCGGCCCCCCAGTGCCCCCACTGCCAGCGGAGCCGGCCGACATACCGGTTCAGGCCCTCGATGTGGTGGAGCAGATAGTCTTCACGGACCGGCGTCGTGTTGATCGCCCCGCAGTCCGGATGCTGACACAACAGCCGGTGCAGGAAATTTGTCCCACTCCGCGGCATGATACCCACGATAAAGATGGGCTCGCGACGCCAGTCGACCGACGAGCCCGCCGCCAGCGCTTCCGATGTTTCGTTATGGATGGGCGCTTCGACCATTCCGAGTAGGGGTTGTTGTATGAGGGAATCGATCGTCAGGCTATGCTAGTTAAGCTAAACCGTGTACCCGAGCGCTTCCGCCACGGGCTGCACGATCGGCCGGACTTCCGCGCGCAGCGCGTCGGTCCACTCGAAATCGAGCCCATCGAAGTGTGCCTGCGCGTTCAGCTGTTTGCCTGTCACGGCCCGTATGGCCCCTTCGTCGGGACACGGGACGCCGACGAATGCAAACAGCTTCCTGTAGATCTCCATGTCGTTACTGAAGAATGCGCGTGCGGGCAGATCGAGCCGCCGTTCTTCAGGCAGGGTATCAAAAAAAGCCCGCGCGTACCCGTTGATGCGCGCCCAGCGCCAGGCTTCACGCTGGAGATTCGAGTACGAATCCCAGGCGGCATACGCCGGATCGTCCGTCCGCGGGTGGATGCGGGCGAAATTCCACGCCATGTTGCCTCCCTGGTAGGCGCCGCGCTGCATGCCCGACCGGATGACCTGGTAGGGATCGCGGTGGGAAAAGATAAACCGGCTATCCGGAAACGCCGCCGCGAAGGCTGGCGCCATGTAGGTGATCCGGTTGTTGGATTCGACGTAGACGCGCCCTTCGGCGCTGGCCTCGAGCACGAAGTCGTCCCGAACGGCAAGCGCAAACGGCTGCCAGCGTTCCATCCAGCCCTCCTGTTCGTCCATGAACGCCTCGTAGGAGGCGCGCACCAGGCGCGGCGCCGGCTCGTGTTGCGCCAGCACCTGCGGCGATAGGCTCAGCATCGACGCCATCGTCTGCGTCCCCGTCCGCCCCGTCGATAACGCAAAAACGCAGGGGAAGCCGTTCCACGCGCGCTCGTACGCCTTGCCTAGCGTGAGCTGCAACTCCTTCTTCTTAGCGATGCGCCCGCGTTCGAGATACCGTTTCAGCTTGCGGTGCATCCGCGAGAGCGCCGCGTCGGCCTGCGTTACGATGGCTGTGGCTATACTCATGACCTCCGAATTTTACCTTTTTGCCTTCTTCCTTTTGCCTTCTTCAAACGCCGCCGGGTTACTTCCTTTTGCCTTCTTCAAACGCCGCCGGGTTACGCTGCGCTAACCCGGCCTACGGGTTGTTAAAATGCCATTGCCATCAACAATCGGCTAACCCGGCCTACGGGCTCATTTTTAATGTTTAATCTTGGATTTTTAATTTTTTATCACGCTTCGATGGCTTGCTGGAACTGGATCGAATGAAACTCCCAGAGTTTGCCTTTTTTCCGGAGCAATTCGCTATAGGGCCCTTGTTCGACGATGCGGCCCTTTTCGACGACCACGACCCAGTCGGCGTTTTCGACGGTGGATAGCCGGTGGGCGATCGCGATGACGGTCCGGCCGCGCATGAGGCGTTCGAGGGATTGCTGGACAAGTTTTTCGGAGACGCTGTCGAGCGCGCTCGTGGCCTCGTCGAGGATGAGGATGTCCGGGTCCCGGAGGATGGCGCGGGCGATGGCGATGCGCTGGCGCTGGCCGCCGGAGAGGCGCATGCCGCTATCGCCGAGGACAGTGTCGAGCCCGGCCGGCATGTCCGCGATGAACTCCAGCGCGTTCGCCTGACCGGCGACCTCAAGGATCCGCTCGTCCGGGATGTCGCCAAGGCCGTACGCGATGTTGGCGCGGATGGAGTCGTTGAAGATGAAGGTGCTCTGGCTGACGACGGCGATCTTCTCGCGGAGGGACCGGGAGTTCACGTCGCGCAGGTCCACGCCATCCCACAACACGCGGCCCTGTGTGGGGTCGTAGAAGCGCGGGATGAGATCGACGAGGGTCGATTTGCCGGCGCCGGACGTGCCCACGATGGCCGTCGTTCGGGCGCGCTCGATGCGGACGTTGATGTCCTGCAGCACCTCGCTGTCGCTGTCGTACCCGAAAGACACGTTTTCGAATACGATGCCTTCCTTCAGCGATTGGATGGTGCCCTTCCCCTCGACGAGGTACGGCTTGTTGTCGGTCCGGAGCAACTCCGCCACGTTGATGAGCGACCCATGGAGGCTAGCCCAGGTGCCGCGGTTTTTGTTCAACTCGGTGATGAGCGGCATCATGCGCACCAGCGCGAAGACGAAGGCGAGCAGCAGTGCGACATCCAGTTTACCTGGCAATACATAATATTGCGTGGCGACGAGGATGATGACGATAAGTAACGTGCTAATGACGCCCTGCGAGATCGGGGTGACCTTGAGGCGCTCGTACCCGTTGCGGATCATCGCCTTCGCGAGCCGATTGATGGCTTTGTTGACCCGCCGGCGCTCGAAGTCCTGCGTGTTGTAGGCCGCGATCGTCCGCACCCCGCCGATCAACTCCGTCAGCGTGGAGGTGAACACCCCGCTGGCCGAGGTGACCCGCTCGCCACCCTTCTTGATGCGCTTAAAAAACCGCCCGAGGGACAACGAGAGGCCGCCGAAACAGACCAGGATGATCAGCGACAGCTGCCACGAGACGTAGAACATCAGGCCGACATACACCAGCATCAACGCACCACGGATGATGAAGACGTTGATAGCCTGGAGCGACTGGATGACGCGGCTGATCTCGGTCGTGAGGCTGTTGATGATCTCGCCGGCGCGCGTCTTCGAGAAATACCGCAGCGAGACGGACAACAGCTGGTCGATGATCCGCGCCCGCATCCCCTCGACATATCGAACCCGCGCGATCGTGGCATAATACTCCGACAGAAACCCGAATATCGCCCGCAACCACGACGCGACGAGGATGATACCACAGATCCGGTACATGCGTTCGAGTTGCGTCCCATCCACATGCAATACCCAGGTATCGAACCACAGCCACCCCGTCTGGAACGTCTCCACATCCGTATCTGCGATGTTGCGCAGAAACGGAATCAACATGCCGATGCTGGCGCCCTCGAAAACGGCCGTGAGGAGCGCAAACAGGCACGTCAGAAACAGAAAGTACCAGTGCTCACGAAAGATGCCCAGAAGAATGCGGACCTCTCGGCTCAATCGTTTGCTAATAAATGAAATCATGAGATAGTGGTTGGCATGTTGGCGGGCATGTCCCGAGGGACGGCGGCTCTAGCCGACGGACTCGAAGGGTCGCAGGTTAGCAAGTTGGTAGATTCCAAGGCTACAGTGGATGATCACATCCCATAAAAACCTGTAACCTGTAACCTGTCAACGTGCAACTATACATTCCCAATACGGATGATCAGCAGCACCAGCGCGGAGGCGGCGCCGATGCCCGAGAGGATGGTGCTCAGACCAAAACGTTGCTTCGATTCGGTTTCCAAATACACGATGTCGCCCGCCTGGAGCGCCGGGTAGGCGGTGCCCTCGGAAAGCATCTTCTTCACATCGGCCGAATAAATTTCGTTACGCCGGCTGACGGTGCCCCTGTACACGTGGATGAACACCTTTTCCTTCGTCTGCGAGTTGCTCTGGCCAATGTTGGGGACCTGGGCCGCCGTCAGCAACTCGAGAAAATCGACATCCGACTCCACCTTCCAGATGCCCGGGGAGGACACCGCGCCCCAGAGATAGATCATCATGGTCGGCCGGCCCGGACGCGAAAAGTCCACGATGCGCTCCTCGGGCTGCGCCATACACAGCGAACTCGTGAAGGCCAGGACGACAAAACCAAGTACTACGCTTTTTGACAGAAAACGCGGCATCAATACACGGGAGGAAGAGATCATGGAATATCACCGGGGGGATAAATCGTGGGATCAGTCGAATAGGGCTGCATAGAGGTCGTCGGGGCACGACGACACCTCTACGGTCGATCCGGCGGAGGCGGTTACGAGAAAATATCCGCTAAAATAACACGGCGATTAAGAAGAAGGCTCCGACCCCTGGCAGACCAGCGACCGGAGCCCTCCTTCGGCTTGCAGTGTGTTGGGGGCCAGCGGCTTACGCTCTGGTTCCGCTCGGAACGGGTTGGTCGTAGCTGTAGGAGCTATCGTACCCGTAGATGTAGTATCCTTTCATGCCGGCGCGGCGCGCGTCGAACCGGTTGAGGATCACGCCGGCGACAGTCACGCCGACCGCTTCCAGCGTCTGACGCGTCACAGTCAGCGCCTGCTGGTCCGTGGCGTCGGCGTTTACGACAACGATCGTCGCGTCGCAGATCGTCGACAGCACGACCGCGTCGGTCACGGCCAGCACTGGCGGCGAATCCACGATGATGGTATCGAACATTTCGCGCAGGCTATTAATGCCGTCTTTCAAAAGAGACGAGCCGACAAGTTCGGACGGACGGTTCGAGGTGGTGCCGGCCGGGATAAAGTGGAGGTACGGGATCGTGGTCTCGAACTCCTCCAGCAAAAACTCTCCGGGATGGGTGAGCAGGTCGACAAACCCCGGCGCGCGGTCGCGGCCCATGAGCTTGTGGCACGAGGGCCGGCGCAGGTCCAGGTCGATCAGCAACGTCCGTCGGCCGCTTTCCGCCATAGCGATGGCGAGGTTGACGGAGGTGACGCTTTTGCCGTCGCCGGCTTCGGGGCTCGTAATGAGCACCACCTGCGGCGGGTTGTCCTCGAACAAGAAGTCGATGTTCGTCCGCGTCAGCCGGTAGTTCTCGGCGATCGACGAGCCCGGTTGGAGCGCGGTAACCAGGTGGGCGTTCAGCTGAGCGCCGTTGTATTCGACGAGTTCGCTGCCGCCGTGGCTCTCCTTGATGTCCCGATGCATCTCCGGAATCACGCCGACCAGCTGGAAGCCCATGTCCCGCACGTCGGCAGGCCGCGCCACGCGGCGGTCCACCGCCTTGCGCACGAACGCCATGCCGGTGCCGAAACCGAGCCCGAGCAACAGGCCCAGGACGAGGCTCTGCGTGAGGTCGTTGCCGACAGGCAGGGGCTGCTGAGCTTCGCGGATGATGGAGACGTTCCCGATGTCGGACTGTTCGGCGATTTCGGCCTGCTGGAGCTCCTGTTGGAGTGTTTTGTATCCCTGCTCCACCACGGCGCGCTCCCGTTCGAGCTGCTGGCGCTCCAGCGTCATCGTCGGGATGGTACGCAGCTTCTTCTCGGCCTCGTTCACCCGCCGGCTCAACGCGTTCACGTTAAACGTGAGTTCGTTGATCGCCATGTCCTTCTCGAGGATCTGGGCCCGGAGCTGCGTGGCGTAGCTGAGGGGCTCGACTGTGCCGCGGGTTGTCGCGGTGCCGGCACTCAGCGTCTCGCTCACAAGCTGGTACGCCAGCGCATTTTTGCGCTCCTCGAGGTTCTTGATGCCGACGATGAGTTCGTTGAGTTCGGGGACTTCACTCTCCCGCCCGCGACGCGTCGGATCGTAGATGTAGTACTCTTCGGCCTTCATTTTCTCCTCGGCGATCCGTTCCTGAAGCGCCTGAATTTCCGAATCGATGCCCGAGCTGACCTGGCTGACCAGGTTCGGCGCGACGCGTTCGTACTCCTTCGCCAGATGCTCACGCGTCCGCTGCTCCGCCTGCAACTCCAACTCCTTCGTCTCCAGATCGGAGGTCAACGTCGCGTACTGGGTGAGAAACACCTCCCCCGTCGTGCCACCCGAAATCGCCTCGCTGCTGCTGAACATGGCCTCCCAGCGGTAATCCAACGCCGCCAGCTCCTCGCGGCGTTTGGCGAGCAGCTCCTGGACGAACTGGCGCGCCTGCACCAGGCGGGCGCGGCTGCGTTCCTTGTCCATCAGCTGGTATTCCTGCGCATAGAGATTGGCGAGGCGGACCGACTCGACCTGCGATGGGCTCAGCGCCTTGATGGTGATCATGTTCTGCTCGGACGGCAGGAACAGCACGCGGACGCGGATCCGCAGGGCGATCTCCTCGAGTGTGAGCGGCGGGCTGCCCTCCGGAGCGCTCAGCACGGAGAAGTAGGCGTTCGAGCCCAGGGCATCGGCCACTTCGATGAGCCGCTGCGCCACGCGCCGGCTCAGCTCGCCCGAGTTGTTGAGGAAGCTCAGCTCGTCCGCCTGGGAGTTCACGCTGACGCTGTAGGTGGACAGGCGGTCGGTCGGCGACGCGGCCGAGCTACCCGAGGCGATGGACACCAGGCTGGACGCCTCGAACAGGGGCGTCTCGGTATATTTATAGGCGACGATGCCGGCCGAAATCAGCATACAGGTCACCAGGATAATCCACTTACCCTGGAGGATCGTATTCCAGATCTCGCCGAGATCGATCGACGTCTTCTCAGGCGCCGCCATCTGCGGAAAAACCGCGCCGTTTGCGCCGGGCCTTTCGGCCGGTAACATCGACGGCGGTACGCGTCTTTTTTTCTCTAATTGATTCATATTCTTGGACGAAACCCCGAGGGGGGGATATACATGTGGTAGCTCTCCTTTCGGATTCGTACGCTGGGTCGGCGACGCCGGGGGGTTTTTCCCCGAGATGATCACGCGCCAGGCCTTCCGTAGGTCGCACCGATGCTCGAGCATGTACTCGGTTTGTCCGAAGCGCCGGCCATCGAGGCACCGTGACCCCGACGACCGGTTGGTAACATCCGTTCGCTCAACTGGCCCCGTGGCCCGTCAATACGACCGGGATGGTTTTGAGGAGGATGTAGTAATCGAGCGACAGCGTCCATTCCTTTCGATAATTGACGTCGATTACGACACGCTCGCCAAAGCTAAGTTGATTGCGACCCGACACCTGCCAGAGCCCGGTAAGCCCGGGGTTGCACGCCAGCACCACGCGTTCCTTACCCAACATCTGAGGTGTTTCGGATGGAATGTACGCGCGCGGGCCGACGAGGCTCATATCGCCTGTTAATACGTTCCAGAGCTGAGGCAGCTCATCTAGACTGTATCGGCGAAGGACCTTGCCGATTGAAGTCACCCGCGGATCGTCACGCAGTTTGTGGTAGATTTCGTATTCCTGTCGTTGCACCGGGTCGTTTCGCAGAATCTCTTTCAGTTTCTCTTCGGCGTCCACGTGCATCGTGCGAAACTTGATAACGCCAAACGTGCGCTTTTTGTGGCCGAGGCGCTGCTGGACAAAAAAGAGCGGCCCGGGGCTCGTGATCTTGGTCATCAGCGCGACCGCCAGGAAGAGCGGCGCGAAGGCGATCAGCATGCCGCTGGCGAAGGTGATGTCCATGCTGCGCTTGATGATACGCTGGAAATACGCCAGCTCCCTCGGCTCCCAGGTCTCGACATAACTCTCGATATCCCGGGCGTCGACCAGCACCGGGTGGTCCGGCGTATCGCCGCGGACGACGAAGATCTGATCGAAGATCGACAGGGCCTTGAGGGTCCGCAGGTACATGGTCTCTTCGGCGCTGTCCAGCGCAAGCACCACGAACGGGATCCGATGCGTCTGCGCGAGGGTCCGGTAGAGGCGCGTGCTAGACAGGGTCGGGATGCCCATGTACTGGCCGTTTTCGATGTCGTCCTGCAAGAGCGCCACGGGTTTGACGCCCAGCTCAGGCGAACGTCGGAGCAACTTCACGGCCTCGCGGCCCGCGACGCCCCGCCCGATCACGAGCGCGGACAACCCCCACCAGGAGGCGCGCGAGAACATGATCCGGGTGAGGACGCGCATGAAAGGCACGAAGAGGATGAGCAGCGGCCCCGCCACGCCGATGAGCAGGAAGAGGCTCCGCGCGCTCGGGGCGACAAACGAAGCCGGCAGCATTAACCCGAGAAAGACGAGGACCGAGGCCTTCGTCAGCCCGGCCAGCTCCTGCTGGGGTTGGAGCGCGAACGGCTGGTAGAGGCTTCCGGCGGCATACGCCACCAGGAAGAGGGAAAATGCAGGGATCAGGAGGAACGGCTCGGGGAGCGCCAGCCCCGTCAGCTTCGAGGCGACGAGCAGGGCGTTTACCACTGTGCACAGCGACACGACGTCCGCCATGACAAGTGTGAGCTGGGTGAGGCGCTTGGAGGTCGACAGCCGCGTCTGCTGCTGCGCGATCGTCCGTACGGCGCCCGTTTCAGTGACTGTTGGGGCCGCAAGCGAAGAGGTGTACATGTTGTCAGCGTAGCCTTTCATGAGATCCATGTCGCTATTCGATTCCGGTTGTCATGAACTGCGTATATGCGCGCTCAATCACGTCACTAAACGCGGTGCGAAAATGATCGGCCGAGAACCGAAGGGCATTCTCGCGGATGCGTTCGGGGTCGAGCCGGCTGTAGTTCGCATCGAGGGTATCGAGCGCCGCGCGAATGCCGTCGGTCGTTTGCTCGTAAAAGAAGAAGCCGGTTTCGCCCGGAATGACCGTCTCGGTCGCGCCGCCGCGACCGTAAGCCACCACCGGCGTCCCGCATGCCTGGGCCTCGACCGGGATGATTCCGAAGTCTTCTTCCGCCGCAAACACGAAGGCGCGGGCGCGCTGCATGTAATCTTTCAGCGTGGCGAAGGGCTGGAAACCCAGCATCGTCACGTTTTTGCCGGCTTTCTCCGCGATCCGGTCGTACTCGGGGCCATCACCGATCACCACGAGCTGCTTGTCGGGCATCTGAGAGAAGGCTTCGACGATGAGGTCGATCCGCTTGTACGGCACAAGCCGCGACGCCGTCAGGTAGAAGTCATCCTTCTTTGGGTGGAGCGAAAACGCCGTGGTGTCGACGGGCGGATACACGACCTCGGCCCGGCGGCGGTACGTCTTCCACACGCGGCGGGCGACGGTGCGGGAGTTGGCGACGAAGTGGTCCACCCGGTTCGCGCTGATGGCGTCGAACAACCGCACATAGTGCAGGATGGCCTTCGCGAGCAGCCCCTTCATGCCCCGCTCCAGGTTGCCCTCCTTCAGGTACTGGAAGTAGAGATCCCAGGCGTAACGGACGGGGCTGTGGACGTAGCTGATATGGAGCTGGTCGGCCGTGGTCAACACGCCTTTCGCGGCGACATAACTCGAGGAGACGACGACATCCGCGCCGCGCAGATCGAATTGCTCGGTGGCGAAGGGCACGAACGGCAGATACATCCGGTACTTGCTGCGGGCGAACGGAAGCCGTTGGATGAGAGACGTTGTGACCGTCTTGCCCTGGAGAAACGCACGCTGATCCTCGGGCAGGAAGTCGATTAAGCTGAACAACCGACTGTTCGGCAACACATGGATCATCTGCTCAAGTACGCGCTCGGCGCCGGCATATACGGGCAGCCAGTCGTGCACGATGGCTGTCTGAACCGAGGGAGGCAACGGCCATCCACTTTTCAACTCACGCCGGATGGCCGGCTGCGTAGCTTGAGTCGCGGTGGCTATGTCCAGATCGCTGTACATTACGTCGATTGCGGTAGGTGATCGTGCCCGGGTGCGCTAGCCATCGTGAGCAAGAGTGGTCGCTTCGGAGGCTGTACACACATACAGCGCTACAAACATCGGGAAAACCGACACGCGAACTGTCTCGATGCTATCCAGAGTGTGTCACGAAACTATGGTCTTTCGCGGCCGGGGGGCACGTCTCAGGTGGATGATTCGGGGGGAGCGAGACGACGGGGAGAGGCGCTGGGGTGGTGCACGCGCGCATTCGCCGGGGGCATACCTGATCTCGAACGTGCCTTAAAAATACGCCGGCGCATGCGGCCGCCCGTGCCTCTATTGACCGATCCTGCGCGAGCGGAATGGCGCGGAAAAAGCCGGATGGGTGCGCCAAAAGCGCATTAGATAAGGCAAAAGGGAAAAGGGAAAAGGGAAAAGGACCTGCCCCCTGTTTTCTCTTTTGCCTTTTGCCTTTTCCCTTTTGCCTTAATGCAAGTGTCTCTGCCCGTGCATCCACTGGATGGCGTACTGCATGAGGCCGGAGACGGAGTCCAGCCCCAGTTTCTCCTTGATGCGCCGGCGGTAGGTCTCGACGGTCTTACGGCTCAGGTGCAGATTATCGGAGATCTCGCCGAGGCCGGCGCCATGGCCCAGCATCTCGAAGATGGCCATCTCTCGGTCGGTCAGCTTCCCTACGATAAACCCGTTATGCTGCTCCTTCACGACCTTGCCGAGGATGCGCGAGGTCATCCGCCGGCTGAGGTAGACCTCCCCTCGCATGACGCTCCGGATGGCCTCGACGATGTGCCGCGTGGGTTCGCTTTTCGCGAGGTACCCGAGGGCGCCGGCGTGAATGGCCCGCTCGGCGTACGCCAGCTCGTCGTACATGGAATAAACGAGCACCTGGATGTTCGGATACTGAGCGCGGATGTTCTGCACGAGGTCCAGCCCATGTGCGTCCTTCAGAGAAATATCAACCACCGCGACGTCCGGGCGGACACCTTCCATCAGGGTGAACGCCTCACCCGCCGAACTGGCCTGGCCACACAACTCCATGTCGATCTTATCGCGGATCGTGTAGGCCAGGGCTTCCCGTATCGCGGGATGGTCATCGATGACCATAACCTTGATTCGCCTCGAAAAAATGTCGCGCGTGGTCTGGGGGGGCATCGCGTTCCAGAGAGTATTCACGCTCACAATGCTTCAGGTTGACTGGGCACTCGTAGGTGCAAAATACCGGCAAAACGCACGGCGGGAGGAGGGGGCGCGGTATCCAGAACGATCAACCAGATAGACGGCGCCGGGTCTACGAAGACCGCGGCGCATCAAAAAACCCGACCGGACGTGGTGGAGATGGGGCTTTCAGAGGCTCTGGTGTCGTTGTCGATACGCAAGGTATCCCTCCGCCGGGTTCCAGAGCACAACCTTTGGCAGAGAGATCGTAGGTAGTTTTAGCGCATATCCTGTAGCCAAACAAAAAGCCGGCGCGATGCGCCGGCTTTGAAGAAGAGTTTACGCTGAACGACGCCCGGACGAGGTTTCCGGTCTGGCGTTTAATGGGATGCCTGAGAATCGCTCTGTCCGTAGCGCCACTGGACGGCGTACTGGAGCAACTCCGCGACGGTCTCGAAATCGAGCTTCTCCTTCACGCGGCGGCGGTAGGTTTCGACGGTCTTACGGCTGAGATTGAGACGCTGCGTGATTTCCTGCACGCTGAAGCCTTCTCCGAGCATCTGGAAGACGGCCATCTCTCTATCCGTCAACTGGTCGATCGCAAAGCCGGGGCTTGAGGAGCGGCCGGTAGCGATCTTGCTCAGCATCCGCGAGGCCATGCGCCGGCTGAGGTACACCTCGCCCTGCATCACGCTGCGGATCGCTTCGACGACGCTCTGTGTGGGCTCGCTTTTCATGAGATAGCCCGAAGCGCCGGCGCGGATCGCGCGCTCGGCATACACACTCTCGTCGTACATCGAAAACACGACCACCTGCACATGCGGGTACTGCGCCCGGATGTTCTGCACGAGATCGAGGCCGTGCGCGTCCTCCAGCGAAATGTCGATCACCGCCACGTCGGGCTGCATCTTCTGGACGAGTTGAAACGCCTCATCGGCGTTACTCGCCTGACCTACAAGCTCCATGCCCATCTTGTCGGCGATGATGTCCGCGATGGCTTCGCGAATGGCCGGGTGGTCGTCGACTACCAGTACGCGGATACGACCGCCTGTCGACTTGGCCGAACTCATGACCGGGGTGTTGATTTCAGCGGAATTCATCTAATCTATCCTGTGGTTTCTCGGGTGAACAACCTTAAACGGGTTCATTTAAATGATTACGGATCCAGGAATTCGCCCCATCATCTTCCTCTACGTATCGGTCCTTTTTTTACATCCATAACTGACCTGTCGCCGTGGTCCGCGATGGCCGCTGCGCACGGCCCACGTGGACACGATGGATCATGCCCCTACGCGAACTGCGTCAACTCATGCCGGAGCAGGTTCTCCTTGATCACACAGCGTACTCTCGTTCCTTCGCCGGCGGCCGACGTAATCTCGAGGGCACCTTTTATTGTCCTGGCACGGTAATCCATGCTGTTGAGGCCTAGCGACTTACCCGTGCGCACCGAGGGGTCGAACCCCTTGCCGTTGTCTTCCACCGATAGCATAATCTCGTTGCCCCGTGCATTGAGTGCGATCAGAATTTGAGACGCTTCGGCGTGCTTCAGTGCGTTGTTCACGGCCTCCTGAGCGACTCGGTACAGGTGCATCTTGGTGTCTTTCTCCCAGACATCCACCACGCCGTCCGTCATAAACGTGCAGGTGATGCCTGGCAGACCGGTCGTATTGTGCGCCAGCTCGTTGAGCGCCGTGGCCAGCCCTTCGTAAAAAAGCTGCGTCGGCGTAAGACCCCGGTAGATCTCCCGAACGCGCCGGGAAGCCTGCTCCGCGAAGCCAGACACCTTTCGGGCCTGAACGGCGCTTTCGTCTTCCTGGGCGGCCAGTTTCTCCGCCAGGTTCTGGCTGAGCATCCGCACGCCGGTGAGCAGCTGCCCCACCCCGTCGTGCAGGTCGCGACCAATACGCTGCTGTTGCTCTTCGAGCGCTTCGACCATCTGCCGCTCGAGCATGACGCGCTCGGTAACCTCGACACAGCTGCCCCAGACGCGGATCAGCGTGTCGTTCTTGACGGTGCCGACGGCGTTGATGACGAAGTGGCGCATGGCCTTGCCGACGCAGGCGACGGAATACTCGTGGTTGTGGAGCCGGTAGCCGGACCGGACGAACTCCTCGACCAGCGCCACCTCCAGGTGTGGCATGACGACATTCAGCCGCCGGCCAAGCACGGTTTCGGTGTGCCGGCTGCCCAGCAACACGGCCATCACCCGGTTACACTCGGCCAGATCGGCCTGTTCACAAAATGCGGCGACCTGCAAGGAGATCGAGCGTAGCGTCGACACCGGCTGCTCCAGTTCGATGCGCCAGATCGCCTCGGAGGTCGTGTCGACGAACGTGCGGTAACGTTCTTCGCTTTCGCGGAGCGCTTCTTCGGAGATCTTGCGCTCGAAATAGGTCGACAACAGGTCCCCCAATACACTCAGCACCCGGCTATCGGCCTCGCGCCATTCCGGTGGCCGCCCGCCATATTCTACCCCCAGATAGCCGTGGAGCTTGCCGTGCGGCGACAAGACGGGCACGGCGAGGGCCGTCTGCGTCCCCTGCTTCGAGGCCCGGGAAAGCCGCGTCCCGTTCCACTTACACACAAGTCGCTGCGCTTCGACATTCGCCCCGGGTCCAAAATCGAACACAGGGAGCGGTCCGGTGTCGGCCGACGACTTTTCCCAGATCCGCGGTTGCGACAACTCGTGCAACGCCGCCGGCGAAGCCTGCAGCAACTGCTTGTCCGACGGGATCTCCACAAAATACACGGTCTCGGCCCCCACCGCCTCGCCCATCAAGCCCAACAACTGCTCGAAGTTCACCGCTCCACCCGAGACCAGCTGCTGCGACGCCTCGACAAGCGCGCTCTCGACACGCATCCGGTGTTCGATCCGGAGTTCCTGCTGGCGGTTGGCCGTCACATCGCGTAATACATCGCGCAACACGACGATGGCGCCGAGCACCTGCCCCTGTTCGCGGAGCGGCGTCACCGACAACGTCACCTGGCGCGTTCGCCAGTCCTTTAATACCAGAGTGTCTCGCCCCGTCCAAACCCCTTTTCGCTCCAAATCGGCCTGAACAGCCGCATCCTTCTCGAAGGGGGTGTTGCGTTGCCGGACGAGCGATTCGTAGGGCTCACCGATGGCCTCACGGGCCGAGAGACCGAAGATGATCTCGGCGCCCTGATTAAAATAGGTGACCAGTCCCTGGCGATCTATAGCCAGGATCGCCTCGCTCACCTGGCTCAATATCTGCGATTCGAGCACCGATGGGTAGGCGCCGTCCCCATCCGACCAGGACGCCGGCACGTGATCCGCCGTCAGCGTTTCCAGCCCCTGTTGTTTTTCTATGGCGCCGCCGATACCCAAGGATAAGCTTTGCAAGATCGATTCGTCGTTAGTGGTCCACTGGACGCTCTTTACAAAATGCTCGAGACCGATTACCCCCCAATACCTCCCACCTACGAGGATCGGCACAAACAGGTAGGACTTAACGGCCGCGTCCACGGGGTTGGATGGATGGGATGCCCGTATCGCCCGGCCGGCGGCGAGGCCCGGCGCCCAATCCGTATACTGCAGAAACAGGGCGTGGCGTTCGAGCGACGCGCCGGCTCGGGGCCCGCCGGCCTGTCCGACATGCGGCGCCAGCCAGTGGGCGACGACCTCGAGCCGGGGCGGTTCGCCCTCGCGATGGTGGGCGACAAACGCCCGGTCCAGCTCGAGCGTCCGGCCCAGCGATCGCAACGCCGCCTGCAGGGCGCGAGGGAAGTCGGTATTAAGCAAGAGCTGGCACTGCGCCGCTGCAACGGCCCAGAGCAGATGCGCCTGACGCCGATCCCCGTCTCCGCGTATGCGGGCGGCACGGTCCTCCGGGCGCTCCATCACACTGTCAACCGTTTTTTGCATCGGCCGCACGCTGCGAATGATCTGTCGGTAGGGGGGATTGCGAATAGGATCTATTCTTGCACGATAAAACGATCCAGAGATCCTCGCACAATGCGGAAGGCGGCGCACCGTGAGGCCGAATGAGGGTGCCTATTTTGGTGCCGTGACGCTCCGTGTGTCCGGCCTCGGAGTCCAACTCCGTACCGGGCGCAGGGTGCAGTTTAGCCAATGGCGCACCGGGTAAATGTCACAGAACTATGCTCATTCGGTCGAAAGGTGATCGCAGGGGCTGGTATCTGGCTCCAGATTTCGCATCCGTCGCCGTACAGAACGAATAGCATAAAAGCGCCCACCCAACGAGCCAATTGTATTGACGTATGTCATCCTTCCCTGGCGTCTTAGAACAGAGCCTGCTGCTACAGAGCGCCTATCCAGTCGCAGCGCCGCATAAGCGGCTGCAGCCGGATCCTGCGTCGCTCTCCGCGCTCAACTGGCAATTTGTGCTGAAGCAGGCTCGCGCGCACAGCATCCTCCCGCTCTTGCACCGGTTTCTGAGCCAGAACCCGGAGTGGGCGCCGCCCGTGGATGTCATGGCATTCCTGACCAACCACGTACGCGAGCAATCCGTCACCAACCTCTTTCAGCTGCGCGAGCTGCTTCGCATGCTCGACCTGCTGAGCGCGGAAGGCTTGCGTGTGGCGCCGTTTAAGGGCCCGTCGCTAAGCGCTTACCTGTATGACGACGTGGGAATCCGGCCCTTCAGCGACCTGGACGTGCTGATCGCTCGCGAGGATTTCCCGCGTGTGAAGGCCGTCTTCGAGGCCAATGGGTACCACGCATTCCGTACCTTCAACGCGGACGAAGAAGAGGCTTTCCTCCATACCCAGATGGGCTACGAGTTCGTCCGCAACGACGAACGGGTCGTATTCGAGGTGCACTGGTCGTTCCTCAACCGTGTCCACACGTTCCGGCTCGATCCATCGGAGGTACTCGCCCGGGTGCAACCGATACCGCTCATGGGTAAAAAGGTACTCATGTTCGAGCCGGCGGATATGCTCCTTTACCTTTGTGCCCACGGCTCGAAAAGCTTCTGGGAGCGCCTCCGCTGGATCAGCGACATCGCCGAACTGGTCGTCCGCCACCAGCATGACGGCACCGTGGAAGAGGCGCGCCGGCGCGCACGCGAGATCCAGTCCGAACGGATGTTGTTGCTGGGGCTCGACCTCGCGCAGCACCTGCTGGATATCGAGCTTCCCGGTGACATGAAAAAAGAACTCCGATGGGACGGCACCGTGGGGCAGCTTACGAATGCCGTCGTCCAGCACCTGTTCACCGGCCAGGAGCTGCCGCCGAAATACCAGCTCAACTTCCACCTGCAGATGCGCGAACGTTTTCGCGATCGCCTGCCGTATTACTGGCATATCGCGCAACTGTACCTGTACGGAAACGAAAAGGATCGAGCGATGATCGCCCTGCCGGCCGCCCTTTCGTTCCTCTATCCGTTCGTCAAACCCGTCCGCCTCATTCGTGACAAAATGGGCCTTGCCTCCGCGTATGCCGGCGACGAGGCCGTTCAATCGAAACACTGATCGTACCTATCACTCCCGAAACCAACTGTGTATTTTATGGAACTCCGCAAGAAGCAACCCTCGGCCCTCGCCCGCCGGATCGAACACACGGTAACCATCCGCGGCGATAGCATGCTTCCAGACCTGGCGCCTGGCGAAACGTACCATTACGTGCCGGCGGACCGGGTCACCCACGACGGCCTCTACATCCTCCGGTTGGATGGGCACGAAATGGTCAAGCAAATCCAACGCCTGCCGGGCAACCGGCTACGCATCTCGAGCATCAACACCCGCTACGCCACCTACGACGTCCAGGAAGATGACCCCACCCTCGTCATCCTCGGCCATACCCTCGGCGAGTCCATGAGCGCCGACGCACTGTTCAGGGCGCGCTGACCAGGCAGGTTGCAGGTTGGCAATTACGTGTGGATGACTTAAAAACCTGTAACCTGCAAACCTGCAAACCTGTAACCTGCAACCAATTTCGTACATTGTCGGCGTTCCTCCACCAGAACGAATACCGATAATGAACAATAAAACGATAGCTCGCTTCCTGAAGGAGACATCCGCCCTGATCGATCTCACGGGCGGCAATATCTTTCGCGCACGCGCCATGGAAAACGCGGCGCGCACGATCGAGCGGCTCGATGCAGCAGCAATCGATCTATTGCAGGCCGGCACGCTGACGAACGTAAAAGGCATCGGGGACGGCCTTGCCGCGCAGATCAAGGAGCTCGTTCAAACGGGCAGCTTTGAAGTGCGGGATGAACTCCTCGGCGCCATCCCACCCGGCGTACTGGACATGATGCGCATCAAGGGCCTCGGCGCAAAAAAGGTGCGCGCCATCTGGCAGCAGCTCGAAATCACGTCCATTGCCGGCCTGGAAGAAGCCTGCCTGATCGGCCGACTGGCGGACCTCGATGGCTTCGGCGCCAAAACGCAGGAGAATATCCTCGAGAATATCCGGCTCCTGAAGCAGTACAGCGCCCAACGTCGCTACGCCGACGCCGTCGTTCAAGCCACCCCCCTGATCGAGGGGCTCCGCGCCCAATTCGCCCAGGTCGAGCCGGCCGGCGTCTTCCGCCGGAAATGCGAAACGGTCGATCGGGTCGACCTTGTGGCCGTGGCGGATTCCGCCGACGTACTCCTTTCGGCCGCATCGGTGTTCTTGACCGATGCCGTCGTCGCCGAGGGGTCCAGAGTGACCGGCACCCTGCCGGACGGCCTCGCCGTCGCGATCCATCAAGCCGCCGCTGACCGCTTCGGGGCGTTCTGGCTGGAGCAAACGGGCTCCGAAGAACACCTCGCGGACCTGAGAAGCCTCCTGGGCAAGATCCCGCCCGAGGCCGACGAGGCCGCCATCTACGCCAGGGCCGGCCTGGCCTGGGTGCCGCCGGAGTTACGCGAAGGACGTGGGGAGATCGAAGCCGCCGCGACCCGGCTGCCCAAACTCATCGTTCACGAGGACTTGAAGGGCTCGCTCCACAACCATTCGCGCTACAGCGACGGCGCCAACAGTCTCGAGGAAATGGCCGAAGCCACGCGCGCCCTTGGCCTTTCGTATTTCGGCATCTGCGACCACAGCCAGTCGCTCGTCATCGCCAACGGCATGCCGCCCGAGCGGGTCGCGCAGCAACAAGAAGAGATCCGCCGGCTCAATGCCGGCTACGCCGCTCAGGACATTAAATTCCGCATCTTTAGCGGCATCGAAAGCGATATCCTGCTCGATGGCTCGCTCGACTATCCCGAAGAGATTCTGGCGTCGTTCGACTTCGTCGTGGCCAGCGTTCATAGCGGGCTCACCATGCCAGAGGCCGAGGCAACCGCGCGTCTGCTCCGCGCGATCGACAACCCCTATACAACGATCCTGGGACATCCTACCGGCCGGCTCCTGCTCGTCCGTGAAGGCTATTTCCTCGATTACAGCCGCATCCTCGATGCGTGCGCCGAGCGGGGCGTCGCCATCGAACTCAATGCCAATCCCTACCGGCTCGACCTGGACTGGCGCTGGATCAAGGAGGCGACCGACCGCGGCATCCTGATCTCGATCAATCCGGACGCGCATACCCGCGAGGGCTTGTTGGATACCCGCTGGGGTGTCGAGGCGGCCCGTAAGGGATGGCTCGAAGCCTCCATGTGCCTCAATGCCCTGTCCCTCGATGCCTTCGCGGCGTGGCTGGCGGTGCCCAGGAAGAAACGGACCCGCCCGTAGCGTCGTACCAGCGCTCCACTCATTGCGGCCGGATGAACACACGACCTCGCCTACCCTTCCCTATTCCTCACCTGCCCTCCGGAGCCACCCTCCCGTTTATCGGCCTGGGTGCGCGGATGCTGGGCCCACTCGTCGCCGTGTTTGTGCTGGCTGTCACATCCATCGCCGGCATCTGGTTTCTCGCGTACGGGCTCGACGCCAGCGCCCCTGATGAACTGGAGATAACCACACTCCTGGCGCCGGCCCGGGTCGGCTGGTTCGAGGATGAGAGCATCAGGATCGAGGCCGAGAACGAGCTGGATGCCGCGACGGCGCTGGGATATGCCCACGCCGTGTCGTATCTCTGGCCGATTTCCCTCTGGCGGCAGACGGCACAGGGCGCTCTCACGGCCTGGTTTGGACCGGATCTGCTCGAACTCGATCGATTCGCCCGAGAGCTGCGCTTCGATGCCCTTGCGCAGGAGACCTTTCGGACCCTCCCTACCGATCAACAGGCCTATCTCCGCGCGTACGCGGCGGGAATCAACAAAGCCTTCGATGAAACGGCCTTCCTCGCGCAAGATGAATTCGCGATCCTCCAGGTGACACCGGCCCGCTGGCGGCCGTGGCACACCCTGTCCGTCGAACGGTTGATGGGATGGCTGGCCGTCCGCCTGGATACTACCGCCGCCGGCGACGTCCCCATTCCGGCCTCTTTGCGCCGCTTCCTGGCGTCCGATCGCCAGCTGCGCGGCTGGCTCCAGCTCCACAGCTTCGATTATAGCTTCGCCTGGGTCCACCGCGACTCCTCCGGCGCCGTCCTGGGGCAGCGGCATGTGACGGGCTCCACCCCCATCCCCCTCTTCCTCGAAACCATTGTGCGGACACCCGCCGGCGAGCGCATCGTGGCCGGCATACCGGGCACGCCTATCACCCCGGCCGGTCGCGTCCGGGGAGCCACCTGGGCCATCCTACTCCGTAGCGTGGCCCAGATCGCGCCGGCCTCGGCCCACCTCTCGCGCGATACCCCCATGATCTACGAACGGATCGAGGGGCGCAACGGCATCGAATTTCTCCATGCCTTTCGACCGGGGCGCGGCCATTTGCAGTTTCTTGCTGTCCAGGATACAAGCGACGCACTGCCGGACTCGGCTCTGACGCTGTTCTGGGCCGGGCTCGAACCGGGCACCGACCTCGCGGCGTGGCGTGCCTTGCCGGCCGGGCCGGACTCCGCCTTCACGCTGTTCGACGGCGCCGGCATCCGCATGCAACCCGATGGCGCCTGGGCACTCTCCGGTAGCCCGGCCTTCCAGACAACCTCGGGCCCGATCACCCTCGTCGGCGATACGCCATGGACGCCTTATCTCGCGCGGCATCTGGACGCCCTCAACAGGCTGCCAGAAGGAGTCGATCGATTCGCCGGCTGGAACGAGGACTGCTATAGCGAATGGGCCGCAGACCTCGCGCCGCGTTTCCTGGCTGCGCTCGGGCGGTCGGACAGCCTCTCGGCCATGGATCGGGACGCCCTCACGTACCTCCGCAACTGGGACTTCACGTATGCCCGCGCCAGCATCGGGGCTTCCATCTTCGATGCCTGGCTCGACGGCCTGAATGGCCGGCGCCTCACCACCCACCCGGATGCCTTCAGCACCCTGCCACCGGATGACACGCTGCTCGTGGCATTTAAGCGGGCCGTCGCGCACCTGGCCGATACGCTGAGCAGCGACCTCAGCACCTGGCGGCTCGAAAACTACCACCCGGTCACCTACCGCTATCCGGCCTGGTCGTTTGCCAACACCGTGGATACCGACCGCCTGCGCCTTTCCGAAACACGTTTCGCCCCACTCCAGCTCCCGGGCCGCGGTCATCCCTCGACACTTTGCTGGGGGTCGTTCCAAACCGGGGATCGCTTCCAGTCCTCCGCTACCTGGGATGCCTGGGCGTACACGCCGCCCAACGACACCCTCTACACCCGCCGGCGCGCCCTGGACGCCTCCGGCTTCCTGGGCCGCTATCGCATCCCCGTCCAGCCTCCCGGCGCCCACCGATTACATCAGGACGCCGAGCCGGCTTCTGAAACGAGGCTGGTCCCGGCGGATTGATAGCGACTAGACTTCCATCGGCATCCTCCACAAAGGCTCCGCAACCATGGCTCCATCTCGCATCTTCCTCGGCATCGATGCCGGAGGATCCAGGTCCCGCCTTCGCGGCATCCAGAAGCCAGGTGAGCGGGCGATCGATCGGGAAGGGCCCGGCGCGAATCCGCAACGGGTGGGGTTTGAAGAGGCCGTGCGTGTCCTTACCGCCCTGATCAACGAGGCCCTTGTGACCTATCCGGGCTCCGACCTCGCCGGCCTCTGCCTCGGGCTGGCCGGCATTGGGCGCGATACGGACCGGGGCCGGATTGTCGAGGGTCTGCGCCACACGCTCGGGCCACGCTTCCCTTCCCGGTTTTATTTGATGTCCGATGCCGACCTGGGCATCGCGGCCGCCTACGGCGCCACCGGAAGCGGATTGCTGCTCATCGCCGGCACCGGCTCGATTGTCCTCGGCCGCACCCGCGGCGGCGAACGGATCCGCGCCGGCGGCTGGGGCTACCTCCTCGGTGATGAAGGAGGCGGCTACCGGATCGGGCTCGCCGGCCTCCAGGCCGTGGCCCGCGCTTTCGACGGCGGCCTGGCGACGATCCTGAAGGAAGTGCTGCGTGGTTCGTTCGGCATCGATGCCCCGGAGCGGCTCATCCAGGCCGTCTATGCGCCGGGCTGGTCCACCGCGGCCATCGCCCCACTGGTGCTCGCCGCGGCTGACGCCGGCGACGCCGTCTGCCAGGCCATCGTGCGCGAGCAAACCGAGACCCTCGTCCGCCAGGCCGGTCGGCTAGCCACCACCACCCCGGATCTCGACCCGGTTCTTCGCTTCACCGGTGGCCTCACGGAACACGCCGAATACGCGGCCGCGTTGCGCTCGGCGCTACTGATGCGTATGCCATCCATGGATATAGCCCCGCTCACAACCGCTCCCGTTGAAGCCGCTCTGGCTCTGGCGCGACACGGAAACCACGGAGATCGTATGGCGGGTGAGCAGGACACGAACTAGCGTGTCCCTACGGATTGGCACCGATCCTGATTGACCGTTCACGGGGACGGAAGCCCGCTACTCATATTTAAGACAAATTTATATTAATACTATTTTATCTTATTTATATTCCAGCCATTCGCGTGTCCAGAACCACGCGAATCAAGAACCAACAGTACGACTTCACGACTCATCGAGAGGTACCCAATGTGTACGTCCAACTTGTTATTCCCAGTCATCATCGTTGCCGGCCTCACTCTATCCGCCTGCCAGCCTGCCTTGGAGCCCGACACGGCTATGGACGATCTCCGTTCGCAAGGCCAGGCCAACGTGGTCGACAACGTCTCTGAACAGCATATTCTGAAAATCGCAAGGAGTTCACCGGATCATACCACCCTGGCGGCCGCCATCGACGCCGCCGGCCTGCAGCACGTATTGGTTAATCCCGGACCTTTGACGGTCTTCGCCCCAACGAACGCGGCCTTCGAGGCGCTCCCACCGGGTACCGTAGAGGAGTTGCTCAAACCGGAAAACAAATCAAAGCTCGCCAAAATTGTCACGTCGCACGCGTCCCCGGGCACATTTAAGGGGGCCGGGCTGAACCCGAAGGTCAAGATTTATCTGGCAACAGGGCAGTACGTGAGCGTCGAGGAGCGCGACGGAGCCACGTATGTGAATGGCGCGAAGATCCTGGCCACCATCGACGCCAGCAACGGCGTGGTGCATGTCGTCGATAAAGTCTTTCTATTCCCGAACATGTAGCCGCGCGGCGTCACCGGATCGCAATGGGCCGCACCGGCGATCCGGTGGCGCCTTTGAGGCGGAGCGGAGTAACGATAAACAGAAACTCCCAACCCTCGTCCGCCAGCAGGCTGCCGAAGTTCATGAACTCGAGGTTGTTGATCCCGTTTTTCATGACCAGCTCCGGGTGGACGCGCATGGCGCTCCCATCAAGCGCGAGGTCCGAGCCGACCATCGCCGGCTGGCGTGCGATGATCCACTGGACCACTTCCATGTCGATCGCCGGGATGAGGCTCTGGTTGTGGGTGATGGGATCGGGCCAGAGGGACCACCAGCCGAAGTTGAACAACAACGCGTCGCCGGGCCGGATATCGGATTCGTCCATCCCCTGGCGGGCGAGCGCGCCGCGAACGTCGACGAGCGAAGCTTCGTAGTGTTCAGCGAGGCGCTCCACACCAAGGTAGCCGGCGAGGTCGATCAAGACGCCGCGGGTCACGATGGGTTTCACCTGCTCGACGCCAAGGCGCTGCAGCCCATAGGCATGCGCCATCTCGGATCCCGTGAAGCCGTTATAATACACATCTTCGGTCGATCCATCCGCCATCTCCATCCGTTTGCCAACATGCCCCGGCCCGTCGAACTGGGTGCCCACCTGACCGAGTTCGCCGGCGATGAACTCGTCGTTAAACACCAGGCGCTGCTCCCCTACTACGCCGCTCGTGGGATAGCCGGCCGTCACGATGGCATACGTGCGGTCCCCGAGGAGGGGCATACCCCGCTCGTAGACATTGCCGAGTTCGTAGAGCTGTCCGGTCTTGACCAGCGATACCGCCTCCAGGATTTTCTCTGGCGTGATCCAGTTCGACCCGCCTGCCTGGTCGTCCGCCCCCCAGAGCACGTTCGGCCACCAGGGGCCGGCCTCGCGGGTCTGGGCCGAGGAAGGGGATAAAAACAGGGTGAACAGGGCCAGGAGAAGAAGAGGACGAAGGTGCATGGCTGTGCGATCAGCGATTCGTGAATAGCGATTAGCGATTAATGCGAATGAGGAGTTGAATAGAGCTAAAATAATGCAAAACGTCATCCTGGGGCGGGGCCCAGGAAGACGATGATGTGTAAAATGTGCTGTGCAAGTATGATCGAGTCGGATGGCTTAGCACCGTTCATTACTTCAGCGGCGTCCCCTCGACAGGCCGGCCGTTGGTGGTCAGAATCTGGAAGTGATGGACGCGGTGGCCTTCATAGGTCCAGACGACCTCCTTCTCGGGCGTCACCTCGAACAGCTTCACCCCTTCCGTCGCGCCGTAACTGGCTATGACCGTATTTCCGTTCGGGAGCCGCTGGGCGCCGCAGGGGTCGACAAAGATCGGGGCGTCGACGTCGTCGTTCGACATGCGCCAGACAATCGCGCCGGCGGCGTCGACCTCGATGGTCTTGTTGCCATGCGTGAGGTTGATCAGGGTGTGGCCGTTCGCGAGGCGAATGGCGGTGAACGGCCAGTTTTCGGCTTCGCGGCCGCCCAGTTCGGGCCGGTCGGTAGCGATTGTTTGCACCACCTCGCCGGCCGGCGTGTATTCCTTCACCGCAAACGCCAGCAGGTGGGGCACCAGGTAATTACCGTTGGGGAGCTTGCGGGCCATGCGGGTTTGCATGTGCGCGTTGTCGGTCTCGGGCTGGAGGGGCACCTCGCGGAGGATGACGCCGGCCGGGTCGACTTCGACGATCCGGGGGTTTTCACCCAGTTCGGTGATCATGGTCGAGCCATCGTCGAGCCGGACGGCCGTGCCTAGCTCGGCGTTTTCAGGGCTGAGTGTGTAGCTGAACACCACCTGCCGGCTGGCGTCGAACTCCTGCACGACATCGCTCCAGCAAATCAGCACGTTACCGTTGGGCAACACGTACCCGTCCCGCGCCCCGGGCCGGCCAGAGTCCCAGACCACCTCCCCGGTTTCGCCCAGGATGCCCGTAAAATCGGGGCCGGCGACAAAAAAGGAATGGGAGATGGGGGTCGCGGTGGTCGGCGCGTCAGTGGCCGGGGTACAGCCAGCGAGCGCGGCGAGGAACAGGATAAAGCAGGTGATGGCGCGTAGCATCGGGGAGAGCATGTTGCGTGATCGGTGCAGGAGGTATGGTCCCGCCAACGTACCGCAAATATCAACCTGAAACACGAATCCTATCAACAAATGCTTACCGCCTGAACGCACGCTCGTACAGCGCGATCCAGTCCGCCACCGTCGTCTTCGCCGCCAGTTCCCCGATCAGATCGAACGGGATCTGGGAGGCGTTTTTGAAGCGGATACAGCTCTTTCCCATATCCAGCTTCTTGGAACTGTGTTTCGGGAATTCCTCCTCGAACCAGGCGAGCAGCACCGGGTCCGCGTAGAGGCCCATGTGGTAGACCGCCACAAAGTTCTTCTGCGAGGCGAAGCTAAGGAACGGCAGCGGGTCCTTCGGCTCGCAGTGATAGCCCGGCGGGTAGAGGTTGTGCGGCACCACGTAACAGGGCATGTTGTACTGGATCGTCTCCTCGAATCCCTCGGGGAGGTTCTCGAGAATCACCGCCCGCAGGCGTTGGATCGCCTCTTTGCGATCTTCCGGGATCAGCTCCAGGTATTCGTCGACGGTATCGGCTTCGATGCGCATTTTCGCGTCAGGTAGGGTGGGTCATGCTCGCAGGCCTTACTCTCGCACCTCGGCGTCCGTCAGCTGGCGCGGGTAGCGGATCTGTTCGATCATCTGCTGAACCTCCGCCGGCGGTGGTGGGGTCGCCAGGGAGACGCCGATCATCAAGGCGAAGTTGATCAGCATCCCCACTACGCCGATGCCCTGAGCGTTGATTCCCAGGAACGACTCGATGATAGGCGCATCCATCCCCGGAATCACGTTCTGGGCGCGCATGAGGCCGATCATCACGAACGTAAAGAGCAGCCCGGCGCTCATGCCGGCGATGGCGCCCTGCTTGTTCGCCCGCTTCCAGAAAATCCCGAGCACGATGACCGGGAAAAACGACGCGGCGGCGAGTCCGAACGCAAACGCCACCACCTCCGCCACGAACCCCAGCGGGTAGATGCCCAGGATGCCGGCCATGATCACCGCCACGAGGATCATGGCGCGGCCGACGCGCAGTTGCTGGGCGTCTGTGGCGTTGGGCCGTAGCATCGTACCGTAGATGTCATGTGCGAGCGACGAGGAGATAACCAGCAATAGCCCGGACGCCGTCGACAGCGCCGCGGCGAGTCCGCCGGCCGCCACCAGCGCCACGATGAACGGCGGTAGGCTCGCAATTTCGGGGGTGGCGAGCACGATAATATCCCGATTGATTGACCCCAGCAGCGACGCCGCATCCGTCGGCCCGCCCTCGGGAAACGTGATGAGACCTGTCGCCGCCCAGTTCTTCACCCACTCGATCTGGTCCATGCCGGCGCCGACTTCGCTGAACTGGTTCAGGATGTAGTACTTGGCGAAAATGGCCACCGCCGGGGCCGTCGTGTACAGGATGCCGATGAACAGCAACGCCCAGAAGGCCGACCATCGGGCGGCCTTGACGGAGGTGACGGTATAAAACCGGACGATGACGTGCGGCAGGCCGGCCGTACCTGCCATGAGGCACAACGCCACGCAGAAGACATTGAGCTTCGAAAAGGTCGAAAACGGGTTGCTGTATGCCGTAAGCCCCAGATCCCGCTGGATGGCGTCGAGCTTGGGCAGGATCTCGCCCATAGCAAGTTGCGGAATGGGGTTGTTCGTCAGCAGGATGCCGATGGCGATCGCGGGGATCGTGTAGGCAAAGATGAGGACGCAGTACTGGGCGACCTGGGTGTAGGTGATCCCTTTCATCCCGCCTAAAATTGCAAAAAACGCCACGATGGCCATCCCAATCATCACCCCCACCTCGAAGTCGACGCTCAGGAACCGGCTAAACGCCACCCCCACGCCCGACATCTGGCCGGCTACATACGTCAGCGATACAAAGATCGCCGCGATGGCCGCCACGAGGCGTGCTCCAGAAGAGTAATACCGCGTCGCGACGAAATCCGGCACGGTGTATTGCCCGAACTTCCGCAGATACGGAGCGAGCAGGAGGGCCAGGAGCACGTAGCCACCGGTCCAGCCGAGGAGGTAAACCGCGCCGTCGTACCCCATGAACGAGATGAGGCCGGCCATCGAAATAAACGACGCCGCGCTCATCCAGTCGGCCGCCGTCGCCGCGCCGTTTGCAATGGCCGACACGCCCTTGCCGGCGACATAAAACCCTTCCGTGTTCGCCACCCGGCTCCGGTACCCGATGTACAAGTACATCGAAAACGAAAGCCCGACGGTGATCCACGTCCAGTCCTGGATGGTCATGAAGTTGGTTGCAGGTTAGCAGGTTGCAGGTTGGCAGGTTTGTCCTGAGGGACGGCGACTACAGCCGGCGGACTCGAAGGATCTTCAGGTTTAATACTGTGGATAATTTTCGCACATCTGGGCCAATCCTGGTGATCAGGCCCCTCCTCTCACCGAGGAGGGGCCTGGTAGTCAGGCACGTTCCCGATACGAAAACTGTCCGAAGTATTAAGGTTGCAAGTTGGCGGGTTAGCACGTTGCAGGTTAGCAGGTTGTGATACCTCAAGAACCTGCAACCTGTAACCTGCCAACCTGCAACCTATTCAGCCACCCCCGCCTCCTCATCGGCTTTGCCGCTGAGGTAGGCGTAGGCAAAAATGAGGACTATGAATACCAGGATGGACCCTTGCTGGGCCATCCAGAAGCCAAAGGGGATGCCGATGATCGACACCGTATTGAGTTCTTCGACGAACAGGATGCTCATCCCAAAGCCCACAAAGGCCCAGATGAACAGCAGTACGACGGTCCGCCGGAGCTGCCGGCGCCAGTAGGTTTGTCTGGTCATTTCGATGGTCAATGATCAATGGTCGATAGTCGATGGCTGATGATCGACAACTGACTATCGATCATTGACCATAAACCTCGACCATCATCGATTCCTTCTTTCCTCCACCAGCGACTCCACGACCGCCGGATCCGCGAGGGTGCTGGTGTCGCCGAGTTGGTCGTGTTCGTTGGCGGCGATCTTGCGGAGGATGCGGCGCATGATTTTGCCGGAGCGGGTTTTGGGGAGTGCCGGCGTGAACTGGATGAAGTCCGGCTTCGCGATGGGGCCAATTTCCGTGCGGACGTGGTTCACCAGCTCCGCCATCAGCGCGTCGGTGGGTTCGACGCCGGCATTCAGTGTCACGTAGCAATAGATCCCCTGCCCTTTGATGTCGTGCGGGAAGCCCACCACGGCGGCCTCGGCGACGGCGTGGTGGGCGACGAGGGCGCTCTCGACTTCGGCGGTACCCAGACGGTGACCGGAGACGTTCAACACATCATCCACGCGGCCGGTGATCCAGTAGTAGCCGTCGGCGTCGCGCCGGCAGCCATCTCCCGTAAAATATTTCCCCTCAAAGGTCGAGAAATAGGTGTCCACAAAGCGCTGGTGGTTTTTAAACACCGTACGCATCTGCCCGGGCCACGAGTCCTTGATGGCCAGCACCCCCTGCGCCTCCCCTTCCAGCACCCGCCCCTCGGCGTCAAGCACTTCGGGCTGGATGCCAAAAAACGGCAGCGTGGCCGAGCCAGGCTTCTGCGGGATGGCGCCGGGGAGCGGGGTGATGAGGATACCGCCCGTCTCCGTCTGCCACCACGTATCCACCACCGGGCACCGTCCGTCGCCGACGACATCGTGGTACCACTTCCAGGCCTCCGGGTTGATGGGCTCGCCGACCGAGCCGAGGAGGCGGAGCGAGGCGCGACTGGCTTTACGGACATACTCCTCCCCGAGCCGCATCAGCGCCCGGATGGCCGTCGGGGCCGTGTAGAAGATGGAAACCTTGTGGCGGTCGATGACCTGCCAGAATCGGGAGGCATCCGGGTACGTGGGCACGCCTTCAAAAAAGACCTCCGTGGCGCCGTTGGCGAGCGGGCCGTAGACGATGTAGGAGTGGCCCGTGACCCAGCCGACGTCCGCCGTGCACCAGAAGACGTCGCCCTCTCGGTAGTCGAACACAACCTGGTGGGTGATCGAGGCAAAGACGAGGTAGCCGCCCGTGGTATGGAGTACCCCCTTGGGTTTGCCGGTCGAGCCCGAGGTATACAGGATAAACAACGGATCCTCGGCGTCCATCCACTCGGGGGGGCATTCTGCCGGCAGGCCGGCCGTTTCCTCATGCACCCAGACATCCCGCCCCGGCGTCCAGTCCACCTTGCCGCCGGTGTGATTCACGACAAACATCCGGCGTACATCCGGGCACGCCTTCAGCGCCTCGTCGGCGTTTTTCTTGAGCGCCACCGGCTTCCCGCCGCGCAGCCCCTCGTCGGCCGTGATCACCACGGTCGAGTCCCCATCCTGGATCCTGTCGATGAGCGACTGAGGCGAAAACCCGCCAAATACGACCGAGTGTACCGCCCCGATGCGCGCGCAGGCGAGCATGGCGACGGCGGCCTCGGGGATCATGGGGAGGTAGATGGTGACGCAATCGCCCTTCTTCACGCCGTGTTTTTTCAGCATGTTGGCGAAGCGGCAGACGCGTTCGTAGAGCTGGCGATAGGTGATGTGTTGCGGCGCTTTATTGGGATCGTCCGCCTCGAAGATGAGGGCTGTTTGATCGCCCCGTTTCGCCAGATGGCGGTCGAGGCAGTTGTAGGACGCATTCAACTTCCCGCCCTCGTACCAGCGGATGTGCACATCGCGCCGGGCGTAGGAGACGTCCTTCACCTTCGTAAACGGCTCAAACCAGTCGATCCGCGCCGCCTGTTCGCGCCAGAAGCCTTCGTTATCCTCGATCGAGCGTTTGTAGATCGCCCGGTAGTCGTCCATGGAAGGGATGATGGCGCCGGCTTTAAACGCGTCGGAAGCCTCGTAGAGGTCCGACCGGCCGGAGTAGGCGGCGGTGAGGGAATCTGCCATGATGCGGGTACGGACACGATGTATCGTGTCCGTACGATACGTCGTGCCCGAATGGTCTGTCGGAAATTCGAAAGCGGTCCGCGCAGAATACAGCAGGCAGCCGGCTTTTTCCAGCTTTATTTTTCGGTCTGCGTTATCGCCCATGCACGCTTGTCACCCCTTCGGTCGTCTTCCCCGCGAACGCGGGGATCCATGCAAGACCCAAAGCCCGCGAGGATCCCAAAAATGGCGGATACATCACGCCGGGTTACGGCCGCTGGGGCGGCCTAACCCGGCCTACGTCCAACCGTCATCCCCAACATGATTGGGGATCCATGCCCGGCCGGTTGGTGGCGGGGTTTCCCGTTTTCGGGGAGCCTGCCCACGACATGATCGGGGGAATGACGAGGCCTGGGCGGGTTGGGCAAAAATGAAATCTGCCGGCCGGCGACGGACTCGTGCGGAGCCGGCAACCGGGATGCGTACCTTACGTTCAAACCCGGACATCATCCTAAAAACAGGGCCCGACGATGACACGTACCATCCAACAACTCGTCGAGCTCCTGGAGCGGCTGCCGGCCGCCGAGCAGGAGAAGTATGGCGCTCGCTGGCTGGGTGAGCTGCTTGAGGGGCAAGGAGATGGAGGAAATGCTTACGATGTGGGCAACCAGGAGTTGGTATCATTCGATGTGATAGCGCATCTACTCGGTGTATTTGAAGGAGGCCCTCCTGATCTTTCGACCAATCCATCATTCATGGAAGACTTCGGCACGAAGAAGCAGGGGAATAAACAGTGATTGTGATCGATACAGGCCCTTTGGTCGCATCGTTGCGTCGTGCCGACCAGTATCATGGCTGGTCCGTCAAGCAATTTAAGATGCTACCACTTCCTTTTCTCACCTGCGACGCTGTGTTGACGTAGGCTGCCCATCTGCTAATGCGAGCCGGAAATACACCAAGCGCTTTATTCCGATTAATTCGCTTCGGCGCACTGATTGTTGAAGGAATTATGGGTAAAGAAGCCGATTCAATCGAATTTTTACTGGAACGTTATGCGAATGTACCAATGGATCTGGCAGATGCCTGTCTTGTCCGTCTTTGCGAACTCCACCCATCAAGTAGCATCCTCACGCTCGATTCGGATTTTTCGATCTATCGAAAAAACCGAACTGAATCGATTCCAATAATTTTACCTGATTGAGCACCCAATTCACTATAGTCGCTCGCCCTTTCGGACGGTCACCCGGTTCTGAGTTTGAACCCTAATAGTATTCCATCCCATGCCTCTCCGCACCGTCACCGCCACACGCTACGTCACCCCGCTCCGCGAGGGGGGATCGTTGCCGGCTGTCGTGGAGGCAGACGATGCCGGGACCTATGTCCTCAAATTCCGGGGCGCCGGCCAGGGGCCGAAGGTCCTCATCGCCGAGGTCATCGCCGGCGAACTAGCCCGCGCCCTAGGGCTCCCGATGCCGGAGCTTGTGCTCGTCGAACTCGACCCCGAAATGGCCCGCACCGAGCCCGACTCGGAGATCCAGGCCCTCATCCGCGCCAGCGCCGGAATCAACCTGGCGGTCGACTACCTGCCGGGCTCGATCACGTTCGACCCGGTGGTCGACCGGCCCAACCCGGACCTCGCGGCCCGCATCGTCTGGTTCGATGCCTTCCTGACCAATGTCGACCGCACCGCCCGCAACCCGAACCTGCTCATGTGGCATCGGAAGCTGTGGCTCATCGACCACGGCGCCTGCCTGTATTTCCACCACGCGTGGGACGACTTCCTGACGCGCAGCCGCGACCGCTTCGCGGCCATCAAACACCACGTCCTCCTCCCCTTCGCCGCCCCAGTCGATGCCGTGGCGGATGCCCTGCGCGCCCGCCTCACGCCGGCGCTGCTGGAGCAGGTAGTCGCCCTCGTGCCAGACGCCTGGCTGCTCCACGACGCCCCGTTCGACAGCCCGGCCACCCACCGCGCCGCATACGTCGCCTACCTGACGCGCCGGCTGGATCCCCCGTACGACTTCCAGGAAGAGGTGGCCCATGCCCGATCGCTGCTTGTATGACTACGCCGTGATCCGCGTCGTCCCAAAAGTCGAACGCGGGGAATTCGTCAACGCCGGCGTCATCCTCTCCTGCCCGTCAAACGGCTTCCTCGAAGCACGTATCGAACTCGACGAGCCCCGCCTCCTTGCCCTGGACCCCACGGCCGACCTGGAGACCATCCGCACCCACCTCGCCGTCTTTCCCATGATCTGCGCCGGCGGCCCCAATGCCGGCCCCATCGGGCAACTCTCCAAACGCGAACGCTTCCACTGGCTCGTGGCGCCCCGAAGCACCATCATCCAACCCTCCCCCTCCCACACCGGGATGTGCGACGACCCGGAGGCGGCGCTGGAGCGGTTGATGGCGATGATGGTTAGGATTAGCGAATAATGCGAATCAGGAGTTGAAACACGGCGCATACTGGCTTCCGCCGCACGCTCCAGGGTCGTCTTCCCCAACTTGATTGGGGATCCATGGAAGCATGAAAATGCACCATATGCGTCATAAAGGGCGATAGTAGCACGCCCGTGGTACCCGAAACGCAGCTTGAATAGGTTGGTGCTCCTGTTTTCCTTCAGCCCCCTTGAGGCCCGGCTACATGCGATCAGCCAACTATGGATCCCCAATCGAGTTGGGAGCCTGCCCCCGGCTTTGACCGGGGGAAGACGAAGAATGGGGGGATTGCCAGTTAGATTCATTCATTTGATACGGCCTCATCTCCCGATTCGCATGAATAGCGATTGGTGAATGTCAACCTATCGCCCAGTCGTCCCTTCCCATACCGCACGTTCTGCCAACGCTTGTGTTACGATTCCGGCAATGCGATTGAGTATCTTTATCGTAATTGCGTTCTAGAGTATCCCGAGTTGCCGATGGATGACGTGCTCGTTTGCCGTGAACAGGATATTGTGTCGAACATAACTGGTCAGATCCAGCCCGCATTGAGTAAAATCACTATTGTCAATTCGCGTCGAATCGATGTGCCTGTTCCTGCTGGTAATCTGGCAGAGAATAACATCGGTTGCACCTGCGCGCGCGTTTCCCTTTCAGATCAATCGCCCCCTCGATGTGGAGGTATCCGTCCTGATCAAACGTTGCTTCAATCGTTAGGAACGTCATGGATATCACCTCAAACTCGTTGTGTTTACTCGTACGTAGGCGCCTTATCTGAGATCCAAAGGAACCTTCCAGGCTTCGCGCATCGAAAGCGAAGCCTGGATCAAACGATCACACGAGCGTCTCCGGCCGAAACGCCGCCGGGTCGAACCCGGCCGGCGGGAATTGCGGATCCATCTCCTCCAGGGTATCGGCGATCAACTCGGTGACGACCAGATTCCGAAACCACTGGTTTTCGCCCGGGATCACGTACCACGGCGCCACGAGGGTCGAGCATTTGTTCAGGGCGATCTCGTAAGCCGCCATGTAATCATCCCACAACGCCCGCTCCTTCAGATCGCCGGGATTGAACTTCCAGTGGCTGGCGGGATCCTCCAGCCGGCGGCGGAGCCGCTCCAGCTGGTAGTCTTTCGAGATGTGGATCATCAGCTTGAGAATCTTCGTTCCGGCATCCGCCAGCAACGACTCGAAGCGCTTGATGTGCTCGTACCGCTGTGTGATCGTCTCCGGCGAGGCCCAGCCGTGGACGCGCACCACCAGCACGTCTTCGTAGTGCGACCGGTTGAAAATCCCGATCATCCCTTTTTTGGGGACGACGTCGTGCACCCGCCACAAAAAATCGTGCGCGAGCTCCTCGGGCGTCGGCGCCTTGAAGCTGTTCACGCGGCAGCCCTGGGGGTTGACGCCCTTGAAGACTTCCCGGATCGTGCTGTCCTTGCCGCCGGTATCCATGGCCTGGAGCACGATCAGCAACGACTGCTTCCCTTCGGCGAACAGCCGCTCCTGCAGGCCGGCCATCCGCTCGCGGTTCTTCTTCTCGCGCTTGTCGACGGCCTTGTTCTCCTTCAGCCCCTGGACATCGGCGGGGTCGATGGAGGCGAGCTTGAACTTCTTGCCGGGCGTCACCCGGTAGCGGGTATAGTCGAACGAGGGTTTGGCCACGTTTTTCACCTGTTGTTGGATGATCTTGATGGATCAACGACGGGCTAATCTAGCGTTCCACGCGTCAACCTCCAACGCCGTATATTGGGGCCATCTTGTCCCGAAGTGCCTCCAGTCATGCCCTTGCCGCGTCTCCATATCCCGCTTTCATCGCTGCGCCGGCATTCCCGGCGTATGGGTTGGATCGTGGGCCTCGCGGCGCTGCTCTCGATCGCCTGGCCACTGCCGGAATCGGTCCGGCGCGAATCGGCCGTACGCAGCCTACGCGTGACCGACCGGAACGGGATCTTGCTCCGCGAACTCCGCCCCGACGGCCGGGGCACGCCGGTGGCGCTGTCGGACGTCTCCCCCCACGCCGTCGATGCCCTCATCGCCATCGAGGACCGCCACTTCTACCGGCACCCGGGGGTCAACCCGCTGGCCGTCCTGCGCGCGGCGCGCGACAACATCCGCGCCGGCCGGGTCGTCAGTGGCGGGTCCACGATCACTATGCAGGTGGCCCGGGCATTGGGGGGATCGGACGCGCGGACGCTCGCGAGCAAACTCGCCGAGGCCCACCTGGCCTTCCGGCTAGAAGTACGCCTCTCGAAGCAGGAGATCCTCGAACAGTGGCTCAATCGGGGGTATTTTGGTAATCAGGCCTATGGCATCGAGGCGGCGGCGCGGACCTATTTTGGCAAGGGCGCGCGCGACCTCACGCCGGCCGAGGCGGCGTACCTCGTCGGCCTTCCCCAGAATCCAACCGGGTTCGACCCCTACCGCTTCCCCGACGCCGCCCGCCGGCGACAGCGTCAGGTGCTGGAGGCGCTCGCCACAGCCGACGTACTACCGATCGACGAAGCGGGCCGGCTGGCCGACCTCCCGCTTCCGGATCTGATCCCCACCCCGCCCGCCTTCATGGCCCCCCATTTTGTGGAGTATGTTCGACGCGAGTTGGGCCTGCTGGCCGATGAAGTCACCCACGTCCGCACCACCCTCGACGCGCGCCTCCAGCAGGATGTCGAGGCGCTCGCCCGCACCCACCTCGCCCGCCTGAACAGCGAAAACGTCGGCAACGCGGCGGCGCTGGTGCTGGACAATGCCACGGGGGAAGTGCTGGCATATCTGGGCAGCGTCGACTTCTGGGATGCGGCCACGGGCGGGCAGAACGATGGGGTACTGGCCCTCCGCCAACCGGGTAGCGCCCTCAAACCGTTCACCTACGCGCTGGCCCTGGAATCGGGGAGATACACGCCGGCTACCATCCTGGCTGACCTCGAAGTCCAGATCCCCGAAGCCGGCGGCGCCTTCGCTCCCCAGAACTACGACAAAACCTTCCATGGCCCCATCCCCTTCCGCGAGGCACTGGCCAACAGCTACAACGTGCCGGCCGTGCGCCTCGCCCGCGAGCTGGGGCACGAGCGGCTACTCGACCAACTCCACGCCTTCGGGTTCGCCTCCCTGAGCCGGCCGGCCGAGCACTACGGCGTAGGCCTGACGCTGGGGAACGGCGAGGTACAACTGCTCGAACTCGCACGCTCCTACGCGGCGTTCGCGCGCGGTGGCGACGCGCCTGAACTACGTGCCATCGCGGCCGCCACGACAGCCGGTGGGCACGAGGTAGCGCCGGAAGGGTCGCTCGCGAGGCCGGCCGCCGTATCGCCCGACATCGCGTTTCTGATCGCCGACATCCTGTCCGACCCCGAGGCCCGCCAGGCGGCATTCGGGCGGTACGGTCCGCTCGAACTCCCCTTCCCCGCCGCCGTCAAAACAGGCACGACGAAGGACTACCGCGACAACTGGGCGATCGGGTTCACGCCGGCACATACGGTGGCCGTGTGGGTGGGCAACTTCGATGGCAGCCCGATGCAACGTGTCAGCGGCGTGTCGGGCGCGGGACCACTATTTAAGTCGATTATGCAGCGCCTCGGTCCTGGGGGCGCGTTCGCGATGCCGGCCGGGATCGCCGAAGCGCTCGTCTGCCCGGCGAGCGGCCACCAGCTCGGCGCCTTCTGCCCCGTGCGGCAGCGTGTGTGGATGCGCGCCGGCGCGATGCCCGCGGACACCTGCTCGGTACACCGCGAAGTGGTCATCGACCGACGGAGCGGACTGCTCGCCGACGCGTCGACGCCACCCGCCCATCGCCAGCCCACGCGGTACACGGTCTACCCCCCCGAATTTCACGGCTGGATGCGCGACCGCGGCCTGCCGCTGCCGCCTACAGTCACCCTGGCCCAGGCCGGCCCGGACGATGCCCCGGCGTACGACGCCGGCCTCCGCGTCGCCTACCCCGTGTCCGGCGCGCGATTCCAGATCGACCCCGTGCTCCGTCGGAGCTTCCAGCGCATCCCCCTGGAGGCCGTCGTGAACGAGACCCTCGGTCGGCCAAACTGGTGGATCGACGGCGCCCCGGCAGACCTGCCACTGGAGGAGGCCTTCTGGACGCTAGCGCCCGGGTCCCATACCTTCGAACTCCGCGCCCGCACCCTGGCAGGTGCTCCGGTGCGGAGCCTGCCAGCCCACATTCTGGTGATCGACCCGCTCCTCGAACCACCGTCGTTGGCGGATCCGCGGGAGCTGCGGGTTTCGGAATAACAACAGGTTTACCCGTGACGTTACGCGTACTTTCGCGCGTGACTTCCTGAGACCCTTAGCCCGGCTTCGCAGGGCCTTCTTGTCGAGGATGAACGTATGGTTAAAGGACAAAATCGCTAATTCCCATATCCAAAGTCATCCCGAGCCTGTCGAGGGACCTCTCGATCGTCCGGGAGGTCCCTCGACAAGCTCGGGATGACTCAAGTAGTTGGGGTTTCGCTATCCTGTCCGGCTTTTCGAGTAGGTGTACGGTGTTGAGCTTTTTTTACAGGAATTTACGACCATCTCAGACGCCCCACCGGGGCGTCTCTACGAAAACGATACCTATGCGTCTTTTAGATAAATTCCCGCTCCTGCTGGTCCTGGTCACCCTCTCGTGCGGACGCTCCGGCGGGCCGGATGAGAACGACATCGAATCCGTCGCGCTGGACCTTCCCGCGACGGCCGCCGCGTTTGTGCCGACGCTCGATGGACCGCTTCGTCCGATCAGCGCGTCGCCGTCTGGCACGCTGCTCCAACTTCAGCCGGCCCAGGCGATCGCCATCACCTTCAGCCGGCCCATGGCGCCCGTCGGTGAAGCGCCGGCCCCACCCACCGGCCAGATCACCTTTGAGCCGGCCGTCGCCGGCGCCCTCCGCTGGGAAGGGACGCAGACGCTCGTCTTCCAACCTACCCATCCCCTGCCGCTCAACACGGCGTTCACCGCCACCCTGGCCGCCGGCCTCGTCGCTCTCGACGGGGAGCGCATGAGCGAGCCATTTGTGTGGACGTTCGAGACGCCGCGCCCGCAACTGCTGACATCCAACCCCACCGCCTACCAACGTTTCGTCAACCCTTCCGCCGGCCTCTTCCTCACGTTCAACCAGGCCATAAACGCAACCGGGAACGCTCGTTTTCTGAGCCTCCGGAGGCAATCGGACGACGCCCCGGTGCCGGTCGATTTTCGCATGGCCGGCGACAGCACGGCCGTCCTCACCCCCACCGCCCCGCTCGAAAAAGGGGTTGATTACTACGTATCGATCGACGCCGGCCTGCCCGGCGCCGAGGGGAATCTCGGGAGCCCACGCGCGGAGCAACTCCATTTCAGCACCTTCCCCGAGTTGGCGTTTGTAAAGGCGACGCAACAGGACGAGAACTACGACGAGATCACAACCAACCTGGACCCCGCCCAAGGGGTGACGCTCCACTTTACGACGGAGGTCCGCTTCGGCGATGTACGCCGCGCGCTCGACATCCAGCCGGCGCTGGCGTTGCCGGCCGGCGTGGAGTCCCGCGACGACTTCGTGGCCACCGAGCACCGCCTGCCCGTCACCTGGGCGCCGGAGACCCGGTACACGGTCCGGCTCGACAGCCTCCGCGACGTCCACGGCCAGCTGCTTGTCCGCGGCGAGCACCGGTTTCTGACAAAAGCTTATGTACCCTCCGCCCGCATCCCCGAGGGCCTGCTCGTCATCGAAGCCGACGAGCAGCCGTTCCTGCCCATGCACGTCACCAACGTCGATGCCGTCACTTACGGCCTCGAACGGTTGACGCAAGATCAAATCATCCCCAGCCTCCCCTCGTTCGACAACTGGAATTATTACGAGACGGAAGGCACCAATGCCCGGCCGGCCGTGGCGGCGACAAAAAGCCGGCCCGTCACCGTCACGCGCAACCAGCCGGCGGTGCTTCCTTTTGACCTCTCGGAAGCCCTCGTGGGCGGCGTCGGGGTGGCCGGCGTGCAGGTGCTGGGACCCGGGACAACAAACCGCCCGTCGTTTAAAGCGCTCGTCCAGGTTACCCGGATGGGCGTGACCGGTAAGTTCAGCCCGCACCAGAACCTCATCTTCGTCACCGAGCTCGCCACAGCCGCCCCGCTCGCGGGCGCGGCTGTCACTATCCGCGGCGCCGACAACCGGGTATACTGGCAGGGCGTCACGGACGCCGAAGGCAAGGCGACCGGCCCCGGCTGGCACGGGCTGAACCTCCCCCGTGCGGACGAATGGTCCGTCCCCACCCAGTACGCGTTTGTCGAAAAAGCCGGCGACCTCGCGTTTACCTCGAGCCTGTTCGACACGGGGCTGGAGCCGTATCGGTTTGGGCTCAATTCGGATTGGAATCCCCAGCCCGTGGACCGCGAGGGCGTGTTGTTCACGGACCGCGGCCTCTACCGCACCGGCGAGACGGCCCACTTCAAGGGGATCTTCCGACAGAAAACCGACGGAGACTGGGCCTCGCTGCGCGACAGCGTGATCCTCGAAATCATTGGCCCGGACGAGCAAGTGGCCCTCCAGCACCGCGTCCTCCCGAGCGGGATGGGGACATTCGATTTCTCGTGGACCAGCCTGGAGAGCGCTACGCTCGGCTCCTACCGGGTGACGGCCACACTGGCCGACAGCGCGCGGACCTACATCACGGAGCACTACTTCCGGGTGGATGCCTTTCGGCGCGCGACGTTCGCCGTCGATGTCACCGCCTCGGCCGAGGCGTATATCGCCGGCGACTTCTTCGAGGCCGACATTTCCGGTCGGTACCTGTTCGGCGCGGCAATGCAGAACCAGCCTGTTCGCTACACGCTCGACCAGTACCCCACGTACTACACCCCACCGGGCTACGACGGCTTCTTGTTCGCCTCGTGGCGATCCGATTATTCCTATTACGACCAGATCGCCAGCGGCGACTCGTTGCTCGACGCTGACGGGCGCTTCTCGATCCGCGCCCAGCTGCCGAGCAACGGGCAGGGCCGGCCGGCGCAGTTGACGCTCGGTGCCGCCGTAACCGATCCGTCGCGCCAGGAAAACGGCGGCTCCGCCGGAGCCATCCTGCACCCGGGCCTCTACTACATCGGCCTCAAACCGCGAACGACCTTCCTCGACCTGAGCACCGAATCGCGAATGACCGTGGATGTGATCGCGGCCGACCCCGCCGGCGCCCCGGTAGGGGACGCAGAGGTCGCCCTCACCCTCATCCGCGAGCAGTGGAACAGCGTGCGGGAGATCGGCGCTGACGGCCGGATGCGGTGGCGGAGTGAGCAAATCGAAGAGGTGAAACAGGAGCAGAACGTACGCACCGAGGCCGGCCGGGCCCAGCGTGTCGGCTTCACGATCGAGGAAGGCGGCAGCTATGTCATCCGCGCCGAAAGCCGCGACCTGCGCGGCAACGCGATCCGGACGGAGGCCTACTTCTATGCGACCGGCGCGGGCTACGTCGCCTGGCGCCGCAACGACGACGACCGGATCGAGATCATCCCCGAAAAACAGACCTACACCCCGGGCGAGACAGCCCGGTTCATGGTGCAGTCGCCGTACGAATCGGCAACCGCGCTTGTGACCGTGGAGCGCGAAGGCATCCTCTCCAGCCGCGTCGTCACCCTCACGGGCAGCGCTCCGCAGATCGAGGTACCGATCACCGAAGCCCATCTCCCCAATATCTATGTGAGCGTGCTCCTGCTCACCGGCCGGTCCGCCCCGCCGAGTGGGGCCAGCGATCCCGGGGCGCCCTCGTTTAAAATGGGCTACGCCGCGATCGGGGTGGAGACCGGCGTGCGCCGGTTGACCGTCGCGGTCGAACCCGACGCCCGCGAATACCGTCCGGGCGATGAAATCAGCGTCGACCTCCAGCTCACCGACGCCGCCGGCCGGGGCGTCCGCGGCGAAATCGCCTTCAGCGCCGCCGACGCCGGCGTGCTGAACCTCGTCGGCTACACCCTCCCCGATCCGTTCGACACCTTTTACGGCGAACGGGCGCTGGGTGTAACCACCAGCCAGACGCTGGCCGACCTCGTCAAGCAGCGCAATTACGGGCTCAAGGAGATGGATGAAGGCGGCGGCGGCGGCGACGAAAGCCAGCGCGGCGTACGGAAGGACTTCCGGCCCCAGGCCCACTGGGCGCCGGCGGTGCAAACCGACGACCGCGGACGCGCCCGCGTCACCTTCCGGCTCCCGGAAAGCCTCACCACCTTCCGGCTCATGGCCGCGGCGCTCACCGCCGGCAACCAGTTCGGGCGGGGGGAGACGGATATCGTGGTCACGAAACCGCTCGCCCTCACGCCGGCCCTGCCGCGTTTCGCCCGGCTCGACGACACCTTCGAAGCCGGCGTGCTCATTACCAACCGGACGGGAGCTCCGGGCGACGCCACCGTCTCCGTCGAAGCCGAGGGGCTGACGCTGACGGGTCCGCCCAGCCAGACGGTGACGGTCGCGAGTGGCGAGACGCGCGAGGTGCGCTTCGCCTGGGCCAGCGAGGCCGCCGGCGACGCCACCCTCCGGTTCACCGCCCGTTTGAGCAATGAAACCGACGCGTTCGAGGTAGGCCTCCCGGTCTCGCTACCGACGGTTAAATCCACCCAGGCGACCTTCGCCTCGACTGAATCCTCCGCCGAGGAAGTCCTCCGCTTGCCCGGCAATCTCATCCCTTCCCTTGGCCACTTCCAGGCCCGGGTCGCCAGCACGGCGCTGGTCGGCCTCGAGGGCGCGGCGGAGTACCTGTTCGAATATCCCTACGGCTGCCTCGAACAACGGACCTCCCGCATCCGGCCGCTCCTCGCCGGCGGCGCTCTGCTGGATCTGTTTGATATCGACGTGCTCGGCGGCGAACGGGATTCGCTGGTGACCGACTGGCTCCAGAGCCTGCCCGGCTACTGGATGGGCTCCGGCTTCAGCCTGTGGCGCGGCGACTACTACGTCCACCCCTACGTGAGCGCCTATGTCGTGCTGGCGCTGGCCGAGGCGCGCGACGCCGGCTTCCGCATCCCCGAAACCATCGCGACGCAGGCCGTGGAGGCGTTGGCTTATTCGGTGGCGAACGCCAGCGAACGCCCAGACTACCTCAACGACGCATCCTGGAACGACACCCGGGCGCTGATGCTGTACGCGCTCGGCCGGCACAGCCGGTTTCTGGATCAGGAGATCAACGACCTCGCCACCCGCGTGACGGCGAATGGCGCCCCGATCAGCATGGACGGGCGAAGCCATTTGCTTCGCCTCCTCATCCATCGAAACGCGCCCCTCTTCCAGATACAAAAACAGCGGCTGATAGACAGCATCGTCCAGGCGCTTCGGGTGGAGAGTACCACGGCGTACCTGACGGCGGCGCAGGGGCCGGCGGCCGGCTGGATCTTCGCCAGCGACACCCGGTCCACCGCCTTCGGCCTCGCCGCCCTCATCGAAACACGCCCGCCGGAGGAGACCCGCCTGCTGGTCGAGCGAATGGTGCGTTACCTGCTCGAAAACCGCAGCGGCGACCACTGGGCGTCCACCCAGGAAAATGCCGCCGTCATCGACGCGCTGCGCCTCTACCAGGAGGCCTACGAGGAGGATGCGGCCAACTTCACCGCGACGATAGCCCTCGCCGGCCGCTCCGTCCTGGAAGCCTCGTTCAGCGGTCGCACGCTAGACACCCACGACGCGGCCACCTCCCTGGAAGGCCTGACCGCCGGCGCTTCACTGCCGGTGCAGATCCGGAAAGACGGTACCGGCAACCTCTACTACACCCTCCGGCTCGAGTCCTTCAGCAGCGACCCCGTCGCCGCGCTCGACCAGGGGCTCAGCATCGAGCGGCGCTTCCAGCGCATCGACCAGTCCGGGCAGCCGGTGGGAGCGTCTGAAACGACGGGTGGGAAGACGGTTACCCTCGACGCCGGCGAACTCGTGCGCGTGACAATCCGGCTGACGAGCCCGGCCGACCGGAACTACGTCGTCGTGGACGACGCTCTGCCGGCCGGCCTGGAGGCCGTCAACGACGCTTTCGCCACCACGAACCGAGAATACCTGCAGGATACCGGCAGCGACCGCTGGTGGGGATCGTTTAACCGAACCGAGATGCGCGACGACCGCGTGGTCCTCTTCGCCGACTACCTGACGCGAGGCGAACACACCTACACCTACGTAGCCCGCGCCACCACCGCCGGCACCTTCATCCACCCTCCAGCGCAGGCGGAAGGGATGTACCAGCCCGAAACCAACGGGCGCACGGCGTCGGGAAGACTGATCGTTCGATAAGGTAAAAGGGGGAAAGGCAAAAGGTAAAAGAGGAAAGGCAAAAGGTAAAAGAGGAAAGGCAAAAGAGTAAAGGAAAAAGGTAAAAGAGTAAAGGCAAAAGGGGCGTTGTTTTTCCTTTACTCTTTTACCTTTTTCCTTTTGCCTTTTTCCTTTTTCCTTTTTCCTTAATCCACCGCTTTCACCCCATCGAACCGCATCTTATCAAGTTGCTTGAGGTCGACATCTCCGGCGACATCGCGGAGGTCGTCGATGTCTACGCCCCGGCCGTTGAGTTGGAGGACGAAGCGTTCGGCGACGACTACGTGTAATTCCGTGTGTTCGGAATCGCCATGCTGTGTGGCTTTTTCGTAGGCCGGAAAGCCCTTGAAATCGGTCGTGCGCTCGAAGCCGTTGGTGTCTTCGCGGTCCACCTCGAACTGCATCCAGTTAAACCCGAGCATGGCGGCGTTTTTGAGGCTGCCCAGGTCAATGAGCGAGAGTTGGATCTCCTCATTGCCATCGCTCGACTCGAACGTGCGCTCCACCTTCGAGATCATGATGCCCAGGGCGCCGGCGCGCTCGCCGCTGTTGGCCGTTTGCTCCATGCCACTCACCCCGTCCGGGATCAGGTCGCGCAGATCGCGAAAGTCCACCGGCGATACGGCGGCATCCCCCCCGATCGTCTCCCCGAGCTCGCCCAGCGCCTGACCCAGTTGCTCCATCGCTTCCCCCAGATTCTGGGGGTCGTCGCCGCGTTCGGCCGTCTCCCACTCGGTGGCCTCTTTTTCCTCCGCTTCACGCGCCATCCGCTCGGCCCTGATGCGCTCCTCGCGCTCGTCCGATCCTCCTGAACAACCTGGCAACATCGTTCCAACGAGCAGCAATACGAGGACAGGTACAACAAACGCGGATCGGATCATGGCTTTGTTGATGATAGATGGTTGGAGTGCATACGGGGCTATACGCGCGTCTCCCGGCATCAGGTTTCGCGGGGAAGAAGTTGATTTAAGAGGTGACGTTACGCAGCGATGGAAAGAAACAAGCAATCATGCCGGTTTTCATGACGGGTTACATGACGGGTTACATGCCGGGTTACACGCCGGGTTACATGACGGGTTACATGACGGGTTACATGCCGGGTTACATGCCGGGCTACATGACGGGTTACATGACGGGTTACATGATGGGTTACATGACGGGTTACATGACGGGTTACATGCCGGGTTACATGATGGGTTACATGACGGGTTACATGCCGGGTTACATGCCGGGTTACATGTTGTAGAGACACGAAACATCGTGTCTCACTAATAACCGTGCGTAAGGTCAATTAAGAGTAGGAAAAATTTGCCGATACCACTACACAGGCATCCCCCATCCCACGCCGTAGCTCCCTACCCGAGCCGCCACCATGCAGCAAACCATTCTTGCGTTCGGTGCGCTGATGATCACCATGATGATCACAGTGAACCAGCAGCAGTCCATATTCCGCGTCCAGCAACTGAGCTACGTGCGCGAACTCGAGAACGCAGCGATCGACTTCGGCGCGCGCCAGCTGGAAGAGATCATGAACACCGTCGCCTTCGATGAAGCGACGGTCGGCGCGACGAAGATGACCTTTGGCGCCGGCGACTTCTCGCAGATCAATGAATTCGGTCACGACAGTGGCGAAAACGGCGCCAACAAAGCCACGTTCGACGACCTGGACGACTACGACGGCTTCGAGGAAACGGCCACGCACGTCATGAGCGCGGACACGTTCATGTTCCACGTAAGCTACGCGGTCGAATACGTCTCCCCTTCGTCCCCCAATACCTCCCCGTCGTCCGCCACCTTCGCCAAACAGATCACCGCCACCATCGAGTCCGACACCATGGTTGGCGACAAACGGGCGCATGTCGTGATGAAACGGGTCACCATCGTCACCGATAGCTTCTAACCAGGATGCAGTTCATCTTCGACCATATTGCGAGCGTGCTGGTTGCCTCGGTGGTAATCATGATCTTTGCCATGCTCCAGCTCCGAGGATCGCAGACGCTGAGTGAGACAACCATCCATCAGATCGTCTACTCGGACGCGCTGTCGGCCGGCCGTATGATTCAGCGCGACCTGGAGAACATGCGCACCGAGGAGCAGACGACCGAGGCCATCGTGCGCGGTGTGCTCTCCGGCGGCAGCGCCTACACCTGCGTCATGACGGCAAGCGGCGATACCACGCTCACGCTCACCTTCCCCACCCTCACCGACCCGGAAGGGGTGTCTGCGCTTGTCGACCCTATGGACGCCCCCGTCCAGATCGTCAGCTACTTCCTCGAAGCGGTGAACGACTCTGTGGCCGTGGATAAGGGCGCCTCTACGATCCATTACGAACTGTATCGGCTCAACCGGATCGTGGGTGGTACGTTCACCGGCGGCACCAAAGGCAATGTGGTCCACTTCAGCGTCGGACTTGCCTCGAAGGGGTCCAGCCTGTTCACCACAGCGAGCACGACCTGTCCGGTAGGGCTCTCCACAATTCGGTTTGAACTCAAAATAGCCATCGATGGCATCACCCACGTCGCCGGCGACCAGCGATCCACCAGCCAGCTGAACCTCAGCCGGTACGCCACCACCGTGGACCTCACGAACTGGGAATAACCCCGTACGGCGCACGGTCGTGCGCCCTCGATGCGCCCCCGAAGCGCCCCTACATAAACAAACCGCCACCTCCATGGGAAAAGCAACCCTCATCGGCGCCGTCGCCATGATGCTCGTCACCGCGATGATGCTGTACAACACGCAGCTCGTCTCGCGCGACACCGACCGCCGGCAGTTCGACCACATGAAGGAACAGGTCGCCCGTGAACTGGCCCTGACTGGACGCAAACTCCTCCTGGCCCACTGGGTCGAATCCGGCGGCACCGTTTCCTCCGCCCCGTTTGCTTCCGTCGATCGAGATGGCGGGACCTTGCAGGTCATGAACTACACGATGGACGACGAAATGCTCGACTTTACCCTCCGCGCTACGTACCAGGGGGCCGTCCACGAAGTGCGCAGCAAATTCCGCTGGAACAGCTTTGCGATCGCTCCCCTGCAAATAAAAGCCAGTGACCTGCACATAAGCATCTCACCCCGGTCGACGCTGGACATCGGACAAATAGCGCTGGACGATCAGTCGGTCGAAGAATTGAGCGGGATACTGGTAGACGAACTTCAGATCGCCGGTAACCTGTCTGAATTGAATCTGGGTATGCCCGTCATGGAAACGCGGCTGAGCAACGAACTGGCCAACGCGGGCAAAAACGACATCGCCATCAACGTCATTGACGAGGCCATGCGGACGGCGTACGATGCAGAAAATGGGATGTTCTTCCCCGATCAAGTCTACCAGGCCGTCAGTGCGTATATGGGCGCCAATCCTTCGCTGGTGCAACACCTTGAACCGACAGCCATCGTGAATGGTGGGCCCATGAATACCAGCATAAAGAATGTCTATCAATTCAATAAAGACGTAACGCTTTCAAGCGATCTGTCAGGAAAGGGCGTCCTCATCGTTGAAGGCAGTCTTGTGGTTCCGGAAGGCGTAAGATTCCAGTGGGAAGGACTCATCATCGTCAAACCCCCGTCGACGAATATGCATCCCGAAATCGACTTTTCAGGCAATGTCCAGATCACTGGGAGTATGGTAGCCATGCATGAGGCGCTTCCCAATTTCGGCCACATGGATTTTACGGTCATGCGGGACTATGGTGCCTCGTGGAGCAGCCCGAACGGATCGTTGTATCCGTGGCTCAAACATACCCATGACTACCGCAGTCCGAAGGGATCCAGTGTCGTCTTTTTATCCAAACGGACTGGAGTATTTGAAAACGGAGGCGAGAGCAGGTTCGTAAACACCCTTAGTGCCTATCCCTCCTCCGACAAGGTGTTTCTTGAGATAGACAATCACGCTCAACACGGACGGGGCATCATTGATCTCGAACTCGCCGGCCTTCCTGCGGTGGTCGTACCGATGGCTTCCGGCTTCCCGGCCGGCGTGGCTGATGACGTCAACACCTACAGGACGAAGCCCTTCCCGATTAGCGATCTGGTGCATCTAGGAGTCAACATCAATCGGCTAAGCTCGCTAAAGAAGATGTGGGATTCCGAAGTCCCATATCTAGGATGTGGCGATCCCGATCCCATTCGCCATACTGACGGTTCGCGTTGCGTTGCGGGCACAGTGGGCCGCATGGGCTCGCTAAATCTGAGGCTATTCCACATACAAACGAATGGCTCGGCCAATCGGGTGTACGATGCCGCCCTGTACTGGCATCGCCGCATGGATGAGAAAGATGACTTTGCTAATGAGGTAAACGACCTGTTAACCGAGTTACAATCAACGGATACGGGGCTCACGGTGACCATGGGTGATAACACGACGTTCGTTCACGATCCCAATCTGGTCTCACAGATTGGAGCGTTTGGAGGGTCGCCGCTCGGCATGACGCATCTCGGCACGTGGCACACCCGAACTGAGTAGCGATCAACGATTGGTGAGGGATGGAAATAGGGTGCCTTATGACAGAAGCCTCCCATCGCAAATCACAAATCGCTAATCAAGGTCACATATTCCTGCGGTACTGCCCGCCCACCTCGAAGAGGGCTTCGGTGATCTGGCCGAGGGAGCAGGTTTTGACCGTTTCCATAAGTTCAGCAAACAGGTTGCCATTTCGACGGGCGACGCGTTGCAGGGAGGCAAGGGCCTCGGCGGAACGGTCCGCGTTTCTTTCTTGCGACGCTTCGAGGTTGGCGATCTGATGACGTTTCTCCTCGTCGCTGGACCGCATGAGCGCCATGCCGGCTTCGTCGGCTCGTCGCGGCGCAACCTCGGTCCGAGGCAGGAACGTGTTGACGCCGATCACGGGGATGTCGCCGGCGTGTTTCAGCCGCTCGTAGTGCATCGACTCCTCCTGAATCTTACCTCGCTGGTACATCGTCTCCATCGCCCCCAGCACCCCCCCGCGGTCGTTGATGCGCTCGAACTCGGTCAGCACCGCCTCCTCCACTAGATCGGTCAATTCCTCGATAACAAAGGCGCCCTGCAGGGGGTTTTCGTTGTTCGCAAGGCCCAGCTCCTTGTTGATGATCAACTGGATGGCCATCGCCCGGCGAACCGACTCCTCCGTCGGAGTCGTGATCGCTTCGTCGTAGGCGTTGGTGTGCAGCGAATTGCAGTTGTCGTAGATGGCGATGAGCGCCTGAAGGGTCGTCCGGATGTCGTTGAACTGGATCTCCTTGGCGTGTAAACTCCGGCCGGAGGTCTGGATATGGTACTTGAGTTTCTGGCTCCGCTCGTTCGCGCCGTACCGCTCCCGCATGAGCACGGCCCAGATGCGCCGCGCGACTCGGCCGATCACGCTGTATTCAGGATCCAGTCCGTTTGAAAAGAAAAATGACAGGTTGGGGGCAAAGTCATCCACCTTCATCCCCCGGGAGAGGTAATATTCGACGTACGTGATCCCGTTCGCCAGGGTGAAGGCGAGCTGGGAAATCGGGTTGGCGCCGGCTTCGGCGATGTGGTACCCCGAGATCGAGACCGAGTAGTAGTTGCGCACTCCCTGCTCGATAAAAAACTGCTGCACATCCCCCATCATCCGCAGGGCGAACTCGGTGGAGAAAATGCAGGTGTTCTGCGCCTGATCCTCCTTCAGAATGTCGGCCTGGACGGTGCCCCGCACGGTCTGGAGCGTCACGTTGCGGATCGTCGCGTACTCGTCGGCGGAGAGGAGGCCGAGGTCGACCAGATCGGACCCGGCAATGCCGAGCAACCCGAGGCCGGTCCCGTCGTGCCCTTCCGGCAATTCGTTTTCTTTCCCGCCGGCACCGAACGGCACATACGCCGGCGCGCCGGCGCCCAGGCGCTCGGCGATGAGGACGCGCGCCGCCTCCCAGCGGCCCTCGGCCTTGAGGTACCGCTCCACCTGCTGGTCGAGCGCCGTGTTCATAAACAGGGCCAATACCATGGGCGCCGGCCCGTTGATCGTCATGGAGACGCTCGTCGCCGGGTCGCAGAGGTCGAAGCCCGAGTAGAGCTTCTTCATATCGTCCAACGTACAGATCGAAACCCCCGAATTCCCCACCTTGCCGTAGATGTCGGGCCGGGTATGGGGGTCGAAGCCATAGAGCGTGACGGAATCGAACGCGGTCGACAGCCGGCGCGCGGGCATGCCGGCAGACACCAGGTGGAAGCGGCGGTTGGTCCGCTCCGGGGCGCCCTCGCCGGCGAACATGCGCGTCGGATCCTCGTTCGTCCGCTTAAACGGAAACACGCCGGCGGTGTACGGGAAATAGCCCGGGACATTCTCCAGGAGCGCAAACCGAAGCCGCTCGCCGGGATCCACGGTCCGCGGCAGCGCCACGCGGGGGATTCGGGTGCCAGATAATGACAGGGTGTAGAGCGGGACGGTGATCGCCTGGTCGCGAACGGTATACGTAAACGCGTCCTGGCGATATTGCTCCGACAGGGCGTCCCAGGCGTTCAGAATCTGCCGGGAGCGCGCGTCGAGCCGATCCCACCAGTGGCCTTCCATGGTCCGCAGCCGTTCGATCAGCCCGTCCCGATCTTCGGGCGCCCACTGCTCCAACTGGGCGATGACGCCCTGCGCTTCACCCCATTTTCGCGCATAACGCACTTGTTGCTCGGCCTGTTGGCGATAGGTTCGGCAAGCGTCCGCCCCATCGCCCAGGTAGCGTTGCCGGCGGGGCGGGATGATCGCCAGGCCGGCGGGGTCCACTTCAGGAAGCGGCTCCTGCCCGTAGACGGTAGACGCCCGTCGGAAGTCGAACCGGTCGTTTAGCGCCCCCAATACCCCGAGGTACAGCCGCGTCACACCCGGATCGTTGAAGCGCGACGCCATGGTCGGATACACCGGCATCTGCTCGGGCGGCGCGTCGAAAGTGGCCCGATTGCGCTGTACCTGCTTCCGGATGTCGCGCAGGGCATCGGGGCTGCCGCGCTTCTCGAACTTGTTGAGCACGATGAAGTCGGCCACATCCAGCATCCCGATTTTTTCCAGCTGGGTCGGCGCGCCGAAATCGTGGGTCATGACATACACCGAGAGGTCGGTGAGGTCGGTGATTTCGGTATCGCTCTGGCCGATGCCGGCCGTCTCCAGGATGATGAGGTCGTAGCCGGCGATCTGACAGATTCGGATGCTCTCCCGCAGCGCCTGCGACGTCGCCCTGTGGGCCTGCCGGGTGGCGAATGAGCGCATAAAAACCCGCTCCGTGTGTTGGCCGTAGATGGCGTTCATGCGGATCCGGTCTCCCAGCAAGGCCCCGCCCGTGGAGCGCTTGGTTGGATCGACCGACAACACGGCGACCTGCAGGTCTCCGAAGTCGATCAGAAACCGCCGCACCAACTCATCCGTGAGGGTGGATTTGCCCGCGCCGCCGGTGCCCGTGATGCCGATGACCGGGACGTGATGCGAGGGCTCGCCCAGGCGTTCGATCCAGTCGTCGGCGCCGGCCTCGTCCCCATCGCCGGCCGGCACGACCCGGCTTCCCGTGGCGCGTGCCTCTACGGCGGTGAGGGCGCGGGCGATGACGGCCGGCCGTCGGTCGCGAATCTGCTCCCAGGCGCCATTTAGGGCCAAAGCAGGGGCGTCGCACGCCTCGAGCATATAATCGATCATCCCCTGCAACCCCATCCGCATCCCGTCGTCCGACGAAAAAATGCGGGCGATTCCGTACGCCTCGAGGCGTTCGATCTCCGCCGGCACGATCACCCCGCCGCCGCCGCCGAATATTTTGATGTGGCCGGCGCGCCGCTGCTTGAGCAGGTCATGCATGTACATGAAGTACTCGACATGCCCGCCCTGGTAGGACGAAATCGCAATCCCCTGCACGTCCTCCTGAATCGCTGTATCCACGATCTCCCGAACCGAGCGGTTGTGCCCGAGGTGGATGACCTCGGCGCCCGATTGCTGCAGCATCCGCCGGATGATGTTGATCGCCGCGTCATGCCCATCGAACAGGCTGGCCGCCGTGACGAACCGAATCGGGTGCGTGGATGTGTAGGGTTGCTCTTCCATATGCGTCAAGGGTGTGCGACCGCCGGATAAGCGACCGACACGTAATACTCGTCATGCTTCGTAAACCGAGCCTGCCATTCCATTCGGTCGTTGACCAGGATAGACGCCTGGCCATTCGGTCCGTCCAATTGAACCCGCAGGGTGCGGGGGGAAATGCGAAATCCGGTCCGCATCGCCTTCAGGACGGCCTCCTTGATCGTCCAGACCAGGATGAGCCGGTCGTCGGGATCGGGGCCTTCGACGAGGCCGCGCTCCTCCGGATGAAGCAGGAAACGTGGCAGCCCCGGATGTCGAGGCTGAACGCGTTCGATATCGACTCCTACCGCGCCATGCCTGTGGACGGCCGCAACGGCATGATCGCCCGAATGGGCCACGGAAAGCCGCCAGGCCGAATCCGCCAGGTCTACCGCCCCGTCGCCGGCGACAACGAGGGGCACCCGGGCCGGGTCCGCGCCCAGATGCTCCGCCAGCAACTGCCGCAGCGCCAGCCGGCCCAGGGTGTATTGCCGGCGGCGCTTTTCCAGATGCAGGGTCTCCACGAGCGCCACTTCCTCGGGCGCGAGCAGGGGCATCATGACGACGTCCGCGGCCGGGTCATCCGTCAGCATCCGCAGATATAGGCCTTCAGGAAGCTCCATGTGCCATACGTTACGTAGATAGCCAAAAGGCGACGCAAGCGTCGCCTTTTGTATCCGGACAATCGCCTGTACAATCAGCGGGTCGCCGCAAACTTCCGGGCCACTTCATCCCAGCTGACGACCTGCCAGAATGCCGTGATGTAATCCGGCCGGCGGTTCTGATAATTGAGGTAGTAGGCATGCTCCCACACGTCCAGACCGAGAATCGGGCGATTGCCCTCCATCAACGGGCTGTCCTGATTGGCTGTGCTGTATACGTTTAACTTCCCGCTGGCATCCACCGCCAGCCACGCCCAGCCGCTGCCGAAGCGGGTCGCCGCCGCCTTGGCAAAGGTTTCCTTGAAAGCATCAAATGAGCCAAATGTGGACGCAATCGCCTCGCCGAGGGCTCCAGCAGGTGAACCGCCCCCTTTCGGGGATAAAATCGTCCAGAAGAGGCTATGGTTGGCATGGCCGCCCCCATTGTTGCGAACCGTGGTACGAATCGATTCCGGTACCTGGTCGATACCGCGCAGCAGAGCTTCGATCGACTTGCCCTGGAGGTCCGCATGTCCTTCCAGTGCGGTGTTCACGTTATTGATATAAGCCTGGTGATGCTTACCGTGATGGATCTGCATCGTGCGGGCATCAATGTGCGGTTCAAGCGCGTCGTGGGCGTAGGGAAGTTCGGGAAGCGTAAAAGCCATAAAAATCCTCGGTAGATGGTGGTTCATGTTAATCTACGTGAGGTTGGTACGACCAAGAATGGATCCTGTTCTGCCCGAAACCCATGCGAAAGGGCTGCCGGCCGCACAAAAAAAAAGCCCGCCGAAGCGGGCTTGATGGAACGGTTGCGATCAGACCGCAACGGCTGCTCCATTTTTCCGCGCCTCCGGGGACGCGACTACCCCTTCCGGCGCAGGCGTAACCGCCTTCGTAGCCCGACGCGCGGCAACTTTCTTGACGCGTACCTTCGCCGGCTTCGCGGTCGCAACCACCGGCGCGACGGGTGACGGAGCGGCCTTCTTCGGAGCCACAGCCTTCGGAGCCGCAGCCTTCGGAGCCGCAGCCTTCGGAGCGACAGCCTTCGGAACGACAGCCTTCTTCGGAGCGACAGCCTTCGGAGCGACAGCCTTCTTCGGAGCGGCAGCCTTCGGAGCCGCAGCCTTCTTCGGAGCCGCAGCCTTCTTCGGAGCGACAGCCTTCGGAGCGGCAGCCTTCTTCGGCGCGGTAGCCTTCGGAGCCGCAGCCTTCGGAGCCGCAGCCTTCGGAGCGACAGCCTTCTTCGGAGCGGCAGCCTTCTTCGGAGCGGCAGCCTTCTTCGGAGCGACAGCCTTCTTCGGAGCGACAGCCTTTGGAGCAGCCGGCTTCGATGTGGCCTTGACGGGCGCCGTGTACCGGCCGATCAACAGGGATTTGTTGCCCTTCTGCTCGCCGCCCATCGTCTTGCTCATCGCGTAGTAGCCCTTCGAGGGCACGAGGCCTTTCTCCCGAAATTTCTTCTGGATACTCGTGATCACGTTTTCGGGGAGCTCGAGTACTTCAAGGCTTTCGCCAGGGGTCAGTTCACGCGCCGCGGCAACGTAGCGATCGTATTTGCTGGCGCCCGTGACGGAGAACGTGCCATAGAGCTCCTGGGAGCGTTTCTTCGAAACCCGCTTGGGAGCAGGCAGTGCTTCAGGTTTAATCCGACTCATGGTATGCGTGATTTTGTTTTCAGGGTGTGGAACTGCCCTGAAGTATCGACAGCATACCGGATACTTAAATAGGAAGACCCTACAGGATCGTTTGCATCATGCGCTGGAGGTCGGCCGGGGCGAGTTTGCCCTGGCGGACGAGGTCGTTGAGGGCTTGCTCGACTGCGTCGACATCGGTGGCGCCGGCGCCTGGCTGGCGTACGTCCATCTCCTGCGTCGCGACGCGCTGGATGGCCTCTTCGAGGAAGCGGGAAACGTAGCCCGCGGCATCCGGCTTGCCGGAAAAATCAAGGATGAGTTGGATCGTGGCGCGACCCCGGTTGACGTCGAGCTCGAGCTTCTGACCGCCCATCAACTTCCGACGAGCACGGATGGCGATGAGGTCGGTATACAAGACCTCATGCGCCGGCTCGAGGTTCGAGTTTTGAAAAACGATGCGGTCGCCCGTAAACAACGCACCGTCTCCGCCCGTGCCCAGGAGGGTCGCATCGTATAACGCCACCACCTCCGTCTGACGGAGCTTCTTCCCGTAGTCCGCGAGCGCGTTTTTGAGCTTTTTCTCCGGGATATCCGGCGCCACGAACAACCCGACGGTCGGGTCGTGCGGGATCAGATCTCTTATCAATGCCTCCATACATCCCCTGTAGCTTCATTTATGGGCACCCCAGAGAGTACGGACGCGATGCTTCGTGCCCCCACGATTCTACGTGTCCGACCCGTCTAATGCGGGATGACCCATCCGCTGTAGAAAACGACCCAGATCAAGAAAAAGATCGGCACGAGCACGGGCACCGAGAACCGGGCGACATAAGCAAAAAACGACGGCGTGCGGACCCCGTTACCCTCGGCAATGGCTTTGACCATGAAATTGGGGGCGTTGCCGATGTACGTTAACGCACCAAAAAAGACGGCCGCCACCGAAATCGCCTGCAGGTAAAACCAGGAAAGTTCGTCGCTCAGATCCACCGCGGCAAAATGCCGGACATCCTCCTGGACATTCACATCGAGCCCGAACTTGCCCATCGCGGCGGAGACAAAATTCAAGTAGGTCGGCGCGTTATCGAGGATGCCGGACAGCGAACCCGTGCCCCAATAAAACACACTCACGCCCAACGAGTCCGCATTTTCCCTTGCGAAGCTGCTGATGAGCTGGAGCGCCGGCTGCATCGTCGCAAAAATACCCAGGAAGAGCCAGGCGACCTCCCGGATCGGCTCAAACGAGAAGTCGTTCTGCTTGAGACACTCCCGATCCGCGAAGCGGTATGCCAGGAACGCGACGCCAAACATCAGGATCTCGCGAATACCGATGGGGATATGAAAGGCGGTGTGGAGATTGGGTACAAACGGCAACACGTTGGGGTCGACAAACACCAGCAAGATGATGATCGCTACCCACACGAAACTCCACTTCCCGCGGATGCTGACGGTAGGCTTCGTGGGATCGGGTTCGGGGCCGGCCGCTTTATTGCGTTTGTCCATCACGTAAAACACAGCCAGCACCATGACCATCGTGGGGAGCCAGATATACCAGACATGCGTCAACGTCCAGAAAAACGGCACCCCGCGTAGGAAGCCCAGGAACAGCGGCGGGTCCCCGATGGGCGTCAGCGCCCCGCCGATATTGGCGACGATGAAGATAAAAAAGACGATGTGATAGGCCTGGATGCGGCCGGCATTCAGCCGCATGAAGCTTCGGATGAACAACATGGCCGACCCCGTCGTGGCGATAAAATTCGCGACGACCGCCCCGACAAACAGCAAAATGACGTTGTTCCGCGGGGTACAACGCGCATTGATATTGAGGAAGATGCCGCTGGCCGCTATGAACAGCGACGATACCAGCGCGATAAACGAGAAATACTCGGAGATCGCGTGCATCAATGGCGTCACATTGGCGGTCATGATATAATACCCGCCGACCAGTACCCCGAATGCTATCGAATACCGCGGGTAGTTGTGGTGCCAGTGGTGCGCGTAGAAAATCGGGCCTGTCGCGATCATGATCAGCAACAGCACAAACGGGATGATGAGCCACTGCGGTGGGTCCTCGCCGGCGGCGGGTGCCATGGGGATGATCGCCACAGGCTCGCCGGCAATCGCTGGCACTTCGGCCACCTCCCGGACAGCAATCGCCCCCTCGCCGGCCTCCGATTGCGCGCTGGCCGGAATCGCGGAAGCCAGAATCATGGACAGAAGGAGCAGGCAGGCAAGCGAAAGCCCGCCCCCTTTAAACCAACTCGAACCAAACAAACGATGCATACGCACAGGGTAGCCCCGCGGGGAATGGTTGGGGAGAGACATCATGGTGGCGCCCGGTCGGGAATATATACGCTGGATTTAATAGATGCATAGCGTCGCCGTAGAAAGCGCTTGTATCTCGTGTTAAATCCAGGCAAAAGTTCGCCGCCTCCACCCTGGCTCACCGCCCCACTTCCCGTTAACCGGCTTCCGCCGCCTCCACCGTCTGCGCCATAAGCATGGCGATCGTCATCGGACCCACGCCGCCCGGTACGGGCGTATACGCGGCGCATCGGTCGATCACCGCGCCGAGCTCGATATCGCCCACCGGTCCCGGGTTGTAACCGGCATCCACAACCACGGCCCCGTCCTTGATCCACACGCCCCGAATGAACTCGGGCCGGCCGACCGCGCCCACCACAATGTCCGCCTGAAGAACGAGATCAGCCAACCCGCGCGTGCGCGAGTGACAGATGGTCACTGTGGCGTTGGCATTCAGCAGCATGAGGGCCAGCGGTTTGCCGAGGATCGGGCTGCGCCCCACCACCACGGCGTGCTGGCCTTCGATCGGGATCTGGTAATGGGTGAGCAACCGCATGATGCCCGCCGGCGTGGCCGAGCCAAACGCGGGCTCGTTCATCGCCATGAGACCGAAGCCATGCGTGGTGACCCCATCGACATCCTTACCTATGGCGATCCGATCGAAACACGCCCGTTCATCGATCTGGGACGGCACGGGATGTTGGAGTAGGATGCCGTGTACGTTCGGGTCCGCGTTGAGGCGATCGATTTCCGCCAACAACTGCGCCGTGGTGGTCGTCTCCGGCAGCAGCACCCGTTCGGATGCCATGCCGATCCGGTCGCACGCGTTGCCTTTCATCCGCACATACGTCGCCGACGCCGGGTCGTCCCCGACGAGGATGGTGGCCAGCACCGGCTTCCGACCCGCCCGCTGCGTGATTCGTTCAACCCGCGCCGCCAGCTCGGCCTCCATCTGCCGCGCCAGCGCCTTCCCGTCGAGCACTATTCCCGAAAGTGTGTTCAAGGTCCGATGGTTAATGTTTACCGTGGAATGTGTCATTATGCGTACGAATCACGCCGGCGCCAGCGTTCGAAAGCCGGCGATGGCGGCGAGGACGCGGTCGGCGAAGCGCTCGGGGGATTCCTGGATCGACCAGGGCTCCTGGCGAGTCGTGCCCTGGTGTGTGAAGAGCCAGTGGACGAGCAGGCGAACTTCCTCGATCTCGGGTTTAAAATAGGTGTCCTGCCGCACCGCTTCCGCACCGAAGATGCGGTCGATGAACGATCGCACCCGCTCGGCATCCGCGCCCGAGGGCTCGATAGGGCAGATGAGCGAGCCGGCGAGCCGGCCGTACCGGATCGCGAGCACGAGGCGGTTATCGGCGCCCGGCTCATCGGACAGGACGATGGCGTGATGTTCCAGAACCGGCGCCGCGATGCAGCGCTGACGTTCCAGCAGCCGCTTGACCAGCTCGAGCAGATCCCGGAAGGCGGCCGCCTCTTCGAACTGCATCTCGGCGGCGGCGCGTCGCATCGCTTCTTCCAGATGAGGAACGATAGAGGTATCCTGACCGGCCAGAAAGGCGCGGACGTGCCCGATCTGGATGCGATAATCCATCGCGTCCACCAATCCCTCACACGGCGCCTGACAACGGCCAATCTCCGCGTAGAGGCACGAGTGGCCGGCATCGAACTTGGTGTCGCTGCACGGCCGAACCAGGTACCAGCGCTCGATCAACTCGACGATCATCTCCGCCTCGCGCCGGCTGGCAAGAGGGCCGAAATACGTGGCCCCATCGTCTACCAGAATCGGGCTGATCGTGATACGCGGAAAGGGAGTGCGTTCGTCCAGCCGCAAGAACTGGCGATGTTTATAGCGCAACTGGGCCTGATTAAACCGGGGCGTCAGCTTCTTGATCTGGCGGGACTCCAGCATCAGGGCTTCGAGTTCGGAGGTCGTTTCGTCCCACACGATCTCCTGGATCGTGTCGATCATCGTCCGCAGCCGGGCGTTGTGGGCTTCGATGGATGTGAAGTAGCTCCGCACTCTGGATTGCAAACTCTTCGCTTTGCCCACGTAGACAATCCGCCCCTGGCCATCTTTCAGATAATACACGCCCGGGCGATCCGGCAGGGCGCGGAGGGTCTCGGAGAGCGCCGAGCGGGGCCCTTTCATCTCGGCAGGCCGGCCATAGGTGCGATACTGAAACCCGAGCAGTTCGTCGAGCGAGGTGATGCCATATTCGTAGGCCACCCGGCGTAGAAAGCGAATCAGCACCTCCGCCGTAGCCTGGGCGTCTCCGAGGGCGCGATGCCGGCCATCCACCCCGATATTATAAAAAGCCGCCAGCCCGCTGAGGCCCTTCGACCGTAGGCCCCGCAACATCCGTCGCGCCAACCGGAGGGTGCAGAGCGTAGGCGACTCTAGTTGGGGTTTCCCGATCCGGCGCAACTCGGCGTTGATAAAACCAAGATCGAACGACAGGTTATGCGCGACCAGCACCCCATCTCCCAGGAATTCCAGGTACGAAGGCAACACGGTGGCGGCGTTGGGCTGGTCGAACACCATCCCGGTCGTGATGCCGGTTAGCTGCGTGATGCGCGACGGGATGGAGCGGCCCGGGTTGATCAGCCGGCTGAAACGATCCACGATCTGGCCGTCGACCACCCTGACCGCGGCGATCTCGATGATCCTGCCGTCGTCGGCCTGATGCCCGGTGGTTTCGGTATCGGTAACAATAAAGGGGATGCCCGAGAACGACATGCCAGTTGATTCCGTAATACCGGTATACCGGTGGAGAAGGAAAACGCGGATCGCGATGGTTGCTGCTGACGCACCGGAGCAGCCGTACGGCTCCGGGGGAAAGATAAGCCCGAGGGCGCTTCCTGTTCCATCCCTTCGCGCGGCACCGTTGAACCCGGGAATGCCGGCGAAGTCGGGCCGCGCGGGAACTGGAATAAGGGAATGATTATACAACCGACCACACCCCCCAAACCCCCCCTCTTATCATGGGCCAGCAACAGCTCCTTCTGCTCGTCCTGAGCCTCATACTCGTCGTTGCAGCCGTTGTGGCCGGCCTGTTCATGTTTGACGAAAACATGCGCAAAACAAACGCCGATGCCCTGGTCTCGGATGCCATTAATGTGGCCAATCAAGCGCAAGCGTGGAAGATCCGGCCGGCGGCCTTCGGCGGCCAGCCGGGGGAATCCAGAAACAACCCGACCGACTTTACTGGCTTCTCCTTCCAGTCCGTCGCCCTCAATGATCCCCACGTTACGCTCCACGGTTCCTTCAGCTACCGTTCGGACGAGCGTGGCCTGGTCATCATCGGATCCAACGAGAAACTGGGCACCCGAGTCACGCTGACGGTGAGTGGCATCACGGATCGGGACATCATCGCGGTGGTTTCCTCCACCGACGAGACCGCCGCCGTGGCGGAGTCGTACGCCGAATAACGGCCAGCGCGTTATCCGAGGCGCGCCATGACCTCCGCCTCGTAAAGCCCCCGCAACTGCCCGCCCATGCCGGCCAGGCGTCGTACGTCGATGACGGCCGCATGGCCTTCGTCCATCGGCACGGACGCCCCCGTCAACGCGTACACGACCGCCGAAACGTCCGGTTGGTGGTGCACGGTCATCAACGTCGCCGGCGTGTCGATCCCCTCGAGCAGCGCCGCATATACCTCGATGTCCGCACCGGGCCGCAAGCCCTCGACGACAAGCGGCGCGATCCCGAAAGCCGCGGCCAGGAGATCGGCCGTCTCCCGGGCCCGGCGGTATGGGCTACACGCGAGCACATCCGGTTTGAGTCCAGCCCGCAACATGGCGATACCCTGGCTCTGAAGCCATTCGACACCACGCGGCGTGAGGGCGCGTTCATGATCGGGCCGGCCTTGTATCGGAGATTCCGCGCGGCCGTGGCGCATGACGATCAACTTCATGGGTACCTACTCATTTTTTTCTATAAATATTGGCACAACGGCCCGGGGTATTTGATCCGGCAAACAGTAGAATGGCCACGACTCAAGCGCGATCGCCCGGCCAATTCCCGTCGATCTGCTGCTGAAAAAGCGCTTTGTCTTCCGGCGCGCCCGGCTCCCCGGTACATCCATCCCAACAACGACCATGAAAATTACCGTGATAGGCGCAGGCAACGTAGGCGCCACCGCCGCTGACTGCGTTGCCCGCAAGGATATGGTAGATGAAGTTGTCCTCATCGACATCGTCGAGGGCCTCCCGCAGGGCAAAGCGCTTGACATCCAGCAGTCCGCTCCGATCCACCTGTTCGACACGCGGGTGATCGGGACAAACGATTACCGGGACACCGCCGGCACCGACATCGCCATCGTCACCGCCGGCTCGCCTCGCAAACCGGGGATGAGCCGCGACGACCTCCTCGCGATCAACGCCCGGATCGTGCGTTCGGTCACCGAGCAGCTCGCCGCGCACAGCCCGAACGCGATCCTGATCGTCGTTTCGAACCCGCTCGACGTGATGACCTACGTCGCCTACAAAAAGAGCGGCTACGCGAGCGACCGTGTCATCGGCATGGCCGGCGTATTGGATACGGCCCGTTATCGCGCCTTTATCGCCGCCGAGCTCGGCTGCTCCGTACGCGATATCCAGGCGCTCCTCATGGGCGGCCATGGCGACACCATGGTGCCGTTGCCGCGGTTTACGACCGTCGCCGGCATCCCGCTTCCCGAACTCCTGGCGCCCGAAAAAATCGACGCCATCGTCGAGCGCACAAAGTTCGGCGGCGGCGAACTCGTCAAGCTGATGGGCACGTCCGCCTGGTATGCACCGGGCGCCGCGGCCGCCGAAATGGCGGAGGCGATCGTGAAGGATTCCGGCCGTGTATTACCCTGCGCCGCGATGGTGAATGGCGAATACGGGTTGAAGGATCTGTTTATCGGCGTCCCGGTTCGCCTCGGCGCCGGCGGGGTGCAGCAGGTGATCGAAGTGCCTCTGAGCGCCGCCGAACAGCACATGCTCAACGCTTCCGCCGAAAACGTGCGCACGAACATCGAAGCCCTCGAACGACTCGACGCGCAGGCGTGAATCGATTGCAGGTTGGAAGCGTACCGATTCTTCGGGGAGCGGGCGGACGAAGAGCCGCCTGCTCCCCTCCACATGCTGCCAACAGCCTGCTGAACGAAATGTACCGCATCCCGGTCTACGCCCCGAACATCTCGAAGGAACGGCTGGGCGAGCTGGTGCAGGCGCAATTGGCCGACGTGATACCGGGTTTGACGGTGGCTCGGCCGGCCCGGCCTGTCGCCTTTCGGGCGCCGGAACTCGACGTCATTGTGCCGTCGGATCGTCTCGAACACCTCCTGCCGGTGTTCGGCGTGCTGCTGGCTGTCGGTCGTGGCCTGGGCGCGTCGCAGTTCCAGATCAAACACTCGGGTTTCGAGATGCGCCCGCGCAGCACCGCCGTGGCGGCCGATGAACTGGAGCGGTTGCTGATCGCCTGTCTTGGATTCGTCCTGGAACAGGTAGAGATGTACTAGATAGGTCCGGTATTAAAAATCCGTGAAAGCACGTAGAGCAGGAAAGGAATCGGTAAGATACGGCGTTATAGCCGCCGATACGTTGGAGACGGTATGCAAGCTGCACAACACGGGGTATCAGACACGTCTTACCGGCGGTAAATACCCCGAAAACAGGCCTTTATGAACAATAGCGTTATCAAGCTCAAGCGAGGATACGACATTAATCTGCGCGGGAAAGCGGAAAAAACGTTCCTCGATATTGCGCAGCCGAAGCTTTTTGCCCTCCAGCCGCGCGACATCCTCGGGATTTCTCCGATGCCCAAGCTGCACGTGAAAGAGGGCGACGAGGTAAAGGCAGGGCAGCCGATCTACTTTGACAAGCCCTCGCCGACCGTGCAATACTGCGCACCCATGAGCGGCGAGATCGTCGAAGTGCGTCGCGGTCAGAAACGCGCCATCGAAGCGGTGGTGATTCTGGCGGATTCGAAGGTCGAGTTCTACGACCATGGCCGTCTGTCTGACAGAGCGACGCGTGAAGAAATTGTCCAGTATCTGGTCAAGTCGGGCGCGTGGGTGCTGATGCGCCAGCGCCCGTTTAACGTTGTGCCGGAGCCTGATGTCGTCCCCCGGGACATTTTTATCTCCTGCTTCGACACCTCGCCGCTGGCGCCCGATTACGGGATGCTGATGCAGGGCAAAGAATCGGCTTTTCAGCAGGGCCTTCGCGTGCTGGGCAAGCTGACGAGCGGCCGGGTGCACCTGGGCCTCCCGCCTACGGGTCCCGAAGTGTTTACCCGGGCCGAAGGCGTGGTGAAACACACCTTCTCCGGACCCCACCCCGCCGGCAACGTCGGCGTGCACATCCACCACGTCGCTCCGATCCGTAAAGGCGACGTCGTGTGGGTGGTGAAGCCGCAGGATGTGGCCATCATCGGCCGGCTGGCGACGGATGGCATTTTCGATGCGCAGCGGACCGTCGCCGTGGTGGGGGACGAGTTGACGAAGACGGGCTATTTCAAGACGCGTATCGGCGCGGCCCTCAAGCCGATGCTCGAAGGCCGCCTTAAAAACGACCACGTGCGCGTCATCTCCGGTAATCCCCTCACCGGCACCCGCACCGCAAAGGACGGCTTCCTGGGCCTTTTCGACGATCAGCTTACGATCATCGAAGAGGGCGACCGCCCCGAATTTCTCGGCTGGCTGTTCCCATCCTACCCCCGGCCGTCCCTCTCTCGTACCTTTTTGTCGTACCTGACCCCGAACAAGGAATTCCACGTCAACACGAACAATCACGGCGAACTGCGCGCCTACGTGATGACCGGGGAATACGAGGCCGTGGTGCCCATGGACATCTACCCGCAGCATCTCATCAAGTCGATTCTCTATCGGGATTTCGACCAGATGGAAGGGTTGGGTATCTACGAAGTGGTCGAGGAAGATCTGGCGTTGTGCGAGTTTGTGTGCACGTCCAAACAACCTGTCCAGAACATTTTGCGTGAAGGCCTCGACGCCATGCGCGTCGAAGGATAACGCAACCACGTGACGACGTCGAAGGAGACGCGCTTATGAAACTGTTTGAAAACCTCCTCGGAAAGGTAAAACCGCATTTCGCGAAAGGAGGAAAGTTAGAAAAGTACTATTACGGCTTCGATGCGCTGGAGACCTTTCTCTTTGTGCCGGGCCATGCCAGCGATCCGGGCGGGACGCACATTAAGGACGGCATCGACCTCAAGCGGACGATGTTCACCGTCGTGATCGCGATGGTGCCATGCCTCCTGTTCGGTATCTGGAATGTCGGGCACCAGCACTTCCTGGCTCTGGGCGAGTTTATTGGCGCCGGCGAAGGGTTCATGGATAAGATACTGTATGGCGCGATCAAGGTGTTGCCCATCGTGATCGTGTCCTACGGCGTCGGTCTGGGGATCGAGTTCGGGATCGCTATCGCCAAAAAGCATCCGGTCAACGAGGGCTTCCTCGTCTCGGGTATGCTGATCCCGCTGGTGATGCCTCCCACGATCCCGCTCTGGATGGTCGCCCTCGCCACGGCGTTCGCCGTCTTGCTGGGTAAGGAGGCGTTTGGCGGTACCGGGATGAACATACTCAACGTGGCGCTGACGGCGCGCGTGTTCCTCTTTTTCGCCTACCCGATCTACATGTCGGGCGACGCGGTATGGATAGCCGGCGACCCCGCCCTGTTCGTCGACGGGTTCTCGGGCGCCACGCCGCTGGGGGTCGCGTACCTGGACGGCATGGCCGGCCTTGCCTCGATGCAACACGTCAGCTACGATTTATCGAGTCTCATCCTCGGCACCATTCCAGGGTCGATCGGCGAGACCTCGTTTATCGCCATTGGCATCGGAGCGGTGATCCTGCTCGTTACGGGCATCGCCAGCTGGCGGATCATGGCGAGCATGATGGCCGGAGCGTATGTGACGGCCGTCGTTTTTGCGGTGACGGGTATCGATCCGTTTCTGGGCGTACCGCCGCACTACCACCTGTTCATGGGCAGCCTGCTATTCGCGGCCGTTTTTATGGCTACGGACCCGGTGACGGCCGCCCAGACCACCCGAGGGAAGTTTATCTATGGCTTCTTGATCGGGATCTTCGGCATGATCATTCGCGTGCTTAACCCCGCCTACCCCGAAGGCTGGATGCTCGCGATTCTGCTGATGAATGTGTTTGCCCCGACCATCGACCACCTCGTCGTTCAGAGCAACATTAAACGGAGACTCAGCCGTGCACTCAAATAAATACACGTTTCTTTATGCGCTGGGCGTTACGGCTGTCGTGGCCGTCGTCCTCGCCATAGCCGCCGCCGGCCTCCGCCCGCTCCAGGATGCGAACGAGGCCCAGGCCAAACGCATCGCGATCCTGCAGAGCGTGATCGATGTAAATCCGGAGACGGCGGAAGCCGACTACAAGCAATACATCGAGGAGGTGGTCGTAAATGCCGCCGGCGAGATCGTGCCGGGTGCGGTCGCGTTTGACCTCGACACCAAAAAGGAGTCAAAGAAAGCGCCCGAGGAGCGGTTGCTCCCGCTTTTCATCTATAAAGGCGAACAGCGGACAAACTACATCGTCCCAATGCAGGGCAACGGGCTCTGGGGGCCGATCAGTGCGTTCCTCGCGCTTGAGGAGGACCTGAATACAGTGTATGGCGTCGTGTTCAACCACGAGAAGGAGACGCCGGGCCTGGGCGCCGAGATCAACACCAACCTGTTCGAGGACCGGTACGACGGCAAGCAGCTGTTTGATGAAAGCGGCGACTTTCAGTCGATCTCCGTCCTGAAGGGCTCCGGCCACAACACATCGAACCGCCCCCATTACGTGGATGGCCTCTCAGGCGCCACGATGACGATCAATGGCGTAACGCGCATGTTCGCGAATGAACTGAAGTTCTACGCGCCTTATTTCAACAAAACCAGATCGTAAGGTACTACGTCTATGAGTACGGAAACTGCCGCCGTCGCAACGGGGGTCAAGCTCACAGAGCCGCAAGAGGCGTTGTTCTCGAAGAAGAACCGCCGGCTGCTGACCGACCCATTCAACGACACCAACCCGATTACGGTGCAAGTACTGGGCGTCTGCTCGGCCCTGGCTGTCACGACTCAGATGAAAGCGGCGTTCGTCATGGCCCTCTCGGTGATGGTCGTGGTCGGTCTATCCAACCTGACGATATCCCTCATCCGCAACTCGATCCCTTCGCGCATCCGCATGATCGTGCAGCTGACGGTCATCGCGGCGCTGGTGGTGCTGGTCGACCAGGTCCTCAAGGCATTTGTGTACGACGTAAGCCGGCAGCTGTCGGTCTACATCGGCCTCATCATTACGAACTGCATCGTGATGGGCCGCCTCGAAGCCTTTGCGATGGCGAACCGCCCGTGGCCGTCGTTCCTGGACGGGCTGGGCAACGGCGCCGGCTACGGCGTCATCCTGCTGGTGGTGGCCTTCTTCCGGGAATTGTTCGGCTCGGGCACCCTGTTCGGCTTCAACGTGATTCCGCAGGCCGCCTACGACATGGGTTATGTTAATAACGGCGTGATGCTCACCTCCGCCGCCGCGATGTTTATCATCGGCATCATCATCTGGATTCAGCGCTCCGTCAACGCGAAGCTCGTCGACGTATCCTGACCCTGAAGCTCGGTAGCAGACCGTAAATCGTTATGGAACTGGTCAACATCTTTATCAAGTCCGCCTTTATCGAGAACATGATCCTCGCCTACTTCCTGGGGATGTGCTCGTTTCTGGCGGTTTCGAAGACAGTAAAAACAGCGTTTGGCCTCGGGCTCGCGGTCATCTTCGTGCTGGGCATCACGACGCCGATGAACTGGCTGGTGGATACCTACCTGCTCAAGGAAGGGGCCCTGGCGGGCATTTCGCCGGCGTTTGCCGATGTCGACCTCTCTTTCCTCCAGTTCATCGTGTTCATCGCGGTGATTGCGTCGATCGTGCAGCTGGTAGAAATCATCGTCGAGCGCTTCTTCCCGGCGCTGTATAACTCGCTCGGCATCTTCCTCCCGCTGATCACCGTGAACTGCTCGATCCTGGGCGGCGCGTTGTTCATGGTGGAACGTGAGTACTCGTTCACCGAATCGTCCGTCTTCGGCGTCGGAGCCGGGTTCGGCTTTTTCCTGGCTATCGTGGCGATCGCTTCGATCCGGGAACGCCTGCGGTATGCGCACATCCCGGCTCCGCTCCGCGGGCTGGGCATCGCGTTTATCATTACCGGGCTGATGGGCATCGCGTTCATGAGCTTTGCCGGTATCCAACTGTAACGGCATCCAACTGTAACGGCATCCAACTGTAAGCGGATAGACCTCTCAGATACATGGAACTCCTCAACATCCTCCCGGTCGCCATCGCCAGCCTCGCTGCGTTTGTCACCGTGATCCTGGTGCTGGTCGGCCTGTTGATCCTCGCCAAAGAAAAGTTGATGCCCTCCGGGGACGTCAAAGTCATCATCAATGGCGACGAAGACCACGCACTCACGGTCCAGCCAGGCTCCTCGCTCCTCTCGGTCCTGGCCGAGAAGACCATCTTCCTGCCCTCGGCGTGTGGCGGCGGCGGTACCTGCGCCATGTGCCGGTGCCAGGTGCTCGAAGGCGGCGGCGATGTGCTGCCGACCGAGATGAACCACCTGAGTCGCAAAGAGGCGAAGGAAAACTGGCGCCTCGCATGCCAGGTAAAGGTGAAGCAGGATATGAAGATCCGGGTGCCGGATGAGATCTTCGGCATCAAGAAGTGGGAATGCACGGTTGTCAGCAACGACAACGTAGCCACCTTCATCAAGGAGTTCGTCGTGCAGCTGCCCGAGGGCGAAAAGCTCCACTTTGAGTCCGGAGGCTACATCCAGATCGACGTCCCCCCCATCGAGATCAACTTCAAGGACATGATTGTCCAGGAGCGGTTTCGGGAAGACTGGGACAAGTTCAAGCTCTGGGACTTGAAGATGAAAAACGATGAGCCCATCTTCCGCGCCTACTCGATGGCCAACCATCCGGCGGAGGGCAACATCATCATGCTCAACATCCGTATCGCCACGCCGCCGTTCGACCGCGCGAAAAACGGGTGGATGGACGTCAATCCGGGCATCTGCTCGTCGTTCGTATTCTCCCGTAATCCGGGCGACAAGGTGACGATCTCTGGACCCTACGGCGAGTTCTTTATCAAGGAGACGAAGAGAGAAATGGTGTATATCGGCGGCGGCGCCGGCATGGCCCCGCTTCGCTCGCACGTGTTCCACCTGTTCCATACCCTCAAGTCCGACCGCACGGTGTCGTACTGGTACGGCGGCCGCTCCACGCGGGAGCTGTTTTATACGGAGCAATTCCAGGAGATCGAGAAGCAATTTCCGAACTTCTCCTACCACATCGCGCTGTCCGAGCCATTGCCGTCGGATAACTGGACTGGGCCCGTCGGCTTTATCCACCAGGTGGTGCTAAACGAGTACCTGAGTAAGCACCCGGAGCCGGAGGAGATCGAGTATTACCTGTGCGGCCCGCCACTGATGCTGAAGGCGGTCATGAAGATGCTCGAAGACCTTGGCGTCCCCGATAGCAACATCGCATTCGACGACTTCGGGTGATCGGTCGCCCACCTCCCAAGCATACAGAGAAGGGTCGGCGCTGCCGGCCCTTCTTTTTTATATTTGGACTTCCTCCCACCGGTAGACGCGCCGCTTCATCATGCGTAAACAGCTCATCCTGGGCTCCTTCCTGCTCTCCCTGGCTCTTCTAAGCTGGCTCTTCTGGCCGACCCTGCCTCCCGCTCCCCCTCTGATCGAACTCACCGGTCGCACGATGGGGACGACGTACGCCATCCGATACGCCGGCCCCGCCGGCCGGCAAGCCCGCGACCAGGCCGGCGTGGATTCGGTGTTGCTGTCCGTCAATCAGTCGCTTTCGACCTACATCCCCACTTCGACGATCTCCCGCATCAATGCCTCGACGGATGTTGGCGTCCCGCTTCCCATCGACGTGCATTTCAGGACCGTCTACCTCGCCTCAACGGCCGTCTACCAGGACACCGACGGCGCCTTTAATCCGGCCGTCGGGCCGCTCGTCGAGGCCTGGGGCTTCGGTCCGGAGCGCCGGCAGACCATGTCGCAAGCGCGCGTCGATTCGCTGCGCGCGCTGGTCCGTTTCGAGGCCTTCCAACTCACGGCCGACTCGCTCCATCTGACCAAGTCCGTCGCCGGCGCCCATCTCGATTTCAGCGCCATCGCCAAGGGATATGGCGTGGATGAGGTGGGGCGGTACTTGAAGGCTTCTGGCATCGAGGCCTATTTCGTGGAGATCGGAGGCGAAGTGGTCGTGCGGGGGGCACATCCGGCCGGCCGGCCCTGGCGCGTAGGGATCGACCGACCCATCGAGGATGCCGTGGAGCGCCAGTTGCAGGCGGTGATCGAACTGGAGCGCGGCGGACTCGCTACCTCGGGAAACTATCGCAACTTCTATTGGCTCGACGGTCAGAAATTCGCCCACACGATCGACCCTGCCACGGGGTACCCCGCGCGGAACAGCCTGCTGAGCGTGTCCATACTGGCCGCCGACTGCATGACGGCGGATGCCTATGCCACGGCCGCGATGGTGATGGGCGCCGAAAGCGCGCTGGAATTTCTGGGCGAACGCCCCGAGCTGGAAGGGTTTTTTGTAACCGCCGGTCCAGATAGTACCTATATCGAAACCATGACACCGGGTTTCGAAGGCCGGCTGGTTGACCTACCCGGCGCGGTAGGATCAGGGATGTGACGTAGCCTGACGTTCAGTTCGTGGTCTCGAGCTTACACGGCTCGTCTACCTTCTTGCCGCACACCGTGCACTCGCCCAACTGGTTCTTCAAGTAGGGGTTGTTGCTGCTGCACGTGCCTTTGAATTCGCCATCTTTCACCAGGAGGATACGGGTAGCGATCATGGCGAACGCAAGACCCACGACAACAACGGCGGCGATAATGGTTTCCATACGATCGGTTGGTTCTGGTGAGGTATTGGTAAGACCCACCGTTCGTAAAGTTTCGGCCGCGAGGCGTTACGAATAAGGCGCGCTCACCGCGTCGTCACCCGAAGCAAGGAAGCAGATCCCGGCGCCGGCGAAGAGGACGATCCGGACGAAGAGAAGGTCGATCCCTTCGAGCGGGAGCCAGGCGGCGGCCTGGATCAGGACAAACAGGAGCGCCATGCCAGCGATAAAATAACTTGTTCGTCCGCGCGAAGCGACCGGCTGGGGCGCATCGGATTGGGCTGGATAAACGGCCGGCTCCAGGGCAGACAAGCGGGCCGGCACCCGGGTAAGCATGGGAGGCGCCGCCGGCGTATACGGCGCACGTGGCGACGACGTACGGCTTCTGAAGCGGATCTGTGCCGGCAGCGTGGAGGACGCCGAGGGAAACGAGGTCAGGGTATAAGCGGTATCGATCATGGGGGCAGGGGTTTGATGGTGCAAACCTGGTATGCCTCTAGATGCGAATTCCCCTCCTCGAACCCGTCACGGTTGGATCGAAAAAAGTGGGGGGCTATGCCGGCGTGCCCTCCCGGGTCCATCAGCACATTGTGCTCGCCCGTTTACTTAAAAACGTCGAACAGGTACGTGTATTTCAGCGTGAGGCTCCGGTTCAACAAATCCCCGGGCGCGTAAAGGAGAAAGTCGTCGCTCGTAAAGTCCAACCCGCTCGCCTGGTTATACACGAGGAAGAGGCCCGTGTTGGAGGATTGGAGCCAGCCGAAGCGGATGTTCATTGACCACACTTCCGACTGGTCGTTGTACTGGATGAGGTTCTGGAGGAAGATGCGCGGCGTAAACGAGTAGCTGAGCCGTGTGCGGAGCAGATTGCTCGTGAAGTCGCCTGCCGGCAGGCTGACGTCGTTGCGCTGCAGGGAAAACTCCGACGTAAACCGGTCGCCGCCTCGAACACGAAGCGTCGTCGTCGTCGAAATGCGATCGCCACCGAAGAAGCCGCCGGCGAACAGACGCTCTTCAACGCTCACCTTCTTGCTCCGATTCGTCATGAACACCAACTGGGTTTCGGCCCAGGTGTAGCTATCCCCGGGTACGTTGACGCCGCCAAGTTCAAAGTCCCTCCTCACGCCCTCTGTACGGATGTTCATGCCCGAGTGGAATTCGATGCCGCTTCGCCATACCCAGTGCGCGTCGATGTGGGTAAAGCCGGTCTCGAAGAACCCATCCGTGTACCCCCAGAAGGCGCGGTAGGCCACATGGGGGCGGATCTCGAGCATGCCGATGAAGTCGGACGGCCGGAAACGGGTGAAGACAAGCGTGTTGATCTTACGGTAGCTCTGCCGCGCCAGAAACCCAACTTCCGGGTTGAAGGTGTCGGATACTTCGCTGTACTGGGCCGACAGCAACACAGCCTCCACATTTCGCTGCGCCGAGATGTCGAACGCGTGCTGCGAGCCGTCCAGGTGCGGCGAAAAGGAGCGCGCCACATAAGCCGTAAGGTCGGCGTAATCTCCAATCCCCATCTTTCCGTCGATGGCGATGAGCCGGTTGTAGGGATTATCGATCCCCGATACGAGGCCGGTCCGCCCTTCGCGATTCACGATCATCGCCCCAATGCCGCTGCGGCGCTGCATCTTTTGCTCGATACGCGCCACGCCGAAGTTATTCGACTCCGTCACGCCGTCCAGCGATTCGGTCTGCATGTTCAGGAAGCCCACGCTCGTTCGGCCGACACTCCCCGACACGCGCGCGCCGCCGATGATCGGCACCGTTTCGCCGCTCGCTCCGATGCCGATGCGACGGGAGAAAAAGAGCTCGACGTCGCTGCCGGTTTGCGCCGTGCCGTCCGCGTTAATCGAGAACAGGCCAGCATTTTCAAGGAAGAACGGTCGCTTCTCCGGGAAGAAGAGCGAAAACCGATCGAGGTTGATCTGCTGTTCGTCGACCTCCACCTGCGCGAAGTCCGTGTTGTAGGTCAGGTCGAGTGCGACACTCGGGGTGATGCTGTATTTGGCGTCCACTCCGAAATCGCCCGTCTCCCCGCCGGCATCGCCAATCCGGTCCACGCGCGTCTGACCGAGCACGTAGGGCATGATCTTCAGGTTGCGCGGGTTGGGTACTTCAAGGCCTTCGAGCGTGCCGGCGCGTGAGACGCGGTAGAGGTTATACTGCCGCGGAAGCGGCGCCCAGTAGGCGATTTCGTTATTGTGGCGGATGGTTCGCTGGAAGTTGATCCCCCAGGATTGCGTCGTCTTTTTGGGGAAACGCAGGGTGCGGAACGGGATGGCGAACTCGGCGCTCCACCCATACTCTCCGGTTTCCGAGCGGACCTCCCACGAGCCGTCCCAGTTGACGTTGAGGCCGCCCATCGAACCCGATTGCTGGCCGGCAAACCCGAATTGCCCGCCGCCCTCGTTGGCGATCTGCGCGTCGTATTCGATGCCGGCCGGGCTGGTGCCAAAGACGAATCCGTTCTGGGTATCCATATAGGTATCCAGCACGAACTGAAAACTATCTATACCCTGCAGATCCCCGTCACGCCGCGCATCGGAGACGATGATCTGGCCGGCATCCTGATGATAACACACCACGCTGAGGTAGAAGAACCGATCGTCGTACGCCACCTTGACGGTCGTGCGCTCGGTCGCGGGGTTGCCTTCGTCCGGCGTCGTCTGCCAGAAACCTTCGATTTCCGGGATCGTCGCCCAGGCGGGATCGCCGAGCACGTTGCCGTCCAGCGTCGGCGCCTGTTCGATACGCACGGCCTGCGCCACAGGGGCTGCAAGACCTCCGTTCGAGCGTTCGGGTGCACTGGGTTGAGCCAGGATGGGAGAAGCGAAGACGCCGGCGCCCAGCACCAGCGATAGAACGATACGACCGACGGTAGCCACAGGTATTTTCCAGATCAAAAAGTGACGTTACACATGGATGATCGAAGCCCGGCAGAAACACCATCCGTAGAGACACGATACATCGTGTCTCCCAAGACACATCGTGCATCCCTACAAGCCACGCGCAACATCCGTTAAAAAAGGGGTAAACCGATCAAAAGTAGGGTGGGAAAATGTAAAGGTTGTTAAATAACGGCCATTCGCTGGCAATTCGTCCGTGCGTATTCCCTGGTTTTCGAGCCTTCCCGACCGTATAATCCGGTGCTTTTGACCCAAACCGCGCCACGCCATGAACCGTAGTGACCAGATCAGCCGACTTGAGGATGCCTCTGAAGCGTGGGACCTGATCATCGTAGGCGGTGGAGCAACGGGGCTCGGGACCGCCATCGAAGCCGCGGCAAGGGGCTACGCGGTGTTGCTCGTGGAGCAGTCGGATTTCGCCCGGGGGACTTCTAGCCGGAGCACGAAGCTGGTGCACGGCGGCGTCCGGTATCTGCAGCAGGGCAACGTTTCGCTGGTGGTGGAGGCGCTGCGCGAGCGGGGCCGGCTGCTGCGAAACGCCCCGCATCTGGTGCACAATCTCCCGTTTGTGGTCCCGAATTACGATTGGTGGGAAGGCCCGTTTTACGGGATCGGCCTGAAGATCTACGACATGCTGGCCGGGAAGGAGGGCTTTGGTCCGTCCAGGCACCTATCGCGCGAAGAAACGATCGAACGGATCCCGACCATCGAGCCGGCCGGGCTTCGGGGGGGCACGGTCTATTACGATGGACAGTTCGACGACGCCCGGCTGGCGATCAACATGGCGCAGACGGCCATCAACCTCGGGGCGGCGGTGGTCAATTATGTCCAGGTGACGGGATTGGTGCGCCAGCACGACCAGGTACGGGGCATCCGCGTGCGCGATCTCGAGTCCGGCGTCGAACGTGAGATCCTGGCCCGCGCCGTGATCAACGCGACGGGCGTCTTCAGCGATGCACTCCGCCACATGGACGACGCGGCGCTGCCCCCGCTCATCCAGCCCAGCCAGGGAATTCATATCGTGTTGGACCGCTCCTTTCTGCCGGGCGACAGCGCCATCATGGTGCCGCACACGGACGACGGCCGCGTGTTGTTCGCCATTCCCTGGTACGAGCGCACGGTGATCGGCACGACCGATACACCTGTCGATCAGGCGACCCTCGAGCCGCGTCCGCTGGAGCACGAGCTGGCGTTTCTGCTCGAACACGCGCAGCGGTACCTGACAAAGGACGCCGAGGCGTCGGACGTATTGAGCTGTTTTGCTGGCCTGCGCCCGCTCGTTCGTTCCACCGAGGCCGACGTCACTTCCGAGATCTCCCGCGACCACACCCTGCAGATCTCCCGGAGCGGCCTCGTGACGATCACCGGCGGTAAATGGACGACCTACCGGAAGATGGCCGAGGACACCGTAGATCACGCCGCCGTTGTCGCCGGCCTCGAGGACCGGCCTTCCGAGACGCGTTCGCTGCGGTTACACGGATGGCACGAGTATGCTGAACAGTTCGGTGCGCTGGCGCCGTACGGAGCGGATGCGCCGTCTGTGCGGTCGACCTGCCGCGAGCGAGCCGGCTGGGGCGAAAAGCTGCACCCTCGCCTCCCCTATTTCAAGGGCGAAGTGATCTGGGCGGCGCGCCATGAGATGGCGCGGACGGTGGAAGATGTGCTTTCGCGACGGACCCGGGCCCTGTTGTTAGACGCCCGCGCTAGCATCGAGGCGGCGCCGGAGGCGGCCCTGTTGCTGGCCGAGGCACTGGGACGGGACCCGGCCTGGGCAGCCGAGCAGGTCCGCGCGTATCGAGCGCTTGCCGAAGGATATCTTCTTCCTCCCACCCTGTGATACCGGCGGATAATCCTCAGGCGAAAGCCGATTCTCGAAGGAGTACGCGTTCCAGCATCGAGCAGAGGCTCCGCACGGTGAAGGTGCGTTTGATGAAGCCATCGAAGCCGGCCCGGGATAGGCAGCGCTCCACTTCCGCATCGATGTATCCCACGGAGGCGACCACCGGGGGACGGTCTACGCGGACCATTCGGAGCTGGACGAGCGCATCAAGCGCCGGCTGTTCTTCTCCTTCATCGATGCCCATGAACACGAGCTGGTAAGCCCGTTCCCGGGCGTAACGGGCGACGAAGTCGTGCCGGTGGACAACCGTCAGGTCGTACCAGGGTGACAGAAACAGTTCCAGCAACTCGGATGCTTCCTCATTCGCTTCGACGATGAGCAAGGAGGGCCGTTGAAGCGAACCCGATTGGGAAGAGGGGTCATTCGGCGCCGTATTGTGGAAATCGGTAAGGAAGGAACACAGCCGGCCCTCTACGGATGCGACAGGCGCATCGGGAATTAGATTTTTCATAATCCTGGGTGCAACGCTTCCTGGCCGAGGAATCACTAAGGGGTCGAAATATACGTTCACAGAAAAATCCCAAACAACCCTTTTCCCGAAGCTTCCAGAAGCGTTACAAGTCGATACTGATGGTCAGAAAAATAGCGATTTACGGTCCTTCGAGGCGATCGAGCTGAAAGGTCGATGTGATGTGCCGCTTTGCCGGACCGTGTGAATTTACAGCGAGTATTGAAACATGTTCCTATCGTTTTAAAATCTCGGGCGCGTTTACCGGGTTGGGGTGAATCAATCCGGCTTTTCGAACACCATAAAATGTTGTTGGGGGAGGATATTTTTGGTTTCACGCCAGCGGAGGCCGACGGCGCGCATCTCCTTGACGGCCTGGGCCTCGGTCATGCGTCGGACGGCGCTAACGGGCACGGTGGCGTCTTCGCCGCGGTATTCGACAAGCACAAAGCGGCCGCCGACTTTGAGGCTACGGACGATGCTCTGCATCATTTCGCGGGGGTGGGAGAACTCGTGGTAGGAGACGACGACCAGCGCGAGGTCCACGCTGGCGGGTGGAAGGTTGGGGCTGGTGAACGAACCGGGCACCGTTTCGATGTTGACCACCCCTTCTTCGGCCATCCGGTTGCGGATATGTTCGAGCATGGCCGGCTGGATATCCACCGCGAACACCTTGCCCTCGGTGACGAGGCGGGCCATCCGAAAGGTGAAATACCCCGTGCCGGCGCCGATATCGGCCACGACATCCGTCGGCGCCAGTTCAAGGGCCTGGATGAGGCGGGAGGGAAACTCCTCGGCTTCGCGCCCGGGTCGCTCGAGCCACTCCGTGACATCCGGCGTATCCCCCATCTGAGCGATCTCGCGGCCCAGGTACAGTTTGCCGCTTCCTTCCGGCAATGCGGGGGGGCCGGTTACATAAACGGCCTGTTCGGTGGGGGATTCAGCGCCGGATTCAGTGGTTGTGTCCGGCGGCGTCGAGCAAGCCGCGGGGCCGAAAAGGGCCATCATCCACAGGAAGCGAAGGACGTAGCGAGGACGCGCGGTGTCGATGGGCATAGACGACGTGGGGTGGCGATGAGGCCGCGATAAACCGCCGGGGCAGGGATGTGGTGGGCACGTCTGGTTACAACGATGGTTCCTGGTAACAATTATTTACCCGGGCATTCTGACTACCTGCATTCTATATTGTGGCCGACCATTTTACCCTTTTTGTGCGCGCGTCGACGCGCCTTTCCTCCGAAACATCGATCGTCCCCCACCATGCGCTTTCTGGCTGTCGCCGGCGTCGTATGTCTCGTCCTCGTCATTCCGGTTTTCGGGCAAGGCGCGGCGTACGAGGACGTTGTGGTGGATGTGGGCAACATGGGGCTCACGGTTACCAATGCCGGGTTCATCGGGCAGTACAATAACGGAATACGACCAAGCGGTAGCTGATTTCCAGACGCGTCTTCGAACGGACGGGCGGACCTCCAACGGCAACTGGATCGGCGCCCTCCAGTTCCGCAATCCGAACGGCGTCGCGTACTTCGACCGCGTCGTGTACGTCGCCGACACGGGCAACAACCGGATCTCGCGCTTTAAACTCAACACGGACTTCGAATGACGCGCTCCGGGCTCCCCCGCTTTCACGCTCTGTGGCTGGTCCTCGTATTCGCGCCGGCGGGGCTCACCCGCGCCCAGGGCATCCCCCTCCTCGGCTCCCCCGGCGCCCTGGATGTGGCTACCTGGAATATAGAGTGGTTTGGCGATTCCAATAACGGCCCATCTAACAATGCTACACAGCTTGAGAACGTGCGCGCCGTCATCGCCGGCCTGGGGATCGACCTCTGGGGCGTCCAGGAGATCGCAGACCCGGACGACTTCGCGGCCCTGGTCTCCGCCCTGGGGCCGAACTTCGATGGCCGGCTCGCCACCAACTCGGTCTCCCAGCGCATCGGGTTTATCTACGACACCCGCGTGATCCGCCTCCGCTCGGTGCGGCATATCCTGGAGGACTTCGAGACGCCCTTCGCCAGCCGCCCTCCCCTCCAGCTCGAAGCGGACGTCCTCCTGCCGGACACCACCGTCGTCGTGACCTTCATCGTCGTCCACATGAAGGCGTTTTCCGATGTCGACAGCTACGAACGGCGCGTCGAGGCGGCGCGTCGACTCAAGAACCATATCGACTTTACGAGCCTGGCGTCGAAGCCCGTGGTGATCCTCGGGGACTTCAACGATGAGATGGATGGTTCGATCACGGCCGGCCGGGCCTCGCCGTATACCAACTTCGTCGAAAACACGGCCGACTACCGGGTGGTATCGCGGCCTATCGAGTTGGCCGGCGGGGGCTCGTTCTGCGACAACGCCAACTGCACCGCGACGGGTTCGATGATCGATCACCTTATCGTCACCGACGAACTCTTTGGCTGGACCACGGACGGGGCGACACAGGTGGTGACGGAACTCCCTTCCGTGTTCATCCTCTACGAGAACACGACCTCCGACCATCTCCCCGTGGCCACGCGCCTGGTGCCCCCCTCGGCCACGGCCGTGGAGCACGCCGGCCGGGCGCTAACCGCATCGCTGGACGCGCCGTACCCGAATCCCTTCTCGGCCACGACATCCATCGCCGTCACCCTGTCCGTCGCCGGCCCGGTGCGGCTTGCCGTGTACGACGTGCTCGGCCGCGAAGTCGCCGTCATTGCCGACGCGACGCTGCCGGCGGGCCGGCACGTATTCAGCTTTGCTCCGGCCGGACTCCCCTCCGGGATCTACCTGATCCGGGGGCGCAACGGGGAGGCGCGCCGGCTGGTGTATCTGCCGTAACCTATTGCCCTCAATTACTTGTGGATTTCAGCCCGAACTCGAACCAGATGAGCATGGCGTCGACGGTGTTGCCGAAGGGATAGCCGGCCTCCATGTAGCCGTCGAGGGTGTCGCGATAAAAATCCGCGATCACGCGCCTTAGATACGGGCTCGAAGGAGGCAGCGCATTCGACTCCAGATCCCGATCCTGTTTATCCATCGTGGTCGTCCTTGAAGGTGATGTGTACGGTGCTCACGTGGGTATCGGCGCGAGGCATCGACCCATAAGCCGTGGGGACACGACCTGATTGACTGACACGTTGATTCTGCGAAGGATCGGTTGCGAGTTGCGGGTTCAGGGTTCAGGATTCCGGGCTCAGGATAGGCGAACCATATGGCAACAAAAAGGGGCCCGGAGGCCCCTACAAAACCGACGAGCGGTTGCGGACGATGGAATCCGCAACCGCTTTAGCCGGTCAATTGGAGCAGATGGATTTGAGCACTTTACGCCGGCTTGTCAGCTTGGCAATCCACGTGGCCTCCTCGATTTCCGAGTCGTCCACGTAATATTCCCAGAGCCCGACCGAAGTCTCGGTAACCAGCACATGGTTTTGCATGTGGGCTACCCGCTTCAGCACCGGCGCCATACCCATCTGATGGACAAAGGTAATCTTGCACACGCCATCATTGGCGATCTCCTTGACGGAGAGCCAGTTGTCGCCACAGACGTGACAGGTGTAGAATCGGGATTCCTGGTCTGCCCCGGGAACCGACTCTCTGTACTCGTCCACGGCAACCTCCATCGGCATCATGCTGTAACTACCACAGGCCTTGCACTTCAATCTTTCCATATACCCTGAATGGGGGTCCTTACGAAACAAACTACGCAGTCCTCTCTTGTGCCTTTCCTGACCAGGTAAAGACGGTGTGAGCGATCGCTTGTGTGGGGATGGTACCAGACGTGCAGAGGCCGGGTGGGGGTCGTGGGGTTGGCCGGCGCACGTTGGGCTAGTACAGTCCCGCGCCAAAGGAGTTTCGGCCATTTAGGGGCCCCCTTAAGGCGTTGGCGGCAATTTTCTCCGCGCCAGAGGAAGGGGTTTCCAAGGAGCGGGGCGTGTCGTTGAGGGAACGTTCGTTGCTACAGGCAGACCCTGCGTAACCGTGTTCACAACGAGCCAGATTGTGGAGCCCAGTCGGATGGCGCATTCCTCTGGCCCCCGGCTTTGGGGCCGGGATGACAATGGGCTTTGATGTGGAGCGTGTGCCGATACCACCAAAAATACACTTCCAGCAGGCGAATGGTATGAAATGGATGTAGGTTCGCCTTATTATCCGTACGGCTTGAATTCGAATCCTGCACTACCCTGCCGACCACGACATCCAGAGGTAACACGAATGGCTCTGACACGACGAGAATTTACGAAGCGCGCGCTCGCCGGCGTGCCGGCGCTGGCGGGTCTGGCGAACGGAATTGGATCGGGAGGGTTCTCGCCGGCCGGACCGAACCGGTCGCTTATCCACGGCGTCCAGTTCGGCGTCCAGCCCTTCTGTTACCACGATCTGCTGATGAACCGCGAGAACCGGCCCGAACTGCTCCGGCGGATCGTGCAGAACGGGTTCGGGATGGTCGAGCTCCACGCCACCTGGTGCGAGCCGCGGTTCCTGGCGCCCGGCGTCACGCCCGCTGAGGCTCGCCAGAAACAGCGCGAATGGCGCCTGGCCGCGCCGGCCGAGTATTATCAGGCGATTCGGAAGGAGTTCGACGCCGCCGGCGTGGAGATCTTTACCTACTATGTGAACATGGACGTCTCGTACCAGAATGCCTTTATCGACTTTACCGATGAGGAAGTCGACGCAACGTTCCGGGCGGCGAAGATCCTCGGCGCCAGGGGATGTATCGGGTCGCAGGGACTCAAGGCCACGCAACGACTTGCGTCGTTTCCGAGCAAGTACGACCTGTTCATGTCCGTCCACAACCACTCCAATCTGTCGGACCCGGACGCGATTAACAACGAGGAGAGCTTCATCCGGGCGTTTTCGTATTCTCCGGACATCATGGCGACATTCGACACGCGCCACTACACGGCCGCCAATGGCGATTGCCTCGCGTTCCTCGAGAAACACCACGCCCGCATCAGCAACGTCCACCTGGGCGACCGCAAGAAAAACCAGGGCCGCAGCGCCCCCTTCGGCCAGGGCGATGCGCCGATCATCGAGTTAATCCGGATGATCCGGGATAATGCGTGGCCTATCCCGGTGATGCTGGAATTTGAACACGGCACGCTGCGCACCGGCCTCGACGAGACCCAGCGCATGTTCGACTACTGCAAGCGGGCGCTGGCGTGAGAGTGGTTTACGGTTTCAGGTATACGGTTTAAGGTGTAAGGAAATGCTTAGAACCCTGGTTATCCTCCCCCTACTGCTCGGTGTTCTGTCGCTCATCGAGCCGGCATCCGCCCAATCCCGCGTCGAATACGACTACGCCTACATCGGCGACCCCCTCCCCGATCCGCTGATGCAGCAAAACAAAGAGACGTATGTGCTCTACGGCTGTGCCTATTGCCACGGCCTCTACCTGCAACCCGTAGGTGAGGCCACCGACCTCCGCACGTCCGCCCTGGTGGGGGCCGATGTGGAGGCCAACCTCATCGGCCCCATCCTGCGTGTGGGTATCCCGCAAACGCCCAAATCGTCGCCGATGCCCCAGTTCTCGGACCTCAGCGACCGGGAGATCCGCGCTATCACCACGTATATCCACTACGCACGGGCCGATGTGCGTTATACATCACTAACTGCCGGTCCGGCCTCCGTTGGCGACGCCGCGGCCGGCAAAACGTACGTCGAGCAGCAGTGTGCGTCGTGCCACCGCGATACCGGAGCTCTCGCGGCCCCCGGGTCCGACGCGGCAGCGTTGCGCAAACAAATTCTCGCGCCGGCCGCCTTCCTGGGTCCGATGTCGTTCAATCTGGAGAATCGGACCGCGCTGACGGACGGACGCGCTCGGCATCAAGCCCTGCTGGAGAATTTCGCCGAGGCGGATGTGGCGAATATCGTGGCATATTTGGAGACGTTGAACTAACGGGGAATCGGGTCAGGCCGCCAGACCGCAACCCGATTTACGGGAGGCGCGTGAAAACGCCGAATTCGTTGGCGTTCGCGGGGGTGACCAATTCGCAATCGATAGCCTGTTTTTCGGGGAACGAGGTCGAGCCCGTGCGGAGGTAGGCGTCGGCCTGGTCGACGGCCATCGTGGCCAGAAGGCTTGCCGGCTGGAGGACGGTCGCGGCGATGTCGCCGGCTTTGATGGCGGCGATCACGTCCGGGCTCCCGTCGAACCCGACGACAATCACATCCCCCCGGCCGGCGGCCTTCAGCGCCGCCGCCGCGCCCAGCGCCATGGTATCGTTCCCCGAGATCACACCCTTGATATTCGGGTGCGCCTGCAGGATCGTCTCCATCTTTTCAAAGGCCTGCGTCTGGCTCCAGTTGGCGCTCTGTTGCGCCACGCGCACCATCTCCGGGTACTGCCCGAGCACGTCGTTGTAGCCCTGCGAACGGATGCCGGCGTTGGTGTCGGATTCTGTACCCAACAGCTCGACATACGGCCCTGCCTCTCCCATCAGTCGGACGAACTCCTCGGCCCCCAGCGTGGCGCCCTGGTAGTTATTCGATACGATCTGAGCCACGGCGATGCCCGTGGCGTTGATCTCCCGGTCGATCAGGAACGACGGGATGCCGGCCTCTTTGCCCTTCCGGACGACCGCGATGGAGGCGTCGGCGCCGGCGTTGTCCAGCACGATCGCGGCCGCCTTTCGCGCGATGGCGGTATCGAAGAGCTGATCCTGCACGGACGCGTCGCCGTTGTGGGTCAGCACCAGGGTCTCGTAACCCAACGCCCGCGCTCGGGCATCGGCCGCGTCGGACTCCGCCTTAAAAAAGGGGTTGTCGTGGGAAGGCGTGATGATGACGATCAGGCGCGCCGCCGAGGTGGTGGTATCACCGGATGGCTGGCAGGCTGAAAACGAGGTGGCGAGAAGAAGGAGGAGGGCGAAGCAGAGGTGGCGCATCTTTATTGAGGCTGTTTGTTTAGAAACTAACAATACTATGTCCTCTCGACCGGAGACGCCGGCTTGCCGGCGACGTAGCGGAGAGATGACACGGATTTATCGAAATAAGATAGCTTCTTCACCGCCCCCGCACTACCCGGCGCTGCTGCATCCGCTGCTGCTGCTGATCGACTACCACGGCGAGCACGATCACGGCGCCTTTGATGACGATCTGCCAGAACTCGGACACTCCCAGCAGCACCATGCCATTCACTAGCACGCCGATCACAAACGCCCCGATGAGGGTTCCGCTGATGGTCCCCCGGCCTCCCATCAGCGACGTGCCGCCGAGCACAACTACCGCAATCGCGTTGAGCTCGAACGTCTCGCCCGTCGCCGGGTGAGCGGCTACCAGTTGGGAGGCAATGATGAGGCCGACCATCGCCGCGCACAACCCGGAAATCATATAGGTCGCCAGCTTCACCCGCTCGACGCGAACCCCCGAGAGGGCGGCGGCCTTTTCGTTACCGCCCACCGCGTAGACATGCCGGCCAAATGGAGTCTTCCGCGCGAAAAACACCCCCACGGCGGCAAACAATACCATGATCCAGATCGGATACGGCAGCCCGATAAACGTGCCGGCGCCCAGCACCGGAAAGCCGGTGTTGCCGAGCGATTCCACCCCCACCAGATTCGCAAACGTCGCCCCGTCGGATAGGAGCAGGGCCGCGCCCCGCGCCACATACAACGTCCCGAGCGTGGCGATAAACGGCGCCACGCTAAGCCGTGTGACTAACGATCCGTTAATGAGGCCGACCACCATCCCCACCCCCAGCGTCAGCAGGCAGACTATCCACACGTTAAAAAAGATCGACACGCCGAACAGCTTCAGGATGAGACCTTCGTTGATGAGCCATCCGGCCACCATCCCGCACAGGCCGGCGATGGAGCCCATCGACAGATCGATCCCCCCGCTCAGAATCACAAACGTCATCCCGATGCCCAGGATAGCGTTGATCGCCACCTGCTTCGTGAGGATGATCAGGTTGCCGGTTGTCAAAAACGCCGGACTCAGCAGGGCAAAGACGACGGCCAGTACGATCAGTGCGATATAGGCTCGGAGCCGCAGCAGCACCAACTGGAATGGGACGCCGCCGGCCCGCCGTTGTCGTATCGATGGGGCGTGGGGCATATCAAACCTCGATGCGTGTAGTCGGCATAAGCACACTCGCAGCGGCCAGGTGCTGTTCGGTCAGGCTGTCGCCGGTAAATTCGCCCGTGATGCGCCCACGCGTCATCACGATCGCGCGGTCCGCCATGGCCACGACTTCCTTCAGTTCCGACGAGACAAACAGCACCCCGAGTCCCTCGCAGGCGAGCTTGTTCATCAGATCAAAAATTTCTGAACGGGCGCCGACGTCGATCCCACGCGTGGGTTCATCCATCATGAGCACCCTCGGCCGGGTGAGCAGGTATTTGGCGAGGACGACCTTCTGTTGATTGCCGCCGCTCAGGGTGGCAATGGACTGCCGGGGGTCCCCGACTTTGATGGCCAGTTGCGCGATGAGCCGGTCGACTTCATCCCGCTCTCGTCCAACCGATAGTACGAGACCCGTACGTAAGGCACGCAGATGCGCCAGTGTAATGTTTTCCGCCACGGAAAATGTCGGCACCAGCCCCAACTGCTGACGGTCCTCCGGCACCAGGGCCAATCCCATGCGGAGGCGTTTTTCGATGGGGCTGGATGCCAGTTCTTGGCCGCCGAGCCGGACCGACCCGACCGCGCGATGCTGCATACCAAACAGGCACTCGAGCAGCTCGGTCCGGCCGGCTCCCATCAAACCGTATATACCGACGATCTCGCCCGCGCGCACCGACAACGACACGTCTTCGACGAGATAGCCGTCGCCGTGCTCCCGCGGCAGTGTAATCCCTCGTGCTTCCAACAATACCTCCCCGGCCGCCCGCGTTCGCCTCCGGAACAGGGTATCCGACGAGCGGCCAGACATGTGCTCGACGATCCACGCCAGTGACACTTCTTTAGCCGGCGCCTCGGCAATCAATCGCCCATCCCTCAGCACGGTGAAGTGGTCGCCGATCTGCAGACACTCATCGAGTTTATGAGAGATGTAGACGATGGCGACCCCCTGGGCCGTAAGCTCCCGGACGATGCGGAGCAACACGGCGGCTTCGGCATCGCTCAGGGCGGACGTCGGCTCGTCCATGATGAGGATGGATACGTCCTCGGCCAGGGCCCGGGCGATTTCCACGAGTTGCTGCTGCCCGATCCGCAGGTCCTCGACCAGGGTATCGGGTTCGATGGACTGCTCCAGCCGCCGCAACACGCTCCGGGTGACGTCGTCCTGTCGGCCGGCCTGGATCGTCCCTATCCCGGACACCAGCTCCCGCGCGATACACACGTTCTCGCTGACGGTGAGGTTGGGAAACAGCGTCAATTCCTGAAAGATGATTCCGATCCCGTGCGCCCGAGCGTCGCGGGGGTTCTTGAAGGCGACTGGTGCACCTTGCAACACGAGCCGGCCTTCACTCGGCGCCTCCACGCCAGCGAGGATCTTCATCAGGGTCGACTTCCCCGCGCCGTTCTCGCCGATCAGCACGTTCACCTTTCCCGCGTAGACGCTAAAATCGACCCCCTGGAGCGCCGTGGTGCCCGGGTACCGTTTGACGATCTGCTCGGCTTTCAGCGCCGGCGCCTGCTCGATGATATTTCTGGCGTCGACCATCATGGCGACTCCACGACCAGGAGTTCAACGGGAGTAACAGCGATTTCATCTGGATCGCGCAGTACAACCACGCCGGCAAACCGAACCTCGGCGCCCGGCAGGGCGGCCCGGTCCAGCCCGGCCAGCACCGATTCCACCACCCGAGCATTCATGGCATTTGATACGCCGGCGAATTCGAGCTGGTTGACGAATTGATCAAACGATACAAACGACAGCGCATCCCGCAGCGCCGTGCCCCGGATGACGGGCCCAATCTGAAGCGTCACCTCGGTCCCATCCAAAAGCGCCACCGTTATCACGCCGGCGCGGGAAGTGGTATCGACCCGGACAACTTGCCCCGCTCCCGTCACCCGGACGTGCAGCGGCCCATCCCCCACCCGATGCCCGTAAGCCGTCGCGGCCTCGGGGTTCTCCGCCAGATCCGCCAGCAGGGTTGAAAGATCCACTGCTTCGTCGCGGATAAACTGAACGATGCGGGTCTCCCAGTTTTCCTCGACAAATGTCGCCGCGTCGAAAGCCTGGACGGCATCTCCCACGATCGCGCGACCCGTCACGGGATCGAGCGACCGGATCTCACATCCCGCCAGCACGAGAACGAGTGCCGAGGCCAGGCCGACACGGCGGATCGATTTATCCATGGCACGCCCTCGGATTGTAGAGCGCCCGGGCGACCGCATCCTGCCATCCGTCGTAAGCCGCGGCCCGCCGGGAGTCGGCCCATCGGGGCTCGAAGCGATCCAGCGACCGGGGCAACGCCGCGATCTCGTCGGTCGACGCCCAGACGCCGAGGTGGAGGCCGGCCAGATAGGCGGCGCCCAGTGCGGAGAGGTCATGGGCGTTGTTGCGCAGAACGGGGCACCCCAGGATGTCGGACTGGAACTGCATCAGCGCGTCGTTTCGGCTCGCGCCGCCGTCGGCGAGCAGGATGGGATCGCCGGCTCCGATCGCCATCACATCAAACACATCCCGGATCTGATACGCGATGGATTCCACCACCGCCCGCGCCAGGTGGGCGGCCGTCGTGCCGCGGGTGAGGCCGGTCACCAGGCCGCGCGCCCGGTCGTTCCAGTGCGGCGCCCCGAGGCCTACAAACGCCGGAACGATGTACACGCCCTCACTTTCCGCCACCTCATCCGCCAGCGCCGCCGCTTCCACCGGATCCGCGAACCCGAGCAGATCGGCGTACCACTGCACAGCCGATCCGGTGACCGAAATATTGCCCTCAAGCGCATACCGGACGCCCGAAGGCAATCCCCAGGCCACCGTCGTGACGATGCCGTGCCTGGAAAAGGCGAGTTCGTTCAGCGGGCTCATGAGGGAGCTGCCCGTCCCGTACGTGGCTTTGACGCTCCCCTGTTGGAATCCGCATTGCCCGAACAGAGCGGCGTGGGAGTCGCCGATCAAACCGGCGATAGGCACCCCCGCCGTTAGCCTTCCCACGGCGGTCGTCACCCCGAACAGGGCGCTCGAAGGCAGGGTCTCGGGTAGTATGACGCGTGGGATGCTGAAGAGGCCGAGGAGATGGTTGTCCCAGCCGGCCGTTTTCAGATTCAGCAGCTGCGTCCGCGAGGCATTGCTGACGTCGCAGCGATGGACGCCACCGGTCAGATTCCACAACACCCAGCTGTCGATGGTACCCGCGCACAGGTCGCCGGCCTCAGCCCGGGCCTGGCCGTCCGGGATGGCATCGAGCAGCCATCGGATCTTGGACGCCGAAAACAACGGGTCGATGGGCAGCCCCGTGCGGTCCTGAATCTCGTCTCCCCTGCCCTGTCGCTTCAGCGCATCACAGAACGCACTCGAACGCCGGCACTGCCAGATCACAACCGGGCCGGCCGGCCGCCCCGTTGTGCGATCCCACACCAGCACGGATTCCCGCTGATTCGAGATGGCGATGCCCACGGGCACGGGGTCGCCGGCATCCGAGAGGCACGCATCGATGGCCTGTTTCACGCTCTCCCAGACGACCATGGCGTCCTGTTCCACCCACCCCGATTGCGGGTAGAGGCAGGGTACGGGCCGCGACGCGCGGTGCCGGATCTGGCCTCGGACATCCACCAACATCGCCTTTGTGTTGGTCGTGCCCTGGTCGATGGCGAGTAGGAGAGTCTCACGCATAACCGTTCAGCCTCTGAGCTGCAGGGCGGCGTCCCGGATGCCTTCCGCCGTCAGGCCGAAGTGCTCCAACAGCCACTCGGGCTCGCCGGTCGGCGCAAACACGCCCGGCACGCCCAGGATACGCATCGGGACCGGCGTTGTCTGTACCACCACTTCGGCCACCGCGCTGCCGAGTCCGCCATACACGGTATGCTCCTCGGCGGTGACAATGGCCCCGGTTTCACGCGCCGCCGCGATGACGGCCTCTCGGTCGAGTGGGCGCACGGTGGCCATGTTCAGCACCCGTGCGTCGATCCCCCGGATAGCGAGCAGGTCGGCGGCTTCGAGCGCACGGGTCACCATCACCCCGTTGGCGATGAGCGTGATGTCACCGCCTTCGCGCAGCCGGCTCGCCTTTCCGAAAGCGAAGTTGTAGGTGGTATCGTAGATAGCCGGCACTCCCATCCGGCTGAGCCGCAGGAATACAGGCCCGTGTGTAGCCGCCGCCATGCGGATGGCCTGAGAGGTTTCTTCCGGATCGGCCGGCGCCACGACGGTCAGGTTGGCGATCGCACGGGTCCAGGCAAAATCTTCGATCGAATGATGGGTGGGGCCCAGCGCGCCATAGGCCATGCCGCTGCTGATGCCCACGAGTTTTACGTTGGCGTCCGAATAGGCGACGTCCGCTTTGATTTGCTCCAACGCGCGCCCTGTCAGGAAACACGACGCCGAACATACGAAGGGGATCTTGCCGGCATTGGCGAGGCCGGCGCCCACGCCCACCATGTTCTGCTCGGCGATACCCACGTTGATGAGCCGCTCCGGGAATCGCTCGCGGAACGCACCGGTTTTGCTGGAACCGACCGAGTCGTTGTTCACCACGACGATCCGCTCGTCAGAAGCCCCGAGGGCCACCAACGTGTCGGAAAAGGCGTCGCGGCAATCGTACAGGGTGTGGCTCATACGGCATCCTCCAACTCTTGCATCGCGGCCCGCAACTGCTCGTGGGATGGCACCTTGTGGTGCCAGGCGGCTTTGTCTTCCATAAAGGATACGCCCTTTCCTTTGTGCGTGTGGGCGATGATACACGTCGGTTTTCCGTCCGTCAGCGGCAGCCGCTCGAAGGCGTCGAGCAGGGCCTCATAGTCATGCCCATCCACCTCCGTCACGGCCCACCCGAAGGCGCGCCACTTGTCGGCAAGCGGGTCGAGGTCGACGGTGTTGATGGTGGAATCGCCCTGCTGGAGCCGGTTGCGGTCCACAATGACGGTGAGGTTGTCGAGGCCGCGGTGGCCGGCGGTCATGGCGGCCTCCCAGTTGCTGCCTTCCTGGAGTTCGCCGTCGCCGGTGAGCACAACCACCCGCCAGGTGGCTCTGTCGATCTTCGCCCCGATGGCGGCGCCGACGCCAACCGGCAGGCCATGGCCGAGCGGCCCCGTGTTAGTCTCGACGCCGGGCACTTTCTTGCGGTCCGGGTGCCCGTTCAGGCGCGAGAGGGGCTGCATGAAGGTGCCGAGTTCATCCAGGGGGATAAAGCCGGCATAGGCAAGCGTCGTGTACAAGGCGCCTGCGCAGTGCCCTTTGCTGAGGATGAACCGGTCGCGGAGCGGGTCCGCCGGCCGGTCCGGATACACGTTCAGGATGCCGAAGTACAGCGTCGTGAGGATGTCGGTCGCCGAAAAATCGCCGCCGATGTGGCCCATGCCGGCCTCGAAGATCATCCGGAGGTCGCGCCGGCGGATCTCGTTGGCGCGGCGGCGCAAGCGCTCAACCCGTTCGGTGCGTGTCGTGCCCATCGATCTTACCCCAGAAAAAGATCCAACACCAGGCGTTGCGCGGCGAGTGCATCCTGTGCGTCCTGCGCCTTCCGCAGCGCCGGCACGTCGATCCGGTCCACCAGGGCATCCAGCTTGCGAATCGTCTGGATACTTTCCCTCGCCGCCTGGACGGGGTCCTCGCGAAACGGGAACTGGTCCAGCAGGATGACATCGCTCCAGCCGATCTTGCGGAGGGTGTACATGAACTCGAGCGTTTCGATGAGGTGGACGGAGCCGACGGTCATGTCGTCGTCCCACTCGCGCCAGTTGTCGTTCACCTCGACACTCGTGAGCCGGCCGCGCCGGTGCGCCAATTGGATGGCCTCGGAAGGGGTCTCTCGGGCGAAAAACGAATGCCCGAGATCCATCACGATGCCCACATTATCCACCCCCATGTCCTCGATGGCGAGGAGCGTGGTCGCGACATTGCAGAAGAGCATGTGGGTACGCGGCTCCTTGAACTTGCACTCAATGGCAAATTGCATGTCCGGCGCCGAGGCGGCGACTTCCCGAACGGCGTCAACCGAGTACTTCCAGAGGTCGGCGTAGTCGGCCTGGAACGGGTAATCATACCCGTCCTGCCCGGGCCAGAATTTGACGTATTTCGCCCCCAGCTCCCGCGCCGGCTCGATGGCCGCTGTGTACATATCAATACACTGCCGGCGCACCGCCGGGTCCGGATTCGTCAGCCCGCCCTTTCGGTAGGTGCGGCTATAGCTGGCCGGGGTGATCGCGTGGCAGCGTAATCCGTTACGGTCCAGCGTTTTTTTGATGTCCCATACAGATACGCCCCCGTCGAACGGGTAGTTGATATCCAGCGAAACGAGGTCGCCGACCTGGCCGGCGCGGTCGATGGCTTCGAGAATACTTACCGGAGGGCCGTACGCGTCGGTGGCGTAGCGGTCGATGAACTGTCCGAAGAGCCAGAGGCCGGCTCCAAAGGTGTAAGGCTGATGCGCGGACATGGTCGGGTTGGATCAGGGAATAAATCAGGAACTCTATCGTACGAACACATGCTGTACGAACACATGCCGTACGGACATGATACTTCGTGCCCCTCTCGTGGCGGCACGTTAAATGGGTTACGAAGTATAGCATCGTATTTGCACATATTCCTGTCACTTCTCGAATAAAACATGCCACTATCCGAGATCAACCGCATCTTCGACGAGCGGCGCAAGGAGCTGGCGCCGTACGGGCTAACAGTCGAACGCTGGCGGCCAAACCTGATGCGAAAATCGGATCGTCACAACGAGATCGAACTCAACTTTCTTCAGCGTGGATCGGTCACCTATATGCTCCGCGGCCGGCGATACGCCATCCGCCCGGGCCGGCTGACGCTGTTCTGGGCGCTGGCGCCGCATCAGATAGTGGAGATCGAAGGGGATGCCCCGTATTACGTCGCCACCATTCCTCTCACGAGGTTTCTCCAGTGGAAGCTGCCAGCGGCCTTCGTGAACCGCGTCCTCCAGGGAGAGGTCATCGAGGAGCGATCGGACGCGGTCATCGACTACGACGCGGCGCTGTTTGCGCGCTGGCTGGACGATGTCGCCACCGCAGACGTGCCGTGGTTGGATTTGGTCCTACTGGAGATGGAGGCCCGCGTGCGCCGGCTCGCGCTAACCTCTGCCTTGAGCGACGAGGAAGCCGGCCTGCAACCGATTGATGACTCCCGCTCCAGCACGGTCGAACGCATGGCGGTTTTTGTCGCCGCCCACTATAAACACGCCATCCAGGTCCACGAAATTGCCGAGGCCGTCGACCTCCACCCGGACTACGCGACGGCGCTGTTTCGCAAGACGTTCGGGATGACCCTTAGCGATTACCTCGCCGACCACCGCATCGCCCACGCCCAGCGTATGCTGGCCACATCGCCGGCAAAAATCACAGAAATCGCCTACGAATCTGGCTTTAACTCCATCAGTCGATTCAACGCCGCATTTAAAAAACACTGCGGCTGCACCCCTAGAACCTACCGTAAACAACACACATCCAGAGCCTGACATACTCGGCCCTTCACCTCGGCACAATGTTCACCACGACCCGTCTGTACCGCGACAACGCCGGCGTGCCTTTGTCCGTCACGCGCAGGATAAAATGGGCCGTCTCCGGCTCCTGGACCTCCGGTGCACGGATGGTGTGCACGAAGTACAGGTTCTCCGACAGCGGCGCAAACGAAATCGCCTCCCGGTACGTGCCGGCCTCGGGGTACTGAAACCACCAGTAACTTAATGCATCCCCGTCAGGGTCGGTGGTGCCGGCGGCATTCAGGCCAAAGATTTCGCCAGATCGAACGGTGAGGGTATCCGGATGCCCGAGCGCCGGGACCGGGGGATGGTTGGCGTCTTCGTAGGCCATTACCGTCCAGTCCATCCGCGCGGCAAAGTCATGCTGAAAGTCCCCGCGCCAACGCCAGAGCGACACTTTGTTGTTGCTGTATTCCACCGAATCCGCCCGGATGGCGCGTCCCCAGCGCGAGGGAATCCTCGGGCGGAAGGTGTCGACGGCATTCGTCCAGATCGGCCGGGTTTCAGGAGCAAAAAAGAACCGCGCAGCCATCCGCGGGTTGGCCGGCGCGCCGGGCGGCTCGGGCTGATACAACTCGTACCGACCGCCCCATCCCCCTATGTTCGGGCGCTCGGGATCGTTGAGCCCGTTCGGGATGAGCGAAAGAAAGGCCGGCGTATCGCCCTCCAGCCCGTACGCGACGTCCGGGAATTCGGCCCCGAGAGGTCCGTGCCCCTGCTGGAGGTGCTCCGCCAGCCACTCGTTGCTCACCACGTCGTTGTTCGCGCCCGGCTCACGCCCCGTGATGGCCGACCACGTCGAATTCCCATAACTGCCCGGGCTGACGATGAAGAACAGCTCGGGAAAAGTGTCGCGCATCCAGTGGCCGGAGTCGTCCTGATCGGAGATCGTGTAGACTCGGAGTTTACGGATGAGCCGGCCGGCTTCCGCCGCATTCCGCGTTTCCCGGATCTTCCAGAGCGCCTGGGCCAGCGTGTTCGGCCCTCCCCACACCGAGATCCAGAGCGGCCGATCATCGTCCTGCTCCAACTCCCGGATGATCCACTCGGACCCCTCGGAATCCTTACCGGCCCCGACACCCAACATGCCAGACACCGGCAGACCCTCCGTCACTCGTGCGTGCAGCGTTTCAGCCGTCGGATATCCACCTTCATGAAGCAACAGATTGGGCTGGACCTGTCCATATGCATCGATGATCCGATTCAGCGTCTCGGGGACGACTTTTTCGGGCTGATGCACGGAGGTGGTGGCCACGATCCCCCGGATGTTGATCTGATTGGCGTACAGCAGCAGGCGGATGAGCGACTGGCTGTCGTCCGGGTCGGCCTCGATGTCGGTCAATACGATGACGCGGTGCGGCTTCGGCGGGGCCGGCTGTTGGGCCTGAATAGAAAGCGCGGCCGGCGACGATGTGAGGATCAGCAGCGCGATTACTCCTTTGATCGATCGATTCATGACACACCTGGGAATAAGCTCCGAAGGACTTCTACAGAAAGTATACCCTCGAGATCAGCGTGTTTCTCACCACATTTTGAACAAATACTGCTGGAATCCTAGACTGAAGGACCCGCCCTGCGCTTCTGCCGGAACACATCGACGAGCACCGCCGCGATGATCACGGCCCCGGTGACGACGCGCTTCGTCGGGTCGCTGGCGCCCACCTGTGCCAGCCCGCTCTGTAGAAAGGCGATGATGAGCACGCCCAGGAAACTGTTGATTACCGATGCGCGCCCGCCCATCAAACTGGTCCCTCCGATCACGACGGCGGCGATGGCGGCCAGCTCCATCCCCGTGCCGGCGTTGGGATCGGCCGACCCGAGATAGGCCGTCTGAAACACCCCGCCCAACCCGCTGAGCAAACCGGCGAGCGCAAAGACGGCGATCTGCACTTTTCGTATATCCACGCCGGCCAGCCGGGTCGCTTCCAGATTACCCCCGACGGCCAGCACGTACCGCCCGAACACGGTGCGGGTGAGCGCCACATGCCCGCCGGCCGCCACCAGCAGCGCCACCAGAAACGCCGCACTCAGCCCGATAAACGGCAACGGCTCGCCCAGTCCCGAAACCGCCGCTCCGATGTATTTCGTCTGGGATCCCGTCACCAGATAGGCGGCGCCACGGGCGATCTCTAGCATGCCCAGGGTGACGATAAACGACGGAATCGACCAGCGCACGGCTACGTAGCCCGATGCCAATCCACACAGCAAACCCACCCCGAGTGAAGCGGCCATACCCACCCACAGCGGCGCCCCGGCATCCACCAGCAACACACCCAACACGCTACTTCCGAGGGCAAGCACAGACCCGACGGATAGATCGATGCCCGCGATCCCCAGCACAAAGGTCATCCCCACCGCCACGACGATCAGGGCCGGGAGCTGATTGGCGATCGTTTGAAAGGTCCGCACAGTGAAAAAGTGCTCCGTCGTCCATCCGAACACAACCGTGATCAGGACCAACACGCCCATGAGGTTGACATAACTGGCCGTTTTCATGGGCGGAGCGGACGGTATCGCATGCGAGTCGCTTACTGACCGGGCGCGGCCGTGATCAGGTCGACGGGTGTTTCCTGGACTCCATCGACCACATCGCCCTGGAGGCGGCGGAGGGCTGTTTCGATGCCAAAAACCGCAAGCCGAGTCCCGTATTGATCGGCCGTCGCCAGCATGCGCCCCTCCTCTATCAGTTGCCTGACGGCCTCGATGTTATCGAACCCGACGATACGCACCTGTTCTGCCAGGCCGGCCTGCTGTACGGCGGCAACGGCGCCAAGCGCCATGTTGTCGTTGCTGCAAAGGAGCGCCTTCAGGTTCGGATATTCCCCAAGAAGGGCGGCCGCCACGGTATTAGCCGACGCCTGCTCCCAACTGCCGCTCTGGACGCTCACAATCTCGAGACCGGCGGACGCCATCGCGTCCCGAAAACCCTGCTCGCGCTGCTGGGCGTTAAATGCCGTCGGAATCCCCCCGATGATCGCCACTTCGTCGCCGGCCTGCAGATGAGACGCCAGGTACGTGCCCACCTTTTCGGCGCCCTTGCGGTTATCCGGCCCGACAAAGGGGATGGACGCACCGGAAGAGGCCAACACGGCCTCGTCCAGCCGGTTGTCGATATTGATGACGACGATGCCCGCATCGGCGGCCCGCTTGAGAACGGGCACCAGTGCCCGGGAGTCCGCCGGCGCGATCACGATCGCGTCCACGCCTATAGCTACCATGTTTTCAACCATCGCCACCTGCTGGCTCAAGTCGCTTTCGTTTTTGATGCCGTTGATGATCAATTCGTAGGCATCCGCATGGGCCGCCTGGTGGGTGCGCGCACCATCGGCCATGGACACAAAAAACTCGTTGGCGAGCGATTTCATGATCAGCGCCACACGCGGTTTTTCCGGCGTCGCAGGCGTATCGGCCTGCTGGCAGCCGGCGGACAGGAGGAGCACTGCCGCCATGCAGCGAGCGGTTCGAAGACGAACAATCCTTGAGGTCATATTGCACTAGTGGGTTCAGCCGAATTATCTACAGGGGAAGTTGCTGAAAATAAGCGAGAGAACCAACATGTCAGGCCGGCCCGTCGTCCCACCCCTTCATCGCATCCCATCCCACCCCTTCCTCATTCTCGCTGTGTGCTCGGTCCTCGTTTATTCCGGATGCGTCGCCCCCGATACGCCGGCCCCCGATCCCGCGCCGCCGGCGGCGCCCGAACGCATCCGCCTCCTCGTCGATTCCGACGCCAACAACGAGTTGGACGACCAGTTCGCGCTCACGTATGTCCTCCACAACACATCGGTGTTCGACCTCGAGGGCATTACGGTAAATCGCACGGCCGGCGGGGGCAACATCCAGTCCCAATACGACGAAGCCGCCCGCATCATCGCGCTCTCGGGGCGCACCGATGTGCCGCTCTACAAAGGGGCATCTGCATCCTACACGGAGATTGCCCCGACCCTCGCCACGCCCGATTTCGATGGGCACGAGGCGGTCGATTTCATCATCGCGCAGGCGCACGCCGACGACCCGCGTCCGCTTGTGCTCGCCCCGATCGGCAAACTCACGAACATCGCCCTGGCGCTCGCAAAGGACCCATCGATCGCATCGAAGGTGCGCGTTTTCTGGCTTGGATCGCACTGGCCGATGCCGGGGGAATACAACCTGGAAAACGATACCACCTCGGTGAATCCGGTGATCCTGTCGGGGGTGCCGTTTGAGATGGCCGTGGTGCGCTTCGGCTATTATTCGGGTACGGGCGCGGTGAAACTGGGCATGGATGAGGTGCGGGAACGGATGCCAGGCCTGGGACCACGCATCGCCTCGCCCATCACAGGCCGGCACGGCGGCGAATTCCACACGTTTGGCGACTACGCGGTGAGCCTCTTCGAGCACATGGGCGAGGACTACCGCGCCCTCTACGACATGGCCGCGCTGTCCCTCCTCAAGAACCCGACCTGGGCGGAACGGGTCGTGATCGATGCCCCGCGCTTGACTGGCGAGGCCTGGGTGGAGGGTGCCGGCTCTGGAATTCAGATCGCCATCTGGGAGAACTTCAATTCATCGCTCATCCTCAAGGACATGTTTGAGACGATGGAAGCAGCAAGCCGATGACGTGCAGAGGATGACGTTCAGAGGATGACGTGCAGAGCATGACGTTCAGAGGATGACGTGCAGAGCATGACGTGCAGAGGATGACGTGCAGAGGATGACGTGCAGAGCATGACGTTCAGCCGATGACGTTCATAGCATGACGTGCAGAGCATGACGTGCAAAGGATGACGTGCAGAGCAGGCCCCTCCTCGAATCGAGGAGGGGCAAATCCCGTCGGCGCGAAGCGATGACGGGATGGGGAGGAGCCAACCGAAACCGAGAGCCCATCAACAAAAAAGGCCTTCCTCAAGCTGAGAAAGACCTTTAGGCGGAGGGGGAGGGATTCGAACCCTCGGAGCCCTTACGGGCTCAACGGTTTTCGAGACCGTCCCATTCAACCGCTCTGGCACCCCTCCGTGATGCCCGGCTGAACCGGATAGGGCGTCTCAAACGCCGGCTGCCGGCATACGTTTCACGCATTCCCGGGGCTTCACGACTTTTCCGAATCCTCGCGCAACCGACTCAAAACATACCGGCCAGCACCTCTGCCGCCTCCTGCAGGGTCTGGTCGAGTTTCTCGGGATGCCGCCCGCCAGCCGTGGCCAGCGCCGGCTTCCCGCCGCCCCCGCCGCCCACCTTCTGGGCGAGCGCGCCGACCAGCGCGCCCGCCTTCACTTTCGAGGACGCCAGGAGATCGTCGGACACCGTGGCGACGAGGTACGCTTTGTCACCAGCAGGGTCCACGCCGCCCAGGACGGCCACGCTGCCGGCGCCCAGGCGGTCCCTCAGGGTTTGCCCGAGGGTGCGCAGCGCGTCCATGTCGACCGGGTCGATCCGACCCGTCACGAGGCGAGCCGCCCCTACCTGCCGCGCCGCGCCGATGAAGGCGTCGAGCCGACCGGCGAGCTGCTGCTGGGTCGCGGCTTCGAGCGCTTTTTCCAGCCGCTTCTGGTCGGCGATTAGCGTCGCAACGGCTTCATCCACCCCTTCGCCCGGCACTTTGAAGAGCTCGCGCACCCGCTCAAGCTCCGCCAGGCGGGCACCCACGTAGTCGAGCGCGGCCTTCCCGACCACCGCCTCGATGCGCCGCACGCCGGCGGCGACCGATCCCTCGCTCACCACCCGGAAATACCCGAGTTCGCCCGTGGCGTCGACATGGGTCCCGCCGCAAAGCTCTATCGAATACGCGGGATCAAAGGTGATTACGCGCACAAAATCGCCGTATTTCTCCCCAAAAAGCGCCATCGCCCCCCGGGCCATCGCCTCGCTCACGGGCACGCGGCGCTCTTCCGTGCGGGGGATGTTACGCTGGATCATCTCGTTGACCCGTTGCTCGACCCGGCGCAGCTGTTCCGGCGTCACCCGCTCGAAGTGGCTGAAGTCGAACCGCAGCCGGTCGGGCGCCACCAGCGACCCCTTCTGGGCGACGTGGCCGCCGAGTTCCTCGCGCAGCGCAGCGTGGAGCACGTGGGTCGCGCTGTGGTGCTTCTTGATCTCCTCGCGCCGGCTCGCGTCCACGCGAGCGCGGACGACACCGTCGAAACTTGCGGGCACGTGGTCGACGACATGCACGATCCGGCCGGCCATCTTCTGTGTATCCAGCACTTGGACCGATACCCCGTCGATCGCCAGCGTCCCGGTATCGCCAATTTGGCCGCCGCTTTCGGCGTAAAAAGGCGTCTTGTCCAGCACGATCTGATGCTGGACCGCCTCGCCGCCATGCACCGTACGGTAGGCGACGACGCGGGCGGCCGGCTCATCGAGGGTATCGTAGCCGATGAAGCGCTCCTCGGTAACGTCTTCGACCGCCTGCCACACGTCGGCCTTGCTCTGATCTACCTTAAACGTCGTGGCGGCCCGCGCACGGTCTTTTTGCACCTGCATCAACTCCTGGTACCTCGGCATATCGACCCCCAGGCCCTCTTCTCGGAGCATCAACTCGGTGAGGTCGATCGGAAATCCGAACGTATCGTGGAGCAGGAAGGCGATTTCGCCGGGCAGCTGGCCTTTCCGGGCGACCTCGACAAACGGTGCGACCATCGCCGCGCGGTCGTTGCGATCGTAACCCTTGGCGAGCAGGTCCATTGTGGCGTTATCCGATAGCAGCCGGCTCGTGGACGCCTCGGCGGAGCCGGCGTGCGCGATGTCCTTGATATAAGGCATGATCCGGTCGAAGAAGGCGATGCCGGTGCCCAGGGTTTCCAAGAAACTCTCCTCCTCGGCGCGTATGACGCGCTCGATGTAATCCTGCTGGTCGCCCAGTTCGGGAAAAGCCGCCCCCATCTTCTGGATAAGCGCCGGAACCAGCCGCCACAGGAACGGCTCGCGGAGCGCGAGGGTCTGGTAGCCATACCGCACGGCGCGACGCAGGATACGGCGGATGACGTACCCACGGCCGGCATTGCCCGGCGACACCCCGTCCGCCACGGCGATGGCGCAGGTGCGGATATGGTCCACGATCACGCGCATCGCGATCCGGTACCGCTCGCGGGTGGCGTCGTCCACGCCGGCGATGACGTCGTACCCCTGTATGGCAGTGAGCGGACTCAGCTCGGCGACGCGGGCCAGCAGCGGCGCGAACAGGTCGGTATCGTACGTGCTCTGTTTCCCCTGGAGCACCGCGACCACGCGTTCGAAGCCCATGCCGGTGTCGACGTGTTTGGCCGGCAGCGGCTGTAACGTGCCATCGGACTGCGCATTGTACTGGATGAACACGAGATTCCAGATCTCCATCACCCGCGGATCGTCCGAATTGACGAGCGTCTTGCCCGGGACGAGGGCGCGCTCCTCGTCGGACCGGAGGTCGATGTGGATCTCTGAACACGGTCCACAAGGGCCCGTGTCGCCCATCATCCAGAAATTGTCTTTGGACCCGCAGAAGAGGATGTGATCCGGATCGATGCCTGTTTTCTTTCGCCACACCTCGGCAGCTTCTTCGTCCGGGTCCAGGCCCAACCGGGCGTCCCCACCGTGGACGGTGGCATAGAGGCGATCCGGGGCGAGGCCCCATTCCTTCACCAACAGCTGCCAGGCCCAGCCTACCGCCTCCGTCTTGAAGTAATCGCCAAAACTCCAGTTACCCAGCATCTCGAAAAACGTGTGATGGTACGTGTCGTGCCCCACTTCTTCGAGATCGTTGTGTTTGCCCGAGACACGCAGCACCTTCTGGGTATCCACGGCACGTCGGTAGGGTCGGTCTCCCGTTCCCAGGAAGACATCCTTAAACTGGTTCATGCCGGCGTTGGTGAATAACAACGTCGCATCGTTTTTGGGCACGATCGAATCACTCGGGACGATGGTGTGCCCGTGCCGGGCGAAGAAGGTTAGAAACGCTTCGCGGATCTGTTCGGAAGTGAGCTGGGCCGACATACGGGAAGGAGAAATCCTGAGAGGGTAGAACCTGACGTAGAACCTGACAACGCCTACGGCCAGGCCGCTAAAATGGCGGCTACGTAAACGCCGGATGCCGGAGAAGGTCCCCTTCGTTTCAGGGAGTTGTAACCTCGGAACGCCCACTGCCGTATGGCCCTTGAGTGTCGTTTCGAGCCTACCATGAACGGCTTGATCGACGAGACCCAGGCCAACCAACCCGCGCGAGCGTCCGCCATGAACGATCACTCCAGAACCGACGAATCTCCAAACGATCAGATGCCGGCTTACAAACGTATCATGCTGGCGATTCTCGGTGCGCTGGCGCTGATGGTGCTCGTGAATGTGGTGAGAGGCGAATTTTCCGATGCCGGCGCAGAACGCCTCGTGGCGGTGCGCCACGCCTTCGACACGCAGCGCGCAACCGTGAAAGTCCATGTAATGCATGAGGGATCGGGCGAGGAGGAGTTGATGATCGATGAGCGATTCCCCGCCGGCGACCCGGCCGGCCTCTCTGTTTCAGTAGGTGATGCGGACGTCGTGATGAAGAACAACGAAACCGGCGAGATCCACGTGGAGGTGTATTTGAAAGGCACCGACATGGAGCGAGCCCGGAAGTACTTCGAAACGCAGGCGTTCGAAGTCTTCGAGGAAAACGGTACCGTGTTCGTGAAGACCGCTGAGAATATCAAGTGGCGTGGCGGGTGGAACACCAACGGCGGCGCGCAGATTACGGTCATCGTACACACCCCGCTTGACCTGACGGCCACCATCCGCACCTCCGACGGCGATATTGCCGCCGATGACCTCCGCGGCGAGATCCAACTGACAACCTCGGACGGCGACATCGTCGCCGGCGCTTTGGAAGGCCTGTCGGTCGCCATCCGCACCTCCGACGGCGACATCGCGGCGCGGTCCCTCGATGCCCCTGAAGTCAGCGTCGTGACGTCCGACGGCGACATCGCGATCGAGCGCGCCGTGGGCGCTACAGTGAACATCCGCACCTCCGACGGCGATATCGTGCTGGCCGATGCCGATGGTTCAGTCACGCTCAGCACATCGGACGGCGACATCCAGGTCGACCGCCTTTCGGGCGACGAGGCCTCGCTCCGCACTTCCGATGGAGACATCGTCGTGCGCGAAGCCCTCACTGGCTCGGCCCGAGTGACGACGTCGGACGGGAGCATCGTCTTGCAGGCGGTTCATGGGGATATCGAAGCCCGCACCTCCAGCGGTGATCTTACGGTCGAATTCGTCGAGGCAGGCTCCGTAAACCTGAGAACCAGCGACGGAGACATCGCGATTACCGCGCCTCGCGACCTCCGCGCCACCCTCTTGCTGCGGGGCGAGTCAATCCGTATCGACTCCGGTTTTTCCTTCGATGGCATCCTCAAAAAAGACGAAGCGGACGGAGCCCTGAACGGCGGCGGCAGCCGGTTTGAGGCCTCCGCGACGAGCGGGGAAATCGTGCTGCGAGAAAATTAACGTAAATATGGATAAAGAGGCCCCTCAAGGGCCGGCGCGTATTGCATGGCGTGCTCTCCAGCCCCTAATTTGCGGCATGTCGAGAAGCACACCCACTACGAAGAGCGAGTCGCAGGCTTTACACAAAGTCTTCGATGTGGCGTCCTCCGGTCGCCTCTTTATCAGCGTTCCAGGCGCCGACATCCACCTCGTTTCGTCGGATGCGAATCGCGTTCAGATCGATGTATTCGTCTCCTCCCCCACCGAAAATGAGGCGCTGAGTTTTGCGGATCAAGTGATGCTCCGCGTGCGCGCGGTAGACAAGCAGACCGTCCGCGTCGAGTCGAAGTCCATTTACCAGGATGGGTTCTTCGGCTGGAATACCAGCGAGGTGGCCCGGATGCGGCTCGAGATCTCGGTCCCGCGCAGCTTCAACATCGACATCCAGGCGGCGGGATGTGATCTTGTGATGGACAACCTGAAAGGTCAGCTCGCGCTGCAAGTCGCCGGCGGTTCGCTCACGGCCAGCCGGCTCCAGGGAAAACTGGAGGTCTTCGGCTACGGCAGCATGCTCGACATCGACGGGTTCGAGGGCTCAAAACTGACGATCGCCACCTCCGGGGGCCGGCTCACGGCACGCCGACTCACGGCGCCCAAGATCGCCATCACGGCATCGGGGACGGAGACGACCCTTTCGGACCTCGAAGGCGTCACCGATCTCATCTTCCATAGTGGCTCCGCCGACGTACGCGGGATCAAAGGGCCCCTGGAAGTCCATTCCACCGCCTGTGCCTGTACCCTCCACCTTGCCACAATCGAGGACACCCAGCTGGAGGTTAGCGGCGGTGAACTGGCCGTCCACCTCGCGCGTAAAGCCGCAGCCCGCGTGCTGCTCGAAGGCCGTACGCTGTTTTTCGACGACGCTTTTTCCTTTGCCGGCGAACGCGAAGCGGAACGCATCGACGGGCACCTCAACGACGGCAAAAACTGGCTTAGAGCCTCGGTGGCTTCGGGGGCGATCCGCTGTGTGGCGGCTTGAAAAACGTTGAAACGTTGAACGTTTGGGCGTTGAACGTTTAACGGTGGTATGCGGTAGCCCGGCGAGTCGGACTCATAACGGTCATTGCGTGAACGTTTCGCGTGTTCTCGATTTCGAATAGGTACTGAAGCGGGGGGCTGTGTAATGGGGGGGACAATATGCGCCGCCAGCGGTCAATCGTCCGACGACGGCGCATCCGTGTTTTTCCCATCACATGGCATTCAGACTATCATGTATACATCGCTTCCTTTTAAGCGTCTCTTCCTGCCCCTCGTCATGGTCGCCGTCCTCTTCACAGGCGCCGGCTGCGACTCCAACGACGACGAAGAAGAACTCCAGGACATCGTCGGCGTCGCCACGGCAAGTGGCTTTACGACGCTGGTGGCCGCCATCGAAGCCGCCGACCTGACCGAGACCCTCCAGGGCGCCGGTCCGTTTACGGTGTTTGCTCCGACGGAAGCTGCCTTCGCCGCCCTCCCCGCCGGCACGCTGGACACCCTGCTCGATCCGGCCAACCAGGCCACACTCGCCGGCATCCTCACCTACCACGTGGTGTCGGGTGAAGTGACGGCCGCCCAGGTGGTCACCCTCACCTCCGCGACGACGGTCAACGGCGCCACGGTGGCGATCAGCGTGGTCGACGGCGCGGTGTTCATCAACGACGCCGAGGTAACGACGACGGACATCGAGGCCTCCAACGGCGTCATCCATATCATCGATGCCGTGTTGCTCCCGCCAGCCGGCAATTGATGAAGGGTATCGCAAAGCCTCACCCGAGCAAACCCCGTAGCCCGGGTTAGGCGTTCGGGCGCCAGCCCAGAACGCCGTAACACGGGTCCTACTCATCGAGCAAAAAAGCCCGGATTCACACGAATCCGGGCTTTTTTGTGGCCTTGGCGCAATGTCGCCTGTTCCCACCGCAATCCGGGTGGTCGGCGTTCGGATGGGGTCGCCGGGTGGTCGGCGTTCGGATGTGGGCGCCGGGTGGCCGGCGGTCGGATGTGGGCGCCGGGTGGCCGGCGGTCGGATGTGGGCGCCGGGTTACGGAGCCCGGGAGGGCTCCTAACCCGGCCTACGTATGCGTATGCATGGCGCCAAATAATGAGCATAACGCCAATTCCGGGCGATATTATCGCCGATACCAATCGAATTGCATAAAAAAGGCGTGCAACGCGTCGGCTACCTTTTTCGCGCCGGCTTCGGACGGATGCTGGTTATCGCCGTTGGTACCCTGGTAGTCGGCGGTGGACCAGAGGATGCCGCTCGCGTTGGCCATCATCGTCCCGTTCGCCCAGATATACGGGCCCCAGCCGATCCATGGGGCGCCTGGTAGCTGGCCGGCCTGCCATTTTTCGATCACGGCGTTGATCGCAAAGCCCCCTTCGTACGAGATCGGCTCGCCCCGCGCCGCCTGTTTCCGATCCTCCACATACCCGCCGTAAATCCGGCTCGAATGAAAAATGGCCTGGACGGATGGAAACTCCTCCCCGATCTTCTGGGACAACGCCCCGATGTTATTGATCAGGTCGTAATAATCGGCGTTCGCTTCCGGCAGCGTGATGCCGTCAGCCGTGTCCTGGTTGGCGTCCTTGGCCCAGACCACTTTTACCTGGTCGAGCGAGTAGTTCTGGGTGATATCGTCCTTACAGCGCTCCCACAACGTCTGCTCCGACAACCAGCTTTCGAGCGCGCTGCCGCCCACGGCACAGTTGATGAGCACGATCTGATCCGACACGTCTGGATGGCCTTCATAGAGCTCGGTGAACCGAGAAAACTCCTGAAAGCCATTGCTCATCGAGATCGCGATGATGATGATCTTGTCGTTCGCCGCTTCGACGGTCGGGACGCCGTTATCCACCAATCCCCCCTTGAGGCCGTAATACGTGTCGTTAGGCCCCATCATATCAAGGGGAATCATCTCGTTCGTCGAGCCGGCGTCGCTGGCCAGCATCACCGTCACATCTTCCCCTTCCTCAACCAGCCGCTCGAGCGACTGCGGCTGATAGCCGGCGCGTTCCACCTCGATCTGTAGCGTCGCCGCCGCAAAAGCCGAGGCTGAACGGACGTTCAGATCAACCGAACCGGCTTCAAAACGAGCCGTCGCCTCGCCAGTGCCTCTCGCCTCTCCCAGCTTCACGAGCCGCCCGGCGGACATCTGGTCGCCGGCCAGGATACGGTAGAGATACAGCCCCGGACGCAGGCCACCCATCTCCACCTGCGCGCCGTACGCGCCGGGCGACAGCGTCTGGCCGAGTTCAGCACCGACCCGCCGGCCCAGGAGATCGTAGATCGAAAACGCCACGTATCGCGACTCCGGAATCAAAAACGGAATCGTAGTGGCTGCGCGCACGGGCTGCGGGAACGGCGCACCGACCGAAAAGGCGCCGCCCGGAATGGGGTCGTCGATGGCGGTGCTGGTGGCCAGTGGGACGTCCAGCGCGACGCAGCCGTCGGCGCCGGTCGCGCCAGAAGCGGGGGTCGCGGTCTCATTCCGAGCAGTGACTGTGGCGCCCGAAAGGGCCGCGTTGCCGGCGGCGTCGCGGACGCAGATCCGGGCCGCGAGGGTGCTGGACTGAGCCCGGACTGGGTTTGCCAACACCAGGCAAGCAAAAAAAGCAACGTTTAACGAGACAACGAGCAACCGTTTGGAAAGAAAGGTCATGCGAGATGGGAGGTTGGTTCGGGTCAGCTACACGCGTACCCCCCGAGACCCCCCATCAAAAGCATGCCGCATTCGTTACACGCGCTCGACCGCCACGGCCGTCCCGCCGCCCGTCCCGTGACAGAGCGAAGCCAGGCCGCGTTTTTTGTTCTGCTGGACGAGTGCGTGAAGGAGCGTCACCAGGATCCGCGCACCGGAGCAGCCGATGGGGTGGCCCAGCGCGATCCCGCCGCCATGGACGTTCAGTTTTTCGTACGGGACGCCCAGTTTCTTCCGAAACAGCACGCTGCTGAGCGCAAACGCCTCGTTATTCTCGAAGAGATCGATATCCGAGACCGACCAGCCGAGCTGTTTCTGGACACGCTCCACCGCCGCGACAGGGGCTTCGATGAACCGCCACGACGGGCCGGCCGACCACGCGCCCCGTGCGATCCGCGCGAGGGGTTTCAAACCGAGACGTTTCACGGCATCGCCGCCGGCCAGGACAAGCGCCGCGGCGCCATCGCTGAGCTGGCTGCTGTTGCCGGCCGTGAGCACGCCGTCCTTTCCGAACGCCGGCTTTAGCCCCCCCAGCGACGCCATCGTCGTCTCCGGGCGGATCCCCTCGTCGCGATCCATCACCCGCACCTCCTTACGCTCGCGGTATTCGATCGGGGCGATTTCCGCCGAAAAATAGCCTTTTTGCGTGGCTTCCGCGGCGCGCTGGTTGGATAAAAACGCCACTTCATCCACCATCTCCCGCGTGACCCCTTCTTCGGCCGCGAGGCGCTCGGACTGGTCCCCCATCGCCTCGCCGGACATCGGGTCGGTCAACCCATCGTACAACACCAGATCCGTCAGCCCCTCAGGCTGACCCATCAAAAACTTATAGCCCCAGCGGGCGCGGGCGGAGAGGTAGAAGCCCGTGGTCGACATCGACTCCATCCCGCCGGCCAGGACGACCTCCGCCTCGCCGGCCCGGATCATGGTGGCGGCCTGCATCACACTCATCATGCCCGAGGAACAAACCATGTCGATGGCCATGCCGTCGACGTTGTCCGGGATGCCGGCTTTAAACGCCGCCTGGCGCGGGATCAGCTGCCCCTGTCCTCCGCGGAGGACGTTGCCCATGATGTAGAAGTCGAGGTCGCTCCCGTTCACACCGGCGCGGGCGAGCGCCGCTTTCATCGCATGGGCGCCCAGATCAGCCGCCGTGAAATCCTTGAGCGTGCCCCCGAACCGCCCGATGGGCGTCCGGACGGCGGAAGCGATGAATACGTCGCGCATGGAAGAAAGAGTTCAAGGTTTTGGGTTCAATGTTCAAGGTGTGAAGAGGAGACTCAAGGACCTTATACCTTGAACCTCGAACCTTAAACTTCACCCAGCAGAGCCGCCAGGTCTTCAGGCCTCGTGACCGGTTGGCGGCAGGTAAATTGTTCGCACACGTATACCGCGGCGTGGCCATTCGGTGCCGTCATGGCGCGGGTAAAAGGCGCAAGCCGGGCGAGGCGCTCTCCGGCTTCTCCTGGCGGCCGCAATAGCACCACTTTATTGGGGACGTAGCGTTCGTGGACGGCGCGGATCAGCGCGCGGGTGTCAGCGGCCTCGGGATCGCCGGCGAGGACGATTTCGAAAGCGGGGCCGATGGCAAAATCGACCGCGCACAGCATGGCGGTAAAGCTGGAGGGCGAGGCGTACACCGTCCTCGAGAACCACCGTGCGATGCCGTCCGCCTTCTCCTCGAAGTCCGTGCGGCCGGTCATCCGGGCGAGTCTTAAGAGCACGAGCATGGCCACCGAGTTACCCGACGGAGTGGCGCCATCGATCGCCTCTTTCTGGCGGATGAGCAGCGGTTCGCCGAAAGCCGGCGTGAAGTAACAGCCTCCACGTTCGGCATCCCAGAAGTCGGCAAGCATGGTATCCGCAAGGGCGACGGATTCCTCCAGGTACCGGATATCGAAGCAGGCCTCGTAGAGTTCGAGCAGGCCCCAGATCAGGAACGCATAGTCGTCCAGGTTGGCGTCGATGCCTGCGTGGCCGGCGCGGTAGCGGTGGAGGAGGCGGCCATCTGGCCGGCGGAGGGCGCCAAGGAGGAAGTCGGCCGCGCGCCGCGCCGCGTCGGTATACGCCGGCGCGTCCATCGCGGCGCCGGCGCGGGCGAGCGCGACGATCATCAGCCCGTTCCAGTCGGTCAGGATTTTGTCGTCGAGCCCCGGACGAACGCGCTCGCTTCGTCGGGCAAAAAGGCGGTCGCGCGCCTCTTGCAGCATATCTTCCAACACATCCGGGGAGATGCCCTGATTCAGCGCCATGTCCTCGATGCGGTGGCGGAGGAGAGGGATATTCTCGCCCGTTTTTTCGCGGGTCGCCTCATCAAGGAAATTACCCTCATCCTCCAGCCCATACGCTTCGATAAAGGCTGAGGCGAGCGTCCCCCCAAGGACCTCGCGGACTTCGCGCGTGGTCCAGACATAGAATTTGCCCTCGACGCCCTCGCTGTCCGCGTCCTCCGCCGAAAAGAACGCCCCTTCCGGCGCCAGGAGGTCGCGCAGGACATACACCAAGACCTCCTCGGCGATGGCTGCGTAGCGGCGTTCGCGGCCGGCCTGATACATTTCGGTACAGGCGAGGGCGATCAGCGCCTGATCGTACAGCATTTTCTCAAAATGCGGCAGTTTCCATTCACGGTCGGTGGCATACCGGTGGAAGCCGAGCCCGACCTGGTCGAACACCCCGCCGAGGCGCATGCGCATGAGCGTCAGGCCGGCCATCTGGAGGGCGAGTGGGTCCTTCGACGCCTGCCAGAATCGCAGCATGAACAGGATGCGGTGCGGAGTGGGAAATTTGGGGGCGCCACCGAATCCCCCGTAGCGGTTGTCGTATCGGATGCGGAGTTCGTCGTAGGCGATGTCGATGCTGTCGAGCGCGAGCGGTTCGCCGGCTTCGCCCTGAAGCGTCTGTTTACGCAGCAAGAGATGGTGGTTTTCTGCCGCCGCAAGCACCTCCTCGCGACGAAATGCCCACAGCTCGGTGGTCTGTGGGAGGAGATCCATCATGCCCGAGTGGCCAAATCGACTGAGTTTGGGGATGTAGGTACCCACAAAAAACGGCTTTTTATCCGGCGTCATAATCACCGTCAGCGGCCAGCCGCCACGGCCGGTGAGGAGCTGACAGAGCGCCATGTAGACGCCATCGACATCCGGCCGCTCCTCGCGATCGACCTTTATCGACACAAATCCAGCGTTTAATAAGTCTGCTACGCCCTCATCCTCGAACGACTCATGCCCCATCACGTGGCACCAATGGCAGGTGGAATACCCGATCGAGAGGAAGATCGGCCGGTCCATCGCCACCGCCATCCGGAACGCCTCCTCCCCCCACGGGCGCCAGTGGACCGGGTTGTCTTTATGCTGACGGAGATAGGGACTCTGTTCGTCTTTGAGACTGTTCACATGGATCGGGCTTCGGTGACAGGTAGCGGGCGACGGGAAACAATTTCATTACTTAAGTAGTTGATATTTTGCGTCTTAAGCCCCTATATGGTACTACAACAAGCGACAATAATGCAATGTGCCGGGGCGTTTGGCATTAATCGTTTCACTTCAGAGGTTGTACAACGCGCGCCTGCCTGCGCGCGTCTCCGGCCGCTCTTAACACCTTGCTGGAGCACTGGCACAATACTTGCGAAGATGTTATGAGAAGGATTTCATCTTTGGAGGCCAGAACCAGGATGTGAGGTCGCCGTTCTGGATAAGCCCACTCGACGCCAGCCTCTGATCTCCGACACGCAGCCATGACGGCTAGTGTTTGTCCCCCCTACGCCAAGGACATCCCATCTTGTTCATGAGAATAGATAGACCGCGTTTTTTTGCCGCTTTCCTGGGTCTCGCTCTCTTCTACGCAGCGCTGCCACCCTCTTTCAATCACGCAGCCCATGCAAGGGAGCCGGTTACCACGGCCGGCCAGATGGCTGCCGTGGTAACAGGAGAATTAAAGCGATACCACCCGATCACCATCACGTTAGACGGGCCCACGGCCGCCGAGGGTGGCACGCCCAACCCGTTTATGGACTACCGGTTCGAGGTTGTTTTCTCTCAGGCCGAACTCAGCATCACCGTGCCCGGCTACTTCGCGGCAGACGGCAACGCCGCTGAGTCTGGCGCGACGAGTGGAAATAAGTGGCGCGCCCATTTCATTCCTCCTAGAACCGGCACCTGGACCTTCCGCACCGCCTTCCGTTCAGGGACGGATGTAGCCATCGACACCTCCCCCACCGCCGGCACGGCCGTCGCCGCGTACGACGACATCTTTGGGTCGTTCACGATAGGTGAAACGGACAAAACGGGGGCGGACCACCGCGGGAAGGGTAAGCTCCGCTTCGTGGGAGAGCGTTACCTGCAATATGATAACGGCGAATATTTCATCAAGGGCGGCGCCGACAGCCCGGAAAATCTGCTTGCCTACGAGGACTTCGACCAGACGTTTAACAACGCCGGCACCAACTTCATCAAGTCCTATACCGACCACATCGTTGATTGGCAGACCGGCGACCCGACCTGGAAAAGCGGTAAGGGCAAGGGCCTCATCGGAGCCGTGAACTACCTCGCGAGCAAGGGGATGAACTCGGTCTATTTCCTCACGATGAACGTGGAAGGAGATGGCGACGATGTGTGGCCATGGACGGCTCCCGGCACACGCGACCGGTACGACGTGTCGAAACTCGCCCAGTGGGATATTGTCTTCCAGCACATGGACAAAAAGGGCATCATGCTCCACGTGGTGACCCAGGAAACGGAAAACGAGCTGTTGCTCAATGGCGGCGCGCTCGGCCGGCACCGCAAGCTCTATTTCCGCGAACTCGTCGCCCGCTTCGGCTACCATCACGCCGTCACCTGGAATCTGGGCGAGGAGAACAACGACAACACGACCGCTCAGCGCAAGGAGTTCGCCGCGTATTTCGCGGCGCTGGACCCTTACGATCACCCCGTCGTCATCCACACCTTCCCCGGCGAATACGACGACGTGTATGGCCCGCTGCTGGGCGACCTCAATGTGGACGGCGCCTCGCTACAAGCCGGCAAAGCGGAGAATACCCATGAGGTCACCCTCGAATGGGTGAATAACTCCGTGAACGCCGGCCGGCCATGGTACGTCACGATGGACGAGTCCGGCCCGTGGCAGGATGGCGCGACGCCGGATGGCGCCGGCAATAACCACGATTTCATCCGCGCCGAAGTGCTCTGGGGCAATCTCATGGCGGGCGGCGGCGGGGTCGAGTGGTACTTCGGCTTCGAACACGACAACAACGATCTGAACGCGGAAACCTGGAAAACCCGCGACAACGTGTGGAATTTCACCCGCCATGCCCTCACCTTTTTCCAGACGTACCTACCCTACACGGAGATGGTGTCCAACGACGGCCTCGCCTCGAACGCGAATGCGTACGTGTACGCCAGGGCCGGCCAGACCTATGCCGTCTATCTGAAGGCGGGAGGCACGACCAACCTCACCCTGACCGGCGCATCGGCCTCGTACACGGTGAAGTGGTACAATCCGCGCGCCGGCGGCACCCTGCAGAACGGGACGGTGACGTCAGTGAACGGCCCGGGCAACCCGTCGATCGGTCAGCCGCCGTCGGAAACGACCAAGGACTGGGTGGCGCTTGTATCCACGGAAGCTCCGCCGCCGGACGGCCTCATCGGTGATGCCTCGCTGGACGGTACGATTTCGGCCATGGACGCCAGCCTGATCTTGCAGCACGCCATCAGCCTGATAGGGCTTCCGACGGCCGCGCTCCCGCTGGCCGATGCATCGGGCAATAGCGAGATCACGGCGTTCGACGCGTCGCTGGTCCTTCAGTTTGTCTCCGGCATGCGAAACTGCTTCCCGGTTGAAGTCGGCTGCGCGGCGGGTAAAACGGGTAGTTCGAACGCCCTCGCGTCCGTCGCCTTCGGAGCGCCGGTTCGTGGACCTGGCGTCGAGTATTCCATCCCCCTCCTGCTCGATGTGGGCGGAGCGCCTGTTGCGTCCATCTCGCTCGATATGCACTATGACGGATCGAGCCTGCGGTTTACCGGCGTACGTGCGACGGACAGTGGATGGAATGTCGTCCAGAACGATCAGGACGGTCGGCTGACGATCGCCGCGGCCGGCTTGCCGGCTGTGCTCGACGGCGAGGTTCTCTTCCTCCAGTTTGAGGCTCTGGCCCCCGGACTTCCCGTGCTCGACGCCACCATCGCGGTCGATGAACTTACGCCGTTGCGTATCACGAGCGGTGACGCGCCGGCGCTTCCCGACGCCTTCTCGCTCGAAGCCAACTACCCGAACCCGTTTAACCCCTCTACGGTCATCCGCTACGCCCTGCCTGAAGCCAGTGTGGTGCGGCTCGAGGTGTTTGACCTGACGGGCCGTTCGGTGGCCGTCCTGATGGATGGACCGCAGCCTGCTGGCGCGCACGAGGTCGTGTTCGACGCGACGACGCTCCCGAGCGGGGTGTACCTGTACCGCATCGAGGCCGGCTCTTTTAGCAAGACGATGCGCATGACGCTTGTGCGCTAATCAATTACTCCGCCGGCACCAACGCAATCGCCACATCCATCACGTTGGTGTGGGTGGGGCCCGGCTGGATGAGGGCGTTCATGCGCTCAAAAAATGAGTAGGCGTCGTTGTTATCGAGGTAGGCCGCCGGATCCATGCGGTGATGGCGGGCTGCCTCGGCGGTGTAGGATGTGACCCACGCGCCGGCGGCGTCGGTGGGTCCATCCACCCCATCCGTCCCGGCACAGAGGAGCAGCGCAGGCTGTTTCCGTCCTTCCAGCGCCAGCGAGGCCCCGAGCGCCATTTCCTGGTTGCGCCCGCCCCGGCCGCGACCGATGACCTTCACCGTCGTCTCCCCTCCCCAGATCACACACGCCGGACGCTCGTCGGCGAGGCGGTCGAGATCGCGGACGAGTCGTTCGCCGGCTTCGCGCGCTTCGCCCACCACCGGCTCCTCGACGATGGACGTGTTATACCCCCGCGCCTCGGCCTCAGCCCGGGCGGCGGCCAGCGCATCCTGGTTTCGACCGATCAGATGGGTACGCGTTCGTTCAAACGCGGGCTCGTCCGGACCGGCGGTTTCAGCCTCTTCCCCCCGCAGTCCGCGCTCGAGGTGGCTGCGGACCGAGGGACCGATGTGTTCCCACAGATCGTTTCGTTCCAGCACCGCGATGGCGTCGGCGAAGGTCGAGGCATCAGGCACGGTCGGCCCGCTCGCAACGACCGAGAGGTCGTCGCCCGGGACGTCGGAGATCGCCAGGGCCAGGACGTGCGCTGGTGCGGCGGCGCGGGCGAGCCGGCCTCCGCCGAGAATCGAGAGATGTTTGCGGACCGTGTTCATCGCCGTGATGTCCGCCCCGCTTCCCAGCAGCAGTCGGACGGCAAGCCGGCCTTCTTCAGGTAAAATCGAACCCGCGAAGGCCGTCGTGAGCGCCGTGCCCCCACCCGAGATCAGCACCAGCAGTAGGTCTCCTTCTCCGCAGCGCTCCGCATGATCGAGGATCGCGTGTGCGGCATCGACGCTGGCCTCATCGGGCACCGGGTGGCCGGCTTCGAGTGTCTCGATGCGACGCGGGGGACGGAAGGGATAGGGCAACGAATCGGCATACCCGTGGGGCACCACCACCACCCCTTCCGCGATACGGTCGCCGAACTGCGCCTCCGTCACCGCAGCCATTGTCATGGCCGCTTTGCCCATGCCGACGACCACGACACGGCCATAGGCCTCCGGCGAGTGCCCGATGAGCGCCGGCCAGTCGAGCCGGCTCATCAGCGCATCCGCCTGGACGGCGCGGACGGCGGCCCGGTAGATGGCGCGCGCGTCTGTAACGATCTGCTCGTGCATGGAGGGATGGTTGCAGGGTGGCAAGTTGGAAGGTTGCAGGTTCGCAGAACCTAAGGCCGCGCGCGTCATATTATCCACGCCTTTCCAGCGAAATATCACATCCAATGCCTTTCTCCCGGCACGCGCTCGGCGCGATCGTCTTCCTGATCCTCTTACCCTGTACTCGAACGGCCGGCGCTCAACCCGGTCGCCCCTACACGCTGGAAGCGCCCCTCGCCGACACCCTGCGGGCGCTGATCGTGTTCACCCGGTTTGCTGACGATCCGGACCCGGGCAATGCCGACCTCGACTTTACCGGCTGGCCGGCGTCTTCCTCTGCGCTGCCGACCTTCGCCCAGACGCTCCTGACTACATCCCCCCAGCCCCCCTATGCCGACAGCACCCTCACGGCGTACTTTCACCGGCAATCGCTTGGCCGGTTCGTGATCTTCGGCGAGCCGTACGACTCCGTCCTCGTCGCCGCCCATCCCGAGGCGCGGTACCATAGCCCGCAAGGCGGCTACGGCGATCTCACCGTCGAACTTCTCACCCGCATCGATGCGGGCGGGTTCGATTTCAGCCGGTACGACCACAACCGAGACGGCGTCGTGGACCAGATCTTCATCGTCATCCGGGGCGACACGCAGCGGGACGCCAAGCGGTTCACCTGGACGGGGGCTTCGTGCCTCGATGGGCGCTGCGCCGGCGCCTACACGCAGCGTATGGCCATCCCACCACTCATCCTGGATGGCGTGCGGGTGGACTGGAACACGTCCGGCTCCTTTATCATGCACCGTACCCCCGGCAACATCATCCCCCAGCCCTATCACGTCCGCCTCATGGCCCACGAACTGGGGCACGACCTCTGGGCGCCTTTTTTTGTGCACATCCCCACGATCACACGCAACGACGTGCCAGCGACAAGCAACCGATCGCCGAAGGGACACTGCGTCGGGTATGTGTTGATGGCCGGCGCGGGCGGAGCAATGGATTGCGGCGGGCATCAGACGGTGTCGGCTTTTGAACGCGATTTATTGGGGTGGATCGAGTGCCGGCCGCTCACGACCTCGCAAACCGGCCTCCGGCTCGACGATCTCTACACCAGCGACGCGTGTTTTCGGGTCGATCTCGACGACGAGCGCACGATCTACCTCACCAACCACCAGCGGATCGGTCCGTTTGACCGCTACCGTCAGGCCGGCCGTCGGACGGTTTTCGAGATGGGGCTCCTGCGGACGTCCGGTCTGCTCGTCACCCTCGCGGATGGCTATCGTCTCGATGTGATCCCAGCGGATAACAGCCTGGACCTGGGGGTGACGAACGACGTGTACGCCGGCGACATGTTCGGCCCTGGCACCCGCCGCCAGCTCACCCCGTGGACGCGCCCTAACAGCAACGGCTTCACCCGGCAACCGCGGAACATACCCATGCGCTGGTTCGCGATCGACGACATTCGCTTTTCGCCGGGGCCGGAGCAGGTCATGGTTTTCGACTTTATCGCCGACGCCCGAGAGCATGCCCTCATCCGCGAGGAATCCTGGATGGGCCTCGAAAGCAATGCGCTGGATTTCGCCGGCGGCATCGAGATACGGGACCGGAGTACGTTGCACATCGAGGGAGAGATCGTCGTTTCGGGGATGATCCGGGTGGGACCGGGTAGCACCCTGGACATCACCCCGGGGGCCTCGTTGCGGATTGCAACGACCGGTAAGTTGCACCTTTCGCCGGGATCGGCTATCGTCTTAAGCGGCGAGCTGATCCTGGAAGGCCCGCTGCATGTCGCGACGACGGCCACGATCACCCGGGAGGGAGCCGGGCGTATCTCGGGGCGTATTCGGTAGCCCACCATCGACCTGCCGTCGTTCCGCGAGCATCACTCCACCCAACCATCACTTTCGACCCAATGCGGCCATGAGCACCAACGGACAACCACGCAAACTCCACTTCGATACCTTGCAAGTGCACGCCGGCCACAAGCCGGACCCCGCAACCAACGCACGCGCCGTGCCCATCTACGCCTCCACATCATTCACGTTTAACGACTCCGAACACGGCGCCGACCTGTTTGCGCTCCGAGCCTTTGGCAACATCTACACCCGCATCATGAATCCGACGACGGCGGTGTTCGAGGAGCGAATAGCCGCACTTGAAGGCGGCGTGGCGGCGCTCGCCACGGCGAGCGGTCAGGCCGCGCAGTTCCTGGCGATTGTCACGCTTGCCGAGGCCGGCGACAACATCGTGTCCGCCAGCTACCTGTATGGCGGCACCTACAACCAGTTCAAGGTGTCCTTCCCCCGCCTCGGGATCAACGTCAAGTTCGCAGACGGCGACAAGGCCGAGTCGATCGAACGGCTGATCGACGACCGCACGAAGGCCATCTACCTCGAAACCATCGGCAACCCGCGCTTTAACCTGCCCGACTTTGAGAAAATCGGCCGGATCGCTGAAAAACACGGCGTGCCACTGATGGTCGACAACACCTTCGGTGCCGCTGGCTTCCTGTGCAAGCCCATCGACTACGGCGCGCACATCGTCGTCGAAAGCGCCACGAAGTGGATCGGCGGCCATGGGACGACCATCGGAGGCGTGATCGTCGACGCCGGCACGTTCCCCTGGAATAACGGCCGATTCCCGTCCTTTACCGCCCCCTCGCCGGGGTACCACGGGCTCAACTTCTGGGAAGTCTTTGGACCCACGGGAGTGATGGGCGCAAACATCGCCTTCATCATTCGCGCCCGTGTCGAGGGACTGCGGGACTTCGGGCCGAGCCAGAACCCGTTCGGCTCGTTCCTCCTGCTCCAGGGCCTCGAAACCCTCTCGCTCCGCGTCCAGCGCAGCGTGGACAACGCCCTGGCGCTCGCGCGCTGGCTGAAGAGCCAGCCGGAGGTGGCGTGGGTGAGTTACCCTGGCCTCGAAGAACATCCATACCACGGGCTGGCGAAGAAGTACCTCACGAACGGCTTCGGCGCCGTGCTCGCATTCGGGGTCAAGGGTGGGCTGGAAGCCGGCCAGGCGTTTGTAAATAACGTCCAGCTCGCCAGCCACCTGGCCAACGTCGGCGATGCGAAAACTCTGGTGATTCACCCGGCCTCCACGACCCACCAGCAGCTCTCGGCGGACGAGCAGCAATCGGCCGGCGTGTCGCAAGATCTTGTCCGTGTCTCGGTCGGCATCGAGCACATCGACGACATCAAGGCCGACTTCGAGCAGGCGCTCAAGAAGGTGCCGGTGATCGCGTAAACGCGTTTCGCACTGGCGTATAGCCTACAAAAAGCACAACGTCATCCTGGGTCGGGGCCCAGGATGACGTATATTTTTGGCTAAAGCATCACGAATACAAATACGCGAGCTCAACCTGCCGCGCCCCACTGCGGTCGGCGACGGCCATCGTCCCGCCGCCTTTGTGGATCTCCGCGCCGCCGAATACTCCGGCTTTGTTGACCGCGTAGAAGTTCACATTGAAGTTCGGCCGGCCGTTGGCGTCGTGTAGCCGGGCGAGGCGGGTGTTGTCGGCGATGCGTTTACAGGCGTAGAGGCAGGCGTCCTGCGGGCTGTCGCCGGCGCGCATGCGCTCGACGATGAGGAAGCTCGCCAGGTTTTCGAGGTTGGCTTCGCCGCGGCCGGTCGATCCGGCGGCGCCGACGCTATTGTCGCAGTAGAGGCCGGCGCCGATGATCGGCGAATCCCCCACGCGGCCCGGGATTTTGTAAGATAACCCGCTCGTGGTGGTCACGCTGCTGAGGTTGCCGGCGAGGTCGATGGCCGAGCAGTGGATCGTCCCCCACGTCTGTTTGAAGGAGTCCCACCGCATCCCGATGTCTTTGTCTTCCGGGTTGTGGGGCGGCAGATAGTCGTCCTGCGTCGACAGCGACTCCTTCCACTTCACCCATTCGAGCCGCGCTTCCTCGGTGAGGAGGTTTTCGATGGGGAAGCCGTGCATCTTCGCGAAGCGCTGGGCGCCTTCGCCGACCAGCAACACGTGATCTGTCCGGCGCAGCACCTGTAGCGCCACCTTCGACGGGTACTTGATCCCTTCGAGCGCCGCGACGCCGCCGGCGCGGCACGTGGGGCCGTGCATCACGGCGGAGTCCAGCTGGACCACCCCATCTTCATTCGGCAGCCCCCCGTAGCCCACCGACGTATCGTTTGGGTCCTCCTCGACCAGGTTGACGCCAGCGACGATGGCATCGACCGCATCCGCGCCAGAATCAATCCGTCGCAGCGCCTCGGCGACGCAGTTCATGCCGTTCCCGCTGGCGATAACCACCGGGCCGGCGGCCGGGGTGAAGCCGTTGCCCGCGGCGAAGGCGTCTGCGGAGACGGGCAGAACAGAGGCGGCGAGGCCGGCCATGCCGCTGGCCTTCAAAAACTCTCGGCGGGAGCGCGAAGCACGTGTAGTCATGGAAGATGGGAAGATGGATTGGTAAAAGTCTGTTTACCCGGTTCTCGTTGCGCGTTGCCGGTGAATCGAGTATCCTGGGCCATTCCGGATCCCCTGCCCCGCTCCGAGCGAACATCTCCGGGAATATGGCGATTGCGTCCGATTATAGCAAAACCCGTCCATGAGCATTGGCCGATTACACGTCCTCACCGACTACTTTTTCCAGCAGCGTTACCCGCATGAAGAGCTGGCGCAACGCGCGATCGCCGGCGGAGCCGACACCATCCAATTCCGGCAAAAGCAGGGTAATATCCGCCACAAGTTATACAGCGCCCAGCGCACGGCGGCCGTGTGCGCCGAAGCCGGCGTCTCGCTCCTCATCGACGACCACATCGAGCTTTTCCTGGCCGTCGGGGCGGCCGGCGTACATGTAGGGCAGGAGGATCTTCCCGTCGCCATCGTCCGCCGCATCCTGGGCGACCGGGCGGTGATCGGGGCGACGGCCAACACCACCGCACAGGCCCTGGCTGCCGAGGCCGCCGGGGCGGACTACATCGGTTTCGGGCCGGTGTATCCCACCCGATCGAAGGCCAACCCCGCCGTGCTCCGGGGACTGGACGGCCTAGCGGAGGTCTGCGCCCACGTAGCGATCCCCGTCATCGCCATCGCCGGCATAACCGTCGAGCGGGTGGCGGAGGTGCTCCAGGCCGGCGCGCACGGGGTGGCGGTGATGACCGCCGTCACCAACGCAGCCGATCCCACCGAGGCGGCGCGGCGGTTCAGGGATGCGATTGACGCGGTTGTCGGACACGCTTGATCGGCATCATCGAAGGGAGACGCTCCATAGGAGCGTCTCTACGATGCGTATCAATGGGATCGCCGGTCACTGGGATTGCCGGCCTGTTGCGCCAGTCCGCTCCCTTTTCGCTATATTCGATCACCCACCCCTTCTCTCCCAATCCCCTACGAGGCTTTTGTCATGGATAAACGGTTCAATAACGCCTTTACGCGCCGGCGTTTTCTTACGTACACGGGCGGCACACTCGCCGCGTTTTCGCTGCCAGGTCTGGCCGGATGCCAGGGTGAAACCGCCACCCCGCCGGCCACGCCGGCTGTCACGGCCGCCGGGCAGGTCTTCGGCGAAACGCGCGTGATCCCGATCGGCACCCAGCTCTACTGCGTCCGCGAACTGCTGGACAAGGACGTGCCGGGCACCATCGCGGCGGTCGCCGGCCTGGGATACGAGGCCGTCGAATTCGCCGACTACCACGGCCTCTCGGCCCAGGAATGGCGTAAACTGCTGGACGACAACGGCCTCCAGGCGTGCGGAACGCACATCTACATCGAAACCATGGAAGGCGACGAACTCCAGAAGACGGTCGACTTCAACCTCGCGCTCGGCAACCGCAACCTCATCGTGCGCTCGATGAACGAGGATGCCTACGCCAGCAAGGACGCCCTGCTGCGCACCTGCGACCGGTACAACGCCATCGCCGCCAACCTTCGCCCGCACGGCCTGCGCACCGGCTTCCACAACCACGCCGAAATTTTTAACCGGCTCGAGGGCGAATACGCCTGGAATATCTTCGCCGACAACACGGACAGCGACGTTATCCTCCAGATGGATACCGGCAACGCCTCGCATGTCGAAGGCGTCGATGTGATCGAGCTCATGAAGCGCAACGCCGGCCGCACGATCACCACCCACGTCAAGCCGTTCTCGAAAGCCAACCCGGACGCGTTCCTCGGCGCCGATGAGCTGGACTGGAGCCAGATCATCCCGCTGTACCAGGGCGTCGCCGGCACCGAGTTCTACATCATCGAATACGAACAGGCGACCTTCCCACCCCTCGAGGCGCTCAAAGCCAACCTGGACATCATGCGTGGCATGCTCGGGCGGGCGTGATAGGGGTGGGAGTATGGGGGTGTGGGAGTGCCTGCCCTGAGCGACACCGGCGAAGCCGGGGGAGTCGAAGGGTGGGGGTGCATTAATTCGCGCCTCGCTTCCCCATTCCCATTTCCCCCTTCCTATTTCCTATTTCCCATGTCCTTCCTCCCATACATCGCTATTCTCGAATCGCTAATCACGAATCGCTAATCCAACCCCTGTGCTCAGCATCCTTCTCCTACTCGCCCTCGCCATGCCGGCCGAGCGGTTGCGTATCGGCATCGTCGGGCTCGTCCACGGCCATGTGGGCGGGTTCTTGAACGAATTCCGGACCCGCGACGACATCGCCATCGTGGGCGTCTACGATGCGAATGCGTCGCTCCATGGGAAATACGCCGATCGGTACACGATCGACCCGGCCCTCTTCTACACGGACCTGGAGCGGATGCTCGTCGATACCAAACCGGAGGCGGTGACCGTGTTCACGACGACGTTCGACCACCTCGCCGTGGTTGAGCTGTGTGCGAAGTACGGGATCGATGTGATGATGGAGAAACCGCTGGCCGTCAACATGGCGCATGCCGAAGCCATGGCGCGGGCGGCGGCGGCCGGAGGGATCGAGGTACTCGTGAACTACGAGACGACGTGGTATCGGAGTAACAACGCCATCAAGGAACGGGTCGACGCCGGCGAAATCGGACGGATCCGCAAGGTCGTCATCCACGACGGCCACCGCGGTCCGCAAGAGATGGGCGTCGATCCCGAGTTCCTCGACTGGCTGGTGGACCCCGTCCAGAACGGCGGTGGAGCGTTGACGGACTTCGGTTGTTACGGCGCGAATCTGCTCACCTGGCTGATGAACGGCGAGGCGCCGAAGTCGGTATTCGCGACCCTACAGCAGTTTAAGACCGACAACCCGGTGTACGCCGGCGTCGACGACGAGGCCAACATCCTCGTCGAATACGACGGCACCGTCGGGGTCATCCAGGCGTCGTGGAACTGGCCGCTGCCGGTGAACCGGAAGGACATGGAGGTGTACGGCGAGACGGGCCAGATGCTGACGCCCCACGCTGGCCAGGCGCTCCTTCAGAAGGATGGAAAAACGACAGAGGAGATGGCCCTGACCGAGCTGGCGCCGGCGCGGCGCGACCCGCTGTCGCTCCTCGCCGCCGTCGTCCGGGGGACCTTAACGCTGGAGCCGCACGACCTCTCCTCGCTCGAAAACAACCTGATGGTGACCCGCATCCTAGACGCCGCGCGGGAGTCCGCCCGGACGGGCCGGCGGGTGATGGTGGGGGGAAACTAAGTACATTCACGTAAATCCTGTCGGATTATCGTGAGTGGTTTCAGGTTAAGGGCTCACAAACTGTTGAGATTTCTACAATCCAGGGCATCGTCATCCCCCGGTCAAAGCCGGGGGCAGGCTCCCGCGAAGGCGGGAAACGAGCGAAGCGACTTACGAAGTAATCCAGCCATCAGACTGGCATTTTTCTGGGTCCCCGCCTGCGCGGGGATGACTTGCTCCTTATGCAATACGCAAATCTCAACAGTTTCTCAAGGTTTAATGTGGCTTCCCTCAGCCTCTAACCTTGAACGGTCGTCGCAGCCATTCAACGGATTTACCGTGATGATACTTAGTAGACTGACAACTTGAATTTGCCGAATGACGTCGTCGAGTTCCGTGTTCGGAGTTCCGGGTAATTGGGCGATACGGGCGTGCTTGCCCGAAACATTGAACACGGAACCCGGAACGGATACTCCGCAGATTCAACGTGTCAGACAACTAAGGGGGTGTAACGATCGCCTCCACAAGTGCCGCCGGCGTCGGGCTTTCCGCCACCGCCGCAGCCGGCCGGCCGGCTGACCGCAACGCCGCAGCCGATGTGGGTCCGATGGCGGCCGTCTGCGCTGTCTTCCACTCCGTTTCGCTCGCCGGCATCGCCGCCTCCACACCCAGGGGGCTGAAGAACACGACCCAATCCGGCGACGGGCACGGGCTCCAATCCGGCGCCCGCTCCCGCGTCTGGTAAACGATCAGCTCCTCAAACGGCGTCCGTGCCTGGTGGAGTGCCTCGGGCAGGGTGTCGCGCCGGCGATCGCCGCACAGAAACAGCCACGGCCGGGTGGCGGGGTGCGCTACGATGCGCTCGGCCAATCGACCTGCCTCCCCGCTCTCCTCTCCCCGCAGATCAAACCCGGCGGCGGCAACCGTTGCGGCCGTGGCCGGCCCGACCGTCCACACTGTCTTTTTGAGCCACATCGCCGCGTCGAGGCCGTGCTGTTGAAGCGCCTCGACCAGCCGCGACGCCGCGCGCGGACTCGTCAGGATCACTCCCTCATACCCCTCCGGCCGGCGCAACACCTCTGCCAGTGCCTCCTCCCCCGCCGGTTCAAAATCCAGGATGGGGATGGATACCGGGCGGAAGCCGGCGGCTTCGAGGGCGGCCTCATAGGGATCGACTGGCCGGTCCGGCGTGCGGAGCAGCGCGACAAGCGGCGCGGGCGGCTTCGTCACGACCGGATGCTTTGCAGCACCACGCCGGCGCCTTCGGCGATGAGGCGCTCGGCCAGGAGGATGCCGGCTTCCTCGGGGCGGCGATCGTCCACCGCGATGCGATCCCGAAAGACCACCTGCCCGTCGAGCGCGGCCACGCAGCCGTCGAGCACCAGCCCCTCGGCGAGGTCGTGCCGGGCCCAGGCGCCAACCGGCACCTGGCATCCGCCTTCGAGGCGACGGAGAAACGCGCGTTCGGCGCGGACGGCGGTTTCGGTTTCCGGGTCGTTGAGGGCCGCTTTCAGCAGCGCCGGCAGGCCGTCCCGGTCCGCACACACGATCCCCAGGGCGCCCTGCCCGACGGCCGGCAGCATCCACGACGGATCGAGCAGCGTACGAATCTGATTCCCAACTCCCAGTCGGATGAGGCCCGCCGCGGCCAGCACCATCCCGTGCCAGTCGCTCGCGGCCAGCTTCTTCAGCCGGGTATCCACGTTGCCCCGCACCGAGACGATCTCGAGATCAGGCCGCCAGGCCTTGAGCAACGCGGTGCGGCGGAGGGATGACGTGGCGATTCGGGCGCCGGCCGGCAGATCATCCACCCTACCTACAAACGATGGATGCGCCACGAACGCGTCCAACGGCTGCTCTCGCTCGGAAACCGCCGCGAGCACCAGGCCCGTCGGCAGCGCCGTCGGCAGGTCCTTGAGCGAGTGTACGGCGAGATCGATCCGCCCGACGAGCAGGGCGTGGTCCAGTTCGCGGGTAAAAAACGACTTGCCCTCGACCTGCCACAGCGGCACGTCCTGCACCTGATCACCCTGGGTGGTGATTTCCTCGATGAGAACCGTATGGCCGGCCGCCTCCAAGAGGGTTTTCACCCGGTTCGCCTGCCACAACGCCAGTGCGCTGGCCCGCGTCCCGAGGCGCAGCACCCGCCCGCGCCGGGCCTCGACGCGCAGAAGCGCGTGTTCCGACGCCGGCCGCTCGTCAAACGGGCAGGCCCCAGTGATGGCCGTCGACTCCAGCACGGCGTGCGCCGGCGGGATTCCCTGCGGCGTTTCCACCTCGTCGCAGCCTTCGCGCGAGAAGAGCATCTGGAGGAGGCGGATGCCATTGGCGTAGTCGATCTGTGACAGACCGACGGTTTTGAGCCGGACGACCGGCACGGCGAGCACTTTTTGCATGATGGACCACGTCAGCCGCTCCAGCTCGCCCAGTTCGAGGGCGGTGAGCCGATGCGCATGACGATCGATTTCCTGCCGGCGGATGGTGTCGAACGTCTCCAGGATGGTCTTTATGGCCGGCTGGAGGGCGAGGTGATGGAAAAACCAGGCGACGAAGTCGGCCAGCATCTCGTCTGTTATCCGGTGCGCGGCCGGCAGTTCGCGCCGGCGGCCGGCCTGGACGCCGGCGATGCGCACCATGAGGGCGTCGAGATCGACGAGCGTGTAGCCGCTGAGGGCGCCGACCGCCGGGTCGACGTTGCGCGGCGAGGCGAGATCCAGCACGAGGCGCGGGCGTGTGGCATCGGCCGGCAGCAATTCGGCGAGCAGCACCGGCGCCGGCGCGCCCGTGGTGACTACCACTACATCGGCCCCTGCGGCGGCGGCGTGAATATCTTCCCAGGAAACGACCTCGATCCCCACGTGCGCGGCTAGTTCCAGGGCCCGAAGCGGCGTCCGGTTCGTGACACGCAGCCGGCCCGGCAGCTCGGCGCGGAGCACCTGTGCCGCGAGCCATCCCATGTGGCCGGCGCCGACAATCAGCATATCCACCTCCTCAAACCCCTGCTCACGAACGAAGTCCGACGCAATAAGCGCCGCCATCCCGGGCACCGACGCGTGTCCCCCGGCGATATCCGTCTCCGTGACGATCCGTTTCGCCCCGCGGAAGGCCGAGTGCATGAGCCGGTGCACTACCGCGCCCACGCAGGATTCATCAACCGCCAGCCGATACGCGTCCTTGATCTGACCGAGGATCTGTCCGTCGCCGATGACCATGGACTGCATGCCGGCGGTCACTTCAAGCACATGCCGGACGGCCGCTTCATCGTGCTTCTCGAAGGCCACGGCTTCAGGCCAGGGGTGGCCGGCGGCTGTGCCCAACGCATGTTTGATGTGTACCCCATCGACGGCCGTGCCAAAGAGGTAACACTCCGTCCGGTTGCAGGTACTCACGATCACCAGTTCCGACGCCGGCGAGCGATGCGTGGTGCGATAAAGCGTCCGGAGGGAATCTTCCGAAAGCGCGAATCGTTCGCGCAATTCGAGCGGCGCTGTCTGGTGGTTGATCCCGAACGCGACGAATTGCATGGGGTGATTTTCCAAAGCCACAATGCCCGGCAAGGGGTAGATAATGATACCGAACGGTAGGGACGCGATACCGCGTGTCCCCGTCTACGTCGCATAACGTCCGACACAAGAACCAACGTATCGTGTTGCTGTTCGTTACGAAGCCTGTTATGAACCGATTCTTTAAACGATTCTTGGGAGAGTCCATTCCGGCCGATGAGGCTGGTGAAGCCCAAAGAGGGTTTTCGCCCCTGGAATCCGAAACCGACTGGACCCGCGCGCTCGAGCATTCACGCCGCGAGCCGGTGATTATCTACAAGCACAGCACGAGCTGCGGCATCAGCGCCGGCGCCCGCCGGCGGCTGCTGGAGTTGGGCCTGGCCGGCGACCCCCCCGTGTACGAAGTGGTCATCCAGCAGGCACGGCCGCTTTCGCATAGCATTGCCGCTACCCTGGGCGTCCGCCACGAAAGCCCGCAGGCCATCGTACTCCACGAGGGGCAGGCGGTGTTTCATACCTCGCACGGAAGTATCACACCGGACCGTCTTCGCACGGCCGTCAACGAGATCCGAAACGCATGATTCGAGCCCTGTTACTGACCCTCTTTCTCGCCGGCTGCGCCCCATCCGCCGAGACCCCGCCGGTCCCCCCGGCCGCTACACCCGCCGCGGCGGTCGCGTCCACCATCGGAGGGCCTGCGCCGGATATCGCCTTTGCGGGTCTGGCCGGCGACACCCTGCGCCTCAACGACTACCGCGGCAAGGTGATCCTGGTCAATTTCTGGGCGACCTGGTGCGCACCGTGTCGGGAGGAGATTCCGGACCTGATCGCACTGCAAGATAAGCTCGGGTCGGAAGATTTTGTCGTCCTGGGGGTCGCTTCCATCCTGTACGACGAAGACGCCGCCGAAGTGAGCGCCTTCGTGGCGGAGCATGGCATGCATTACCCCATCGTGCTGGACAAAGGGCCGGCCGGCACCGCATTTGGAGGCGTCTTCGCCCTTCCGACGACGTATATCATCGATCGCGACTTCACCCTGCGCCAGCGTACGATCGGCCTGCCCGACCAGAGCCTGGAGCCATTTCTCGCCGAATTGATCGCCGCCGACTGAGCTGGATGTCCAATCGCGTGACTAACCGCATTACTGCATGGATTCCCTGACCCAACTCGCGCTCGGCGCCGCCGTCGGCGAGGCCGTGCTGGGCCGGCGCGAGGGCAACAAGGCCATTCTTTGGGGGGCAATCATCGGGACCGTGCCGGACCTGGACATCATGCTCTACCCGTTTATCGACGAGGTGCAGGAGCTGGCGATCCACCGGGGGCTCTCCCATTCCTTTGTCTTCGCCGCCGGCTTTTCGCTGGTGCTGGGCCGGCTGCTGTACAGCGTCTATCCCGGTAAAAACACCTCGTGGCTCCGATGGGCCTGGATGAGTTTCCTGGCCCTGTTCACGCACGCCCTCCTGGACACGTTTACCAACTACGGCACGCAGCTTTTCCAGCCTTTCACCGATTATCCCGTCGCCTTCAGCACCATCTCGATCATCGATCCCCTGTACACGGTCCCGCTGCTGGTGGGCGTGATCGTGGCGCTGTTTCTGAAGCGGGCGGATCCCCGCCGGCTCCGCATCAACCGCCTCGGCCTCATCCTGAGCAGCGCCTACCTGCTGCTCACGGTAGCGAACAAGGCCTATGTCACCTCCGTCTTCGCCGGCTCGGTGGAACGGCAACTCGGCGGTTACGAGCGGCTGCACACCAACCCGTCGCTTTTTAATAACCTGCTGTGGATCGGCATCGCCGAGCGATCGGATACCCTATACGTGGGCTACTACTCGCTGTTGGACGCGGACCGAGAGGTCGCGCTACAGGCCGTCCCGAAACGCACTGCGCAGCTCGCGCCCTACCTGAACGACGCGCCGGTGCGCCGGCTGTTGTGGTTTTCCAAAGGCTTTTTTGCGTTGGAAGAAGCCGGCGGGAAGCTCACCTTCAACGATGTCCGCTTCCCGAGGTCCGACCTCTGGTTCGGGGCCGGCGGCGAGTACCTCTTCTCGTTTGAGCTCGTCCTGAGCCCCGACGCGACGGCCGTTGAGACCTTCACATCCGCTGACACCTCGCCCCGGCTGACGGGCGAGTTATGGTCGCGGTTCGTGGGTCGGGTGATGGGTAGGGAGTAGGCGGCGACAATTTCGATTGCGCGGCCGCTTAAGTCCACCCGCCGGCCGCCGAAACTAGACTCAGCCTACATCGCTCACCTCCTTGGTGCGGATGATGTAGACCTCCTTGGGGTGATGTGGAGAGCCCGGCTCGCGAGAGTCGGGCTTTCTGCCTTTCTCTCCCCGGATCCATCCCCCTGGAAGGAGTAGCGGAATATATAACCCCACGTTTCCCGTTCCTGCCATGAACAAGACCCTGCTGACCCTCGCTTTCGCCGGCCTGGCGATGATGAGCGTGCGTTCCCTGAGCCGCATGCGCCGCACGCACCTGACCTACGACTTCCCGGTAGAGCGCTGCACCGCCGGCCTGTTCGTCTGACCCTGTCGCTCAAATCCCAACGATCAAATCGTGACAGAACGGACGGTCAGGTTGTCGATCCGCGCCGTATCCACCGTCACCCCGATGCCCGGCGTACGCAGGGGCACCGCGATCATCCCGTCGTCGTTCATCTCCCACTCGGGCGACACGATGTCCTGCGCCCAGTACCGCCGGCTCGGCGAAATATCGCCCGGCAGGGTGAAGTTGGGCAGCGACGCCAGGGCGACGTTGTACGCCCGCCCGATGCCGCTCTCCAACATCCCGCCGCACCAGACGGGGATGCCCTGCGCCCGGGTGTAGTCGTGGATCCGGAGCGACGAGGTGAATCCTGCTACCCGGCCCGGCTTGATGTTGATGATCCGGCCGGCGCCCAGCGTCACCATGTCCTGAGCGCGCTCTAGCTTCGTGATCGACTCGTCCAGGCAGATGGGGGTCTGCAGCTGCGGTTGGAGCTGACCGTGGCGCACCAGGTCGTCCCACTCCAGCGGCTGCTCGATCATGATGAGGCCAAACGCATCCAGCTGTTTCAGCACGGCTACATCGTCGAGCGTGTAGGCGTTGTTCGCGTCCACCATCATCGGCACCCGGTCGCCAAACGCCTCGCGCACGGCGCGGACGTACGGGATGTCGAATCCCGGTTTGATCTTTACTTTGATCTTCCGATACCCCTGCGCCAGGTAGGACTCCACCTTCTCGACCAGCTTGTCCGGGCTCGGCTGGATCCCGATCGAGATCCCGGTGCCAATTTCCTCGCGCGTCCCGCCGAGCAGCTTCGCCAGCGACACCCCCTGCCGCGTCGCCGCGAGGCCCCAGAGGGTCATTTCCAGACCGCCCTTCGCCATTTCATGGCCACGCATGGCTTTGTGGAAGAGGTCGTACACCTCCGCCGGCGCGACGGTCTTGCCCACGATCAGCGGCGCCAGCCACTGCGACATCGCCATCCAGGCCGTGTCCACGCTCTCCGAGTTGTAGTTGGGCAGCGCCGCCGCCACCCCCTCGCCCCACGCCGTCACGCCGTCGCCATCCTCCATCTCGACGAGGGTGATGCGGCGGACGGTCTCGGTGCCCGAGGAAATCGCGAAGGGTTCTACCAGGGGGAGATGGATTTCGCGGAGGGTGATGCGTTTGAGGTGGAAAGGGGCTGGGGTCATGGGGAAAGGAAAAAGGGTAAAGGAAAAAGGAAAAACGGGCAACGAGAGAACGAGAGATCGAGTCGGTGGTCAACGAGGCCGGGCGAGGATGTAGTAGCAGCGCTTCGACTCGGGGTCCTGGTAATAGCCGACGACGCCGAAGCCGGCGCCGAGGTACAGCTCCAGGGCTTTTCGAGTGGATTGCCGCCAGGCGCGGGCAAGGTCGGCCGATTGCTTCTTCACGTGCTGGATGTGCACGGGGATTTCGACGCGGACGGCGTGGTAGTCTCGTATCGCCTCGGCGTCGTTCACGACGGGCAGATCGGCCAGCACGCCGGCGTCCTCGAACTTCGCGCGATGGGCCAGGCGATCCTCCTCCAGCAAATGCCAGGTCACCACATACCGATCCGTCCCGATGGTCGAGTGCAGGATGCTCGACGACCCATCGCCGTACAGATCCCGCACATACTCCTCCGGAAACGCCCCCAGCCGATTCAGATTCAGGTTCGCGTTGAGCGCTTCGAGGGGGTCGTAGGTCCAGTGGATCCGCCGGATGCCCTGGCTCAGGACGAACTCGCGCTGGAACAGCTTCAGATCCCGCCCGATGCCGGAGCCACGGTACGCGGGGCGAACGGCCATCATGTGCGACCAGTGAATATCCTCACCGTTGCGCAGCCCCGGCACGCCATACACAAACGCCACAAGTTCGTTCGCCTCGGTGAACGCGCCGGCGAGGATGCCTCCGATCTTCTGCGTCACCACCAGCAGCGAGGGCGGCACGAGATCGACAAAGGCCTCTCCCCAGGTCTCCTGCTGCACGTCGCGGCAGGCAACGATCTCGTCGTAGGTCTGCAAATGCCGAATGGTCAGCGCAGGGTGACTCAATTGCGATAGGATTTAGGATAAGATACCGCCGCGGGGCTCCCACGCCCGGCCGCTTCGAAACAGCCCGAAAAATAGGAGCGCCCCGCCGGATAGACAACCGGAAGGTCTGTGGAGATCTCGTTCATTCGAGCCGGCCAACCATAAAAAAAACCTGAAGCGCGTCATACAGGGGGACCCATTACCCTGTATACCACGCCTCAGGCTTAACCTTTGCGGTTACAAAGAGGTATCGGATGTTGCACCACGCATCTTAACGATGTGACGCTCCCAAAAACAAGAACAGCCCGACCTTACGGGGCCGGGCTGTTCTTTTACCTACCTGGACTAGCGTAGATAAACTATCGTAGGCTTGATGCGATGATTGGGCTCCAAGCTATCGGCGTGCCAGATAGGGATAGGTCTTTTTAAGCCCATCCAGGCCATTGTCCTCCTAGGATGAGGAAATACGTGCCGCCGGCCGGCAGCCTTTTCTTCCTACTCAGGACGTAGGCGTGTCGGAGAATCGAGCCGTCCGGGGATCCACTTCCGAGCCGAGCGGCTGCGTGAGTTCGCCGTACAGCTCCGGCCGGCGGCCGCGGATCCAGCGACGGCCTGTCGACAACGGGATCAGGCTCAGGTCCAGATCGGCCACCACCATGGCATCCGCCGCCGCCCGCGCCTCGTCGACAATCCGGCCGTAACAGTCGATAATCATCGCGCCCCCCGTGCGCACCTCGTCGCCATCCATCCCCACCCCGTTGCTGAACAGGATAAAGAGCCCGTTATCGTGTGCGCGCGATGGCAGCCAGCGCATCAGCCATTCACGCCCCTTCGGACCCCGTAACTCCGCCTCGATCGCCGCAGGGTTATTAAACCGACCGTGCCACAGCGCCGGGTCGATCCGCCCCAGCGCATGGGGGCTCCGCGACGCCGTCCCGCCCGTCTGATGCGGCGCGATCAACACCGTGGCGCCACGCAAGGCCGTAATGCGGACGTTCTCGACGAGGTTATTGTCCCAGCACGTAAGCACGCCGAATCGAACGCCCAGCGGGGTATCAAAGACCGTGTATTGATCGCCGCTGGTCAGGTGTTCGCTCACAAACGTGTGCAGCTTCCGGTGCACGTGAACCCCGCCGTCCGGCAGACACACGGCGTAGGCATTGTGCATCCGCCCGTCCGGCGCCTGTTCAATGAGGCCGGCGCAGACGATCATGTTGTACCGCCGCGCCAGTTCCAGCAGCTCCCGGGTTGACGGGCCGTCCGGGATCGGCTCGGCGAGGGCCGCGACGGCGTCGCGGTCCAGCGTGTGCACGTGCCAGTACCCGGTGATGCACATCTCGGGGAAAACGACGATCGCCACGCCGGCATCGGCCGCCTGCGCACAAAACCGGGCAATAACGGCCACATTATGCCGCTTGTCGCCGGCTTTATGCTCAAACTGGACGGTAGCGGCTCGGAGAATTGACATGCGAGTGATAGGTGAGAACGTTTTTCCGTTGATCGTTGGAACGTTAAATGTAAAGCAATGGGCTTGTTATTTCTCAACGCCCAAACGTTCAACGAAATAACGCTCTTCACTTCGCCGCCTCCTCGCCCGCGAACCGCTCCACGCGCGACAGAAACGAGGTGAACACACTCGGCTTGAACCCGACAAAAAAGCTCAGGAACGAGCAGAACGTCGCGATCCGAAAGTACTGCCCGGGGCTCACGATACTCGGGTCCGCCGTGATGCCGGCGTTTTCGATGAGCGACGGCGGCAACGAAATCGTGCCCACGATCACGAGCTGGCCGGTGGCCATGGCGAGGAAGATAAAAAAACCGCGCACTATGGCCGCTGGCGCGCTGGGCAACGCTGCGGTGCCACTCATGCTGCCCCGGCCATATTCCCCGACCAGCGAGGCGAAACAGCATAGCCAGAGGATGTTGCTCCACGTCCAGGTGAACACAAACCCGAGCATATTGCCGGCCCGGTTGAGGGGCGAATTGTACTCATTGAGTACATGGCGCAGCAGGTTGTCCGAGGGCACGGCGGAGCCCACTACAAAAAAGCCGATCCAGAGCAAAAGGCACAACCCGAGTGTGACAGTGCCATTTATTGACGAGGGTAGGGGTGACGAGGACATGGCGGTTTATACGCTAGAAATGAAAAAGGCGGGTGGCCTATGGCTCCCGCCTTTCCCATATCGTGCCGCTTCGTGAAGGTTTGACGAATCGCTTAATTTCGAGGGCTCTTTACCTCGGCCGGCGCGGGAAGTGTACACGATGCGCTACACTGGTCAGCGCTACACAGGCCGGCCGCGGCGAGCCCGATCGGCTACTGTTTGACGCGGCCGGCTGTTACCGTAAACCCGCGGCGCTCGACGACCACCGTGTTCAGGCCGTCACTCGCCATCGCACGGATCAGGCCTACCCCGTTATCCGTCGTATTCTCAATCTCGGAAGCGTCGAACAACACGCTGGTGTCCGTGCCGGGCACGTTCACCGCGATGGGCACCCAGGTCGCGCCGGCGTTCGAGCTGTACGCAAATTGCACCCGGATATCACCCAGCGGCGTATCGGGGTCGGTGACGGCGAATTTGATCTCCACGACGCCGGCGAGCTGTTCGCCCGTCGAAACCTCCCCGAGGATCAGGACCGGGGGACGGCTCCGGCGTATCTCGCCGAGCACCTCGCCGCTATTCCGACGGATGCGAACCACGTCCACCTCCCGATCCGCCGGCACGCGTACCCGCACGCTGAAGAAGCCATACTCCTCCGTATCGTCATCCATGTCGTCCCCAAGCAGTCCGCTGAACGGCACATTCCAGGCTCCACCCTGGTCGTCGACCACCTCGGCCACGAAGGCCCCGCCGGCGAACGGCAGGCTCGGCTGCGAGAGCCACGGGTAGCGGAATGCCGGGTTGAGGCGTTCGAGCTGCGTCCCATCAACGGACAAGACCCCGGAGATGGCTACGACGCGGGCCGTATACCGTTTGTCGCCCTCGCGATCCCCCGAAGGATCAAGCACGGCATGATCGAGGAAGAAGGCGTAGGTTGTCTGATCAATCCAGGCGGTATTTGTTAACTGGCCGCCCCGCATAATGTCATTCAGCGTAGATGGCTTGACCCGTCCGGTTGTATTGTTCGTGGCCGGATTATTCACCAGGCGAGCGCCGACATCCCACCCGGCATCCGGGGCAAGTGTGCGCGAATTATGGCTTAATCCGAAGTTGTGCCCCAACTCATGCGCATACGTACGCTGGTGACGAACATGATCAGTGTTGCCAAACGCCACGCGGCCCCCCGTAACCCCCCACCCATTACTCAAGATCGGGTTGCCGGCAATCCATCCATAGAGAAAGATGTCGTCGCCGTTGCCGCCGTCCTGGTCGACGATCAACTGCCGGCAGGATTCGAGCCAGTCGAGGATGTCGCTGTTTTCGCCGACATCGTCGACGGCGCCGTTGCCGTTGCCATCCTGATTCCACGTCAGCGTCGGGAAAAGACCTTCGCGGTACAGGTTGACGTCCGCATCGTTCACCGGATAGATCCCACGCACAAACACATCCCCCACCCCGGATTGTATATCCGCCAGCGCCGGGAGCCCGGCCCCGGCCGGCGTATAGTTGATGCGAGTATAAAACAACTTCGGTACGATGCGCTGAAGGGCGGTCAGGTTATCCAGCGAGCCCGAGTTGTTGGTCGCGTCGGGTTCGCCGGCGAGCGGGTTTAGGTCGACGACCACATCGACATCCGCCGACGCCGCGACGCCGGTCACCGCCGGCACTTCGAAATTCAACGTGTGCGCTTCGTTATTCCGGTCCCACAACGCCGCTTCCGGCGCCGTGAACGGGGCGTTGGTCGGCGTTATCCCTCCGGCCGGCGTCACGGCGACGCCATTAACAAGAAGGTGGAGCCTTCCGGTGATGCCGGCGGCCGTCGCGCCCTCGGCTACGCCTACCCGCACCCGAACGGCAGTCCCCCGCTCGGAAACAAGGTCGATGGTGTTTGCCCCCGTTTGGAAGGCTTGATTGACTTCGATGTCCTCTACGAAGATGTCGGGATTGGTGCACCCTGCGCTCACACTGGCCAGGAGCAACAGGAACGGCAACTGACGAACGGATACCTTACGCATGTCGATTCTCGATATGTGATGATCATGGGGCAAGAAGTGTCAATCGTTCGGTACCGCATCCCCTTCCCATGCCGTGTATTCGACGTCTCCGCCGGCATTCGTCACCGCAACCCGTTCCAGCCGAACGCCCTCTTTCAGAGCGACTTCGACGGTAAAGGGGCCGTAGATCCGTGGGCCGGCATCGGAGTCGCCCTCCATGTGCGCATTAAAGCGGACGGCCTCCGTCGTCCCATCGACGTACCAGACGACCAGCTGAAACCTTCCGTCGTCCACCCGATGCAGCCTCGACGGCGCGCGGGGCACGATGCGCAGGGGATGGACGCGGCGCATCGACGCACCGTCCGCCTCGAACTGGCCGCGAGCCTGGAGCGACCGCGCGGCGGCGGGGGCCGATGTGACGCGGCCGGCCGGCTTGGGCTCGCTGCCCGACCGGCAGCGCGCATCCAGAACGATAAACGGCAACAGGGCCAGCAACCACCCTATCGATGTCAGGAGACCGAGACGATGCATGATAAAACCTCATGGCATGAAGGGAAATGACGGGAGCATCGCCATGAAAAACAAGCGGAGCCGGAAACGCCAACACTTCTCTCACTACGTATGGCGCAGAAGAGGCCCCGGATCCGACATCGGAGCTTCATTCAGCACAGACGCCACGGCCGTTCGGTTCCCCACTATCACTCCCCAAACCGGGGGGTGATCATCATCCAGGCCTGGCGGGCGTCTATATACTGCGCAAGGTCCCGCATGGCGAGGACTGTATACCCGTTTTTCTTGAGATACCGGAGGTAATTCTGAAACAGCGCCGGCGGTGTGGTCACCCAGTCGTGCGCGGTGTCCGGCACCCCGTGGATGGTGAGTACAACCACCCGGCCCTCCTTCGCTTCCTGTAGCGCCTGCATGATCAGCGACTCGTTGTCCTCGAGCATGGTGTAGCTGGGCACCAGAAAGGGGTGATCCTTTGCCGGGTCGTAGGGCCGATCCTCCCCGATCCGGGCGAACAGATAGCCCTTTTCGGCGAGGGTCGACAGTGCGTAGGCGTCCGTCTCGTAGGCCGGATACGCGAAGGTGAGCGGCTTCGGGATGCCAAGGCCTTCGCCTTTCTCCTCAATATATGCCAGCTCACCGGCAAACTCAGCCGGCGTCATGTCGGGAACGAGCCGGTGGGTGCCTGTATGGTTGCCGATCTCGAAGCCCATCTGGTTGAGCATCCGAATCTGCTCCCAGGTCATGTACAGGGTCTTGTCCGAAAACGGCGGCTTCGGAAATTCAGAGATGTAGAACGTGGCGCCAAACCCGTATTCCTTCAGCAGCGGCCCGACATACGTGGCATGGCTAACGACGGCATCATCGAAGGTGAGCACGACCACCTTATCGGGGATGGGCTGGCGCAGGATCTGGGCGGGAGCAACGATGGCGCTAACCGTGGCGCATACAAACGCCAGGAGACCAAAAAAGAGACATTTCATGTTGGGGGGGGTGAGGGGGGGGGTAGGGAAAGTGTAAGCAAATGCTGAACCATCACCCTCGGAGCCCAAACAAAAGGGTATGGGTGCCCGGGAGCGGGCGAATAAACCCCGTACCCCCCGTACTCCCATACCCATGAATCTCATTCGATTGGCGACGGCTTACGCCTGCCCCATCCGAGCGTCCAGGCTGGCACGGCCGGAGCCAGTGGTCGACAAGTAGAGAAAGATAAAGAGGAACAACATCGCCGGCTCTCCGCCATTCTGGATCGGGAAAAGGCCGTTCGCGGCATGCGCCATCACGTAGGCCACGGCCATTTCAAGCGCCAGCACCGGGGCCACATACCGGGTGTAAAGCCCCAGCACAATGGCGAGGCCGCCGAAGAACTCGAGTACGCCGGCAAGGCCCATCAACGACATCAGTTCAACCTGATTGCCGCCGAGCGCGCCGAAGAGCTTCTGCGCGCCGTGCTGCATGAACATCAGGCCGGCGCCGATACGAAGCACGACATGAGCGACGGATGCGTACTTTTCGAGCCCGAGCAGGCTGCGGGTGGTTGTGGCACTGGTTTGTGTGGAAGCCATAATACGAAGGGGTTAAGAAGGTTGGGGGGGTCTCTTTCCCGGAAGCGGTTCCAGGGCTGTCGCAATGTGTGCAATTCCAGACTATTCCGCAAGTGGCCCGTTTCCTATGCCCCATCATGCCCTCCTCATACGCCCGAGAGACCGCCGCCGTGACGGATTTCACGCGCCGCATTCGATAGATGCCTCGAATGTGGAATTTCGGGGGGAAGAGACACGCGGCAGCCTGAGCGCACAGTCCGACGACCTCTACCATCCCCTCGCCGCTCGAAGATCCCTCACTCCGCTGTCAACGACATAGTATGTAGAGACGCCCCAGTGGGGCGTCTCACCAAGGTTTCCGACTTTCGAGGAGTTTGCCGGAAAATCTTCGCCGCCAGGAGACGACCCACCGGGGCGTCTACCACCCTTATTTTAAGGGCGCGATCACATCGGACGCCGTTTGTCATGCTCGATAAGAAAGCCCCGCGAAGCTGGGCTATGGGTCTCAGGAGGACGGGGACCTCCGCTGAGTTCCTTTAATTTTTAATCCCCAATCTGTAATTATAACTGACGTTACGCAACCCGGCACGCATGTCACGCTGAGCCTCGCGAAGCGTCTTTCTAGAACGCGATTCTGCGTTAAAAAACGCCATCGACGCGTCTTAGAAAGGTCCGTCACTGTGTTCAGGATGACATGCGCGCTGTGTGCGCGTAACGTCAAATTATAAGTACCGAGGGCGGGACTCCCTTCGATGTCACTCAGGGTAAACTTCTCGTCCCGCCGCTGGGACTTTTGCTTGATTCGTTGTACCGAGGGCGGGACTCGAACCCGCACGGGGGTTGCCCCCCAACGGATTTTAAGTCCGTTGCGTCTACCATTTCGCCACCCCGGCCGGGGATCGTGTGATCTCCCCCGAAACTACCGCAATTCTCCGGGCTGCGCAACGCTTCGTCAGAAACGCAATTCGACATCGGGAAACATAACGGGCGTCTGGTGCTTCTTACACCCCCCAGACCCCCTCCGCCATGCCTCTACCTCCGGCAGACACGCCGGCCCGGCTTCGCGTACTCGCGCGAGATCGTGTCGTACGTGCGCACAGCCCCTTTTCGCGACGCCCCGTGGCCGCCATCATCCTGCTCAGCGACGGTGCCTGGATCCCCGGCGTGCGCGTCGAAAGCGCCTCGTACTCGCTCGAAATCCCCGCTGTTCTGAACGCCCTGTCGACCCTGGTCGCCCTCGGCCGGCGCGACGTCGTCGCCCTGGCCCTCAGCCGCCCGTTTCGTCCGGATGACGTCGCCTACCTCGAGTCATTTCCCGACCTCCACCTTATCGTCCGCGCCGACGATCTGCTTGCGGCTCGCGGGCCGCTGCCCGAACCGCGCGACCACCCGATGACGCCGTACCTGGACGAGCCGGCTCCGACGTCGTCGGCGGAAGGCTTCGCCCTCGCGCGCCGCATCGCCGACCGTGCCCACGTGCCGGAATCCGACTTTCCCGTCGCCTGCGTCGTTGAGACGACTTCCGGGAGACTCGTGCCCGGCGTCAACGTGGAGCACCCGACGTGGTCGCGCATCCTGTGCGCCGAACGGAACGCGCTCGGCACCTTGATCTCGTACGGCATCGACGATGTCGCACGGATGTACCTCACATGTACGCGCGAGCCCGGATGCACCCCCTGCGGCGCTTGCCGGCAATTGCTGGCGGAACTAACGCCGGAGGCTGAGCTTTGGATGGACTCGCCTGCGCCGGAAGGCCGATCCGCTCGCGCCGCGGACCTACTCCCTTCCTTTTTCTCCGGAAACGCCCTTTTTCGAACCGCCAAGACCCGCGACGCCGCCTGACGCCGTATGATTTCTCTTCAGTTAGTGTGGTTCACGATCGGACTGATCGTATTGTACTTTGGGGCGGAATGGCTGGTGCGGGGAGCCGCCGGCCTTGCCATCCGCTACGGGATGCGCCCGATGGTCGTCGGCATCACGGTCGTCGCCCTGGCGACCTCCATGCCGGAGTTTGTCGTCAACGTGCTCGCGGCGCTCGGCGGCGACGACAGCATCGCACTGGGTAATGTTGTCGGTTCTAATATTGCGAATATCGGCCTCATCCTGGGTATCAGCGCCGTGGTCTTGCCGCTGTCGGTCTCGTCGAACACCCTGCGGAACGAGTACCCTATGATGCTGGGTGTCGCCATCCTCTTCTATGTGCTTGCGCTCGATGGCACCATCGGCCGTGTTGATGGCCTCGTACTGATGGCCTGCCTGGGTGCGTTCTTTTTTTATGTGATCCGGGATACGAAGCAGCATGCGGCCACCGTCGCCCAGGCCGCTCGGGACACGCCCGGTGAGGCCGGCCTCACCGGCGACACCATCCTGAAGCAATCGTTATATATCGCGGCCGGCGTGATCGCGCTCGCCGGCGGCGCCCAGCTGATGGTCAAAGCGGCCGTCACCATCGCTGAACTCTTTCACATCTCCCCCATCGTCATCGGCCTCACCGTGGTGGCCGTCGGCACCAGCCTGCCGGAACTGGCCGCCTCCGTAGCCAGCGCGCTCAAGAAAGACGCCGATATGTCGGTCGGCAATGTGCTTGGAAGCAATCTACTCAATATTCTGTTCGTTATCGGACTGGTAGCCCTCATCCAGCCGCTTCAGGTCGATGCCGACTCGATCCGGGTGCACTTCCCTATCATGCTCGGTTTTAGCCTGCTCCTACTGCCCCTCGCCTGGACCCGATTCCAGATCTCCCGTTTCGAGGGCGTGGTACTACTCCTCGGGTTTACGGGGTACATCGTGTACCTCGTGCTGCCGTATGTGCGTTGAAACGTTGTACCGTTGGGACGTTGAACGCCTACATGTTATCCACGACCCCATGAGATAAGAGTCAACGAACCCACGTTCCTGTCCGCCCACATGTCCCTGTCCTTCGGCCTTTCTCCCCTGTTGCTCATTCCCGCCCTCCTCGCGGCGATCGCACTGGCCGTGTGGGTGCACCGCAATACCGTCCCTGCCCTGGCGCCGGCCAAACGCCTCCTGCTTACCGCGTTACGCGCCGCCGCCTTACTGATCATCCTCTTTCTGCTTTTCGAACCCATCCTCGAACGCCGGCTCCAGACCGAGCGGCCTCCGGTGCTTGCGGTGCTGGTCGATAACAGCCAGAGCCTCCTCCTGACGGACATGAACGGCGACTCCCTCACCGCGAGCGCCGGCGAAGACGTCCGCGATGCCGTACGCGCCGTGCTCGGGGCCGACTATCCCGGCGAACTAAACCTCTTTCAGTTTGATGCCGACCTCCAGGAACGCCCGACGAACGGGCCGGCCGAAGCGGATTCGATTGGCTTCACGGGTGAACGCACCAACATCTCCGCCGCACTCGAGCAGGTGCGCGATGCGCTGAGCAACAAAAACCTCCAGGGCGTTTTGCTGATCTCCGACGGCCAGTACAACACGGGCCGCAACCCCATGTACCTGGCCGAACGTTTTCCGGTGCCTATCCATACCGTAGTCATCGGCGACACCACCCGCCGGCGCGACCTCCAGATCCGCAGCGTCACCACTAACGAGATCGCGTTTGTCGGCGACGATCTACCCGTGCGCGTGGGGCTAAGGACCGAAGACTTCGCCGGCGAGCGGGTGCAGGTGGCGCTCCTCGAAAACGGCGCCCTGCTCGCCAACGAGACCGTGGATCTCCCCGCCGGCACCGTCGAAATCCCCATCGACCTCAACCACATCCCCACCGAAGAAGGCTACCGCCGGCTGACCGTGACGGTGACGCGCCTGGAGGGTGAGGCGACCTATCGCAATAACAGCGAAACCGTCACCGTGCGTGTGCTTCGTAATAAACGCCAGATCCTCCTCATCGCCTCGGCCCCGGATCCCGACGTCGCCGCCATCCGGCAGTTACTCGAAACAAACGCCAACACGGAGGTCACCGCCGCCGTGCAAAAAGGCGCCGGAAGTTTCTACGGCCAGCCGGCGCTCGATAGTCTCGCCTCGTTTGATGCTATGATCCTCGTGGGGTATCCCGGCGCCCAGGCCGATCCAGCCTTCCTCCAACGCCTGTCCGACACCGCGCGCGACGGGGTCCCGGTCTTTTTTATCCTGGGCCGGCAGACCGACCTACGCCGGCTCCAGCAGGCGTTTGCCGAGACGCTCCCGCTGGAGGTGCAGGTCGTCCGATCCAACGCGGTCGAGGCCGCCTTCGTCCCGACAGCCGCCGGCCTGCAACACCCTGTACTCGAAGCTTTTGCCGCGAACCCCGACGCCTGGAAACAACTCCCCCCGCTCGTCATGAACGACTCGCGGTGGCAACCATGGCCCGATACCCGGGTCCTGGCGGTCAACGAGGTGCGCGGCGTCCGGCTGGACGATCCACTCCTCGCGATCCGGCACCGCGACGGCCACCGCTCCGCCGCCCTCCTCGCCTCGGGCATCTGGCGCTGGAAGAATGTGCCCGAAGATCTCTCCGAAGCCGGCGAAGCCTGGACACTCCTCTTCTCAAATGTCCTCCAGTGGATCACCACCCGAGAAGATGACCGCCCCGTACGCGTCGCTCCCAATGAGCAACTCTTCTCCGGCGGCGAATCCGTTACGTTCGGCGGACAGGTGTACGACGAAAGCCTGAACCCGATCGATGGAGCCGAAGTGGAACTGGACGTCATGGCCGCCGACAGCACGCGGTACCCCTATTCGATGGATGGTATCGGCAATGGACGATACGCGCTCGATATCGGCGCCCTGCCCGAGGGCAGCTACCGATACCGCGCCTTCGCGAACCGTAATGGCGCCCCCCTCGGTGAGGATCAGGGTTCGTTCGCGGTAGGGGCTCTGACCCTGGAATTCAAGGAAACGAGCGCCAATCCCTCCCTCCTGAGGCAGATCGCCGCACGATCCGGCGGGAACTTTTTAGACCCAGTAAACCTGAATAACCTGCCCGACCTCCTGCTTGAGTCCGGCCGATTTGTGTCGACCTTTACGGAGGAAAGGCAAGACGAAGAACTGAGAAGGTTGTACCTTTTTTTCGCGATCGTGGTGACCCTCCTCACGGTTGAATGGCTGATACGCAAACGTAGCGGGCTGGTATGACGGACTCGGACTCACCGCTCGAATCGAGCGCCTCGCTGCGCGGCAACACCGCGCATGTGGCCATGATCCGCGAAGCCATCTCGGTATACCGCAGTGGCCGTACCGGCATCCCTTACGATACGCTCGTCGCGTTTGCGCGCCCGGTGTTAGACCATTACGGACTCGATCTCGATCATTGCCATAACGCCGCCGTAAACGCCGCCAACGCCGGCGACATGGCCGTGCTCATCGACGTCCTCGAATCCGCCATGATCTTCTGGTCGTTTTTCTCCGCGGAAGCCGCCCGCGAAACAGCCTCCTTCGAACACCTCAAAACGAGCATGCTCGGGCCCGAGCCCGAGTTGACGGACGACCTCCGCTTCAACCTCCTCTACGACGCGATGCAACACACCTTCGTGGCGCTGGGAGGCAATACCGGCGACGTGCTGGCCTGGCAGCCTCCTCCGGGGCTGACGGAGCCCTCGCCGGCGGACTTCTTCGAGGAAAATCTCTTTTATGAAGAGGATGGCCCCGATCAGCCCGAGTCATTCGCGCTTTTTGCACACCCCCTCTACGACAACCCCGACCACCTGGCCGACCCGGACGCCCTCGAGCGGATTACCCAGCTCGCCAGCGCCTATTGGGACCTCGCGCGCCTCAGCGCCGAGGAGCAGCCCGCCGTACTCGACGGACTGCTGGACCAGTTCGCGCGCACGCTGGCCGAACGCAAGCGACTCAAACTTGAGGCGCGCCAGATGGTAAAACGATACCACGACCTGTTTCCGGGCTGACGCCCTTCGTACACACCTCATTCCGTATGGCTCTGTATCCCACGCTACTCGATTCCCCCACCACGTTCGAAGATTTTCTGGTGGCCACGCGCCGGCATCTCCACCAACACCCCGAAGTCGGCTTCCACGAGCACCAGACGTATCGCTTCATTCGCGAAACCCTCATCGCCCACGGCCTGGCCCCGGCCGGCCCACTGGCCACGACGGGGCTCTATGTGGATATCAATGGCGCGCTTCCCGGACCACACATCGGGTATCGGGCGGACATCGATGCGCTCCCGATCCAGGACGCCAAAACCCGCCCCTACGCCTCGCAAACCCCCGGTGTAGCCCACCTCTGCGGACACGACGTACACACCACGATAGCCCTCGGCATCGCGATCCGCCTGCACGAACGGCGCGACGAACTTCGCGGCGGCGTCCGTGTCTACTTCCAGCCCAACGAGGAAGGCGTTCCCTCCGGCGCTCCGGTGATGATCCGCGACGGCGTGCTCGATGGTCTCGAAGCCGCCTATGCCCTGCACGTGGACCCCACGCTGGCGTCGGGCAAGATCGGATTGATCAAAGGGGCCATGACGGCATCGTCCGTCCGCTTCCAGGTAGAAATCAAGGGCCCCAGCACGGGCCACTCCGCACGCCCTCATGAGACGAGCGACACGATCTGGATCGCCACTCAGATTCTCAATGTCTTCTACCAACTCACGGGCCGCGTCTCGGACGCTCGCGACGCGACGGTCCTCACGGCCTGCCGTATCCACGCCGGCGATGCCTACAACGTCATCCCCGACTTTATAGAATTCGGCGGCACACTGCGTTCCACCAGCATCCCCACGAGCGAACGCATCCAGCTCCAGATGCGCACCGCCGCCGAAGAGATCTGCGCCCGCCACGGCGCCACCGCCACGGTCAACTTCGACGAAGGCGTCCCGCCCGTGATCAACGACGGCCGACTCATCGACCATATCGAACGATCCATCGCCAGAACCGCCGGAGCACAGACCATTTTCCACATCCCCCGCCCCAGCATGGGCGCCGAGGACTTCGCCCACTACCAGCGCCAACTCCCCGGCGCCATGGTCCGCCTCGGCTCCTCAAGTAGCGCCGCCACCTCCTACCCCCTCCACGATTCCCACTTCGATATCGACGAATCCGTAATGCCCTTCGCGATCGACGTGCTCTCGCAAGTGCTCATCGACCACCTGAATAACGATCCGTTGGCCCGTTAAACGTCCATGCTGCCCATGCTTTAGGTTCTTCATTTTGCACTTTGCATTTTGCATTTTGCATTTCTTCACACTCCGTTTCCCCCGCACGATACGTCTAGGAGGATATACCCTCCCACGATATCTCCGCGGCGATGCGCTTCTGGACCGCTCTCGTTCTCCTCTTTTTGCCCGCCCTTCGGGCTCATGCTCAATCCTGGAGCGAGACGTTCGCCGATGGCGACCTCTCCAGCAACCCCGTCTGGTCTGGCGAGACGGCATACTGGCGTCTCACGCCGGCTGGACCGGACTGGGCGCTGGCTTCCGCCGGCCCCGAGGCGTCGGACACCCTGAGCATCGAAACCCGGTCCTCCGTGGCGTACGGGGCGTGGACCTTTACCGCCGGCTACACGGGCGGCCCGCTTAGCAACTTCAATCTCGCCCGCATCTACCTCACTTCCGAGGCGGAGGGTGCCCTGCATGAGGCGGTAGGATTTTATATCCAGATCGGCAGTAATGAGCGGGATCTGCGGCTCTACCACAACACTCCCGCCGGTCGGACACTTTTGGGCCAGAGCGCCGCCGATGTGCTGAACGCCGCAGAGGTCGAAGGTACATTGAGGGTACTCCGCCGCCCCGGAACGGGGTGGGAGGTGATGCTGGACGACAGCCTGCTTTTCACCGCCTCGGACATCCAAAATCCATCAAGCCGGCCGGCCCGTTTCGGCGTCTGGGTGAAACACACTCGGACCCGCGCCGGCGATTTCCGGTTCGACGACATCGTTGTCGAAGCCGGCGACGACGCGGACCCCGATACCACGTCTCCCCCGCCCCCCATCCCACCAGGCGCCCTGGTGATCAACGAAATCCACTTCGCGCCGTCTCCGGCTGAAAACGAGTTTGTGGAGATCCTCAACCGCTCCGACGCTCCGGTAGACCTCCGCTCCCTCTCGCTGGCGGATAATCGCGATGAGCCGGTGCCGGTGACAACCCATGAAATACGCCTCGCTCCGGGCGCCATGGCTGTATTCGTTCGCGACGCCGATGTATTCGAGGCCGCCTTTCCCGGGCGGGAGCCGTTGGCCGTGGCGAACTGGCCGTCCCTCAACAACGACGCCGACGACGTGCGCCTGCGCTCCGGATCGGCCCTGCTCGACGCCGTATCGTATCGCGCGGACTGGGGTGTAGCCGGCGCCTCCCTGGAACGTCGCGATCCGGCAGGACCATCCGATTACAGGGGCAACTGGGGCACATCGGTGGCCCCCGCCCGCGCTACTCCCGGCCAGCGCAACACGCTCTTCGCACCCGATACCGAGCCGCCCGAACTGCTCCTGGCCGAGCAGCAGTCAGAAACAACCGTGGTGATCTTCTGGGATGAGTCGCTGACCGAACAGAGTCTCTCGCCTGCCCGCTTTCGCATCGACGAGCGGCAGCCGGAGCGCGTCGAGCCGCTGGACCCCGCCACTTTGCGCCTGCATTTCGCCGCATCGATCGACGGCGAGCGGCTGCACGCCACCGACATCGGGGATCGGGCCGGCAATACACGCGTGGCGTTGGAGGCCCCCGTCGCCCTCGTTCCCTCGACCGGCGATCTGGCGATCAATGAACTCCTTTACGAGCCACGGGCAGATCCTTTCGATAGCCGCCCGGACCAGCCCGAGTACCTCGAACTCGTCAATCGATCGGGCCGATGGCTGAGCCTCCGCGGGCTCAGGTTGGTGGGCCGCGAGGACGAGCAGGGCGAGGCGGACACCCTCCGCCACGAAGCGCCTCTGCCTGTCGCGCCTCCGGGCGGATTCGCCGTGTGGTTCGCCGTGCAAGGCGGGGATCTCGCCGGCGCTTTTCCCGGGCTCCCGGATATCGAAGCCGTCGCCTGGTTGCCGGTCAACTCCGCCTCGCTCGGCCTCGGAAATGCCGGCGACCAGGTGCGCCTCGTCCACGCCGAGGGGGCGATCGACGCCGTCACCTATCGCCCCGAATGGCATCACCCTCTGCTCGCCGAGCGCCGCGGCATCGCGCTCGAACGGCGCTGGCCGGACGCCCCGGCCGACGAATCGGCGTCATGGTCCAGCTCCGTTTCTTCCGACGGTGGTACCCCTGGCCGCGCCAACTCCGTCTGGCAAGACCCCGACATCGGGCTCCCCGCCCCGGAGTCGCCCGGAAACAAGATGGCGATTCAGCCGGCGGTTTTTTCTCCAGACGGCGATGGGCGGGACGATGTTTGTCTCATACGTGTTCGGGTGGCCGAAGCGCCGGCCATCGTTCGCACCCGCATCTTCAACACCGACGGGCGGCTGATCCGTACACTCGCCGAGGCCCACTTCAGCGGGTTCGAGTATACGGCCACGTGGGACGGACGTGACGATGCCGGCGAGCGCGTACCCATCGGGCGATACATCGTGCTGGTCGATGCCTTCCTGGAGGCGCAAAAGACGAGTCGATCCTACAAAAAAACGGTCGTCGTAGCGGCCCTATTGTCGCCGTAGCAGGGCGGAGGCTGCGTGTTCACGGGCGATCTCATTCAAGAATCCACCTCGGCGACCGATACTGGGTGCGTACCATGCCGCCGGCAGTCAACGGTAGCGTGCCGTGTTCTTTGCAGTCCTGGTATTGGTAACAGAATGATGCCCGACGAAACCGCTCCTGACAGATCGGAAGGCCAACCCGGGGTGCGCGTCTCTGCCGACACCTCGGGGAACTGCCCCCCAGAGGGTTCGTTGGATCAACAGCTACCCCAGATGAGCGCCCGAAGGGCCGCTCGTATTGTACGCACAGACGCAACACGGTCAGGCTATCCCATGCATGAGACGGAAACGCTGGCGCGGCCCAACGCTCCTGTTTCGTTGAGCTCGCGCGCAGCTGACGAGATCAAGAAGATTATATCGACCAAAGAGATACCGGAAGGCTTTGGATTGCGAATCGGTGTTCGCGGCGGTGGGTGTTCCGGTATGAGTTATGTGCTTGGTTTCGACAAGCAGCGCGAGCACGACATGGCGTTTGAACACGACGACATTGTGGTATATATCGACAAACGACAGGGCTTGTACCTGTTCGGCACAACGGTGGATTACCACGATGGTTTGAGTGCACGCGGGTTTACGTTCAACAACCCGAACGCAACGACCACCTGCGGTTGTGGCTCCAGTTTTGCAGCCTGATAACCATCAGGAGCCTGCGCCACCAACTGGGCTACACTCGGGCGCCCGTGCATGCGGCGCCGCCGGCCTTGGGGCCACCGATTTGGCGAGGAACAGCCGTTGCAGGCTTCGGTTTACATACGTGACCTTTCTTGGCGATCACGCGAGATCCGGCCTGCGCCGTTCGTGTATCCTGCGTGCCGTGTCATCGAGGACGCCACGTTAAGCCCGATTAACTCGATCCCGTTGGGTAGCGGCCCTCGCAGCAACTCGTTCAGGATCCCTAAAAAAGTAACCGAGCGTTCGGCCGCCTGAAAGTCCGCCGCGCTCAGAATGTGTAAGGCATGGAAGGGAATTTCTCAAACCGCGTACGTGACGTGATTTCCTATAGCAGGGAAGAAGCGATTCGTCTCGGGCACGATTATATCGGCACCGAGCACCTGCTACTCGGCATCATCCGGGAGGGCGAAGGTATCGCGGTAAAGATTCTTCGGAACCTGGGGTGCGATCTATTCAAACTCAAAAAGGCCATCGAAGATACCGTCCGCAGCACAGGCGGCACGCTGACGGTGGGTAACATCCCGCTTACCAAACAGGCTGAAAAAGTATTAAAGATTACGTACCTGGAAGCCAAGCTCTATAAGAGCGACGTTATCGGTACGGAACACCTCCTGTTGAGCCTCTTGCGCGACGATGAAAACATCGCCGCCCAGATTCTGCAACAGGGCTTCTCGATAACTTACGATGCCGTACGCGCCGAGCTCGATTCGATCATCAGCGGCAAAGCATCGTCGTCTTCTGCTTCTGGAAGCAAATCGGGAGGCGCCCCGTCCTCTGGATACGGAAAAGAGCGAAGTAAAATGGAAAAGAGCAAAACACCTGTTCTCGACAACTTCGGTCGGGATTTGACCAAACTGGCCGAGGAAAGCAAGCTCGACCCCATTGTCGGACGTGAGCGCGAAATCGAACGCGTGGCCCAGGTTCTGAGCCGGCGTAAGAAAAACAATCCGGTGCTCATCGGCGAACCTGGCGTCGGCAAGACGGCCATCGCCGAAGGCCTGGCGATGCGCATCATCCAGCGCAAAGTCAGCCGGGTGCTCTACGACAAACGCATCGTGACGCTGGACCTGGCGGCCCTCGTGGCCGGCACCAAGTACCGCGGCCAGTTCGAGGAGCGCATGAAAGCCGTCATGAACGAGCTCGAGAAGAGCCCGGACGTGATCCTCTTCATCGACGAACTGCACACGATCGTGGGCGCCGGTGGCGCCTCGGGCAGCCTCGACGCCTCGAACATGTTCAAGCCGGCCCTCGCGCGCGGCGAGATCCAGTGCATCGGCGCCACCACGCTCGATGAATACCGCCAGTACATCGAGAAGGACGGCGCCCTCGACCGCCGCTTCCAGAAGATCATCGTCGACCCCTCCACCCCGGAGGAAACGGTTCATATCCTGCACAACATCAAGGATAAGTACGAGGAGCACCACAACGTGCGTTACTCGGACGAAGCCATCGAGCTGGCCGTGCAGCTGAGCGATCGCTACATCACCGACCGCTTCCTGCCCGATAAAGCCATCGATGTGATGGACGAGGCCGGCGCCCGCGTCCACCTCTCCAACATTCGCGTCCCGAAGGAGATGGTCGCCATCGAGGAGCAGATCGAGAAAATCCGCGAGGAGAAAAACCGGGTCGTCAAGAGCCAGCGCTTCGAAGAAGCCGCCCGCCTCCGCGACACCGAGAAAAAACTCCAGGAAGAACTCGAGGAAGCCAAACGCGAATGGGAGCGTAAGGCCGAAACGGAGGTACACGACGTCAGCAAAAAGAGCATCGCTGAAGTCGTGGCCATGATGACCGGGATTCCGGTCGACAAAATTTCCGAGCCCGAAAGCGCCAAGCTCCTCAACATGGAGGAGGAACTCAAGGCCCGCGTGATCGGGCAGGACGAACCGGTCACCAAGCTCTCCCGCGCCATCCGCCGTACCCGTGCCGGACTCAAGGATCCCAAACGACCCATCGGCTCGTTTATCTTCCTGGGCCCTACCGGCGTCGGCAAAACCGAGCTCGCCAAGGTGCTGACCGAGTACCTGTTCGACTCGCAGGACGCGCTCATCCGCATCGACATGAGCGAGTACATGGAGAAGTTCTCCGTGAGCCGGCTCGTCGGGGCGCCTCCGGGATACGTCGGTTACGAGGAAGGCGGCCAGCTCACCGAAAAGGTGCGCCGCAAGCCCTACTCGGTCGTCCTCCTCGACGAAATCGAGAAGGCCCATCCGGACGTGTTCAACATCCTGCTCCAGGTCCTCGACGACGGCATCCTCACCGACGGCCTCGGCCGGCGGGTAGACTTTCGGAACACGATCATCATCATGACCTCGAACATCGGGGCGCGGGATATCAAGAACCTGGGCAAGGGCATCGGCTTCTCCGCGGCAGACGCCGGCTCCGAGTACAACTATTCCGCCCTCAAGAGCACGGTCGAAGACGCCCTCAAAAAGGTCTTCAACCCCGAGTTCTTGAACCGAATCGACGATGTCATCGTCTTCCACCCGCTCGAAAAGCACCACATCCACCGGATCATCGATCTGATGGCGAACGACCTCTTCGGTCGCGCCCGGAATGTGGGTATCGAGGTGGTCCTGGAGCGCTCCGCGATGGACTTCATGGCCGACAAGGGCTACGACGCCAAGTTCGGCGCCCGTCCGCTCCGTCGCTCGCTCCAGAAGTACGTCGAAGACCCGATGGCCGAGGCTATCCTGGGCAATAACCTAGCGGCCGGCGACAAGATTTTGATCTCGTACGACGCCGAGAAGGACCCTAACGGCCTGGTCTTCGAAACCACCAAGGGACAAAAGCCCAAGGAAACGCGCACGACAAAGAAAGGCACCAAGGGGTCGAAGGACGAAAACCCCGAAGAGTCCCCTTCGAAAGCCGAGGAAAGCGCCGAGTAGGGCCCCGATACTTCGTTGCCCGAGATCGCCTGCGATCTCACATCGTCGAAACGTGCCACGATCACCAGATCCGGCGCGATCGCGCGTACGACGGGTGACGAGCGAACGGATCCCGCGGCTCTTCCCGAATCAGGAAGCGCATGACGAGGGCCAGCACCACGCCGGCCCCGAATCCGCCAATATGAGCGCCGTAGGCTATCCCGCCTGCGGCGCTTTCGTTTGCCAGCGCCCCCCAGCCGCTGATGAGTTGCATCAGGATCCACAATCCGATCGCCAGCACCGCCGGCACCGACACGACGGAGTAGAAAAACAACGCGTGGACCTTGTTGCGGGGAAAGAGGATCAAATACGCCCCCAGGACACCCGAGATGGCCCCGGAAGCCCCCAGATTGGGCACCACACTCGTGGGATCGAGCAGGATCTGCGCGCCGGTCGCGGCGATGCCGCTGACGAGGTAAAAAATTAGAAACGGGAGCGCTCCGAACCGGTGCTCCACATTGTCTCCAAAGATCCACAAATACAGCAGATTGCCGCCGATGTGCCCCAGGCCCCCGTGCATGAACATGGCGCTCAGGAGAGTGAAAAAGATCGGAACCGGCCCCGGCGCCTGCGGGATCACCGCCGATTCCGCACCGGCCCGTATCGTCTGAGGCTCGGTCAGGTCCGTCCCGGTGATAATCTCATACGGGATCACGCTGTAGCCATAGGTAAAGGCTTCGTTTGTCCCGCACCCCTGCAAAAAGACAAATACAGCGACGTTGGCCGCGATGAGAATAAGGCTGACCCAGGCCGGCCTGCGGATGGCCCCGTTGTCGTCTCCGATTGGGAATAACATACGTTCCTTTCGTTTTCCCGCCCCCTTCACACAGAAGCCTTGCGACTCGTCGCCGTTCGTGCGTTCCTTTCGGCGCACGCAACCAGTAGAGGGACGGCCCGGGCTCAGTGTACGGACATGATCCATAAAATTGCAATTTTGGGGCTTGGGCTCATCGGCGGCTCGCTGGGCCTCGCTCTGCGAAAACACCGGAACGATCTCCACCTGACCGGCTACGATGCGCCCGCCGTGTGCGAGGAAGCCCTGCGCCGGCAGGTCGTGGACGCCGTTGCGAGTACCCCGGAGGCCGCCGTTTCCGAAGCCGACCTGATTGTCCTCGCCACCCCCCTGACGCCCATGCTCGGGCTGTTCGACGCGATTGCGCCGGCCCTGCGCCCCGGCGCCCTGGTCACGGATGTCGGCTCGGTCAAACGGCCGATCATGGCGCACGCCCTCCATGCATTAAGTCCCAAGAATCGCTTCATCGGCGGGCACCCGATGGCGGGGTCCGAGAAAAATGGCGTCGCCCACGCCGATGCGTTCCTGTTCGAAAACGCCACCTATGTCCTCTGCCCCCCCGAGGGTGTTGACGAAGCGGACCTGCAGCGCGAACATCCGGACTTCCTCGCCATCCTCGGCGCCACCGGCGCCCGGATCCTGGTCATGGAGGCCGACCGCCATGACCGCATCGCCGCCGCCGTCAGCCATCTGCCCCAGCTTCTATCCGTAACGCTGATGAACTTCGTCGGCGACCTACACGACGATGATGGGGGCTTCCTGAGGCTGGCTGCCGGCGGATTCCGCGACATGACGCGGATCGCCTCGTCGTCGTTCGATATGTGGCGGGACATTCTCGTCGCCAATGAAGGCCCCATCCTCGATGTGCTGGGTGGATTTGCCACCGCCCTGCAAAAAACGCGCAACCGCGTGTTCAGCGAGGATATGAATGCCATGCGCCAGGCCTTCACCGATTCCCGCGCCCGCCGGGATATGATTCCAAAGACGAGCAAAGGCTTCTTGCATCCTCTGGCCGACGTTTACGTCTATGCCGAGGACAAGCCGGGCTTTTTATTCCAATTGACCCGGGTTTTACACGAAGCTCAGGTCAACATCAAGGACCTCGAGCTCCTCAAAATCCGCGAAGGTATCGAGGGCGTGTTTCGCATCGGATTTGCCGATCAGGCGACCGCCGAGATCGCCATCGCCGCCCTCTCCGGCGCCGGGTATACGTCGTTCCAGATGTAAATGAATTGCCGGCTATATATCCTTAGGGATCAACGAGTTAATCATTCAGGGCATTGATTATCGCGGTGCAGCTATGTATCATGCATGTTTGCGTGCTCCCCGCGTGCCGAAACGTTTGTCCGGGCATAGCCGCCCCATGTAATGCAAACAGAACAACTTCGTACCACTCCGCTCCATGGCGAGCACGTAGCGCTCGGCGCCCGCATGATGCCGTTCGGTGGCTTCGATATGCCCGTGCAATACAGCGGCATTATCGACGAGCATATGGCGGTTCGGCGGGCCGCGGGCCTGTTTGACGTGAGCCACATGGGTGAGGTGATGGTTACCGGGGCGCAGGCGACGGCGTTTGTTCAACACCTCGTCACCAACGACGCGAGCAAGCTTTACGATGGCCGCGCCATGTACGCCGCCATGTGCCAGCCCGATGGCGGTATCGTGGACGATCTGATCGTGTACCGTTTCAGCGAAACGCGCTACATGCTGGTCATCAACGCCTCGAATGTCGAAACCGATTTCGCGTGGATGGCCGATCACAACCCGATGGGTGCGGCGCTGGAAAACGTATCGGACCGGATGGCGCTGCTGGCGATCCAGGGGCCGGCCGCCACGGGAATCGTCCGCCGAGTCATGACGGGCGCCCTGCCCGAGATCGCATATTACCACGCCGCCGAAGTTGCGCCGGCAGACTTTCTGGGCATGAAGGACATCATCCTCTCCCACACCGGCTACACCGGCGAGCCCGGCCTGGAAATCTACTGCCGCAACGAGGACGCCGTTGCCCTCTGGCGCGCCCTGCTTCAGGAGGGCCAGGCCGACGGCCTGAAACCCGCCGGCCTCGGCGCCCGGGATACCCTGCGGCTCGAATCCGGCTTTTGTCTTTACGGGAATGATATCGACGCCACGACCACGCCGCTGGAAGCCGGCCTGGGCTGGATCACCAAGCTGGACAAGCCCGATTTCGTCGGCGCGGAGGCGCTGCGGCGTCAGAAGGCCGCCGGCGTTCCCCGCCGGCTGATTGGCTTTGTGATGGAGGAACGGAGCGTACCGCGGCACGGTTACCCTGTGTTGAACGACCAGGGCGTCGAGATCGGGATTGTCACCAGCGGTACACAATCGCCCGTACTGGGCACCGGCGTGGGTCTGGGTTATGTCGTCAACGACCCGGCGTACACGGCGCCCGGGGCCGTCCTGGCTGTACTGGTGCGTGACAAACCGCGCCGCGCCGTCGTAAAGAAACCCCCGTTCCATAAACACTGATCTGGTTCGGTATGGCCGCAGGAAGTAAGGCAAAACGTGCATCGTCACGCGGCGCGTCGGCTCCCATCATAGCCTACGAGCGCAAGCAGGAAGTACTCGGTCTCATCATGATGGCGATCGCGTTTCTGGTATTCCTCGCGCTCGCCTCATACAACGAGGCCGACAACGGCCTGGTGGCCGGCGGCCGGCTCTCCGATGCCATCGCCACCCACAACCGGGCGACGAACTCGCTCGGCCTGGTCGGCGCCGCGTTGGCGTATGCGCTCATCCCGAACTTCCTGGGCTACCCGGTCATGGTGTGGACCCTGCTGCTTTTTTCGTGGGGATACCTCTTCTTCCGCGCCCGGCCGTCGCTCTACCTGCCCATGTACACCACCCTCGGCATGCTCGGGACGTTTGAGATGGCGACTTTTTTTGGGTGGCTGGGCGTGCGGACGGGCATTAACACCGTCCACTTCAGCGGTGCGGTGGGCATTGGCATTGCCGACTGGCTCATCCGGGTATTTGGCGCCACAGGCAGTTTCTTCTTGATGACCGTCCTGACCATGATCACCGCGATGCTTATCGTCGACCGCGATCTGCAGCGTTCGATGGACCGTCTGGAAGAAGGCATCGTCTTTATGTTTAATGCCATCAAAGGGGGCTTCATGGCCATCAAGCGGGAGGTCGTGGATAACCGGCCCGCGCGCATCGATCGGCTCAAACGAGAGCGCCTGACCATGCTCGAAGAAGACGCGATTCTCGCGGAGGCCGACGTGCCCCCGCGGCGCGCCGTCGCGGAGATGGGCAACGTAGCCGGCGTACACACCTACCGCGCGCCGGTGGAAGAGCCCGAACCGGATATGGATGATGACGAGGATGGGCTCCTGACGCTGCCACAGACGCCCCCCCCGGCTTCCCATGGCTCGACGCGTCCGTCCGACGCGGGCGCACCCAGGCTGAACGACCTGTTTTCGTTCCAGGGGAGCGACATTCCGCCGCCACCGCCGCCCAGCGTGGCCGATTTCCAGCGGGCGTTTGATACGGCGCCTGCCCGCAGCGCGGCGGACGACCTGTCGCTCACCGTCCAGCAGCCCATCCACGAGGAAAAGGCCGACCAGATCAAGGCCGCGCTCCAGGCCCAGTCCGAACAGTTCCAGTACCGCTTCCGCTTCCCCTCCGTGGAATTGCTGGATAAGTCGGACGACTCGATCGCTATCGACCGCGCCGAGCTGGAGGAGAACAAGCAGATCCTGCTCGACAAGCTGGCGACGTATAATATCCAGATCACCGACATCAAGGCGATCGTCGGGCCCACGATCACGATGTACGAGTTGACGCCGGCGCCCGGAGTCAAGATCAGTAAGATCACGGCGCTCGAAAACGACCTTGCGATGGCCATGGCCGCGCGTGGCATCCGGATGATCGCCCCGATCCCGGGGAAATCCGCCATCGGCGTCGAAATTCCTAACCGACACCGCGAACTCGTCCGCCTCCGCGACCTCATCGCCACCAAGCGCTTTAGCGAGGCGAAGATGCGCCTCCCCTTCCCGATCGGCAAAACGATCGAAGGCCAGGTGTACATCCAGGACATTGCTTCGATGCCGCACCTGCTGATCGCCGGCGCCACGGGCGCGGGCAAGTCGGTCTGCCTCAACACGCTCATCACAGGGCTCCTGTACGCCTGCCATCCGAACGATCTCAAGTTCGTGATGATCGATCCCAAAAAGATTGAATTGCAGCAATACGGGCGGATCGTGGACCACTACATCGCGATGCCGGCCAATTACGAGATGCCGATCATCACGGATGTGAGTCAGGCGCTCGGCGTCCTCCGGAGCTGCGAGCGGGAGATGGAACACCGCTATAACCTGCTCCAAAAGGCGATGGTGCGGGGGTTGTACGAGTACAATGAGAAATTCCGCGCCGGCGAGCTGGACGCCAACGTCGCCCATCGGCACCTGCCGTACATCGTGGTCGTGGTCGACGAGTTGGCTGACCTGATGCTCACGGCCGGCAAGGAAATCGAAGGACCGATCGCTCGCCTCGCCCAGATGTCCCGCGCCGTCGGCATCCACCTGGTGCTGGCTACTCAGCGTCCATCGGTCGACGTCATCACGGGTCTCATCAAAGCCAACTTCCCTGCACGTATCGCCTTCCAGGTCGCCTCCAAGATCGACTCCCGCACCATCCTGGACGCCAACGGCGCCGAAGGGCTCGTAGGCAACGGGGACCTGCTCTTTATGAAGGGCAGTCAGATGATCCGCCTCCAGGGACCGTACGTTTCGGTTGAAGAGGTCGATTACATCACCGAGTTCATCGCGACGCAGCAAGGGCCCGGCCCGTATCAGTTGCCCTCCATCGAGGACTCGCCAGAACTCGAGGTCGTGGGTGGAAACGGAGGCGGGTCGGCGGAAGACTTCGACGACCTGTTCCGTGAGGCGGCCCGTATCATCGTGCAGAGCCAGCAAGGTTCGGTGTCGCTGCTGCAGCGCAAGCTGTCGATCGGCTATACCCGTTCCGCGCGCATCGTAGACCAGCTTGAGCGCGCCGGCATCGTGGGTCCGTTCGAGGGCTCAAAAGCCCGCCAGGTCCTGGTGACCGATGAGGCCGATCTCGAGGAAATCCTGGCGAACCGGTCCTGACGCTCCGAAACTAACGCTCTGCATGTCGACTTCGCGTTTCCCACGCATCGGTATCCTCGGTGGGGGCCAGCTGGGCCGAATGCTCGCCCTCGCCGGCATCCGGATGGGGCTTCACATCCGATTTCTCTCCCCCGAGCCTTCCTCGTCGATGGACGGATTGGGGGAAGCGATCGTTGGCGACTGGCTCGACCCCGCGGTGCTGCGCAAATTCGCGGCCGGCTGTGATGTCATCACCGTGGAAAGCGAATGGGCGCCTCTGGAGCGATTAATCGATCTCGCGCCCCCCAAGACGCTGTGGCCTTCTCCCGAAACGCTCCACCTCGTGCGCGACAAAGGCCTCCAGAAACGCACCTTGACCGCCGCCGGCCTACCGACGCCGGCGTTTGCCTGTTGCGCCACCGTCGACGACGCCCTCGCCGCGGCCCGGTCGTTCGGCTTCCCCATGCTCCTAAAACGGTACCGTGGGTCGTACGACGGCTACGGCAACGCCACCATTCGCTCGGAGGATGACCTGCGCGCGGCCTGGCCCAGGCTGGCGGAATGGGATGGGCTGCTGGTGGAGGCCTGGGCGCCGTTTGTGCGCGAACTCTCCGTGCTGGTCGCCCGCCGACCCGACGGACAGCGTGTCGTCTATCCCGTCGCCTATACCGAGCAGCACGATCACCGATGCCATGCCGTAGTCGTTCCGGCGCCGATCGATTCCCGGGTTGCGACCGAAGCCCAGCGTATCGCCGTGGACGCGGTAGAAGCGTTTGGTGGGGTGGGACTCACGGCGGTGGAACTCTTCGAACTTGAAGACGGCGCTATCCTCATCAACGAGATGGCCCCCCGCCCGCATAATACAGGGCATTACTCGATTGACGCGAGCCAGACGTCGCAATTCGAAAACCACCTGCGCGCCATACTGGACTGGCCCCTCGGGGATCCGTCGCTTCGCGCGCCGGTGGCCGTCATGGTCAACATCCTCGGCCATCGAAGCGGCTCCGCTTCAACCGACGGGCTGAAGGAGGCGCTCTGTGTCGAAGGCGCGGCCATACACCTGTACGGCAAAGAAGATGTGAAGCCCCGGCGCAAGATGGGTCACGTGACGACTACAGGCACGTTGGCCGTCGAGACGCGCGCGCGCGCCGAGCGTGCGGCGGCCCTCATCACGCTGTAACGTACTGTCCAGTAAACACACCTCCTTATGAACCTCCCCTCCTCCCCGATCGTCAGCATCGCCATGGGCAGCGAATCGGATCTCCCGGTTATGGAAGCCGCCGCCGAAACGCTCGCCAGCTTTGGCGTCCTGTTCGAAATGCGTGTATTGTCTGCGCATCGCACGCCGGCGGTCATGACCGAATATGCACGGACGGCGCACGAGCGAGGTCTCAAGGTGATCATCGCCGGCGCCGGCGGAGCCGCACATCTGCCTGGCATGCTTGCCGCCTCGACGCCGCTCCCGGTGATCGGGGTGCCCGTACCGACCCGCCACCTCCAGGGCCTCGATAGCCTGCTTTCGATCGTCCAGATGCCCGGAGGCGTCCCGGTGGCGACCGTAGCCATCGGCGGCGCTCGAAATGCCGGGTTACTCGCCGTCCAGATCCTCGCCACGTCCGACCGTGCGCTGCTGGAGAAATACATCACCCACAAGCGTCACCTCATCGAACTCGTCGAGCAGATGGATGCGTCGACCCGAATACGCGGCGCCGAACTTCAAGCGCCAAAGGGCTGAACGCGTTCCGCTGCTCTTCGGTGGCCGCCGCGATCAGGGCAACCATCACTTTAAAGGCGTCTCCCAACTGACCCCATTCGTCCTTTCGCTTGCGCTGGAACGGCGCCCTGGTGTCGCCACCGGCCATCTTCCGGGCCGCGTCGCGCAAGGCATTGATGGTGCGCGTAATCGATCCAGCGCACATCCTGGATCTCGAGTGGCTTATAGGCAATGAATACCCTTTCCCCCCGGTACCCCTCGATGGTCAGCGTATGGCTATCGCCGGCGAGGGCGCTTCGCACGCTTTCCGTCTGGATCTCCTGAAACAGAATGGACGTCTCGGAGGCCATGATATTAGCGATCGCTCCGGCATCGTGCCCCTGCGACCGCAGATCCTCGTAGTAGGCTTCGGTGTCATCCACCAAGCCGCGCGCTACGCTCCCCGCATCCGCAGATCGTCGCCAACGAGGTACGTCTCGCCCGTTTGTCCGAGACCATCGGCTACCCAGCTATTCCGCCCCGTCATGACGGGATGGATGCGGTCGATGGGCATAAGGAGACTTAGATACGGGAGTAGCGCTTTACTCGACGAGTCCAAAGTGCGTTCGCACGGCCTCGTAATCACTCAGGTCCACGTTGGCGGCGCGAACAAAACCAAGGTCGGCGAGGATGACGACTTTGATGACCCGGTCGGGCTGGGCTTCAAGCGGAGCGGCGGGGGTAGACGCTTCGTAAAAGACCTCGACGATGCCGTCGTCATAACCATAGCCGAGCGTGATGGTGTAGTCCACCGCGGGAAGGTCCGGCGATTCTTCAGCGAACGTAAACGGCATCGCCGTCCAGGTGCCCTGCTCTCGGAAATACGCGAGGACGGCGCCATGCTCTACGACGGCCGGCGTGACGCTCTGCACCGCATACTGAGCGGAGGCAACATCGCCATTGATCGAGGCGTCGTCCATGGAGAAAACGAATTCGGCGGTTCGGATGCCGGTGCCTTCATCATCGTCGGAATCGACAAAACATCCGGCGGTCAGGCTGCTCAGCACAAAGAGGGCGGTCGCATACAGGCGCATTTTCATAACAATCCTCGCGTCATTGGGTCGGTGATCGTTCTATGGTTGCCGGGGGCAGGCCGTGTGATTCGATTCTATTCGGCGCTTTTGCAAAGCCCACGCCGGGGGCGGGTACAACCACGGCTACCGATTCGGCACGGTGGGGTTGCCCCCCGAAAAACACATTCCTGGAGCGATTTAAAGGTTTTGATGCGCTTCCTGCGTCGATGGGCGTCGCGCATCGACTCGTCCCGAGAAGCGAAACGATGTAGTCCTTTGTGGACACCTTGTCTGCGAACTTCGGTCAGTGGAAAGCCGCAATGGGGAACGCTGTAGGCAAAAGCCCGTACACAAAATTGCGCGATTTCACCGTTGAACAGAACGCTTCGCGCGTCCTATACTGCCTATGATCCGCGACAGAGACCGCGATAGCCCTTCTGCCACGCTTTCCCCGGCATTGTCTCCGTCGCATCCGCAGCGCCGTATCGCTGCTTTATTCTCGTCCTGTGCGAGAAGCTCGGCCCGGCCGGCCGGTTCATCGAAAACGCTCGATGCGTCGGCGGACCGATAGATTCTCTTCGGTGCTCCTATCGTGATAACATCATCATAAATTCAACGATTAAACGTAATAATACGGCTAATAATCCGACACACGGTAAGATTATTCCGTATTTTAAGAGACTGCGCAAACAACTGAATTTGAGCCTCCGAAGAGGGTTTAGCCGCGCTAAATCCTACCTCATAGATTGATTCGAGACGTCAATGCTGGATACACCCCAGACGATCAAACATCGTTACGCACCGAGCCTTACTTCAGACCGGTACCACACACTCTTACAGATGAGTGATGAGGATCTTATGGAGCAGTTCCAGATGGGAACGGTCGAGGCCTTTAACATTCTTGTCGATAAGTACTCCGAGCGGCTCACCCACTACCTGTACGGGTTCCTTGGGGATTCGAAGCGGTGTGAAGACCTGCTGCAGGAGACCTTTCTGCGGGTTTACCGAAATCGGCACTCGTACCAGCGCATCGCCAAGTTTTCGACCTGGCTCTACACGATCGCCGGCAACCTGGCGCGCTCCGAATACCGGAAGCGCAAGCGTCGCCGGATGTACTCGCTGCAGTCGGTGAATCGGGATAATGAGGAGTATGAACTCCAGTTGCCGGACGACTCTTTCCGGCCGGACAATCACGCGGAGAGCACGATCCAGGACAAATACATCCAGGATGCGCTCAACGAGATCCCGGAGTCGTTCCGGGAAGTGGTCGTCCTGCGGGACGTCCAGCAGCTCGCCTACGAGGAGATTGCTGAAATCACCGGGCTGCCGATGGGCACCGTCAAGAGCCGCATCAACCGGGGCCGTTCGAAGCTCCAGGTGTTGCTGAAAGACGTGTACACGACGGAAGAAGTGTAGTTCTACGATGTTGCTTGCCCTGTAGCCCCGGCCTGTCATGCAGTGCCGGGGCTTTTTTTATCCTACCCCCCTTCCCGCCATGCCTGCATCCTACGCACCTCGCCAGATCGTGCTCGACGCCGGCGAGCAGTCCCTCCTCATCACCTGGGCCGACGGCCACGTCAGCGCCTATCCGCTCGACGCCCTCCGCCGCGCCTGTCCGTGTGCCTCATGTGTGGGCAGCCATGAGCAAATGGGGCAAATTCCCGAACGGGAGCTCTTTCTCCTTCCCTCGCTCATGCGCTGGGAACAGGTCCGCCTCGAGCCTGTCGGCGGGTACGGGCTACGCTTCGTGTGGGACGATGGACACGATGCCGGCATCCACACCTGGGAGCGCCTCCGGATCCTCTGCCCCTGCGCGGCCTGCGCGCCTACGTACGGTGTAAAAGGGTAAGCCCGTCCGTCAGAACGCGATGAGCCGGGCCGTGACGATGGAATCGAGTCCCGGGAACGTGCGATCCAGATAGGCACGACCGGATGTAGTGATCGAGTCTTGCCGCATGGCCGGCGCATTGGCGTATTGCCCGTTGAAAAGCGCCACGGCTTCATCCATCCCCCGGACAATCCTACCGAAGGGCGGATACCCCCGCACGCCGCCGTACTCGAGGGCGTCGAGCCGGCTGTTGTCGACCAGGTTGATGTAGACCTGGGTAGTGCGCGACTTCGGGCCGCCGCGCGCAAAGGCCATGGTACCGCGGGCGTTCGACTGCATGACCGGCTCGTCCTCCAGCACCAGCGGTTTCCAGGCCCGGTTCGTCGCCTCATCGTTGTGGATCCCGAACTGCGCGACGTAGCCCGGAACGACACGGTAGACGGACACCTCGTCGTAATACTTGAGGCGGACCAAGTGATAAAATCGATCTGCCGCCAACGGGGCCCAGGACCGATAGACGACCAGATCGAAGGCCCCTTTGCTCGTCTCGAACGCCACCTTGAAGCTATCCGGCGCGGCCTCGGTCAGGCGATCGTCCGGCAGTGCCTGGGCGGCAGCCTGGCCCGCCGGCAGCGCCAGACACGCCAGCACCGCGACGACAGCGGCCTTACGGGTGAGCAGGGATGTTACTATGAAGACGACGACATTGACGAGCAGCCCCCACGCGCCGATGTCGATGATCGTGCGGAGCCGGCTCAGCGTCTCTCCCCCGCCACCCAGAATGGACGGCCACAGGGGACTCAGCAGAAACACCACGGCCAACCCGCACGCGATGCCAGCCACGGCACCCTGGCGCGTCCCGCGCTTGACGAATAACATGTCGAACGCCATGGGTAGGAGCTGACTCGAAAACGCAATCGCCAGGAGACCGAGTTGTGCGATCATCCCCACCAGATTTATCGTCTCGCTGGTGCGGCTCACAATCACGATCGTGAGCGCAAGAGCAGTGGCCAGGAAGATGATGCCCCGCCCCACCCACGTGCGTTGCGTCTCCGAGGCCGCCGGGTTGATATACCGGTCATAAATGTCTCGGGTGAGGATGGCGCTCAGCGCGTGCAGATTGCTGTCCGCCGTGCTCATCGCAGCGGCCATGATGGCCACCATGATGACGGCAGCGAGGATGCTGCCAAATACCCCCAGCAGCTGCGGGAGGTGGTTCTTGATGATGACCACCAGAATTTGATCGAACTGTCCCGGGGCCGTCCCTACCTCAGGGTGGGGCAGCACCACGGCGCCGCCCGTTTCGATGGGATACAGGACCTGCCCCCCGAGCCCGACGAGCATGATGCCAAAAAGGTAACAGACGGTGAGCACCACGGTGAAGATGACGGCGCTACGCCGGAGCGTGGCGGTCGACTTGGCCGAATAATACCGCATCCACTGCGCCGGCTGCACCATCGACCCCATCGACGCAAAGAAGCATACGGTAAACAGCATCTCGGGCGACCAGTAGCCCGTGGTGCCGGGGACGGACAGCGACGTCTTCGGGAGTTCGGCCACGCGCGCGAAGAAGCCGGATACGCCGCCGAGCAGGTACATCGTCGCGACGCCGGCGACGAGCATCCCGAAGATGAGCAAACCTCCCTGAATGACATCCGTCCACGCCACGCTGCGCATGCCGCCGATCATGATATACAGCATGGTGATGGCGGAAAGCAGGACAGCACCGATGATAAAGCTGTTCTCCCCTGGAAAGAGCTGGGCGGCCAGAATTCCGCCGGCCTGGATCTGCATGACGACGTAGGGTACGGCATACAAGAAGCCTGTGATGGCGACGAGCAGGCGCAGCGCTACAGGGCTCTTGTAGTAGTCGCATAACATGTCGGCCGGCGTCACGTACCCGTTCGCCTTGCCCGCACGATGAATCTTGCTTCCCAGCACATAAATCATCGCGCCGCTGAGTGGGACGTTGAGCGCAAATAGGGCGAATACCACCCCGTCTCGATAGACCATGCCGGGCGCCCCGAGCAGCGCGAACGAGCTAAAAAACGTCGCCATGATCGTCAGCGACGAGACCACCCAGCCCTGCCCGCGGCCGGCGAGATAATAATCCTCCTCCCCCACCTTACTCTTCCGGTAGCCGACGTACCCAATCACCAGCAGCACCAGCAAATACGCCGCGAGTACGATGTACGCCATCCCGCCGAGATCGGAGATGATCTGATTCTCCATCGCGTTCAGCCCTCTGTTTCAGACTTGACGTCGAGGCTATCCTCAACGCGCCAGATTTTCAGGTAGGCCACCAGAACGATGGCAACCTGAACTGCAAACCAGCATACGCCCCAGACATACACGATCGGCATGCCGGCGACGACATAGACGGCATCGGGATCGCTGATGTCCGGGTTCACCAATCGGAGCCCGGGCCCCGGGCCCATGAGCATAGCGATGACCATGGCCACGGTGAGGACGAGTCCGAGCCGGCGTGTGGATTCGTTGTTGTGCGTCATAGGTTATGGCGTCAGGAGCGAAGCGCTGTTCCAGGCTTCGAGGGGCGTGTAGGGCTCGAGGTTAAAGGCGGGTTTGTACCCGAATGGCGCGGACATCACACTTTCGGTATAGACCCGCCCCTCCTGAATGCGGAGGGTCGGGAAGCCGTCTTCGTGGCGTGCGTACAGGGTAGAATGGTGGGCGAGGACATCGGCCCAGACCTCCGGCGGGTACATGCTGAGGCCGGTGAAGTAGTGGTGCCCGTTCCGCTCGGCGTGTTTGATTCCCAGGGTGCAGGAAACAGCCATATCCTGCAACAGGGCGATCGGCCCGACGCTGGCGAGGTCCTCGCCGGTGAGCAAATAGGTGCGCCCGGGGTCGTTCTTTCGGAGCCGGGCGAGCAGGCAGGCGTTGGCGATGCCTTTAACAATCCCTTTGCAGTTCTTGTGGCTGGTGCCGGCGTAGCCGGCGTCAAGCGCACGGCTGAGGCTGGTGAGTTCGCTGTCGGACTCGTCCATCACGATAGGGAGCGACTCCAGCCCCGAGGGCAAGGCCATCGAGAGGTTCTGGAAAGCGAAGTCCCGGTGGAGCGGCTGTTCGAGGTAGATTACATGGTCAAACAGCGCCTGGACGTGCATGTCCTGCAGGAGCGTAGAGAAATAATCGCGCATATCCAGGGGTGTCGCGAAGCGTTCGTTGGCGTCGAGCGATACCTGGAAGGTGCCGTCGACGGTGCGGCTGAGCACATCCCAGATGGCGCCGAGGCGGGCGATGTCGAGCTTGACATCGCCGGCGAGTTTGACCTTGAAGTACCGGAGCCCGTACGCCTCGATGGCCGCCTCGAGGGATTGCGGCAGGCCGTCGGTGATGCAGTTTTCGGGTTTGATTTCCCGCTCGCGGATGGGGTCGTCCAGCCCGACGGTGTGGCGGATGAACTGGTGGGGGATGGCCTCGAATGGAAGCAGATCGGCCGGCTGGAGGCCCGATAGCCAGGTGTGGATGCTGCCGAGGTCGATGTCGAACGCATTATCGTAGACGGCGCGGGCGAAGGGGAGATCGAGCAGTCGGCAAAAGGCGTCGATGACGCCGCGCTCGACCATGCTGATCCCGAACGACCGCAGCAGCGGCGGCGCGTCGGATGCCGCCTGCATCCCCATATAAAGCCGCATCCAGAGCGCGAATACGGATGGAAAGTGCTGCCCTTCGATGAGCCGGCTCGCAAGACGGATGGCCTCGATCATGCGCTTGATTTCAGCCTCGTAGGTGAGCCCCGGCGTTTTCTCGAACCATCCCGGCGGGAGCCCTTCGGAGGTGACGCCGATCTGGCGGTAGCCGTCGACTTCAAGATCGACCTGCAAGAACAGGTGGGGCACCGCCGTCAGCGCCGTAGGCCCGTAGCGAAAGGGCATGCGGGTATGCATGTTAAGGACATAGCCTCGGATATCGCGAACGGAAAGTTGCACGGAGCGGCGTACGGGGAGATGAAAAAAGCGGGCTGTCAAAGATCAGCCCGCCGGGGGAGATAGTCAACCGAGGTTGTAGGTTGGCAGGTTGGTGCGCCCTTATCTTTCAGGGAATGAAGTGGAGCATACCGTTTACCTGACGTCCGGATGAGACCACGCGATAGAGGTAGGCGCCTGATGATAGGGGTGCGAGGTTTAGCGCGACCGAGTGCGTGCCGGCATCAAAAAATCCATCGATGGGGGTAGCGACATGCCGGCCGAGCAGGTCGTACAGGATGACGCGAACCGGGCCGGCCATTTCCACGCCAAGGCGCAGTGTCGTTTCGCGTGAGGCCGGATTTGGATAGAAGCTGGCCTCCAGACCCTTATGATTCGACCCGGGGTCGAGCGCAATGCTGGTCCCCGTTGACGGACTCCAGCGGGCCAGGAAATTGGATGACCGACCGCCGGCCTGCGTAAAGTGGCCGCCGACAAACAGGTCCTGGCCCTGGCTATAGACGACCCGGGAAAAACGATTCACGCCTCCATCGAGTTCTTCGATACCGCCGGAAACCCAACGACCCACATAGTTTTTGATAAGTCCACCGACGTAGACCTCTCCGTGTTCGCTCACATCGACGCTGGTCAGCGCGTTCATTCCTGGCGAACCCAACCCTTCCCACCGCATACCATCCCAGCGCGCCAGATTGGAGCCTGGTAAATCCCCACCCAATCTGAAGTTACCCGCGGCATACAGTGTATCGCCATACATATCCAGATCCAGCACCTGGTCAAAGGGCTCGAACAGCCCCTCGCCCAGCGGGTGCCACTGCGTTCCGTCCCAGCGCCACACGTAGGAGGCGTCCGGGAGGCTGGACTGGAACGAACCGCCGGCGTACACGGCCTGGTCGGGGCCAATCGCCAGGGCATATCCAAAAGAGGGCAGACCGTTGCCGAGAGGGATCCAGCGGGTATCCTCCCATCGGGCGACGTACCTGAGTGAATCGGAGCCGGATGCTGTGAATCGACCGGTCGCGTAGATGGTCCCGACCGAGTCGACCGCCACATCCAACACGGCGTCGTTAAACCCGTCGCCAAGCGGCTCCCATCGCCCGCCGTTCCATCGAGCAATCCGCCGGGCCGGCTGGCCGTCTGCTTCCGTGAAGGCTCCCCCGGCCACAAGCGTGCCTTCGGCAGCCAGCGTGAGCGCCAGTACCTCGCCATTCACACCGGTACCGATGCTGCTCCACGCGTCCCCATCCCACGAGGCGATGTGCCTGGCAGGCATATCCCCTGCCGTGGAAAACGAACCGCCGGCGTACAACGTTTTTCCATCGCCGGTCAGCGCATGCACGGTTCCATTGAGTCCGTCGTTTGTATGGATCGCCCCGACACTTTCCCAGGCCTCACCGGTCCAGCGTGCCAGATTGACGGCCGGCAAATCGCCGGCTTCGGTGAATTCTCCACCGACATAAAGAAATCCATCCGGCCCGATCTCCATCACATTGATCATTCCGTTGACCCCCGAGCCGAGCGGTTCCCAGATCGCGCCGTTCCATCGGGCGATATTCTGGGCTGGGGTGCCATCCGCGCTTGAAAACGTGCCGGCGATGTAGACATAGGCCTTATCCGCCGCGATGACGCTCACTCGGTCGTAAGGTTTGCCAGTGCCGCTCCCCAGGTCCTCCCATCCGGCCCCATCCCAACGAGCCACGCGGGAAACGCCATCGGCCCCGGTCGTATCGGAATATCCGCCGGCGTACAGTGCACCATCCGGCCCGATCGTTACCGCGAACACCTGGCTGAATTCACCTCCAATTCCGTCCCAGCCGCCACCATCCCACCACGCGATACCCGGTGTAGATCGGTCCCCTATTTCGTTAAATTGCCCACCTAAATAGATGAACGATCCCTCGATGTGGACATCAAATACCGAGTTCAAGCGATCGTCGAGCTCGAACTGCCCGCTGATATGTTCGCCGACGCTGTCCCACCGCGCTCCATTCCAGCGCGCAATGCCGGTCGTATGCAGGGTAGTATCGACGAAGTCGAAATTCCCGACCACGAACAGGTTGCCGGCCGAATCCGCATCCATATCGTAGATAAAGGGTCTTCCGCAGCACCCGTGCCCGAATTGCCCAAGCACGAAGAGGCTATCAGGCGTCCACCTGGCCACCTGGTAACTGCTTGCGTGTGCGGTCAGATTCTCACCGGCAATGTAGAGCGTATCGCGGACCATGCGCATGGCCGAAACATCCATGACGGGATCTCCGAGCGGCTCCCACCGAATCCCATCCCACCGGGCGAGGCCGTAGGCGGGCATGCCGGCGACATGGTCATAAAACCCGCCGACATAGACGCGCCCTTCCCCGTCGAACGCGATAGCCTCGACACTTCCATCAAACAGAAGATCGCCACCAAAAGCATCGCTCCAGCCCGGCTGGCCCTGTGCGGAGGCGGCGAGCGTCAGAAAAAAGGCGGCGATAGCTAGATGTTTCATACGGGCGCCCGATCATCTCACCACATAAAATAACGCCCGTTTGCCAGATACGTCCTTTCCATTTTGCGCGATCAGGCCGAACGTATACACGCCGGCCTCGTCGCTACCCCGCAAATTTGCAGATAAATCAAGGACGGTATCGATCGTCACGTGATGTACTATACCCCGCAGTGAGGTGGTTAGATCTAGCGCTTTTGTGTCGTTGTAGGACGGATTGCTGTGCGACATTTCAAACCGATAAGCGATGATCCCGCGCCTCGTATCCGTCAACTCCGCACGGACACGAATACCCTCGCCGATGCGAATCGTGTCGGGAATGGCGTTAAAGATCGGAGCGTGAAGCTGCACATCGATGCTCGGTTCAGTGTCGAATACCGAGCAGCCGGCCAGGAAGCCGATGAGCAGAATGGTCGTGACAGCGCGTACCATAGATCCCGAGGTATTGAGTGGTAGTTGACGCCAAATGTAACCCAAAACTACCGTCGGCCACAACAGTGCATGAGGGTAAATGCATGGGCCTCATGGAACTGTCCGGAGACGGATTATGGGGATCCCGCAGAGGCGCGGAGGCGCGGATATTTCTTGCGTTCTCCCTCTCTGCGTCCCAGCGCCTCTACGGGAGTAGTATCCATTCTCGAATTGTACCGCTGAGACGCAGGGACGCGGGGGGAGGTCAGGCGGCCTGCTCCAGGTGGTCTTGCAGCCACAACCGGCTGGCTTCCCAGCGCCGGCGAGTGGTGTTATAGGTAGTGTTCAGGGCGTCGGCGGCTTCGTCGAGGATGAGGACGGCGAGAGGATCATCGTGATCACCGAAGGCACCCTCGTGGCCAACATCGATGAGGTACAGGCACGGCTGTTGTAGCGGTATCGTATGGATGGGGGAGAATATTTTGAGGGACCTCTGCGGAAGCCGGCAAAGGCGTCGATTTCTATTCCATATGCCCGTTTCCGACGGGTGTATCGAACCGGCGCCGCGGAGGCGGAGGCCGGCCCAGATCCCTTCCAACACCATCCGGGGCTTACGCCATGCGGTATCCTTTCAAAAAAGCATTCCTTTTCGTCCTTCTCCTTCTTTCGCAGGCCGCCTGGCTGCCCACCCTCCTGCTCGGGCAATCGTATGCCCAGCAGGTATGGGATCAGCTGCAGAACCACTACACGACGATTACCGACCTTGGCGGGGAATATGCCCTGCAGAACTACGTGATGGGCAGCATTCATGCCGGCGAAGACGATCTGTGGACGTTTTACTTCGACGAAGGCACGGAGTACATCATCAGCGCCGCATGTGACAACGATTGCACGGACATCGACGTGAAGATCTTGAACGAAGACGGCGAGGTGGTCCAGGAAGACACGAAGGATGACGATCAGCCCCTGGTGGCATTCACCCCGAAAGTGTCGGCCGGCTACGAGGTGGAGGTGAAGATGTACAAATGCAGCGAGGAGCCGTGTTACTTTGGGTTCGGGATTTTCAGGCGGTGATGCGAGAAAGGGTGGTGGTCACCGAACGTGCTCTTCGGTAGTACTGCCATTATTCTGCTTCGCACCTTTCCTTGACACATCCTCTTCCAGGCGATTCACACACCGGGTGATGCCGCCCTTGAGCACGGCCTCCCCAAAGTTCAACAGATAGCCAAGCTTGAGGCCCGTAAGGCGAAGGTAGGTCTGCACCTGCTTCTTGTGGGCGGGGATTACACGCTCGACAGACTTCAGTTCGAGCACGACCTTGCCTTCTACGATAAGATCGGCCCGGAAGGCTTCTGCGAAGTGCATGTCCTTGTATACAATCGGCACTTGAACCTGGCGTTCGACGACCAGCCCCCGATCGGAAAGCTCACGAGCCAGCACTACTTCATAGACGGATTCCAGCAGCCCTGGGCCGAGCTCTCGATGCACGTCGATAGCGGCAGCGATGACAAGGGTGCCGATTTCGTTTTCGGTCATGGGGAGGTTGGGGGATATCCCGCGGAGGCGCAGAGGCGCTGAGATTCCATGTCACTGAGTCTACTCAGCGTCTCAACGACTCTGCGGGAGATTCAATAGTCCATACAACCAGGAGATGATATGCCTTTTCAGCGCCGGCAGCATGAAATCCGAAGATGAAATGTTTTGCCGGGGAACGGGGGAAAGTCCCGCAGAGGCGCGGAGACGCTGAGGAGTTGCATATTAGCGAACTCACAAATTGGCGAACTCACAAATTGGCGAACTCACAAATTGGCGAACTCACAAATTGGCGAACTCACAAATTGGCGAACTCACAAATTGGCGAACTCACAAATTGGCGAACTCACAAATTGGCGAACTCAGCGCCTCTGCGCCTCTGCGGGAGGAATCCTAGTCTGCCCAGCTCTCACACCGCCGCGTGCAGCTGGATCTCTCGGGCGTCGAGTTCCATGACGGACTCGGCGGCTTGCCAGTCGTGGCAGGTGAAGAGGAAGACCTGCCGGCTCTCTGACATCTTCTTGAGGATGCCGTAGACGTTTTTGCGGCGGCCGGCGTCCCAGTTGACGAAGACTTCGTCGAGGAAGACGGGGAGGCGCTCCTTACCGTCGTCGAGGTGGTCGATGATGGCGAGGCGGATGGAGAGGTAGATCTGGTCGATGGTGCCCTGGCTCAGGGGGGGGCCAACGGGCATGCCGGATTCGGCGCCGGCGGCGAAGACGACCAGGCGGCCGGTGGCCTCGTCCATCCCGAGGCGGTCGTATCGGCCGTCGGTTACGCGGGCGAGGTAGTCGCCGGCGAGGCGGATGACCTCGGGCTGGTGCTTCAGACGGAACTGCTGGTCGGCCTGTTTGATCAGGTTCGAGAGCAGGAACAGGCGGTCGCGCCGGCGGCGCAACTCGGCGTGACGGAGCTGGATGTGGCGGATCTCCGATTCAATGAGCGGCACCGACTGCTCGATGCGCGCGCCTTCAATATCTTTTTTGAGTTCGGCCCGCTCGGTGCTTCGCTCGCGCAGTTCATTCTCCACCTGCTCGATCCGCGCGTCGATACGGACGACATCTTCATCGGAGAACGTCCACGAGCCGTCGTTCTTTTTGATAGCTTCGATCTCGGCCTTGAGCTCTACCCAGTCGGGGTGCTCCTGCTCGAGCGTTTCGTGGTACTGAGCAAGCTGGCGGGCGGCCTGACGGCGTTCCTTCAGCTCGTGGATGCCCTCGTCAGGGTCTCCTTCGCCGAGGGCGCGGAGCGGCTCTTCGATGGCGCTAAGTTTCTTGAGGGCCGTTTGGTTGCGGGACTTAAACTCCTGCTCCAGTTCGTGCGTGCGGTGGACATGTTCGTCGTACTCCAGCAAGGCTGAACGGAGGTTCTCCATGTCCGACACCAGCTCGAGGTCCGGGTTGGCGAGGCGCACGGCCGGCACGGGGATGCTGCGGAGCAGTTCCGAGATCGCGGCGCGGTGTTCTTCGGCTTCGACTTCAAAATCGTCGACGACGGGCATCTCTTCACCTTCGTCGAGCCCGACATTGCGGTTGTGCACGGCCACTTCGAAGGCCTTCAGGCCGGCAAACACAAACAGGCCGGCGCCCACCCACAGGATGGGACTGTCTTCCATGATCCCGTAGACGATGAACAGCGCCGCGGCGATGATCGCGATGATCCAGGGAATGAGCGACTTGCCGATAGAAACGCGGACGGCGAGCATCTTCGCATACATCTTCACCTCGCGCAGACTGCCCAGGGCTTCCTGACAGGCGTAGACGTGCTGGCGAAACTCGATCTCCGGGAAGTTGCGGACGGCTTCGATGATGTCTTTGCTGAGCGGCCGGGTGAGAACGTCCGACGCTACCTTCTGCACTTGATCGCGGGCGAAACGGATGTCGCGCCGGGCGTAGTCCAGCTGCGCCCGCTCATTATTAATTTGCTCGTTGAGCGTGTCGATCATGGCGCGAGGATCCTCGGGAATCGACTTAAACGGCGCAATATTGCCGGCGCGGGCGTCGAGCGTGTCGATTTTATCGATGAGCCGATGAACCGGGAGCAGGCGACGGATGCGCCGGCGTTCGGCCTTGATCACGATCTGTTCTTCTTCCAACTCCGCCACCTTGCGTTCGAGCACCTCGAGGTCGGCCATCTGCCGGCGGAGGCGCTCCTCTTTCTGGCGGGTCTGCTGCGCGCGTTTTTGAAGCTCCCGTTCGCGGACTTCGAGGCGAGAGGCCTGGGACTGGCTCTGCAATTCTCCCTGCCACAACGTGCCGGCTTCTTTTTCCAGGGCCAGGAGCACCTCGCGCGCGGGGCGGATGTGTTTCATGCTCAGGCCACCGAGGAGGCGGTCCTGGATCTGCTCCCACGTGTCGCCGCTGAACTGGACGAGGTCGTACAACCCGAGGGTATAGACCGACTCGAACACGGAGCGCGGGATATGCGCGATAAACGGCAACATGTTATTGCCGAGCGTGTCGCGCACCCCGTTGAGCAGGTGGCCGCGGGGCTGTTCGTCGAACGAGCGGGTGACAACGATGTCCGTCCGATCGTCCATCTTCAGGCGCATCTCGCCCTCGATGGCGGCGCCGTCTTTCGGGGCGTAGAGAAGCTGTTGCGGGTCGGTATTCTCGAAGCCGTAGAGCATCGAGCGCATGAATTGAAAGAACGTGCTCTTGCCGGCTTCGTTGGCGCCATGCACCACCACGAAGGGGTGATCGAGGTCGGTGAATTCCTCGTTCTTAAAATGACCGAACGCCTTGATGGAGCAACGATTAATGCGCATGACGATTGTCCTGGAGGAGGCGGACGACCGCTTCACTCTCGATGTCGCGGAGGAGGGACATGACGTATTGGCGCCGTTCCGCGGGGTCGCCCTGCAGGCCGGCCAGCGACGCCGGCGCGATACCTTCCAGGGTGTCTGGCGCTTCGCGCAGCTGGTTGATCATGGTGATGAGTTCGCCCAGCAGGTGCGGCTCGTCGCGATAGGACTCCACATCCACCGCCGGCGTGACCCATTCCGTGAGTAATTCGACCTCATTTACGTTCAAATAACGCGCCAGCTTCTCTTCGATCATCTCCCGCTGGGATTCGTTGCGCAGCGCGTCCGCCATCGGGCAGGGACCTTCAAGGCGCACCTGGACGAGGCGCATATGGATCGACTCGTCCGCCGCGATGGTGCTGGTGAACGGTTGTTCCACGAGCCGGGCCAGGGCGTTGAAATCAGTGACCTGCACGAGGTCGCTCAGCGTCACCTGCACCCATTCGACCCTGGAAAACGGTTTAAAGGCGACCGAGACGGCCCCATCGTCCTGTAAGGTCACGAGCAGGCCGCCGTGTAATCCTGTTTCTTCGGCGCTGCGGCCCATGAGGCTGCCCGGATACCAGGCGTTGCCGACGGCTTCCAGGCGTTGCATGGCGTTCATATGACCGAGCGCCCAGTACGTGTACCCCAGGCGTTGGAGCGAGGCCGTGGCGACAACAGCCGTCCGGTGCTCACTGCCGGTGGGACGGGCGCCTTCGGCGGCGCTGTGGAGTAGGCCGAAGGTGGGGATTTCGGCGCGGGCGCCGGGGTAGGCGGATATCAGGTTGGCGCCTTCCGTGCCGGCCTCATGGCCTGCGCCGACGAGTCGCACGATCGGCGTGCCGTCCACATCCTGCAGTTCGATCACGCGCGGCTGGTTGGCGCTGATGTAGATGAAGCTCTCCGGCCATGGCATCGCGTAGGCGCGTGATAGATGGCTCCCGGGGTCCCGGTCCCCAGAGACATAGACGCAGGGGATATGCGCTTCGTCGAGCCGGCGGCATTGCTCCAGCAAGAACAGTTCGGTTTCGACGGAAAGATGATCGGCTTCCAACAGGTCGCCCACGATAAATACCGCCAGCACACGCTCTCGAATGGCGTAGTCAATCGCATTCCAAAACGCCGCGAGCAACTCGCTGCGCAACTGCTCGCGCATCGATTGGGAACGACAGATGAAGCTGGCGTCAAGATGGATATCCGCCAGATGGAGAAACGTATGCATAGGTCGTTGCGGGAGATGAGTCTAACGTCTATGCCTTCGCGCGCGGATTGATCCCAGAATTGGTTACAGGTTGCGGGTTACAGGTTTAAGGTGGCGGCGGTTTTATCGGCCGGCCTGGCTACCGCGAGCAGGCCTCTCCTCGGGCCGAAGAGAGGACGGGGATGAGTGATGCGGAGAAACGAATCGGAGACAATCAGCCGGCAACAGCCAGCAGGGGGCGGAGGCTTTCGGCTTTGAGTTTGGCGCGGGTATAGGTCGGATCGTACTCGAGTGCTTCGAGGAATTTCTCGTAGGCGGAGCGGAGGTCTTCGTTCTCAAGCAGATCCAGGCCTTCCGAGTACGACATCATGGCGTCCAGGGACCGAGTTTCAGTGCGGGCGCCGAGGCGGGTATCTTCGAGGGCGACGTTGATGCCTTTGGCGACCTTCAGGCTGAGGCTTTGCGCGATCACAAAGATGTCTTCCGCTCGGCCCTGCTCCTGCTCGGTGGCCAGGATTTCGCCGGTTTCAACGCTCACGAGGCGGACGCTTACGAGGAGGTCTTTCCCGTGTTTGATGTACGAACCCAGGAGCACCGCGTGGACGCCGAGCAGTTTGCCGGCACGCACGGCCGTCTGCTGGTCGACACGGCCGGCTTCCTGCTGGAGGTCCAACTCATCCAGCAACCACTGGATACGTTCGCGCTCGACGACCTTCAGGTTCGACGCGCCGTTGAGCTGGCTGATGAGCAGCGAGGCCAGCCCTTTCGAGAGCGGCTCCATCCGCTCGTGGTCGTCGATGCTGCTGTTGGTGAAGTCGATTACGGCAAGGGTCTTCATCCCGGGGTCGACGTGTTCGAGGCTGTAGCCCTTGTTGCAGGCTTTGCGCACATCGTAATAGACGCGCATGAGATGGGGCGATTCGATGTCCGGATCGAGTTCGATCTGGGGCGGTTCGAGATCCATCAGGCTGGTCAGGGCCTGGCGTGCCGCCTCATCCTCACGGCGGGCGACATAAGCGCGGCCCAGGAGTTGGAGCGCGTCGCGACGTACCATGCGGCCGGCTTCGGGGTTGTAAGACAGCTCGGCGAGGAGATCGATCGCGCGGTCGAAGTCGGCGTCCTGATAGGCGCCCATCGCGTCGCGGAGCTGTTTTTTGAATAGTGTGGGGTCCACCGGCGCCGATCTTTCGGGCAAACCCTGGAAGCTGACGGGTCGGGCGATCAGCAGGCCGGCGATCAGAAGAGTGGAGGTGAGCAGAAAAAGATCGAGCGTGCGCATGACGTTTCCGATTGAACCTCGTGGGGCGGGGGGAGGCTTCGGAAAGTATACGCTCGCGTCCAGTCCCCCGATGGCGACTGTGGGAGAGTTCGTGGTAGACGGCGGGAGGAATTGATTAGCGATTCGTGATTCGGGATTAGTGAATAGCGATGGGGCTGATGTGAATAACCTCAAATCGCTATTCGCTAATCGTCTATTCGCTAATCGTCTATTCGCTAATCGCTACTCAATTCATCGCCAGCAGCGGCCGGAGGCTTTCGGCTTTGGTGCGGGCGCGGGAGTAGGCAGGGTCGAAGTCCAGCGCTTCCATGAACTTGGCGTAGGCGCGGGGGTACTCCTCGCGGTCGAGTAGTTCGAGGCCTTCGGAGTAGGACATCATGGCGTCCAGCGAGCGGGTTTCGGTGCGGGCGCCCACGGGCGTTTCGGCGAGGGTGACGTTGATGCCCTGCGCGACCTTGAGGCTGAGTTCACGGGCGAGGTCGAAGAAGTCGTCCGCCCTGCCCTGCACCTGATCGGTCATCAAAATCTCCCCGGTCTCTACCTTGACGAGGCGGGCGCTAATGTGCAGGTCTTTCCCGTGTTTCATGAACGTGCCGAAAAGCACGGCGTTGGCGCCCAGGAGCTTGCCGGTACGGACGGCGGTGGCAGGATCCACCCGGCCGGCTTCCTGCTGGAGGTCCAACTCACCCAGCAGCCACTGGATGCGTTCGCGCTCGATGACCTTGAGCCCGGTGGCCCCGCTGAGCTGGTTCAGCAGGAGCGACGAGAGGCCCGTGGAGAGCGCGTCGAACCGTTCGGCGTCGTCGATCGAGGCGTTCTCAAAATCGACCACCGCCAGGGTCTGAAGCCCGGGATCGAGGCGTTCAATGAGGTAGCTGTCGCCATGTTCTTTGCGGACGTTGTAGTAGAGCCGCATGAGGGGCGGCGGCTCCATGTCGGGGTCCAGTTCGATGATCGGCGGTTCAAGTTCGATCAGGTCTTCGAGCGTGGCGCGGGCGTCCGACTCGCGTCGTTTGGCGACATAACAGCGGCCCAGATACTGGAGCGCCTCTTTGCGCACGCCTTTATCGATCGACTGGTTATCCGCCACGTCGGCGAACAGGGAGATGGCTTTATCGAAGTCCGCGACCTGATAGGCCGCGAGAGCGGCGTCGAACGGGGCCGTTTGAGCCTGAACCGTTTGAAATAGGGCCGTATTCAGCAAAAGAAAGCTGAAGAGGCCGGCCAGAAAGAGATGTCGTTTCATCGGGAAATGGGTGCCGGGAAAGCAGGTTGTGCGTACAAGAAGGGGTCGTTACGGAGAGAGGCTCCAGGGGAAAGGTCCAGTGCCTATCGATCGGGGGATGAAAAGTTTCCGGATGAGTGGCGGGGTTGTAGGGCGCCGGAGGTGACCTTGATGAGATTAAATTCAAGTAGATGCCTGGTCGCCTCCATGTCGAAAACAGGTCGCAAATCGAGCCGTATCTCTTCCTCTTCCGAACGATAATCATGCCGAGACACGTGGAAGCCATAGGTGCCCGGCAATAGCTTAAAATCACTCAATGGAGTAGACTCTAGATTATTCTCCTCATTGAGCAATACGCGGCCATTCATCAGGATATTTGCCCACGTAAACTCGCCATTGTACCGAGAGACGATAGTCAATTCGTGTTGGGTATAACATATAATCCCCTCTGCGGCGCCGGCGTCAACGCGGACTTCCATCTCCGCGCTCACCCCGTTTGCCGTGCACCGAACGCGATGGGTCCCTGCCGGCAATTCGAGTGTTCCGCCACCGCGTTCTTCGAACCCGACGACAGCGATCGCCCCCGCTGGCTCGACGTCGAGGCGAAGCGTCCCGAGTGTCGGGGTTTCCGGAATATCCGGGGGCGGCTCCGTGGGCACTTCGGTGACGCTCGGACGCACCGACCGCGGCTCCTCCGGAATCCGCGCGAGGGCGGTCAAGATGAGGTGCACGTTCATCGCCCCACCTTCCACGACCACCGTCGTATCCGTCTCGGCGTATCCGTCCAGGCGGGCGGTGATGCGGACTTGCCCGCTGGCCGTTTGCGGGTCCAGGGGCGTGATACCGATCGGGCGATCGTCGACAAACACCTGGGCCCCTTCGGGCGAGGTAGAAACCAAAAGTCGGGCCGGCTCGGCGATCGCCGGCAGGTCTACCGGATAGGTTGGTTTTTCACTCAACATCGCACGAACGATCGGGTAGCCGATGACGGCGAGGGCGAGAACCGCGATGCCGGTCATGAGCGCCGTAAACGGCGGCTTGCGGCGCGGGTGCGGCGCACGCGGTGGCGGCTCGTAGAGGCGGGCTTCGGCCGGGGGAGCAATGTGCCGGGGTTGCGCGGGTTCGTTGCGGGCAGGCAGACCCGGTTCGGGCCGGACGGGCGGGGCGTCGGGGCGTCCCCCGACCTGCGAGGCGAAGAGCTTCGCGCGAGCTTCGGCGGCTTCTCGGCTGAGCGGATGCGGTTGGGGCGCGGCCGGAAGTTGAACGGGCAGCGGCTGAGGCGCCGGCGCGGACTCGTCCATCAGGACATCGATCGCCTCCAGCATCTCCTCGGCGTTCTGAAAACGGTCCACCGGGTGCTTGGCGATGGCTTTTTCGACGATCCGGACCCAGCCCGCAGGAATGTCCGCGTGGAAGTCGGTTGGCGGCGGGACGGGGTCTTCGACGATGCGCTTAAGGATGGCGTACGCGCCCTCTTCCGGGTTGTAGGGTAACACGCCGGCGAGCATCTCATACAGTGTCATGCCCAGCGCGTAGATATCGCTCCGGTGGTCGACCTCCTGATTGCGCACCTGCTCCGGGGCCATGTAGCGGAGCGTGCCGGCCATTCCGCCCTGGGTGGCGGTGGTGGCGTCGTCGTCGCGGCGGAGCTTGGCAAGGCCGAAATCCGTGACCTTGACGCGCCCGGCCGGCGTGAGCATGATATTGCGGGGCTTGATGTCCCGGTGGATGACGCCGACTCGGTGGGCGTTTGAAAACGCAAGGAGCATTTGTCGGACGATCGGCGCCACGGTTTCGGACGGCATCGGGCCTCTGGCGATCTCGTCGAACAGGGTGCCTCCTTCCACGTACTCCATCACAATAAAAAACCGTTGTTCGGAGTGACGCATGGCATGGATGCCGACGATATACGGGCTATCGACGCGGGCCAGTGCGCGGGCCTCGGCGCGGAATCGTTTGAGAAACGTTTCGTTCTCGGCCATCTCCGGGGCGATCATCTTCAGGGCAACGATACGCGAGAGCGCGACGTCTTCCGCCCGGTAGACGATCCCCATCCCTCCGCGCCCGATGACCTCAAGGATGCGATAGTCATCAATAACGGTCCCTAAAATCGATTGATCGTCGTGCATGCATGCATACAAGCGCCGACCCATCGAGGGACAGCGTGGCGCAGTCGGTGTGGGCAAAACCCGGCCTCCGGGCGAAACGCCACGGCAGGCGGCCGGGGTGTCATGTCACGTGGATAATCACAACGGTCACATTATCGTGCCCCCCCCGTTCGTTAGCCAGCGCGACCAGTTTCTCGGTGGCTATTTGTGGATCGGAGGCCAGCACGAGCTGTTTGAGTTCGTCGCTCGTAACGCCGGCGAGGCCATCGGAGCAAAGCACATAACGTTCGTTTGGCGTGAGGGTCCCGACATCGTAGACATCGACATTGAGGGCCTGTTCGACGCCGAGTGCGCGGGTGAGGGTATTGCGACGGGGGTGGACGCGCGCCTCATCCGCCGTGATCACGCCTTCCCGACGCATCTCTTCGACGAGGGTATGATCGTTGGTCAGTTGTTCAATGGCTTCGTTGGCGATACGGTAAGCGCGGGTGTCTCCCACGTGGGCGATACAGATGGCGCCCTCGATTACGGCAAGCGCCGTACACGTCGTGCCCATGCGTTCGAACCCTTCCTCGGAGTGCGCTTTGTCGTAGATCCGCTCGTTGGCGAGGCGGAAGGCGGAGCGGAGGCGATCGTGGGCGGACTGACCCTCGGTGTCGAAGAACGCTCCGGGGACTTCACGAATCGCGATGCGACTCGCTTCTTTACCACCCGCATGTCCTCCCATGCCATCGGCGACGATGAAAATCCGGTCGCCGTGGCCATTCGTAGCCTGTTCGGGGAAACACCCGTACGCGTCCTGATTCTCGGAGCGTACCCGTCCCACATGCGTCGAGGCGCCGTACGCAATGCTAGTCGGTCGTTTGTGTTTCCACCAGGACATGTCGATCGCTGAAAGCGGATTTGAGTGAGGATTAACGTGCGAGCCGGCTCTGGTAGTCCGCTAGTGGGTTAGGGTAATTAAAGCCGAAGAGAGGAGGATCCTGGCCGATGACGGCGGCGGCGACTACGCGGGCGACCTGGCGTTGGACATCGCCATCAATACCGGCGAGGGCCGCGGAGGCTTCTCCCGAAACCCCTCCCACCTCGCTTCGTGCGAGGAGCGCCCAGTAGTTGCGATGACCGGGGTCGTCCGGTTCCCCCTGAAAAAACGCCGCACCAAGCGACGATGCAAGCGTATCGCCAACATTAATCGAGGCGCCGGCCGGGTCGAGGTAACCCGCCATGGTCACCAGCCCGGAGAGCTCGCCCGGCCCGTAATAGAGATCGCGCAGCAACCGGACGGCCGCGGCGGTAGACTCGTAAAAATTATGCCGGCCGTCGGACGGGTCGATCTGCTCCATGTCTGCATATACACCGACGGTCACGCCGTACGCGGCGGCGGCGTCGGTGCCCATGAGCCACATGCCGCGGCGGACTTCACCGTCGACCATCGCCACGGCGTCCAGATCAAACAGACTGAGTGTCAGGGGCAGGTAAACATACTCGATCGGGAGCCCGTTGCGCACCAGGGTATCCACCAGGTACGAGGTATACCCCATGCTGGACGCTTTGCCGAGCGCGTGCTCGAGCTGGAGTCGGTTTTCTTCGAGCCAGTACACATCGATGGCGTCTTTTACGTCGTCGACGAACGAAGCCGGCATCGTGAACTCGCTCTCATTAAAAAATCGGGTGGCGTTGTAAATCAGGCGTTCGACTTCCGAGAGATCCTTATAGAGCCCGACTTCGATGATGTATCCCTTATAGCGCTCGGCCATCTGCCGGCGTTCCGCCTCCATGTCCATCAATTCGAGCAGACGGCTTTCGCTATCCTCCGGCTCCGCGTCGAAGCGAATGCCGGCGATCAAACGGTCCCGCGCCTTCATCTCGAAAAACAATTGCTCGGCATCGCTGCGGCGCTGGTGTTTTTCCTCCGACTGGCGGCTGCCAAACACGACGCCCACCAGCAGCAGCGTGACGATGCCGACGACAAAGTACACGGCTTTTTTTCGAAGCCCGCTTTCAGTGTCTTGCTGGGCCGTATCATAGGCTTCACCGCCGCCATGGTGTCCGAATCCGTCGGGCTGTACGTATCGGAACTGGATCTGCGGTCCCTCTTTACCCAGGAGGAGGATGTCCTGGTCGTTGATGGGCGCGTGCTGGACTTTTCGGTCGTTGAGGTGGATGCCGTTGGTGCTTTCCAGGTCGTGGATCCACCAACACTGGTTCGTATAGTTGATCTCCGCGTGCGTGCGGCTGACGTGTTTAAGGGGAAGATGGATGTCGCACTCACGATCCCGACCGATGCGAAACGGAAGCGTGAAGACGCGTTCCACCGGGGTCGCATCCTCCTGAAGGATGCGCACCTGGATGGGTGGAAAACCAGCCCGTTTAGCGTCTTTATTGCGTTTCATCGACAGGTAAAAGCACCCGCTTCCGGGTTTGGCGACAGGGAGTGGACCCGCGTTCAGGCTTGCGGTTTCCGGGCGCCGGCGGACATCCGGGCCAAATAGGCGCGGATAAATGACGGACGGTAGGCGCGACGCTCTGTGACAGACCAGTCTTCCCCACGCAATTCGCGAAATTTCTCCTCCAGCTGCCAGGAAGCGACAAGCCGGGCGAGTTTGGGAAACGTGCGATACAGCCCGCCTTGATGTGAAAGCTGCTCGATGGCGACGTTTGGATCAATCTCGCGGAGCATCATATGCATGCCCTGCTGGACCACCGCCTTGTAACCGTCTAACATGGCAAGCTGGTGGAGCACGACATCGTCCGCCCCCTCCTCCACCAGGGCGAGCCGGCGCTCGATCTCCTCATCCGACAGCGCCTCGTCCATCAGGAAACGCCGCAGCCGCTCCTTATCGTTCCCGAACAACACATCGGTTTCAAGGGATTGGGCGATGGTATGCCCGACAAATTCGTGTCGAAACTCCCACGGAAGGCTCAGCAATCTGGCCATGACAGGGATAAAAACCTCCAGCACGCGCGGCGTGTGGTCGGACGGCGCGGGCTGGGCGGAGCGGCGGGCGAGCGCTTTTTCACGAGGCACCGGCGTGGCGGTATGCCCGTTTGAGCTGACAGGCACTGGCCCGGGGGTGCGGTCGGTAGCGTCGGGATCCCGAAACACCGCGAGAATGTCCGCAATGCGGGTCTTTGCGTCGTGGGGATGGGCGTCGAGAGCGTCGGCGAAGGCTTCGCGCAGCGCATCGTCGCGGCGGTAGGGCGATTCGTGGTCGTACGCCTCGACCAGTGTGGCGATGGCCTGGCTGAGGAGCGCGGCGCCTTCTGCGAAGGGGTTCACGAATCCGCTGTCGAACATCGTCCGATCGAATTCCATCGGGGGCGACGTCTCGAGCGCCGGCTCGGGCTCGGGGCGGATGACGACAAAGTGCAGGTCGTAATCCCCGATCCGGAAGGTGTCGCCGTTGTCGATCGCGTAGGTTCTGCCGGACTCGATGCGGGCGTTGTTGAGATACGTAAAGTTCTTGCTGCCCAGATCGGACAACACAAATCCGTCCGACGAGCGGTTTATTTCCGCGTGCCTTTTGCTGACCACGCGCGTGGGATCTACGATGTAGACGTCGTTTCCCTGGTCCCGCCCGATGGTGATCTGCTCCTGGTCGAAGAGATACTCTTCGCTCAGATTGGGATCAGCGTTGTTTGAGAGTATGAGCTTTACCGCCATAATTAACCGCAAAACGAGCGTTCGCTACAAGAGGGGGCGAGCATGGGCATCGCCAAATACGCTTCTGAGCCTGGGGGGGGCCATACAATCCGTGGACCATGCGATTCGCGTCATCGGTATCGAACCGGTAACCCAAAAGGTAGCGCTGTCCGCGAACCCAAATCAAGTCAACTCCAGAAGTAACGGACTACTCCCCGGGTGGGGGGCACGATGTACGCCATGTCCTCTTATCAAGGAACGCTCTTTAATGTTCTTTTGTCGCATTTGTCTTATTTTCCAGGCCGTACGCACCGCGTTTTCGACGGCCGGCCCTGAAACAGCGCCGGTTTCGTCGAAACCGCAGGCCGCAGACCGCCACCATCGATACCCCCGATCGACCTCCCCCAGCGCCCTGCGCCCCACGTTTGTTTGGTACCTTATGTTGGCACGCCCGCCCTCTCGTCATGCACTGCCTGCCCACTTACTCCTTACGTTCGGGTTGCTTCTCGGAACGGGGGCGCTGCAACCGGTACGCGGGCAATACCTGGAATTAAAAGTACGCGCGAGCGATCCCGGCGAGCGAGACCGGTTGGGCGAGTCTGCCGCCATCGATGGGACCACGGCCCTCGTCGGTGCTTTCCGTGACGACGAGGCCGGCTTCGACGCGGGCGCCGCCTATATCTTCCAGTTCGACGGCGCCGGGTGGTCCCAGCAAGATAAGCTCCTCCCTGAGGGATCGCCATCTGATGGGGGTCCCGTGGCCGGCGACCTGTTCGGCAGCGCCGTGGCTCTCTCGGGGCCGATCGCCGTTGTCGGCGCGCCAGAGGCCCGGTATCGGGGGCAACAGACCGGGGCGGCGTATATCTTCGAACGCGTGGGTACCGACAACTGGGTCCAGACCGACCGACTGACGGCTTTCGATGCCTCCGAGGACGATAGATACGGCGCCACGGTGGCCACGAACGGCGAATATGTGATGATTGGCGCGCTGGACGATGACGACCTCGGCGTCAACTCGGGCTCCGTGTACGTCTATACCCGCGATGATGACGGGTGGAGCCTCTCGGAAAAGCTCCAGGCTTCTGATGGCCTCCAGGGCGATAGCTTCGGCTGGTATATCGCGATGGACGCGGACCGGGCTGTAATCGGGGCCCGGGATGTGGACGCCGGCGCCGTGAACACGGGCGCCGCCTATGTTTTCGAGCGCGAAGGAGATTCCTGGGTGGAGACGGCTCGGCTCGTCGCGTCTGACCGTGCGGCGGACGACAGTTTCGGTGAGGTAGTGGCCATCGATGGGGATCGAATCGCCGTCGGAGCGCGTGATGTCGCCCAGGGCACAGGCGCGGCGTACGTATTCGAGTGGACACCAGCCGGATGGATCGAGGCTGCCCGGCTCTCGGCCAGCGACGGCATCGCCGGCGATCTCTTTGGCCATGCCGTTGCCGTCCACGGGGACCGCCTGTTCGTCACTACCCGGAACGACAACGACCGCCGCGGCGCCGCCTATCTCTATGAGCGGGTCGACGGGCTCTGGCTGGAGACGACCAAACTTGCGCCGAGCGATCTCCAGCCGGACGACCAGTACGGCCAGGCCGTCGGGCTCGGCGAGCGGTACGCCATCGTCACCTCCAGACACGACGAAAGTGAAACCGGCGTGCTGGATGTGGGCGCCGTCTACTTTTACGATCTCCTGAACACGGATCGCGGCGCGCTGCTCGCCCTCTACGACGCGACCAACGGCGCCGGATGGACCGACAACGACCGGTGGGGTACGTCCACCCCGCTCGGCACTTGGCACGGCGTCACCACCGACGCCGAGGGCTTCGTCACCAGCCTCATTCTTCCCAATAACGGCCTCTTTGGCGCCCTGCCGGCCGCGATCGGGACGTTCGACAGGATCGAGGTGATGGAGCTCAACGACAACGCCCTCTCCGGCCCGCTGACGCCGGCGCTGGGCGACCTCGCCTCCCTCACCACGCTCCGTCTGTTCGGCAACGACTTCACCGGCGTACTGCCCGACGCGCTGGGCCAGCTCGCCAACCTGGAGATCCTCGCCCTCGGCGCGAACGCCTTTACCGGCTCTATCCCGACGGCATTTGGCGGATTGACCCGGCTACGCGAGTTGTATATCCCGGACAACCAGCTCGATGGCGTGGTGCCGGCCGAACTCGCCGAACTCCCCGATCTGGAAATCCTGCGCGTCCAATTTAACCAGTTGACCGCATTGCCCGACTTCTCGGCCGCGGCCGACCGGATGACGAGCCTGCGCGTGCATACCAACCGATTCACCTTCGAGGACCTGGAGCCGAACGTGGGGATTATCGGATATGAATATATCCCCCAGGCCAATTTCGGCGAAGCCGCCACGATTTCGATCGACGAAGGGGAAGCCCTGACGATCGACCTCCCCATAGGCGGAGCGCAAAATCAGTACGTCTGGCTCAAGGACGGGGTCGTGATCGATGGCGCGACGAGCCGGGTGTTCTCCCGGCTGGCGGCCGTGTCGTCCGATGCCGGGGTGTACACCCTCCGCGTCACGAACACCACGGTCGTAGGCCTTACGCTCACCAGCCTGCCGGTGAGCGTGGCGGTGAACACGTCAGAACGGTTCGACGCCAACCTGCGGAGCCTGAATGTCTTGCCCCCCTTTTTCTCACCTGCCTCCGGCGCGTTCACGGCCGTACTGACGGATAGCCGGCTGGTGGTGACAGGAACGTTCAAGGACCTGGCGAACCCCTACTCGGGCGCCGCGCTGTACATCGGCCAGCCGAATGAGAACGGGATCCAGGTAACGACGTTAACCGCCACACTGAGCGGCACGGGGGGCGTGTTTGAAGCCGAACTGAACAGCATTCCCCTCACCACGAATCTGGCCGACGCCCTGCTGGCCGAGCGGTTGTACACCGTTCTCTTCACCACCCGCACGGACGCCCAGTCTGCCGTGCAGCAGGAGATGCGTGGGCATTTCTACCCGACCCCAAACCGGCCTCCGCCTGCCGCGACACTCACGGCGCCGGCCAACGGCGCTTCCATCGACCTGGCGGACGCCGGCGCGTTGACGGTGACGTGGACGGCCGAGCCGGATCCAGACGGGCATCCCACCGCTTTCCTGTGGGCGTACAGCCGGGAAGCGAGTTTTGCTTCCGTGGATGGTATCCTCAGGACGGAGCAGACGCCCTCGGTGTCGATCAGCCACGCCATCCTCGACGCCTTCCTGGCCTCTCGCGGCGTCGCACCCGGGGAGACAGCGACTCTCTTCCACGGCGTCGCCGTGACCGACGGGAGTCTGATAACGCTCAGCGAACCCCGATCGATTGCCCTCAAACGCAGCGTCAACAACACCCCTCCGTTTGTGCAATCGGCCATCGCGGACCGGGTGCTGCTGGTGGGGAGTCCGGAGGAGCGCATCGCGCTGAACGCCGTGTTCAGCGATCCAGAGGCCGATGTATTGACGTTCTCGGCAGTGTCGGACGCGCCGGACGTGGCAAGCGTGGCGATTGATCGGGACACCCTGATCGTCTCGCCAGGGGTCGTCGGGAGGGCACAGATCACCGTCTCGGCCATGGATCCGCGAGGGGGCACGACACAGGATGTGTTTAGCTTCACCGTAAACGTGCCGCCGCAGGTGGTGGCCCCGATTGCGGATCAGGCCCTCGTCGAGGGCGGAACAGCCTTCACGACGAGCCTGTCGGTCGTTTTCTCCGATGCCGACCCGTTGACCTATAGCGTCGTTTCGAACAACATGGGCGTGGCGACGGCGGAGATCGAGGGCGATGGAGTGACGCTCCGCGTGACGCCGGCGAACCACGGGACGGCGCGTATTACCGTGACCGCGACGGACGACAAGCGAAGCGGCGTCTCCACCGCGTTTAACGTGACCGTTCAGGAAGATCGGATCACCCCACCGCAGAGCGTCGCAGAAACGGTGAGCATCACCTTCGGCGACCCCACGCGGTCCACCAGCTACCGACTCGTCGGCCTCCCGGGGCAGGTCGCGCTGCCCCTGGCCCAGGCGATTCCCGGCGTGTTTGACGAGGATTGGGTGGCCTATCGGGACCGCGGCGATCCGGATCTAGAGGATCAGGAGGCTTTTCAAAAGTTCGACGGCAGCGCTCTGTTCGAATTCCGACCGGGGCGGGGTTTCTGGCTGCTGTCGAAAGCGGCCTGGGCGCGTTCGGATTCCCGCACGACCGTAGCGTTGGACGCCGAAAACGAATACGCGATCCTGCTGCAAGAAGGCTGGAACATCATCTCCAACCCGTTCGACATCGATTTGCGCTGGACCGATGTTCAGACGCGAAATGGGATCGACGAGTCTCTTTTTGCATGGAACGGGGCGTTCGCCGGCGCGACCACGTTCGCGTCGGCCCGGAGTGGGACGGCGTATTACTTCTTCAACGCAGACGCCCTGACCACGCTGGCGCTGCCGTACGTGCCGGCCTCCGTGTCCGGCCAGGCGCCGCCGCGCGGGTTGTCCCTGACGGCGCGCGCCGGCGAAGGACCGCCGAGCCAGGTCGTGGCCGGCGTGGGCGCAACGTATGCCGACCAGCTGGCGCCCCCACGCGGGTTCGAGACGACCAGCCTCCGGTTGCTACGAGCGGCCGGAGACACGCTCACGCGCCGGCGCGAGCTCGTCGAGGCCTACGAGACCGGCGGCCAGGAGGGGTACCGGTTTGACCTCTCGCTACGAAGCTGGCCCGGCGTGCCCCTCACACTTGAGGCCGAAAACGTCGATCTCTTCACCGGCCAGCGCATTGCGCTCGTGGACCCGCGGCTGGGAAAACGGTACGACCTCGATGTGGAGCCGACGGTTCATCTGAGTGCCGGCTCCCACCAGACCGAACTGATCCTGTTGATCGGCTCCGATGCGTATATTTCCGAGTCGGTGCGCGCATTGGCCCCGGCCGGCGTTGTCTTGACGCAAAACTACCCCAACCCCTTCTCGAGTGGCACCATTATTGAGTACGCACTACCGGAACCGATGCGCGTCAAGCTGGTCGTTTACGATACGCTTGGCCGGCTCGTCCAGGTACTGGTGGATGCCGAACGTGAAGCCGGATTTCACACGATCCGATGGGACCGAACAGGCGGAGCGTCGTATCCCGTACGCAGTGGTCTCTATCTGTATCGACTTGAAGCGGGAGATGTGCATGTCGTACGTTCCATGACGGTCATACGTTAGCGTTGCGACGGGCCACCTCCCGCCGCTGTTTTTTATTCCCCCCTGTTTGAATCATGTATCCGCGTCCGGAATCCTTCATAGGGAAAGAAGTGGACGGGCACCGTATCGATGCGGTGCTCGGGCGCGGCGGTATGGGCATTGTATTCAAGGCGGAGAATATCGAGCTTTCACGCACGGTGGCCCTGAAGATCATCAACCCGGCGCTGGCACAGGACGATTCGTTCATCCGACGTTTTCGGCTTGAGGCCCGGGCGCTGGCCCAGATCCATCATCCGAACATCGTCCTGGTCTACGCTTTCCGGCCGTTCGACTTCGGGTACTATATTTCGATGGAGTACGTACACGGCCCCACCCTGGCCGAGTACCTCGAAGCCAACGGCGCCCTGTCGTGGAACGAATCCGTCTTCTTGCTCAAGCAGATGCTTTCGGCCTTCCACTTCGCACACAGCGCCGGCGTCATTCACCGGGACATCAAGCCCCGCAACATCCTGCTGGCGCCGAACAATGTCGTAAAGATCACCGACTTCGGGTTGGCCAAGGTCGTGCAGGAAGGGGCCGCGTTCGCGCACGACACCACGGTTACCGTGGCTACCGGGGGGACGATCCATTACATGCCGCCGGAACAGATCCGCGGGCTAAAAAACGTCGATCACCGTGGGGACCTGTTCTCGCTGGGGATGTCGATGTATGAATCGCTCACCGGGACGTTGCCGTTCGACAAAAATGCCAGCGGCTACACCATCCAGAAGATCATCGTCGAGGAGCCGTTCCCGGATATCCGGAAGAACAACGCGGAGATCCCGCGCGCGCTGGCGAAGATCATCATGAAGGCGCTGGAGAAGGACCCCGACAAGCGGTACCAGTCCGCCGCCGAGATGAAGGCGGCCATCGAGGAGTTCGAAAATGAGCAGCACATGAGCGGGGCGACGACCCTGTACGTTCAGGGTTCGCAGATGCCTGGCGTGACGTTGCGGTCCTCGCGGGGTAAGCTCTACAGTCTGGTCGCCGCAAGCACCGTGTGCCTGGCGCTGGCGTTGCTCGTGTTTTATCGCCCCAACCGGGCTTCCAACGCCGACAGCGGGCTCAACGGAGACCCGACGCCGATCGCTTCCTATCCCCCGATGGAGCCGTCCGATACGCTCGTCAATCCGAACGACGGCGTCACGGTGATCCCTGGCGACATCCTTGACTCCCTCGCGGCGCCGGTAGACACCAGCGCCCTTGTAGCGATCCCCATCACCGCCGAGACCGGCGGCATGCGGATTCGGACGGAGCCCACCGGTGCGAGCATCCGGATCAATGGGCGGTATTACGGCCGAACGCCGGCCAACCTGAACGAGCTCCCAGCCGGTCCCCTTCGGATCTCGCTCGAACGGCAGGGTTACATGCCGGTTGTGGTCGAGGACCGGATTGAAGCCGGCGTTGTCCGCACGAGCCGCACGACGTTGCTACCCGTGCAGGGGACCATTTCGCTGAGCGTCCGCCCGTTCGGCGATGTGTATGTCGGTGGCGAGTTGGTCCAAGCCGGCGTTCAGGATTCGCTGGAGCTCCACCTTCCGCCGGATACCCACCTCGTTTCCGTCCGCAACCCCGACTTCGGCGAGTGGCGCAGCACGGTCATCGTGACGCCCGGCGATCCGAAGGTGATGTCGGTAGATTTCACGCAGACGATCCGCCTGATCGTCACCACATTCGATCTCGACGGGAATCGCGTGGAAAGCGCGGAGATCATGCTGGACGACAAGCCGACCGGTTCATATACCCCCGGGCCGGTCGACATCCCCATCGGTGTGCGCCGTTTGGAGGCTCGTATCGAAGGGTACGAGCCCGCTTATCCCATCGAAGCTAGAAACTTCGACGGTTCTGTATCCGGCCCCCTTCGTTTCATCCTCCGCAAACTGCCCGAAGACGGGTAACGCTGATGAAGTACATTTCCACCGGCTGGCTGACCCGCGCCCTCGCGCTCGCCTCGATCCTTATGATGTCGCCCCTGGTGGCATTCGGGCAGGATACCGCGTATTGCCAGCGCCAACGGAATGCCGCAGAGAGCGCCTATTACAATGGCGACTTCGAGCGGGCCATTCAACTGTTCACGCCGTGCATCGAGGCCGGCGCCTATACGGGTGCAAACGCCGCGTCGCCGTATACGCTCGCCGCTCGCTCGCACTATGTGCTCGGCGCCACCGACGAGGCGCGCGCTCTGATTGTCGCGCTGTTTGAGCACGCCCCGTCGTATACGCCCGATCGGCGCTTGCCACCTCCCTTTCGGGCCTTCATCGACGAAGTAAAGGCCGGCATGCTCGCCGACGGCCGGCTCACCCCGCCGGCCGCGCCCATCGTCCAGACCGAGAATCCGCCGATCGCACCGCCCGACACCCTCACCATGGCCACTCCGGAACCCGGGCCTCGCAGCTCACGTCGACGCGGCCTGCTCTTTGGTGGCGGCGCCGCTGTCGCCGCGGCCGGCGTGGCCACGGCCGTTCTGTTGAGCGGGGGAGGCGACGAACCGCCTCTGGAGGAACCGGACTTTGCGACGCCTATCGGCCGGCCGGGGGGGCAGTGAGTGCGCACAAGCATTGCTCACACCTCATGTGACCCATTGCTCAGTTTCGCGGGGCTATGGGTCTCAGGATGACGGGTTGCTGCCAATAACCAATAGCACCATCACTTAAGGATTGGACCTTACGGGCCGATACTCCCTTCGAGGTCACCTGCTCCGGCAGGTGTCAATAGCATGAGAACACCCGCAAGGGTGGACCTCTTTCTGTGGTGGGTCAACGCCCGGTCTTCGGATCGGGCGTTGTTTTTTTATGTGACGATGAGTCAGAGCGCGGCGTAATCGTCCAGCATCACTTTGAGCCGGATCAGGAGCCGCATGGCGCGCATGGCACCTTCGGCGAAGTCCTCCTGCGAAATTGACGGGTCTTGCAGACCATTTTCCAGGTACTCCTTCGTGTCCTCGTAAAGCCGATTCAGCGCATCGATCTCGGCGATGAGGCGATCGCGATCCTGCTGCGAAACCATGGTATGTGTCATATTGGGCGGCGCATCGAAGGCGCGCATAGTCGACAGAGTGCGATGAACATACGAACATCCGGGGCCGATTAAAAGGGCACGCCGGCACGGCGTTGGCGAACACGTCCTCCAACGAGGCTTCCGGCGTTCCGAGGTCCAGTATTCCGGCACCCTTTTCCGCCGGCTTGTTATCTTTTGCCGCGAATCGGCCGTTTCGCCAGGGCCAGCCCTAGCGTGCATCCTCCATGCCTTTTGCGATCTGACCACCCGCCCTCGGGCGTGCGACTATCATGAGCGAATCCCGCACGTTCTCACGCGTCACAAGCGGCACGTCGGCAGAGGCCGACGGCGTGCTTGAGCCGTTGCGAGCCTTGCGGGAAGCCGTCGCCGAGTTGGAGCGCGAGGCCGGGTCGCTCGGTGCGAAGTTGGACGAGGTGAGCGAATCGCTCCAGCGCGAAAAGGCGCGCAACCGCACCCTTACCGAGCAGCTGGCCCGCCTCGAAGGCGGTCGCACCGACGCGTACGAGGCCAAGCAGGACTTTCTGGCGATCATGAGCCATGAACTCCGAACGCCGCTGAACGGCATTCTGGGCATGGCCGAGTTGCTGGCCGGCACGCCCCTCAACGACGAGCAACTGGACTACGTACAGACCGTCAAGGAAAGCGGTACGAACCTGCTGTCTATCGTCCGGAACGTGCTGGACTACAGCGAGCTCAATTCCGAACGATCGGAGCCAGACCGGGTATGGACCGACCTCGAACCCCTACTCGCGGAGGTCGCCGCGGATGCGTTTCATGAGGCGTTCCAGAAAGGGCTCCAGGTGTATGCTCGGCTCGATCCGAAACTGCCGGCCGCCATTGAAACCGATCCTACGCGACTCCAGAAGATCCTCGAGTGCTTGTTGAGCAACGCCGTCAAGTTCACCGCAACGGGATCGCTCACCCTGCATGCCGCGGTGGTGGAGTTGGGCACGGCTCGAGCCCGACTGCATTTCGCCGTGAGCGACACCGGTGTCGGGATAGACCCCGCCCAGCAGGCGCACATCTTCGACCTCTTCTACCAGGCCGACTCCTCCGACACGCGCGCCTACGGCGGCACCGGGATCGGCCTGGCGCTGGCCCGGCAGCTGGTGCGCACCCTCGGCGGCGAGTTGGCGGTGAGCAGTACCCCGAACGCCGGCTCCCGATTTTCGTTTGAGATCGAGGTCCCGGCGCTGGCGGTCGTCCCTCCGGTGCTCGACACGCTCCTTGCTACCGGCGGATTCGCCGCGATCACCGACAACCCGGCAGTGGGCGATCACATCGAGGCCCTCGCCGAGCGCTGGCGGATCCCGATCCCCATCTTTTCCGGACCCGCAGCCCTCGCCGAGGCCCATCGCGACGGGACGGAGACATCCATGGTACTGATAGATCTGCCGGCGGACGATATCGCCCTCACAACGCTGTTCAGCCAGTTGCCGGCCGGGTTGCCCGTGGTGGGCCTGTCCCGCCCGGGCCAGCAGATCCCGCCCGACCTACGCGGCCGTGTCGCCGCAACCGTTGCGCATCCGATCTGGGCATCCGTGTTGCTCGACGCGATTCACTTCACGTTCGCGCTGGAGCAGGAGCGTCGGAAGCGCGAGCCCATCTCCCGAACCCTGACACCATCCCCGACACCGCCGCTCGAGACCCGGCCCGGGCCACAGATTCTACTGGTAGACCAGCACCCCGTGAACCAGCGGATCGTTGGCCAGATGTTCCAGCGGCTCGGATGCCGCGTGACCCTTGCCACGAGCGGGGCAAAGCTGGCCGGCGTTGTGTCCGCCGGCGCCTTCGATGCCGTGTTGATCAACGCCAACATCCTCGAGCCGGACGGCTGCACGGCCGCCATCCGTCTGCGCGAGGCCCTGGGTCCGGCCACCCCGCCGCTCTTCGCGATCGGTATGGGCGTAACCACCCCACATACGCCGCGCTTCGCGAGCGCCCGCTTCGACGGCACCTTTACCGCCCCCTTCACGCTGGATCAGATGAAGGATATTCTGGTGCGGGTGAAGCGGTAAGCAGAGGTTCGGGTTCCGAATCCCAATCTCGTATCTTGCCGCGAAGCGTTCTCCACCTTCCCCGCGGCCCCATGCGCAGCAAACTTTCCTCGTTCGGCCCCGCACTGTTTATGCTCGGCGCCACCATTGGCACGGGCAGCGTGTCGTCTCTTGTCATTGCCGGGGCCGATCATGGGACGGCGCTGTTGTGGGCGTTGGCGTTGTCGTGCGTGTTTTTCTGGGTGCTGGTCAGCGCCATGAGCCGGCTTACGTTCGCGAGCGGAGACACCTTCGTAGCCGCCGTGCGGCGGCATATCGGGAAGCCAGCGGCGTTTTATATCGTGATCGCCATCGTGATCGGGCAGTTTTCGTCCAACATCGGCGTGTTGGGAATCGTCTCCGAGGCCGTGGCGTCGTGGCTGGGCGTGAGCTTCCTGGGGTCGGCGCTTTTCTGGTGCAGTCTGGTCTACGCCATGATCTATTTCGGATCGTACGCGCGGTTCGAAACCATGCTGACCCTGCTCGTGGCGTTGCTGGCGTTGAGTTTTTTCGCCGAGTTGTTTTTTGTGGGTGCCTCACCGGCAGCCATCCTTGCGGGCCTGACCCCCTCGATCCCGCCCGGCGGGGCCGTCGTGGTCGCTGCGATGGTGGGGACGACCCTCGCCGGCAGCATCGTCGTCATGCGCTCGTTTGTGGTGGCAGACAAAGGGTGGGGATTGGCGGAGCTGAAGCACGAACGCCGGGATGCACTCGTCTCCGCCGTGCTGGTGTTTGTGGTCTCGGGGATTGTGATGACATGCGCCGCGGCGACCCTGCATGCTCAGGGTATCCGGGTGGAAAAGGCGATCGATATGGCCTTTACGCTGGAGCCGCTCGCGGGTCGATTTGCGGCCTCGCTGTTTGTGGTGGGGATCGTGGCCGCCGGCGTGTCGTCCGCCTTCCCGAACGCGCTAGTGTCGATCTGGACGATATCGGACTACTTTCAGTTGAGCCGGAGCCCGCAAGCCCTCCACTTCCGTCTGATCGCCGCGGCGTATTGCGCGGCCGGCCTGATCGCGCCGCTGACCGGCGGCCGGCCGGTGTTCATCCAGATCGCCTCCCTGGCCGTGCAGGCACTGTTCATGCCGGTGCTGGTGATCTTGATGCTCATCCTCCTGAACCGCAAAGACGTCGTCGGCGAGCACACGAATTCGCCGGCGATGAACGTGATGTGTGGGATTGCACTGGTGTTTACGAGTTTCATGGCGTACCAGGCAGTGGTGGGACTTTACGAGATGATTGAAAATTGAAAATTGAAAATCGATCTGCTTCCTATATTGGCGGGCTCGATTCTTTATTCAACATTACCCTCTTTTCCTCCTCATGGCGCAAGCGATTCAAGTACCGGACGGCCGGCTGTTTCTGGGTGGTTCTCCTGAAGGCGGGGCGTCGGCTCCGGTGTTTATAAAGACCGGGGACCTGACGACGCACGGCGTGATCGTCGGCATGACGGGGTCGGGTAAGACCGGCCTCGGAATTGTGTTGCTCGAAGAAGTGCTGCTGTCCGGCCGGCCGGCGTTGATCTTAGATCCGAAGGGCGACATGGGCAACCTGTTGCTCGCGTTTCCGGAGTTGGCCGGGGCCGATTTCTTGCCGTGGGTGAGTAAGGAAGAAGCGGAGAAAGCCGGCAAAACCCCCGAGGACTTCGCCGACGGAACCGCGCAGAACTGGCGGGACGGGCTGGCGTCGTGGGGCATCCTGCCCGAGCGGGTGAAGGCGCTGCGGGAGAAGGCCGAGTTCACGCTCTACACCCCGGGGTCGACGGCCGGCGTGCCGATGAACATCGTCGGCTCCCTCCAGGCCCCGAAGACGCCCGGCGGCGTCGAGATCATGCGGGACGAGATCGAGGGGTTTGTGTCGAGCCTCCTGGCGCTCGTCGGCGTCACCGGAGATCCCATCAGCAGCCGCGAGCACATCCTGCTCGCCAACCTCATCGAGCACGCCTGGAATCAGGGGCAGGACCTGGATCTGGCGATGCTCGTCGGCCAGATTCTCAATCCACCCATGCGGAAGCTGGGCGTCATCGAGTTGGACGCGTTTTTCCCCGAGAAAGACCGCCGGCAGCTCGCGATGCGTATAAACGGCCTGCTCGCCTCGCCGTCGTTCAGCGCCTGGATGGAGGGGCCGCCGCTCGACATCGACGCGTTGCTCTTCACCCCCGAGCGTAAGCCGCGCGCGGCCATCCTGTCGCTCGGTCACCTCTCCGACGACGAGCGGCAGTTCGTCGTCACCCTCGTCCTGGCCAAACTCATCACCTGGATGCGCGGGCAGCCGGGGTCCGAGGACCTGCGTGCGATCGTATACATGGACGAGGTGTTCGGCTTCGTCCCCCCCACCGCCGCGCCCCCCAGCAAAAAGCCCATCCTGACCATCCTCAAACAGGCCCGCGCGTTTGGCGTGGGGATGGTGCTGGCGACGCAGAACCCGGTGGATATCGACTACAAGGCGCTATCGAATACCGGCCTGTGGATGATCGGCCGGCTGCAGACCGAGCGCGACAAGGGCCGGCTGATGGACGGCCTCTCGTCCGCCAGCGGCGGGGTGGATATCAAGCTGCTCGACAAACAGATCAGCGGGCTGCAAAAACGGCAATTCGTGTTACACTCGACTAAAAACGCCGCGCCGTCCCTGTTTACCACCCGCTGGGCGATGTCGTACCTTCGCGGCCCGATGACGCGGGAAGAGATCGGCCGGCTGACGCAGCAGGCGCCCGAGCGGAGCGGAGCGGCGAAACCCGCGGCCGCCGCCTCGTCCGTCGCGTTTTCTTCCATTGCCAGCACCGTCGCTCCCGATGTAGCACCGGGCGTCCGCGCCTACTTCCTGCATCCGGCGGCCGACTGGCGGGCCGTGCCCGGGTTCAACCCGAGGGGCGCCACCTTCGCCGCCGCCGTCGCCGCCCGCGTCCATCTCATGTACGACGACAGCAAGGCCGGCATTCGGCACACCGAGGAGTGGGAGGCCGTCTTCCATCCCCTCACCAACCAGCTGACGGGCGAAGACGCCATCGCGATCGACTACGACGACCGCGACCTCCTGCCCAGCCCACCCGATGGCGCGCAGTTCGTGCTGCCCGAGGCGGACATCCAGAAGCCGGCGTTTTTTAAAGCCCTCACCGATTCCCTCTCCGACCACCTGTTCCGCAGCCAGGCCCTTACCATCTACGCCAACCCGAAGCTGAAGCTCTTCTCCCGCCCTGGCGAGGCGCAGGCCGACTTCGACGCCCGCTGCCAGGCAGCGGCGCAGAGCCGGGCGGACGAAGAGGCCGCGAAACTCCGGGAGACGTACAACAAGCGCATCGCCCGTGCCGGCGAACTCGTCGACAAGGCGCAGGACCAGCTCGAACAGCTCAAACAGGACCACAGCACCCGCAAAACCGACGAGATGCTTTCGGGTGTGGGATCGCTGCTGTCCGTCTTCCTCGGCGGCCGCAAAACGGCGCGCGGCATCGCAACGGACCTCCGCCGGGCGAGTTCAAAACGAACACAGACGAGCAAGGTATCCTCCCGACTCGATCTCGCCGAGGACAAGGTGGCCGGCCAGCTCGCGGAACTGCAATCCCTGGAGGAAGAACTGGGCGATGCCCTGCTGAAGCTGGACGAGACCTGGGATGGGGTCGCGCGGGAGATCGAGGAGATCGCCGTCAATCTCGAAAAGTCCGACATCCGGATTGCGAGCATGTCGCTGGTGTGGGTGCCGGTGTGATGGGTTGCAGGTTGGCAGGTTGCGGGTTGGCAGGTTGGCGTGTTGGCGGGCCAAGGTGAATCTCCACCAATCACAAAGCATCACGTCATCCCGGCCTCCGATCCGGGATGACACAATGAGTGGCATTAGGAACACCACAACGGTTTATAATCAGTTTCAAGGTCGACTTCTGATGGCTTCATTGTTTTTTGTGCTGTTGTTTATTGTTTCTGGCTGCCAGGCGCAGCCTTCGGCCGGCGTTGAGGCTCAGCGTTCGACGGGTACGGTCGCGATCACCGGCGAGCTGAAGGCGTGGCACCGGGTTACCCTGTCGTTCGATGGGCCGGCGGCATCCGAGACCGGACCTCCCAATCCGTTCATGGATTACCGGATGGACGTCACCTTTCAGCACGGCGACACCCGGTTCGTCGTCCCGGGCTTCTACGCGGGTGATGGCGACGCGGCGGAAACGGGCGCCGAGGCCGGTGGGGTGTGGCGCGCGCACTTCGCGCCGGACATGGTGGGGACATGGACCTATGCCGTATCCTTCCGAGTAGGACCGGGCGTAGCCGTCGCGGACGATCCGGCAGTCGGCCAACCGGGCGCCTTCGATGGGCAGACAGGCTCCTTCGAGGTCGGGCCCAGCGACAAAACCGGGCGCGACTTCCGGGGCAAGGGCCGGCTCGAATACGCCGGCGAGCGGTATTTCCGGTTCGCGGGGAATGGGGAGTACTTCCTAAAAGGCGGCACCGACAGCCCCGAAAACCTGCTGGCGTATGCCGATTTCGACAACACGACGGCCGGCAAGGCGATTCTCCACCGGTACACGCCCCACGTGGCCGACTGGCGGGAAGGCGATCCTACCTGGCGCGGCGAAAAGGGGAAGGGCCTGATCGGCGCGCTGAATTACCTGGCGAGTGAAGGCCTCAACAGCGTCTATTTCCTCACGATGAACGTGGAAGGCGACGGCGACGATGTCTTCCCCTATACCTCAAAAAGTGAACGGACGCGATTCGACGTCAGCAAGCTCGAGCAGTGGGAAATCGTTTTCAGTCACATGGATAGCCTCGGGTTGATGCTGCATGTCGTCACCCAGGAAACCGAGAATGACCAGCTGTTGGATGGCGGCGAGCTTGGGCCGGAGCGCCGGCTGTATTACCGAGAGTCCATCGCCCGCTTCGCGCACCACCCCGCGCTCGTCTGGAACCTAGGCGAAGAAAACACCAATACCGACGCTCAGCGCAAGGCGTTTGCCGGCTACCTGCGCGCGCTCGATCCGTACGATCATCCGATCGTCATCCACACCTTTCCCGGCGAGTACGACGCCGTCTACGCCCCGTTGCTCGGGTTCGACGGGATCGACGGGCCCTCGCTCCAGATGGGCGACATGACCCGGACGTACGCCGAGACGCAGCAGTGGATTGCCCGAAGCGCCGAGGCCGGCCGGCCGTGGGTGGTAAGCCTGGACGAAATCGGTCCGCACACCGACGGCGTCACCCCGGACGGCCCCGGCAACAACCACGACGCCGTGCGCCGGCACGCGTTATGGGGGAATTTGATGGCGGGAGGAGCCGGCGTGGAGTGGTATTTCGGGTATGAACATCCCCACACCGATTTAAATCTGGAGGATTTTCGCTCCCGCGACGCGTTCTGGGATTACACGCGCCACGCTCTCGCGTTTTTCCGGGAGCACCTGCCTTTCGACCGGATGGTCCCCAAAAACGACCTGCTCGAACCCGGGACCGACGCCTGGGTGCTGGCTGTAGCGGGTGAGGTGTACGCGGTGTATGCGCCGGCGGGAGGATCGGTCAGGATCGATCTGAACGATAAAGACGGCATGGTGCGCGTACGCTGGTTCAACCCGCGGACGGGGGAGTTTGCGCCGGCCGTGGCCCGGCTCGTCGGTCGCGGCGACCCGGCGCAACCGTTCGGGCAGTACCGGACGCTCAAAGCGCCGGATACGGAGGGGGATTGGGTGGCGCTGCTGCAGTGAGGAGGGAATGGCCTGGGTCGCGATCATCAAATTCAACGTCACGAAGCGAGGAAACAACCATGTACCGCGTAGGCATTTTAGGATTGGGGCACTGGTATTCGGCATACGGAATGGCGCGGGGCCTCGTGGAGTACCCGAAGGCCCGGCTCGTGGCGGTCGCGAGTCCGGACGCCGGCAAGTTGGAAGCGTTCGCCCGGACGTTCAGCATCGACGCGTATTCGAGCTACGCCGAGCTGCTTGAAAAGGCGGATGTCGACATCGTAGTCATCGCTTCCCCGGTCTCCGAGATTCCCGATTGCGCCGAGCAGGCGGCTCGTGCCGGCAAACACATCGTGCTCGGAAAACCGATGGCCATGACCCTGGAGCAGGCCGACCGGATGGTGCGGGTCATCGAGGAGGCCGGCGTGGTGTGTGTCCCCTTCCAGGTGATCACCCGGCTGGGCGCGATGGGCGTGAAGCAGCGGATCGACCGGGGAGATATCGGCGAGGTGCTCGTGATGCACCAGACGAGCCGGTGGTCGATAGCCGAGGACTGGCCTCGTTCCGGCAAGCCGGGCTGGTTCGTGGATCCGAAGCACGTGCCGGGCGGCGCGCTGATCGACGAGGGGATTTATGCGATCGAGTTATTCAGCTGGCTGGCGCAGAGCCCGATCGTGGAGGTGGAGGCACGGGTGGCGAACCTGGTGCATAAGGATATCCAGGTAGAAGACTGGGGGATGGCCACGTTTACGCTGGCGAACGGCGTGGTGGCAACGCTGGAGGGGAGTTGGACGATTAATGCCCCGCGGACTACGGGTCCGTCGCCGAAGCAAAACGCCGTGGTCCGCCTCGAGGTGATCGGGTCGCGGGGCGAGATCATGACGCAGTTCTTCCGGGACCCCGGCGTGGCCGTGCTGGCGGCGGGAGCTGAAAACTGGGTGTTCGAGCGGAAAGCCGGCGAACAGTTCGGGCCGGTGCTCCCGGGCCCGATCGCGCATCTGATCGACTGCCTGGAGCAGGGCCACCCCCCACTCGCCACGCTCCACGAAGCCCTTAACTCATTTGCCGCGGCGATGGCAGCGTACGAGTCGGTCCGCCAGGGCCGGCCGGTGCGGGTAGCCATCGAGCGACGGCCGAACCCTGGAGGTAAGCATCATTGATTTCATGGATCCAGGACGTGAGGGATGCTTAACGAGCGTATCTACATGGTATGCACCCTGTATGGAGGTAACCGATGACCATCAAAACAAGCATCATACAAATCGGCAACTCGCAGGGCATTCGGATTCCGAAGCCCCTACTAGAAAGCGGCCTTTCGGGCGAGGTCGAGCTAGAAGTAGCCAATAACACGATCGTCATCCAGGCGGTCAGTCGCCCTCGGAAAGATTGGGATGCAGCGTTTGCCAGCATGGCTGAGCAAGGAGACGATGTGTTAACGGATTGATGCGGCCACCCAGGAGCAGGTATTTCGCGTTTTATCCGAACTGTTTTCGCCCTGACTTTGATCACGTTCTTACTCGTTCTTCGCCACGATCCGCACCCTTTCGACCCCATCGATCAGGGCCAGCGCGAATTCGGCGGAGGTGATGGGGCCGTCGAACAGGTTGAGGGATTCGAGGGTGGCCTTGAACGCCTCGGCCTGGAATCGGCGCATCGGCGTAAGCGCGATGTCGACGGCCGTTTGGGGCTGACCCGAGGCATCCCGGGGCCGCTTTTTGACGACGCCGGCGGCTGACACGTCGAAGCCGGCGTGCAGGGTAGCAGGCTTCAGGCCGACATCCAGGGACCGGATACGCTCGCCCTCGAACAGGGCCAGCAGGATTCCCGGCGAGAGGACCTCCAGGCGCACCCGCGTCAACGGTTCAGGCAGTTCGCCGTCCGTGGTGTCGACGCGTTTCCCGCTGGCCTGGATGGTCAGATGGGGCCACTGGGTGACGGCGGACGAGCGGAGCAGAAATCCACATAGCGGGGCGTCATCGGGATCCGGCGCCTCGGGCAGATCCGCTGGCGGTGTCCGGGTCGGCGCGTGGCCCACCGCGAACGCCCCGTGCAGCAGGTGCGCCAGCCAGCGCCGATCCACCTTAAACAACCGGAGCGATTCAGGCGGCAGCATGGCCTCGTCGGGGATGAGGTACTGGAATGGGACTGGCCGGAGGAGGCGTAGTGTATCGAACCAATCGTCGATGACCGCCGGCAGATCGGGCGGCAGGGCGGCCTGGGCAGAACCATGGTTGGGGCCGTGGTGCACCACCAGGCGCCGAACGGCCATCAGGTCCCGCGCATGCCAGCGTTTCCACAGGAAGAGCTGCGAAGCCACATGCTTATTGGCCAGCGTCAGCAGCCGGCCCAGCTCCCATGCGGCGGCGTAGGTGACATCCATCCGGCCGGCCGCCATGCCCAGCAGGGCATCGGCGTGGATCGCTTCATCTGGATCCCCCACCCCCGCCGGCTCGGGGCTAAACGGGCTTCGATACCAGGAGATCGACTTCTGGCCATTGCGCAGGCGGTGCCGCAGCGGGGTGGTCGTCTGTGCGGAGGCCACGTCGAGCGCGTTGAGCTGCCCGGCCAGGCTCGGCCCGCCGGCGACACAGCTGAATCGCCATGTCGCCAGGCTGATGAGCGTCACATCACCCGCGGCGGGGCTGAGCCGGCCGTCGGCGTAGCGTCCTTCCAACGAGACGAGGTGCACGATGCCGGGGGCATCCGCTTTCGGCAACCGGTTGCCCAGGACGACGGCGCGTTCGTTGTCGTCTTCGTCCCGCCGCACGTGCGCGAGTAGTTTCAGATCAGCGGCGGAGGGCAGGAGGGTCTTCAGCGTGTCGGCAGCGACGGTGATGTAGGTCACCGGGTCGTCGCCGGATTCGCCTGCCTCGCTATCCGCCTCGACCGCTCGCCCTGCGGCGTCGACCAGGGCGAGCGCCTTCAGGGGTTTGACGCCGGCGTCCTTGATCTCCCCTTCATCAAACACCAGTACGGCCAGCCACGGCGTGGATGCCATGGCCAGGCGCTCCCAGGGCAACGTGCTCCGGGTAAGGACGATGTGGGGCAGGGCATGCGCGTGGTCTCCCATGCTGCCGGGTGGAGGAAACATCGCCTGGATATCGCTGGGCGTGAGGTGAAACCGGGGGCCGGCCACATGGAAATCCGCCGTCGACTCGAAGCGTTCGCCCTGGATGGTTTGCTGGACGCGGACGGAATAGGCGCCTGATTTAAGCGCGGGTTCGTGTTTTTCGACGAAATAGATGGGGCGATCCAGCTCGTCCACGGGGGTCTCGCTCTTCGTGGGACGGACGAGCCGGCTCCCCCAGCGGCTGCTTTCGATCGAGACACCGATGCCCTGACCAACGCCGAGACCGACGGATTCCGGCGCGAGCGGCCACCAGGCCACGAGGGTCGACGGGAACGGATCCTGGGGCGAAGAGGCCGCGAGATGCCCGTGCATCTCATCGACAATTTGTTGGTGGGAGCGCCGGCCGGACCAGATCGCGACGCCGGCCATCTCCCCACGATACACGCTGTCGGTGGCATCCGTCGCCAGCCATCCGCCCAGGATGAGGCGCTGGTGGTCGGTCAGCGTGCCCTCGGAGTGGACCGCCATCCTGGCGCGCTGCACGCCGTCGATATAGACGATGTCCTCGATCGGCTCGCCGGCCTCGCGGTGGCAGACGACCGCGACGTGGTGCCATTTTCCATCGTTGACCGAGACCCCGACGGAACCGCTCGAGCTGATCCGGAGGCCGGACGGGTCCGCGATCGACCAGCGGTCGCCGGCGTTGTCCATCGGCTCGCTGTTCGAATAATCGGAATAGGTGAACAGATGCGTCCCGCCCGCGTCGCCGCCGCACCGGAGCCACATCGTGACCGTCCGGCTGCCGACGGGAAACCCGTTGAACGACCAGACGCTGCCCATCGACACGGCGTTGTCCTGGATGACGATTTCCAGGGCCTCGAACCGGTTGGGGGATTGGTCGACAAATCGGTTGGAGGGATAGTCGCGCGAGGCAGGATCCAGCGGCAGCGACAGGTACAAACCGGGCTCCGTACCGGCCACGACGGCCGTCTGGTCGCTGGCGACCTCGGCCGGCGTCATCACCCGCGCCCACACCCTCAGGTCCCGGAGGGCGCCGGCGAAAATGCCGCTCGGTTGCAGTTCGTTGTGCTGCGCGGGGCGATACCCGATAAACAGTGGGCCGGATGCGATGATGCGCGGGATAAAGCCCGGTTCGACGCCGTCGTCCGTGAACACCCACGACCGCTGTCCCACCTGCCGGCCATCGACATACACGACGACGGTAGCGCCGTTTGCGCCGGCGGCCGACTGGCTCCACGTGACGGCCAGGTGGTGCGTCGCGCCATCCAGCAGGTTCGTCGCCAGGGAGACCACCACGCCTCGGGTCTGCCCGAAGCCGACCGTGACCGACTGCGACCAGATGTCGATCGAGAACCTCGCCTGGGTCCAGTCGACACTACCGGTCTCATCGTCACCCAGGGAAATGAGCATGCCGGGGGAGGTCGATCGGACCTTCAGGCTCACGGTAAACGCCGTCGTTGGGAAGCCTCCGACAAACGCCTGGAGAAAGCGAGGTCCGCCGAACGACGTACTGCCGATTTCGTCATCGATCATCCCGAAGTCTGCGGTCAGCATGGGGGTCTCGTGGAGGAGTTAGGGCGTGGGTTGGGTGCGGAATGAGATCAGGCCGGCCGGATGAGGGCCTCGAAGTAGTCGGCGGTGACGGTGTCGGTGGGCCAGTCGGCGAAGGGGGAAGAGGGTATACCGGCGGCGAGGGGTCCGGGCAACCAGGGCATCGGGGCGGTCGGGGCGAAGGCGTCCGGCCGGAGCGTCGTCTGGTACCCCAATTGGCGGGGCGTGATCGCTGGCGTGCTGTCCGGCACCTCCGGCGAGGGCGCCGCGACGCGGATCCCGCAGAGCAGCGGGTCGGTCATCTCCGGGCCGGCTCCGCTGCGTGCGTTTTCCAATCCGTCCGAACCCCACAGCGCCGAGGGCTGCCGTTTGAGCAGCGCCGTGGAGGTGGTGAAGGGCGTCGGACCGGAGAAGGTGACGGAGAGCATGGAGTCGGGCGACCGGACGTCCATCGGCGGTATCCCGAAGGCCGGCGTTGAGCCTACAAGCTCGATGCCCGTCACCTGGCTCGCCGGCACGGCGCTCTGGATGGTGATCGCGAGGTCTTTCGGGTGGATGACGCCTAGGTGCTGGACGCCGTTCGACCGTTTCGGGCCCTGTTTGATGAGCCCGCCGGCGACGCCGAACGTGATCCGCTCGTCCTCAGCCGGCAGCATCGTCTTAAACGACGTCCAGTCGATCGGCTTGCCGCTCGTACTGGGGCTCGGGCCAAACGAAATCGTAAAACTCACGAAGGCGAGGTGGATCGTCGCCGTGCCGGCGAAGTCGGGCCCCCAGACGGAGAGGTCCGCCCCGACATCTGCCGTGAAGGTGTGGCTTCCGAAGTGGTTGAAGGTGTAGGATACCCCGACATCCACATAGATTTCGGCCTCGTAGTGGTACGGCTTCCAGGCCAGGAGGAAGTCGGCATCCGCGATGAACCAGGCTTTTATGTTGTCGCTTTTCCACACGGCTTCGAGCCGGCCGCCGGCCATGATCGCCGAGGGCACCAGGGCGAAATAGGCCTGGCCGCTCAGCGAAAGCTCGTCGCTGACCTGCCAGTTAAAACCGAGGCGGGGCACCTGCGGGTAGTGCGCCGGCGGCTGGTAGTGCCGATGGTAACCGCCGATCGAAAGCGCGAAATCCCCCTCGTGCGGGCCGCCGAACCAGCTATAGAACCCGAAGCCGCCGGTGATCTGGCAGGCTTTCGAGAGGATGTAGGAGGCCGGCGTGAGCTGCGCGCTGACGCCCAGAAAACCCGGATCGGGGAGGAACGTCGCCTTCAGGGCCAGCTGGACCCGCGCCAGCGGATCCGGCTCGCCGGGCTTTTCGGCGACGGGCACGACAAGGGTGGAGAGCCCGAGCACATCCACCTCCACCTGATGCCCCCAGCTTACCGCCAGCAAGGCAAACGAGTCGATGAGCTTAAACGACGAAAACCGGATGCCGATGGCAAAAAACCGGTCGCCGGAGGACGGAGGGAGGTAGGCCTGGAGCCCCTTCAGTTCGGTGGCGATGTCTTTCCCCGTCGCCCCGCTGACGGCTTCCTGGACGAGCGGGAACGCCGCGACCTGGTCGATGCCCGGCATGCGCAGGGCGCGGTTGTAGCCAAAGCCGGCCGCGAGGCCCGTGACGAAGAAAAACGCCGGCCCGCCGATGGGCATGTCCAGCACGGCGTAGACAAACAGCGACGGGTGGCCGTCGAGCGAGGCGTAGGAGCCGATGGCGCCTAGCGCGAACGACGCCAGCCGAATCCCGGCGGCGCCGGCGTATTCGTCGAAGGCAGGTTGATCGGCGATGGCGTCGTGGTGGATATGAAGAAAGGCGCCGTTGATACCCACTGAGCCTACATCGACCGCCAGGCCCAGCCCCTGCAGGTCGTATTCCGGCTTAAACGCGGCGAGCGGTGAGCCCACGCTCAGCCCCATGAGGGAGAGGGTCACATCGCCCAGTCCGAGCCCACCATCCAGGAGGATGTGCAACTCGTTCGCCTTCAGCTGCGCCCCCACCCGGCTCAGGTGAACGGGCCCGAACGAGCGCTCGACCGTGTACCATTTCGGGGCTCCGGATTCTGCCGGCGGCGGCGTATTCGCCGGTGGGGCCGGCGAACCTGTCAACAGCCCCTGAGGCGCTCCGGCGGCCATGAACAGGGGGATGTCGTGCCCGCTCCAGCTCAGTCGGGCGGAGACCGATGGGCCGGCCGGCAGCCGGGCACTCGCGGCGGCTTCGCCTTTCGGCGCCTCGGGGACGGGGATGGCGCCATCGGGGGCGAGGTACTGGTTGTACGTGGTGATCTCCGGCGAAGTAAACGCCGCGGACGCCATCAGGAAGTTGAGCCGATCCACGACGAGCGTGTCGCCGGAGAACGCCTGGCCTACGAGCGGCAGCCGGCTGACATCCAGCCGGGCGCCCAGTTCGATCCCGAACAGAAACCGCCCGGTGGGTATTGGCGCTCCGCCCGAGCCGGCAGGGGGATCGGTTTGATGGAGAAAAAAGGCCTCTTTGACGGTCAGCTCGATGCCATCGGGGATGACCTGCGCCACGGTAGCCGAGAGCGAAGCCGCGAGTTGTTTCGGATTGAGGGTCACGTCTCCGGCATACCGGGCCAGGAGGAGGTCCGCCCGGTCGATGAGTTGGAAACGCAGCGTCCCGAGCGTGAGATCAAACGTCGCGTCGTACCCGCCGTCCGAGAGCCGGTGGCGGAGTTCCAGGCCGAGCCGGACGTGGCGTTCCTCGCCATCGAGCGGGAATTTCACGGCGAAAGCGCAGCTGAAGTCCTTTTTGCCGGTGTCGAAGTCGATGTGGAATTCATCCACCACCAGATCGCTGATGCTTTTCGGGACCGCGACGACGCCGAAGTGGTGCGCGAGCCGTTCGACGAGGGCGCCGACGGCGATGACCTCGTTGCGTTGGAGGGCGCCCCGGAAGCGCCAGCCGGCGCCGGCGCCGGTGCGCACGTCGGCGGAGACGAGGAGTTCGAAGGGCTGGTGATCCGGGTCGCCGAGGCGCAGCAGGGCTGAAAACGAGGCCTCTTTGTCGCCCCAGCTGTACCGAGTGGCGTTAAACGCGACCTCCTCGAGGGCCACCGACGTCCCGCCGACCACGACCGACCAGGCCGGCACAGCCGCGATGCTCGCGGCGATGCTGAACGTCCCCTCGAGGTCCGCGCGGACCACGAATTCCTCGACGACGAGGTCCGCCGGACGCAGATTCGCGTCCAGCCCCCGTTCCTCGAACAGCTTCCCGATGGGGATCGCCTTCGCCTCGGCGAGTTGGATCTCGATGGAGAAGTCCGGCAGGGCAACCATCCCCAGCACCGACGCATCGAGGAACGTGGCGTTGAAGACCACGGCCCCCATGAGGCGATCCGTGATGGGCAGCGAGGAGCCAAACGGATCGCGGACGATGACCTCGACGACCTCGATGGCGTCGAGGCTGAGGACGCCCTCGATGAGCGTCACCTTGCCGGTATCGACGCCAACATAGAAGCCCGTGTTGGCCACGCGGTGGGCGCCGTTTGGGCCGGCGACAACCTCGATGGTGAGTCCTTTCAGGCTCACGGCGGCGAGGGCGCGGGCGACTACATCGGGGAGGTGCGTCTTGAGAAAATCGGGCGTGTGGCCGTCGCCGATGAGTGCGGCGAGGTGGTCCACGTCGATCCCCTCGTGGGCGCTGGCGGCGAACTCCGCCAGCCACTCCACCGTGTCGCTCTGCCCCAGCATCCGTTCGGCGGCGAGGCGCGCGGTGACGCCGGCCTGTGGGAGCGCGAGGTCGCCGAACAGAGCCATCACCGGTTCGAGCGCCGGGTTGTCCGTCAGCCAGGCGGCGGTGAGTGGACTGTAGACGCCAAAGCCGAGCCTGAAATTCAGGCTCGCGCCGATGGCGATTTCCGCCGAAAATGCGGCGGTGAGGTGGATGCCCGGGAGGTGCGGCGCTTCCCACGGAAAGCGGATCCCGGGTAGCGTGAGCCCCATTTCGCCGCCGGCGCGGACGATGGGGCCGGCGAGCGTAACCTCCTCCGCCGCGAGAATGCCCAGCGCCCCGACGACGCCGGCGGGGGTCATTCGCATGATGGCGTTGAGGCCCGGCGCGAGCGTGACGGCGCCGAAGGCTTGTCCGCCAAGGGTGAGCGCTTCGTTGAGGCTGTGGGAGGAGAATACGAGCCAGGCGTGGCGGATGGCCAGTCCGTCGAGGATCGGTGTCTGGGTCGGGTTCGAGAGGTCGCGCAGGTCCGTGGTTTTCGGCATCAACGGGAAGCTGTCGCCGAATTTCCAGTTGGCGGGGGCCTGGAGGAAGAGGTCGCCCTTCAGTGTCTCGGCGGCGTCGCCGGCGGGAGGCAGGAGGGTGAGGTGGACGCGCACGGTTCCGCCGGCCGGCCACGCCAGCTCGCCCGTCGTGGCCTGCGCGAGCGTGCCCGTCAGCCACAGGTCATCGGCCGTGGACGATTCCACCGCCGGCTGGCGGAGGACGACGCCGGCGGGGATCCAGGCCGCGATGAATGTATGGACGGGCCCCCAGTCGGCCGTGACGGGGAGGTCGGCCGAAGTAGGTTGAGACAGGTGCTGGAGCAGGTCGCGGGGTGGGGTCGGCATGTGTTGGAAAGAATTTTACTGCTCATGGAGAGGAGCCATCTCCATTTAATTCAAGATCGAGATAGGCGAGAAGCAGCCGGTCCGGTACATAGATGCCTGGCGCTGGTATAGCAACATCGTCCGGTGAGATTTCCAGAATTGCATTCACGGGGTCACCTCCCACTAACTTAGTCAATCGATACCAGGCACGAGCGAGCACAGCTTTTTCAGCCGGGGAAAGTGCACCCTCGTTTCGGTTATTAAATAACACACGAGACCATGCATCCCAGGTTCGACGAGCGGGTGGAAAATCAGTGGTAGCGTAGGCGTAGGCAATCCCGTTATTTTTGTCGATCTCACGCCTTGTCTGGCGAGCGAAAATGAATGTGCTTAGCAAGCGGATATGGTCCCAGTCCGGGTCCAGATATTTGTCTACTAACCAGGCATGTAAATTCTCTGGCGACCGAAAATCGTCAGCGGTCATTGTCAAATACGGTGTGTTGTACACACCCTCAAACTGGTTGCGATCCGCCAGAGCGTCCCAAAGTCCATTTATCATTACCGCGCCAAAAGGCGCATCGTCCGCATATTGACCCGTCTCAATGAAATATTGCCTCCACGGGATAGGCCCCGGAAGCGCCAGCATGCCGGCGCACCACTGTAGGCGATGAGTAAACTCACCGTGTTGCCAGGGCACGCTGGGGTCCTTCCAGGTTCGTCCAGCCTTGATCAGTTTCGTTCTAAAATCAGCGGGGTCTACGAATCCCGTGAGGGTCACAGCCCGTGCCCGATCGGCACCCGGGGGAAACATGAACGCATTTTCAATTCCAGTAAGTACTTTCGATAACAAGCCATTGACCAGCCGCCCGGTTTCGTCCGAGCGATCGGATTTGATTTCAAGCAATGCGCCCTCAATTGCATCCAACGTCACCAGATCTCCGAATGCGGCTCGCCCGGCCCGGCTCAACACCTCCTGCCGCATGCGTAGCTCAATCGACGAGAGCCCCGCAACAAACAGGGTATGCGGCGGCTGCAGGAAGCTTGAGAACGCCTCAAGGAAGGCTTTATACGCATCACTGGCCCCTGCCAGGGTAGTAATGCGATCTGATACCGAACGAGTGGGCGCAATGCCCGGTGGGACAAATTGAATGTTCGCCGGCGCAACGTCCAGGGCGAGTATCTCATTCAGAAAAGGCATTGAGCTCTAGAGATCTAGGCGATGGTCACACCGCGCTCCAGCGCGGCAAGGCGTGCTTCGAGGGCATTGATCTGCTCTTCCTTCTGGACGAGCAGGGCGTGGAGGCCCTGGATGGCGGCGAGGGCGACGCCGTCGGCGTCGAGGACGCTGATGTGCCGGTCGTCGGCGCCGACGTCGAAGGCGGCGTGGAAGTCCTGGGCCATGGGGCCGATGTGGCGCGCGCCGGCGTCCGCCTTGAAGCGCCAGTGGTTAATGGGGAGGTCGAGCACTTTCGCGAGCACGTCGGCCGGCTCCACGGGTAAGATGTCTTCCTTCGAGGCTCTGTCGCTGCCGGGCGAAATCGTCCCGTCGGCCTTGATGTCTCCGCCGACGTGCAGGGTGGCTTCCGGGGTTGTCTTGTTGATTCCCACCGTCCCGCCGGCCCCATAGTTGCCTGCCAGCGTAAGGGCGGGTTCATTCGCGTAATAGGCGGTGGGGGCGTACAGATGCGCCCGGCCCCGGTATTTATCGCCCATGTAGTTCGTCTCGAAGGCGACAAACGTCTGGTTGTGGTCCGTGAAATCCGGCTGGAAATTGACCTTGATGCTGGACGTTGGCTCGAGCAGGAGGTTGTTATCGGTCTTGATATTCCCGCCTACGTGCAGCGTGGCCTGGGGGGTCGTTTTGTTGATCCCCACCGTCCCGCCGGCCCCGTAGTTGCCGGCCAGCGTCAGGGCAGGTTCGTTTGTGTAGTAGGCGGTAGGTGCGTAGAGATGCGCCCGGCCCCGGTAAGGATCGCCCAGGTAGTTGGTCTCGAAGGCGACAAACGTCTGGTTGTGGTCTGAGTAATCCGGCTTGAAGTTGACTTTGATCCGGTCGGAGGGCTCCATGGTGAGCCCGCCCACGGCGTTCTGGGTGGCGGCCGGCGCGGCCTTCTCCAGGGCCACCACGTGGCGTCCGTCCCAGAAGCCGGGAATGCCCTCGTAGGCGATATAAAGATTGGTTTCCCCGGGCGGATGCTGGCTGACAAAATGACTGAACAGGATATCAACGAAATGCCCGGGGGCCAGGGCGGCCGGCGCGGTGAACGGCAGCACCGTCCAGGAGGGCACGCCTCCCTGCGTGGTCCGCTGCGCATCGACGCCATCGGCCCGCTTCACCACAACAGCCGCCACCTGGTCCGCCGTCCCGAGCGCCCAATCCACGCTCGGCTCTCCCACGTCGAATGAAAACGTGAACCGGCTCTCCGCCGTAAACGCCAGGGGCTCGTTTCCTGTGTTCGTGATGCGCAGCCGGAGGGTGGTGGTCTGGTGGGGCGTGCCGGTCGGAATTGTTCGCACACCCACGAAGCCTATATGCACGGGTAGCAGTTTCTGCCCGAGGTGGCGCACGAGGGCGAGGTGCTGGAGACAAAGGCCCGCGCGGGCCGGTACGTCGCCGGCCGGCAGCTGATACTTCAATTCCACCCGGGTGCCGTTGGCTGTGAGGTGCTCATCCACCTTCACGTGGGTGAGGGTAAAGGACAGCGCCTCGCCGGCGGCCAGCGACACGGGCTGCACGACAGTCAGGCGCAGGGGCTCCCACCGCCAGCCATCGGGCACGCGGCAGGCAACGGATTGCCGATCCACCAGCACGTTGTCGTGAAACACCAGCTCGAACGTGGCCTGTTCAGGCACCACGAGCGGCTGATCGGTCCGGTTGATCAGCGCCAGATGCATCACGTGCCCCTCGGCACGCGTCGAGACGAGCAGCGACGGCTCGTGCTGGGGGTTGAGCAGGGTGAAACGGATTGGATGTTCGCGCGGGTGAGTCGGCATGGTGGGATTGTCAGGGTGGTTTCGGTTAGGCGTGGCGGTGCGGCGCAATCGGGAAGTAGCAACGAGGCTCAATCAGGCGTATTCCGCAGCTTCAGCCAGCCTTCCCGGATCATCTGGGTCTGTTGGAAGGCCGGCTGGGTAGCCGGTGGCACGATCTCCTGCTCGCTCCAGGTCTCCCCTTCTTTTTCGAGCCACGTCCAGGCCTTGCCGTCGAGCGTCATCAGGGGGAGATCGATCAGCTCCAGCCCGGCAATCACGGGCGACGCCTGAAAAAAGACCTCCACGCACTGGAGCGCGTCGGAAAAATGGATCGGGGGTATCGTGATGGATTTGGCCGGGAGGATGCCCGTAAAGGCGTACAGGGCGGCGCGAGGATCCATCAAGGCGACAAACTGCGCCGGCTGCTGGCTGTTCAGCGTCACCGTAATACCAGGACGCGCCTCCGTGCTCACGTGTTGGTGCTGGTACGGCTCCAGCACGACAGCGCCAGAGTCATCGTCCGCCCCCTCCGGCCAGAGGCCGACCACGCCGTCGTTCAGCCGGCCGCGGTCGCCGATCTGTACCCGAACCTGTAGCCGATCCATGCCGGCGTTACTCCGTTCCTCGAGCGAGGCGCCGGCCGACATATCGCGGGCCAGATCGTCCCAGCTCTGATCGATCGCCAGTGGCCCCATCGTGCGCACGGCCACGGCGACGCGTACGAGCGCCAGCGGCCGGCTCATCAGCAGGGCGATCGCCTGGTGCTGCTCGAAGGTGTCCGGGTCGATGGCCGCTGTCGCCTCGTTCATATTGTCCAGCACATCGCGGAGCGATCCGCGGTCCACGGCCGCCTGGATCTGCCCGACAACCGCGCGTAAGTAGGGATTCTCGATGGCGTCGGAGGCCGCGAGGCCGCCGCCCGGGACGGGTGTCCAGCGCCGGGCGCTGTCATCGATCGCGCCGAGCACCTTCCCGTCCGCGGTGTAAACGGCGATGCTTTCGTCGAGATCGTTCGCGATCAGCCAGCCGCAGAGGGGCGAGGTAGTCGGATCGTCGGTGGTCTCGCGGTGGTCGGCGTGGGAGGCCGAGAGCCAGCGCAACGAGAGTTTCGCAGGCTGGACGAGCCGGGGCGGCAGGTGGCACAGGTCGTCGTCGGCCCGCCAGGAGGAGGGGTAGACGACATCCCCGTCCGGCAGCATGCGCGCTCGCCCGAAGGTATCGATGAGGCGCAACCGGAGCAGGTCGAGCTGGCCGGCGTGCAGGGGCATGAGCCGGCCCAGGGGCTGCGGGATCGAGCGGTGCGACGTCCCCACGGCATCGGCGACACGCTTCGTGAACGCCTGGTAATCCGGCAGCCCCATGGGGTCCGCGATGGGTAGATTGTAGCCCTGCCAATGCATGAGCAGCGCGTCGTTAAACCCGCTCAGGGCCTGGGATAACACGTGGTCCATGTCGTGGACATGATCCCGGTAGATCGCGAGAAACTCGATCAGATGGAGCTCGCGGCGATACCAGCGGACAAACGCCGGCCCAAGCGCACCCGGCAATGGCGACGCCGGGTCGACCTCGTCGATGTCCATCGTCTCGAACGCGTCGCGCAGGAGTCCTTCGGTCGCGATAAGCCGGACCTGATCCAACCGGAGCGCCTGGTTTTCGTCGTACAGCGATATGATGTCCTGGAGCCTGGCCAGGCAGGCCTCGACCCACGAGCCGCCCATCGATACGGCGAGGTGGCTGCCGAGGGTCAGGTACCAGTGGGCAAAACCGGTCCAGTTCTGGGCGAGCCATGCCAATCGAAAGGGGTCCGCCGGCGCGCCGGAGGCCCAGGCGCGGAAGGCCGCCCGCTTGCCGGCGGGGACCCGCTCGGCGAAGAAGGCCTCCAGCTCGCGTCGGAGCTTCTCCGATGCGTGAGGCGTGAGCACACTTCGGCCTGCGTAGCGCGATGTGCTGTTCTGGGTCGGTTGCGTAGCGATCCAGTCTCCGCTTCCTGGATCGAACGAGAAATTGGCGTTCAAGTAGTCGGCCGCGATCGTCCGCCCCGCCGGGTCCGGGGCGTCGCGCTGGACGACGGGCCGCATCTCCACCTCCCATTCGAGCAGGCACGGGTGCTCGGTGCGTCCGTCGGAAACCGAGTAGCCGTTGGATCGACTCGTTAGCGGGGCCTGGCTGAAGAGCGTCTCCATCGCCGCCGAAGGTCCCGCCCAGATCCAGGTGTTGAGATCGGCGCTTCCAGAGACGTCGACACAGGCGCACGGCAGCATATCGGAGCTATCGTGCCGGTCGGTGGCGTCAGCGTATCCGCTGAGGAGGACGACCGGCTCGTTGGGTTGCCAGAAGCGGGGCCCCGGTCGTTGCTCGAGTGCTAATTCTGGCGACGATAGCGCGATGAGCGCGACGATGTCGGCTTTTTTTAGTTCGATCTGGCCGGCGAGGCTCTTTTGAGTCTGGACGAGCTGGTCGATTTCGGGCAGGGACGTTTCATCGATATAGCGGACGATGTCGTCGATGTTCGGATACGTCACCGCCACGCCGGCGACCGGGTAGGCGGCTTCCATGTACTTGACCCAGTCGGAGTGGAGCTGCGTGGCGGACGCCTCGCGCCGCGCGGTGACAGCGTCGAGCGCCTGTTGGAGGCTATTAAGTTCGTCCAGACGAACCGCCAGCCCATCGGGCAGGGCCGCGTCCGGCACAGCCGCATTCGCCTTGTCTCCCCGCACGTCCGGCAGGCTCGGCCGGATGCGCCAGATCGTGGGGCCGGTCCGCGCCGAGAAGCCGCGGGTATGGCGCGCCTCCTTGAATCGGGGGCCGAGGTCGAGCTGATCCGTTCCGAGGAGGGAGGCCAGATGGAGAGCATCGAGTTGCTCTTCGAGCAGGCCGGCTTTTGCCCGATCAGCGCCATACACGGTACGGGACAGGAGGGCTGACAACGCCTCCGTGCCGGTGTTTGCGATGGCGGTAGCAGGTTGTATCTCGGGTTGATCGCGGAGGGTAAGGGCGCTTTCGCCGACGATGTCGATGCGGGCCAGGCAGATGATCCGTTCCGGGAGGTCCGACCGCTGCGTGACGGCCGAAAGGCACGTGAGATCCCACCCAAACTGGCGTGTTATTTCCGAAATCACGCGTTGCACATCGGGGATGGCGGGGTCCCACCTATCCTTCACGTTTCCACCGAAAGGATCGAGCACATCCGCATGGTACCAGCCGGCGATCTCGTACCGCAGCGATCCACGGTCCGCGTCCGTCACCTCCGGGTCCCAGAAACCAAAGATGGAGCGGCAGTTTGGATAAAACGCGTGGAAGGCCGGGTCTCCGTGCCCGATGGCCGTCAGGTAGCCAAGGTAGCCGGCCTGGTCGCCCGATGGGAGGGTCGGCGGCCGCGGGGCCAGGAGGTCCAGCCGGGTCGTCCGCCCCAGGTAAACGGTTTTTACCCCGTGTTCGCTGTCGGTGCGGATCGGGTAGAGGATGCCCTCGGACGGCGCCGGCGCGAAATAATCGCTTTCGACCAGCCACAACGCATCTGTTCGATTGTTGCGCGACCGTCGGACGAGCCAGCGATCGGGCGTGGGGGGAAATCGGGGTTCGTCGTCAGGTGTCGCCGGCGCGCTCGCCCGTTGGCTTGAAGTGAGCGGGGTGGTGCGCGTGAGGGCTGCCGGCAGGGCCCAGTGGAGGTGGCATCCTTTCCCGAGGAGGGATCGCGATGGACTAAAGGGCTCCGTCTGCACCTCGCTGCTCAGAAACGGGACATCCGGGTTGATCGCGTGGCCATCCTCCACGTAGGGCATCCATTCGAAATGGACGAGGGGCCCGACCACCGGGGTGTCCTGGTCAAGAAGTAGGACATCCAGTTTGAGTGGGATGGAGAGTAGCCGCATACGGGTTGGCCGGGTTCATGCTTGTCGGTCTGATGCCCATGCACGCAACCTAAACCCATGCTCGGATTGAAACAAGCCAGGTTTAAAATATCACGGAGCCGTCCATCGCCATCGGAGGAGTCTCCATGCCAGGGAGGAATCCTTTCTATTCGCTCTACCACCCCTACACCCTTATCGCACGACCGAGCTCAACTCGAACAAAGGAAGGTACAATGCCACCAGGAATCCGCCGATCGCGAGGCCGAGGACGGCGATCAGGATGGGTTCGATCACGGAAGTCAGGGTTTCCACGGCGGCGTCGACCTCGTGCTCGAAGTAGCCCGCGGCGTGGAGGACCATCTCATCGAGGTGGGCGGTCTCTTCGCCGACGGCGACCATCTGGACCACGAACTCGGGGAACACCTCGTTCCCCTGCAGAGGCTCGGCCAGCCGGCCGCCGCGTTCTACATGCACCGCCAGCCGGCTGACGAGGGCCTCGACCTGGCTGTGGCCGCTGGTTCGCGCGAGGATTGCGAGCGCCTCGGTGAGGTGCACGCCCCCCTCCAGCAGGGTGCCGAGGGTCCGGCAGAACCGCGCGGCGTGGCTCTTCCGCAACAGCGGCCCCACGAGCGGAATCCGCAACGACACCCGGTCCATCCAGCGCCAGCCGGCTGGGGTGCGGAGCAGCCGGCGTGCACCGGCGGCGACAATAAGCCCACCTGCGATTCCTACCCCGGCGTGCTCGCGCAGTCCCTTGCTTAGTGCCAGCAACGCACGTGTCGGCGCCGGCAGCTCGGCCCCAAAATCGGCGAACATCTCGGAGAAGGTGGGGACGATGACGACCAGTAGGAAGGCCACGCAGGCCGTGGCCAGGGCGACGATGACGCCTGGATAGACCATCGCGAGCCGCACGGCGCGGCGCAGGGCGTACACTTTTTCCTGATAGGTCGCGAGGCGAAGCAGCAGGTCACCCAGCCGGCCGGTCATTTCGCCGACCCGTACGAGCTGCACATACAGGGTATCGAAGGCATCCGGGTGACGGGCGAGCGCGGCCGACAGGCTTTGACCGCGGCGCACGGATTCCAGCACGGCCTCGGCCGCGGCGCGAAGCCCTGGTGCTGGCGTCTGACGACCGGCGGAAGCCAGGGCCTCCAGCAGCGGCAGCCGGGCGGCCACCAGCACGGCGAGGCTCCGCGTGAAAGCGGCCAACGCCTTACGGGAGACGCGGCGATACATCCACCTTGCCGGATGCCAGGCCCCCTGATGCGCGGGACGGCCCGGGGTAGATGCCAGGGTGAGCGGTCTCATGGAGGCCAGGGCGACGGATGTCGCCGGTTGACGCGGGTAGTCGTTTCGAGCACTCGCCGCCGGCCGGCGAGGGCCAGGTGGGCCTCAAAGCCGGGAGCCCCGCCCGACGAATCGGCGGCGAGATCGAATGTCACCCCGAGTACTGTCGTAAAGTCGTGCATCGGGTGGTCCAGCCGCCGTAGTGCTCCGTCACGCCAGGAATAAGCCACCGTATCGCCATCGACACGTACCAGCGCGACGGTCGAATCGGCCCTACGGTACACCGCCACGGCATCGTACAGGTCGTCGCTCAGGCGGGTCAGGGTGGTGTGGAATGCGTTCGCGAGGCGCACATCCTCCTGCCAGCCGTTGACCGCGCGGGACAGAAACAGGTACGCGGAGCCGGCCAGGGTGACGGATACCAGGGTGAGGGCCATCGCGACCAGCAGTTCGACCAGGGTGAAGCCGGCATCGTTAGTCATGGCACAAACCGGTGGGTTTGGAGGGTTACGATCGGCGTGGGTGCGGGGTCGTCGTACACGGCCACCGCCAGCGCCATTAGCCGGCCATCGCGCCGGGCAGTAGACACCACCCGCCATCGCCCCTTGAACGTCGAAGCCGAGTCGGGCGCGGCTTCGGGCATGGCAGCGAGGGCCTCCAGTTGCCGCCTGCCGACGGCCAGCGCCAGCGTGAGCCGTTCGGACCGGTGCTGGCCGGCCTGGTACGCGAAGGCGCCGATCATCGGGGTGAGTACGACGATCAGGAGGGAGACGGCGACGACCGCCTCGACCAGCGTCGAGCCGGCGTCGTCCATCCATTGGCGGCAGAATTCGGTCAGTTGCCCCATGATCGGATGGTGACGACCTCCGGCGTCGTGGCCCCCTCGAAACCGAGCGGGAGGTGAAACGGCGCCGGCCGGGCGTGGAGGTCGATCCTGGTGTCGCGCAGCCAGTTGACGTAGTGGGTGGGTGAAGCATAAAAATGAAACCGGTGAGTAGCCACGGTCCCGAGCACCTGGCCGGCGATTTCCGACTGGCCGGCGCTGTAAACCAACCCGCGCACCGTGGCGCCGGCCTCCACGATCACCCGGCCTCCCGCCTCGCCGTCGATTTTGGGAGCGATCACCGATCCGTCCACTACCGCTGCGCCCGTCAGCCGGATCTCGGCACCCGGCACGTCCTCGCCGGCCTCCTCGAGATCGCCGGCTTGCCCGATGACAAGGAGGACCGATGGATAGTTCAATCGAGTGTGTTCCGCGACTCGGATGCCCTCTTCCGCCACGAGCTGGGCGGCCAGTTCGACGCGGCCGGTGACTTCGATCGTGCGGCCGGCGTAGGCCAGCACTCCTTCGCCGCGTACATCGCCGCTGATCTCCAGGGCTCCGCCCGCAACGAGAATGCTACCCGATTTGAGGTGCAGGGAGCCGGCGAGGAGGAGGTTGTCGCGTGACAGGAGCAACACTGGACTACGAAATAAGGCGCTGTCCACCGTCCCGAATTGGAGCGTTTCGCCACGCACGCGCGTCGGGCCGTCTGGTCCGTCTTCGGGAGGCGAGTCGCCTGCAACCCAGGCGCGAAGCCGGTCGCGCTGCGCAATCACTCCCCGAGAATCGAACGCCGGCAGCGCCGGGACGGCCACCCGGTGGATCGGCCCGTCCACCTCCCCTGAAAAGGGGCGCCCGTCCAGCACGCCGGTCCGAACCCCCTGCGACCCGGCCCGAATGGATCCGCGGACGATCGTCCGGCCGGCGAGGTGAAGCTGCCCGTGCGCGTCGGCGTGAAGGATGGCGTCGCGCAAGGATTCGGGTAGCTCGAACCCGACCAGAGCGTCGATCCGGTGGCGCGCCGGGCCGGCGCGGGCCTCGAGTTGGACCCGCACGAAGCCACCAACAAGACGCGACGTTCGCCGGCAATCCGGCTCGGTATCCTCGGACTCCCCGGGAGCCTCCGCCCAGGCCACGAGGGCGCGGGCCAGGCAGCCTTCGGCGGCGTACCGGGCCTGGAGGCGAAAGACATCGCGTCGGACGAACCGGCTCTGGGCAACCTGGACCATGAGCACCGTCCCGAACAGGGCAGTCAGGATCGTGAACACCATGAGCACCAGCGCCAGGGCCGAGCCCTCGTTGGGAGGCATGGGATGTTTCATAACCAGAAAGCCGGCGGTAAGATTGTGGCGCCGGCCAGCGCGCCGGCGGCAAAAAACGGGGCAAACGGGATGCGGGAATCCCGCTGGAGGACACCCAACAGAAGCCCGATCAGCGCCAGGAATCCCCCCAGGAGGAGCCCGAGGTAAAGCCCCCAGAGGGCCGACCATCCGGCGAGAAGCCCCACGGAGCCGGCCAGTTTGACATCCCCCAACCCCATACCCGGCTGTCCGAACAGGACCTGCCCGAGACCCCGCAGCGCGCCCAGACATCCGGCAGCCGCGAGGCCGGCCAGGATCCGCGCGCCCAACACCTCAGGGCCCCCCGTCGCCGCCATCGCCATACCCAGGACGGCTACAGCGCCCGTCAGCAGGTTGGGGATGCGCCGGGTGCGGGCATCGAGGAGGGCGGCGGCGAGTAGGACGAGCGTGATTAACATGAGGGTACGAGGTGGGCGTTGTCAGTCCGGGGTGCGCTGGCGGATTTCGCCGGCGGCGGTGGCTGCCCAGACGTTGAAGATTCCGTCCTGGTCGAAATCCACCACCGAAGTGGCGGTAGCGACAAAGCCGGCAGCGTCGGCCTGTTCGATGGCGATACGGTAGCGTGCCGTGCCGCCGTCGGGCTGCAGGGCGATCTGTTCAAACCCGATCGCCGCGAGGTCGGCGGTAAAGGTGTCATTCCCGTACCGAAAGGCCTGTTGGAGGGTCTGCACCTGGCGGAGCATCATCTTCGCCTCGGTCATCTTGGCCTCGGTGGTGACGTTGAGGAAGCGGGGTATGGCCAGCATCGCCAGGATACCGACGATGACGACAACAACCATGAGTTCGGTGAGGGAGAAGCCGGCGTCGTCCAACTTCTCGTCATCCCCGACCCCAATCGGGGATCCAGAGGGATGACTCATCCGACTGGATCCCGTAGCAAGTGCGGGATGACACCGTGTCTCACCGATTCGTGTGACTCCTCCCCACCCCCACTGGCGCCAGGGTTGCGCCTCCATTGGAAGCGTCTTGCTGCCTTTCGTGACTCCTCCCCACCCCCGCTGGCAAGGGGGTTGCCCCTCCTCTTGCGAGGAGAGGATCTTCTTTATAATTGAGGGATGCATGACGGTTATTCGAGCAGGTAAATTGTTTTCGTATACCGGCCGGAAGAGAGCCGGACGGCGTTGGCGGCAGGTACTTGGAGTGTGTAGGGACCCAGCGTATCGCCAGCGGCGGCGACGTGGGCAGTGCCGGTGGAATCCTCTAGAATGGCCGTTTCCCCAATGATGGCAAGGAGGGAGTATTGAGCCAGTGGAGTCGGTATTTCTTTCATCGGCCGCGACGGTGCTTTCAGCGGGTGGAAAGGGTCGCGGAAGTCGCCGATGTAAGGTGGGGCCGGCGCTTGCAGGAGGCGCTCGGGCGCCGCGTCGATCGGCGCCTCAGCGACATCCGAAACCTCGAGGGGGTATTCGACGGCGATAACGATTTGGAGGACGTTGTATCCCCAGATCCCGATAGCCGCCACGGCCAATCCGGCGGGCAGCCACTTTTGATTGGAGGCAGGTGTAGTCATGGCGTAGCCTGTGATTCGTCGGCAAAAACGGCGACGAGTTCGAGGCGGACCTCGACCGCACCCGCCCGCACCGCGCGGATCGAGCCGGCAGGCACGCGCAACCGCCCGGGGGTCCGTTCCAGCCGGCTGATGAGTGCTCCCACCGCATGAAACGGGCCTACCCCATCGAGTCCGAAGGCCCGCTCCGTGTGGGCCTCGAGTCGGCGAGGGTCCCCGGGTTGCCAGCGGGTGAGGCAAACGCCGGCGGAGTCGGCGGCCTGCTCGATGGCGCGGATGACCGCCGCCTCTTCGTCGAGGCGCGGGAAGTAGACCCTTTCCCGCGTCATGACGGCCGCCAGGATGGCCCGCTCACGCCCGAGTCGGGCCATCCCTTCTTCCCAGCCAGCAAGGGTTACCTGCTCGGACTCCAGGGCAACGGCATCCCGATACAGCGCCTGGACAGCGGCTGCGCGTGGCCCCACGATCGATACGAGTATTCCCAGAAACGCCATGAGGATGCCCAGTGCAAGGGCCGCCCAGGGCCGTTGTGTGATCGTGTCGATGGAAACCGTCATATCATCCCCCTCCCGGGCCGTTTGATGGAAACGAGACCTGTACCACAAAGCGCCCGTCGCCAACCGACACCAGAGAGACCTGGTGACCCGGTTCGCCGGCCTCCAGCAACTCCATCAGCGCTGCGAAATCCGCTTCCTGAGGCGAGCGGCCGGCGACGGAAAAAACAAGTCGTTCCCCATCTGTCGCTTCCCACGCAATCCCTTCCAGCAAGACCTCTGCTGGAACGGACCGCCCGATCCGCTCAAGCGCCCCGGCCGCGCCGGTCGGAGCCGCTATCGACTCGTTGACATGGAGCCACCGGACGCGGTCGTTCTCCAGCGCAGCGCGGCCGGCGCGGAGGGCGTCGCTTTGGGGCGCGAGGTTGACCACCGCCGCCTCGGCCTCGGCAAGGCGATGGCGGAGAACGGCCTCCGCCCCGGTGATGCCGGCGACGAGAAGCAGGAGGATTAGCCCCAATATTGCGGTTACCCGCACCGCCTCGCGCCGGTCGGTAACATCGCGGGCCTGGCGAGCTTCGGCGGGCTCCAGAAAATCGATGGCCGGCAGCGCGGGAAACAGGCGCGCAACCGCCAGCGCCGCCGCCGGCGCCGCCAACGCCGGCACCATCGCATGGCCGTGGATCGGCTTCAGCGGAGCGGCCGCCGCCAACGAATTCAACGCATTGGGCCTATCGGCGCGCGGGACAACCACCGTACCGGGCGGAAGTGACGACCCGGCCGAGCCGTCCTGCCCGTCGAACACCTCTTCAACCCCGACGAGGACACCACCGGCATACCGTGTCAATTCGGCCCCACCGACCTCCAGCCGCAGCAGCGCCGCGGGGCCGGTCGTGAAGGCAGGATCGAAGGCAAACGCGTGGCCGAGTTCAAGCGTCAAACAGCCCACGGAGACCGGCGCCAGTCCAGCGTCGCGCAAGAGCCCGAGATGATCCGCCAGCGCATCTCGCCGCGCGCAGGCCACAAAAAGACGCTCTCCGTCGATGGCCGGCAGCCGCGCCCAGCGGAGCACGACATCTTCCAGGTGGAGGCCTTCGGGGAGGCTGCGGCGTACTTCCTCGCGCACCCGGTCCGCCTCGGCTTCGGGATCCGACTCATCGGTTGGCGGAAGCATCACGCGCCACACGTGGGCCGGGTCGAGGGCCGCGGCCACCGGTCGCCTGCCAGGCGGCAGGCGGTCGGCGAGCCGGCGCAGCGCCGCCTCAAGCCCATCGTCCGCCACTGGCTCGGTATCGACGGCGCGCACCCTCAGCAGGCCGAGCCGGCGTGCGACATCGACCCGCCGGATGGCCGTGTCGTCCACGTGTAGGCCTGTGACGGTGCGATCCAGGAATGGGACGGTCATGGCTCGATCTCGATATCGTGCACGTTGCCGGTGAAGACATGCGGGGTGATGAAGATGACCAGTTCCGACCGGTGCATGTCCTTCCGGCGGTTTCTAAACAGCCGACCAACGATGGGTATATCGCCCAGGATGGGCACCTTGTTGAAGACCTCCGACTCGCTTTCCTGGATGAGCCCTCCGATGGCGACGGTCTCGCCGGCGCGAAGGCGGACCGTCGTCCGTACCGTCCGGTTGTTGATCGTCGGCGGCACACGGGGGTCAAGCACGCCTACGGGGGTCGCGAATGTCGGATGGATCTCCGCCGTCACCTCGCCGGAAGCGCCCACCCACGGAGTGATTTCGAGCGATACGTTGGCCTCGACGCGTTCGAAATGTTCGGCCTCGTTGACCTGGCCGGACGACGAGAACGGCAGCAGGGTCTTGAGGATGTAATACTGGGTGGTGCCGACGCTTATGTGGGCCGTATGGCCATTTAGCGTCGCGATGCGGGGGCGGGAGCGGACGTGGGCCTTGCCTTCCCTTTCGAGGGCCTGGATGCGGAGATAGAAGTCATCCGGCAGCCGGGTGATGCTGCCGACACCCAACAGGCCGGCGAGTGCGTTGACGTATCGCTCGGCATCGGGAGCGCCCCCGGCGAAGTCGATCCCGCCGGCCTGATCCGCGCCGGTGCCGAAAGAGTAGGTCTCGCCCGCCGGCCCGTTTCCCGGCTCGCCTCCCCCGTCGCGTCCAAAGGTCACCCCCAGCTGACTGAGATCGCTGCTCTCGAAGTCCACCACCAGCGCCTCGATGAGGATCTGCGGCGTCGGCGCGTCAATCTGGACCAGGATCGCCTCCACCTCGGCGATGACGTCTTGCGGGGCCGTGACGAGCAGCGCGTTTTGCTCCTCGACCGTCTGAAACGCTGCGGCTCGTCGGATGGCATCTGGCATCCGCTCGGCGATGCCTTCGGGTTGGATGTGGCGAAGCGGAAGGAGGCGGGTGCTAGCGATGCCGGAGAGCTGACGGTCGCCGACGATAATCACACCGCCTTCCTGGCGATAGGTGAGGCTGGTGTTCCGAAGCAGGTAGTTCAGCGCTTGCTCGACGGTGAGTCCCGAGGCGCGCACCGTGATCCGACCTTCGGGGAGAGCATAGACGACGAGGTCGAACCCCATCCGGTCGGCCACAGCCTGGAGCGCCTCCGCGATGCCAGTGTCGCGCAGGTCGAGGTCGATCGCGCCATTGCGTTCCTCGATCCATGCCCCCGAATCTTCTCCGGCCTCCGTGGCCGAACGGCCGCGACGATCAACCTGCCAGATGCCGTCTGCTTGCCGCAGGACGAACCCGTTGCTGTCGAGAAGCGCGTGAAGCCCCACTTCGAACGGGACATCCTGGAGGTAGCCGGACAGCACACCCGCGACGCCCTGGCGCACGACGATCGGCGTCTCGCCGGCTTCCGCCAAGGCTCGGGCGGTCGCTTCGATGGGGGCGTCGCGCAGATCGAGAAAAAGACGTCCGTCCACGACGCGCACCTCCAGTGGAGAAGCCGGCGGTTCCAGTATCGCCACTCGCAGGATGCCGCCCGATTGCTCCAGCGCCAGCCCGTGCTGTTCACACAGGAACAGCAACGCCTCCAGGACGGGCACGCCGGCGAGGCGGACGGTCACCGAGGTTTCGATCCGGTCATCCACCCAAAGGTTGATGTCGTGTTGCCGCGCGATGGCCCGCAGGACATCCCGCAGGTCAGCGTTCCGCGTGTTCAGGTCCTCAAGCATCGCGTGTGCGCCGGCGGGAAGCTGGTCCCTGTCGAATGCCGCGACGACAGCCGGAGGCCGTTCCTGCGCGGTGGTGACGCACAACAGGGCGAAGAGGCCAATTATCACGTGCAAGGCGATCATGGGCGTTTCTGGTCAGGTTTCGGCATACACTTCTTCGGCCGCGACGATGCCGGCGTTCATGGCATCGTGCGCCGCATCCCGGAGCGTGCGCATCCCCTCGGCGCGGGCCTGTTTTCGAATGGCCGCGGTGTCGGCCCGCCGCACGATCAGGTTGGCGATCGGCTCCGACACCGGCATCGTCTCCATCACCGCGATGCGCCCCCGGTAGCCGATGTCGTGGCAGGCGGGGCAGCCGGCCCCGCGCCAGCCGGCGTCGGTGGCGTGCGGATGGGCGCGGATGCGGCAGGCGGGGCAGATCCTCCGCAGCAACCGCTGGGCGATGACGAGCCGCAGGGCCGATCCCACCAGGAACGGCGGCACCCCGAGGTCGACGAGGCGGACGGCCGCGCCGGCGGCGTCGTTTGTGTGGAGCGTCGAGAGGACCAAGTGGCCCGTGAGCGCCGCTCGGACGGCCAGCTCGGCGGTCTCGGCATCGCGGATCTCGCCGACGAAGATCACGTCCGGGTCCTGCCGCAGCATGGCACGCAGCGCGTGCGCGAACGAATACCCGATGTCGGGCCGGACGTGCGTCTGGCAGACGCCAGGGAGCTCGTATTCGACGGGATCTTCGATGGTCACGATGTTGATGTCGGGAGCATTAAGCGCCTGTAGCGCTGCGTAGAGCGTCGTCGTTTTGCCGCTGCCTGTCGGGCCCGTGGAGAGGATCATCCCATATGGCCGAGCGAGAGCCTCTCGCAGCTTCGTGTGATCGCGGCCGGCCAGGCCGAGCGCGGCCAGGTCGAACGGAAGCCCTCCCCCCGAACCGCCCCGGTCGAGCAGTCGCAGCACGGCTTTTTCCCCGCGACTAGAGGGCAGCGTGGCGACCCGGATATCGACTTCCCCGGCGGGGCTTAAAAACCGAAACCGCCCATCCTGCGGCCGGCGACGCTCGGCGATATCGAGACCCGCGAGGATCTTGATGCGGGAAACGACCTCGTCCTGCATTCGCGCCGGCAGGACGCGATCGACCCGCAACGCCCCATCAATCCGGTACCGCACTCGCAAGCCCTCCTCCGCTGGCTCCAGGTGGATATCGCTCGCCCGGCGTTCCTGCGCCCGTTGCACGATTACCTCCACATGCTGGATGGCGCTTCCGACCGGGCCGGCTTCGCGCGGGGCCGACAGGACCTCCTGGCGCCTCCCTTCCGGGTACCACGCGGACAGCAGTTCGGCCAGATCCTCGGCCGGCAGCGGCACCGGCCGGATCCGCCGCCCCGTCACCAACGCCAGACGGCGCGCCACGGCCGGCTCGGGCAACGCCTCTACCCCCACCTCCAGTTCACGCCCCGAAAGCGCCAGCGGAACAACGCGATGCCGATGCGCCAGCACGGCCGGCAAGAGCGCCAGCAAGGCCGGCGCGGGGGTGGGAAGGACAGCGATCGAAAGCGGCATGGCAAAATGGGAGACGAGGATACAGGTTCGACGACCCCATAATCGCCCGGCGAGGCAGGAGAAACATGAGCGGAAAATGAAATGCGACGTCCGGGATCGCCAGTCGCCCACTTGTAACGATCCCGTAACTTGGATGGTCGTACAGGGTATGCGGACGGGGGGCGATCGCGTCTAGAAGGAGAAACAAGATCCCCCACGCATCAGCCCGACCTCGCCATGTCCCAGTCCCATGCGTTATCGCTCCCGCCGGCCTTCCCCCTGCGGCTATTACCACATGCCTCACCCCGGGATGGGCAGGCGGTGGTCCACCAGATGCCGACCGACCGGCATCCGCCCGAGCCCGTGGCGGACTGGATGACGTGCGGTCCGATCCGCCTCAACCGAAGGCATCGCGAAGTGGTGGTCGGGCACGAGCCCGTGCGGCTTCGCCGGCGCGAATTCGCGCTCCTCGAGTGGCTCATGCGCCACCCGGGGCACTATTTCACACGCGACGAGTTGCTCGCCCAGGTCTGGGGGCTGGGATTTAACCCCGGGACCAACGTGGTGGATGTCCAGGTCTATACGCTCCGCCAGAAACTCGCCCGGGTGGGCGCCGACCGTGTCATCGAAACGATGCGGGGGGTGGGATATCGCGCAAAACCGGCCGGATGAGACCAAAAAGTGATCCATGCGGTATCCCGATCCCACCGTGGCCGCCTCCGTCAGCGCGGGTCGCATCCCGCTTACGCTATTTTTCTGTCCGATGGGCACACGCACCTTCATCCTGCCTTTCAGCTTGCTGTGCACGCTGACGCTCGCGGCGCCGGGATGCTACCGCGAGGCGCCGGCCGACCTCGTCCTACGCGGGGGCTCCGTCTATACGATGGCATCGCCGGCGCGGGCCGAGGCGGTCGTGGTGCGGGGAACGCGGATCGTTTTTGTCGGCGCCGACGCCGAGGTCGGGCGCTTCGTGGGGCCGGCGACGCGGGTCGTCGACCTCGCCGGCCGGATGGTGCTGCCCGGCTTCCGCGACACGCACGCCCACCCGGCCACCAGCGGGGTGGAGTTAAACGAGTGCCGGCTGGACGACCTGGCCATGGCCGAGGCCATCCTGGCACAGATTCAGACCTGCGCCGAAACCACGCCGGCCGGCGCCTGGCTCCGCGGCGGCGGATGGGCGCTGCCGGCGTTCCCGCGGGCCAACCCGACCCGCGACGCCCTGGACGCCGCGACGCCCGACCACCCCGCGTTCCTCCTCGCGGCCGACGGCCACTCGGCCTGGGTAAACAGCCTCGCCCTGGAACGCGCCGGCATCACCCGCGCCACACCGGACCCGCCCAACGGCCGGATCGAGCGCGACAACTCGGGCGCGCCGTCGGGGACGCTGCGCGAGGCGGCGGTCGACCTCGTCAACCGCGCGCTGCCCGCATACACGGCCGACCAGTGGCGCGCCGGCATCCAGGACGCACTCCGCCTCGCGAATTCGTTCGGGATCACCGCAGTGCACGAAGCCGCGCTGACGCCGGAGTCGCTCGAGGCCTACGCCGCGCTGGCGGCTGAACAACGGCTCTCGGCCCGCGTCATCGGTGCTCTGTTCGTTTCGCCCGAAGGAGGGCTCGCGCAGGTGGATTCCTTTATCAGTGTGCGCGCCCGGCATCCCGCGACACCCTTCTTCCGGATCGATGCGGCTAAACTGATGGCCGACGGGGTGATCGAATCGGGCACGGCCGCGCTGCTGGCGCCCTATCTCGGGGCATCGGAGGCGGCGGAAGTGGCGGAAGTGGCGGCGGCCACCGGACCGGTCACTGGGCCGGCCACCGGACCGGTCACTGGGCCGGCCACCGGACCGGTCACTGGGCCGGCCACCTATCGGCCCGGTCAGCTGGACACGCTCGTGGCGGCGCTGGACGTCTCGGACTTCCAGATCCACATCCACGCCATCGGCGACCGCGCCGTCCGGATGAGTCTGGACGCCATCGCCCACGCTCGCCGCGACGGCTCACACAGCGCGCCGCCGATCCTCGTCCACATTCAACTCATCGATCCCGCGGACCTCCCTCGATTTGCCGAGCTGGGGGTGGTAGGCAGCTTCCAGCCGCTGTGGGCGTACGCGGACACGTATATCACGGAGCTCACCGAGCCGGTGCTCGGCCCCGAACGGTCGCGGTGGTTGTACCCAATCGCGTCGCTGTCCGCTACTGGCGCGGTCGTTGCCGGCGGCAGCGATTGGAACGTCTCGTCCATGAACCCGCTGGACGCCATCCAGGTGGGCATCACCCGGCGGGCGCTGGAGGATTCGACCGGGCCGGCGTGGATCCCGCAGGAACGGGTGGACCTCACGACGCTCCTGCGGATGTACACGATCAACGCGGCCATGGCCGCCGGCGACGCCGGCGAAAACGGCTCACTCGAAGTCGGAAAACAGGCGGATATCGTGGTGCTGGAGCGCGATCTGTACGCCATACCGCCCCACGACATCCACCGCGTCCGGGTCGATATGACGGTGGTAGATGGGGTGGTGGTTTATTCGCGCGCGCCTTGATCCATCAATACTGCCCGAGCGCCGCGCGAAGGGCCGGCTCGTAGGCATCGGCATACCGTACCATCCCGAGGTCGTTCGGATGGGATCCATCGGTGGCGGCCTCGCCGTCGTCGCCGAGAAGCTGCTCGCCGTCGAGATAATACAGGCGGTCGACCCCGTCGTCCAGCAGGCGGGCGTAGGTGCGCCGTAATGCCTCGCGGCTGTTGCGGTGGTGCTCCTCGCGCGCCGGGAAGAAACGAGTGTTCGTGAACGACCGGTCCTCGACGAGCAGCACGGGGGTATCCGGATGCGCGGCCCGGAGCTGGCGGACCAGCGGGGCGGCGCGCTCGTCGACGCCGGCGGCGTCCATGTTGGGCAGGCAGTCGAGGGCGAACACACACGGGTCGAGCTCGGCCAGCAACGCACCGACCTCGGGCTCCATGCGGCCGTTGCCTGAAAAGCCCAGGTTGATGACGGGCCGGTTGAGCCGGCGGCCCAGGATGGCCGAAATCGATATCCCCGGCCGTGACGCGCAGGCGCCGTGCATGATCGACGTCCCGTAAAACAGGATCGGCCGCTCCGCCCGGGGAGCGAGTGGCTCAAACGACGCCCCGGCATCGACGGCGATTTCGAGGGATTCGACGCCGTTGTACAGGGGAAGATACACCGTGTACCGCCGTTTACCGGGCCGCAATCCCTCGGCGGCCGGTTTCTCCACCGTCTGCGCCTCCGGCTGCACCACGGCGGCCCACCGGTCGACGCCGTGGTCGTCGGTAGCGTAGAGATCGAGTCCGCTCACCCCCGTCGCCGGCATATGCGGCATCGCGAGGCGGTCGGACAGCAACGTGTAGCGCACGTGGATGGCCGGCGCATCGGTCACGAACCGGACCGACTGGCCGGCGGAGTGCCGCGACAGGTCCCACACCGGCGGCCGCACGACCCCCTCCGCCTTGCCGGGCAGCCGGTCGAAGTACCGTTTTGTATCCATCCACCCCTTCCCTTCGATCCCCCAATCACGGACATCGCGCCAGACGAGATCCGCCGGCGCGGCGTGGGCACTGCGGGGCAACGCGGCGACGGCCGAGGCGCCGGCGATCAATTGAAGAAAATGACGGCGGGAAGTACGAATTGACGCAGGCATGGCAGGAGGCCGGGGGCAGGTTTGGCGGAGCGTTGATGGCTTGATGCGTCAGAATAGGAGCGCGTGACATTAAATGCCAGCCGGCAAGGCGGGCAATCCAAACGCGTATTGACTCGCACTCCGTAATTTTCTACTTACACCCATCCCCCGCTCACACGCCGCTCACCATGCTCGAACAAAGCGACTTCCTCCGGTTCTTGCTGTTACTCACCACCGCGCTGGGGCTCTCCTTCACCATCGAGACCGCGCAGGCCTTCTGGCTTCAGGCCGTCGGCGCTTTCGCCGGCATTGCCCTCTGCCATTTCACCCATTTCGGGCTATTTAACGGCATCGGGGTGATCGGGGAAGTCTCCCCGGTGAGCGGCGCCATCTTGTCAGGCATCCTGATAGGCGGGGATCGCAGCCGATCCACGTCCTATGCAATTCCTGAACGAGCGGAATGTGGTGGATATGAAACCAGTCCGCCAGGAGGACCTCATCGCCACGCCGGCAGCTCTCGCGGCCAGTACGGCCACGCCTGCCCGGCCGACGAGTAACTGTACAACGCGGCGCGCGTCATGGCCCTGTGGTGCCATCTGTACGACATCCAGCCGGATTTCGAGAAGACGATCCTCATCAAAGGCCGCGGCCTCGTCTACGCCTTCGGGGCATTCGGTGCGCTCTTCGGGCTGCCGACTCTCTACCGAATGCGCAAGACCCGGCAATTCTCCCGGTTCGTCGTCCTCGCGAAAGCGGGGATCCATGCAATGCTGCATGAATGGCTTGGATCCCCAATCGAGTTGGGGATGACGAGAAGGGAGTAACGACTATTTCTCAACCATTTCTCAAAGACCAAAGCTCATATCAGCTGACTTTTCAGATCGATCATTTTGGGGTTGGCGCGGAGAATCAGCGTCAGCTTTTTCTCACGCCGCCACCCCTTGATCTGTTTTTCCCGAGCGATGGCTTCTTCCGATCTTTCGAAGGCCTCGAAGTATACGAGATCAAATACCTTGTACCGGCTAACGAAAACACTCCCCATGCCGGCCAGATGCATTTCAAGACGCACGGGTAGATTGTTCGTGATTCCGGTGTAGAGCACCGTCCGCCGGCGATTGCTGAGGATATACACGTGAAAGGTCCGCGCCATGTCTGAAGGAGGTTATTTCTCCTTCTAGACGTAGTTGCCTGGCCGGATATACCCTCTGGAAGATAAAATCCACCGCCATCGTGAGCCGGGACGATGGAATCGGCCCGTGTCGAACGACCTCGAGGACGACCGCACTTACCTCTAGACAAAAACGCGGTCGGCCATCGTGTCTTCGTGAGCCGGGACGATGGAATCGGCCCGTGTCGAACGACCTCGAGGACGACCGCACTTACCTCCAGACAAAAACGCGGTCGGCCTGTAGGTGGTTCGACACTTCGATCGCAAGCGATCGATGGCTCACCATGACAGGCTATTCGATCGCAAGCGATCGAAGTGTCACAATGACAAGCGTTTTTTGTGCATTATTGGCAGGCAGAAAGGGTATATCATAAGCAACCTGCCTGCCCTGCCTTACAACCGATGCGTGTAGTTCACTTTAAACGCAGCGCCGGTCTCGAATGCCCGGAGCATGAACCGGTTGGCGTTTGGCGTCTGGACGAACTCGTTTTCCCAGTTCCGGGTGAAGAGGAAGAACAGGTCGTTCCCGGGGCGAATCGTCCAGCGGAAGCGGGTGAAGAGAGTGAGGCGCTCGGAGACGTCGTCGTACTGCGTGATGGCCGTGAGGGAGGTCCAGGGACTGAACTGCCAGCCGAGGGTGAACTCGTAGAGGTTGGTGATAAACGCGCCCTCGTCCAGGTCGACGTCGTTGTGCTCCCACGACAGGGTCGTGCTCATGCCGGCGCGGGGGCGGACGGTCAGCGCGCCGGCGACGGAGCCGCGGGTGCCCGTCCAGAACGATCCGTAGGACGCCCCACCTGCCACGGACACGTCTCGCCGGCTGGCGGACTCGACCTGGAAGCCGATCGTCTGGAAATCGTAGGTCTCGGCCACAATTGTCAGGTCCTGGTAGATCGTAAAATCGCGCTCCAACACCTCGCGCGCGCGCTCGTACGTCAGCGCGAATTCATCCCCGCTCTCCAACTCCATCCCGAACACCTCGGCGCTGAGCCCGCGTGTCAAAACGGCATTCTGAAGGCTCCAGATGGTTTCGTAGGCCACCTGGAAACGCAGGTTGCGGATCGCGGCGCTCCGCCGCATCAGTGGCTGGTATTCGACCTGGGGTTCGAGCCGCTTGAAGTTATTCCGTGTCACGAATCCTACAGCCGGATTGTAGACGGAGCCGAACTGCCGGAAGGACGTCTGGAAGACGACCGGATCGTTGGCGTAGCGGAACCGGAGGCCACGGACGCTGCGATCCAGGCCGCTGGAGGTGTCCGCAAAGACATTGTCGTTATGCCAGGCCCAGAAGGCCTGGAAGTTGAAGTTTTTATCCAGCCCCAGAAACCGCCGGGTGGTGAGCTCGAGGTCGGCCCCGAGGGAATAGCGGTCGGGCGCAAACGCGGCGCCCTCGAAGCGGTCGGAGGCGCGACGCGTAGCCATCACGCCGAGGCTCGACTGCTCCCCGAAGTTTCGTTTCACGCGGGCGACGGAGAAATCTTCCGCGGGAAGCGCGTCGGCCCGGGCGGTGCGGACCTGCAGCACGCCTATATCGAACCGTCCCTGCTGACCAGCTACGCGCGCGCCAGCGACGATGGGTATCTGCTGACCGCCGTCGAGGCCGATACGTCGGCTGAAAAAGAGGTTGGCGGCGTTGCGCGGCGCGAATTCAAACAGGTTCGATCCTTCGAGGAAGAAGTCCCGCTTCTCTGGAAAAACAAGCGGAAAACGCGTCAGGTTGACGCGGCGCTGGTCCACCTCCACCTCCGCGAAATCGGTGTTGATCGACAACGCCCCGCGCAGGCTCGGCGTGATGCTGTAGGTGAGATCGACCCCAAAATCCCCGCTGTACCGGGTCGGGCGGTCCTGCGCCGGCACGTAGCGCCAGCCCCCGACACCGTACGGCTTTATTTCAAGGCCGGCGCCGTGCGACATCTCCCGAAGTTCCGTCAAATCGCCCGCAAAAACGGCCTCGAACAGGCTCTGGTTGCGCCGGTGGCCGTTCCAGAGTGTCTCCTCGTTCTGGCGGCGGATCGTGCGCTGGAAGTTGATCCCCCAGGTGTCATTGTCCGGGTTGAAGTTGAGGGTTCGGAAGGGGATGCGGATCTCGGCGGACCACCCGTGCTCGCCGCGGTACACGCGGGCTTCCCAGATGCCGTCCCACGCCTTATTGACCCCGCCGGTGATCAACAGCCCATCCCCCATCAGGCCGGCCGGGTTGATTTCGAAAAAATAGCCGGTGCGCCCGTCGTGGAAGGTATCCAGTATCCACATAAATCGGTCGTCCGACGCCAGAGACGCGTCGCGCTGGAGTTGATGGCCGATCACGCCGTCCGGCTCGCTGTCGTGCAGCATCGCGCCGATATAGAGATGGTCGCTGTCGTACACCACAAACACCTCCGAAGGCTCGGACGAGCGCTGGCCCTCGACGGGGAACCGCTGGAGGAAATCCGTCGCCGGCTCGGCCAGGCGCCAGAACGGCTCGTCGAGCCGGCCGTTGAGCTGGACTCGGTCGCCCTCCCCCAACCGGTGCGCGCGCATCCGTCGATCCTGCGCCTCGGCGACGCGCTCGAACGTCATCAACAGGAGGATATACCAGAGCATCCCGGGAATCAAGGGCGACGAAGGGGTGACACGTCGGATCATGAGGGCGGCGATCGGTGGAAAATGCATCCAAAAGTACAGGAAAATGCCCGGATGCGGGGCCTTGTGCCGCCTTGTTTTACATCTTCTTAACGATGCCTATCTTCCCCGAGACCCCCCGCCATCCACCCCAACACCTCCATGCCTCTCCTCCGACGCTACCTCGTACTCCTTCTCCTCCTGCCCATCCTCCCCGCCGTCGCACAGGACGATGGCTTCCGACCGCTCTTCGACGGCCAGACCCTCGCCGGCTGGGAGGGCAACGCCGAGTACTTCCGGGTGCAGGATGGGGTGTTGATCTCGGGCCGGCTCGACCGCGAGATCCCCCATAACAACTTCCTGTGCACCGACGAGCGGTTCGGCAACTTCGATCTCCGCCTGGACGTGCGTATGAACGGCCGGCGTAACAACGGCGGCATTCAGATCCGCACCGAACGTGTCCCGCTCCACTACGAGGTCTCCGGCTACCAGGCCGACATCGGCGAGTGGCCGCCCGAAAACACGAAGTTCGTCTGGGGCGCGATGTACGACGAAACCCGCCGCAACAAATACCTCTCGCCGGCCCGGGAGGACATCCCAGACTTCGTCCACATCACCGACTGGAACACCTATCGCGTCCTCGCCGACGGCCCGCGGATCCAGATCTGGGTAAACGATGTGCTCACGACCGACTTCACCGAGACGCAGTCTGTGCCCGGCACGGGCCGCATCTGCGCCCAGATACACAGCGGGCCGGCCGCCGAGGTGTGGCACAAAAACATCCGCATCAAGCCGCTGAGTTATCCGTTGTTCGACGGCCAGACACTGACCGGCTGGGAGGGAAATCCGGAGTATTTCCGGGTGGAGGATGGATCGATCGTCGCCGGCCGGCTGGACCGCGCCATCCCCAACAACGAATTCCTCTGCACCACAAAGGAGTTTGGGGATTTTGAGCTGACGCTCCAGTCGAAGATGGCCGGCAACGTCAACAACGGCGGCATCCAGTTCCGGACGAAGCGCATTCCCGACCACCATGAGGTGTCCGGCTACCAGGCGGACATCGGCGCCATCGGCTCCAACGAAAGCCCGATCCCCGTCTGGGGCGCCCTGTACGACGAGAGCCGGCGCGACCGGTTCATCGTGCCGGCGGTGGAAGGCCTGGCGTCGTTCTCCAGCTACACCGAGTGGAACGACTACCGCCTCGTCGCCCGCGGCCCCCGCATCCAGATATGGATCAATGGCCAGCAGACGACGGATTATACCGAGCAGACACATGTCGACACTTCCGGCATACTCTGCGTCCAGATCCATGGCGGGCCGGCGGCGGAGGCGTGGTATCGCGACCTGCGGATTAGCGAATAGCGATTAGCCATTAGCGATTAATGCGAATCAGGAGTTGAAGTACGACACAAGCCGGTTTCCACTACACACTCCATGGTCGTCATCCCCAACTTGATTGGGGACCCATTGAACACTCGAGAATAGCTCACTTGCTGCTCCTTTCTCGTAACTTCGTCATCGTTGAAGCTCGCATGGTTCCGCGCGTTCGCGGGAGCCTGCCCCCGGCTTTGACCGGGGGATGACGAGTTTCTTTGGTGAGTAAGACTAAGTATCATCACGGTAAATCCGTTGAATGGCTGCGACGACCGTTCAAGGTTAGAGGCTGAGGGAAGCCACATTAAACCTTGAGAAACTGTTGAGATTTGCGTATTGCATAAGGAGCAAGTCATCCCCGCGCAGGCGGGGACCCAGAAAAATGCCAGTCTAATGGCTGGATTACTTCGTAAGTCGCTTCGCTCGTTTCCCGCCTTCGCGGGAGCCTGCCCCCGGCTTAGACCAGGGAAAGAGGCAACTTGTGGACTGTCAGCGCCAGAATATGCGTCTCAACTCCTGATTCGCCATAATCACTAATCATTACTCGCTAATCAAGGATGTGCAACCTCCACTACACTATGTCGTACTCGGCCTAGTACTATGTCGAAACAGACTTAGCTCCTCATGCACTCCAGACGCCTCCTCGCGGCCTCCCTCGAACCGGTGATGTTATCGTTGCTGGCCGAGGGGCCGAAATACGGCTACGAAATCATCCAGCGCACCCGCCGGCTCTCGCAGGGCCGCATCCAGTGGTCCAACAGCCAGCTCTACCCCCTCCTCCATCGACTGGAAACCGACGGGCTCGTCGAGGCCTTCTGGGAGGCGTCGGACAACGGGCCGGACCGGAAGTACTACCGCCTCACCCCGCGGGGCCACGAGGCGCTGGCGGTGACCAAAAACGAATGGCGCGCGATGCACGCCCTCTTCGCCGAGTTGTGGGGTCCTGAATTCACCGTTGGATTGGCCGACTGAGGCGGCGCCTATGTTCGATCTGGAAACAGTCATCGCCACGTGGCGGCATCAATTCAAGTACACCCCGGCATTCGGCGCGGCAGATCTCGACGAGATGGAGCGGCATCTACGCGACCAGGTATCGGACCTCGTCGCCGGCGGTACGCCTCTCGAAACCGCCTTCCGCCTGGCCGTCGCCGAGATGGGCGGCCTGCCCGATGCGACGCCGGAATTCGAAAAGATGCGCTGGCGCAAAGCGCGGCACGAAGGCCGGCTCCGCGAGGAGCTCGAAGTCGCCTGGGCGTTAGGACGCCGTAATATCCAGCTGGCCTACCGCAACCTCTGGCGCGATCGCGTGCCCGCCGCGATCAACATCCTGGGCCTATCCATCGCCCTGGCCTGCTGCATCACCGTCTATGTCTTCCTGACCACCTGGTATGTCCTCGACAGCTTCCACGAACACGGCGAGCGGGTGCTCCTCGCCCAGCACGAGGTGAACCGGTACGACCAGCGCCAGACCTGGGGATCGGTGCCGCTACCGCTCGGGCCGGCGCTGGAGGCGGATCTCCCGCAGGTCGAACACGCTGTGCGCGTAAACCGTCAGGGGGTCGCCATCCGCCGGGGAGAAGCCCGGTTCGACGAAGCCATCACCTTCGTCGACCCCGCCTTTTTTGATGTCGTCACTTTTCCGCTTGCAACCGGGAGTCCAGCCGCCCTCCGCGATCCGTCGGCCGTAATTCTGAGCGCCCCGATGGCCGTGCGATTGTTCGGCGACGCCGATCCGGTGGGCGAGGTACTGGACGTTACCTTCAATCAGCGGGAGCCGCGCTCGCTCATCGTGGCCGGCGTGCTCCATCCGTTCCCCACCACCAACGGCTTCCGATTCGACCTGCTCATGGGGTTCGACGCCCAGTACGAACTCGGCCTCGCCCGGCGGGATGATTGGAGTGAGATGGTGGGCGGACTCCTCCTGCTTGCCCGCGCCGCCACCGACCTCCCCGCCATCACCGCGCAGATGCAGCGTTACGTGCCCGCCCAGAACGCCGCCGCTCCAGACTGGCCCATCCGCTCTTTCGGGGTGGATACCTTCACCGACCCGTCGCCCGGCGCCTACCGGATCCGCGGGCGGATGTCCGAGGCGGCCGATCCCACCCTGACGGCACTGCTCGTGGCCATCGCCGGCTTTATGCTGCTGCTTTCTGTCTTTAACTACATCAACATCTCCCTGGGAACGGCATCGAGACGTCTCAAAGAAATCGCCCTTCGAAAAGTGATCGGCGGGAATCGCCGGCAACTGGTCGTCCAATTCATGACGGAGAATGTCCTGCTTTGCCTGATCGCCCTGCTGATCGGCCTTGTCCTGGCGCGGCTGGTGATGGTGCCCGTCTTTAATGCCACGTTTGTCCTGAATCTCGAGCTCGCCTTCTGGGAGCACCTGGGCTTCTGGGCCTTTGCCGTGGGGCTGCTGCTGGCCGTCGGAATAGCGTCCGGCGGCTATCCCGCGTTATATGTCGCCTCGTTCGAGCCCACGGCCATCTTCCGGGGCCGGACCCGTCTGGCCGACAACGCCTGGTTCACCCGCGCCTTCCTCACATTCCAGTTCGTGCTGGCGTTTATCTCCGTCATCCTCAGCGTCGTCGTGTCCATGAACAGCCGCTACCTCATCCGGCAGGACTGGGGCTACGATCCGACTCAGACGCTGGTGTTCGAACTTGAAGACACCAGCCAGTATCCCGCTTTCCGAGACCAACTGGCGCAACACAACGGCGTGGTATCGGCCGGCGGCGCCGAGACCCACATCGGGCGGACGAGCCAACTAATCGATCTCGCCCTGCCCGACGAAACGACGCTGAGGGTGCTACGCTACGACGTCGATCCCACCTACCTGCAAACCCTTGGCCTGCCACTGGTTGAAGGCCGGCTCTTCGACTCCGCCCGTGCGGGCGAAGCGGGTCAATCCGTGGTGGTGAACGAACGGTTTGTTCGGGCGATGGGATGGGAGGCTCCGCTGGGCCGGCTCGTGCGGCTGGACACGACACAATTGACCGTCGTGGGCGTCGTGCGGGACTTCTCCTTTTTCCTCCTCGTCGAGCCCCAGCCGGCCCTGCTCGTCGCCAGCGATGCCGCCGCCTTCCCATATCTGACGCTTCGCTTAAAACGCGACCAGATTGCGGAAGTAGAGGCCTATGCGCTATCGACCTGGAAGCGCCTGTACCCGGATACGCCGCTCACCCATTTTCGCCAGACGGCGGTATTCGACGACACCTACCAGCAGTACAACGGCGTGGCGCGCACGGTGAATTACCTCGCCGGCCTGGCCCTGCTGATTGCCAGCATGGGGTTATTCGGACTGGCCTCTCAGAATATTTCGCGCCGGATGAAAGAAATCAGCATCCGCAAAGTGGTCGGCGCCTCGTTGACCCGCATCACCGTGCTGGTCAACCGGCGGCTCATCACCCAACTCGCCCTGGCCGGCGCCATTGCCACCGCCCTGTGCGTCATCGGCCTCACCTTGCTGCTCGACAACATTCGGGACACCGTCCCCATCGCCCACATGCCCCTCACCCCGTTGCCGTTCCTACTGTCCTACGGCATCGTCATGGCCTCCACCGCCCTCGCCGTCGGCTCCCAGACCTACAAGATCGCCGCCACCAACCCGGCGGAGGTCCTGCGGGGAGAATAGTTGGTTGCAGGTTGGCAGGTTGCAGGTTGACAGGTTATCTGGAGTCACGATGGTGCAGCCCGGAAGAGCAGAAGCTTCTCATCGTATGCAGGATCCATTGCCTTCCGCAGAGTATCTTGGTAAAAGAACTTGCCAACCTGCAACTTGCCAACCTGCAACCAACTTATGCACCAATCCTGGATTACCCGTGTTGGCGGGCCGGACGTCTTCGAGTACCGCGAGGCCCCTACCCCCGAGCCCGGTCGGGGAGAGGTACGAGTGCGCGTCAAGACCTGCGGCGTCAACTTCGCGGATGTGATGGCGCGGCGCGGGATGTACCCGGATGCCCCGCCGCTGCCCACGGTGGTCGGCTACGAGGTGGCGGGAACGATCGAGGCCGTCGGCGCCGGGGTTACGCGCGCCGTCGGCGAGCCCGTGCTGGCGTTCACCCGGTTCGGTGGCTACAGCAGCCACGTCGTCCTCCCTGCCGGCCAGGCCGTGCCGCGCCCCGCCGGCATGTCGGTAGAGGACGCCGCGGCGCTGCTGGTGAACTACATCACCGCCTTCCAGGCCATGGTGATGATGGGTGGAATTAGGCGGCCGGAGGAGATCGGCCGGCCCGTCCGTGTGCTCGTCCTGGGCGCCTCGGGTGGCGTGGGGACGGCGGCGGCCGACCTGGGGCGGTATTATGGCGCCGAGTTGTTCGGCGCGGCGTCGGCCTCCAAACACGCGTACCTGGCCGAACGCGGCTACGCCCATGCACTCGACTACCGCCAGGCCGGCTGGGAGAAGCAGGCGAAAGCGCTCACCGGCGGGCATGGGTTTGATCTCATCCTCGACCCCATCGGCGGGGAAAGCTGGCAGCGTGGGTTCGACTTGCTCGCGCCGGCCGGGCGGATGGTGATGTTCGGGTTTTCGACGGCGCTCGAAGCCGGCAAAAAACTCGGCAAACTCGCGTTCCTCAAGGCCATGACCGAAGTGCCGTGGCGCCGGTTTTTGCCTTTCGCGCTGATCGATCGCAATCAGGGCGTGCTCGGCCTCAACGCCGGCCACCTGTGGGGCCACCCGGAAGAAGTCCGCCGCTGGATCGATCGGCTGCTGGTACTGTACACCGAGGGCCACCTGAAGCCGGAGATCGACCGCGTGTTTCCGCTCTCCGCCGCCGGCGAGGCGCACGCATACCTCGAGGAACGGAGAAATCGGGGGAAGGTGTTGCTCAGACCCGGTTGAGCGCAAGTAGAGGACTCCCGAACTCCGACCCTTCGTACTCGTACTCGAATTCGCCGTTTATATCGATACACCCCGCCCGATTCGATTCTGGTGATCGATCTGGAGCGGGTGGCAATCGATGTGGCGAATGAGTAATCTGCACGCATAGTGGTGTGACGATTATTTGAGTACGAGTACCGCCTCGCTTAGTACGAGTACGAAACGATTGATCGGCAATGTGCTCAGTCTGGCAGAGTGCGAAGGCCACGGCGCCGTAGGGCAAGTGGTGGCGAAGAAAAGGGCCGGCTGAACGCCGGAGTGATAAAAACTGCACTCGGCTAAAAAATGAAATGTTGCCTCCGCGCCGTATGGGTCGCAGTGATGGCCTCTCGAATTCATATATTACACACGTCATTTACAAGGTACCACCGCTTCGCCCAACCAACCGCCCGGAATCCATCCGGCCACGGCCATGCCTTAATTATGATGACGACGGCAACGAGTTAAACCCGGATCTCGTCCCGAAACCAGGCCTGTGCCTGGCCTGCATCCATGACGAGCCGGAGGATGAACTGGACGAGATCGTCTGCGTCCTTGCTCGATTTGATCAGGAAAAAGGAAAGGATTTCGTTTGTCTCGGCTTCCAGCCGCGGAGACCGGTTTCTTTTCAGGAAGAAACGACTTGGTCTTGATTTCAGCCACGAGCTCTCATGAATGTCCGAGAGATCCTTCCCTACTTGAATCCGACGGTTGGGTCCTGGTTAGAACCAAAGGTAGCCATCGACAATTCAAGCATAGTACCAAAAGTGGGACGGTCACTGTTGCCGGCAAACCCGGCGAGGATATTCCCCGTGGCACATTAAACAGCATTCTAAAACAAGCCGGCCTCAAAACCGAAGATTAACACATGCGTTACGCCATCGTCATTGAAAAGGGGGATACCAGTTATGGCGCCTATGTGCCCGATTTGCCTGGCTGTGTAGCCGTGGGAGTGTCGGAAGAGGAAGTGCGTCAACTCATTCAAGACGCAATTGCGTTTCATATCGAAGGTATGCTAGAAAGTGGCGAGGTCATCCCGACGCCCCATTCCCAGGTTGATTACGTGCAAGTCAAGATAGCCGCGTGACTACTTGATGATCAGCTGAACCCGTGGCCGCAATGACTCCTCGCACCTTCCTGCCTATCTTCGTACTTATCGCGGTGTGCGGCTGCGCCTCGGAATCGGACCCTGCCCCGGAGGCCCCCACCCTCGTCTGGAGCGACGAGTTCGACACCCCGGGCTTGCCCGACGCCTCCAAATGGAGCTACGATGTCGGCGACCACGGCTGGGGCAACCAGGAGCTGCAGAACTACCTGGCCGACAACTCGGAAACCGCCCGTGTCGAAGACGGGCAGCTGATCATCACGGCTTCGCTCGATGCCTCGGGCGCGGAGAAGGAGTACCGCTCGGCCCGGATGGTGACCAAAAACAAGGGGGATTGGACCTACGGCCGCGTCGAAGTCCGCGCACAGCTGCCCCGGGGCCGCGGCACCTGGCCCGCGATCTGGATGCTGCCCACCACCAACGCCTATGGCGGATGGCCCAACAGCGGCGAGATCGACATCATGGAGCACGTCGGCTTCGACCCCACCAACGTCCACGGCACTGTACATACCCAGTCGTTTAACCACATGACAGGGACACAAAAAGGCAACGCTCGCCTCGTCCCCTCCGCACTGGACTCGCTCCACATCTACGCCATCGAGTGGTACGAGGACCGTATCGACTTCTTCATCGACGACGCCCCCTACTTCACGTTTACCAACACAGGCAACGGGCCGGCCGACTGGCCCTTCGACCAGCCCTTCCACCTCGTCCTCAACATCGCCGTCGGCGGCGCCTGGGGTGGTCAGCAAGGCGTCGACGACTCGGTATTCCCTCAGGAGCTGCGGGTGGACTATGTTCGAATCTATGGATTAGCGATTAGCGAATAAACGATTAGCGAATAGCGATGGGTCACTACAACCACATCGCTATTCGCTACTCATGCGCATCAGGGTTGAAATGCTCATTTTGCGCGCTTTAAGTGCACAAATCTTCTTAAATAGATCAAAAAGCCCGTCATCCTGGACTTGATCCAGGACCCAGTGAGGTTAGCAACCCTGTTCTGGGTCCTGGGTCGGGGCCCAGGATGACGTTTTGCATTATTTTAGCTCTATTCAACTCCTGATTCGCATTACTCACGAATCGCTATTCGCTACTCAGTCCCGCCCACCAGCGTATTCAGCCCTTTCAGGATCTCCTGCTGCTGGGATTTCTCCTGGGCCTTTTCGAGGTGGCGCGCCAGGGAAGTCACGGCCTCGGGTGTGTCGAGCGCGGCGACGCGGCGGACGGTGAATTCGAGCTGCTTCGGCAGCTTCGCCGCCATCGCGAGGTCCAGCGCCCGGTCCAGGTCTACCGTCGCCATCGGCTCCATGGCGTACCAGACGAGCTTGGGCAGGTTGTGGTCGCCGGCATCCTCGGCATGAGCCATTAAGCCTTCCAGCACGCCCCAACGCTGCGCCGGCTCAATCCGCTGCAGCGCGCTGGCCAGGTAGAGCCGCACGAGGCCCGAAGCGTCTTCCTTCGCCATCGCGGCGAACCGCGCCAGGGCGCCGGCCGGCAACGTTTTATCCTCCGTCATCAACTGCACCGCCCAGCCGCGCACGGCCTCCTCTTTATCCCGCAGCAATGTCACCATCTCGGCATCATTGAGGCCCTTCGTGCCATGGAGCGCCCACAACGCGCGGAGCCGGCGGGTGACATCCGGATTCTCGTTCAGGATACGCTTGAGGCCGGCGTGCACCGCCGCATTCGGGCCGCGCTCCTGCAGGATGCGGCGGGCGTGGCGGACGTACCAGTCGTTTGCGTGCAGCGTCATCGCCACGAGTTCATCGTTGCTCTTCGTCTGCAGATCCACCTGCACCCACTGGTCGTTTTCGTGCGAGATCTTGAAGATGCGGCCGAGTGTCTTCTGATGCACGTCCGGGTTCGAGCTGTGGCACTGGTTTTTGTCGTACCAGTCGATGGCAAACACCGACCCGTCCGGGCCGTATTGCAGATTCAACCACTGCGACCACGTGTCGTTTGTCGCGAGAAAGTCCTCCCCGTGCCGGCCCACATACCCCGAGCCCTGGCGCTCTATCACATCCACATTCATCCGGTTGCCGTGGATGTTGTTCATGAATAACTGGTTGCGGTAGGCGTCGGGCCACGAGCCGCCGAGGTAGAACATGGCGCCGGCATGGGCATGGCCTCCGCCCTCGGCATTCGACCGGTGGTTGCCGGCGTGGGGGCCGCGCTCACCCACCCAGTGGACGTGATCGGCGTGGGTCGTGATGTCGTCGAAGATGTAGGGATTAAAGTGTTTCCCGCCCTGCCGGAAATACCGCGCGCCCTGGATGACGTGGTAGAGGTGCGGGATCACGCAGGCCGTGATGAAGAAGTGGCCCTGGTCGTTGTAGTCAAGCCCCCACTGGTTACTGCCGCCCTCGGCGAACACCTCGAACTCGTGCCGCGTCGGGTGATAGCGCCATACGGCCGCGTTCAGCTTGATGCGCTCCGCCTCGGTCGCGCCGGGTTTGCCGACATTCGAATGCGTAAAGACACCGTGGTTGCCATAGAGCCAGCCGTCAGGGCCCCAGATGAAGCTGTTCAGCGTCTCGTGCGTGTCCTGTGTCCCCCAGCCGTCGAGCAGGATCTGCGGCGGACCGGACGGTGTGTCGGCCCCCGGCTCCATCGGGATGAAGAGGAAATACGGCGCCGCGCCCACCCAAACGCCGCCGAAGCCGACCTCAAACCCGCTCACCAGGTTCAAATTGTCGGTGAAAATCTTCCGGCTGTCGAGCGTGCCGTCGCCATCCGTGTCTTCGAGGATGAGGAGGCGATCTTTGCCCTGTCCCTCTGGCGCCGGCGTGGGATACGTGTGCGCCTCGGCCACCCACAGCCGGCCGCGATCGTCCGTGGTCATCGCGATCGGCCGGACGATTTCCGGCTCACTTGCCGCCAGCGTCACCGTGAAGCCCTCGGGCACCGTCATGGCGCGCACAGCCTCGGGGCCGGAGAGGCCGGCGTTGAGGACGGGGTCCAGCGGCGGCATCACGAACACATCGGCAGGGTTGAACTCGTTCGGAAACGTCGGCCGCGTTTCAAAGAACTGGAAGTCGTCGAAGCTAATGAAGGCGAAACGCTGGTCGGACACATACGGGATTTCGGAGATGCCCGTCTCATCGTCGACAAGGCGGATATAGATCTCCTTCCCCTGATGTTCGCGCAAATCCACCACCACAGGGCGAAGCGTGGAGTGGTCCGCCCCGTTCGTCTTGAAGATCACCCGGTTGTCGCCGGCCAGCACGATTTCGGCGCGGGTATCCTGCAGTGCCCCGCCGGCGACCAGGAAACTCGCGTACGGATGGGTGACGGGGAATGACGTCGATGTCATGGTGCCCAGCGCCCGGTGGCCGACCACCTCACCGCTGCTCACCCAGCGTTCGCCCTGGTGGCCGCTGCGGGTGTCGCCCGTGCGGACGACCACGACGTCGCCGGCGATGGGCTCCGGCGTGAAACCCGTCCCCTCAACCGTCCAGTCCGCCAGGCTACCTTCCTCGAAGTCGAGGTTCACTTTCCGGCCGTCCTTCACCGCCGGGAAGCCGGCCACGCTGGGCCCGACCTCTTCGATCAGCTGAAACTTGCCCTCCATGCCGGCCGCGCGGTGGCCGGGGATCGTGCAGTAGTAGATGTCGCTTTCCTGAGCGACGAACGTGATCACGTCCGTCTCGCCCACCTCGAGCAGCGTCTTGCTCTTCGCGCCGTGTTTCTGCATGGCGATGTCGTGCGTCATCGTCTCGGCATTGATGACGGTGATCTGCACGGTCTCCCCTTTAGCCGCCCGCAAGAGCGGGTTTCGAATGCCGTCGATTTCGCCGCCGACACCCTTGTACCCGAGAATGGTCATCTGGAGCGTGTACTCGCGATCCGCCCGGGGTTGGGGGGATTCAGGCTGAAACCAGCCGGAAAAGGCAACAAGGACTACGATGGCCACGGCGGCCAGGGAAAAGAGGGAAGTTTTCATCGGGTGATGGGATAAACCGCGAGTGGATGCGTGAAGCGCGGAAGCGCTTCAGGAATGTAGGCACGCGTCCGGGAATATGAAAGCAAGTCTTTTCCCGAAGCCTCTCACTCCGTGCCGTTACGCAGCCAAGTACGCATGTCACGCTGAGCCTCGCGAAGCGTCTTTATAGAACGCTGCATTAAAACCGCCATCGACGCGTCGTAGAAAGGTCCTTCACCGCGTTCAGGATGACCCCCGCGCAGGGTGCGCGTAGCGTCAGTCATTCCGTCCCTTCCTTCTTTCAAAGAGGGATGATCCGAAGGGCGGGGTTGGTCACCCGCCGATCAAAATCATCGGCCGATTCTCCCCCGCCGCGATGTTGTACATGCCGGCGTGGGCCGCCTTCTTCCGTAACACCGCCGCCTCGATGACGGCCGCTAGCTCCTCGTCGCTCGCCCCAGCGCGAATCACATCCCGCAGGCTCACCTCGGCGTTGCCGAACAGACACACCTTCAGGTTGCCGTCCGCCGTGATCCGCAGGCGGTTGCAGCCGCCGCAGAAGTGCTCGCTCATCGAAGATATAAAGCCTACGGAGCCGGCGTAGTCCGGCACTCGGTAGGTCTTCGACGTCTCATTCGGCCCGTCATCCTGCCGCGCGAGCCCGGGGTGGCGCTCGACGATCCGCTCGATCATCTCGGTGTATGGCATAAACCGGTCGTCCTGCCAGCCGTTGCCCTCGAAAGGCATGTATTCGATGAAGCGTACCTCGATCGGCTTTGTCTGCGTTAGCGTCACGAAATCCGCCAGTTCGTCGTCGTTGAATCCGCGCATGACCACGCAGTTGACCTTCACAGGCCGGTAGCCGTATTCGATCGCCATGTCTATGGCGCGGAGCACGACCTCGAAGCCGTCGCGGCGCGTGATGGTCGCGAACCGGTCGGCCTGCAACGTGTCCAGGCTGATATTGAGCAGGTTCAGGCCGGCGGCGTGCAGGGCCGGCAGTTTTTTGGGGATGAGGAGCCCGTTGGTCGTCATCGCGAACGTCCGCAGCCCGGGGATCCTGCCAATCCGGCGAACGACCTCCTCGACGTCTTTCCGGACCAGCGGCTCGCCGCCCGTGAGGCGGATTTTGGTGACGCCGGCGCGGACAAACAGCGTCGAGATCCGCTCGATCTCCTCGAAGGTCAGGATATCCGCGTGAGGCTTGAGCGGTACCCCTTCGGCCGGCATACAGTACTGGCACCGCAGGTTACACCGCTCCGTCAGGGAGATGCGCAGGTAGGTGTGGACACGGCCAAAGGTATCGGTGAGCATAAGGGTCGGACGGTTGACGCGGCGGGCATCGGATTGAACGGGAGGTGTGCCTCGAAGTTCGCCTCACTCGCGCCCCACCGGCCGCGCCGGGTCTAGGATCCACTCGCTCCACGACCCCGGGTAGAGGCGGGCCTCGGGATAGCCGGCCCGCGCCATCGCCAGCAGGTTGTGCGCCGCGGTCACTCCAGATCCGCAATAACAGACTACATTGGAGGGTCCCCCGGCCTGCTCGACGTACGGCGCATACCGGGCGCGCAGCTCCTCGACCGGCAGAAACCGGCCGTCTGGACCCAGGTTGCCGGAAAACGGCGTCGATACCGCCCCCGGAATGTGGCCGGCGACGGGGTCGATGGGTTCCACGCGGCCGGCGTATCGCTCGAACGCGCGAGCATCCATCAGCACAAACCCCTCGACAGCGCGGCGAACTTCCACCTCGGCAGCCTCGGCCACGAGCGCCGGGTTGAGGCGCGCTGTAAGCGATCCGGGCTTCGGCGTCGGAACGGCCGTCGCTACCGGCCCTCCCGCGGCCACCCAGGCGTTGAACCCACCGTCCAGCACCACCACGCGCTCGTGCCCGATCCAACGGAGGAGCCACCACAGCCGCGCCGCGATCCCGCCGCCCGCGTCGTCGTAGGCCACCACGAGCGTAGCCGAATTCACCCCCCAGGAAGCTGCTTTTTGTGTGAAGACCGCCGGGTCAGGCAGCGGGTGCCGGCCGGTTTTGCCCGGGACGATGGGACCGGACAGGTCGGCATCCAGGTGGACATACACCGCCCCGGGGAGGTGCCCGGCCGCATACGCGCGCCGGCCCCGCTCGGTGTCGTCGAGCGAAAAGCGGCAGTCGACCACCACATGGTCCGCGTAGGCGGGATCGGCCAAGAGGGTTTCGGGGGAGATGAGAGACATTGGATTAGCGATTCGTGATTAGCGATTCGTGATTAGCGATTCGTGATTAGCGATTCATGCGAATCAGGAGTTGAAACACGGCGCATACTGGCTTCCGCCGCACGCTCCAGGGTCGTCTTCCCCAACTTGATTGGGGATCCATGGAAGCATGAAAATGTAGCATATGCGTCATAAAGGGCGATAGTAGCACGCCCGTGGTACCCGAAACGCAGCTTGAATAGGTTGGTGCTCCTGTTTTCCTTCAGCCCCCTTGAGGCCCGGCTACATGCGATCAGCCAACTATGGATCCCCAATCGAGTTGGGAGCCTGCCCCCGGCTTTGACCGGGGGAAGACGAAGAATGGGGGGATTGCCAGTTAGATTCATTCATTTGATACGGCCTCAACTCCTGATTCGCATGATTCGTGATTAGCGATTCGTGATTCGTGATGGGGGAAATGCGTGCTCAGGCAACCCCTTTCCGCAAGGCACGTTTCACCGGCATGTACGAAATCCGACAGATCCTCCACCATGCCGGCCGTCTCCGCGCCGAAGGCCAGGGGTTTGCCCTGGCCACCGTCGTGCGCATCGGCGGATCCACCTATCGCCGACCAGGGGCGCGGCTGCTCATCGACCCGAAGGGCGCCACCTGGGGGACCATCAGCGGCGGTTGCCTGGAGGGCGAGGTGGCGGAACGTGCGCTGGAACAGATGAAGTCCGGCCTCGCGGAAGTCCACCCTTTCACCCTCGGCGAGGACGACATCGTACTTGGCTTTGGCACCGGATGCAACGGCATCGTGCACGTCCTCATCGAGCCCTTCGCCCCCGGGGGCCCGGTTCCGCCGCTCGACGCCATCGCCGCAAGCGCGGCCTCTCGCCGTTCTAACGTTCTTGCGACCGTGCTCACCGGCTCGGGCGCATGGCGCGACGCCGTAGCCGGGCATGTGGCCGTCCAGGATCTGGGTCTCGAGTCTATCCCGTCGGGCGACCTCCCGGAGGGTTTACACGAACGGATCGTGCGCGACGCCCGGGCGATCCTGGAGGACAAGCGCCACGCGGCCAGCCGGCCGGCCTGGCAGAACCGGACCTACGAAACCATGAGCGCCACGGCCGAGGTGCTCTTCGAGGCCCTTCAACCGCCCATCCGCCTGTTGCTGTTTGGCGAAGGGCACGACATCGCGCCGGTCGTCCGTATGGCGCAATCGCTCGGCTGGGAGGTGTGGATTGTCGGCCGAAAACCCGAGGAGGAGCTTGCCCGCCGCTTCCCCGGGGCTGATCGCTGTATCTTCCTGATGCATCCCGAGGAGGTTGCCACCCGCATCGCCACCGACGGCCGCACGGCGGCGTTCCTAATGAACCACAGCTACCTGCGAGACCGCGCCTTACTCGCCGGCCTCCTCCCCACCCAGACGCCCTACCTCGGCCTCCTCGGTCCCCGCAGCCGCACCGCCCGTATGCTCGAGGAACTCGCCGAAACCGCCCCATTGCCAGCCGACGCCGACACCCGCATCTTCGGCCCTATCGGACTCGACATCGGCACCGAAACCCCGGAAGAAATCGCCCTCGCCGCCCTCGCCGAGGCCCAGGCCATCCTCCACGGCCGCGGCGGTGGGTTGCTCAGGAAACGCACAGGGCCGATTCATTCGTGAGTGTGAGGGGTAGGAGTGTGGGGGTGTGGGGGTGCTCAACATCCACTTTTCCTTTTCCCTTTTTCCTTTTGCCCTGCTTCCATTGTATCCACATCCCACACCGCCCCTTCATCTTCCGTGGGCATTTCGATGACCCGGTGGGCGTGGCGTTTGACGATCCCGCGGCAGCCTTCAGGCTCGTCGTGTGCTAGAATCTCTTCGCGATAAACAACAGAGAACACCACCGGATGGCCACGCCGACCCTGGTAGACGGGGATGACGATGGCGCCTGGTCGCAGCGCCTCGGCGGCGCGAAACGCCGCGAGCACGCCGGCGGGCGTCGAGGGCGAAAGCCGCGGCATGTCGGATAGGGCAATGAGGTACCCGGCCGACGCCGGCGAGACGGCGCGGACGCCGGCCTGGATCGACGATGTCATGCCCTGCGGATAGCCCGGATTTTCCACGAAGCGTACGTCGAACCCGTTCAGCGCCTCCCGCACGCGGCCGGCCTCGTGCCCCAGCACGACGATCCGTTCGTCGACATCCGCTTCCATCAGCCGGTTGGCGGCGTGGACCACCATCGGCGCACCGTCCACTTCGAGCAGCAACTTGTTGATCTCTCCCATGCGCCGCGAAAGGCCCGCGGCAAGCAGGATTCCAGACAAAAACAGCCTGTTTCCCGTGGCTTTTTCCTTCATTTGCGATTCAAACGGTGTGGATCTAACTTCTGCCCGACCCGCCGGCCAGGCCGCGACAAGCTACTCTTTCCGGCGCCTCCAGGCCAATCCAATCCGTGAGGAATACACCGTATGGCAACCCAGAAGATCTCCTTCACCGAGCAAGTCGATGCCAACCTGAACCGTGCGGCGGCGCTGACTGACTACCCACCCGGACTCATCGAACAGATCCGCATCTGCAATAGTGTCTATTCCATCCAGTTTCCGCTGAAGCGAGACGATGGCACCATCGAGGTCATCAAGGCCTGGCGCGCCGAACACAGCCACCACCGGATGCCAGTAAAAGGCGGCATCCGCTACAACGAACACGCCGACCAGGACGAGGTGGTCGCCCTGGCTTCGCTGATGACCTACAAGTGCGCCATCGTCGACGTCCCGTTCGGTGGGGCCAAGGGAGCGGTGAAGATCAACCCGCGTAACTACTCCGAGGCCGAGCTCGAGCGGATCACGCGGCGCTATACGTACGAGCTGATCGCCAAAAAATTTATCGGCCCGGGGATCGACGTGCCGGCGCCCGACTACGGCACTGGCGCGCGCGAGATGGCGTGGATCGTCGACACCTACAATTCGATGACCACGTCCGAACTCGACGCTCTCGGCTGTGTTACCGGCAAGCCTATCGCCCAGGGCGGTATTCGCGGCCGCGTGGAGGCTACCGGGCGCGGGGTGTGTTTTGGCGTCCGCGAGGCGTGTAATTTCGAGGAAGACATGAAGGCCCGCGGGCTGACGACCGGCATTGCCGGCAAAACCGTCGTCGTCCAGGGCTTCGGAAACGTAGGCTACCACTCCGCCAAATTCCTCCAGGAGGAAGGCGGCGTCGTCATCGCGATCGCCGAGTACGACGGGGCGATCTACAACCCGAAAGGCCTGGACATCGACGCGGTGGACCGACACCGCAAGGAGCACAAAACGATCGTCTCCTTCCCCGGCGCTACCCTGATTCCGAATACGCTGGATGCCCTCGAACTGGCGTGTGACATCCTCGTGCCGGCCGCCCTGGAGACCCAGATCACCATGGAAAACGCCGGCCGGATCAAGGCAAAGATCATCGCCGAGGCCGCCAACGGCCCCGTCACGGCCGACGCCGCCGAGGCATTGACGCAACGCGGCGTCCTGATCATCCCGGACATGTACCTCAACGCCGGCGGGGTGACGGTGTCGTATTTCGAGTGGCTGAAAAACCTCTCACACGTCCGCTTCGGACGCATGGAGAAACGATTCGAGGAGCGCAGCAACCTGAAAATCCTTCGGACGCTCGAAAAAATGACCGGCCAGTCGATCGATGCCAAATTGATACGCGAAATCGCCCAGGGTCCTGACGAGGTCGACCTCGTCAATTCCGGCCTTGAGGATACCATGGTCGAGGCCTACCGACAGATCCGGGTGATCCAGGAGAAACACGGAATGAAGATCGATCTCCGCTGCGCGGCCTTCCTGTCCGCGCTTGAGAAGATCGCATACGCCTACGAGTTGCGCGGGATTTTCCCGTAACCTCAGTCCCTCCCCACCTCTCCACGGAGCCGTTTATTGAGCAACACCCCCCACACCCGGTTGTAGGGATGGACTTCCCGTACGGCCTTTCCGTCGCGCTCGACCGGTTGTCCTTCGTTCGCCCACATAAACACCGACCCCTCCAGATTGGCGACCGACGTGGCGCCGGCCTGGAGGAGCGCCTGCGCCTTGGCCGAGGACCGATAGCCGACCGAGCAGTACAGCACGATCGGCCGGCCCGCCGCCGCGGCCAGCAGATCGTCGACATCGGCGGAATCCGGGGCCGAGTGGATGGCGCCGGCGATGTGGCTGAGGTCATACTCGGAGCGCTCGCGCACGTCCACCAGCAGCGGCGGCTGCCTGTTCGGGTCCTGCAGCCAATGCGCCAGGGAGTCGACCGAGATCTGCTCGACCTCCGGGTAGCGGTTGCGTACGTCGCGCAGGACGGTGGACCACACAAGGGTCTGGGCAGAGGCCATGTCGAGCGGGAGGAGGATAAGAAGGAGGAGGATGTATCTGGTCATTTCGTGCCGGCGATTCCCTCAGGAACGCCGGATGGACGGGTCCGTTCAAAGGCCACCTACTTTTAACGATCCACTCTGACAGGCATTGGGCCAGCATCACCCCATGGAAACCCCGCCCCACCCATCCAAAGGACGTGTCCTGGTCGCCATGAGCGGCGGGGTCGACTCATCCGTGGCGGCCGTGTTGCTTCGCGAGCAGGGGTACGAGGTGATCGGAATCACGATGAAGACGTGGGACTACACCTCGAGCGGCGGGCGCGGCGGCAAGGAGGTCGGGTGCTGCTCGCTGGATTCGATGAACGACGCCCGGGGCGTGGCGATGGCGTTCGGGTTCACCCATTTTATCGTTGACATCCGCGAGGAGTTTGGGGACTGGGTGATCGAGCGATTCACGGGCGAGTACCTCGCCGGCCGCACCCCCAATCCGTGCGTCCTGTGCAACACCCACATCAAGTGGGCGGCCCTGCTCCGCCGCGCGGACGACCTGGGGTGTGCTTTCATCGCCACCGGCCACTACGCCCGAGTGCGGCACGACGAGGCCCTCGGCCGGCACGTGCTAATGCGCGGGCTGGATGCCAACAAGGACCAGAGTTACGCCCTCTGGGGCCTCCCCCAGGAACACCTCCAGCGCTCCATTTTTCCGCTCGGGGCCTACACGAAGCCGCAGATCCGCCAGATGGCGCACGACTACGGCCTGCTCCGCGTCGCGGACAAGCCGGACTCCTACGAGATCTGCTTCGTGCCCGACAACGACTACCGGCGTTTCCTCAAGGAACGCGTCCCGGGCCTTGAGGCCGAGGTAGAGGGCGGATCGTTTGTACTCAGCGACGGCACCGCCGTCGGCCGGCACGAGGGGTTTCCGTTTTACACAATCGGCCAGCGCCACGGCCTCGGGCTGGCGCTTGGGTATCCGGCCTATGTCACCCGGATCGACGCCCCCAGCAACACTATCACCGTCGGCCCCCGCAAGGAGTTATTGCAGCAAACCCTCGTCGCCCGCAAGCTAAACCTGACCAAGTACCCCGACCTGCGTGAGGAGAGACCCGCCATCGCCAAGATCCGCTACAAGGACGAAGGCGCCCCCTGCATCGTCTGGCAGAGCGACGACGACACCCTGCACGTCGCCTTCGCCGAACCCCGCCATGCCATCACCCCTGGCCAATCGCTTGTCTTGTATGAAGGGGATGATGTGCTGGGAGGAGGGTGGATACACGCTGTTGGCGAAGTGCAAAGTGAAAAGTAAAAAGTGCAAAGTAAAAAGTGCAAAGTGAGTGGCTGTGACCGTGAGTTGATCAATAACCAATAGAGCGTGACCATGAACCTCAGACTCCCCCATTTTTCACTTTCCACTTTTCACTTTGCACTTCTCGGAATTTTCCTCCTCGCCGCGCCGGCGTGTAAAACGTCCTCCGCCCCCGAGGCCGGAGGGAGTGTGCAGACGACGATGCCGTTTAAGGGCACGATCGTCTACCTCGACCTTGAGGGCGGCTTCTACGGCATCGAATCCGAAGACGGCGAGCGGTACTTTCCGATCAATCTTGCCGTCACGTTCCGAGAAGACGGCCTGCGCGTCGCATTCGACATGCGGCTCCGCACCGACGTCATGACGACGGTCATGTGGGGCACGCCGGTCGAGATTATTGAGATGGCGAGGAGGTAGAGGTTGCAGGTTGGCAAGTTGCAGGTTGGCAAGTTGCAGGTTGGCAAGTTGCAGGTTGGCAAGTTGCAGGTTGGCAAGTTGCAGGTTGGCAAGTTGCAGGTTGGCAAGTTGCAGGTTGGCAAGTTGTAATACTGTGGACAGTTTTCGCACATCTGGGCCAATCCTGGTGATCAGGCCCCTCCTCTCACCGAGGAGGGGCGAGTTCTGACGTCGATTTATCGAGGTCAGAATGGGGAGGAGTAAAGCCTTGCGTCAACGTAGATCATTTTTTTGCAACTCAACCCGAGTGCCGAGTTTACAAAAATTCGGGCAGCGACTGCGGGGCGTGCTTGGACTCATCTGCCCGGTGTCGATTCGCTCCTCCCCATCCCGTCAACGCTTCGCTCCTCCCCATCCCGTCAACGCTTCGCTCCTCCCCATCCCGTCAACGCTTCGCTCCTCCCCATCCCGTCAACGCTTCGCTCCTCCCCATCCCGTCAACGCTTCGCTCCGACGGGATTTGCCCCTCCTCGGATCGAGGAGGGGCCTGGTAGTCAGGCACGTTCCCGATACGAAAACTGTCCGAAGTATTAAGGTTGGCAAGTTGCAGGTTGGCAAGTTGCAGACGTATAAAATCCTGTAACCTGTCAACCCGTAACCTGCCAACCAGTATCTATCGCTCGTAAAACGCCGGCGGGGCGATGCCGAGGGAGCGGAGGTAGACGTAACCCTGCGCGCGGTGGTGGATTTCGTTGTCCACGATGTAATGGATGATCCAGTGCCCGGGGCCCTCCCACTGCCCAAACGCGAGGTCGACTTTGGGAAAACGATTCGCGGGAATCGTGGGCCAGATTTCGTTCATTTTTGTCGTTACCTCGTCCCACAGCCGGAGCGCCTCGGCTTTGGAGCTCAGCGTCGGCCCCTCGTCGTACTCCCACTTTCCGGTAGCCACCCCCTTGATGGTTGGAATGGCCATACCCAGCATCTCCTTTACCAGCAAAGAGAACGGACGCATCCCGCCGATGGAGTAGCTCGTGAAGGCGTCTTCCGGAAAGGCCTCGATGACGCGGCGCGTCAGCCGGCGGTGGCCCTGCCAGTGCTCGAGAAAGGCATCCGCAGTGATAAACGGAGCGGGTGTCGGTAGAGTAGCCATGGCGTTGCATCTAGGGTTGAATGAAGGAACACACCCAGTATCCGCCGGCGTGGTGTCAACGTTGTGTCACAGGGGTTCCGAGGGTTAAAGATCACGAAACCAAGTGTAACTACCTGCGTCACACCTGACGTTCCCTTACTCGCACGCCGATGATTCAGAACTTCAGGCACAAAGGGCTCCGGCGCTTTTTCGATACCGGTGATGGTTCAAAACTGAACGCCAGCCACCTGAAACGTATCCGCCTTATTCTGTCGGCTCTCAATGCGGCGACCATGGTTGACGCCGTGGCGTTTCCCGGCTCGGGGCTCCATCCATTAAAAGGCGACATGAAAGGGTTCTCGGCGGTATCGGTGAGCGGCAACTGGCGCATCGTATTCCGTTTCGAAAATGGAGATGCTTACGACGTCGACTATGTAGATTATCACTGACATGATGCACAATCCAGCACATCCCGGAGAGATTTTGAAAGATCTGTATTTAGAACCGCTGGGCCTGAGCGTCACGGCCGCCGCGGAGGGGCTGGGCATAAGCCGGAAGAGACTATCAGCATTGATTAACCAACGCTCCGGCATCAGTCCGCTCATGGCGCTCAGGCTATCGAAGGCCTTTCCAAACACAACGGCTCAATTCTGGCTGAATCTGCAGAATCAATTCGATCTCTTCGTGGAGCAGGGCAATGCGGCCCTCGCCACCGTCAGGCGACTGGCAGCTGCATAACATCCTTTTCGATATACTGACGCGGCTAAAAGACGGGGTAATTACTCATCCCCACCCACACGGACCTCACTTCGGTCGTCCGTTAGCGGCAGGCTGATGAGGTTGGCGAAGAAGGCATACACCTCGGGGTGATACGCCTTGAGTTGCCGGTACCAGCCGAGGGCGGTGTAGACGTAGGTCCCCTCGCCATACCGCGCCAGAAGGGTCGAGCTCGCCAGCGGCTCTTCGCCGGGATCATTCATGCGGAAGACCTCCTGGAACTCGGGCGCGTATTCGCCGGGGAAATAGAGGCCGCGCTCCTGCACCCACCCCTCCCACAACGCCGGCCCGATGGCGTTTGGCGCATGGAACAGCGGGGAATCGGGTAGCAATACTGTCACGGGCGCGTCTTCCCGCGTCACCCTGTCGTGACTGAGCAGCAGCGGATAGGGCGCCAGGGTATCCGGGTTTTTCTTCGCGGCGTCAAATGGATCGGCGAATTCCGGATTCCACTCGAACGTCTTCTGGTAGTTGACGATCAGGTGCCCGCCGGCTTCGACCCACGCGAGCAGCCGGCCGTTGTGCGCCCGCAGGTCCGCCCGGACGAGGTAGGCCCGGATGTCCACGACAATCGTATGGAACCCCGACAGATCGTCATCGGCGAGCGCGAGTGAATCGAGCAGGACATGCTCTACACCGAGCTCGCTCAGTGCCTGGTCCAGCGTGTTGTCGTAACTCGCCACCACCCCCACCCGCAGCGCCTCGGGCACAAGGACGTTGAATACCCGGCCGGCGAAGAAGGTATGCGCGGGAAGGGCCGGCCCGGTCGAGGGAGACGCCATAGACGTCACGGTCAGCGTATAGTCGCCCGGAGCCAGCGTTTCGGGCAGGACATAATCGAGCACGATCTTCCCGCCGGCCTCGATGGGTGCGTCGTACTGGGCGGAGTGGACGACCTCGCGGGTCGCGTCTTTCGATATGGCCAGGCGAACGTCCACCCGCGCCGCCACGGGGTCGAACGCGGCGAGGTCGAGCGCGAGCTGATTGGCGCCGCCGCGGAGCCGGACCACCTGGTCGCGGGCGGAGACGACGATCGGCGGGGCGATTTCCAGCGGGAGATGGCCGGCGGCCACGAGCTGCCGGTCGTTGGCGTTACGCAGGGCGTACTGGACGGGTAGGTCGTTCGTGAAACGGTCGTACTGGCGGTCGACTTTCGGGAGGGTAGGCGCCGCGTCGGCGCGAACGCGGACGGCAACGGCGTCGTCCGAGCTGCCGGACACGATTATCGTTGTGTCGATCGCCCCGGAAAAGGTTAGCTGCATGGGCGAGGCATCCATCCGGCGCGGAGCGAAACGGAGGTCGATCGTCTGCCCGGGCACCGCGACGTCGATGGAGGCCATGACAAAATTCTCGGGCAGCGGCTCGATGCGGCCCGATGCGATCCAGTAGCTCAGATCCGGCGAGGCATTCCGGTTTGGCGGCAGGCCGGCCGTGAGGTCGGCCGTCACTGGCGGCGCGCCCTCGGCCTCGCGAAGGAGCACAAAAAACGTGTTGTCCTGCATGCGTCGAAACGCCGCGAACATCCCCATGCCCTGAGACGCGTGTTCGACGAGGGCATCCGTCGCGATGTCCGCATAGGACTTGCCGGCCGGCGCATAGACGTCCATCACCGGCACCTCGGCGTCGTAGTCTTCCGTCGTGCGACGCCAGAGCCGGAGGAAGAGCCGCTTCGGCTGCCAGAGGTCCACCCCGTCCTCTTCGAGTTGCTCGGGGTGATACGTCGAGTCGGCGGCGAGGGCGAACGCGTCGTAGGCCGAGATCCCGACCGCCTGATGCTGCCCGTGCTGGAGGTTGGGGCCGACGGTCAGGGTATCGTGATTGGTGAAGAGGACGTCCGGCTTGAGCTTCCGGATGAGATAGACGAGGCGGGAAGTCACTTCATCCCGCCCGCCCCAGATATCAAAGGCCTCGCGGGCCTGTTTCGAGAACCCAAAGTCTTTGAAGTTGAGGAAATAAACCTGCGTTCCGAGCCGGCGCGCGGCGCGTTCGGTCTCCACCGTCCGGATGGCGCCGAGTTCTTCATAGAGTTCGGGTCCTATCTCGTTCTGCCCCCCTTCGCCGCGGGTATAGATCACGCTGTACGCGACGGCGTCGTGGGCGCGACGATAATAGGCGAGGGTGCGGCCATCCTCATCGTCCGGATGGGCAGCGAGGTTCATCACAACGAGCGGAGCCGCGGACTGGGCGGCGGCTGGCTGCCGGCCCGCGCCGGCGAAGATGAAGAGCAGCAGAAGGAGCGCGTAGAATCGCATGTGTTTCCTATTTTCGGGCGTCCGTATCCGTAGAGACGCAAGGTGTTGCGTCTTGGAGACGCAAGGTGTTGCGTCTCTACCCCCCACGTCCCATATACACATACCGTGTTACCATGACCGCCGCCGATAAAGCCTTTCTCTTTCAGCTTCTCGACACCCCGAGCCCTTCCGGGTTCGAATCCGCCGGCCAGCGCATCTGGGCGGGCTACCTGCGCCGGCACGCGGACCGAGTCGAGAGCGATCACTACGGCAACGTATGGGCGACACTTGATGGGTCGGCGAAAGATAACGCCCCGCGGCTCATGCTGGAAGCCCATGCGGACGAAATCGGGTTAATGGTCAATCATATTTCCGACGACGGGTTCCTGTTCATCACACGGATCGGGGGGTCGGACCGGGCCATCGCCCGCGGCCGGTCCGTCCGCATCCTCGGCAGCCAGGGCGAGGTGGAGGGGATCCTGGGCAACACGGCCATCCACCTGCGGGACCGGACGGACGACAAGCTGCCCGAGTGGCACGATCTGTTCATCGACATCGGCGCCGGCAACAAAGACGCCGTCGCGGCACGCGGCATCCGTGTAGGGCACCCGGCCGTGCTGGCCGAGTCCGCCCGGCCTTTCGGGGATACCCGCATCGTCGGCCGCGCGCTCGACAACCGGATAGGCGGCTTTATCATCGCGCGGGTGATGGCGCAGCTGGCCGCCAGCGGCAATCGGCCGGCCGCCACGGTGCACGCCGTCAACGCCGTCCAGGAAGAAGTGGGCGGGCACGGAGCGCGGATGATGAGCTATCGGCTCAACCCCACTGTAGCCGTCGTGCTGGACGTTTGCCACGCCACCGACTCCCCGGGCATCAGTGCCCCGAAACACGGCCTTACCAAACTCGGCGGCGGCCCCGGCCTCATGCACGGCGCCTCCACCCACCCCCTCGTCGTCCAGCGCCTCATGGAAGTCGCCGAAAAAGAAGGCATCCCGCTCCAGCACGAAGCATCGACCGGCTTCAGCGGCACCGACACCGACCAGATCTTCGACACCCGCGCCGGCATCCCCAGCGCCCTCGTCTCCCTCCCCATGCGGTACATGCACTCGACCGTGGAAATGGTGGATACGGCCGACCTCGACGCCGTCGTCCGCCTCCTAACGGCGTTTGTGCACGCCCTGACGCCAGCGGATGCGTTCAAGATTTCGATCTGACGATCGAAATCTTGAACAAGGAAAAAGGAAAAAGGAAAAAGGAAAAATGAAAAAGGCAAAAATGGAAAGTAGAAAGTGAAAACTCGCTGCTAGGAGACCATAAATTTTACCTTTTACCTTTTACCTTTTACCTTTTACCGTATCGTCCTTCGCTTCCGCACAATACTCAGCGCCATCTCCAGGGCCTGTTCGGCGTTCAGGCGGGGGTCGACCTGGGTTTTGTAGGCGCGCTCGAGGTCGGCCTGGACGAGGCCGCGGGCGCCGCCGATGCACTCGGTGACGTCGTCGCCGGTGAGTTCGAGGTGGACGCCGCCGAGGCTGGAGCCGAGGCGGTGGTGGATGTCGAACGCCTGCTCGACCTCCGAGAGGATAAAATCAAACGGCCGCGTTTTGAAGCCGGATTCGGTGCGGACGGTGTTGCCGTGCATCGGGTCGCAGATCCACAACGCCTTCTTGCCGGCCCGCTGCACGGCCTCCAGCAGCGGCGGCAGACCGTCGGCGATCTGGTCTTTCCCGAACCGGGTGATGAGCGTCAGCCGGCCGGGATCGTTCTCCGGGTTGAGGATGTCCATCAAATAGATCAGATCCTTCGGGCTCACCGCCTTCCCTACCTTCATCCCGATCGGGTTTTCGATCCCCCGGGCGTATTCGACGTGGGCGCTCTCGGGGAACGCCGTTCGCATCCCTATCCACGGCATGTGGGTCGATAGATTATACCAGCCCGGGTTGTGCGGGACACGCCGCGTCTGCGCCTCCTCGTAGGGTAAAAACAGCGCCTCGTGGCTCGTAAAAAACGACGCCCGGTCCAGCGCGGCGCTCTTGGTGTCCGCGAAGGTCTCCATGAACGACACCGCCTCCTTGATCGCGCCCAGGATTTCGCGATATTCGGCCGCCCGGGGCGAATTGCCGAGGAAGTCCAGGTCCCAGTACTCCGGGTGGTGCAGATCGGCGAAGCCGCCCGTGACGAGGGCCCGGACGAAGTTGAGCGTCATGGCCGAGCGGCTGTGGGCGTCGAGGAGGCGCTCGGGCGCCGGCACCCGCGCCGCGGCGGTGAATGGCAGCCCGTTGATCATGTCGCCCCTGTAGGTCGGCAGCGTCAGCCCATTGATCGTCTCGGTGTCCTCCGAGCGGGGTTTCGCGTACTGGCCGGCGAAACGGCCAATGCGGATGACCGGCATCTTGAGCCCGAAGATGAGCACGACGCTCATCTGGAGCAGGACCTTGAGCCGGCGAGCGATGATGTCGGACTCGCACTCGTCAAAGCTCTCCGCGCAGTCGCCGCCCTGCAGCACGAATCGTTTGCCTACCGCCGCCTCGCGGAGCTGCGCGCGGAGGGTGTTCGACTCCCACGACGTCACGAGCGGCGTCACGCGGGAGAGGCGGGAAAGCACGGCGTCGAGCGCGGCGGCGTCCGGGTAGGTGGGTTGCTGGAGCGCCTTCCGGGTGCGCCAGCTGGCCGGCGTCCAGGCCGTCTGTTCAGGGTTGATAACCGGGTCGATAACCATCGGGTGATTGCGTCAGCAGTGGGCTGGCTTGCTATTTTGTTATGCATCCGTGATGAATCGCCGCCGCCGAATGGGTATCCTACAGCGTCGCGGCGATCATCCACGGATCCCCGTGAACCCTCGAGTATACCATCCTGATCCGACCGCATGCCATCCTATTCTGCCGAGCCGATCGCCATGGCACCACCCACACACGTCACGCCATCGATCCTCATCGTCGAGGACGACCCCGACCTCGCCGGCCTACTCCAGATCCACCTGGGGGATCTCGGGTATGCGACCCACGTCGCCCGCGACGGACGCAGCGGGCTCGAAATGGCCCTCCGCGACCCCTTCGCACTGCTCATTCTGGACCTCATGCTCCCCGGGCTGGACGGCCTTGAGGTATGCAAACGCATCCGCGCCGAAAACCGCGCCTTGCCCATCCTCATGCTCACGGCAAAATCCGAGGAGCTCGACAAAGTGCTCGGCCTCGAACTCGGCGCCGACGACTATCTCACGAAACCGTTCAGCATCCGCGAGCTGCTGGCCCGGGTGAAGGCCCTCCTGCGCCGGTTCGATCTGTCGAGCGAAATCGCCCGGCCGGCCGATGCGTCGGTGCTGATGTTTGGAGACCTGACGGTGGATGTCGACAAACGGAAGGTGACGCTGCGGGGCGAGGCGCTGGAGCTTACCGCGAAGGAATTCGAGCTGCTACTGCTGTTCGCCCGCAACCCGGGCCGGGCGTATAGCCGGCAGGAATTGCTGGACCTCGTCTGGGGCTACCAGTACAGCGGCTACAGCCACACGGTGAATACCCACATCAACCGGCTGCGCAACAAGATCGAGGCGGATCCGGCAGACCCACGCTTCATCCAGACCGTCTGGGGCCACGGCTACCGGTTTGCCGAGGCCGAGAAGTTACATTCCTGACCCACCATGCACAGTTTTTACGCGAAGTTATCCGCGATCTTCCTCCTCCTCATGCTCACCGTCGTGGTGATCGTGTCGATCCTCGGCTTCCGCGCGGCGCTGCAGCTGGATGTAGAGACCGACCAGAAGCTCAACCGCACCCTCGCCAGCAATCTCGCCGTGCTGTTTCAGCCCTGGCTGATCGATAACATCGACGACAAGATGATCCGGATGGAGATCGATAACCTGAAGGGCATCAATCGGCGGATTGATATTTATTTGATGGGATCGAATGGGATGATCAAGGCGCACTACGTGCCGGAGGATCAGGCGCTGATGATGCCCACGGTGGATCTGGCGCCGCTCGATGCGTACCTCGCCGGCGCCGAGCTGCCGCTGCTCGGCGACGACCCACTCCGCGCCGGCCGTAAAAAACCGTTCAGCGTCGCCCCCATCGTCATCATGGGTGAGGAAGGCTGTTATCTGTACGTGATCCTCGGCGGCGAGCGGTATGAAACCCTCGCCAACATGCTCACGAATAGCTATATCATGCGGACGGCCGCGCTCGGCATCGGGCTGACGCTGCTCGTCACCGCCGTCATCGGGATGCTGCTGTTTGCCCTGCTCACGAAACGCCTCCGCCGGATGCGCGAGGCCGTGCATGCCTTCGAAGGCGGCAACCTCCAGCGCCGCATCCAACCTGGCGAGCCCGATGAGCTGGGCGATCTGGGAGTAGCGTTTAACCAGATGGCGGATACCATCGTCGCGAACATCGACCAGTTGAAGCAGGCGGACCGCCTCCGGCGCGAGCTGATCGCGAACGTGTCGCACGACCTCCGGAGTCCGCTCGCCTCCATCCAGGGGTACCTCGAAACGATCCTGATCAAGGACCCATCCCTGTCCGCCGACGAACGCAAGGCGTACCTGGAGGTGGGGCTCAAAAACACCCGCCGGCTGGGGGTGTTGATCGAGTCGCTGTTCGAACTCTCGAAACTTGACGCCCGGCAGATCGAGCCGCAGATCGAGCCATTTTCGATCGCCGAGTTGGCGCAGGACCTCGCGATGCACTTCCGCCCCATCGCGGAGCGCAAAAATATCCGCCTCACGGTCGATGTCGCCACCCCGCTGCCGCTCGTTTACGCGGATATCGGTCTCGTCGAGCGCGCCATCTCGAACCTCATCGACAACGCGCTGCGCCACACCCCCGCCGGCGGGTCCGTCCGTATCGTCCCGACAAACGACGCCGGCTTCGTGCAGGTCGAGATCGCCGACACAGGCTCCGGCATCCCCGCCGAGGACCTGCCGAGGGTGTTCGACCGCTTCTACCGGGTCGAAAAAAGCCGCGCGCCGGAGGAGAACGGCGGCGCCGGCCTCGGGCTCGCCATCGCCCAGAAAATCTTCGAACTTCACGGCAGTCCGCTCGGGGTGCGCAGCGTGGTGGATAAAGGCACTACGTTTAACTTCCGGCTGCCGACGGCCACGCTGGAACGGTGAACGTCTACCCGATGACCATCGACCACATCAATAACAGTCATTCGTTTCAAAACAGCGATTCTGGCGTCTGGGAGTTGATTGTGCAAAAAATAATAATGGCTATCCGGGGATCCGTACGAGATCGCTTACATATAAGCCAGCAACCAATCGGGTCGGTCGCCGGCCAGACGCGTTCCGCGTAAGGGGTTTCTCCCAGGGCGTTCGACCACTCCTTCTTCTCGTAGCTTCACTCGTAGCTTCACTCGTAGCTTCACTCGTTGCTTCACTCGTTGCTTCACTCGTTGCTTCACTCGTTCCTTTCTCGTCGCCGTAGAGGCTCCCTCTACATCAGTCCTTTCCGAAAGGTGACTTCATGAAGGCATTTTCGATGGGCGACTTCAGCCCGATGCTCCGTCCTCATCCCAGTGTATCCGCCCGCACGCGCACGCGGCCGTCGCCCGACGAGGTCGAGCAGCTGCGCGCACAGGTCGACCAGCTCCAGCACGAAAACCAGACGCTCCGCAGCGAAATTACACGCCTCCGCCTGTTCCAGGCGCTCGACGTGCCGGCGGAAGACGGAGCGGAGGAGTCCGACCCTCCCCTGCCGACCGACGCCCGCAAGCTCTACTTCGTCCTCCCGGAGGTCTTCTCCCAGATCGCCTATTTCAAAATCGCGCACGACCTCGGCTACAGCATCGAGCGCAGCCAGCAGATCGTCGGCATCCTCCAACGCCAGCGCTTCCTAGAACGCGCCGGCGACCAGCTCCGCAAGATGGATCCCTACCAGTATCGGATGGCGTTGGCGCGGTAGAGTTGTTGAGATTTCTAATCTACCTCATCGTCATCCCCGCGTAGGCGGGGATCCACGCAACCAACCAGTCTTGTATGGATCCCCAATCAAGTTGGGGATGACGAGACCGCAAGAAAAGGCTTGACGCCACTTGTGGCAGGTGTGGCGTCAAGCCCCTGTTACGGGATCCGAACGTTCACCGTTTCACGTACTTCTTTTCGATATACGCAATCCAGTTGTCGCTCGTCAGCCGGCTCCCGGTGACGCGTTCCAACAAATCCCCCGCGTCGACGGCCTTGCCGTGGCCGTGGATGTGGGTCCGCAGCCAACCCAGCAGCCCCTCGAACCGGCCGGCGCGAATCTGATCGTCGAGATCCGGGATGGCGATTCGGATGGCATCGTAAAGCTGGGCGGACATCAAGTTGCCCAGCGCGTACGTCGGAAAATACCCGAACGCACCGAGTGACCAGTGGATGTCCTGCAACACTCCGTCGGCGTCGTTTGGAGGCCGGATACCGAGGTAGGCCTCCATTCGGTCGTTCCAGGCCCCGGGAAGGTCGTCGACCGACAGGCTTCCGTCCAACATGGCCATTTCGAGTTCGAAGCGGAGCATGATGTGGAGGTTGTAGGTCACCTCGTCGGCCTCGACGCGGATGGGTGTCGGCGCGACGGCGTTGATGGCCCGGTAAAACGCATCAAGTGAGATGTCCGCCAGCGGACCCGGGAAGGCGGCCTTCAGCTTCGGATAATAATGCTCCCAGAACGGCCGGCTCCGGCCGATGAGGTTCTCCCAGAGGCACGACTGGGATTCGTGCATCCCCAGCGACGTACCGTCGGCCAGCGGGGAGCGGTCGAACGCAAGGTCGATCCCCTGCTCGTACAACCCGTGGCCGCCCTCGTGGAGGGAGCCGAACAGGGCGGATGGCAGGAAACGCTCGTTGACGCGGGTGGTGAGGCGGACGTCCGTGATCGCGAACGTGGTCGTGAACGGGTGCGCGGAGAGGTCCTGCCGGCCCCGGTTAAAATCAAACCCGATATCCCGCAACACCATCATCCCAAACTCCCACTGCGCCTGCGTATCGAACGCCCGCGTCAGCACGCCGGCGTCCACCTGCGGCGCATCCGCGAGGTGTTTGACGATCGGCACCAAGCGCTCGCGCAGCGCGGCGAACACGGTGGCGATCTCCGCGGCCGTCGCCCCCGGTTCGTATTCCTCGAGAAGCGCATCGTAACGGTGTCCGGCGTAGCCGACGGCCTCGGCGATCCGGATGTTGATGTCGACCAGCTGTTTCAGGTGGGGCGCGAACACCGGAAAGTCGTTCCGTTCGCGGGCGGATTTCCAGGCCTGTTTGGCGCGCGACACGGCCCCGGCCAGCTCGACCACGAGGGCCGCGGGCAGCCGGCGTTTCCGGTCGATCAGCCGACGGGTCACCCGCACCAGCGCCGCGTCATCTCCTTCCAGCCGGCCGTCGAGGGCATCGACCAGGGCGGCGAGCTCGTCCGTCGTAAGATATTCGTGGGCGAGCTGGCGCAGGGTCGACACCTGGTGCGCGCGGGCCTCTGCGGCGCCGTCGGGCATGTACGTCTCCTGGTCCCATTCGAGGACATTGGCGGCCGCCTCGAGGTCGCGCACGCGGGCGAGGCGGTATTTGAGGACTGTAAGCGGCTCACTCATTACACTAGTGTTGTGGTGTCTCACCATTCAAAAAAGCATGTCATCTCGACCAAAAACGCCGGCTTGCCGGCGTTGGAGCGGAGAGACCTCCATCAGACCTTCCGGAGGTCTCTCCGCTTCGGCCCGTTAAATCGGGCCTCCGGTCGAGATGACATTATTATGTTTAACGTGCATCCCTCATTTCTCACCTCACCTTGGCCGCAAACCCCGAGGCACGATCCACCGTTCCGCCACAGCGAACAGGGCCTGTGCGACGAGGGCGAGGACGGCGGCCGGGATGGCGCCTTCCAGAATCAGGCCAACGTCGTCCAGCCGAATTCCAGTGAGGATCGGCTGGCCGTACCCCCCGGCGCCGATGAGGGCGCCAAGCGTGGCGGTACCGATGGTGATGACGGAGGAGGTTTTTACCCCGGCCAGAATGGCGCGGGAGGCGAGCGGGAGCTCGATCTGCCGGAGCGTCGCCGCCGGCGAGAGGCCGAGCGCCTCGGCGGACTCGCGCAGCGGCGCGGGGATGTCCAGCAAGCCGGCGTGGGTGTTGCGAACGATCGGGAGCAGGCTGTACAGAAACAGCGCCACCATCGCCGGCGGCCCCCCAATGCCCAGCAGCGGGATCATAAAGACGAGTAGCGCGAGCGACGGAATCGTGTAGATCATCCCCACCACCGCCAGGATGACCGCCCCCAGGCGGGGCTTCCGCGCCGCCGCGATGCCCAGCGGGATGGCGGCCAGGATCGCGGGAATCAGCGCGAAGAGCACCAGCCGGAGGTGTTCGCCGGTGTAGCGGAGGATCCGACGGGTGCGGGTTTCGGCGGCCGTGGTCACTGCCGGCTCATCGAGTATCTCTGCGTTCAAAAAATCCGCCGCCACCTGGTTTTCCGGGACGCGGTCCAGCTTCGCGCGGGCGTTCATCCCGGTCATGGCGGCCTCGTCGATCCGGCCGGCGAGCCGGGCGAGGAGGGCGTCGACGTCCGGCACACGGTCGACCAGGTCGGCCCGGTAGAGGACGACGGCCTCGTACTCGGGAAAAAAGCCGGCGTCGTCGATCAGCGTGTTCAGGCCGTAGTAGGCGATCTCGGCGTCGGTGGAATAGAGGTCGGTAAAATCGATATCACCCGATTCAAGCCCCCGGTAGGCGAGGTCGTGATCGAGGCCCCGGACGTTGGCCTGGGGTAGATCGTAGGCATCGCGGAGCCCCGGCCACCCATCCGACCGGTTCATGAACTCCGTCGAGAAGCCACCGACGAGCTCCGGGTGCCGGCGAAGCTCGGATAGGGTGCGCACCCCCAGCGCCTCGGCGCGGTCGGCACGCATCCCTATCGCGTAGGTATTATTAAACCCGAGCGGCGGCGCCATGCGGACGCCGTGGGTGGCGAGCACCTGTTCGAGTTCGGCGAGGCCCGAGATTGCGTCGCCGGCCAGGACTTCCTGGATGAGCGTGCCCGAGTAGTCCGGGTAGGCGTCCAGTTCGCCGGCGAGGAGGGCGTTCCAGGCAAAGGTCGTCCCGCCCAGGCCGGCGCGGTGCGTTACCTCGTAGCCGGCCGAGGCGAAGAGGCCCGTGACGACTTCGCCGAGGATCACCCCCTCCGTAAAGGCTTTGGAGCCCACGCGGATGGGTTGGGCGGTGGCCTGAAGGGCATAAACGAGAAGGGTCGCCACGACCACTCCCATACGGACTGCCGACCGCCTTCTACGGTCATCCTCGCGCAGGCGGGGACCCAGGAAAACGCCATTCTGGAGGCTGGATCCCCGCTTTCGCGGGGATGACGGGGGCCGCGCGGATGACGATGGCCGCGAGACTGGCGATGGCTGCGTTCGCGAGGACGGCCAGCTCAATGCAGAACATCCCCCCATCATCCCACCACCTGCCGCTGGGCGTTGACGAAGGCCCGGACGAAATCATTCGCCGGCGCATCGAGCAATTCCTGAATCGTCCCGCGTTGTTCGATGCGGCCGTTTTTCATGAGCAGAATGGTGTCCCCGAAGAAGCCGGCCTCATGGAGGTCATGCGTGACGAGGACGACGGTTTTATGTAGGGATGAAAAGATGGCGCGGAGGTCGTTCTGGAGGTCGGCGCGGATCATCGGGTCGAGGGCGCCGAGCGGTTCGTCGAGCAGCAGCACGTCCGGATCGAGCATCAGCGCCCGCATGAGGCCGACACGTTGTTGCTGGCCGCCCGAGAGCTCGAGCGGGAAACGCGCGAGGCGGTCGGCCGGCAGTTGGACGAGGCCGGCGAGTTCATCAACGCGGCTGTTGATCCAGGAGGTGTTCCGCCCGAGGTGCCGGGCGAGGAGGGTGACGTTGGCGCGGGCCGTGAGGTGCGGGAAGAGGCCGCCCGACTGGATGACGTACCCCATCCGGTGCCGCATGCGGCGGACCTGCTCCGGCGTGAGGCGTTCGCCGTCGAAGTAGATGTCGCCTGTTGACGGGGCGATGAGCCCGTTCATGAGGCGCAGGAGGGTAGATTTGCCACAGCCGCTGGGCCCGATGAGCACGGTAGTCCGCCCCGGCTCCAGCGCCAGATCCAGCGGTGCCAGGGCCTGGACGCCGTCGTAGGATTTGGAGACCTGGAGGAGGGCGAGCATGGGGGATGGTTGGCAGGTTGACAGGTTGCAGGTTGGCAGGCCTGTTCTGAGTGACGCCGGCGCCAGCCGGCGGATTCGAAGGATCTATACGATGCAGGTTGGCGGGGTGGAAAGATGGGAAAATGGGGGCTGGAATGCCAGTCGGTCGGCGTGCGGGTTTGGGCGTGACGATGAAGAAACCATGAGGGGAATTATCGTGTGGTGGCCGCCGGGATCCCGGCGGGAAGGCCGGCGTGAAAGGTCGTCCTAAAACGCCAATGTAGCTCAGCTGGTAGAGCAGCTCACTCGTAATGAGCAGGTCAGCGGTTCAAATCCGCTCATTGGCTCCAGAAGCCGTCTCGACGCAGGTCGGGGCGGCTTTTTTGGTATGGTGGCCTCACGCTGGGATACCAGCCTATCAAACGGACAATTTGAATTTGCCGGAGGCGGTGGTCGCGTTCCGGGTTCGGAGTTCCGGGTGATCGCACGATACGGGTTCGCTTACCCGGAACACTGAACACGATATCCGGAACGGATACTCCGCACATTCAACGTTTCAGACAACTACGGCCATCAGGCCGTCGATCGCCAGACCTGTTAGGGTGGCACGCAAGGGGAGTTAGCACGACTCAGGGTCGTAATTAGCGTATTTACGTCATAGCATTTCAGGAAGCGCCGGCTTATTAAAGAGGCAGGTCCACGGAGCGCCCCCTTCTCCGATCGTCGTCACCTCTTCCGCCGTTACCGTCATGTCGCGTCACATCTTTTCCCTGCCTGCGCTCCTATTCCTTCTCACAGCTCTGATCCTCCCTCATCGAGTGAAGGCTCAGGATGCGTTTGAGCCAAACAATACATTTACTCTAGCATCTCCAATTGAGATCAGTGTCCCTATCCAAGCAACAATATTTGATAATGGTGACGTCGATTATTATAGGTTTGAGACCACACAGCCAGGCTCCATACAAGTAAGTGTCTCAGCTCTCGGCACTGTGGATCTTTACTTAGGTATGTTTAATAGTTTGCAAGAATTAATGTTTGATGAATCAGAGCAACCTCTCATTCCCGTTAAAATTGTAACAGTGCAAGAACCTGGAACATTTTACATCATTGCAAGAGACGCTGGCCGATGCTGCGGCACAGCCAATAGCAGTACGGAGCTTTACACATTGATCGTAACATTAGAGACGAACGATTCACATGAATTCAATAACAATTTCGAAACGGCCAGTTTCATTAGTGCTGAAGAGACGATTACCGCAACTATCGGTGCTCCTTTAGATAATGACTATTTCATTTTTGAGGTAACATCCTCAGGCCCAGTAAGAACCATCGTAACGAACGTTCCATCCAATCTCAGCATATCTCTTTTCCTGTATGGGCCAACGCAGCAATTGATCGACGATGACCGCTTCAATGACGTTGGGGAAGCCATCGATCGAACATTTAACCTAACGACACCAGGTAAATACTATGTAAGGTTGGTAAGCACCGGTGGCTTTAGTAATAAATTTTACCAGCTTACTGTTTCAGGTAATACCGTCGGCACCGCCCCCGCGGCACTCCCCGGCGATGTCGGCAACAACGGCGTCGTCGACGCCGGCGACGCGAGCCTCGTCCTGCAATCCGTCGTCGGGCTTCGCACGCTAAACGGCACCCAGCGCCTTGCGGCGGATGTAGACGCCAACAGCGCCGTCCAGGCCGCCGATGCCTCGCGTATCCTCCAGTTCGTTGTCGGGATGATCTCGGCATTAAAGTCCGGCTCCGATGCCGCCACGGAGGCCACCATCGCCTGGGGCACGGCAGCCGAAGAAGCCGACGGCTCCTGGCGCCTGCCGCTCCTCGTCGATGGCGACGCCTCGGCCGTCTACGCCGCCGAGATGACCCTCGACTTCGACCCCACCGCGTTGCAAATCGCCGACTTCGCCTCCGCCCTGCCGGCCGACTGGCTGGTGCTCACCGCCCCGGACGACGCCGGCCGCTTCCGCATTGCCGCCGCCGGCGCCACCCCCCTCGCCTCGAAGACCCTCGGCTCGCTGCTGATCCACCCGATCGATTCGTCTCGGCCTGTCACGCTCACCGGCACGGCCCTCCTCAATGCCGGCACGGCATCGCCCCTTGGCGACCTGCAGCTCGCCACCCTCCCGGAGGCCTACGCGCTCCATCCCAACTACCCAAACCCTTTCAATCCGACGACCCGGCTTTCCTTCGACCTCCCCGAGGCGGACTTCGTCACCCTCCGCATTTACAACCTGCTCGGCCAACCCGTGGCGACGTTGGTGGACCGCGAACAGCCGGCCGGCCGGCATGAGGTAGTGTGGGATGCCTCCGGAATGGCCAGCGGCGCCTACCTGTATCGGCTCGAAGCCGGCGGGTTCGTCCGCACCCGCGTGCTGACGATCCTCCGCTGAGGCTCCCCGCGCTTCTCCTTCACGCCAGCTCGTTCAGGTGCCGCCATGCGTTTTTCCCTGCGCTACCTCCCGCTTTGTGTCGGGATCCTCCTCGTCCTCGCCCTACCCGCCCGCGCCCAGGTCATCCTCACGATCGACGGCGCGTCGGCGCGGGTAGGCCAGACCCTCCGCATCCCCGTCCGCGTCGCCGGCCTCGACGGGCAGGATATCACGTCCTACCAGATTAAACTGACCTACGCCGCCGACGTGCTCGCGATCACCGCCATCGAGACCGCCGGAGGTGTCGCCGCCGGGCTCGCCCCTGCCGTTAATCTCTCTACACCGGGACTTGTGCAGGTTGCCGGCGCCGGCACTGTTCCGATCGCCGGCAGCGGGGTGTTGTTCGAGATCGTGGCCGAGGTCACCGGTGCCGACCTGCTCGGCGAGCGGATCTTCACCCCGCGCTTCGACGAGGCGCTGTTTTTCACGAGCCAGAGCATTCCGGTCGGAGTTTCGACCACTTCCGGCGCGTTCTCCGTCCGCGGGATCGAACTGGCGGTCGAGGCCCTGACCTCCGCTGCGGGAGCTCCTTTTTCAACGCCGATCACGATTGGCGACCTCGCCGGCTTCGGCGTCACCGCCTACCAGTTCAGTCTTCGCTACGATGCTTCGGCGGTTTCCGTGACTAGTATTAGCGCCGCCGGCAGCCTGTCGGAGGGGGGAAGCATTACGCAGAACCCAGCGGCCGGCGAGGTCCGAATCGCCTACGCGGGCTCCCGTGCGATGACCGGCGGCGGCGATTTATTGTATATCCAGGGGCAACGCCTCTCGTCCGCCGATCCGGGCTGGGAGCTCGTCGCCGTTCGCTTTTTTGACGCCGACGGGCAGTTTGTCCCCGTAGGCCCGGCCGGCTTCGAGGCCCGGTTGCCGGTAGTCGCCGGCGCAACTGGAAGCCGGGTCACCCTTGATGTTCCGTTTGGCGACGCCGATGGGCTCGGACTCGTCGCCTACCAGTTCACCATCGCGTACGACCCGAACGTCCTCAGCCTCATCAACACCAGCGAAGCCGGCACCTTGTCCGCCGGCCGAACCGTCACCAGCAAACCCGGCACCGGCCGACTATCAGCCGCGTGGGCCGGCGCGACCCCGCTGGAGGGCGAGGGTCCCCTCGTCGGCCTCGTGGCCGATATCCGTTCATCGGGCGATGCCGAAATGCGGTATGAGGACTACAAGCTGGTCGGCTCCGCCGCGAGTGGGGGCGGCGGAGGTGGAGGCGGCGTTACCGGAGGTCCCGACCTCATCGTGGAGAGCCTGAACGTCACCCCTGGTAGCGTACGGGCCGGCGATGTGGTGCAGGTCGACCTCACGATCCGCAACAACGGCGACGCGCCGGCGCTGCCGTTTAAGACCAACATCCGCCTGAACACCTCGACAACCGGGGTCGTGGACACCGACCCCCTGCTTGAGACCTGTGCACTGGATGGACTCGCCGCCGGCGCGAGCACAACGGCGTGTTCGCGCGAGGTCACCCTGCCGGCGGATCTGGCCTCGGGCACGTATTCGGTGTGGGTGATTTTGGATTTTGAGAGCAAGGCCGGCCAGGTGGATGAGGAGAATGACGTTGCCTTCACTTCAGTCTTTGTCGAGGCAAAATTCAATACAGCAGGCTTTTTGACACTCCCGTTCGAACGGATTGCAGATGTCGAAATTACTCATGCATGGTATTATAGCGATGACTGCGTGCTCCATGCACCAAAGGGAGCCATCGATTATGATGCGGTTGCACCGGGACACACTGAGACATTCAAAATACTTGCCGCGACAGATGGAGAGGTATTCTATAGGGGCTTCCATCCACCTCCCAGGAATTATGGGAATCTGCTGATTCTAAAACATGTTCTGCCAAACGGAGAAGTGTATTTTTCAATGTATGCGCATCTCAAGACTTTGCCAGAGTTAACAACGGGCTCAACTGTAGAACAGGGAGAACCCATTGCTGAGGCTGGAGCCACTGGCGACCCTTCCTACGCTGTTCATCTACATTTCGAAATTCGCAAACAAGATCCCCAACATATCGAAATTCAGGGTTCTCTTCCGAACGCATCAACACCCATCGATCCTTACGACATTTATCGAAAAAAGGACGGGGTGGGTTGTAATACGAATGAAATGCAACGGAATGCATATCCTGATCCTGTTACCGGCGCGTCGGGCGGTATGGGAGCGAACCATTTGTGGCTAACGGATCCCCCTTCGTATCCACCACTGAATACATCAATCCAAAGAGATTTCCATGAAGAATCGCGTACGGCTGAATTGTTTGCTCCATTTCCCAATCCGACTTCTCAAGCTACGGTGGTGAGTTTTCAATTCCAGTCTCACCGGCATGCTCATATTACCGTTTCCGATTTACTCGGACGCCAGCTGATCACCTTGCTGAATGCTGATATGAGTCCCGGCCGGCACGAAGTGACCTTCGACGCCGGCGCCCTACCCAGCGGCACCTATGTCGTCGAGCTGCGGACGGATGAGGGGGTGCTGCGCCGGCTGGTGACGGTAGTACGGTGACGTGATTCAGACCCCGAGAGGTTTTAAAACCCATCGGCTGCCGCCGCTGCGTTCGATCGCGATGACAGAGCGATTTTTATGCACACCACTCGGCGGCAAACCCAACCCCATCGCTAATCGCTATTCATGCGAATCAGGAGTTGAGGCCGTATCATTTGAGCGAATCTGACTGGCATTCCCCCTTTTCTTCGTCTTCCCCCGGTCAAAGCCGGGGGCAGGCTCCCAACTCGATTGGGGATCCATAGGCGGCTGATCGGATTCAGCCGGGTCTCATGGGGGCTAATGGAAAACAAGAGCACCAACCTGGCTGCGTTTCGGGTACACCGGGCGTGCTACTATCGCCCTTAAAGACGCATATGCTGCATTTTCAAGCTTCCATGGATCCCCAATCAAGTTGGGGAGGACGACCATGGAGCGTGCGGCGGAAACCAGTATGCGTCGTGTTTGATCTCCTGATTCGCATTCATCGCTGAGCTATATCCAAATCTTGTGGATGGATAGATCAGGCGGCGATCCTGTCCGGGTGAATCCCGTCGATGTAAACAATGCCGGCCAGCACGTTCGCCACGTGCTCCGAGCCGTTTAGCCGGCGCCACTT